>JAABUN010000087.1_pt1 | contig 208446 bp, 191 predicted proteins | sample 5559311 | NCBI WGS metagenome assembly JAABUN01 (sample SAMN10711877, study PRJNA513370) | rock metagenome | isolation source: Antarctica rocks | place: Antarctica: Victoria Land, Siegfried Peak sud | reverse complement strand
ACCTGGAAAGTGCTCCTTGTTCAGTGCCGAACGGAACCTTCGCAAGTCCCATTCTGCCTGCCAGGGAGCACTTTTCATGTCATCAACACCCCACACCGACCCCCGGTCGATGAAAGATCCAGGCTAGTCTCGCAGGGTGAGCACCCAAGACCCGTCGGCCCAAGACGTGCGGGCCACGTCCCGCAAGCCCCGCAGCTTCGACGTCACCGAAGGCGACCACCGCGCGCCCGCTCGCGCCATGCTGCGCGCGGTCGGCATGGGCGACGAGGACATGGACAAGCCGCAGATCGGGGTCGCCTCGTCGTGGAACGAGGTGACGCCCTGCAACCTGTCCCTGGACCGCTTGGCCAAGGCCTCCAAGACGGGCGTACGACAGGCCGGTGGCTTCCCGATGCAGTTCGGGACCATCTCGGTGTCCGACGGCATCTCGATGGGTCATGAGGGCATGCGCGCGTCGCTGGTCTCGCGCGAGGTCATCGCCGACTCGGTCGAGACGGTGATGTTCGCCGAGCGGCTGGACGGCTCGGTCCTGCTGGCCGGGTGCGACAAGTCGCTGCCGGGGATGCTCATGGCCGCCGCCCGGCTCGACCTCGCCTCGGTCTTCCTCTACGCCGGATCGACGCTGCCCGGCAAGCTGGCCGGGCTGAACGGCGTCGACCGCGACCTCACGATCATCGACGTCTTCGAAGGCGTGGGGGCCCTCGCGCGCGGGCTCATCACGAGGGAGGAGCTCGACGCCATCGAGCGGGCGACCTGCCCCGGGCAGGGCGCCTGCGGAGGCATGTACACCGCCAACACGATGGCGAGCGCCGCCGAGGCCCTTGGCATGTCGCTGCCCGGCAGCGCCGCACCACCGGCTGTCGACGAGCGTCGAGACGCCTACGCGATCGCGTCGGGCGAGGCTGTCGTACGCCTGGTGGACGCGGGCATCACGGCGCGCCAGATCATGACCAAGCAGGCCTTCGAGAACGCCATCACCGTCGTGATGGCGCTCGGCGGCTCGACCAACGCGGTCCTGCACCTGCTGGCCATCGCCCACGAGGCCCGGGTGGAGCTGTCCTACGACGACTTCAGCCGGATCGCCGCGCGTGTTCCGCACCTCGCTGATGTCAAGCCGTTCGGTCGCTACGTGATGACCGACATCGACCGGATCGGCGGCATCCCCGTCGTCCTGAAGGCCCTGCTCGACGCCGGGCTGCTGCACGGCGACGTCCTGACCGTGACCGGGCGCACGATGGCCCAGAACCTCGCGGACCTCGACATCCCGGACCTCGACGGCGACGTCCTGCGCGCGATGGACGACCCGATCCACCGGACCGGCGGCATCACGATCCTGCACGGGTCGCTCGCCCCCGACGGTGCCGTCGTCAAGAGCGCAGGCTTCGAGGCGCAGGTCTTCGAGGGCGTGGCGCGGGTCTTCGACGGCGAGCAGGGGTGCATGGACGCCGTCGTCGACGGGACGCTCAAGAAGGGCGACGTGTGCGTCATCCGCTACGAAGGCCCCAAGGGCGGCCCCGGCATGCGCGAGATGCTCATGGTCACGGGCGCGATCAAGGGTGCGGGGCTCGGCAAGGACGTGCTGCTGCTGACCGACGGCAGGTTCTCCGGCGGCACGACCGGCCTGTGCGTCGGTCACGTGGCTCCCGAGGCCGCTGATGGCGGTCCGATCGCGCTCGTCCAGGAGGGTGATCGGATCCGGCTGGACCTCGACGCCGGAACCCTCGACCTGCTCGTCGACGCCGCTGAGCTCGAGCGGCGTCGGGCCGGGTGGAAGCCGCTCGAGCCGCGCTACACGACCGGCGTGCTCGGGAAGTACGCCAAGCTCGTGGGGTCTGCCGCTCAGGGAGCCATCACCGGCTGAGCCGGGGAGGGGACGACCCGGCCCGCGACCGGATACTCCGGTCAGCCTGCGAAGGGCCCCGGGCTGCTGGGCCCGCTCTGGTCGCCCGGCGAGCCCGGCTCGTCGCGCCGGCCGAACCGGTCACGCAGCCGGTTCAGCACGTCCTCGGTCACGTCGGCTGCGCCCGTGGCCATGTCGCGGACCGTCTTGACGAGCGGGTCCTGCGAGGCCTCGGCCTTGTCGCGGTAGCTGCGCACCGTGGCGGAGACCTCGTCGCGCCAGGAGACGCTGTCGTCGTCCACCCGGCTCGGGTAGTTCCCGTTGAGCACTGCCGAGTAGTGACCGGCGACGACCCACGCCCGCAGCTCGGCGGCGCGCTGCACGGAGAAGGGATGCGTCCGTCCGGTCATGTTCAGCAGCTTGAGCACCCCGTCGCGGACCTGCCCGGTGCTCTCGTAGGCCTCGGCCTGTGCGAGGAACGCGACGGCGTCCATCTCCGCCAGGCGTGGACCTCCCGCGAGCTTCATGTGGACGCGCAGGGCAGCGTCGATGTCCTGCCCGACGAGCAGCCCCGCCCGGTCGCAGGACAGCTCCGACGAGCGCTGCCACTCCTTTAACGCGAACACGACGGCCCGCAGGCCCAGCCCGGCGATCGGCACCCACGCCACCCTGGTCGCGACGGCCAGCAGGTAGTGCAGCAGCGTGCGGTAGACGGCGTGCCCGGACAGGACGTGGCCCAGCTCGTGCCCGATGGTGAAACGCAGCTCCTCCTCGTCGTAGAGGTCGAGGGCTCCGGTCGTCAGCACGATCCAGGGCTTGTCGATGCCCATCGTGTAGGCGTTCACCAGGGGGCTCTGGCAGACGAAGACGTCCGGGACCTCGTCGAGGTCGAGCACCGCCGCGCCGTCCACGACCATCGCGTGCAGACCCGGGAACTGCGTGGGCCCGACCTGGACGTACGACGCCATGTGCACCAGGCGCAGGCTGCGCTCGCGGAACGCGCCGGCGAGGACGCGGAGGGCGGTGTCGAAGCCGGTCAGGCGCCGGAGAGCGACGAGCGCGGTCCGGTCTGCGGGGTGTTCGTAGGTGCGCGGGCTGATCCCCGGGAAGCGGACCCGCTTCCTCGCTGCTGCGGACGACGCGGATGTGGACGACGTCATGTGTCTGTCTCCCCCTTGGCCCCGGGCGCGGCCGAGCGCCGAACCCTAGTGGCACCGAGCCGGTCTGGAAGCCGCTTCCGGCAAGTCGTTCGGCGGCAGCCGGTGGCCCCCCGCAGGGTGTCGTCCCGTTGGTGTCCCCGTTGCTGCCCCGTTGCTGTCCCCCTAGCTGTCCCACTCTGCGGGACGGGTGTCCCACCCGCCTTGACACGGCGGGGACGGTGACGCAATCTGGTTGCGTGCTGCACCCCACTTCGCGTCTCGTAGTTCCCTAGCGCGTCTGCCGACCGGCAGCCGCGCTCACCCCTCCGTGCCATCGCACGAGGGGTTCTTTTTTGTCCAGGTGCCATCCCTGATGCAGCAAGCCCTGATCCAGCAAGCTCCGAGTCCGCAAGCCCCGCAGAGCCAGAAGGAAGCAGCGTCGAATGTCCGAGAGCCTCACCGGAGCCCAGTCGCTCGTGCGTTCGCTCGAGAACGTCGGCGCGGAGGTCGTCTTCGGCATCCCGGGGGGAGCGATCCTTCCTGCGTACGACCCGCTGTTCGACAGCAAGACGGTCCGGCACATCCTCGTCCGCCACGAGCAGGGCGGGGGGCACGCCGCCGAGGGCTACGCGCAGGCGACCGGGAAGGTCGGGGTGTGCATGGCGACCAGCGGCCCCGGGGCCACCAACCTCGTGACGCCGATCGCCGACGCCTACATGGACAGCGTCCCGATCGTGGCCATCACCGGCCAGGTGCCGAGCGCGTCGATCGGAACGGACGCCTTCCAGGAGGCCGACATCGTGGGCATCACGATGCCGATCACCAAGCACAACTTCCTGGTGCAGCACGTCGACGACATCCCCAGGACGATGGCGGCGGCCTTCCACCTGGCCGCGAGCGGCCGGCCCGGGCCTGTGCTGGTGGACCTGCCCAAGGACATCCTGCAGGCGTCGGGGACCTTCGAGTGGCCGACCAGTTTGGACCTGCCGGGCTACCACCCCACGACGCGACCGCACGCCAAGCAGATCCGCGAGGCCGCCAAGCTCATCGCCTCGGCGGTTCGGCCCGTCCTGTACGTCGGTGGCGGTGTCCTCAAGGCCCGTGCCGCTGACGAGCTTCGCAAGCTGGCCGAGCTGACCGGCATCCCCGTCGTCACGACGCTCATGGCCCGTGGGGCCTTCCCGGACAGCCACCGTCAGCACCTGGGCATGCCCGGGATGCACGGCACCGTCGCGGCGGTCACCGCACTGCAGAAGTCCGACCTGCTGATCACCCTCGGTGCCCGCTTCGACGACAGGGTCACCGGCAAGCTCTCGAGCTTCGCCCCAGGCGCGGCCGTCATCCACGCCGACATCGACCCGGCCGAGATCGGCAAGAACCGCACCGCCGATGTCCCGATCGTGGGCGACTGCCGCGAGACGATCGCCGACCTGGTCCTCGCCGTGCAGGAGCTCTACAAGGCAGGCACGCGCGCCGACCTCACCGGCTGGTGGAAGCAGGTCGACGGCTGGCGCGACACCTACCCGCTGGGCTACGAGGAGCCGACCGACGGCTCGCTGGCACCCCAGCACGTCATCACCCGGCTCGGGGAGATCGCCGGTCCGGAGACCATCTACGTCAGCGGTGTCGGCCAGCACCAGATGTGGGCCAGCCAGTTCATCAGCTACGAGAACCCCTACACCTGGCTCAACTCCGGCGGCGCCGGCACGATGGGCTACTCCGTCCCGGCCGCCATGGGAGCGAAGGTGGGCCGGCCTGAGGCGACCGTCTGGGCGATCGACGGCGACGGGTGCTTCCAGATGACCAACCAGGAGCTCGTCACCTGTGCGATCGAGGGCATCCCGATCAAGGTCGCGATCATCAACAACGGCAACCTGGGCATGGTGCGCCAGTGGCAGACGCTGTTCTACGGCGGTCGCTACAGCAACACCAACCTGCAGTCCAAGCGCGTCCCCGACTTCGTGAAGCTGGCTGATGCGATGGGGTGCGTCGGGTTGCGGTGCGAGACCAAGGCCGAGGTCGACGCGACGATCGAGAAGGCCATGGCGATCGACGACATGCCCGTCGTGGTCGACTTCGTCGTCGGCGAAGACGCGATGGTCTGGCCCATGGTCGCGGCCGGCACCAGCAACGACGAGATCCTCGCTGCCCGCGACACCCGTCCCGTCTGGGGAGAGGACGACGTCTGATGGCCGTCACCCGCCACACCCTGTCCGTGCTGGTCGAGGACAAGCCCGGCGTGCTCGCCCGCGTCGCCGCGCTGTTCAGCCGGCGCGGCTTCAACATCGAGTCCCTGGCCGTCGGGCCGACCGAGCACGCGACGGTGAGCCGCATGACGATCGCGGTCGCCGTCGAGGACCTGCCCCTCGAGCAGGTCATCAAGCAGCTGAACAAGCTGGTGAACGTGCTGAAGATCGTCGAGCTGGACCCGGTTGCCTCGGTCCAGCGCGAGCTCGTCCTGGTCAAGGTCCGGGCCGACCTCAACACCCGGAGCCACGTCCTCGAGACGGTGCAGCTGTTCCGCGCCAAGGTGGTCGACGTCGCCTCCGACGCGGTGACGATCGAGGCGACCGGCACGACGGAGAAGCTCGCGGCCCTGATCAAGGTCCTCGAGCCGTTCGGCATCCGTGAGCTGGTGCAGAGCGGCATGGTCGCGGTCGCCCGCGGGTCCCGGTCCATGACCGGCTCCGAGCTGCGGCTCCGCTCCGCCTCCTGACCAGCTCCGCCCCTGACCAGCTCCTCCCCTGGCCAGCTCCGCCCCTGACAGCACTCCCGCCCGAAGCGCCCGAACCCCCCGTACGTCCCGACGAGAGGAACTCACGCACCATGGCCGAGATCTACTACGACGACGACGCCGACCTCGCCCTCATCACCTCTCGCAAGGTGGCCGTCCTCGGCTACGGCAGCCAGGGTCACGCTCACGCGCTGTCCCTGCGCGACTCCGGCGTCGACGTGCGGGTCGGCCTGCCCGAGGGCTCCAAGAGCCGCGCAAAGGCCGAGCAGGAGGGCCTGCGGGTCGTGACCCCGGGCGGGGCAGCGGCCGAGGCCGACGTGATCATGATCCTGGCTCCGGACACGGTGCAGCGCAAGCTCTACGAGGCCGACGTCGCGCCGAACCTCAAGGACGGCGACGCGCTGTTCTTCGGCCACGGCTTGAACATCCGCTTCGGCCTGATCACCCCGCCCGCGGGCGTCGACGTCGCGATGGTGGCCCCCAAGGGTCCCGGGCACCTCGTGCGCCGGCAGTTCGTCGACGGGCGCGGTGTGCCGTGCCTGGTCGCCGTCGAGCAGGACGCGTCAGGCGGCGCCCTGGCGCTCGCGCTGTCCTATGCCAAGGGCATCGGCGGCACCAAGGCCGGCGTGCTCAAGACCACCTTCACCGAGGAGACCGAGACCGACCTGTTCGGCGAGCAGGCCGTCCTCTGCGGCGGTGCGAGTGCGCTGGTCCAGGCCGGTTTCGAGGTCCTCACCGAGGCCGGCTACCAGCCGGAGGTCGCCTACTTCGAGTGCCTGCACGAGCTCAAGCTCATCGTCGACCTCATGTACGAGGGGGGCCTGGGCAAGATGCGCTGGTCGATCTCCGACACCGCCGAGTTCGGTGACTACGTGACCGGTCCGCGGATCATCACGCCGGCGGTCAAGGAGGAGATGAAGAAGGTGCTCGCCGAGATCCAGGACGGCACCTTCACCAAGGCGCTGATCGACGACGACGACAACGGCCGCCCGCGGATGGACGCCTACCGCAAGCAGGGGGCGGACCACCCGATCGAGATCACCGGCGCCAAGCTGCGCCCGATGATGGCCTGGATCGACGACAGCGGCGAGTAGGCAGCGCCTCCCTCTGGGACGGCTCCGGGGGCCCGAACGGCCCCGGAGCCACGCCCCGGAGCTCTGACGCGCCTGCGGACCTGACGCGCTTGAGGACGCTGCACCGCCTAGCCTGCCCTGGTCCTCCCGCCGGGGGGACGTCGACACCTGACCCCCCGGAGGTCCAGTGCCCCCCCGCCCCGTCGTGCTCATCGCCGAGGAGCTCGCGCCCTCAGTCCTTGCCGTGCTGGGGGACGGGTTCGACGTGCGGCACGTCGACGGAGCCGACCGGGCGGCCCTGCTGCCCGCCCTGGCTGACGCCGACGCGGTGCTGATCCGGAGTGCGACCCACCTCGACGTCGAGGCCTTCGCCGCTGCCCCTCGGCTGCAGGTCGTCGCCCGGGCGGGCATCGGCCTCGACAACGTCGATGTCCCGGCCGCGACGGCCCGCGGCGTGCTCGTCGTGAACGCCCCCCAGAGCAACATCGTCAGCGCCGCCGAGCAGGCGGTGCTGCTCCTGCTGGCCTGCGCCCGCAACCTCGCACCGGCCAACGCGGCGCTGAAGTCCGGGCGCTGGGAGCGGAGCAGGTGGACCGGGGTCGAGGTCGCCGACAAGGTGGTGGGCGTCGTCGGACTCGGCCGGATCGGCGTGCTGTTCGCCCAGCGCATGTCGGCGTTCGGCACCACCCTGATCGCCTACGACCCCTACGTGCAACCGGCCCGGGCGGCCCAGATCGGCGTACGCCTGGTGTCGCTCGAAGAGCTGCTGCGCGAGAGCGACTTCATCTCGATCCACCTGCCGAAGACGCCGGAGACGGTTGGTCTGATCGGTGCTGCCGAGCTGGCGATGTGCAAGCCGACCGTACGCATCATCAACGCCGCCCGCGGCGGTCTGCTGGACGAGGCGGCCCTCGCCGAGGCCCTCGCTGCGGGCACCGTCGCCGGGGCCGGTCTCGACGTCTACGCCACCGAGCCGTGCACCGACTCGCCCCTGTTCGGCTTCGACTCGGTGGTCGTGGCCCCCCACCTCGGCGCGAGCACCGTCGAGGCGCAGGACAAGGCCGGGATCGCGGTGGCCCGGTCGGTGAAGCTCGCGCTCGAGGGGCAGTTCGTCCCCGACGCGGTCAACGTGCAGGCGGGGGGCGTCGTCGCCGAGGAACTGCGTCCTGCCCTGCCGCTCGTCGAGAAGCTCGGCCGGGTCTTCACGGCCCTCGCGGGCGGCGTCGCGGAGAGCATCGAGGTGCTGGTGCGTGGCGAGATCGCCGCCCTCGACGTATCCGTCCTGCAACTGGCTGCGCTCAAGGGCGTGTTCGCCGACGTCGTCGAGGAGCAGGTCACCTTCGTCAACGCGCCGACCCTGGCTGCGGAGCGAGGCGTGGCGGTGTCTCTGACGACCTCCGAGGAGAGCGCGGACTACCGCAACCTCATCACCGTACGAGGCGTGCTCACGAACGGCGACGTCGTGTCGGTCTCGGGCACGCTGACGGGGACGCGTCAGATCGAGAAGCTCACCGAGGTCGACGGTTTCGACGTCGAGCTGGTCGCCGAGGAGCACCTGCTGTTCTTCCGCTACGCCGACCGGCCGGGCATCGTCGGTCTCGTCGGCGAGCGACTCGGGGCGGCGCAGGTCAACATCGCCGGCGCCCAGGTGAGCCGGACGTCCCAGGGCGGTGACGCGCTCATGGCCCTCACCGTCGACAGCGCGCCCCCTGCGGAGCTCCTCGCCGAGATCGCGACCGCCATCGGGGCGGCTTCGGTCCGCTCGGTGGACCTGGCATGAGCTCCGCTGGCGCGAGCACGCCGTCGTTCGTGGCCGCCGACGGCACACGGCTCGCCTACACGGAGGTGGGCACCGGACCGCGCCTGCTGTGCCTGCCCGGCGGGCCCGGACGCGCCTCGGCCTACCTCGAGGACCTCGGTGGCCTCGCGGCCGAGCGCACGCTGGTGCTCCTCGACACCCGGGCGACCGGGCACAGCGAGGTGCCGGCCGACCCGTCGACGCTGCGGTTCGACAGCCTCGCCTCGGACGTGGAAGCGCTCCGGGCCCACCTGGGGGAGGAGCGGGTCGACCTGCTCGGGCACTCGGCCGGCTGCCTGGTGGCGCAGGCCTACGCCGCCGCCCAACCGGACCGGTTGCGCTCGCTCGTCCTCGTCACGCCGAGCGCACGTCTGCAGGGACGGTCACGACCCGACCTGGACGCCATCCGTGCCGCCCGGTCGGGGGAGCCCTGGTACGCCGATGCCGCCGAGGCCCAAGCGGCCCTCGACGCCGGGGCGCCGCCGGCGCAGTGGCAGCCGCTCGTGCGGGCGACCCGCCCGTTCGTCTACGGCCGTTGGGACGACCGGACTCAAGAGCACGCCTCGACCGCCGACCGCCAGAGCAGCAAGCGGGCCGAGCTGGGCTTCGGAGCAGGCATCGAGGAGGTGGACCTCGCGGGCATGCTCGCCTCTCTCGCGACCCTGCCGGTCCCGGTCCTCGTCGTCGGCGGCGAGCGAGATGCCCTCACCGGGGTGGAGTCCGTGCACGCCGTGGCCGCGAGCTTCCCCCACGCCTCGACGACCGTCCTGCCGCGGGCAGGTCACTTCCCGTGGGTCGATGAGCCCGATGCCTTCCACGCCGCCGTCTCGGCGTTCCTGGTAGCGGTGGGGACCCGGACGTGAGCGAACAGGCTAAGGTGAGCGCGTGACGCGGCTGAGCCTCCTGCTTACCTGCCGCGACGGGGCTCTCTCCTAGAGGCCGGCTTCCCCGTCGCGGGATCTCGTGCTGGCCGCACACCCGCCACCCTGGAGAGCCCGCACATGCCCACATCGGAAACCCCCAGTACGCCTGCACGCCAGACCATGCCGTTCCACCGATATGCCGCCTTCCCGCCGGTCGACCTACCCGATCGCACCTGGCCCTCCCGCACGATCGAGCGCGCCCCTCAGTGGTGCAGCGTCGACCTGCGCGACGGTAACCAGGCGCTCATCGACCCGATGGACTCCGAGCGCAAGCTGCAGATGTTCGCGCTCCTCGTGCAGATGGGCTACGACGAGATCGAGGTCGGCTTCCCGGCCGCCAGCCAGACCGACTTCGACTTCATCCGCACCCTGGTCGAGGACGACCTGGTCCCGGACGGCGTCACGATCCAGGTCCTGACCCAGGCGCGCGAGGAGCTGATCGAGCGCACCGTGGCCTCCCTGGTCGGCTTCCGGGGGACGGCCCTGATCCACCTCTACAACTCGACCTCGACGCTGCAGCGCAGGGTCGTGTTCGGCCTGGACCGCGACGGTGTCAAGGACATCGCGGTCCGTGGAGCGCAGTGGTGCCAGAAGTACGCCGAGGAGCTGCTCTCCGGTCAGGACGTCCGGTGGCAGTACAGCCCTGAGTCGTTCACCGGCACCGAGCTCGACTACGCGCTCGAGGTCTGCGAGGCGGTGATGGACGTGTGGCAGCCCACTCCCGATCGCCCCGTCGTCCTGAACCTGCCGGCCACGGTGGAGATGTCGGTCCCGAGCACCTACGCCGACCAGATCGAGTGGTTCGGGCGGGCGCTGGGCGAGCGTCGCTCGAGCGTCATCCTGTCCCTGCACCCGCACAACGACCGCGGTACGGCCGTCGCCGCGGCCGAGCTCGGCGTCCAGGCCGGCGCCGACCGGGTCGAGGGGTGCCTGTTCGGCAACGGCGAGCGGACCGGCAACGTCTGCCTGGTGACCCTCGCCCTCAACCTGTTCTCGCAGGGCGTCGACCCGCGCATCGACGTCTCGGACATCGATGAGGTCCGCCGCACGGTCGAGCACTGCAACCAGCTGCCCGTGCACCCGCGCCACCCCTACGCCGGTGACCTCGTCTACACGGCGTTCTCCGGCTCGCACCAGGACGCGATCAAGAAGGGTCTCGAGTCGCTCGACCGCGAGGCCGCGGCGCAGGGGACGTCGGCCCGCGAGCTCCCCTGGGGGGTGCCCTACCTCCCGATCGACCCGCTGGACGTCGGCCGCAGCTACGAGGCGGTGATCCGGGTCAACAGCCAGTCCGGCAAGGGGGGCGTCGCCTACGTCCTGAAGAACGAGCACCGCCTCGACCTGCCGCGGCGCATGCAGATCGAGTTCTCCCGCGTCGTGCAGGAGATCGCCGACGACGCCGGTGGGGAGATCGCCGGACGCCGCATCTGGGAGCTGTTCACGGACACCTACCTGCAGCACGAGAAGCCTCTGCGGCTTGTGTCATTCACCTCGACGACCGGCGAGACCGACGTCATCGGGGCCGTCGTCGAGTGGCGGGGTGCGCTGCAGAGTGTGCGAGGTGAGGGCAACGGCCCGATCGCGGCCTTCGTGCACGCCCTGTCGGTGCTGGACCTCGACGTGCGGGTGCTCGACTACGCCGAGCACGCCACGGGTGCGGGCGAGGAGGCCCAGGCGGCGTCCTACCTCGAAGTGGCGGTCGGCGGAGTGGTCCTCTGGGGCTGCGGCGTCCACCCGAGCATCGTGACGTCGTCGCTGCACGCCATCGTGAGCGCGGTCAACCGGGTCAGTTGAGCGGGAACGACTGTCCCACTTCGTGGGACGGTCGTCCCAACGCCGCTACGCTCACCCGATGAGCACACGGCTGGCGGTCATCGCAGGAGACGGCATCGGTCCCGAGGTGGTGGCCGAGGGGCTCAAGGTGCTCGACGCCGTGCTGCCCGATGTCGAACGCACCGACTACGACCTCGGAGCCGCCGCCTACCACCGCACCGGCGAGGCACTGCCGGACGGAGTGGTCGACGAGCTGCGCGGTCACGACGCCATCCTGCTGGGCGCCATCGGCGACCCGAGCGTGCCGCCGGGAGTGCTCGAGCGGGGGCTGCTGCTGCGCCTGCGCTTCGAGCTCGACCACCACGTCAACCTGCGGCCGGTGCGCCTGCTTCCGGGTGTGGTCAGCCCCGTGGGCGACAAGGCGATCGACATGGTGGTGGTGCGCGAGGGCACAGAGGGTCCCTACGTCGGCAACGGCGGCCGGTTCCGCGCGGGGACGCCGCACGAGGTCGCCACCGAGGTGAGCCTTAACACGGCGTACGGCGTGGAGCGCGTCGTGCGGGACGCCTTCCGGCGCGCACAGCTGCGCGAGCGCAAGCACCTGACCCTGGTCCACAAGACCAACGTCCTGGTCCACGCCGGTGGCTTGTGGAAGCGGGTCTTCGACGAGGTGGCGGCCGACTTCGCCGACGTCGCCACCGACTACCAGCACGTCGACGCCGCGTCGATGTTCTTCGTGACCTCGCCCGAGCGGTTCGACGTGGTGGTCACCGACAACCTGTTCGGCGACATCCTCACCGACATCGGCGCGGCGATCGGCGGCGGCATTGGTCTCGCGGCGAGCGGCAACATCGACGCGACGCGCACCAACCCGTCGATGTTCGAGCCGGTTCACGGGAGCGCTCCGGACATCGCCGGCCAGGGCAAGGCTGACCCGACGGCGACCGTCCTGTCGGTGGCGATGCTGCTGGAGCACCTGGGCCACGACGAGGCGGCCCGACGGGTTGAGGCCGCGGTCGCCGCCGACCTCGCCGCGCGGGGGCCGGCGCCGCGTTCGACCGAGGAGGTCGGCGACGCCCTGCTCGCCCGCCTGGGGTAGCCCCACCTCGAGCAGCCCGCCGAGGTCGGACCCTCGGCTACCGTCAGGTCGGCGCTGGGCGACGGCGCCGGACGCGACGGAGGACAGCACATGACGGCGACCCAGCTGGGGACGGACCGGGCAGACCGCACCGCCGGGGTGGGCCCGACCAGGGTCGGGCTGATCGACGTCCAGCTGACCAGTACGCCACGCACCGAGGACGAGCGGGCCGCCCTCATGGCGGACCCGGGCTTCGGCCGGGTGCACACCGACCACATGGTCGCGATCCGCTGGACCGCCGAGTCCGGCTGGCACGACGCCCGGCTCTCGGCGTACGCGCCGCTCGCCCTCGACCCGTCCGCGATGGTCCTGCACTACGGGCAGGCGATCTTCGAGGGGCTCAAGGCCTACCGCCAGGCCGACGGCGGCGTCGCGATCTTCCGGCCGGAGGAGAACGCCCACCGGTTCAACCGCTCGGCGCACCGCCTGGCCATGCCCGAGCTGCCGCCAGAGCTGTTCCTCGCGGCCGTGGACGAGCTGGTGTCGGCCGACCTCGCGTGGGTGCCGACGGCCGAGGGGCAGAGCCTCTACCTGCGCCCGTTCATGATCGCGACGGAGGCGCAGGTCGGGATGCGACCGGCGGAGGAGTACCTCTTCCTGCTCATCGCCTTCCCGGTGACCCCGTTCTTCCCCGGTGAGGTCAAGCCGGTGACCGTGTGGCTGTCCGACGAGTACGTCCGGGCCGCTGTCGGCGGCACCGGTGAGGCGAAGTGCGCCGGCAACTACGCGGGCAGCCTGCTCGCCCAGCGCCAGGCCGCGGAGCAGGGCTGCGACCAGGTGGTCTGGCTCGACGCGGTGGAGCGGCGCTGGGTCGAGGAGATGGGCGGCATGAACCTGTTCTTCGTCATGGGGCGCCCGGGGGAGCAGGCGCGACTGCTGACCCCCGCCCTCACCGGCACGCTGCTGCCCGGGGTTGTCCGCGACTCGCTGCTGGCCCTCGCCCCCGAGCTGGGCCTGCCGGTCGAGGAGGGTCGCCTGTCGGCACAGCAGTGGCGCGATGGCTGCCTCGACGGCTCGATCAGTGAGGTCTTCGCCTGCGGCACGGCCGCCGTGATCGCACCGGTCGGCCACGCCAAGAGCGCCTCGGGCGACTGGTCGGTCGGCGACGGCAGCGCCGGCCCGGTCACGATGCGCCTGCGCGAAGCGCTCCTGGACCTCCAGTACGGGCGTACGCCCGACTCCCACGGCTGGATGCGCCCCGTCGGCTGAGCCGGGGGCCTGCCCGCCCGGGGGCGTCGTCGGCCCCGGTGATCTCCCGTCAGGCGTTTTTTCGTGAGTGAAGGGCTGTTCCCGGCCGCTCCGCGGGCCTAGCCTGTGCCGTCCTGGGGCGCCGGCCCCGTACGACGCTGGGAGAGCCCGTGCTGGTGCGCGATGTCATGACCTCCGCCGTCCTGACCGTCGGCCCGGCGCACACCCTGCGCCAGGTGGCGAAGCAGATGGCGAGCCGACACGTCGGCGCCGCCGTCGTGCTCGACCCTGAGCGGGACGGGCCGGGCATCCTGACCGAGCGGGACGTCCTCGAGGCCGTCGCCGGCGGTCAGGACCTCGACACGGAGCTGGCTGGCGATCACCTGACACCGGACGCCGTCTCAGGCCTGCCTGACTGGGACCTCGACCGGGCCGCCTCCGCCATGGTCGCCGGCGGCTTCCGCCACCTGGTCATCTGCGACGCCGATGACGTGGTCGGCGTCCTGTCGGTGCGCGACATCGTCCGGGTGTGGAGCGAGGCCCGCAAGGGCTGAGCTGCCGCGAGGGCCACGGCTGGGATGACAGCCCTGGCAGGATGACCGCATGGCCGGCTCGCCGAACGTCCCGTCGGACGACTTCCACGTCTACGACACCACCTTGCGCGACGGTGCGCAGCGCGAGGGCATGTCGCTCTCGGTCAACGACAAGCTGGCCATCGCGCGTCACCTCGACGAGCTCGGCGTCGGCTTCATCGAGGGCGGCTGGCCGGGTGCCAACCCCAAGGACGCGGAGTTCTTCCGCCGGGCCCGCACCGAGCTCGAGCTCTCCACGGCGCAGCTCGCGGCGTTCGGCTCGACCCGCCGCCCCGGGGGCGCTGCTGCTGCTGACCTCGCCCACCTGCGCGAGTCCGGGGCGGGGGTGGTCACCCTCGTGGCGAAGGCCGACGTGCGGCACGTCGAGCGGGCGCTGCGGACCACCCGCGAGGAGAACCTCGCCATGGTGCGCGACAGCGTGGCCCACCTCAGATCCGAGGGGCAGCGGGTCTTCCTCGATGCCGAGCACTTCTTCGACGGCTACGTCACGGACCCGGCGTACGCCCTGCAGGTGCTGACGGTGGCGGCCGAGGCCGGGGCCGACGTCCTGGCCCTGTGCGACACCAACGGCGGCATGCTCCCCTACCGCCTCGCGGAGATCGTGGCTGCGGTCGTGGGCACCGGCCTGCGGGTCGGCATCCACGCCCACAACGACGCCGCCTGCGCGGTGGCCAACTCGCTGGCCGCGATCGACGCCGGGGCGACGCACGTGCAGGGCACCGCGAACGGCTACGGCGAGCGGTCGGGCAACGCGGACCTGTTCAGCATCGTCGCCGCACTCGAGACCAAGATCAACCGGCGGGTGCTCCCCGAGGGCCGACTCGTCGAGCTCGGCCGGGTGGCTCACGCGGTGGCCGAGGTCGCGAACATCGCGCCGGACCCGCACCAGCCCTGGGTCGGCGCGAGCGCCTTCGCCCACAAGGCCGGCCTGCACGTCAGCGCGATCAAGGCCGATCCCGACCTCTACCAGCACGTCGACCCGTCGGTGGTCGGCAACGACATGAGGCTGCTGGTCTCCGAGCTGGCTGGGCGGGCCACGATCGAGCTCAAGGGACGGGCGCTCGGCCTCGAACCCGACGGCGACACCGTCCTTCGGGTCATCGACCGCGTGAAGGACCTCGAGTCGGTCGGCTACAGCTTCGAGGCTGCCGAAGCCAGCTTCGAGCTGCTGCTGCGCGAGGAGATGGGCGAGCGGCCGCACTACTTCGATCTGGAGTCCTGGCGGGTAATCGTGGAAAGGCGCGCGGGCGAGGTGTTCTCCGAGGCGACCGTGAAGCTGCGCGCCAAGGGAGAGCGCATCCTCGCGACCGGCGAGGGCAACGGCCCGGTCAACGCCCTCGACACCGCTCTGCGGTCGGCCCTCGAGACGATCTACCCCGGGCTCGCCCGGTTGGAGCTGGTGGACTACAAGGTGCGCATCGTCAGCGGCGAGCACGGCACCGACGCGGTGACCCGAGTCCTCGTCGAGACCTCGGACGGCGTGCACGAGTGGGACACCGTCGGGGTGCACGAGAACGTGATCCAGGCGTCGTGGCAGGCCCTGGAGGAGGCCTACACGACCGGTCTGCTCAGGCAGGGCATCGAACCCGAGCGGTAGCGTCGCCAGCGTTGCTCCCCCGCTCTCGAGAGGTCTGCCCGCGTGCGCATCGCCCGCTTCGCCCGGTCCGGCGAGATCTCGTACGGCATCGTCCAGAGGGCCGCCGGGGGTGATGGCGACGATCTGGCCGAGCTGTCCCTCGCCCCGCTCGTCGGTCATCCGCTGTTCGACCCCACGCCCACGGGAGAGGTCGTCGCACTGTCGAGCGTTCGCCTGCTCGCGCCGACGCAGCCGATCAACGTGGTGTGCATCGGCAAGAACTACGCCGATCACGTGAAGGAGATGTCCGGGCTCACCAAGGCCGCGTCGGACCCGGGTACCCCGACCGTCTTCCTCAAGCCTGCGACCTCGGTGATCGGCCCGGGTGACCCGATCCGTCTGCCGACGGGGGTCGGTCGCGTCGACCACGAGGCCGAGCTGGCGGTCGTCATCGGCCGCCCGGCGCGCGACCTGACCCCCGAGAACGCGTTGGCCCACGTCTGGGGTTACACCGCCGCCAACGACGTGACCGCCCGCGACCAGCAGAAGAGCGACGCGCAGTGGACCCGCGGCAAGGGTCACGACACCTTCTGCCCGCTCGGCCCGTGGCTCGAGACAGACCTCGACCCGTCCGACCTGCGCGTGCGTTGCGAGGTCGACGAGGTCCTGCGCCAGGACGGCAACACCCGCGACCTGCTGTTTGACGTGCCTGCGGTGCTCGCCTTCATCACCTCGTTCATGACCCTGCTGCCGGGTGACGTAGTGCTGACGGGCACGCCGGCCGGTGTCGGGCCGCTCGTGCCGGGAAGCGACGTGGCGGTCAGCGTCGAGGGCGTCGGCACGCTGACGAACCCGGTCGTGGCCCGGTGAGCGGCCCGGTGAGCGGCCCCGTGAGTGTTCCGGTGCGGGTGCGCGTGGCCCCGTCACCGACCGGCGACCCGCACGTCGGGACGGCGTACATGTCCCTGTTCAACCTGGCCTTCGCGCGGCAGCAGGGCGGCCAGTTCCTGCTCCGGGTGGAGGACACCGACCGGGCCCGGTTCCAGGAAGACAGCGAGCAGCAGGTCTACGACACCCTCCGGTGGCTCGGCCTCGACTGGGACGAGGGACCTGACAAGGGCGGCCCGTTCGCGCCTTACCGGCAGAGCGAGCGGCTCGACACCTACCGGCCGCACGTCGACCGCCTGCTGGCAGACGGTCACGCCTACCTCTGCTGGTGCACGTCCGCGCGGCTGACCGAGATGCGCGAGGACCAGCAGAAGCGCAAGCTGCCGACCGGCTACGACCGGCTCTGCGTCGGCAGGACCGCGCAGGAGCGGGCCGAGCTGCCCGGCTACCAGGAGATCCCGGTCGTACGCATGCTGGTGCCGGACGACCCGCCGCTGCAGTTCGTCGACCTGGTCCGCGGCGAGGTCTCCGCCCCGCGGCCCGATGACCAGGTCCTGCTCAAGGCCGACGGCTTCCCGACCTACCACCTCGCCGTCGTCGTGGACGACCACCTCATGGGCATCACGCACGTCGTGCGCGGTGAGGAGTGGATCTCCTCGACGCCGAAGCACCTGCTGCTGTTCGACTGGCTCGGCTGGGACCGACCGGCCTTCGCCCACATGCCGCTGCTGCGCAACGTCGACAAGTCGAAGATCTCCAAGCGGAAGAACCCGGCCGCTCGGCTCACCTGGTTCGTCGAGCAGGGCTACCTGCCCGAGGCGCTGCTGAACTTCCTCGGGCTCCTGGGCTACTCGCTGCCCGAGGCTGAGAAGGAGATCTTCACCTTCCAGGAGATGTCTGAGTCCTTCGACTGGTCGCGCGTGAACACCGTGGGCCCGGTGTTCGACCTGGACAAGCTGGGCTGGCTGAACGGTCACTACGTGCGCGAGCTCTCCGAGCAGGACTTCGCCGAGCGCACGCTGCCGTTCCTCCAGCGGGCCGGACTGGTCGCCTCTCCGGCTGGACCTGGGGAGCTGGCTGCCCTCACCGCCGTCACCCCGCTGGTGCAGACCCGGGTCTCGGTCCTGTCGGAACTGCCGGACCTGGTGCGGTTCCTGTTCGTCGACGAGGACGACTTCGTGGTCGACGAGGCAGCCGTGGCCAAGGCGCTGGCGCCCGCCGCTGTCCCGGTGCTGACTGCTGCCGCAGAAGCCCTGGAGGGCCTGGACGACTGGTCGACGGAGTCCGTCCAGGCTGCCGTCGACGGCGCGCTGCTGGAGGGCGGGCTCGGGCTCAAGCGAGGCAAGGCCTACCTCCCGCTCCGTGCGGCCGTGTGCGGTGCGTCCATCTCGCCGCCGCTGCCAGAGTCGATGGCCCTGCTCGGCCGGGACCGTGTCCTGCGGCGGCTGCGCTCTGCTGCTGATATCGCTGCGGGTCAGTGATCTCCCGACGAACCGCCGGGAGGCACGCGCGGGATGCGTCGTTCATGGGCGCACCGACGGTCCGCTAGACTCTCCGGCGGACCGTTCGGGCCTCGGCCTTCGACGGACTCCATGGGGTATGGGGTAATTGGCAGCCCGGCGGTTTCTGGTTCCGTTAGTCTTGGTTCGAGTCCAGGTACCCCAGCGCACGACACCAGGTCACAGACCCGGCTAGCATGACGCGTTCAGCATGACCCGATCAGCATGACCCAGCACGTTCAAGGCCCCCGTCGTCTAGCGGCCTAGGACGCCGCCCTCTCACGGCGGTAGCGGCGGTTCGAATCCGCTCGGGGGTACGCAAGGTGGCCCGGTGACGACCAGTCACCGGGTCGCTGTGATTCCAGGCCCAGTGCTTCCGGCCCAGTGGTTCCGAGGCCCAGGACCCCAGCTGCGTCGGGGTCGTGGCGCCGCAGGATCTCGTAGGCGAACTCGAGCTTGTCGGCCACCCGTTGACCCGACGGCTGCGCGACGGACCACAGCTCCAGGTTGGCCGCTCGGTTGTCAAGGCGATCTCCGTTGACGTGGTGCACGACCTCTCCTGGGTGCAGCGCACGGCCGAGCGCCTGGGCCATGACGAGGCGGTGCTCCAGCACGTTGCGTTCCCCGCCCGTGAGGTGGAGGAGGTCGAGCGGCACGACGACCTTGCGATAACCGTGGGAGATCGAGCCCCTCCCTGTCGCCGTCTGGATCGGGAGATCGGCGAGGGGATCGCCAGTGGCACGCACGCGACCGACGTGGGTGCGGCAGAGGCCCAGGCTGTGGACGCCCCGCACGCAGTCCTCGACCTGGCACACGTCTGGCGGCGGCCGCTCAAGGGGGACCTCAGAGCGGACGTCGCCGGTCCGGGACCAGCGCAGGTAGTGCCCGTGGCACCACCCGCGGGTGACGGCTCCCCGCCCGCACGCCTCGACCGCGCAGTCGGCAGGCAGCCTGTCGGGCTGCACCGCCCCGTGCCGCTGTCGCTGCTTGTCGTGGCGCTCGCACAGTCCGCGCGCGTAGACCTTCTGCGTGCACCCCACCGCCGTGCAGCTCACGGGCCCACCTCCTTCGAGGGAGCCTGGCGGCCGGGTCCGACAAGCGGCTCGTTCTGTCCACAGCCCGCCGGTCGGCCCTGCGCTACCCCAGCCCGAGCAGCGCCGCTCCGGCGATCCCGAACAGCCCGATCACGGACGCGACGAGCAGCAGCAGCATGAGCAGGGGCACACCGACCCAACGGCGCTTGAACCGCCAGGTCGATCGCGGCGCCGGCTGCCTCGTCTGGTCGGCCCGTCCCGGTGCTGGTCGGGTCGACCGTGACGCAGGATGGGCTGACCGGGACGCGGCCCCGCCCTTCGCGGGTGCCTGGGTCGCAGCCACCCGACCCCGCCTGGGAGGAGGTGCGGTGGTCGGGGACCCGGGCGCCTGGCGCTCCTCGCTGCGCCGGGCGGCCCGTCGTGAGACCTCGCGTGCCGCCGACCCGGCAAGGGCTCGACCCGCGGCGGCAGCAAGCGTGGACAGCTCCTTGACATCCAGACGCTGGACCTCGTCACGGCTCTGAGCCGCACCTGCCTGGGCCGCACCTGCCTGAGCCGCACCTGCCTGGCCCGCACCGGTCTGGGCCCCACCGGCCCGCTCAGGACGAGGCGCGGGCAGCGGTGGCGCAGCGCTCGGGCCGGTGCGGAGCGCCCCTTGCAGCTCGACCCTGGCGTGCTCGGCGGTGGCGCGTCGCCCGGGGTCGCTGGCCAGCAGCGCCCTTAGCAGGGGCTCCAGAGCTCCGGCACGGGGGGCCGCCGGTGGGTCCTCGGAGGCGGCCGCCATCAGGGTGGCCATGGCTTCCGCCCGTTCGAACGGCGCCCGCCCCTCGACGGCAGTGAACAGCGTGGCGCCGAGCGACCACAGGTCAGCGGGGGGTCCGGGCTCGTCACCCCTGGCGCGCTCCGGCGCGATGTACGCGGGGGAGCCGAGCAGGACGTGGTGCCCGGTGAGGCGCTGGTCCCCGGACGAGGTCGCGATGCCGAAGTCCGTCAGCCAGGCACGCCCGTCGTGCGATACGAGGACGTTGGCCGGCTTGACGTCGCGGTGCACGATGCCGGCGCGGTGCGCTGCGGTGAGGGCCTCGAGGACGTCGAGCCCGATCTGCGCGACGCGCGCCACCGGTAGCGGGCCGTTTGCGCGGAGCACCTCGGACAGCGAGCGGGACGGCACGTGCTCCATGACGATCCACGGGCGGCCGTCCTCCTCGACGACGTCGTAGACGGTGGTGACCCGGGCGTGCTGGAAACGTGCGGCGGCTCGCGCCTCGCGCAGCGTCCGCTCGCGCAGGGACCGCCGCTCGTCGTCGGTGATCGACAACGGGAACGTGACCTCCTTGACCGCGACCTCACGGCCGAGCAGCCCGTCGTCGGCGAGCCACACAGTGCCCATGCCGCCCTGGCCGAGGCAGCGGCGCAGGGTGTAGCGGTCGGCGACGACCCGGTCGGAGCCGGAGTCATGGGCCATGCTGGCGCCTTACCCCAGGCGGGCCCCGACAACCGGCAGTACGGTCGCTCGCTCCCGGACGTCGGCCGCCTGCAGCCTGCTCAGCTCCGCCCGAGCTCCGCAGCCGCGGCACAGACCGCTTCCGCGTGCAGGCGGCCAGGCGACCGGGTGAGCCGCTCGAGCGGGCCGCTGACGGAGACGGCTGCGATCACCTGGCCGTCGCGCCGCACGGCTGCGGACACTGACGCGACACCCGTCTCCCGCTCCGCGACCGAGTGGGCCCACCCGCGTCGGCGCACCTCCGACAGCGTGCGGGCGGTGAAGGCCGCGGTGTGGACCAGCGGGTCGTCTGGCGTCCAGGCGAGGAGCACCTGAGCCGCGGACCCTGCGGTCATCGGCAGGGACGAGCCGACCGGCACCGTGTCGCGCAGGCCGCTGCCCCGCTCGGCGGCGGCGACGCACAGCCGCAGTCCGCCGTGTCGGCGGTAGAGCTGGGCGCTCTCTCCTGTCGCGTCGCGCAGTCGGGGGAGCACCGTGGCCGCGCGCTCGAGCAGCGCGTCAGAGGCCGGTCCTCCGGCCAGTTCGGACAGGCGCGGCCCCAGCAGCCAGCGGCCCTCGCGGTCTCGGGCCAGCAACCGGTGCACCTCGAGCGCCACGGCCAGCCGGTGGACCGTCGCCCGGGACAGGCCGGTGCGCTCGGTCAGCCCCGCGAGCGTCGTGGCGCCGGCCTCGACGGCGGACATGACCAGGACAGACTTGTCCAAGACGCCGACCCCGCTGTACTGTTCCATGCAGTGATACTGCCATCCCACCTGTTGGGATAGCAAGCCGGAGATGGCAAGAAATAGCACGTCAACCCGAATCAGCCAGAAGAGGTCACCCATGGGACGCACGCTCGCCGAGAAGGTGTGGGAGGCCCACGTCGTACGACGGGCTGAGGGTGAGCCGGACCTCGTTTACGTGGACCTCCACCTGGTGCACGAGGTCACGAGCCCGCAGGCGTTCGACGGCCTCCGACTGGCAGGCCGCCCGGTCCGCCGCCCAGACCTGACCCTCGCCACCGAGGACCACAACGTCCCGACGTCGGTCGACCTGACGATCAAGGACCCGGTGAGCCGCAAGCAGGTCGAGACCCTGCGGGCCAACTGCGCCGAGTTCGGCGTCCGCCTGCACTCGATGGGCTCTCCGGGCCAGGGCATCGTCCACGTGATCGGACCCCAGCTGGGCATCACCCAGCCCGGCATGACCATCGTCTGCGGCGACAGTCACACCAGCACCCACGGGGCCTTCGGCGCACTGGCGTTCGGCATCGGCACGAGCGAGGTCGAGCACGTCCTGGCCACCCAGACGCTCCCGCTCGTACGACCGAGGACCATGGCCGTCACGGTGGAGGGGTCGCTCCAGCCGGGCGTCACGTCTAAGGACCTGGTCCTCGCGCTCATCGCCCAGGTCGGCACCGGCGGCGGTCAGGGGCACGTCGTCGAGTACCGCGGCGAGGCGATCCGCGCGCTGTCGATGGAGGGCCGCATGACGGTCTGCAACATGAGCATCGAGTGGGGCGCCCGAGCCGGCATGATCGCCCCGGACGCGACGACCTACGCCTACCTCGAGGGTCGGGACCACGCGCCGGAGGGCGACGACTGGACGGCCGCCGTCGCCGCCTGGGACGCCCTGCGCAGTGATGCCGACGCGGTGTACGACAAGGAGGTCTTCCTCGACGCGAGTGCGGTCACCCCGTTCGTCACCTGGGGCACGAATCCCGGTCAGGGCGTGGCCCTGTCGGACACCGTCCCTGACCCGTCCGCGATGCCGGCCGGCAGCGAGCGCGAGGCCGCCGAGCGTGCCCTCGCCTACATGGGCCTGACTGCCGGAACGCCGATGCGCGACATCGCCGTCGACACCGTCTTCCTGGGTTCCTGCACCAACGGGCGCATGGAGGACCTGCGCGCCGCGGCCGACGTGGTGCGAGGTCGCACGGTGGCCGAGGGGATCCGCGCGATGGTGGTCCCCGGCTCGATGCTGGTGAAGCTGCAGGCAGAGTCGGAGGGTCTGGACGCCGTCTTCCGCGACGCCGGCTTCGACTGGCGCAACGCAGGCTGCTCCATGTGCCTCGGTATGAACCCGGACACCCTCGCCCCCGGCGAGCGCAGCGCCTCGACGTCCAACCGCAACTTCGAGGGTCGTCAGGGTCGCGGGGGCCGTACGCACCTCGTCAGCCCCGAGGTGGCCGCCGCCACCGCCATCACGGGACGGCTCAGCGCCCCCGCTGATCTGCCCGCCGACCTGCAGGAGGTCTGACCGTGGACGCCTTCACGACCCACGCCGGACGCGCGGTGCCGCTGCGACGCAGCGACGTCGACACCGACCAGATCATCCCGAGCGACTGGCTCAAGCGGGTCGAGCGCACGGGGTTCGGCGCCGGCCTGTTCAGCGAGTGGCGTGAGGATCCCGACTTCGTGCTCAACCAGCCGGTCTACGCCGGCGCGAGCATCCTCGTGGCGGGCGAGAACTTCGGCACGGGTTCCTCCCGGGAGCACGCCGTGTGGGCCCTCACCGACTTCGGGTTCCGGGCAGTGGTGAGCGAGCGGTTCGCCGACATCTTCCGCAGCAACAGCCTCAAGGGCGGCCTCCTGCCGGTGCAGCTGAGCGCCGCCGAGGTCGAGTCGCTGATGCGGCTCGTCGAGGCCGACCCGGCGGTCGAGGTGACGGTGGACCTGGTCGACAGGCAGGTCCGCGCTGGCAATCTCGTCGCGTCCTTCCCCCTCGACGACTTCACCCGGTGGCGCCTCATGGAGGGTCTGGACGACATCGGACTCACTCTGACGCAGGAGCAGGCCATCTCGGCGTACGAGTCTTCTCGACCGGGTTGGCTGCCTTCGACGACGCGGGCCTCCTGAGCGGAGCTCGTCGTCCCGACACCCTGACCTTCGACGACCTGGCGGCGAGAAGGGCTGTGCAGCAGCAAGACTCGAGTCGACGTCACACCTGTCCGAGGGTTTCCGGGCCCCGCATCCTCGTCAACCACCGGTCGGATCCTTCGCGACACAAGCAGGTTCCGGGCCCTTGGTCGTTGTGATGACCGCCTAGGACCCTTACCGTCCCACGTGGAGGCAGAGCGCCTCGGCAGTCCAGTGAAGGGACACGTCGTGAACAAGTCCGACTTGATCGAGGTCGTCACCGAGAAGCTTGGTGATCGCAGGACGGCCAGCGCAGCAGTCGAGGCTGTCGTCGATGCCATCACCCGTGCCGTGGCGAAGGGCGAGAAGGTCGGCATCACCGGCTTCGGTGTCTTCGAGAAGGTGGACCGCAAGGCGCGGACGGCGCGGAACCCCGCCACCGGCGCCCCGGTCAAGCTTGCGAAGACCTCGGTGCCGAAGTTCCGTCCCGGCCAGGGTTTCAAGGACATCGTCAGCGGTGCCAAGAAGGTCTCCTCGACGTCGACCGCGCGGGCCGTGACGGCGCGCGCCGGCAACGCCGCGAAGACCGCAGCGACTGCGCCGGCGCGAGCCGCCGCGTCAGCGGGCCGCGCTGCTGCCTCGGCGACCAAGACCACGGGTGCCAAGGCCGCCTCGACGACCCGGTCCACGGTCAGCAGGACCACCCCCACCAAGACCACTCCCAGCAAGGCCGCCCCCCGCAAGACGACGGCTGCCAAGACCACGGCAAGCCGAGCCACGGCTGCCAAGTCGCCGGCCGCCAAGTCGACGGCTGCCAAGTCCACGGCTGCCAAGTCGACGGCTGCCAAGTCGACGGCTGCCAAGTCGACGGCTGCAAAGTCCACCGCTGGAAGGTCGACGACGAGCAGGACCTCTGCTGCCAAGACGTCCGGTACCAGCCGGGCTGCTGACAAGGCGCCGGCCAAGAAGGCGTCGACGAGTGGGACCGCTTCGAAGTCGGCTGCCGCCAAGACTCTCGCCAAGACGAAGCCTTCGGCCAAGTCCGCGACCACGTCGACCGCCGGTCGGACGCTCGCGACGAAGTCCGCGCCCGCGAAGAAGGCGACCAAGGCGCCGGCCAAGAAGGCCTCGACGAAGAAGTCCTCGCGCTGACCTAGTTCCACGACGAAGGGGTCTCGGCTGACGCCGGGGCCCCTTCGTCATGTTCCGGACGTCCTTGCCTGAGGTCGTCTGCCGGACGAGGCCGTCGAAGGGGGTTGGTGTCCGGTCAGGTCGGCGCGCTCCGTCGGTTGAACCTCAGGTCACGAGGTGAGCGGCGTCGCGTAGTCGGCGTCGATCAGCCGTCCGCCGGAGAACGAGAGCGCCCATACGCTGCCCTTGGCGCACGGGACCACGGGAAGCTCTAGCCCGGCCTGGCCCGCCAGCGTGCCGACGGCGTGGGGGATGGCGCCGCCCTGGCTGCACACGACGGCCGGGACTCCTGCCGCGCCGAGAGCTCGCAAGCGTCCGGGCAGCGCGTGCGCCTGATCCTCGGCGAGGTCGGGGTCGACGACCACCTGCAGGGCGAGCCGGTCGGCCAGCGGCTGCATGGTCGTTCGGCAGCGCACAGCCGGTGCGCTCGAGAGCATCCGCGGCCCGTAGACGGGCAGCACGGCGGCCAGCGCAGCCGCCTGCTCCTGCCCCCGGGCGTCGAGCGGCCGCTCCTCGTCGGGACCGTCCCAGCCGCCGTGTCGGCCGGCGCTGGCGTGTCGTACCACCAAGACTGTGGTCGTCTCGGGCGGGTGCTCGGCGAAGGCGGTGAGGGGACCGCTGTCACGCCCGCCGGTGACTCGTCGGCGGGCCGCCTCGACGTCGAGCCAGAGCAGCCGGTCGACCTCGGCCCCTGGGGAGAAGTGGCCCGAGGTGGCTTTCAGAGCCCACCACCGAACCGTCTTCGGCACGTCGCGTCCTCCGTCGAGCACCCGGTAGTGGCTCTCCCCGAGGGTCCGGCCGACGACACCGTCGAAGCCGGTCTCCTCGCGCACCTCGCGCACGGCGGCGCAGACCGACGTCTCGCCCGGGTCGAGCTTGCCCTTCGGGAGCGACCAGTCGTCGTAGCGCGGGCGGTGGATGACCGCGACCTGCACGGTGCCCGCTGGCACGCGGCCCCCCGAGCTGCCCTCCGACCCGTCGGCGCGCCTCCACAGCACCCCGCCCGAGGCATGGATGAGCCGCTTCACGAGACGACGTACGAGGTCAGGCTCGACCCGGGGAGGGGGTTCGCCTCAGGCACTCGCGTCCCGCTCGTTGGTCCGACGGATGAGGTCGACCTGCATGTCCCGGTACGGCTCGCCCGCCTCGGGGCGCTGCAGCCAGCAGCCGTCCTCCTGCAAGGCCCAGTGCCGCGTCGCGGGGGCCAGCGCCCGGTCCAGGAGAGCGTCGATCTGGGTGCGGACGACGGGGTCCTTGACGCGCACCAGCGTCTCGACCCGACGATCGAGGTTGCGGTGCATCAGGTCGGCGCTGCCGAGCCAGTGCTCCGCCCCGCCCTCGCTGTCGGAATCGCCGAAGACCAGCAGGCGCGAGTGCTCCAGGAATCGCCCCACGATGCTGCGCACGGTGATGTTCTCCGAGAGCCCGGGCACGCCGGGCCTCAGGGAGCAGATCCCACGCACGACCAGCTCGACCGGAACGCCGGCGGAGCTGGCCCGGTAGAGCGCGTCGATGACGGTCTCGTCGACGATGCTGTTGGCCTTCAACCTGACCTTGGACGCCTTGCCGGCGCGGGCCAGCTCTGCCTGCCTCTCGATCCGCTCGACGATGCCGGCCCGGACGCCGTGCGGGGCCACCATGAGCGTGCGGTACGACGTCTGTCGGCTGTAGCCGGTGAGGGTGTTGAACAGGTCGGTCAGGTCGGCGCCGACCTCGGGGTCGGCGGTGAGCAGGCCGACGTCCTCGTAGATGCGGGCTGTCTTGGGGTTGTAGTTGCCCGTGCCGATGTGGGCGTAGCGACGGAGCTGGCCCTTCTCCTGCCGCACCACGAGCGAGGTCTTGCAGTGGGTCTTGAGCCCGACCAGGCCGTAGACGACGTGGCAGCCGGCCTTCTCCAGGGCCCTGGCCCACTTGATGTTGGCCTGCTCGTCGAACCGGGCCGTGATCTCGACCAGCACCACGACCTGCTTGCCGGCGTGGGCTGCGTCGATCAGGGCGTCGACGATGGGGCTGTCACCGGAGGTCCGGTAGAGCGTCTGCTTGATGGCGAGCACGTGCGGGTCGGCCGCCGCCTGCTCGATGAAGCGCTGCACGCTGGTGGCGAAGGAGTCGTAGGGGTGGTGCACCAGCACGTCCCCGTCGCGTAGGGCTGCGAAGACGTCCGCGGCCTTCTCCCCCTCGGCCAGGCGCGGGTGGGTCGCCGGCACGAAGGGGTCCTGCTTGAGGTCGGGCCGGTCCACGTCGTAGAGCTGCCAGAGCGAGGTCAGGTCCAGCAGCCCGGGCACCTGGACGACGTCGTCGTCGGTGATCTCGAGCTCGCGCACCAGCAGGTCGAGGACGTGCTCGTCCATGTCCTCGCCCACTTCAAGACGCACCGCTGGGCCGAACCGGCGCCGGGCCAGTTCGCGCTCCAGAGCCTGCAGCAGGTCCTCGTCGCGGTCCTCCTCCACCTCGACGTCGGTGTTCCTCGTGACGCGGAACGGGTGGTGGGCGGTCACCTCGAGACCGGGGAACAGCTGCTGCAGGTGCGCCCCGATGAGCTCCTCGAGGGGGAGGTAGCTCGGGATGCCGTCCTCGGTGCGCACCGGCACGAAGCGCTTCACGTTGTTGGGGACCTTGACCCGGGCGAAGTGCTCGGTGCCCGCGACCGGGTCGCGCACGAGGACGGCCAGGTTGAGCGAGAGACCGCTGATGTAGGGGAACGGGTGTGCAGGGTCGACGGCCAGCGGCGTCAGGACCGGGAACACCTGGGCCCGGAAGTAGTCGTGCAGCTGCGTCTGCTGGTCGGACGGCAGGTCGCGCCACAGGACGATCCGGATGCCGGTCTCGGCGAGCGCCGGCCGTACGTCCTCGAGGAAGCAGCGGGCGTGCTCGGCAGCCAGCTCACGGGCCCGCTCCGAGATCCGGGCCAGCTGCTCACGCGTGCCGAGTCCGTCAGCGCTGCGCACCCCGAGGCCCATGCTCTGGCGACGCTTGAGGCCGGCGACGCGCACCATGTAGAACTCGTCGAGGTTGCTGGCGAAGATGGCCAGGAACTTGGCTCGTTCGAGCAGCGGCGCCGAGGGGTCGACGGCGAGCGCGAGCACGCGGGCGTTGAAGTCCAGCCAGGAGACCTCGCGGTTCAGGAAGCGGTCCTCCGGGAGGTCGGCGAGCGGGGCCGGCACGGGGATGGGCGGCGCAGGAGTCGGCTCGAAGCTGACCGTGTTCGTCGCCTCGTCGGGTTCGCCGGTCGTGGGATCGACGGGCTGGGCCTCGACGGGCTGGGCCTCGACGGGCGGGGCCTCGTCGGGAGGGGCTGCGTCGGCTCGTACGTGGGTGGTCACCGCTCCATGGTGCACCGTGCCGGTTAACGGCACGGGGACGAGGCGACCGGGCTGGGTGGCCTGGGCGAGGAGGCGGACCTAGGCGAGCGCCTCGAGGGCCGCCGAGGTATGGCGACCGACGCCGAGCCGGATGGCCTCGACCAGGTGCTCGCTGCTGTCGACGTCGCGCCGCAAGCTGGGCGCGCCGACGAGCTCGACGGCTCCTGCGCCGAGGTGACCAAGCCGCGAGTCGAGTCCGTAGGCCGCCCCTACGGCGCACCCGGGTGACGCGGCGAGCAGCGTCGTCCCGCGGCCCTCGCCGTCGCAGACGAAGGCCCGCCGGTCCTGCGGCACCGCTCGCAGGGCTGCAGCGAGGTCCTCCGGTCGGAGGGCCGGGAGGTCTGCCGGTAGGACGGCGACACCGACGTCAGGGTGGAGCGAGCGGACCTGCTCGGTCGACAGGGCCAGCGCCTGGTTCAGGCCCCCGGTGCCGCCGTCCGACGTGGTGTCCGCCCCGAGCGCCGCGAGAGTGTGCGCCGCGAGCTGGTCGTCGGTGACGACGAGGACCCGGCCGACCAGGGGGCAGTTCAGCGCCGCCGTGACGACGTCGGCCGCGAAGGCGAGCGCGAGCTGTGCGCGGGCCGCCGCGTCGTAGCCGTCGAGCCGCGACTTCGCGAGGCCCAGTCGCTTGACCGGCACGACGAGGGCCCAGGAGGCGGGCTCGTGCTGAGGCGGGACGTCGATCGGAGGCACGACGTGGGAGTCTCGCAGACCGAGCGGTGGCTCGGACGGCAGGAGCGGAGGCGGGTGTGGCGGTGCGGCAGCGGGCGGTGCGCCCTCGGGCGGGCGGGGCCTGTGGTGAGAAGGCGGGGCCTGTGGTGAAGCAGTGGGGACCGATCGGCCTCTGGTACCGCGTGGGGATCGCCATCCTCAAGCCGCCTGCGACGTTGCTCACCCGGCGCGAGTCGACCGGCACCGAGTTCGTGCCGTCCGGGGGAGTGATCCTCGCCAGCAACCACATCTCGTTGGGCGACCCGGTGGTCCTCACCGAGTTCGTGCTCTACGACGTCGGGCGGGCGCCGCGCTTCCTCGCCAAGCGGGAGATGTTCCGCGGCAACGGGTTGGTCCCGAGGGTGATGCGGGGCGCCGGGCAGATCCCCGTCGACCGGCACGCACCGGACGCTTCTCGAGCGCTCGACCCGGCCGTGGCCGCATTGGCCGCCGGTGAGCTGGTCGTGATCTACCCCGAGGGCACGGTGACGCGGGACCCTGGTGGGTGGCCCATGCGGGCGCGCACAGGCGTTGCCCGGCTCGCCCTGCTGTCGGGGGCTCCGGTGCTGCCGGTGGCCCAGTGGGGGGCGAAGGACGTGGTCGAGGGGTACCGCCGCAACGGCCTGCGCGTGCGCCGCCACCTGGTGCAGTTCCGGGTCGGACCACCGGTCGACCTGTCCGCCTGGCTGGGCAAGGAGCTGGACGGGCAGGTGCTGCGCGAGGCGACGGAGGCGGTCATGGCCGGGGTGACCGCGGAGCTCGAAGCGTTGAGGGGGGAGCGGGCGCCGGAGCAGGTGCACGATCCTCGAGGCCCCAGGGAGACGGCGTGACCCGCGCAGCGGTCCTCGGGTGCGGCTCGTGGGGCACTGCCTTCGGCAAGGTCCTCGCCGACGCAGGGACCGACGTCGTGCTCTGGGCCCGCCGCCCGGAACTCGCCCAGCTGGTGCGTGAGACGGCCGAGAACCCGGACTACCTGCCGGGCGTGACACTGCCACCGGGACTCACCGCGACCGCCGATCCGCTCGAGGCTGTCGCGGGGGCCGACTTCGTCGTGCTCGCCGTCCCGTCGCAGAGCCTGCGCGACAACCTCGGATCCGTGGCGTCGGCCCTTGACCCCGGAGCGGTGCTGGTCAGCCTCATGAAGGGCGTCGAGCTCGGCACCACCAAGCGCATGAGCGAGGTGATCTGCGACGTGACGGGAGTTCCGCCGTCGCGCGTCGCCGTCGTCAGCGGTCCCAACCTGGCGAGGGAGATCGCAGCCGGTCAGCCTGCCGCGACGGTGGTGGCGTGCACCGACCTGGCCGCTGCCGAGCGGCTCCAGGCTGCCTGCGTGACCGGCTACTTCCGGCCGTACACCAATGTCGACGTCGTGGGCTGCGAGCTCGGCGGGGCGGTCAAGAACGTGATCGCCCTCGCGACCGGCATGGCCGAGGGCATGGGCTTCGGCGACAACACCAAGGCGTCGCTGATCACCCGAGGGCTCGCCGAGACGGCCCGGCTGGGCGCCGCTCTCGGTGCGGACCCGCTCACCTTCTCGGGCCTGGCCGGTCTCGGAGACCTGGTCGCGACCTGCACCTCGCCGCTCTCGCGCAACCGCACGTTCGGGGAACTGCTGGGACGCGGGCAGACGCTCGAGGAGCTGCTGGCCCGCAAGCAGCAGACCGCCGAGGGGGTGAAGTCCTGCCGCTCCATCCTGGACCTCGCACACAAGCACGACGTCGACATGCCGATCACCGAGCAGGTGGTGGCCGTGGTCCACGAGGGCAAGACCCCGGCAGACATGTTGAGAGCGTTCATGAAGAGGGAGACCCGGAGCGAATGAGCGACCAGTCCCGCCCCCACGAGTCACGCCCCGACCAGTCGGGCAAGGGCCACGGAGAGCACACGAGAGCGGTCCACAGTCCGCCGGCGCCGGTCTTCACGCAGGTCCCCCTGGGCCTGCCGGTCCACCGCACGGCAGCCTTCGCCTTCCACAGCGCGCAGGAGTACGCCGATGTGCTGGCCGGCACCGCGCCGGGCTACTCCTACAGCCGGGTCGACAACCCGACGTCCGACGCATTCGCGCAGGCCGTCGCAGCGCTCGAGGGGGCGGGTCTGGACCGGGAGGTGGTCGGGCAGCCGTTCTCGTCGGGCATGGCCGCCATCTCCACCGTCCTCATGGCCCTGACCCGGGCCGGCGCCCACGTCGTCGCGCCGCGCGAGGTCTACGGCGGCACGTACGGCCTGCTCACGACGGTGCTGGACCGCTTCGGGGTGTCGACCACGTTCGTCGACGGGACCGACCTCGAGGCGGTCCGCGCGGCCATTCGTCCGGAGACGACCGTGCTGTGGGGCGAGACGCTCGCCAACCCCACGATGAGCGTCGCCGACCTTCCCGGGCTCGCGGCCCTGGCCCGCGAAGCAGGCCTCACGTCGGTCGTCGACTCGACCTTCGCCTCACCTGCCGTGTGCCGTCCGCTCGAGCACGGGATCGACGTGGTTGTCCACTCGGCCACCAAGTACATCGGGGGGCACAGCGACGCGAACGGCGGTGTCGCCGTGGGGGACCCTGAGCTGATGGCCCGGGTCCGGCACGACCGGATCGACCTCGGCGGGATGCTCGCCCCCGACGAGGCGTTCCTGCTGCACCGAGGACTGGCCACCCTCCCGCTGCGGGTCGACCGGCACTGCCGCAGCGCCCTCGCGGTCGCGACCGGCCTGGTCGAGCACCCTGCGGTGGTCCGGGTCGACCACCCGGGTCTGTCGGCTCACCGCGACCACGCCCTGGCCACCAAGCTGTTCGAGCCCGGGCGCTACGGCGCCATTGTGACCGTCACTCCTCGGGGCGGCCGCGCCGCGGGCATGGCGCTGGTCGACGGGCTGCGCCTGGTCACGATCGCCACGTCGCTCGCGGGGACCCACTCCAAGGTGAGCCACGTCGCGAGCACCACGCACCGGCAGCTCTCCGACGACGCCCTGGCCGCAGCCGGGATCGACCCTGGTGCGGTGCGGATCAGCGTGGGTCTCGAGGACCCCGAGGACGTCCTGGCCGACGTCGTCCAGGCGCTCGACCGGTTGCCCGGGGCGTCCGGCTGAGACCTCAGGTGGACCACCGCTAGGGTCGCCGGGTGAGCAGGACCCGCATCGCCGTCGTCTTCGGTGGCCGCAGCACCGAGCACGCCATCTCCTGCGTGAGCGCGGGCAGCATCCTGGGCGCGATCGACCGGAGCCGCTACGACGTCGTCGCGGTCGGCATCACCCCCGACGGGCGCTGGGTGCTCGCACCAGACGATGCTTCGCTGCTCGCTCTCGCCGGACGAGAGCTCCCCTCGGTCAAGGACGGACGGGCGGTGGCCCTGCCCGGTGACCCGACGGCCGGCGGGCTCGTCCCGCTCGAGGACGGACCGGGCCTGCTCGGTGCGGTCGACGTCGTGTTCCCCGTGCTGCACGGCCCGTACGGCGAGGACGGCACCATCCAGGGGCTGCTGGAGCTCGCTGACGTGCCCTACGTCGGGTCAGGCGTGCTCGCCAGCGCGGCGGCCATGGACAAGGTCGTGGCGCGAGTGCTGCTCACAGCAGCGGGGCTCTCCGTCACCCCGGCGACCGTGGTCCGCGCCGCGCGCTGGGAGCAGGACGAGGCGGCCGTCGTGCGCGAGGTCCAGGCACTCGGGCTGCCGGTCTTCGTGAAGCCCGCACGTGGTGGTTCCAGCATCGGCATCTCGAAGGTGTCCGACCTCGCCCAGCTCCCGCGAGCGGTCGACGAGGCGCTGCGCTGCGACCCGAAGATCCTCGTCGAAGCCGCCGTGGTGGGTCGCGAGGTCGAGTGCGGCGTGCTCGAAGACGCGCAGGGGAGGCCGCAGGCGAGCGTCCCGGCCGAGCTCAGGGTCGTCGGCGAGCACGAGTTCTACGACTTCGACGCGAAGTACCTCGACTCGGCCACCGAGCTGGACGTTCCCGCTGACCTTCCGGACGAGGTCACCGCGCAGATCCAGACCATGGCCTGCAGGGCCTTCGAGGCGCTCGACTGCCAGGGGCTCGCCCGGGTCGACTTCTTCGTCGGACCGTCGGGGGAGGTGACCGTCAACGAGGTCAACACGATGCCGGGGTTCACCACCACGTCGATGTTCCCGCGCATGTGGGCCGCGTCGGGAGTGGACTACCCCGAGCTCGTCGATCGCCTGGTCCAGACCGCGCTGCGCAGGGGCACCGGGCTGCGGTGAGACCGGGCGGCTAGCGCTTGGGGGGCAGCGTCGCGAGGACCGGCTGGGCCAGCGGGTTGACGAGTTCCGCGCCGTTCTCGTAGGCATCTGGGATGTCGACCGCTACGAGCACGCTGGTGTCGCGGGTCGTCCAGCGAAAGCCCGGACCGATGTCCCGGACCGACCAGGTCACTCCGTTGACCTGCGCCGGCTCGTCGGGGCGATCGGGCTCCGGCACCCCGCACTCCAACGTGACTGCCGGGTCGCCCCAGGCGGCCGTACGACCGGCGTCGCCCGTGACGGGTCGCCGGCGTACGCCCGGGTCGATCTCGTCAGGCAGAGCGGCGATCAGCGCCGCGCAGGGCGCTGTGCTGTCGGGCGGCGGGCTCTGCACCTGGATCGGGACGTCCACCGGCGTAGCAGCGGGCTTCGCGGGAGCCGGGTCGGAGCACGCCGTAGCGGCCAGGAGGCCGAGAGCGGCGGCCGTGGCCCTGAGGCTCCGCCGCCGCGGGACGGGCGCGCTCAGAGGTGGACGACCGGGCAGGTGAGCGTGCGGGTGATCCCGTCGACGCTCTGGACCTTGGCGACGACGAGCTTGCCCAGCTCGTCCACGCTGTTGGCCTCGGCCCGCACGATGACGTCGTAGGGGCCGGTGACGTCCTCGGCCTGCGCGACCCCGTCGAGGGCAGCGATCGCGGTGGCGACAGCCGCCGCCTTGCCGACCTCGGTCTGAATGAGGATGTAGGCCTGGACCGCCACGAGATGGACCCTTCTGGGAGGCTTCGAGAGTGCCGGACGCTACAGCAAGGGACGTCGGGGAGTTCGGTCTGATCGCGAAGGTGGTCGACCGGCTGGCTGATGGGCGGGGCCCGTCGCCGTCGGTGCTGGTGGGTCCAGGGGACGACGCGGCCGTGGTGCTCGCGCCGGACGGACGGGTCGTCGCGACGACCGACGTGCTGGTCGAGGACGTCCACTTCCGCCTCGACTGGTCCACGGCCTACGACGTCGGCCGCAAGGCGGCGGCCGCCAACCTCGCCGACGTCGCCGCCATGGGTGCCGCCGGCACGTCGCTGCTCGTGGGGCTCGCAGCACCGCCCGACCTGCCCGTCGCCTGGGCGGAGGCCCTCGCCGAGGGCCTGCGTGACGAGGCGGCCCTGGTCGGAGCGGTCGTCGTGGGCGGCGACATGGTGACGAGTCAGCGGATCGTCGTCAGCGTCACCGCGCTCGGTGACCTCGGCGGACGTCCGCCGGTGCTCCGGTCGGGTGCGCGTCCCGGCGACCGGGTGGTAGTCGGCGGACGACTCGGCTGGTCCGCGGCCGGCTACGCGATACTCATCAAGGGGGGTGTGCCGATCGAGGCTCTGGTCGAGGCCCACCTGCGGCCGTCGCCGCCGTACGCCCTGGCTCTCGCGCTGGCCGATGCCGGAGCGACGTCGATGTGCGACGTCAGCGACGGACTGCTCGCCGACCTGGGGCACATCGCTCGGGCTAGCGGCGTCCACATCGACGTCGAGAGTCGTCGCTTTGAGCGAGATGCCCTGCTGGGCAAGGCTTGTCGGGTGGTGGGGGGACACCCGCTCGACTTCGTGCTCACCGGTGGCGAGGACCACGCGTTCGTCGCCACCATCCCGCCCGGGGCGGTGCTGCCCGACGGGGTCGTCAGAGTCGGTCTGGTGAAGGCCGGTACGGGTGTGCGCGTGATCGGGTGGAAGCCGACGGGGGTCGGCTGGGATCACTTCCGGGCGGGGGCCCCGTGATGACAGGCCCCGTGATGACAGGCGCCGTGATGACAGGCGCCGTGATGACAGGCGCCGTGAAGCGGGTGCTCACCGTGGCCGGCTCGGACTCCGGTGGTGGTGCGGGCATCTCGGCTGACCTCAAGACCATGCTGGCCCACGGCGTCCACGGCATGAACGTGCTCGCGGCCGTGACCGCGCAGAACTCGCTCGGCGTGCAGGGTGCGTGGGACCTGCCCGTCGAGGCAGTGCTCGCCCAGCTGAACAGCGTGCTCGACGACATCGGTGTCGACGCGGTCAAGACCGGGATGCTGTCCTCTCCCGCCCTGGTGTCGGCGGTGGCAGGGCGGCTGAGCTCTGTCGCCGCGCCCCTGGTGGTCGATCCCGTCGGGGTCAGCAAGCACGGGGACTCGCTGCTGGCCGCTGAGGCCGTGGCTGTACTGCGTGAGGAGCTGATCCCCCTCGCGACCGTGGTCACGCCGAACCTGCCCGAGGTCGAGCAGCTGACTGGCTTCCGGGTCGGCTCGGAGGGCGATCTGAGGGCGGGCGCCGAAGCGGTCCTCGCGCTAGGGCCGGTCTGGGTGCTGGTCAAGGGCGGGCACCTGTCCGGAGACGCCGTCGACCTGTTGACCGACGGCAAGGACGTGCACGAGTTCCGGGCGCCGCGCCTGGACAACCGGCACACGCACGGCACGGGCTGCACCTTGGCGAGCGCCATCGCCAGCCGGCTCGCTCTCGGTGACGACGTGCCGTCGGCGGTGGCTGTGGCGAAGGACTACGTCACCGGTGCCATCCGAGGTGGCTTCGCGCTGGGTGCCGGCATCGGCCCGGTCGACCATGGGTGGCAGTGGCGGTCGTGAGGGCCGACTGAGCACGACGTCGAGCCCGTCTGTGCCCGGTGGGCGTTCGGTGCCCCCGAACTGTCAGACGTCGCTCCTAAGGTGCTGCCATGACGCACATCTCGTTGGTGGAGGAGCACATCTCGTCGCTGTCGGACGAGCAGCTGGCAGAGGGGATCACGACCTGGTCGGGGCGCATCGCTTCTGGTGAGGCCAAGCTGCTGGAGCTGGTGGCCGAGTTCGACCGACGCGAGGCGTGGGCGGGAGCCGGGCTCCTGTCCTGCGCGCACTGGCTGGTGTGGAAGACGGGCCTGTCCCCGGGGGCGGCGCGGGAGAAGGTGCGAGTCGCCCGGGCGTTGGTGCAGCTGCCCCTGGTGGCGGCAGCTCTGGGTGCCGCCGCCATGTCGTACTCCCAGGTGCGGGCGGTGACGCGGGTGGCGGTGCCAGAAGATCAGGAGCGCTGGGTGGACATCTGTCGACACAGCACCGCCGCTCAGCTCGAGCGGGTGGTGCGCGGCATTCACCGGGTTCGCCGTTCTGAGCAGGATGCCGCCGATCCTGAGCTGGCTCGGTGGCGCACGCAGGTGAGCAGCTCCTACGACGAGGACGGCAACCGCCGAATCGTGGTCCTGGTCCCCGCAGAGCAGGCCGTGATGTTCGACGCGGCGCTCGCGCAGATCCAAGCCGATCTGGATGCTCATGCCGCGGCAGAGCCCACCGCTGGCGACGTCTCCGCGGGAACGCCACCGGTCTCGGCGGACGTCTCCGCGGGAACGCCTCGCACCCTCCGGGCCACTCTCGGGGACGCGCTCATCGAGATGGCCCGACGCGCGCTCGAGCAGGCAAGCCCCGCCCGGACCCGTCAGTCGAAGGCGGCGTTGAGCGTACACGTTGATCCCCTGTCCGGGTGGGCTCGGCTCGCCGACGGCGAGTTCCTGCCTCCGACCTCGTCCCCGGGGGAGACCTCCGAGCACACAGGGGCCACCCGGCACTCAGTCGCCTCGCTGGCGCACGCGCTCAGGGGGCTGCCCGGTCGCGGCGGCCCGCCGCGGCTGCGTCCGCTGACCACTGCGGACCTGACTCGAGCAGATCTGGGACGTACCGCCCGGCTGCCGAACCAGGCGCTGCGCGACCAGTTGGCGACGATCGACGGCGAGCGCTGCCGCTTCCCCGGCTGCACCCGGCGCCACAGGTTGCACGCGCATCACGTCGAGCACTGGTCGGCCGGTGGACGCACCGACCTGGCCAACCTCGTCCTGCTCTGCAGTCGGCATCACACTGTGGTCCACCAGCACGGTTTCGAGCTGCGCCTGACCGAGGACCGCGAGCTCCTCGTCTCGACATCCGACGGGATCCGCCTCCTGCACCACCCGGCGCTGCCCTACGGGAACGCGGACGAGCTCGACCCCGACCACCGCGTCTCCGCGGAGACGCTGCCCCCCGACACCGTCGAACCGCGGATGGACCTCGGCTACTGCGTCAGCGTCCTGCTCCAGCAGGCCGCCTGAGCAGGTCGAGCTACCAGTCGTCCTCGGCCTGGTCGCGGGCGTCCTGGTCGGCCGTGCGGGCAGCGGTCGAGTCGAGCGCCGAGGACGCCTGCTCGCGGGTGGCGTAGGGGCCAAGACGATCCGAGTTGGCGCAGCCTGAGTCCTCGACCGTGTTGTGCTTCAGGCACCAGTAGAAGCTCATGGGTCCCACCTCTCGTCGTCAGCGTCCTTGAGTCCCCGGCAGGCCGGAGGTGATCTCACTCCGTTCCTTACCCACCTTCTGCAGCCGCAGGCGCACGGCTGACGTCGTCCGTCGTACAGACACCTGACAGGATCGGGACCCCGGCCGGCTCGCGGCCACCAAGCAGATCGGACCGCTCGTGGCCGTCTACGCCCTCGGTGACCGCACGCCGCAGATCTCCGCCGACGCCTACGTGCACCCGGCGGCCACCGTCATCGGCGACGTGCGGATCGGAGCGGGGTCGACGGTCTGGCCCGGAGCGGTGCTTCGGGGGGACTACGGCACGATCATCATCGGCGAGCGGACCAGCATCCAGGACGGGACGGTCATCCACGCCACCCACGACAGGGCCACCACCGTCGGCTCGGAGTGCGTGGTCGGGCACATCGCCCACCTGGAGGGGTGCACGATCGAGGACCGCTGCCTGGTCGGGTCCGGGTCGGTGGTGCTGCACGACGCGGTCGTACGCAGTGGCGCACTGGTGGCGGCCGGCGCCGTGGTCGGGAACCGGGTCGAGGTGCCGGCGTACGCCATGGCCATGGGGATCCCCGCCAAGATGCGTCCCGACGCCGTGCCGGAGGGGGCGTTCGCGGCCGCGGTGGACATGTACGCCGAGAACGGTCGGCGCTACTCCGCCGAGCTGCGCCAGCTCGACTGAGGGCGCCTCGGCTCGTGGCCGGCCCGGCAAGGCCGAAGGCCCCGGTCGCGGGACCGGGGCCTTCAGGTGTAGGCGGCTCTGACGAGCGGAGAGCTAGACGGGGCGCACCGCGTCGGCCTGCGGGCCCTTCTGTCCCTGGGTGATCTCGAACTCGACGCGCTGGCCCTCCTCGAGCGAGCGGTAGCCGTCGGACTGGATCGCGGAGTAGTGGACGAACACGTCCGCCCCGCCGCCGTCGACGGCGATGAAGCCGAAGCCCTTCTCGGCGTTGAACCACTTGACTGCACCCTGTGCCATGTTGCGTGTCCTTCTCTTGCGGGACGGCTCCGCGCTGCGCGGGACCGAGTCGTGCTGGCCCTTGCGCGGTACGCCGAGCGGCTCACCGAGCGATCAGGCCCGCGACGTTCACGCGGGCGTGCCCGAGACGAACGTGCGACCGCCGCGAGAGTACACACGGGTACGCCAGGAGAACAGCCCCTGAACGGGCTGTGTGGGGACGAGGCCTAAGGGGTGGTTCTGCGAGACGGGTGGAGCCGTGCGCTAGGCGCGGACGACCTTGCCGGCCTTGAGGCACGAGGTGCAGACGCCGAGCTTCTTCGGGGTCTTGCCCGAAGGGCCGGTCAGCGCGTGCACCGTCTGGATGTTCGGGTTCCAGCGACGCCGCGTGCGCCGGTGGGAGTGGCTGACGGACATGCCGAAGCCGGGCCCCTTGCCACACACGTCGCACACAGCAGCCACGGTCACTCCAGGATCAGGATCGAAAGGGAAGCTCCCCGCTGCACGAGCGAACTCGCAGCATCAGCAGGGCACGGTCCGGTCTCGCGCCGGACGACGTCGCCACAGTAGCAGGACCGATAGCCTCCGCCGGGAGCGCACAGAGCGCCCAGACGACCCGTACTCCAGACGACCCGTACTCCAGACGACCCGTACTGAGGAGGTCCCGCGTGCTGCAGGTGCTCGACGCCGCAGCCGTGCGCCGCTGGTGCGCTGCAGGACGGGCTGGCCTTGCCGCTGCGCGGGACGAGATCGACGACCTCAACGTCTACCCCGTGCCGGACGGCGACACCGGGACCAACCTGCTGCTCACCATGGAGTCGGTCGAGGCCGCCGTGGCGGGTGCGCCCTCGGACATGGCGGCCACGGTCCGGGCGATGGCCCACGGCGCACTCATGGGGGCGCGGGGCAACTCCGGAGTCATCCTCTCCCAGCTGCTGCGCGGGCTCGCCGAGGTGCTCGAGGCGGCTGAGACCGGGTCGTCCGCGCAGCTCCAACGGGCCCTCACCCGGGCTGCGGAGCTCTGCTACGCCGCGGTGGCGACACCGATGGAGGGCACGCTGCTGACGGTCGCACGGGAGTGCGCCGAGGCGGCGGCGGCTCTGGGCGACGTGGACCTCGCGGCTGTGGTCCGCGAGGCCCGGAGCGCGGCGGCCCGGTCGCTGGCACGTACGCCCGACCTGCTGCCGCAGCTGCGCGCCGCCGGGGTGGTCGACGCTGGTGGTCGGGGCCTGTGCGTGCTGCTGGAGGCGCTGGAGCTGGTCGTGACCGGGGAGGGCCTTGTCGCCCATCCGCCTGATCCGCCCGGCCCGCTGATCCCGAGGGACCGCTCGGCCCTCGTCGGAGCGCGTGAGGCGGGGAGCGAGGACTACGCGTACGAGGTGCAGTTCCTGCTTCGCGAGGCCGAGGCGACCGCTGTCGAGGTGCTCAAGGCCGAGCTCGTCGCACTGGGCGACTCGCTCGTCGTCGTGGGCGGGGGGACCGCCTCACCGGGCCTCTACAACGTCCACGTGCACGTCAACGACGTGGGGGCGGTGATCGAGGCTGCGATGGATGCCGGCCGGCCGTTCCGGATCACCGTGACCCGCTTCGCCGATCAGCACCCGGGGACCGGCGCCACGGTTCCGGCGGTCGAGGTCCCGGCGGTCGCGCTCCCGGTGGGGGTGGTCTCAGATGCCGAGCCTGCTCCCGTTCCGCTCGCAGGACGGGTCGTCGTGGCCGTGGCCCCCAGCGGGGGTCTGGCCTCGCTGTTCACCAGGTCGGGGGCCCTGGTCGTCTCGGGGGGACCGAGGGCGCGGCCCTCCACGGCTGACCTCGTGGCGGCGGTCCTGCGCAGTGCCGCGCAGGAGGTCGTGCTGCTGCCCAACGACAGCGACACGGCGGCGGTGGCCAGGGCGGCCGCGGACCAGGCTCGGCTGCAGGGGTGCACGGTCGCCGTCGTCCCGACCCGCTCGGTCCTGCAGGGCCTGGCCGCCGTCGCCGTCGCAGACCCGACGCGGTCCTTCGCCGACGACGTCGCGTCGATGGCCGACGCGGCTGGCTCGACGCGGACGGGGGAGGTCACGGTCGCCGTCCGCGAGGCAGCGACCATGGCGGGCATCTGCCGACCGGGTGACGTCCTGGGGCTGCTCGACAGCGATGTGGTCCTCATCGGGCAGGCGCCGGACGCCGTGGCCCAGGAGCTGCTCGGTCGGATGCTCACCGGCGGGGGCGAGCTGGTCACCGTCCTGACCGGAGAGGGCGCGACGTCGACCGACGCTGACGAGCTCGTCGACTGGGTCGAGAAGCACCACCCGGCCGTCGAGGTCGTCGCCTACGACGGCGGTCAGCCGATGTACCCGTTCCTGCTCGGAGTCGAGTAGCACCCATGGTGGCGCTCGGAGCCCGTCTCTCGTCGGTGGTGGGCGGGGCGACGGCGAAGGTCCTGGCGGAGGGCCTTGGGCTGCAGTCGGTCGGTGACCTGCTGCGTCACTACCCCCGGCGCTACACCGAGCGGGGGGCGCTGACCCCGTTCGCCGAGCTCGTCGTCGGTGAGTACGCCACGGTCTTCGCCGAGGTCAGCAAGCTCACCGCCCGTCAGATCCGGCCCAAGCTGCACAAGACGGACGTGACGATCCGCGATGCCGACGGGGCCACCATGACCTTGGCGATCTTCAACCGGCGCTGGGTCTACCAGGATCTCAAAGCCGGTCGCCGGGCCTACTTCTCGGGCAAGGTCGAGCTGTTCGCCAAGCGGGTCCAGCTGGCGAACCCGGAGTACCAGCTCGTCGACGACGAGGAGGGCGTGCTTGCCGAGGAGTTCGCCGGAGTCCTCGTCCCGATCTACCCGGCCTCGGCCAAGACCCCGACGACCCTGATCGCCAGGAGCGTCCGGCTCGCGCTCGCGATGGCCGACATCGACGCCGACCCGCTGCCCGCCGAGCTTCGTGCGCGACACCGGTTGATGGGCTTCGAGCAGGCCCTCCGGGGCATCCACACGCCCGACGGATGGCCGGACGTCACCCGGGCCAGGGTGCGCTTGACCTGGGACGAGGCGTTCGTCCTGCAGGTGGTGCTGGCCCAGCGGCGGGCTGCGACGCGCGCGCTGCCCGGCACGCCCCGCCCTCCGCGGGCCGGTGGCACGCGGGGGGCCTTCGAGGCGAGCCTGCCCTTCGAGCTCACCGCCGGTCAGCGCGAGATCGGCGAGGTGCTCGAGCGCGAGCTCTCCGAGTCGGCGCCGATGTACCGGCTGCTGCAGGGCGAGGTCGGATCGGGCAAGACCGTCGTCGCGCTGCGAGCGATGCTCCAGGTCGTGGACACCGGCGGTCAGGCGGCGCTGCTGGCTCCGACCGAGGTGCTGGCGCAGCAGCACGTCCGCTCACTGACGACCATGCTCGGCGCGCTCGCGTCTGCTGGCGAGCTCGGCGCCCCCGACGTCGCCACGAGGATCGCCCTGCTCAGCGGGTCGCAGGGGGCCGCGGCGCGGCGTACGGCTCTCGAGCAGGTGGCGAGCGGCGAGGCCGGCATCGTGGTCGGGACCCACGCCCTGCTGTCGGAGGGGGTGGCCTTCGACGACCTGGGGCTGGTCGTGGTCGACGAGCAGCACCGCTTCGGAGTCGAGCAGCGCGATGCCCTGAGGGCCAAGGGGCGAACCCCTCCGCACGTCCTGGTCATGACGGCCACCCCCATCCCGCGCACCATCGCGATGACGGTCTACGGCGACCTCGAGGTCTCGACCCTGGCTGAGCTGCCCAAGGGGCGGTCACCCGTGCGCTCGGCTGTGGTGCCGGTGGCCGAGAAGCCCGCGTGGATCGAGACCGTCTGGAAGCGGATCCGCGAACACGTCGCCGAGGGGCGGCAGGCGTTCGTCGTCTGCCCCCGCATCGGCGGGGACGAGCCCGAGGAGGCGTCCTCGGACGGCCGGACCCCGGGCGTCGCAGTGCTCGACGTCCATCTGATGCTGGTGCACGGGCCGCTGCACGGGCTGAGGGTGGAGGTGCTCCACGGGCGGATGCTCCCGGCGGACAAGGACGAGCTGATGCGTCGGTTCACCCTCGGCGAGGTCGATGTCCTCGTCGCGACGACGGTCGTCGAGGTCGGGGTGGACGTCCCGAACGCGACCGTCATGGTCATCCTCGACGCCGACCGGTTCGGCGTGAGCGCGCTGCACCAGCTGCGCGGTCGGGTCGGTCGGGGCGCCGCTGCCGCCCTGTGCCTGCTCGTGACCGAGGCAGAGCCTGGCACTGCCTCCCGCGAACGGCTCGACGCGGTGGCCGCGACGAACGACGGGTTCGAGCTGTCCCGCGTCGATCTCGAGCAGCGCCGCGAGGGCGATGTGCTCGGTGCCGCGCAGTCCGGCACGCGCAGCTCGCTGCGCATGCTCCGGCTGCTGCGCGATGAGGACCTGCTGCGCGAGGCCCGCGAGGAAGCGGTCGCCCTGGTCGAGCAGGACCTGCTGCTGGCCGATCAGCCCGGCCTGCGTCAGGCCGTGGTGGACCTGCTGGACGAGGAGCGCGCGGACTTCCTCGACAAGGCGTGATAGCCCCCCTCGCAGGTGCACCGACTGGCCCCGGCCGACCCCCCGTCGGCGACAAGGCCGAGTGACGTCGAACGCGTCATGCCCCGCCCGGAGACCCGGCGGGGCATGACGGAAGTGCTCTGCTGGGCTAGAAGACGAACAGCGCCAGGACGAGGATGACGGCGATGACGAGGGCGATGATGGCGATGGTGCGTGTGTTCATGGGATTCCTCCGTCGGTAGACGATCTTTCTCCGCTCCCTGCCCCCGCAGGGGTCACGCGTAAACCGGGCGCGGTGATCAAGAATCCGGGGAGGCCGTGGGGCACCATGGTCGTCATGCCACGGGGGTCGTCATGACGCGGGGACCCGGGTGACACGGGTGATCGCCGGGGTCGCCAAGGGACGGCGTCTGCAGGTGCCGAGCGGCACGACGACGCGACCGACATCCGACCGGGCGCGGGAGGGGTTGTTCTCGAGCCTGCTCTCGCTGGTCGACGTCGAGGGCGTGAGGGTTCTCGACCTCTACGCCGGTTCTGGTGCGCTCGGGCTCGAGGCGGTGTCGCGCGGCGCTGCCGGTGCCACGCTGGTCGAGGGCGACCCGGACGCCGTCGCAGTGCTCCGCGCCAACGTCGGCCTGCTCGGACTGCCGGCGACCCACGTCGTCGCCCAGCCGGTCGAGCGCTTCCTCGCCGTCGATCCCGAACCCCGCTACGACCTGGCGCTCGTCGACCCGCCGTACGACCTCGACGTCGAGCCGGTCCTGGTCGCACTGCTGCCGTGGCTCGCTCCCGAGGCGGTCGTGGCCGTGGAGCGGCGCAGCAGGGGCCCGGCGCTCCCGTGGCCGCATGGCTACGACGAGGTCCGGTCCCGCCGCTACGGCGAGGCGACCCTCTGGTACGGGCGGCTTGAGCAGCCGGCGAGTCCCTGATCCGGCGAGCCGACGGACCTCTGCTAGCGTCGCCGATCATGAGACGGGCCGTCTGTCCGGGGTCCTTCGACCCAGTGACCCTGGGGCACCTCGACATCGTCGAGCGAGCTTCCAAGATCTACGACGAGGTCGTCGTCGCGGTTCTGATCAACAAGAAGAAGTCCTCGCTCTACACGGTCGAGGAACGCATGGCGCTGCTCACGGAGGTCACGGCCGGCTACGGCAACGTGAGGGTGGACAGCTTCTACGGCCTGCTCGTGGACTACTGCCGTACGCAGGAGATCCCCGTCATCGTCAAGGGCCTGCGGGCCATCAGCGACTTCGACTACGAGCTCCAGATGGCGCAAATGAACCACGGGCTGGCCGGCGTCGAGACCATGTTCATGACGACGAACCCGCTCTACTCGTTCCTGTCCTCGAGCCTGGTCAAGGAGGTCGCCACCTTCGGGGGCGACGTCTCAGGACTGGTCCCGGAGCTCGTCCACACCTCCCTGCTCGAGCGCATGGCCCGGCCGTGATGGAGCCGGAGTCCCCGGAGGTCGAGCAGGTGATCGACCAGCTCGTCGAGCTGGTCGAGACCGCTCGGGCCATGCCGATGTCCTCCTCCTGCGTGATGAACCGCAGTGAGGTGCTGAGCCTGCTGGACGAGGCTCGCGCCCTGCTCCCCGAAGAGCTGAGCCAGGCGCGGCAGGTGCTCGCCGATCGCGCCGCGGTCGCCGCGCAGGGGCAGGCCGAGGCCGAGCGCCTGGTCGCCCGGGCGAAGGTGGAGGCTGAACGCCTGCTGGAGGCCACTGCGGTCTGGCGCCGCGCCCAGGTCGAGGCAGACCGGATGCTCGAGCAGGCCAGTGACCAGGCGCAGACCATGCGGCAGGAGACCGACGAGTACGTCGACGGCAAGCTCGCTGGGTTCGAGGTGGTGCTCGGCCAGACGCTCGCACTCGTGGAGCGGGGCCGCACCCGGCTCGGTCGCGCCGAGCCCGACGAGGGCGCGCACGACGACGGTGCCCACGACGACGGTGCCCACGACGGCGGCGGGTCCGCCCGGCGCTGACCGTCCACCGGTCACCGGGTGGAGTCGCCAGTACTGGCGGGTGAGCCTGTTGACGGGCAAGCGGGTCGACCCTGAGCGCCCCGTCCGCTACCCTTGCGAACGGTCTTCACGACCCCGTAGGTCCCCGTGCCCGAGAACAGGAAGCCGCAGCACCGCATCGACCCCCGCAGACCCCTGGTCCTCGACACGCGCGAGCTGGGCAGGCGGCCGGGGTCGATGCGCCCGGTGCAGTTCCCTGCTCCTGCGCCCGAGGGTCTCGGGATCGACCTGATCGGTGTGCCTGCCGGAGCCGAGGTCGAGCTGGATCTGCGGCTCGAGTCGGTCATGGAGGGCGTGCTGGTCAGCGGCACGGCGACCGCGCCCCTCTCGGGGGAGTGCGGCCGCTGCCTCGAGTTGGTCGACGACGAGCTGACTGTCGACCTGCAGGAGCTGTTCGTCTACACCGGCAGCGAGGGCGGCGAGGGCGAGACGGCACGGATGGAGGGCGACCTGCTCGACCTCGAACCCGTGTTGCGTGACGCGGTGGTGCTCGCACTCCCGCTCACGCCGCTGTGCCGGCAGGACTGCCGCGGGCTGTGCGCCGAGTGCGGCGAGCGGCTCGACGACCTTCCGGACGATCACGCGCACGGTGCGCCGGACCCCCGGTGGGCCGCCCTGAACGGCCTGCTGGACTGAACGGCCTGCTCGACTGAACGCCCTGCTCGACTGAACGCCCTGTTCGACTGAACGGCTTGCTCGACCGAACGCCCTGCGGGACCAGCTCCACCGTCAGACCTGCGCGACCGCACCGCCCCAGACCGGCACCACCGAGATCCAGGAGTAGCCCCGATGGCCGTCCCGAAGCGCAAGATGTCGCGCAGCAACACCCGCTCGCGCCGCGCGCAGTGGAAGACCACCGCGCCGACCCTCACGACGTGCGACCGCGGCCATGTGTGCCTCCCGCACACCATCTGCCCCGAGTGCGGTCGCTACGACAAGCGCACCGTCGTCGCTGTCTGATCTGCCCTGTCTGATCTGGACCGTCGGATCTGGATCTGGACCTGGACCGTCTGACCTGGACCGGCTGACCTGCGCCGGCTGACCGAGGGGCGCTGCTTCGTCGTGACCCGCGTCGCGCTCGACCTGCTCGGTGGCGATCACGCTCCCGAGTCCGTGGTCGACGGCGCCATCCTGGTCGCCGACCGCACGTCCGACGTCGAGGTCGTCCTGGTGGGTCCGGTGGTCTTGGCCGAGGAGCTCCTGCGCACCCGCTCCGCGACGGGGCGGTTCCGCCTGGTCGAGGCCACGCAGGTGGTGGGGATGGACGAGGACCCCGCGCGGGCGATCCGCGCCAAGCGCGACGCCACCGTCCGGGTGGCGGCCCGGTTGGTCCGGGACGGCGAGGCCGACGCGCTCGTGTCGGTCGGATCCACCGGCGCGGCCCTCGCGGCCGCCGTGTTCACCCTCGGGCGCCTTCGCGGCATGTCCCGCCCCGCTCTCGCCGCCGTGATCCCGTCCCGGTCCGGCCCACTCGTGTTCCTCGACGCCGGGGCGGGCACCGAGGCCACGGTCGAGCTCCTGACCCAGTTCGCTCTGGCCGGGGCTGCCTTCGCGAGCATTCGGCTCGACCTGGCCGCCCCGCGCGTGGGTCTGCTCAGCATCGGCGAGGAGCCCGGCAAGGGTGACGAGCTGCGGAAGCAGGCCTACGACGCCCTTGCCCGCCTGCCGATCGACTTCATCGGCAACGTCGAGGGCAGCGACGTCCCGTACGGCGGGAAGGCCGACGTCGTGGTCACCGACGGCTTCACCGGCAACGTCCTCGCCAAGGGGCTCGAGGGTGCCGCCTCCATGCTCACCGAGGTGCTGCGCGAGGCCCTCACCTCGACCCCGGAGCGGGCCGCCGCGGCGGCCAGCCTGCTCCCCGCGCTCCGCGAGGCGACGGCGTCGATGGACCCCGATGCCCTCGGCGGGGCCGTCCTGCTCGGCGTCAAGGGGGTGGTCGTGGTCGGTCACGGGGCGAGCTCGCCCGAGGGGGTCGCGAGCTGCGTCGGTGTCGCCGCGCAGGCGGCCCGACAGGGGCTGGTGCCGCGGATCGCGGCTGCCCTGTCCGACGTGCTGGCGAACAGCGAGCGCGCCCAGGACCTGCCCACGAGTCCGCCGGTCGGTGCGGCATGACCCACGACGAGGTCCTGGCGGTGGTGCAGCAGGCGGTGGCAACCGTGCTGGAGACCGACCCGGCGGCGGTGTCCCTCACGACGCGGTTCCGCGAAGACCTGCGGGCCGACTCCTTGGCTCTCGTCGAGATCGTCGAGATCGTCGAGGAGACCCTCGCTCCGCTCGCCCGACCCGGCTTCCACATCGACGACGAGGACCTCGACGGGCTGACCAGCGTGGGCGACGCTGTCGACTACGCAGTCGCCCGCCTGTGAGCTCGCGGCCAGGCGCGGCGGGCCCTCCGTACACCCTGCTGGAGGCAGCACTGGGCACCGGCCTCGACCCGGCGCTGCTCGAGCGGGCGCTGACCCACCGCTCCTACGCCTACGAGCACGGGGGGCTGCCCACCAACGAACGGCTCGAGTTCCTGGGTGACGCCGTCCTCGGCCTGGTCGTGACCGACGCCCTCTACGCGAGGCAGCCCGAGCTGTCCGAAGGGCAGCTGGCCAAGCAGCGGGCCGCCGTGGTGAACACCCGGGCGCTCGCCGGGGTGGCCCGGGGCCTGCAGCTCGGGCGCTGGATCCGGCTGGGTCGTGGCGAACAGGTGACCGTCGGCCGGGACAAGAACTCCATCCTGGCCGACACCATGGAGGCGCTGATCGGTGCCGTCTACCTGTCCCGCGGCCTGCCTGGCGCCACGGTCATGGTGCGGGCCCTGTTCGACCCGCTCCTGCAGGCGGCGTCGCAGCACGGCGCGGCCCTCGACTGGAAGACCGCCCTCCAGGAGCTGACGGCCGCCCAGGGGCTCGGTGCGCCGGTCTACCGCATCGTCGAGGCCGGGCCCGACCACGCCAAGAGCTTCACGGCCGAGGTCTGCGTCGCCGCGCGATCCCTCGGCGAGGGCGCCGGCAGGAGCAAGAAGGAGGCTGAGCAGCAGGCGGCCGAGCAGGCCTGGGAGGCCCTGTCCGCCGCTGCTCCGGTGGAGCCGCCGCGGACTGCCCCGCCTTCCAGCGCCCCGCCTTCCAGTGCTCCGCCGTCGAGTGCCTGAGCTGCCCGAGGTCGAGGTGGTCCGGCTCGGTCTCGAGCGCGGGGTGGCCGGGCGCACGGTCGTGGACGTCTCGGTGGGACGGGCGCGCTCGGTGCGTCGCCACCTGGAGGGGGCCGTCGACTTCGCGGCGCGGCTCCAGGGGCGGACCATCCTGTCGGCGCGCCGGCGTGGCAAGCACCTGTGGTTGCCGCTCGACTCGGGAGAGGCCCTGCTGGGCCACCTCGGCATGAGCGGTCAGCTGCTCGTCGTCCCGGCGGAGGCCCCCGATCCCAAGCACCTGCACGTGCGCCTGCGCTTCGCCGACGGTGGTCGCGAGCTGCGTTTCGTGGACCAGCGCACCTTCGGCGGGCTGTTCGTGGTCCCGGGCGGCGAGCCCGTGCCCCCCGCCCTGGGTCACATCGCCCGTGACCCCCTGGACCCCGAGTTCGACGACGAGGCGTTCGTCGCAGCCCTGCGGCGTCGCCGCACGGCGATCAAGCGTGCGCTCCTGGACCAGACCCTGATCAGCGGCATCGGCAACATCTACGCCGACGAGGCCCTGTGGCGCAGCCGACTCCACGGTGACCGACCGACCGACGGGCTGAGCCGCCCGGCTGTACGCCGTCTGCTCCTCGCCGTTCGTGAGGTCCTGGGCGAGGCGATCGCCCAGGGTGGCACCAGTTTCGACGCGCTGTACGTGTCGACCGAGGGGGTCAGCGGCCTGTTCGAGCGCTCCCTCGCGGCCTACGGCCGGGAGGGCGAGCCCTGTCCCCGGTGCGGCGCGCCGATCCGGCGCGAGTCGTTCATGAACCGCTCGTCGTTCAGCTGCCCCCGGTGCCAGCCGCGTCCCGGGGGTCGACGCAGCGGGCTCCGGTGAGCCGGTCGAGCTCGGCCCGCACCGCAGGGGGTTCGCTGCCGTCGGCCTGACGAGGCGTCCACCGCTCGCGCGGCGTCCATTGCGATCCGCACCCGGTGCAGGCGAGCAGCCGGCCGGGATCGCTGGCCGCCTCGACGTCCGCGGCGATCGGCTGCCAGTCGCAGAGCTGGCGGCAGGGGGCGATGACGAGGGGCACCGCTCCAGTGTGGGGGCAGGGCCGGATGCGGGCCGGCCGTGACGGCGATCAGGGGCTCGTTGCCAGGGCTGCCGCCGCCCGCGGCGGTGAGCCGGTAGGCGCACCCGCGCCCCGGCTTGCCGGGAGCACACGCAGTCGCGGGCGGTGGTGCGTGAGAGGGCAACACGTGGGCGGTGCTTGATCTCGTACGCACCAACGGCAGAGGACGCGTCGCGACCGCGGGAGCAGGGGCGACGTCGCACGACCAGCGCGGCGGGACCCCCGGAGCGGCTGCGCCCTCATCGACACCGCCCCCGACGTACCCGCCCTCGTACGCTCCTCACGTGGAGGGCGACCGAGGGGAGCGGCTGACGGCGCAGGTCTCGGGTCAGGTGCAGGGCGTTGGGTTTCGGTGGTGGACCCGGGCCCGGGCCCTCGAGCTCGGGCTGCGCGGCAGCGCCACCAACCTGCCAGACGGCCGGGTCGAGGTCGTCGCCGAGGGTGACGGGGAAGCCCTCGAGGCGCTGCTGGCTCTGCTCCGGGGCCCGTCCCCGCCGGGAAGCGTCCGCTTCGTGGCCGAGCACTGGTCGCCACGCAGGGGAGTGGACGCCGGCTTCGTCGAGCGCTGAGTCGCTTGTGATCGGATCGTGACCCAGTCCTTGACCCTCCGCTCGACGGCTGGCAAACTGGGGTACCGCCCCTCTGGCCGCCTGCCGAGGTCCACTCTCGGGAGTTGGCGTTCCACGTGTGACCCGGAGGTTCCTCAGTCATGGCCAAGGCCCTGTTCGGTTCGGTCGGTCTCGGCAACGACATGCGCCTCGTGGACGAGGTGCGTCGCCTTCGTGGGCGGGTCAGTGACCTCGAGGGTGAGCTGGCCAGGGTGAGCGCGGCGCACGACGCGCTGGTCGCGTCGGTGACCGTCGACGACGACATCCGCATGCTGACGCTGGATGGCCAGCCCGCGCTGACCTGACCGGTCCTCCCCGCTGCTTCGCGAAGGGCGCCATCCGACACCGGGTGGCGCCCTTCGTGCTGCCCGGACAAACAGCCCCGGGGCACATTCATGCTGGACACCTGCATACGAGGTATGCATACTGAGTAAGGCGCTCGGGAAGCTGCCCGGAGCCGTGCTGAGGGGGTTCTCATGTCGGTTCGTCACGGGGTGCTCGCACTGCTCGGAGAGCGGCCGCGCTACGGCTACGAGGTGCGCACGGCGTTCGAGGCGCGGATGGGCGGGACCTGGGCACTGAACGTCGGGCAGGTCTACACGACGCTCTCGCGCCTGGAGCGGGACGGGCTGGTCGAGACCGCCGGGCAGGACGAGGCCGGGCACCAGTACTACGCGATCACCGACCAGGGGCGCGGTGAGCTGCAGACCTGGTTCACCACGCCGGTGCGCCGGGAGGACCGGCCCCGGGACGAACTGGCGATCAAGCTGGCGCTCGCCTTCGCCGCGGACGACCTGGACGTCGCTGCTGTGATCCAGACCCAGCGGCGAGACAGTCTGCGTGCGCTTCAGGACTACACCCGGCTGAAGGCCCCGGGCGGGCCCAGGGCTGCTGCCCCGGCGGACCCCTCTGATCTCGCGTGGCAGCTGGTCCTGGAGTCGATGATCTTCCAGGCCGAGGCGGAGGTCCGATGGCTCGACCACTGTGAGGGCCGGCTTCGCCAGGCTCAGCGGGTGCGCCGGCCGGACGAGACGACGGTGACCCCCAGCGGCGAGACCCCCGGGGCGGCCGAGCCGTCCAGCGCAGCGGACGCTGCCGCCCAGAGCGGGGTGGCCCGATGACCGCCGTCCTGCAGCTGACCTCGGTGACCCGGGTGCACGGCTCCGGCGAGGCCGCGGTACGCGCCCTCGACGGCGTCGACCTGCACGTCGAGCCCGGCGAGCTGGTGGCCGTGATGGGGGCGAGCGGATCGGGCAAGTCCACCCTGCTCCACCTGGCTGGCGGGCTCGATGCCCCGACCAGCGGCGCCGTCGTGGTCGAAGGGCAGCTGCTGAACGGCATGTCCACCAAGGCGCTGGCCCGCCTGCGCCGCCGCTCGATCGGCTACGTCTTCCAGGACCTCAACCTGGTGCCGGCCCTCACCGCGGCCGAGAACGTCGCTCTCCCGCGGGAGCTTGACGGGGTGCGGTCCCGCCGGGCGCGGGCCGAGGCGCTGGCGGCGCTGGAGGAGGTCGGCATCGGGGAGCTCGGCTCGCGGTTCCCCGACGACATGTCCGGCGGCCAGCAGCAGCGGGTGGCCATCGCCCGAGCGCTGGTCGGGGAGCGCCGGCTCGTGCTGGCAGACGAGCCGACCGGGGCCCTCGACTCCACCACCGGAGAGGCGGTCATGGCCCTGCTGCGCCAGCGGTGCGACGCCGGCGCCGCCGGGGTCCTCGTCACCCACGACGCGCGCCACGCGGCGTGGGCGGACCGGGTCGTCTTCCTGCGGGACGGGCGAGTTGCGGACGAGGCCGCGTACGCCTCTCCCGCAGTGGCGCTGGCCGGTGAGGGAGCGCGATGAGCGCACTGCGCGCCACCCTGCGCATCGCCCGGCGTGACGCCCTGCGGTCGAGAGGCCGGAGCCTGCTGGTCATCACGATGATCGCGCTGCCCGTCCTCGGCGTCACCGCTGTCGACGTTGCTGCGCGCACGTTCGAGCTGAGCCCCGAGCAACTAGCCGTACGCACGATCGGCGCAGCGGAAGCCTCGGTCTTCGACAGCGGCTTCGAGAGGATCGAGCAGAGCAGCGCAGGGGGCGGCTACGGCTCCGGGGCGGATGCCTCCGTGCCGTCCCGGTCGGGGGAGACGGCGTACGACCTGTCTGCCGCACTGCCACCGGGGAGCAGGAGCCTGATCGACCTGACCCGTCAGGGGAACGTCAGCGCCGGGGGCAGCACCCTTCGCGTCGAGCAGCGGGCGCTCGCCTACACCGACCCGCTCGCGCGCGGGATCTTCCGCCAGATCAGCGGTCGGGCCCCCGGGGCCCCGGCGGAGGTCGCCGTGACGCCGGAGCTGGCGAACCGGCTCGACCTCGCGCTGGGATCGACCCTGGTGCTCGACCGGGACGCGACGCCCCGCACCGTCGTGGGCCTCGTGGAGCAGACGTCCTTCCGGGACGCCGAGACGGTCCTTGTCGTCCCGGGGGCCCTTCGACCTGAGGATTCGACCAACCCCTACGGCCTGCCGGGCGGGAGGCTGCTGGTCGACGTGCCCGGCGAGCTCACCTGGGCGCAGGTGATGAACGCGAACGCGATCGGTGTGATCGTCGCGTCCCGCGGGCCGGTGCCTGGTGCGCCGTCCGAACCCACCTTCGACCAGCAGTCCGAGACCTTTGCCGTCGTCGTCCTCGTGGCCGGCATGGCGCTGCTCGAGGTGGTCCTGCTCGCCGGTCCGGCCTTCGCCGTGGGAGCGAAGCGGTCCGGCCGACAACTCGCCCTGATCGCCGCCACCGGTGCTGACCGGCGGGACGTACGCCGAACGGTGCTCGGGGGTGGCTTGGTGCTGGGTCTCGCCGCAGGATTCGTGGGGGCGGTCGGGGGAGTCGCACTCGCGGCGGTCGCGGTCCCCTTCCTCGGTGAGCTCAGCTCCCAGATCCCAGGTCCCTTCGAGGTCCGGCCCCTCGAGGTGGCTGCCATCGCCCTCGTCGGAGTGGGCACGGCGCTGCTCGCGGCGTGGTTGCCCGCCCGGGCTGCCTCCCGCCAGGACGTCGTGGCGGCCCTGACCGGGCGACGCGGCACCACGCGCGGGTCCCGGAGCGTGCCGGCCGTCGGGGTGGTGGCGGCCCTGCTCGGGGCAGCCCTCGCGCTCGAAGGGGCTCGACGCCGTGAGGTGCTCCTCATCCTCGCCGGGTCGGCGGTGGCCGAGCTGGGCCTCGTCGCCCTGACCCCAGTCCTGGTCGGAGCGGCCGGTCGGCTCGGTCGGCTGCTGCCGATCGCCCCTCGGCTGGCCCTGCGCGACGCCGCCCGCAACCGCGGGCGCACTGCACCGGCCGTCGCGGCGATCATGGCTGCCGTCGCCGGGTCGGTCGCGGTGGGCACCTACGTGGCCAGCCTCGACCTGAACGACCGGCAGGCCTACCGCCCCACCGGTGCGCCGGGGTCGGCACAGCTGTCGTTCAACGAGGGCGCAGAGCGCGCGTCCGAGGCCGCGGCCGTGCTCCAGCGCGAGTTCCGCGCCGATGAGGTCGTCGTGGCACGGACCGTCGGGTCGAGCCTGTCCGGGGAGCCGCCTGCCTCGTTCGAGCTGGCCCTGCCCGGTCGGACCGTGAGCTGCCTGTTCGACGTGTGGACGACGCCGCCCCCGCCCGGGGTGTGCGACTCGGACCCGAGCTACTTCGCCGGGATGGTCGTTGGTGACGGTTCCGTCTTGAGAGCCCTCACCGGGGCCGAGGACCCGGCCCTGGCCAGAGTGCTGACCGCCGGTGGTGTGGTCGTGCCGGCCCGGTACCTCGCCTCCGACGGCACGGCGACCATGGTGGTCTACCCACCGGAGGCGACGGGCGCCAGCAGCGGTCGTCGGGTGGTGCTGCCCGCCGCAGCGCTGCCCGCGTCCGCGCACCAGCGCGCGGTCCTGTCGGTGGCCGCCGCGGCTCGGCTGGACGCCGGCGAGCCGGTCATCAGCGGGCTTCTCGTGCGCACGACGTCCACGCCCACGAACGCACAGGAGGACCGGGCCAGAAACGCGATCGAGACACTCGGTGTCGAGGCGGCCCTCTACGTCGAGCGCGGTTACGTGAGCGCCTACGGGCCGGGGCTGATCGCCCTCGCCGTCGTCAGCGCGCTGCTGACCCTCGGGGCGTCCGCGATCGCCACCGGCCTGGCTGCGGCCGACGGCAGGGCCGACCTGTCCACCCTCGCCTCGGTGGGGGCGACCCCGGGGATGCGTCGCCGGTTGGCCGGCTCGCAGTCGCTCGTCATCGCCGGACTCGGCACCGCGCTGGGCGTCGTGGCCGGTCTGGTCCCGGCCGTTGGACTCATCCGGGCGATGAACGCGCCGGTCGACGGGGTGGCGCGGGCCAGACCGTTCCCCCTGGTCATCCCCTGGGAGACCCTCGCGATCACGGGTCTGGTCGTCCCCTTGATCGCCGGCCTCGCGGCCGTGCTGCTGACCCGGTCCCGGCTGCCGCTCGTACGGCGGCTCGCGTGAACGCCCACCCGCCGGCGCTGGCAGCGGCTGGCCCGTCAGCGCACGCTGCGCACGGTGTTGCTGCGGCGCGTCACCCCGCCCACGCCCGGGCGCCGCTAGCCTCGCGGCGTGCACCTCAAGAGCCTGACGCTGAAGGGCTTCAAGTCCTTCGCGTCGCCGACGACCTTGCGCTTCGAGCCGGGCATCACCTGCGTGGTGGGGCCGAACGGCTCCGGCAAGAGCAACGTCGTCGACGCGATCGCGTGGGTGCTCGGCGAGCAGGGGGCCAAGGCGCTGCGCGGCGGAAAGATGGAGGACGTCATCTTCGCCGGGACGCCGGGGCGCCCGGCGCTTGGCCGGGCCGAGGTCACGCTCACCATCGACAACAGCGACGGCGCGCTGCCGATCGACTACACCGAGGTCAGCGTCACCCGGCTGATGTTCCGGGACGGTGCCTCGGAGTACTCCATCAACGGCAACCGCTGCCGGCTCGTCGACGTCCAGGAGCTGATGAGCGACTCCGGCATCGGCCGTGAGCTGCACGTCGTCGTCGGTCAGGGACAGCTCGACGCGGTGCTCTCGGCCCGGCCGGAGGACCGGCGGGGGTTCCTCGAGGAGGCCGCCGGCGTCCTCAAGCACCGCAAGCGCAAGGAGAAGGCGCTCCGCAAGCTCGAGTCGATGACGGCCAACCTCAACCGGCTGACCGACCTGACGGCGGAGCTGCGGCGGCAGCTCAAGCCGCTGGGACGCCAGGCCGAGGTCGCCCGGCGGGCGGCCCAGGTGCAGGCCGACCTGCGCGACGCCCGCCTGCGCCTGCTGGCCGACGACCTGCTGCAGCTGCGGTCAGCCCTCGACGCGGAGGTCAGAGACGAGACGGTCGTACACGAACGACGTTCCGAGGCCGAGCGCGAGCTGATCGCCACGCAGGGGCGCGAGGCGCTGCTCGAGGCTTCCGTCGCCGAGTTGGCGCCGGCCCACGCCCGGGCGCAGGAGACGTGGTACCGGCTGTCCACGTTGGAGGAGCGACTGAGGGGAACGGCCACGCTCGCCGCAGAGCGTGCGCGGCACCTGACGGCCGGTCTGGCCGAGCAGGAACGCCCCGGTCGTGACCCCGACGAGGTCGACCGCGAGGCGGCCGGCGTCAGGGAGGCCGAGGCGGGGCTGCTCGTGCAGCACGCGGCCGACACCGAGCGGCTGCGCGATGCGGTGACCCGGCGCACCGACGCCGAGGTGGCGCTCGCCAGTGAGGAGAAGGCCCTCGTCGCGGCGGCGCGCGCCGTGGCCGACCGTCGCGAGGGCCTCGCCCGCCTGACCGGCCAGGTCGGGGCCCTGCGCTCCCGCGCCTCGGCCGCCGAGGCAGAGCTCGGTCGGCTGACCGGTGCCATCGCCGATGCCTCCGCCCGAGCGGAGGCGGCTCGGGCCGACCTCGAACGCCTGCAGGACGAGGTAGGCGGGCTCGACGCAGGCGAGGTCGACCTGGACGAGCGGCACGAGCAGGCGGCGGCCGCCCTGGCTGCCGCCGCAGCCACCCTCGAGGACCTGCAGGCTGCTGAGCGGGAGGCCGAGCGCGAGCGCGGCACCTGGGCGGCCCGTCGTGACGCGCTCTCGCTGTCCCTGGCGCGCAAGGACGGCTCGGGGGCTCTGCTCGCGGCCGACCTGCCCGGGGTCCTCGGCACGGTGGCTGCGCTCGTCTCGGTCCCGAGCGGTGCCCAAGTGGCCGTGGCGACGGCGCTCGGTGCGGTCGCCGACGCGGTGGCCGTCGCCTCCCCGGTCGACGCAGCGGCGGCTCTCGCCCACCTTCGCGCGGACGACGCCGGACGCGCCGGACTGCTCGTCGGCGGCAAGTCGGCGGCCGCGGGGGCAGCTGGGGCGCCTGCCTCGCACCCCGCGCCAGCCCTGCCGGACGGAGCTCGTTGGGCCATCGACCTGGTCGAGGCGCCAGACGCGCTCCGCGCAGCGCTTCGCCGGACGCTGCACCTGGTGGCCGTGGTCGAGACCCTCGACGCCGCGACTCGGCTCGTGACCGCCTCGCCCGAGGTGCGCGCCGTCACGCTCGACGGCGACCTGCTCGGGGCCGACTGGGCCGTCGGCGGCTCGGCCTCCGCCCCGTCGCTGCTCGAGGTGCAGGCAGCGGTCGACGAGGCGACCACCGCGCACGATGAGGCCCAGCACCGCCAGGAGCGGCTGCGGTTCGAGGTCCAGGCGGCTCGCGCCGAGATCGAGGGTGCCAGCGTCGACGTCGAGGAGGCGCTCGTCGCCCTGAACCACTCCGACGCGACCCTGGCGGCACTGGCGGAGCAGCTGGCCCTGCGGGCGTCGGCAGTCCGCTCGGCGGAGGCCGAAGCCGGCCGGCTGGAGCAGTCACGCGTACGCGCTGAGCAGGCGCACGAGGCCGACCTGTCAGGCCTCGCTGAGCTCGAGGAGCGGCTCGCGGCGGCGCAGGCGGCGGGTGACCCCGTCGAGGGGCAGTCAGCCGAGCCCCCGACCGAGCTGCGCGACCGACTGGCGGGTGCGGCCACGGCAGCGCGCGCAGCGGAGGTCGAGGCGCGCCTCGCGGTCCGCACCGGGGAGGAGCGGGCCCGGGCGCTGGCTGGTCGGGCCGAGTCGCTCGAGCGGGCCGCGCGTCAGGAGCGGGCCGCCCGTGAGCGGCTCGCCGCGCTTCGCGAGACGCGGTCCCGAGGCGCCCTCACGGCCAGCGCCGTGGCCGCGGCCGCTCAGGTCGCGCTGGAACGGATCGCCGGCTCGATCACCGCTGCTGCCGGCGAACGCGACACGGCCGCAACGGCTCGCGCGGGCACCGACGCCGAGCTCGCTGCAGTGCGGGCGCGCACCCGCGAGCTGTCGGCCGACCTCGAGCGCCTCACGGACGTGGTGCACCGTGACGAGGTGGCGCGAGCCGAGCAGCGCCTGCGGATCGAGGCGCTCGAGGAGCGGGCCGTGGCCGAGTGGGGGGTCCCGGTGGAGCAGCTGCTCGGCGAGTACGGCCCGGAGGTCCTCGTCCCGTTCACCACCGAGTCCGGAGAGGTCGACGCCGAGGCCGAACCGGTGGCGTACGACCGCTCCGCGCAGGAGAAGCGAGCCGCGACCGCCGAGCGGGCCCTTGCCCTGCTCGGCCGGGTCAATCCGCTGGCCCTCGAGGAGTTCACGGCGCTCGAGGAGCGCTCAGCCTTCCTGGCAACCCAGCTGGAGGACCTGCAGGCCACCCGTCGCGACCTGCTGGGCATCGTGCGCGACGTCGACGAGCGCATCCACGAGGTGTTCGCCTCGGCCTTCGAGGACACCGCCCGTGAGTTCGTGCACGTCTTCGCGACCCTGTTCCCCGGGGGCGAGGGTCAGCTGGTCCTCACTGCTCCCGACGACCTGCTGGCCACCGGTATCGAGGTCATGGCCCGCCCCGCCGGCAAGAAGGTCTCGCGGCTCTCGCTGCTGTCAGGCGGGGAGCGCTCGCTCACCGCGATCGCGTTCCTCGTCGCGCTGTTCCGCGCCCGCCCCTCGCCCTTCTACGTGATGGATGAGGTCGAGGCGGCCCTGGACGACCTCAACCTCGGCCGGCTGCTCACGCTGCTCGAGGGGCTGCGAGACGCCTCCCAGCTGATCGTGATCACGCACCAGAAGCGCACCATGGAGATCGCCGACGCGCTGTACGGCGTGACCATGCGCGGCGACGGCATCTCGGCGGTGGTGAGTCAGCGGCTCCGCGAGCGCGACGCCGTCTGACCCGAACGGCCGGGTGACCGGGTAGACACGTCGACGTGCTCGAACTCCTCGGCCTCCTCGGCGCCATCCTCGTCCTGACCCTCGTGGTCGTCGTCGGCTTCGTCCGCAGCGGCGGCCGCAGCGGCCGTCGCTCCTCGAACGCCCCGCCGCGCGCGGGCGTGGACTACCAGCCCGGGCTGGGCGACGACGCCGAGATCCCGCGGGACACCCGCAAGCGCAGCGTCGACGTGGTCGACCTCCCGGACGACGCGACACTCCTGCCCCCGAGCACACAGTCGGTCGGCCTCGTGCTCGACGTGCCCGACCCGACGGCTGGACGCCTGCACCGCCTGCGCTCCCGGCTCTCCCGGTCTCAGACGACGCTCGGGCGCGGGTTGTTCGCCCTGCTGTCCCGGGACGTCCTCGACGAGGACGCCTGGGAGGAGGTCGAGGACACGCTGCTGGGCGCGGACATGGGGGTCGGGGCCACCGGCGAGCTGGTGTCCCGGCTCCGCACCCGGGTGCGCATCGACAGCGTGCGCACTGTCGCCGAGCTGCGACCGCTGCTGCGTGAGGAGCTGGTCCGGGCGATCGGGACCGACGCCGACCGCACCCTCAAGACCGTCCCGCACGAGGACGGCGGCCCCGCCGTGGTGCTGGTGGTCGGCGTGAACGGGACCGGCAAGACCACCACCTGCGGCAAGCTCGCCCGGGTGCTCGTCGCCGACGGCCGCTCGGTCGTGCTGGGTGCCGCGGACACCTTCCGGGCGGCCGCTGCGGATCAGCTGCAGACGTGGGGCGAGCGGGTCGGCGCGACCACTGTCCGTGGCCCCGAGGGCGGCGACCCGGCGAGCGTCGCCTTCGACGCGGTGGCCCGGGGCAAGGCCGACGGTGTCGACACCGTGCTGATCGACACGGCCGGGCGGCTGCACACCAAGACCGGCCTGATGGACGAGCTCGGCAAGGTCAAGCGGGTGATCGAGAAGCACGGCCCGATCGACGAGATCCTGCTCGTGCTCGACGCCACCACCGGCCAGAACGGCGTCGTCCAGGCAAGGGTCTTCACCGAGGCGGTCGCCGTCACGGGAATCGTCCTGACCAAGCTGGACGGCACGGCGAAGGGCGGCATCGTCATCGCGGTGCAGCGCGAGCTCGGCATCCCCGTCAAGCTGATCGGGCTGGGCGAGGGTCCGGACGACCTCGCTCCGTTCGAGCCCGAGGCCTTCGCCGACGCGCTGCTCGGTGACGAGGCCGCGCTCTAGTCAGGCGCGGTCCACCGCGACGCACCAGTCAGCATCGTCCCGCCACGGCTCGCCGTCCCACGTCGCGTACCGGGCGACCGGTTCGAGGCCGGCCCCGGTGGCGAGTGCGTCGTACGCCTTGCGCGGCATCAGGTCGGTGCGCCAGCCGCTGACCAGGAGCCCCCCGGGGCGCACGTGAGCAGCGCAGCGACGTACCACCTCGGCCTCGGTGCCGGGGGCCAGGAAGACGACGACGTTGCCCGCGAGCAGGACCACGTCGAACAGCTCGTCGAGCCGCAGCTCGGCCAGATCGGCCAGCTTCCACCGCAACTCCGGTGCCTCGGTCCTGGCGACGTCGAGCATCGAGGCGTCGCTGTCGACACCCACGACTGACACGCCCCGACGGGCCAGCTCGCGGGCCACCCGACCGGTGCCGCACCCGGCGTCGAGGACGGTCGACGGCGGGGGGTCGAGACGGCCGACGAAGCTCGCTTCGCCGTGCACGTCGACCCCCGAGGCGGCCAGCTGCTGGAAGCGCTCTTCGTACGCCGGTCCCCGGGTCCCACCGGTCTCGTCGATCCAGCGACTCACGGTCGGGGACTCACGGTCGGGGCCTCATGGTTCTGACCCTCGGCGAAGTTCACGGGTCTGAAACATCCAGGACCCGAAGACGTATTGCGCGGCGCACACGCTCTGCTCCAGTCCCCGAACCGAGGAGCAGCATGGAAACCGTCGTCAACGGCGCGAACACCGCATGGGTCCTGATCTGCGCCGCCCTGGTGCTGCTCATGACTCCTGCGTTGGCGTTCTTCTACGGCGGAATGAGCCGCAGCAAGAGCGTCCTGAACATGCTCATGATGAGCTTCACCGCGCTCGGCCTGGTCAGCGTCATGTGGGTGGCGTACGGCTACGCGATCGCCTTCGGCTCCAGCAAGGGCGGCCTGTTCGGCTGGACCAGCGGACTGGTCGGCCTCAACGATCTGGTGCGGGGCGTGACCAAGGACCAGGCCGAGGGCGGGGTCGTCAACACCTTCGGTCTCCCGGACCTCGCGTTCTCCGGCTTCCAGATGATGTTCGCCGTCATCACCGTGGCGCTGATCAGCGGCGCTGTCGCAGATCGGATGAAGTTCGGCGGCTGGGTCGCGTTCGTCGTGCTCTGGACCTCGGTCGTCTACTTCCCCGTCGCACACTGGGTGTTCGCGTTCGGTGTCGCCGAGGAGGGCGGTGAGGGCGCAGGTGCCTCGGCCGGCCTGTTCGCCGCCGACAGCGGCGGCTGGATCGTCAACCGGCTCGGCGCACTCGACTTCGCCGGTGGCACCGCGGTGCACATCAACGCCGGTGCAGCTGCGCTGGCGCTCATCATCGTGCTCGGGAAGCGCAAGGGCTTCGGCAAGGAGGCCATGCGGCCGCACAACCTCCCGCTGGTGATGCTCGGCGCGGGTCTGCTGTGGTTCGGCTGGTTCGGCTTCAACGCGGGCTCCGCCCTCGCTGCGAACGGGCTGGCGTCCCTGGCGTTCGTCAACACGCAGGTCGCCACGGCCGCCGCCCTTCTCGCCTGGATCGGCACCGAGCGGCTGCGGGACGGTCACGCGACCACCCTCGGTGCCGCGTCCGGCGCTGTCGCGGGCCTGGTCGCCATCACCCCGGCCTGCGCAGCGGTGACGCCGATGTTCGCCATCGTCATCGGGCTCGTCGCCGGTGGCGCCTGCTGCTTCGCCGTGACCTTCAAGCACAAGCTGGGCTACGACGACTCGCTCGACGTCGTGGGCGTCCACCTGGTCGGTGGCCTCGTCGGAACGCTGATGATCGGCATGGTCGGTGACAAGGAGTTCGCGGCAGGGTCCGACGGTCTGCTGCTGGGCGGCGGTGTCGACCTCTTGGTCAAGCAGGCGCTCGCGGCCGGCTCGGTCCTCGTCTACTCCTTCGTGCTCACCTTCGTGATCGCCTACCTGATCAAGTTCACGATCGGCCTGCGGGTCAGCGAGGAGGAGGAGGTCACCGGGATCGACCAGACCGTGCACGCCGAGAGCGCCTACGAGCTCCAGGGGGGCCTCACCTCCGGCACCACGACCGGTGGTGCCCTGTCCGCCGCCCGCCCGGTGGCCCAGGAGGTGCGGTCATGAGGCTGGTCACCGGGATCGTCAAGCCGTTCAAGCTCGATGACGTCAAGACGGCCCTCGAGTCCTTCGGGGTGCACGGAATGACGGTCAGCGAGGTGCAGGGGTTCGGACGGCAGCGCGGCCACACCGAGGTCTACCGCGGCGCGGAGTACACCGTGGCCTTCGTGCCCAAGGTGCGGATCGAGGTGCTGGTCGACGACGCCGACGCCTCCGACATCGTGGACGTCATGGTGAAGGCCGCGCAGACCGGATCGATCGGTGACGGCAAGGTGTGGAGCACTCCGGTCGACGAGGTCGTCCGCGTTCGCACGGGTGAACGCGGAGCCGAGGCGCTGTGAGGCTCGTGACCGCGGTCGTCAAGCCGTTCAAGCTGGACGACGTCAAGAGCGCGCTCGAGGGCATGGGCGTGCAGGGCATGACCGTCAGCGAGGTGCAGGGCTTCGGCCGGCAGCGCGGTCATACCGAGGTCTACCGCGGCGCGGAGTACACCGTGTCGTTCGTCCCCAAGGTGCGGATCGAGGTGCTCGTGGACGACGCCGACTCCAGCCGGGTCGTCGACGTCATCGTGGGCGCGGCCGGTACCGGCTCGATCGGTGACGGCAAGGTGTGGTCGACGCCCGTCGACGAGGTCGTGCGCGTGCGCACCGGGGAGCGGGGCGCCGAGGCGCTCTGAGCTCGCCCCCCCGAGGTGGTGGGCCAGGACAGCCGGGACGGCAGTGCCGTCCCGGCCGTCCGTACGTCCGTTCATCTGCCTGAAACACGTGCGACACCAGTCCGGAACGACGGTGCCGCAACCTCCCGACGTGCCCCTCGACACCGGCAACACCGCGTTCGTGCTCCTGTGCACCGCCCTGGTCCTGCTCATGACGCCGGGACTGGCGATCTTCTACGCCGGCATGGTGCGCGCCAAGAGCAGCCTGGCGATGCTCATGCAGGTCTTCACCTGCATCGGTGTGGTCAGCGTGACGTGGGTGCTGCTCGGCTACTCGTTGGCCTTCGGCGAGGACGTCGGCGCAGGTCTGCTCGGTGACCTGCGGTTCGCCGGTGGGCGCGACCTCGACGCCGCAGTCCCGGGCCTGGACCTGTCCGTACCGCCGGTGCTGTTCGCGACCTTCCAGATGATGTTCGCGGTGCTGACCGTCGCCCTCATCGCCGGCGCCATCGCGGACCGGGTCCGGTTCGGTGCCTTCGTCGGTTTCGCCACCCTGTGGTCGGTGCTCGTCTACGCTCCGCTGGCGCACTGGGTGTTCTCGCCGTCGGGATGGATGGCGCGGTTCGGGGTGCTCGACTTCGCCGGGGGCCTCGTCGTCGAGGTGAACTGCGGGGCGGCTGGGCTCGCCGACGTGGTCGGGGTCCACTTCGTCGGCGGGGTCGTCGGGATGCTCTTCCTCGGACTGCTGGCCTCCGCGGCGGTGAACCCGGTCGTGGCCGACGAGGGCCTGCTGCTCGGCGGTGGTCTGACGCAGCTCGGCCGCCAGGCGGTCGGTGTGCTCGCGGCGACCGCCTTCTCCTTCACCACCTCGTGGGTGATCGCCAAGGCCGTCGACCGGGTCCTGCCGTGGCGGGTCAGCGAGGACGAGGAGCAGGCCGGTCTCGACCAGGCGCTGCACGCCGAGACCGCCTACGACTTCGGCTCGGTCCGCACGATGGGTCGACGGTGACGGCGGCCTCCCGTGTGGTGGGGTGGGCCGCATGAGACTCGTCACCGCTGTGGTCAAGCCGTTCAAGCTCGACGACGTGAAGTCGGCCCTCGAGGGCATCGGGGTGCAGGGCATGACCGTCAGCGAGGTGCAGGGCTACGGCCGCCAGCGGGGCCACACCGAGGTCTACCGCGGCGCGGAGTACACCGTCTCCTTCGTCCCCAAGGTGCGCATCGAGGTGCTCGTCGACGATGCCGAGGCGAGTCGGGTGGTGGACGTCATCGTGGCTGCCGCGAGCACCGGCACGATCGGCGACGGCAAGGTGTGGTCGACCCCGGTCGACGACGTCGTCCGGGTGCGGACGGGTGAGCGCGGTTCCGAGGCACTGTGATGGCGGAGGCGCTGTGATGTCGGGTGCGCTGTGAAGGCTCCGTCGGGCGCCCTCGAGGTCAAGGCCGCCCGCGCCGCCCTGCTCGAGTCCGGGCTTCCCGGGGCAGCCCTTCGCGCAGGGCTGGTCGAGCTCTACGACGGGTGGCTCCGACAGCTGCTCGCAGACCCCGGTCCCGGGGCTGCGCTGGTTGCGGTGGGCGGCCTCGGGCGCCGCGAGGTCGCCGCGGGATCGGACCTGGACCTCGTGCTCGTCCACGACGGCCGGCGCACGGACGTCGCTGCTCTCGCCGACCGGGTCTGGTACCCGGTGTGGGACGCCTCGGTGGGGCTCGACCACTCGGTCCGCACGGTCGACGAGGCCGTCAGCGTCGCGCGCGACGACCTCAAGGCGGCGCTCGGGCTGCTCGACGCACGTCACATCGCGGGGGACCCGGCCCTGAGCGCGGAGCTCCTCAGCGCCGCCCGGGCCGCGTGGCGTCGCGACGCGGAGCGGCGCCTGCCCGAGCTCCGGGAAGCGGGGGAGCAGCGGGCCCGCGAGCACGGCGAGGTGGCGTTCCTGCTCGAGCCCGACCTGAAGAGCGCGAAGGGCGGACTGCGCGACGTGCACGCCCTGCAGGCGGTCGCCGCCAGCCAGCGGGCCGATCCGCCGGGGGCGACAGTGCTGTCTGCGCACCAGGTCCTGCTCGACGTGCGGGGCGAGTTGCACCGCCGGACCGGGAGCTCGGGGCGCAGCACCCTGGACCGCTTGCTCCTGCAGGAGCAGGACGCGGTGGCGGCAGCGCTGGGCCACGCCGATGCCGATGCGCTCATGACCGCGGTCAGCACGGCCGCCCGGACCATCGCCTACGCGGGTGAGACGACGTGGCGTCGGGTGGCGGCCTCCGCGCCCCGTCGTCGCCTCGGGCTGCGCCGCCCGGGCCGCCCGGACCAGGGGCGCCGCCCTACCCGCACGCCGCTCGCCGACGACGTCGTCGCCCAGGACGCAGAGGTGGTCCTGGCCCGCGACGCCAACCCGGCGGCGGACCCGGTGCTCGTGCTCCGCGTCGCGTCCGCGGCCGCGCACGCCGGTCTCCCGGTCGCTCCCGCCACGCTCGACCGGCTCGCCCGCACCTGCCCCCCGCTGCCGGAGCCGTGGCCACGCGCCGCGCTGGACGAGCTGGTGAGCCTGCTCGCGGCCGGCCCGGCCGCCGTGCAGGTCTTCGAGCACCTCGACCAGGCCGGGTTGCTCGTCGGACTGCTGCCGGAGTGGGACGAGGTGCGCAGCCGGCCCCAGCGCAACAGCTACCACCGCTTCACGGTCGACCGGCACCTCGTCGAGACGGCGGCCGAGGCCGCGGCGCTCACGCGTCAGGTCGCCCGGCCGGACCTGCTGCTGATCGGTGCGCTCCTGCACGACATCGGCAAGGGTCGCCCGGGTGACCACAGCGTGGTGGGCATGGCGATGGTGGCCGAGATCGGTCCGCGGATCGGTCTGCTCGACGCGGACGTCGATGTGCTCGTCCGCATGGTGCAGCACCACCTCCTGCTGCCGGACGTCGCCACTCGTCGAGACCTCGCCGACCCTGCGACGGCAGCAGCCGTCGCTGCACAGGTCGGCTCCCAGGAGGTGCTCGACCTGCTCCACGCCCTCACCGAGGCCGACTCCCTCGCGACGGGCCCGGCCGCCTGGAGCCCCTGGAAGGCCAGGCTCGTCGTCGAGCTGGTCGAGCGGACCCGCTCCCTGCTGTCGGGCACACCGGTCCCCGCGGCGGCCCCGCTCGCCGACTGGCAGGCCGAGCTGGTGGCCCGCGGCGGACCCGCACTCGCGCACCGTGAGGACGAGGTCATGGTCGTCGCGCAGGACCGGCGGGGGTTGCTCGCGGTGGCCGCCGGGGTGCTGGCGCTGCACCGCCTGGACGTTCGATCGGCGTGGGCCGGCTCGGTGGGCGAGACGGGCGCACTGGTCTTCCGGGTCGCTCCCCGGTTCGGCGCATGGCCGGACTGGGCCGTCGTCCAGAGCGACCTGCTGCGAGCCCTCGACGGAGGAGTCCCGCTTCGGGAGCGGCTCGCGAGCCGCGAGGCTGCCTACGCCCGCAGCGGGCGTACCGCACCTCCCGTCGTTCGGCTCGTGGACGACGCGTCGCACACGGCCACGGTGGTCGAGGTGCGCGCCCCCGACTCGCTCGGGGTCCTTCACCGCCTTACCGCCGCGCTGGACGAGTGCGGGCTCGACGTGCGCACGGCGCACGTCTCGACGTTGGGGGACGACGTCGTCGACGCCTTCTACGTGGCCGGTGCCGACGGCGGTCCGATCACCGACCCGTCGGTGCGCGACGACGTCGAGCGCCGGGTGCTGGCGGCGGCCCGGCCGACGGGCGAACCCGACTGACCCGAGCGCTCCTGGGTCCACCGGGCCCGTGTGACGCACCCGCGGGAGTGAGCAGCCCCTCCCGGGGCAGGTCGAAGGCAAGCGGCACGCCCCCAGACGTGGTTCGTCGGCGGGGCCGGCCGGGTCGCGCGATGTCGCGGGAGGAGCAGCTGGATGCCGCAGGAGACAGGTCACGGCGTGAAGGTCGGGCTCGTCGGCACGGCGCCGCCTCGACGCTGCGGCATCGCCACGTTCACCGACGACCTGCGCCGCGCCCTGACCGACGATCCCGAAGCGGGGTCGGCGGTGCAGGTGGCCCTGACCGACGCCGACGGCGACTACGACTACGGCCCCGACGTGGTGTTCGAGATCGCCGCCCCTCAGCGCAGCGACTACCGCACTGCGGCCGCCTTCCTGGACCGGGCTGACATCGACGTCGTGTGCGTGCAGCACGAGTTCGGGATCTTCGGCGGCCCGGCGGGTCGGCATCTCGACGAGCTGCTGGAGCACGTGCGCGCGCCGGTCGTCACGACATTCCACACCGTCCTCGCCCGCCCGTCCGACGAGCAGCGCGCAGCGACGCGTCGCGTCGCAGAGCGCTCGGACATGCTGGTCGTGCTCGCCGAACGCGCCGTCGACCTCCTCGAGCAGGGCTGCGGCATCGACCGCTCGCGCGTCCGCGTGATCCCGCACGGGGTCCCCGCGGCCCCGGACATCGACCGCGACGCCGCCAAGGACGCACTCGGGCACAGCGGGCGCAAGGTGCTGCTGACGTTCGGCCTGCTCGGACCCGACAAGGGCATCGAGGTGGCACTCGGGGCCCTGTCGAGCGTCGTCGAAGAGCACCCCGACATCCTCTACGTCGTGCTGGGAGCGACGCACCCGCACGTCCTGCGCGATGCCGGCGACGCCTACCGCGACAGCCTGACCGACCTCGTACGGGAGCGGGGACTCGAGGACCACGTCGTGTTCGTCGACCGCTACGTCGACCTCGAGGAGCTCCGCCTCCACCTGTCGGCCGCGGACGTCTACCTGACGCCGTACCACGGGGCCGACCAGATCGTGAGCGGCACCCTCGCCTACGCCGTGGGCATGGGGTGCGCCGTGGTCTCGACGCCCTACCCCTACGCCTGCGAGCTCCTGTCCGAGGGGCGAGGTGAGCTGGTGCCGTTCCGCGACCCGGCTGCGCTCGGGACGACCCTGCGGGAGCTGCTCTGCGACGAAGACCGTCGGGCGGAGCTGCAACGACGGGCGTCGGAGCACGGCAGGTCGATGACGTGGCCCGCTGTCGCCGCGGCCTACCGGACGCTGTTCGCCGAGGTCGTCGCCGGATACGAGAGACGGCCCGTCCCGCGCAATGACGTGCCCGCGCCACGACCCCGTTTCGACTACCTGCGCGCGATCACCGACGACGTCGGCGTGTTCCAGCACGCCCAGCACGGCATCCCCACCCGGCAGCACGGCTACTGCACGGACGACGTGGGCCGCGCGCTGGTCGCCGCTGTCGAGGGGGTCGCCCGCTCGGCCGACCCCGTGGCAGAGGGACTGGTCCCGGGCTACCTCAGCTTCCTGCTCGACGCCCAGCTCGCGGACGGCCGCTTCGGGAACCTGATGACCTACGACCGGCGCTTCGAGGACGGCACGGCGAGCCAGGACACCCTCGGGCAGGCGATCTGGGGCCTGGGGACCACGGTGGCCGTGGGACGGGACGCCGGCTGGCGCTCACTGGCTGCCGAGGTGCTCGACCGGTCCCTGCTGCCGGCCGCCGACCTGACCGACACCAAGGCCGTCGGCTACGCGATGATCGGGCTGCACGGCTACCTGCAGCGCTACCCCGGGGCCTTGGCTGCCCGGCGCACGTTGAGGCTGCTGGGGGAGCGTCAGATCGCCCGTCTCGTGGAGCATGACCGCGACGGGTGGTGCTGGTTCGACGATGCGCTGACCTACGCGAACCCGATCGCCCCGGAGGCACTTCTGCGCGGCGGACAGGCCCTCGATGACCAGCGGTGGACCGATGCCGGTCTGCGTACGCTCGACTTCCTGCTCGCCTCGACGTTCGTCGGCGGCCGCTTCGAGTTCGCCGGTAACGAGGGCTGGTGGCCGCGCGCAGGCTCACCGGCCCGTTACGGGCAGCAGCCCATCGAAGCCGGTCTCACTGCTCGAGCCTGCGTCGCCGCCCACGAGGTCACGGGCGAGCAGGCCTACCTGGACCGAGCGCGGGACGCCGTCGCCTGGTTGCTCGGCCGCAACCGCTTGGGGGTCCCGTTGTACGACCCACGCACGGGCCGCTGCGCGGACGGCCTCGACCGGCACGGCGCGAGCTCCAACGCTGGAGCGGAGTCCACGATCTGCGCGCTGCTCGGTCTGCTCGTCCTGCCGAGGTCGGCGCTCACGGACGATCCTGACCCCACGGTGGGAGCGCGCCTGACCACCACGGTCATGACCGAGCGGTGAGCCCCGCGTGAGGCTGGCCATGCTGGCGCCGATCGCCTGGCGCGTCCCGCCCCGCCACTACGGCCCGTGGGAGCTCGTCGTCTCGCTCCTGACCGAGGGTCTGGTCGCCCGAGGGGTCGACGTGACCCTGTTCGCGACGGCCGACTCCTCGACATCGGCAACGCTCGCCGCTGTGGCGCCGCGGCCGTACGAAGAGGACCCCGACGCCGACGCCAAGGTTCTGGAGTGCCAGCACATCGCGTCGGTGTTCGAGCGGGCGCCCGAGTTCGACCTGATCCACAACCACTTCGACTTCCTGCCGCTGACCTACAGCCGGCTCGTCGACACCCCGGTCGTGCAGACGATCCACGGGCTGTCGTCGGAGCGGATCGTGCCGGTCTACCGGCGCTACGACGACCGGGTCACCTACGTCGCCATCAGCGAGGCGGATCGCCATCCCGACCTGACGTACGCCGCGACGGTCCATCACGGGATCCCGGCGGCCTCGGTCCCGGTCGGTCCCGGCAGCGCAGAGGGCACGGTCGCCTTCTTCGGCCGGATCCATCCCGACAAGGGCACAGACCTCGCGATCGAGGTCGCCCGCCGCACCGGCCGACCGCTCGTCCTCGCCGGGATCGTGCAGGACCAGGCGTACTTCGACGAGCGGGTGGCCCCGCACCTCGACGGGGACCGAGTGCGCTTCCTGGGGCCGGTCGGACCTGAGCAGCGCGACGAGCTGCTCGGCTCGGTCGACGCGCTGCTCCACCTCGTGCGCTTCGCCGAGCCGTTCGGGCTGTCGATGGTCGAGGCGATGGCCTGCGGCACACCGGTCATCGCGACCCGGCTCGGGTCGGTGCCCGAAGTGGTCGTCGACGGCGAGACCGGCTTCGTGGTCGACGATCTCGAGGGGGCGGTGGACGCCGTCGGTCGGCTCGGGCGGATCGACCGGCGCACCTGCCGGGCGCATGTGGAGGAGCGGTTCTCGGTCGACCGGATGGTCGAGGGCTACCTGCGCGTCTACGAGGGCGTGCTCGCCGGCTGAGACGCACCGGGTCTTCCGGCTGGACCGGCCGTGACCCTCGCGCGCTGCGCTGCTGCCACGCAGGCGAGGACCGCGACGGCGGCGATGACGACGGACGGCTGCAGGCGCTGGCCGAACAGCACGACGGATGCCGCGACGGTCAGCAGGGGTTGGGCGAGCTGGACCTGGCTGACCTTCGCGACCCCGCCGAGCGCGAGACCTCTGTACCAGGCGAAGAACCCGAGGAACATGCTGACGGCCGCGGTGTAGGCGAAGCACGACCAGGCCGCGGCGTCAGCGGTCGGCGTCGTGCGAACCAGTTCGAGGACCAGGACCGGCAGGACGAGCGGCAGGCTGAGCAGCAGGGCCCAGCAGATCACCTGGTCCGACCCGATCCGCGGTGCCAGACGGGCCCCCTCGACGTAGCCGGCCGCGGCGGCCACCACGGCGAGCACGGTGAACCAGTCGGCCGGAGTCGGCAGCCCGGCGCCGCGTACGACCGCGAAGACTCCGACGGTCAGCGCGCCGGCAGCGCAGGACCACCAGAACGCCGGCGAGGGCCGCTCCCCGGTCCGCAGCACCCCCAGGACCGCAGTCGCTGCGGGCAGCAGGCCGACCAGGACGGCACCGTGGGCGCTGTCGGTCTGCTCCAGGGCGAGCGACGTGAACAGCGGGAAACCCACCACCACTCCGGCGGCGACCACCAGCAACCCGGGCAGCGTCCCCCGTCCCGGGAGTCGGGCCCTTCGGGCGGCCAGGTAGACGGCGGCCATGGCTGCCGCTGTGACAGCCCGGCCGGAGGTGGCGAAGACCGGACCGAGTTGACGCACCGCCACCTGCGTGGTCGGCAGGGTGAGGCTGAACGCCAGAACGCCCAGCGCTCCCCAGGCGAGCCCTTGCGGTAGCGCTCGGCCCACACATGGAGTAGCGGTACTGTTTTCCGTCATGTCAGACAGTAGCAGTGTGCTGCGGCTCGCGGGCGTCCTCCGCGCGCAGTCGGCGACCCTGCCCCCCGGCGCACGACTGCCGTCGAGCCGATCGCTGATGGCCGAGCACGCCGTCGGTCCCGGCACGGTCAGCCAGGCCCTCGGCCGGCTCGCCGCCGAGGGTGTGCTGATCACCGAGGCCGGCCGAGGCACCTTCGTGGCGCGCCGTGCCGGCCGCCGCGAGGCCGACACCAGTTGGCAGACCGTGGCGCTGGGCGAGGCTCCGGTCGACAGCCGCGCGGTGGCCGAACTGCTGCTCGCGCCCGCTCCCGGCATGCTCGTGCTCTCCGCCGGCTACCCCTGCGCCGACCTGCAGCCGCTGACCGCCCTGGCCGCCGCAGCGACACGCGCGGCTCGGCGACCCGGCGCGTGGTCGCTCGCGCCTGCGTCAGGGCTCCCTGAGCTGCGCCAGTTGCTGGCCGCACCGGTCGGCGCGGACGCCGAGGACGTGCTGGTCGTGCCGGGCGGGCAGGCCGGGCTCTCCACGGCGATGCGTGCCCTGGCCCGGCCCGGCGACGCCGTCCTCGTCGAGGCCCCCACCTACCTCGGTGCGCTCGCCAGTGCCCGCGCGGCCGGACTGCGCCCGGTCCCCGTGCCGACCGACGCAGGGGGCGTACGCGCGGACCTGCTGCCGCAGGCCTTCGCCGCCAGCGGCGCGCGACTGCTCTACCTGCAGCCCACCTACGCCAACCCCACCGGCGCAGTGCTCGCCCGGGACCGGCGCTCGGCGGTCCTGTCCGCAGCCCGGGACGCCGGCGCGTTCGTGCTCGAAGACGACTGGGCCCGTTACCTGGCACTGGACGGCCCCCCACCTCCCCCCTTGCTGCACGACGACGTCGACGGGTGCGTCGTGCACCTGTCCTCGCTGTCGAAGGCCGCTGCTCCGAGCCTGCGCATCGGGGCGCTCGTCGCCCGCGGCCCGGCGGCCGGTCGCCTCGCGGCCCTGCGCCAGGTCGAGGACTTCGGCGTCGCCCGACCCCTGCAGGAGAGCGCCGTCGAGCTGCTCGGCAGCTCAGCCTGGGTGCGGCACCTCACCCAGCTCGGTCGCGCACTCCGCGTACGCCGTGACCACCTGACGACTGAGCTCCACCGGCACCTGCCCGACCTGGCCCCCCGCACCACCCCCGCCGGCGGCCTCCACCTGTGGCTGACCCTGCCCGCGACAGTCGACGACCTCGAGCTCGCCGAACGAGCCCGCTCCCGCCGCCTGCTCGTGGGCGCTGGGCGGCCCTACTACGTCGCCGAGCCACCCGGGCCCCGCCTGCGCGTGAGCTTCGCGGCGGCCGACCGGGCGCAGCTCACCGCCGGCGTGCGGGTGCTGGCCGAGCTGCTCGCACCGGACGTACGACGAGGACGGCTCCCGGAGTGACCGTCACGCCGACGGCGCTGCCACCGGGTGCTCCTGCACGGCGGCGAGCAGCTCTGAGACCGACAGCGTGCAGATCTTCGTCCGCTGGTCGGAGGCGCCGTACGGGAGGACCAGGGAATCGCCGTGGACCATGCCGCCGCAGGAGTAGACGACGTTCGGCACGTAGCCGTTGCGCTCGTCCTCCTCCGCCTGCAGGAACGGGTAGGGCAGATCGGCGAGGATCCGCTCGGGGTGCTCGAGGTCGAGCAGCATCGCGCCCAGCCGGTAGGTGCGCATCGGTCCCACGCCGTGGGTGAGGACCAGCCAACCCTGGTCGGTCTCGATCGGCGAGCCGCAGTTGCCCATCTGGATGACCTCCCACGCCTGCTGCGGTCGGCGCAGCAGGGCGGACTCCGCGCGCCACGACCGAGGGTCCGGGGAGCGCAGCAGGTGCAGGTTCTCCCGGTCGGGGCGTGACAGTGCGACGTACTGCCCGTCGATCGTGCGAGGGAACAGCGCCATGCCCTTGTTCTGGGCGCTGTGCCCGGCCAGCGTGGACATCTCGAAGGTGGCGAAGTCGTTCGTCTCGATCAGCTGCGGCAGGATCTCGAAGCCGTCGAAGGCCGTGTACGTCGCGTAGTAGCTCGTGGACCCGTCGTCCTCCTGGAACTTCACGAACCGGGCGTCCTCCATGCCGCGGCTCTCGAACGGGCCCTCCGGCCAGAGCAGGCGCTCGGACAGGGTCGTGCTCGCAGCGTCGAAGGCGAGCAGGTAGTTGGAGGCCGCCAGCCAGCGCATCAGCTTGATGCTCTCGTGGGTCACCGCCCTCGGCTGATCCTCGAGCACGGCGATGGCCGCTTCGAGCTCCGAGCCGGTGAAGTGGCGTGGCAGCTGGTCGAGCACCCTCGAGGTGATGCCGACATCTGCACCCAGCTCGCCGAGCTTGTCGGCGAAGTGCCTGCGCTCGTAAACCACGCTGCGCCGCTCGCCGGTCTCGGCGAGGGAGTTCGCGTCCTCGAGCACCACACCGCCGTCGGCGTCGACGAGCCCGGTGCGGAAGGTGATCGACGAGATGTGCCCCTCGCCGATGGCCCGCAGGCTGAGCACGAAGCGGCACGAGCCGGCGGCGACCCCCGACTGGTCCGGGGCAGGCACCATCGACGGGTTGGTCAGGGCGGCGGCCTGGAAGGCGTACTCCTGCGTCAGGTAGGCCCCGACGAGGCTGCGTCGCTCGGCGTCCGCGTCGGCGAGCAGGTGCTCGACCCGCTCGGCGTTGCGGCTGAGCATCAGCGCCAGGTCGCGGTGCCGGCCGTCGAACCGGCGGTGCACGTCCTCGAGCTCGGCGTGCACCTGCGCGGCGGACAGCCGGGAGATGCGCTCGACGATCCCGGGCAGGCGCTTCGGGGTCGTCGCGAGGGGGTCGTCACCAGGCACGTGCGGTCGGCCGACCACGCGTGCGCTGTCCGGAGTGAGCAGGATGTCGGTCCGGCGGACCGTGAGAGGAGCCACCCGGGCAACCTAAGGCGCGAGCCGGGGCGTCGCAGGTGCGCCACGCGCTCGGTCGGTGCACCTGGGTGCAGTCGACGCCCTGGCGCAGTTTCCGGCCCCGTACGCTGGTCCGACCGCTTCCGACGCTGCTGGGGACCCATGTTCGACACGCTGTCCGACCGGCTCGACAAGGTGTTCACCTCCCTGCGCGGCAAGGGACGGCTCTCCGACGCCGACATCGACGCCACCGCCCGCGAGATCCGCATCGCCCTGCTCGAGGCCGATGTGGCTCTGCCCGTCGTCAAGGCGTTCGTCGCGGCCGTGAAGGAACGGGCCCGCGGTTCCGAGGTCAGCCAGGCGCTCAACCCGGCTCAGCAGGTCGTCAAGATCGTGAACGAGGAGCTCATCGCCATCCTCGGCGGCGAGACCCGGCTGCTCCGCCACGCCAAGACCGGGCCGACGGTCGTCATGCTGGCCGGCCTGCAGGGCGCCGGCAAGACGACGCTGGCCGGCAAGCTCGCTCAGCACCTGAAGGCCCAGGGACACGTCCCGTTGCTCGTCGCCTGCGACCTGCAGCGCCCCAGCGCCGTCCAGCAGCTCCAGGTGGTGGGTGGACAGGCCGGCGTCGACGTGTTCGCCCCCTTCGCCGGCAGTGGCGTGGGCGACCCGGTCGAGGCCGCGCGCAAGGGCGTCGAGCACGCCCGGCGGATGAACCACGACGTTGTCGTCGTCGACACCGCGGGCCGGCTCGGCATCGACGCCGAGCTCATGCGACAGGCCTCCGACATCCGCGACGCGGTGCAGCCCGACGAGGTGCTCTTCGTCGTCGACGCGATGATCGGTCAGGACGCCGTCGTGACGGCCCAGGCCTTCCAGGAGGGCGTCGGCTTCACCGGTGTCGTGCTCACCAAGCTCGACGGCGACGCTCGCGGTGGCGCGGCCCTGTCCGTGCGGCACCTGACCGGGCAGCCGATCCTGTTCGCCTCGACCGGTGAGAAGCTCGGCGACTTCGACGTCTTCCACCCCGAGCGCATGGCCTCGCGCATCCTCGGCATGGGCGACGTGCTCACTCTCATCGAGCAGGCCGAGCAGCACTTCGACGCCGACCAGGCCGAGCGCATGGCCGGCAAGCTGCAGAGCGGCGAGGACTTCGACCTTGAGGACTTCCTCGAGCAGATGGTCCAGGTCAAGAAGATGGGCTCGATCACCAGCCTGCTCGGCATGCTCCCGGGCATGGGGCAGATGAAGGAAGCCCTCGACCAGGTCAAGGACTCCGACATCGACCGGATCGCCGCGATCATCCGCTCGATGACGCCCCAGGAGCGCCGCACGCCGAAGATCCTCAACGGCTCGCGGCGGCTGCGCATCGCCAAGGGGTCGGGCGTCTCGGTAACCGAGGTGAACAACCTGGTCGACAAGTTCTACGACGCCCAGAAGATGATGAAGCAGATGGGCGGCATGGCGGGCATGGGCATGCCGGGCATGCCGGGCGGGGGGCGCAAGGCCCAGCGGGCCGGCAAGAAGGGCGCGCAGGGCAAGAAGGGCAAGAAGGGCCCGGGTCGGGCCGGCGGCGGTCCGAGCAAGGTCCAGGCACTCCCGCCGGGTCAGGCCCCGGCTCTGCCGCCCGGCCTGTCGGGCCTCCCCGACGGAGGCCTGCCGAGCCGCACGCCTCTGCCCGGCGGCAAGGGGCTCCCGCCTGCGCCCGGCCGTGGCGGCGGTGCTCCCGGCCGTGGCGGCGATGCGCCCGACCCGTTCGGTCTTCGCCGACCGAGGTGAGCTCGCCAGGCTGATCCGCCGAGAGCGGTCAGCGCGGGCGAGGTGCTTCTACCGCCTGCTCGTCGCGGGTTGAGGCGGGCTCGTCCTCCGGCGCTGGGACCCCGGCGTTCGTGGCCGGCTGACCGGCAGCGGCGTGCGGCGGGCCGTCGCCGGGCTCGAGCTGCGCGACCTGCTGACGCACGTAGCGGATCGACACCGCAGCGACCGCAACGGCCGGCACTGCGAGGAAGGCGCCGGTGATGCCGGCCAGCGTGCCCCCGGCGGTGACAGCGAGGATGACGACCGCCGGGTGGAGATCGAGCGTTCGGCCGACCAGGATCGGCTGCAGCACGTTGCCCTCGAGCTGCTGGACGAGCAGCACCAGCGCTATCACGATGAGCGCTGTCGTCGCGCCGTTGGTGACGAGGGCGATGAGCGCTGCGAGCGCGCCGGTGACCACGGCCCCGATGATCGGGATGAACGCGCCGAAGAAGATCAGGACAGCCAGCGGAAGCGCCAGCGGCACGCCGAGCACGGCCAGCCCGATCCCGATCGCGACCGCGTCGACCATCCCCACTGCCGCCTGCGCCCGGATAAAGCCCGAGAGCGTCGCCCATCCCCGCTGCGACACCGCGCTGACGTGCGGCTCGGATCGAGGCCCGACCAGTCCGCCGAGCCACGGCAGGAACTTGGGGCCGTCTTTGAGGAAGAAGAAGCACAGCACGAGGGCCAGCAGGCCGGTGAGCAGGAGCGAGCCAGCGGCCACTGCTCCGCTCAGCACGCGCCCGGCGATGCTCTGCGCGTTGGCCTGCAGCTCGTTGATGACGTTGTCGACGGCACCGCCGACCGCCTCCTCGCCCAGGTCGAGGGGCGGGCCGGTGACGAAGCCCTGCACGTCGTCCAGCCCCGCGACGACCTGGTCGGCGATCTCCTGGGCCTGCCCGGTCACCTGCGGCGCGAGGACGGCCACCAGACCGATCAGCAGCAGCACCCCGGCGAGCAGGACGCCGATCGCGGCGAGGGCCGCCGGGACGCCGCGGGACCGGAGGAAGCGGACCGGAGGCCAGAAGACGGTGGCCAGCAGCAGGCCCAGCAGGACCGGCAGCACGATGACCCACAGCCTGGAGAGCAGGTACGCCACCACGACCGTCGCGGCGATGATCGCCAGGAAGCGCAGGCTGACCAGTGCCAGCCGGGCCACTGCCCGGCTGACCAGCGCCTCCCGGCGCACCGACGACTCGGGCAGGTGGCGGTCGGGCGGTGGCGGCGGCGCGCCGATGTCGGTGTGGCTGTGCGTGGGGTCGTTCTCGAGGTCGGCAGGTGTGCTCACAGGCGGATCCTGCCCTCCCGGCGTCGAGGATCACCCGCAGCGGGGCGCGCGACGAGTGCCCCCGTCCGAAGGCGGGCACCCCGGCCCGCACGCCGGCCCCGGCCCCGACCCGTTCGGGCTCCGCCGCCCCCGCTGAGCGCGGCGCCGCCTGAGTCAGCGGCGCCCGCGGGCCAGCAGGCCGGCCACGAGGGCGACGACCTGGAGCAGTGCGAGAACAAGCAGTCCAGCGCGTACGCCCTGCGCCGCGACGACCAGACCGGCCAAGGCCGAGCCGACCGCGAAGCCGCCGAACTTCAGGCTGGCGGCGGTCATGACCACCTGGGTCTGCATGTCGGCCGGGCTGTGCGCGGCGCGGACCGCGAGCGTCGACGCCAGCACCGGCCCCTCGAGGGCGCCGGCGACCACGACCAGGACCAGGGCTACGGAGAAGCTGGGGGCGGCAGCGACCGCGGCGAACGCGAGCCCGAGGCCTGCGGTCCCGAGGAACGCCATGCGCATCGCAGAGGTCTTCGGTGCCCGGGACGCCATCGCGAGGCTTCCCCCGAGGGCGCCGAGGGCGAAGGCGCTGAAGAAGGCCCCGCCGGCAGCGGCGTCCTGCCCGAGCTCGACGGCCAGCAGCGGCAGCACCACCGGCAGCGCGCCCATCCCGGTGAACGACACGGTGGTCACCACGGTCACGGCCCGGAGCGCAGGCACGGTGGCCAGCAGACGCAGCCCGGCAGCGACCGTGCGGACCAGTCCAGGTCGTGCGGGGTCGTCCACGGGCAGGGGCATCGGGACGCGCAGGACAGCCAGCAGGGCAACCAGGGAGAGCGCCGCGGTCACGCCCACAGCGACGTCAGCGCCCGCGGCGGCGGCCAGGGCGCCCGCGAGCGCCGGACCGGCCACTCCGGCGACGTTGTAGCTGGTGGCCTCCGCGCCGTAGGCCCGGCGCAGCAGGGGCGCTGGCACGAGCGGCGGGATGAGTCCGGTGAAGCCCCCGGTCAGCACGGGCGCGGTGAGCCCGGCGAGCAGGCCGAGCAGGACCACGACGTACGAGGGAGCACGCCCCGTTCCCGCGAGCAGTCCGGCCAGGGCGCCGAGCAGGAGCAGCTGGTTGGCCACGAACACCGAACGGCGGCGCGGCGTGCGGTCGAGCCAGGCGCCGAGCAGCGGCCCCGTGACGAGCGCGGGCAAGGTCAGCGCGCCCACCACGGCCCCGGCGAGGGCCGGGGAGTCGGTGCGGTCGAGGACCAGCAGGACCATCGCGACCCGGGCGGCCTCGTTGGCGAGGCGCGCCGTCGTCGAGGCGGTGAACAGAGCCGCGAGCCCCGGAGTGCGCCACACCGACCCGCTCGCCGTGGCAGGCGGAGAGTCGAGGAGGGCGGTCACCGACCCAGTGTCGGCTCCCGGGAGAAGAACTGGACCGTCTGTGAGCAAGGTCATCGAGCCCACGCCCAGCGGTGCCGTCCACCACGACCGTCGCCGCTTCTGGCACACTGTTCGACGAGCTACCGCAGGACGACGGCCCTCTACCCGTCATCCAGCGCGACCACGCTGGCAGAGCCGCCTCGAGGACCTGCCAGCGGGCTCCGGACGCGCATCCCCACGCGCTGCGCCGGACGTCACCCCCCTCACACGACCGGAGCACCAAGACCCGTGGCAGTCAAGATCAAGCTCATGCGGCTCGGCAAGATGCGCGCGCCCTACTACCGCATCGTCGTCGCCGACGCCCGCACCAAGCGCGAGGGCTGCGTCATCGAGACGATCGGCAAGTACCACCCCAAGGAGCACCCCTCCTTCATGGAGGTCGACGCCGATCGTGCGGCCTACTGGCTCGGTGTCGGCGCGCAGCCGACCGAGCCCGTCGCCGCGATCCTCAAGGTGACCGGTGACTGGCAGCGCTTCAAGGGCCTGCCTGCCCCGCCCCCCATGCTCGTCGCGGAGCCGAAGGCCGACAAGAAGGTCGCCTTCGAGGCGGCTGCGCGCGAGAGCGTCGAGGCCGGTGGCGGCGCGACCACGCCGAAGAAGAAGGCGGCCCCCAAGACCGTCGTCGACGACAGCACCGCGCCGGCCGGTCACGCCGCACCTGCTGCCGACCAGCCCGCCACCGCGACGGTCGCCGGTGAGGGCGCCGCCGAGCTCGGTGCCGGTTCGGTCTCGGCCGCTCCCAAGGGCGCCGAGGCTGCTGCGGACCAGGCGGGTACCGGCAGCGCGGCCCCCGTCGGTGGCGCTGCCGACGCCTCCGCCTCTGCGGACGCTGCGGACGCGGCCACCAGCCCCGACGCCAGCCCCGACGCCAGCCCCGACGCCAGCCCCGACGCCAGCCCCGACGCCAGCCCCGACGCCAGCCCCGACGCCAGCCCCGACAAGGCCTAGTCGGTGCTCGAGAACGCCCTCGAGCACCTGGTCAAGGGCATCGTCGACAACCCCGACGACGTCGAGGTCGAGCTGGTCACCAACCGCCGCGGGCGCACGCTCGAGGTGCGGGTGAACCCCGAGGACCTCGGCAAGGTGATCGGCCGCAACGGGCGCACCGCCAAGGCCCTGCGCACCGTGATGGCTGCCCTCGGCGGCCGTGGTGTCCGGGTGGACGTCGTCGACACCGACGAGGTCCGCTAGCCCCGTGGCGCGCGTCGCCGGACACCGTCGGCGGTCGTCAGGACCGCCGCCGGCGGTCCTGGACAGCCCGACGGACCAGGCCGGCGTCGAGCCGGTGCTGCCGGTCCCGCCCGCCGACCCCGCCCTGCCGGACGGTGAGCCGTTCCTGCCCGACCTGCTGGTCGTGGGGCGGATCGGCAAGCCCCAGGGCATCCGGGGAGAGGTGACGGTGCAGGTCCGCACCGACGACCCGGACGCCCGGTTCGCGGTCGGTGCGGTGCTGCTCACCGACCCGGCCGAGCGGGGCCCGCTCACCGTGGAGTCGTCCCGGCTCCAGAACGGCCGGCTCATGGTGGGCTTCGCCGGGGTGGCTGACCGCAACGACGCGGAGCGGCTGCGCGAGACGCTGCTGCAGGTCGACGCTGCGACCCTGCCGCCCCCCGAGGACGCCGACGAGTTCCACGACCACGTCCTTCGCGGGATGACCGTTCACCTGCTCGAGGGTCGGCACCTGGGTGAGGTCGCCGATGTGCTGCACCTGCCGCACGGGGACGTCCTGGTGGTCCGACGGGCCGACAACGGCGCTGAGGTCCTCGTGCCCTTCGTACGCGCGATGGTGCCGGAGGTCGACGTCCCCGGGCGGTCCCTCGTCGTCGACCCGCCGGAGGGCCTGCTCGACCTCACCGACGACCCCCCGGGCGACTAGGTGCTCGTCGACGTCGTCACGATCTTCCCCGACTACCTCGCGCCGTTGGACCTCTCGCTGCTCGGCAAGGCTCGGCAGCGCGGGCTGCTCGAGGTACGGGTCCACGATCTGCGCGTGTGGACCCGTGACGTCCACCGCACCGTCGACGACACCCCGTACGGCGGTGGGCCGGGCATGGTCATGAAGCCTGAGCCGTGGGGCGCTGCGCTCGACGCGGTCCTCGAGTCGGGCGGGCCCCGGACAGTCTCGCCCCGGACAGTCTCGGGGCCCAACGCGGGGCCCGGGCCGGTGCTCGTCGTCCCCACGCCCAGCGGGCAGCCGTTCACGCAGGCGATGGCGGCCGACCTGGCGCGCGAGCCCTGGCTGGTGTTCGCGTGCGGTCGCTACGAGGGGATCGACAGCCGCGTCCTGGTCGACGCCCAGGAGCGGTTCCGGGTCCGCGAGGTGAGCCTGGGGGACTACGTGCTGGCCGGTGGCGAGGTCGCGGTGCTCGCGGTCGTCGAGGCGGTGGCCCGGCTGCTCCCGGGGGTGCTCGGCAACGCGGCGTCGCACCAGGACGACTCCTTCGCCCCGGGACCCATGGCCGGGCTGCTCGAGGGCCCGGTCTACACCCGGCCCCCGGTCTGGCGCGGACTCGAGGTGCCGGACGTCCTGCAGTCAGGGGACCACGGCCGGATCTCCCGCTGGCGGCGGGAGCAGGCGGTGAGCCGTACGACCGAGCGCCGACCCGAGCTGCCGGGCCAGGGCCACCTGCGCGGAGCGACGGACGACGTTGAAGGCCGACCCGGCGGTGTGGCAGAGTAGAGGACTGCTGCTGACCCGGGACAGGTGCTTGCAGGTCGAGCTCAGGCAACCCGGATCCAGTCCAGCAAAGGATCCAGTCCGGCAACGGAACCAGTCCAGCACTCTCCCGGTCCCCGACCGGGATCCATGGCCGAACCGGTAGGCGCAGCTCCGCGCGCCTGCCGCACGAGGAAGCGACGCACCCGATGCACATCCTGGATGACCTCGACGCCGCGCAGTTGCGCACCGACGTCCCCGAGTTCCGCCCGGGGGACACCCTCGACGTGGGCGTGCGGGTCGTCGAGGGCAACCGCTCCCGGGTGCAGCACTTCCAGGGCGTCGTCATCCGTCGCCAGGGCGGCGGCGTGCGCGAGACGTTCACGGTCCGCAAGGTGAGCTTCGGGGTCGGTGTCGAGCGCACCTTCCCGCTCCACACGCCGGTCATCGAGAGCATCAAGGTCGTGACCCACGGCGACGTGCGGCGCGCGAAGCTCTACTACCTGCGCGAGCTGCGGGGCAAGAAGGCCAAGATCAAGGAGAAGCGCTTCGCCGTGCCGGCGAAGGTCGCGACCACGACGGCGCCCGCCGACCCGCCGGCTCCGGCCTCGCCTCCGACAGCTGCGCCGTCCGCTCCCGCAGACGCCTGACCGGCGAGCCTGGGGTCGGTCGACGAGCAGCAGGATGAACAGTGACGACTCGCCGGTGACCACGGGTGAGGCGGATCCCCCCGTGGCCAGGGGTGCGGGACCCGTGGGCGACCAGACCGACAAGCCCCAGCGAGACAAGGCCCAGCCAGAGACGGCCAGCCCCGGCTCCGCAGCGGCTCCACGTGGCTCGTTCGTGCGCGAGCTGCCCTTCCTCGTCGTCATCGCCGTCGTGCTGGCCATGCTGATCAAGGCCTTCCTGTTCTCGGCCTTCTACATCCCCTCGGGCTCGATGGAGCAGACCCTCGCCGTCAGCGACCGGGTCCTCGCCAACAAGCTGGTCTACGACCTGCGGGACGTGCGCCGGGGTGAGGTCGTCGTGTTCGACGGCAAGGGCTCCTTCACCCCCGAGACCGGGATCGAGCCGCCGGTGAGCGGTCCGGACCGGGCTCTGCGCACGCTCTCGCGACTCATCGGTCTGGGCGCACCGGGGGAGAAGGACTACATCAAGCGCGTGATCGGGCTGCCCGGCGACCGGGTCGCCTGCTGCACCGACGGCAAGGTCACCGTGCAGGTGAAGGGCTCGGACACCCCCCTGGTGCTCGAGGAGCCCTACCTGTTCCAGGACAACCGGCTCACCTTCTGCTCCGACGGCCGCGGCGAGTCAGCCTGCCCGCCAGGAGCGCCCGGCGTGCTGGTGCCCGAGGGGCAGCTGTTCGTGATGGGTGACCACCGCGGAGGCTCGCTCGACTCGCGCGAGGAGGGGACCATCCCCGAGGACGAGGTCATCGGCCGGGCGTTCGTGATCATCTGGCCAGTCTCCCGCTGGGACAACCTCCCGGTCCCCGACACCTTCGGTGATCGCTTCCAGGCTCTGCCTGCGCCGGGGTCGGCCACCGCCCCGTACGCCCTCGGTCTCGCCGGTGCACTTCCGCTCGTCGCGCTGCGCCGCGGTCTGCGCGCTCGTCGCCGACGCCGCCGTGACGACGCCTGCCCGCACTAGGCTCTTGCCCGTGCGGGAGGATCGACGGGCTGCTCGGGTGCTCCTCGTCGACGGCGAGCACCGGGTCCTGCTGCTCCAGGGCGGCGACCCCGACGAGCCCGACCGCGGCCAGTGGTGGATCACCCCCGGTGGCGGCATCGAGCCCGGTGAGAGCGCCCCGCAGGCCGCTGCCCGGGAGCTCGACGAGGAGACCGGGCTCCGGGTCCCGGCCGCCGACCTGGGACAGGTCGTCCACGAGCGGGTCACCGAGTTCCGCTTCGCCGGCCGGGACTTCCGACAGCAGGAGGACTACTTCCTGCTGCGCGTTCCCGGCCACGAGGTCGACTCCGCTCGGCCGGGCGCGGTCACCGATCCCGGCATCACGGGCCACCGGTGGTGGACGCTGCCGGCGCTCGAACAGACCTGCGAGGTGGTCTTCCCCGGTGAGCTGCGTGATGTGCTCGGCCGACTGCTCGGGCCGCTGTCGTGCTAGCCCCCCGGCCGGTCGTCCGGTCCGAGAACGGGCTGTGGGCGCTCGAGCGGGTCCTGCAGCGCAACGGTTTCCCGTTCGTGGCGGGCACCGACGAGGCGGGTCGTGGGGCGTGCGCCGGGCCGCTCGTCGTCGCCGCGTGCATCCTGCCGACCGGCCGGCGAGGTGAGGTGCCCGGGCTCAACGACTCGAAGCTCATGACCGAACGGGCCCGTGAGGCGGCCTACGCCGAGGTCCTGGCCCGGGCCCTCGCCTGGTCGGTCGTCATCGTGCCGTCGGCCGAGGTGGACCGGAGTGGAGTGCACGTGACGAACGTGCGCGCGATGCGCCAGGCGGTCTCCCGGCTGCAGCCGGCCCCGTCGTACGTCCTGACCGACGGCTTCCCCGTCGTCGGGCTGCCGGCGCCGGGCCTCGCCGTCTGGAAGGGCGACCGGGTGGCTGCGTGCGTCGCCGCTGCGTCCGTGCTGGCGAAGGTGACCCGGGACCGCATGATGGTCGAGCTCCACGAGACCTGGCCGGAGTACGACTTCCGGCGACACAAGGGCTACGTGACCCCCGAGCACACGGCGGCCCTGGATGAGCACGGCCCCTGCCCCTCGCACCGCTTCTCCTACGTCAACGTCCGGTCCCGCGCAAGGCCGGCCCGCGACGGGCCCGATCTGCGGCAGACTGTCCCGATGGACGAGCGCACACGGGCCTTCGCATGAGTGCGGAGGAGCTCGAGAAGTACGAGACCGAGATGGAGCTGCAGCTCTACCGGGAGTACCGGGACATCGTCCGGCAGTTCGACTTCGTGGTGGAGACAGAGCGGCGCTTCTACCTCGCGAACGCCGTCGACGTGCAGCCGCGCAGCTCCGACGGCGAGGTGTGGTTCGAGCTGACCCTCACCGACGCGTGGGTCTGGGACATGTACCGCCCGGCCCGCTTCGTGAAGTCGGTCCGCGTGCTGACCTTCAAGGACGTCAACGTCGAGAAGCTCGAGAAGCCCGACCTCGAGCTGCCGGGGGGTCGCGCGCCGTTCGGCGGGTAGGGGCACAGCATGGGTCTCCTCTCGCGCCTGCGCTCGCGCCCTCCGTCTGGTCAGTCTGGTCCGTCTGGCGACACGGGCGGCCAGCAGCCCGGTGCTTCGAGCCAGCCCGAGGGTGACGGCCCGGTCACCCTGGAAGACCGCACCGAGCCCGGTGGGCAGGGGAGCCCTGACACCAATCAGGCCAAGACCGAACCGATGTCGCCCACCACCGAGCACCCGGAGGCGGACGGGGCACCGCCCCTCGCCTCGATGAACGTCGGTGCCGACGACGCCCAGGCTCCCGGTCACCCCGCTGCGCAGGCGGCGGTCTCCGCGCGCGGTGCGAGCAGCACGGCGAGCGAGCTCGGACCCGGCGCAGCGATGGCGCAGGGCGACGCCCACCACGCGCCGGGGCTCCAGGGCGTGACGCCCGCCGGGGAGTCGGCCGGGGTCGACCTCGACGCTGGCGCAGCCGCGATGCGCACGACTGCGAGCGACGGCGGGCCGAGCGGACCGCACGGCGAGGGCTCGTCGGGAACGGGCGACGCCGGGCCCTCCCCGGCTGTCGGCGACGGCCCGCTCGCGGGGAGCAGCGAGGAGCTGCCAGTGGTGCAGGGCGTGCGCCGGCCTCAGGCCGACGAGGGCTGACCTCCCCGCGCGGTCAGGGCTCGAGCGGCTCGAGCAGGAACACCGGGATCTCTCGCTCGGTCTTGTCCTGGTAGTCCGCGTAGTTCGGGAACGCTGCGACCGACCGCTCCCACCACTGCTGGCGCTCGGCGCCGGACAGCTCGCGGGCCGACATGTCCTGCTTGTCCGGCCCGTCTTGCACCTCGACCCGGGGGTGGGCTCGCAGGTTCTCATACCACGCTGGGTGCGTCGGGGCCCCGCCCTGCGATGCCACGGCCGCGTAGCTGCCCTCGTTCTCGACCCTCATCAGAGGGGTCTTGCGCAGCTTGCCGCTGCGCGCGCCGAGGTTGGTCACGATGACCACGGGGAGCCCGGTCTCGCGCAGGGTCGTGCCCCGCGTCCCCCCGGACGACTCGTACTCCTCGACCTGGTCGCGGACCCACTTCTGCGCGCTCGGCTCGTAGTCACCGTCCAGAGGCATGTCCTCAGTGAACCGTCGCGGCCACTGCGCTGTCCACAACCTGTCTCCGGGCTCTCGCCACGGGGCGGCCCGCGCAGCAGCATCGCCGACGGAGGTGACGACGTGGTGGGAGGCAAGAGCGTGAGCGCACGAGGCAGCGCGGGCGGCAGCGGGACGGGCACGAGCACGGTGACGCCGACCCAGGCGCTGGGGCGCTACGGCGAGGAGCTGGCGGCGCAGCACCTGATCGCCGCTGGCATGTCGGTGCTGGTTCGCAACTGGCGGTGCCCGCAGGGGGAGCTCGACCTGGTGGCTCGGGACCGCGACGGGACGGTGGTGTTCGTCGAGGTCAAGACCCGCGCCGGAACGGGCTTCGGGCAGCCGGCCGAGGCCGTGGGCCGGGTCAAGGCGCGTCGGCTGCGGGTGCTCGCGTGCTGCTGGCTGCTGGACAACCGTCAGGCCGGCGGTCCGGAGCTGCGCTTCGACGTGATCAGCGTCGTCCGGCGGCGGGGGGAGGAGCCGACCTTGACGCACCTGCGAGGGGTGTTCTGACCGGCGACCGCTCAGGCCCGTGACTGCTCAGGCCGTGACGGCTCAGGACAGCTGGTGCAGCGGAGGGGCGAGGTCCCAGCCGGCCCCGATGAGGTCGTCGACCTCCTGCACCGCTCGGCCGAGGCGCTCATCGCGGGGACCGGTCAGCTCGACCGCCCGAGCGCCCGTCTGCGCAGCGCGCTCGACCAGCCGCTCGCGGAACTCGGCCGTCATCCAGGCGCGCAGGTGCTCGCCGTCGCGGATGCCGTCCTGCTCGAAGGGCACGTCGACGTGGCTGGTGAGCAGGTAGAGGCTCGCCAGCGGAGGGCGAGCTGCCACCCGCTCGACGGCGGCGCTGCGACCGCCGAGGTAGCGGGTGAACCAGACCTCGGTGGCGAAGGCATCGGTGTCGCACACGAGGACCGGACCTCCGGCTGCGGCCGCGGCGTCCTCGATCTCGCGCTGCTCGCCCGCGATCGCCTCGAAGTCCTCCTCGAGCCAGAGCAGGTCGGCCATGCCGGGAGGCGGTTCCCCGCTGCGCGACCGGGCGGCAGCGCTGGCGGTGAGCATGTCCTCGGTCCAGCGACGTCCGACCTCCGGGACCCACCCGGTCTGCGCCCAGACGCCGCCGCGCCGCGTGAGCGCCGCATGCAGGTCCAGCGAGAGGGTGGTCGTCCCGGTGCTCTCGGCACCGACGACGACCACCCGGCGGGCGAGGGTCCGCCGCACCGGCGCGGGCAGCATGCTCCACCCGGCGACCGGATCGTCCCGGAGCGCCGTGCCGGAGACCACATGGGTCTCGCGAGCCAGGTCGACGGTCACGGCCGACGCCCCGAACCGGCGAGCGAGTTCGAAGCCGTAGACCTCAGAGGTGAAGACGGCATCGACCCCGGCCCGCTTGGGGCACCCGTCCGCGATGGCGGCGCGGGCCACCGCCGCAGTGATCAGGGCGGCGTGCACCTCCCAGGCCTTGTCGCTATCGAGGTCCACGGGGTGGTCGTCCTGCTGGCCGACGACCCGCACGTGCGGCGAGTCGACGTACAGCTCCTTCAGCCAGGCGTGCGCACACCGAGCGGCACCGACTCGACCGCACTCGCCATGGCGACGACCGTGACGCGGTCACAAGCGGCGGCGGCCGTGTCGATCAGGTGCTGGTGGCCGCGGTGGAGGGGGTAGAACTTGCCGATCACGAGCCCGTGCCCCTGGCGCTCGACCATCAGCCGGCGTGGGCCGCGAAGGGCGAGGGGGCGGTGGGCAAGGGGGGAGCCGACCTGGCAGCCAGGTCGCGGGCCTTCTCGGCCCTCCAGTTGCGCAGGCCGAGCACGCACAGGGCGCCGAACCCCACGTAGAGGATACCGGTCAGGACGAGGTCCTTGTAGACGTAGAGCGGGACGTAGAGGACGTCGGCGGCGATCCAGAGGTACCAGCTCTGGACCTTCTTGCGGCACTGGCCCCAGGTCGCGAGCAGTGACAGCACGGTCGTGACCGCGTCGGCGAGCGGGACGGTGCTCGAGGTGTACGTGGTGAGCGCCCACGTCAGCAGTGCCGTCCCGGCTACCCCTGCACCGGCCAGGGCCCACCACTGGCTGGCTGTCGTGTCGGACACGGGCAGCGGGGTGCGGCTCGCGCCGCCGCGCAGCCAGGCCCACCAGCCGTATGCCCCGAGGGCGAAGAACACGAGCTGCAGGGCGCTGTCGGCGAACAACCCGGCCGAGAAGAACACGATCAGGAAGAAGACGTTGTTGGCCATGCCGACCGGCCAGTTCCACACCCGCCGGGTGGCGACGGCGTAGACGCAGGCGGCACCGGTGACGAACCCGAGCACCTCGCCGAGCGAGGTCGGCGTGCCCCCGATCGTGACGACGACGGTCTCGTTGAGAGGTGCGACGAGGTCGCCGAGGGTGCTGCGGATCGAGTCGGTGCTCATGGCGGCTCCTCCTGCCAGTTGGCGTCAATGTGACGTTAACCAGGACGGTAGCGCATGGCGGCCGGACCGGGCAGTGGCGGGCTGGGGTTGGCCGCGGTCACGACCGGGCGGACAGGAACGCCGCCAGTCGAGCAGCGAGCTCGTCGGGCGCCTCCTCGGCCATGTGGTGCCCGCTGTCGATGGGGCCACCGCGCACGTCGTCGGCCCAGGGCTGCCAGACGCCGAGCACATCGCCGTACAGGTCCTCGAGGTCGTCCCGCGTCGACCACAGGACGAGCGTCGGGCACTGCACCCGCCGGCCCACCGCGCGGTCCGCGTCGTCGGCTGCGCGGTCGACGCCGAGGCCGGCGCGGTAGTCCTCGAGCATCGCTCGTACGGTCTCGGGGTCGGTGATGGCTCGCAGGAAGTCGGCGTGGTTCTCTGCTCCCATCTGGTCCGCGTTGCCGCCGTACCAGGCCTGCGGGTCGGCGAGGATCGCCCGTTCCGGCTTGTCCGGCTGGGCGAAGAAGAACCAGTGCCACCAGGCGGTCGCGAAGCGCGGGCCGGCCCGTGCGAGCGCCTCGCCGATCGGCACGCAGTCGAGGACGGCGAGGCGACATACCGCCTGCGGCGCGTCCAGCGCCAGTCGCAGGGCGACGTAGCTGCCGCGGTCGTGCCCGACGACGGCGAACCGCTCGTGGCCGAGGGAGCGCATCAGGCTCAGCACGTCGCCGGCCATGGCGCGCTTGGAGTAGGGGCTGTGGTCAGGAGCGGTCGGAGGCTTGGAGGACTGGCCGTAGCCGCGCAGGTCCGGGCAGACCACGGTGTGTCCCGCAGCAGCCAGCCGCGGTGCCACCCGGTGCCAGGTCGTGTGCGTGCGGGGGTGGCCGTGCAGCAGCACGACCGGTGGGCCGCTGCCGCCGGATCGCACCCGAAGCGTCACCGCGTCGCTGAGCTCCACCCGGGAGACGTCGAACCCGTCGAACACGAGCGTGATCCTGCCGCACCCCCGGCGATCCGCCCAGCCCCCGCGCGCGGAGTCCGAGCACACTGGTCCTGTGCTCTCGACAGCTGATCCGTTGCGGACCCCTCGACTGGTGCTCCGGGCTTTTCGGGAGACCGACCTCGACGACGCGCATCGCTTCGCCTCCGACCCGGAGGTCGTGCGCTACCTGCCGACCGACGTGAAGAGCCCCGATGGCCGGACAGACAGCTGACTCGCCGCCCGCGCCCGCAGGATGCGCGTGCAGGTCCTGTCCACAGCCTCGGCGTTTCCCACAGCTCCGTCTGCGCTGCGTCCGGACGGGCCCGCGTCAGGCAGCGTGCTCGGTCGGAGGTGGTGCTTCGTGGCGTTGGCCCGGGCGTACGCGGTGGGGTTGGTCGGGTTGGACGGGCACCTCGTCGAGGTGGAGGCCGACCTGGCGCTGGGGCTTCCGGGGCTGACCGTGATCGGCCTGCCCGACGCCGCGCTCGGCGAGGCCAGGGACCGGGTGCGGGCGGCGATCGTCAACAGCGGTCAGGCCTGGCCTCAGCGCCGGATCACGCTGGCGCTCTCGCCGGCGTCCTTGCCCAAGCGGGGGAGCGGGTTCGACCTGGCGCTCGCGGCCTCGTTGCTCGCGGCCGCTGGGGTCGTCCCGCCCGCGTCCCTGCTGGGACGGGTCCTGATCGGCGAGCTCAGCCTGGACGGCCGGGTGCGTCCGGTCCGCGGGGTCCTGCCGGCGGTGCTCACCGCTGCCCGGGCCGGTTTCGACCGCGTGGTGGTGCCCCTGCAGGACCTGGCTGAGGCGCGGCTGCTACCGGGGGTGGACGCCCGCGGCGTCGGGTCGTTGCGGGACCTGGTCTGCCTGTTGACCGGGGTGGACTACGACGACGCTGCGCCAGAGCCGCCCACCGTCCCGCAGGATGAGGCGGTCCCGGACCTTCTCGACGTCGCTGGGCAGCCGGTCGGCCGCACCGCCGTCGAGGTCTGCGCGGCCGGCGGGCACCACGCCCTGCTGCTCGGACCGCCGGGCAGCGGCAAGACGATGCTGGCCGAGCGGATGCCGGGGCTGCTGCCGCCGCTCGACCTCGACGCGGCCCTCGAGGTCACGGCTGTCCACTCGGTCGCGGGCACCCTCCCGGTCGGAAGTCCGCTCATCGTGCGTCCTCCCTTCCAGGACCCGCACCACACCGCGACCGTCGCGTCGATCGTCGGAGGTGGGAGCGGCATCGCCAAGCCCGGAGCCGCCTCCCTCGCCCATCGTGGCGTTCTCTTCTTGGATGAAGCACCGGAGTTCGCTGGCCGGGTCCTCGACGCACTCCGGCAGCCGCTCGAGAGCGGGCGGCTGTCGATCACCCGGGTCGGCGGCACTGCCGTCTACCCGGCGGTGTTCACCCTGCTGATGGCGGCCAACCACTGCCCCTGCGCCCAGCCGGACGAGCGGTGCTCGTGCACTCCCGACGTGCGCCGTCGCTACCTCGCGAGGTTGTCGGGGCCGCTGCTCGACCGGATCGATCTGCGGGTCGAGGTCCCTCCCATCACGAGGGTCGAGATGCTGGCCGAGGACGGCCGGGGCGAGCCGAGCGCCCGGGTGGCGGTGCGGGTCGCCGCTGCCCGGGCGCGGGCCGCCGAGCGCTACGCCGGCACCCCGTGGCGCACCAACGGCGAGGTCCCGGCGGTCGAGCTGCGTCGCCGCTGGCCAGCTCCTCGGGCCTCGACGGAGCAGGCCGAGCGGGCGATGGACCTGGGGCAGCTCACCGCCCGGGGCTACGGGCGAATCCTGCGCCTCGCGTGGACCCTGGCGGATCTGGCCCAGGCAGCCGTCCCGGGTCCGGAGCACGTCGACCACGCCCTGGGCTACCGGCTCGCCGGCGCCTCTGCGGCCCTCGCCGCGTGAGCCCGCCGCCGGACGACCTCAGACTGGCCCTGGTCGGGCTCTCCCGGATCGTGGAGCCCGGTCACCGCGCGCTTTACGCGGCCGTCGCGGAGCGGGGACCGGTTGCGGCCTGGGAGGCGCTGCGGCGTGGGCAGCCCTGCGGGGCGGTGTCGCCGGAGCTGCGGGCCGGTGCGGCCTTGCGGGCCGAGGGCTACGACCCCGCGGAGCAGCTGCGGCGCCTCGACGACTTCGGCGGTCGTCTCGTCTGCCCTGGTGACGACGAGTGGCCGCAGGCGCGGCTGACCTGGTCGGCACAGCCGGGCCTCGAGGCGCCCCCGCTCGCCCTGTACGTCGCGGGGTCCGCCCGGCTGGCCGGCGTCGTGGATCGCTCCGTCGCCCTGGTTGGCGCGCGGGCCGCCACCGTGTACGGCGTTCGGGTGGCCAGGGAGCTGGCCCTGGGGCTCGCGGACAGAGGCGTCAGCGTGGTCAGCGGCGGTGCCTACGGGATCGATGCGGCCGCTCACGAGGGAGCGCTCGCCTCGACGGGTGCGCCGACGGTCGCAGTCCTCGCATGCGGGGTGGACGTCAGCTACCCACGGGGCAACGATCGCCTACTGCGCCGGATCGCCCGGGAGGGGCTGGTCGTCTCGGAGCTGCCGCCAGGCACGACGCCGACCAGAGGGCGCTTCCTCGTACGCAACAGGTTGATCGCGGCACTCAGCCTCGGCACGGCCGTCGTCGAGGCCGCCCGGCGCAGCGGGTCCCTCGCCACCCTGCAGCGAGCCCGGTTGCTGAACCGGCACGTCATGGTCGTCCCCGGGCCGATCACGTCCGGAGCGTCGGCCGGGTGCCACGAGCAGCTCCGGCACCCGGACCACCCGGCCGTGTGCGTGACCCGGGTGGACGAGGTGATCGACAGCATCGGCGCGATCGGCGTCGACGCGGCGACCCCGCTGCGCGGGCCGGCGCGGGTGCGGGACGACCTGCCCGAGACCGTCCGGCTGGTGCTGGACGCCGTGCCGGTCCGCGGGGGCGCAGGCGAGGCCACCATCGCGCGGGCCGCCGGGGTCAGCACGCTGGCCGTTCAGCAGGTGCTCCCACCCCTGGTCCTGCACGGGCTCGTGGAGCGCACGCAGGACGGCTGGCGCCTGACGCCGCTCGGGGCCGGCCGCCCGGCATCTCCATCCCGGAGCGGCCGGCCGGGGTGAGGCGTGCTGGACCTGGCGCGCGAGCGCCGGGAGCATGTCCGGCATGACACTGCCGCTGACCGCCGAAGAGCTGCTCACCACTACCCGCACGGTTCGCAAGCGGCTCGACCTCGACCGCCCGGTCGACCTGGCACTGGTCCGGGAGGCCCTCACCGTCGCGCTCCAGGCACCCAGCGGCTCGAACGCGCAGGGTTGGCACTTCGTCGTCGTGACAGACCCCCAGCAGCGGGCGCAGATCGGCGACTACTACCGGCGTGCGGTCGAGGTCTACCTCGCCTCCGAGCGGTCCGCCGCCCGCCTGCACGCCGACGACCCCGACCGCGCCCCCGTGCAGCAGCGCGTCGGCGACAGCGTCGCGCACCTCGGGCGCACCATGGGCCAGGTCCCGGTCCACGTCATCCCGTGCCTGCGGGTGCGGGGCGGGCTGCCCTCGGGGAGCCAGGCCGGCGTGTGGGGCTCGTTGCACCCTGCGGCCTGGAGCTACATGCTCGCCGCGCGGGCGCGCGGGCTGGGCACAGCGTGGACGACGCTGCACCTGCAGTACGAGCGGGAGGTCGCGGAGCTGCTCGGATTGCCCGAGGACGTCCACCAGGGGGCACTGATCCCGACGGCGCACTACCTCGGCGAGAGCTTTCGGCCGGCGCCGCGCCAGCCGCTCGAGGAGGTGCTGCACATCGACCGCTGGTGAACGAGCCGGCCGCGGGAGCCGGCCCGGCGTCTTGACCTGCGGACATCGCACCGCGACGGTGCGCAGGTGACCACGCCCCTCAGCGATCTGCCGCCGGCTTTGAGGGCTGCGCTTGACGGGTTCCGGCAGTACCTCGAGCTGGAGCTGTCGCGATCGGCGCACACGGTCCGCGCCTACACCGGCGACGTCGCCGCCCTCCTCGAGCACGCTTCGCGCCGCGGGGTGACCGAGCTCGAGGCTCTCGACCTCGCGGTCCTGCGCAGCTGGCTGGCCCGCTCACGCGCCACAGGGGCGGCGCGCACGACGCTGGCTCGGCGCGGCTCCAGCGCCCGCGTCTTCACGGCGTGGGCCCACCGTCGAGGGCTCACCTCGAGCGATCCGGGATCTCTGCTGGTGACGCCGAAGGGTCATCGGCTGTTGCCCGACGTGCTCCGCGCCGACGAAGCGGCCCGCCTGGTCGACCAGGTCGACGGGACCTCGCCCGAGCAGCTGAGGGACCGGGCCGTGCTGGAGCTCCTCTACGCGACGGGGGTGCGGGTGGGGGAGCTCTGCGGCCTCGATCTCGACGACGTCGACACCGGGCGCCGGGTGGTCCGTGTCCTGGGCAAGGGGGCGCGTGAGCGCAGCGTCCCGTACGGCGCTCCCGCCGCCCGCTCAGTCGAGGCGTGGTTGACCAGCGGGCGTCCCGTGTGGGTGCACGAGCGCAGCGGACCTGCGCTCCTGATCGGAGCTCGAGGGGGGCGACTCGACGTGCGCGCGGTCCGCACGCTCGTGCACCGCCGTCTCGCTGATGTCCCGGGCGCCCCGGACCTCGGGCCCCACGGGCTCCGGCACAGCGCAGCCACCCACCTGCTCGAGGGGGGAGCAGACCTGCGGAGCGTGCAAGAGCTGCTGGGTCACGCCTCACTCGCGACGACGCAGATCTACACCCATGTGAGCGTCGAGCGGCTGCGTTCGAGCTACGCGCAGGCGCACCCCCGAGCGTGATGTTCGTCCGGGACGCCACCATGTCCGCCGCCCTCAGGCTAGGCTCGCGCGACGGGCAGAGTCGGCCCCTGACCGCTGGAGAGGAGGAGCCTTGACCGTCCGTACCTCCGGCGCCGAGGGCGCTTCCGGTCCTGAGGCCGGTCTCGCCGCCGGTCCTGAGGCTGGTGCCGGCGCCGATGCTCCAACAGCTGCGCCTGCTCCCGCCCCGAAGCCCGCTGCGCGACGTGGGCGCTACGCGGGGGTCAGCGACGAGGAGCGCGCCGAGATCGAGTCGGCCATCGTCGAGCTGTGGCGCGAGTACAAGACGACCGGTGAGGAGCGGCTGCGCGAGCGGTTGATCCTGCACTACTCCCCGCTGGTGAAGTACGTCGCCGGTCGCGTGGGCGTCGGGTTGCCGCCGAACATCGAGCAGGCCGACCTCGTCTCCTACGGCATCTTCGGCCTCATCGACGCGATCCAGAAGTTCGACCTCGAGCGTGCGATCAAGTTCGAGACCTACGCGATCAGCCGCATCAAGGGCGCGATCATCGACGAGCTCCGCTCGATCGACTGGATTCCGCGCTCGGTGCGCTACAAGGCCCGTGAGGTCGAAAAGGCTTACGCAGCCCTGGAAGCCAAGCTGCACCGCACGCCGACCGAGGCCGAGGTGGCCGGTGAGCTCGGCATCGCGCTCGAAGACCTGCACGCGATCTTCAGCCAGGTCAGCTTCGTCAACGTGGTGGCCCTCGACGAGCTGCTGACCGCTGGGGGGGAGAAGGGCGACAAGCTCTCCCTGGTCGACACACTCGAGGACACCAAGGCCGAGGACCCGGTCCAGGCCTTCGAGTCCGAGGAGACGAAGTACCTGCTCGCCAAGGCGATCAACACCCTGCCCGAGCGGGAGAAGATCGTCGTGACCCTCTACTACTACGAGGGACTCACCCTCGCCGAGATCGGGCAGGTGCTCGGTGTGACCGAGAGCCGGATCTGCCAGATGCACACCAAGGCCGTCCTGCAGCTTCGCGGGAAGTTGTCCGACCAGGACGACTGACGACTGAGCACAGCCGAGTCGGCGGCTGGACCTCGCGCGGCTGACCGAAGTCGCGCATCGCGCGGCTTGGAGCAGGGCGATGTAGTGTCGCGCACGCTGCCTCCGGCGCTCGAGGTTCGTGCTTTCCCAGGTGCCCGGGCGATTGCCCGCGGCGCGCCTGACGAGGTCGGTCAGCGCACTGCAGTGCCGCCCGTTGCCGTTCGGCACGTGTGGACCTCGACGAGCCGGTCATCAGCGGTAGGCACGTCCCGGACGCCAGCCAGGGCTGGGCACCCGCCTCAGACGGCACCCGCTCAGACGGCACCCGCTCAAGCGACACCCGACGTTCGTCTGCGGTCCATGTGCAGTGTCGTCCTTGTGACATCGTGGTGGGTGAAATATCCGCCTAGTGCTCCATCCGTCGAACGAGACGGGCCAGGCGGCAGCGCGGGACTGATCGCGTACGAGCACCTGCCAGCTCAGCTGGCTCCGAGTCCGGACTGGCCAGTCCCGCATGGGCGAGGCCGGACCGCTGGGCGCCCGCCGGGCTGCGGCTCTGCTCGTCAGTTCAGTTCTCCGCCCGATGATCCGAGGAGGTGTCATGTCCTTTTTCTCCCATCGCGTGATCCTCGCCGCGTTGACCGTCGTCGTCGTGACTGGTTGCGGTGCCGAGCCCGACCCGGCCGCATCGGCGGCTCGCTTCGTCACCACCTCCGGTGTGGCAGCCCCACCAGAGTTCATGGCCGGGGAGAAGGTCCTGGTCCGGACGGCCAGGCAGGCCATCGAACGGGCCGTGCTCGCCGAGGCCGCCCGCCTCGCCGCTGAGCAGAAGGCTGCTGTGGACGCACAACTCGCCGCCGCTGCCGCGCAGGCTGCCGCCGCCGAGGCGGCCGCTGTGCGGGCGGCCGCTGCTGAGCGGGTCGCTGCCGAGCGGGTCGCCGCCGAGCGGGCTGCTGCTGAACGGGTCGCCGCTGAGCAGGCGGCTGCTGCTGCTCGCACTGCTGCGTCCAGGGCCGCCCGCCAGCCCGCTCTCGTCCCCGCCGCGGCCCGAACAGCCCCGGCACCTGCTCGAGCCCCGGAACCTGCTCGAGCCGCGGCACCGGTTGCTCCGCCGCGCGCCGTCGCACCTGCTCTGGTCTCCAGCGGCACCGGGCAGTCCGGGTACGAAGCCGAGATCCTCGCCCTCACCAACGGCGAACGGACCAGGGCTGGACTGAGCCCCCTGCAGCGGAGCTCCTGCGCGGCTGAGCGGGCGGGTACCTGGTCCCAGAACCTGGCTGCCACGGGCACCCTGTCCCACCAGGCGTTGGCCCCCGTCCTGAGCGCCTGCGGCGCCCAAAGGGCTGCGGAGAACGTCGCCTTCGGCAACATCAGCGCCGCGCAGATGGTGGCCAACTGGATGAACAGCTCCGGGCACAGGGCCAACATCCTCAACCCGGCCTTGACCCACCTCGGCGTCGGAGCGGTCCAGCGAAGCGATGGACGCTGGTACGGCACCCAGGTGTTCCTCACGCTCTGACGCCCGCTGCGCTGTCCCCCGCTGCGCTGACGCCGGCTCCGCCTTCATACGGGGCGCCGCCGACCGAGACTGAGCCACCCTGCGGTCACGGCGCCGGCGCCCACGACAAGCGGTCCGGCGAGCGCGGCCCGGGCGGAAGGCGAGCTCGACCGCGTCGGTCCGTCCGAAGCGGTCGGGAAGTCGTGACCGCCGGCAGTCCCCCCTGCTCCCTCGGGGCCACGTGCCCCCGGCGGACCCAGCGGCAGCAAGCGGGCCGGGCCCCCGTCGACCAGCCCCACCGGGTCCAGGTAGTCCTCGCCCCGGCGCAGCCCCCAGTGCAGGCAGGCTGCGGCCTGACACCCCTGGTGGCCTGCCTCCAACCGGCCGATCACCGCACCGGCGGCAACCTCCGTGCCCACCGGCACGGAGCCTGTGACCGGCTCGTAGGTCGTCCGCAGGGCTCCGTGCGTCACGACGACCACGCCGCGGCCGGCCAGCTGACCTGAATGGGACACCACGCCACCGGCTGCCGCGAGGACCGGCTCGCCGGCGGTGCCGGCCAGGTCTGCGCCGCGGTGGCCGCTGCCGTAGCGGGAGGCCGGCGGGGCAAAGCCTCGGCTCACCGCTTGTACATCGGGCAGGGGCCATCGCCACCCCGGCTCGGCGAAGGCACGCGGAACCCCGGGGACCTGCACCAGGACGACGGTGGCGAGGACGCTGCCCGCGGCGAGCAAGGCACGCGTCCCGGTGCGTGACGGCGCCCGGAAGCGGGCTGGCAGCTCATGTCGATGGCGCACGATGCCCATCCCTTCTCGGCTCGCAGCTCCGACGTCGGGTCCCATCGGCTGGGCGGAGCCTCGCGCTGGCACACCCTCCGGCGGAAGGGAGCACCGTGCATCTGTGGATGACGGGGCGCTCGATCGTGGGCCGGCTCGGCTGACACGCCCGCAGCCTGCTGAACGACCTCACCGGGCCCCGGCTGCCGCAGTCACAGTCACCAGCGCCGGCCCGCACCAGGAGACGCTCGCGGCCAGCACGCCGTACACTTCTGCGCAGCGACCCGGTCCGCCGGGCCGACTTCGCGTGCCCGCCGCCAGTCCCCACGATGGTCGGCCAGGTCCACGGTCTCCCGCCACGCTGGGGGAGCGGACCCAGCCAGGGGCACCAGGGCCGACCACCGACCGGTGAGCGGCACAACCGACCGCCGCGCGGCCGTCCCGCCTGACCAGTGGGGTGCACCGACGCGGGCAGACAGGAAGGCACCACCATGGCCGTCGTCACCATGCGACAGCTCATCGAGAGCGGCACGCACTTCGGGCACCAGACCAAGCGCTGGAACCCGAAGATGAAGCGCTTCATCTTCACCGAGCGCAACGGCATCTACATCATCGACCTCACCCAGACGCTGGGCTACATCGACCGCGCCTACGACTTCGTCAAGGAGACGGTCGCCCACGGCGGGACGATCATGTTCGTCGGCACCAAGCGCCAGGCGCAGGAGCCCATCGCCGAGCAGGCCACCCGGGTCGGGATGCCCTACGTCACCGAGCGCTGGCTCGGCGGCATGCTGACCAACTTCCAGACCGTCTTCGGTCGTCTGCAGCGACTCAAGGAGCTCGAGCTCATCGAGGCCACGGGTGGCCAGACGGTGCTGACGAAGAAGGAGGCGCTGGTGCTGTCGCGCGAGCGGATCAAGCTCCAGCGCACCCTCGGCGGCATCCGCGAGATGACCCGCACCCCGAGCGCGATCTGGATCGTCGACACCAACAAGGAGCACCTGGCCGTCAACGAGGCCAGGAAGCTCGGCATCCCGGTCGTCGCGATCCTCGACACCAACTGCGACCCCGACGTCGTCGACTACAAGATCCCGGGCAACGACGACGCGATCCGCTCGATCGGCACGCTGACCCGCGTGATCGCGGACGCCGTCGCCGAGGGCCTCATGGCCCGGGCCGGCGCGAGCAGCGGCGACGACAAGCCGACCGGCCAGGTCGCCGGTGACGAGCCGCTCCCCGACTGGGAGACCGAGCTGCTCACCGGTCAGGCCGCGAAGACCGCCGGAGTCGACGGCACGGTCGAATCCGCCGGCGCTGCGGACGCCACCGGCGCCCAGGCCGCCGCAGTCGAGGCTGCCCCCGCCGCGACCGATCCCGCCGCGACCGATCCCGCCGCGACCGAGCCGGCCGTCGCCACCCCCCAGCAGTAGCTCCCGGTACGCACGGCGGCGTTCGGCCCTGGGCCGAGCGCTGCCGCCGTACGCCCCACTTCGACCAGGAACGAGAACCGACATGGCTTCCATCAGCACCGCGGACATCAAGAAGCTCCGCGAGGCGACCGGCGCGGGCATGACCGACTGCAAGAACGCCCTCGTCGAAGCTGACGGCGACTACGACAAGGCCGTCGAGCAGCTGCGGATCAAGGGGCTCAAGGGCGTCGCGAAGCGCGAGGGACGGGCGGCCAGCAACGGCCTGGTCATCGCCAAGCTCGACGGCACGACCAAGGGCACCCTGCTCGAGCTCAACTGCGAGACCGACTTCGTGGCGAAGAGCTCGAAGTTCCAGGACCTCGCTGACCGGGTCGTCGACGCCGCGTTCGGCAGCAACGACGTGACTGGCCTGCAGGACGTGGATGTGGACGGCAAGCCCCTGTCCGAGGTCCTCACCGACGGCGGCGCCATGATGGGCGAGAAGATCGAGGTCCGCCGGGTCACGACCTTCGAAGGCAGCTACGTCGGCGTCTACCTGCACAAGACCAACCCCGACCTGCCGCCGCAGCTCGGCGTGCTCGTCGAGCTGACGGGCGACAGCGGCACCGTCGCCAAGGACGTCGCGCAGCACATCGCCGCCTTCGCGCCCACCTACGTCTCGCGGGCCGAGGTCCCAGAGGACGTCGTCGCCAAGGAGCGCGAGATCGCCGAGGCGACGGCCAAGCAGGAGGGCAAGCCTGAGGCGGCGCTGCCCAAGATCGTCGAGGGTCGGGTCAACGGCTTCTTCAAGGACTCGGTGCTGCTCGAGCAGGCCTTCGCGAAGGACAGCAAGAAGACCGTGGCCAAGGTGCTCGAGGAGGCGGGCGTCCAGCTCACCGGCTTCGCGCGCTTCAAGGTCGGCCAAGCCTGAGGAGCGAGGCCCTGAACCAGTAGGTTCGGCACGCACCCACAGCCCGTACGACCGCAGGAGGCCGCCATCCCCACTCAGAGCGATCGGGAGGCGGCCTCGGCCGTCGGCGACGGAGCTTCGCCAGGCGGGGGCGTCGCCTACGACCGCGTGCTGCTCAAGCTCTCCGGTGAGGCGTTCGCCGGCGGGGGCGAGATGGGCGTCGATCCCGCGACCGTCCAGGCGATCGCCCGCCAGATCGCCGAGGTCGTGCGTACCGGCGTGCACGTGGCCGTCGTGGTCGGTGGCGGCAACTACTTCCGCGGCGCCGAGCTGACCGAGCAGGGCATGGACCGCCCCCGGGCCGACTACATGGGCATGCTCGGCACGGTCATCAACTGCCTGGCCCTGCAGGACTTCCTGGAGAAGCAGGGCATCGACACCCGCGTCCAGACGGCCATCACGATGGGGCAGGTCGCGGAGCCGTACATCCCCCGTCGCGCCATGCGTCACCTCGAGAAGGGACGCGTGGTCATCTTCGGGGCGGGACTCGGTCAGCCGTTCTTCTCGACCGACACCTGCGCCGCGCAGCGGGCCCTCGAGATCGGTGCTCAGTGCGTCCTCATGGCCAAGCAGGTCGACGGCGTCTACGACGACGACCCCCGCAAGAACCCCGCCGCCGTGAAGTTCGACCGGCTCAGCCACGCCGAGGTGCTCGAACGGCGGCTCAAGGTCGCGGACGCCACGGCGATCAGCCTCTGCATGGACAACCACCTGCCGATCGTCGTGTTCGACCTGATGGCCGAGGGCAACATCGCGCGGGCGGTCGCCGGTGAGAGGATCGGCACCCTGATCAGCTCGGAGGCGACCTCATGATCGACGACACGCTCCTCGACGCCGAGGAGAGGATGGACAAGGCGGTCAGCGTCGCCAAGGACGACTTCGGCGGCATCCGCACCGGCCGAGCCACTCCGCAGATGTTCAACAAGATCGTCGTCGACTACTACGGCGCGATGACCCCGGTGAACCAGCTCTCGTCGCTGACCGTGCCGGAGCCGCGCATGGCGATCATCAGCCCCTACGACAAGAGCTCGCTGGGGTTGATCGAGCGGGCGATCCGCGACTCCGACCTCGGGGTCAACCCGACCAACGACGGCAACATCATCCGGATCGTCTTCCCGCAGCTCACCGAGCAGCGGCGCCGGGAGTTCATCAAGGTGGCGCGCACCAAGGCCGAGGACGCCAAGATCTCGATCCGCAACATCCGGCGCAAGGCCAAGGAAGAGCTGGACCGCCTCAGCAAGGACGGCGAAGTGGGCGAGGACGAGGTCAGCCGAGCCGAGAAGGAGCTCGAGAAGACCACCGGGCAGTACGTCGCGACCGTCGACGAGTTGCTCAAGCACAAGGAAGCCGAGCTGCTCGAGGTGTGAGCGAGGACCTGATGGCGGCGATCGAGACCGCGCCGGCACCCCCCGAGGGTGCGCCGGGCAAGCGCGAGCCCACCCGGGCCGGCCGCAACCTGCCGGCGGCCATCGCGGTGGGGCTGACCCTCGGTGCGCTCATCACCGTCCCGCTGTTCTCACCGGCCCGCTGGGTGTTCATCGGCGTGCTGGTCGCGGCGGTCACGATCGGCAGCTACGAGATCGTCAAGTCGCTGCGCACGCTCGGCGCCCAGCCGACCCTGCTGCCGCTGCTGATCGGTGGGGGCGCCACGGTCGTCATGGCCTACCGCGACGGTCCCGACGCGCTGTTCCTGGGCCTGGTGCTCACCGTCCTCGCCTGCCTGGCCTGGCGGCTCGCCGACCCGGCCGAGGGCTTCCTGCGCGACGTCGCCGCCTCGACGTTCACCGCCGCCTACGTGCCGTTCCTCGCGGGCTTCTGCGCGTTGCTGGCGATGCCGGCCGACGGCCCCCGTCGGGTGACCGCCTTCATCGCCGTCGTCGTGTGCAGCGACGTCGGGGGCTACGCCGCAGGGGTCCTGTTCGGCAAGCACCCGTTGGCGCCGTCGGTCTCGCCGAAGAAGACCTGGGAGGGCTTCGGCGGGTCGCTGCTGGCCTGCGCCGTCGCCGGGACGGTGCTGTTCGCCACCCTGTTCGACGTCCCGCCCCTGCTCGGGGCCGTCTACGGGCTGGTGGTCGTGCTCACCGCGACCCTCGGCGACCTCGGCGAGTCGATGGTCAAGCGAGACATCGGCATCAAGGACATGGGCACGCTCCTGCCCGGCCACGGCGGCATCATGGACCGGCTCGACTCGCTGCTGCCCACGGCTCCCGTCGCCTACATCCTGCTCGCCGCCTTCGTTCCCTACCCCTGAACGCCGACCGGTGACCGCCGACCTGTGGGCGCCGCCCCGGTTGGGCCAGTGTCGCGGGAAGGGTTCGCCGCCCCCGTACGCTCTTCTCACGTGACCTCTCTCCCGCTCGTGTTCGACGCGCCCAAGCGCGGCCTGCCGCCCCGCCACCTGGCCGACCTCGACGTGGCCGGCCGGCGCGAGGCGGTCGTCGCGATGGGGGAGAAGCCCTTTCGGGCCGAGCAGCTGTCTCGCCACTACTTCGCCGGGCACCTGCCCGAGCAGATGACCGACCTGCCGGTCGCCCTGCGCGAGCGGCTGTCGGCCGACCTCCTGCCGGCCCTGCTCACGCCCGTGCGCGAGATCTCCTGCGACGAGGGCGAGACCGTCAAGACGCTCTGGAAGGGGCAGGACGGCACGCTCGTCGAGTCGGTGCTCATGCGCTACGCCGACCGCACGACCCTCTGCGTCAGCAGCCAGGCCGGCTGCGGCATGGCGTGCCCCTTCTGCGCGACCGGCCAGGCCGGGCTCACCCGCAACCTGTCGGCCGCCGAGATCGTCGACCAGGTCGTCGCCGCGCAGCGCACCGAGGCGGCCCGAGGTGGACGCGTCAGCAACGTCGTCTTCATGGGCATGGGCGAGCCGCTCGCCAACTACAACCGCGTGATCGGCGCCGTCCGGCGGATCACCGAGGCCGCCCCGCACGGGGTGGGCATCGGTCAGCGCAGCGTCGTCGTGTCGACGGTCGGCCTCGTCCCGGCGATCCGCAAGCTCACCGAGGAGGGACTGCAGGTCACCCTCGCCCTGTCGCTGCACGCCCCGGACGACGAGCTGCGCAACACGCTCGTCCCGGTCAACACGCGATGGCCGATCCGCGAGGTGCTCGAGGCGGCCTTCGGCTACACGTCCCGCACCGGACGCCGGCTCTCTATCGAGTACGCGATGATCCGCGATGTGAACGACCAGCCGTGGCGGGCGGACCTGCTCGCCAAGCGGCTGGCCGGAAAGCTGGTGCACGTCAACCTGATCCCGCTCAACCCCACGCCGGGATCGGAGTGGGACGCCTCGCCCAAGCCGGTCGAGCAGGAGTTCGTCCGGCGGCTGCGCGCCGCCGGGGTCAACGCCACCGTGCGGGACACCCGCGGTCGTGAGATCGCCGGTGCGTGCGGCCAGCTCAGCGCAGCCGAGGGCTAGCGAGGCGAGTCCCAGGGGCGCCCGCCCCACGGGTTGCATCGTCATGCACGACATCGCATAGACTTGCCTCATGTCCAAGGTCCTCACCTCCCTGCCCTCCGGCGAGCGCGTCGGCATCGCCTTCTCCGGCGGCCTCGACACCTCGGTGGCGGTCGCCTGGATGCGCGACAAGGGCGCTGTCCCCTGCACCTACACCGCCGACATCGGGCAGTACGACGAGCCCGACATCGCCTCGGTGCCGGCCCGCGCGACGACCTACGGCGCCGAGATCGCTCGGTTGGTGGACTGCCGCGCGGCGCTCGTCGAAGAGGGCCTGGCGGCGCTCACCTGCGGCGCGTTCCACGTCCGCTCGGGCGGGCGCGCCTACTTCAACACCACACCGCTCGGCCGCGCGGTCACGGGGACCCTGCTCGTGCGGGCGATGCTCGACGACGACGTGCAGATCTGGGGCGACGGCTCGACCTTCAAGGGCAACGACATCGAGCGCTTCTACCGGTACGGCCTGCTCGCCAACCCGCACCTGCGCATCTACAAGCCGTGGCTGGACGCGGACTTCGTCTCCGAGCTCGGGGGCCGCAAGGAGATGTCGGAGTGGCTGCTCGAACGCGGCCTGCCCTACCGGGACAGCACCGAGAAGGCCTACTCGACCGACGCCAACCTGTGGGGTGCCACCCATGAGGCCAAGACGCTGGAGCACCTCGACACCAGCCTCGAGACCGTGGACCCGATCATGGGCGTGCGGTTCTGGGACCCCGCGGTCGAGATCGCTCCGGAGGACGTGACCGTCGGCTTCGAACGGGGTCGTCCGGTGACCATCGACGGCAACGAGTTCGCCGCACCGCTCGACCTGGTGATGGAGGCGAACGCGATCGGTGGCCGCCACGGTCTCGGGATGTCGGACCAGATCGAGAACCGGGTGATCGAGGCCAAGAGCCGCGGCGTCTACGAGGCGCCGGGAATGGCGCTGCTCCACGTGGCCTACGAGCGGCTCGTCAACGCGATCCACAACGAGGACACCCTCGCGGCCTACCACCACGACGGTCGGCGGCTCGGCCGCCTGATGTACGAGGGTCGCTGGCTCGACCCTCAGGCGCTGATGGTGCGCGAGTCGCTGCAGCGCTGGGTCGGCACTGCCGTCACCGGCCAGGTGACGCTGCGCCTGCGGCGCGGTGAGGACTACTCGATCCTGGACACCTCAGGGCCGGCCTTCAGCTACCACCCGGACAAGCTGTCGATGGAGCGCACCGCCGATTCCGCGTTCGGGCCGGTGGACCGGATCGGGCAGCTCACGATGCGCAACCTCGACATCGCAGACTCGCGCGCCAAGCTCGAGCAGTACGCCAGCCTCGGCATGGTGGGCGCGGGGCATCCAGCGGTGCTCGCTGGGGGCCAGGGGGACTCGACCACCCTCATCGGGGCGATGACGCAGGGTGGCGCGGACGTCATCGCGTCGCGTGGCGAGGTGTCCGACGAGGACGAGAGCCTCGACCGGGCGGCGATGGAGCTCGGCACCGACTGATCCGTCGCGACGGGGCTGACGGGCCAGGGGCCTACAGGTCAGAAGCCGACTGGTCAGGCGCCGACTGGTCAGGCGCCGACTGGTCAGGCGCCGAAGAACTCCGTGGCCAGAGCCGACAGCTGTGCGGGCGAGGCGTCGCCCGCCATCAGGCTCTTGTTGCTGGTCGCTCCGCGCGCCCACTGGGCGTAGGCCTCTGCGAAGTCGCCTGCTGGCGTCGCGAAGTCGGTGCACCCGGAGCAGCCGTACCACGCGGTGCCGGCCGGGATGCCGCGAGTCGCCATGTACGCCGCCCGGCTGGTGCTGCTCATCCTGCTGGTGTCCCAGGCGTGCCCCAGCTCGTGGGCCATGACGTGGCGGAGCAGGTCGTCGGACTCCTTGGCGCAGGACCTGACGTGCACCGCGATGCGCTTCTCGTTCAGGTAGGTCAGGCCCAGGTAGCCGCTGCGGGCCGACTCGAAGCTGACGGCGAAGCCGGTGCGCGCGGCGCCTCCCTTGAGTGAGGCGAGCGCTGCCTCCCCGCGGCGCTGCTCCCACCCGGCTCCGCTGCACAGGTCGTCGGCCGGGGCCGCCAGGGTGGTGACCGGCGCCGGACGGGCGGGGACGACAGCAGCGGCGGCGGGTGCGACGGCGGCGCGGACGACCGCGACGGGCCGGGCGGCTGCCGCAGGGGCGGCAACCGCCCTGGGCGCGGGAGCTGCGACCGCGGCGACCGACGGGGCCGTGGCGACCGACGGCACCGCTGCGACCGACGGCACCGCTGCGACCGAGGGGACAGGGAAGCCGACCCGCCGGGCGGGCACCCGCTCGGCAGCGTCCAGGCCGGTGGTCGCGCTGATCGCGAGGACCGCCGGCAGGGTGCGTGAGGCGGCAGCGACAGAGGGGGCGTCGGCGAAGGCGGAGGGCAGCTGCACGGCCAGGACGCCGGTCAGGACGGCGCCCAGGCTGACGACCGTCGTCCAGCCGCGTCGGCCAGCGAGCGAGGTGCGGGGGGCTGCCATGCCGAGGGGATCGGCACACTCCGGCGGACGGCGTACCACCAGATGGGTGATACGGCGGACCCTGCGACCTCGCCGCCGTCAGGCCCTGGCGCCTCGAGGGTCCGTGCCGCTCGACGTCACGTCGAGCGTGACGGGCGGGGCGAGCGCCACGGTGCGGCGCAGCAGCCCGCCGGGCCCGTACCGCAGGCTCAGCTCGACGGTGCCCGCCCGCAGCTTCCCGGTCCGGTCGGGAGTGACGAGCAGCCGCAGTCCGCAGTCCTCGGCGCCGGCGGCGACCCGGTAGCCCTTCGCGGACGCTCCCGCCGCCGGCTCGACCGGGAAGCCGAGGGTGGGCGGACCCCCAGCGGGACGGACCAGCCGGGTGGTGCTGCCCGCCGCCTGTCGGACGGTGACCCGGTCGACGGTCGCGGCGGTCACCTGCGAACGCACGCACACCACACCGTCGAAGGCGTACGTCGTGCCGGCGTAGGCCTGCTCGACCCCGACGGGGAAGGTGGCCCGCGCAGTGGCTCGGGCTCCGAGGGCGACGACGAGCGCAGCCCCGAGGACGGCGATCACCAGCACCCCGAGCAGCAGGCGTCGCCGGGGGACGCGACGCAGTCGGCTCAGCACGCCCTCACCTGCCTCCGCTCGCGACGTCCCGCCCAAGAGGGCTTGCGCCATGATCGCTGATGCGCGACTCCCGTGCGCCCGGCGCCCCGTGGCCCGACCTGGGAGGATGGGCACATGCAGAGCACCGCCCGCGAGATCGTCCTGCTCGGCGCGACCGGTTCGGTCGGCACGCAGGCGTTCGACGTCGTGCGCCGCAACCCCGACCGGTTCCGCGTGGTGGGACTCGCCTCGGGCGGCGGACGGGTCGACCTGCTCGCACAGCAGGCCCTCGAGCTGGGCGTCGAGGTCGTGGCCGTCGCCCAGGCGACGGCCGCCTCGGACCTCCAGCTCGCCTTCTACGCGGCGGCCCAGGCCAAGGGGTTCAGCTCCGGTCAGTTCCCCGTCCCGAAGATCCTCGCCGGACCCGACGCGGCGGCGGAGCTCGCGGCCTGGCCGTGCGACACCGTGCTCAACGCCTTGACCGGCTCGGTGGGCCTCGCCCCGACCCTCGCCGCCCTCGAGGCGGGCCGCACCCTCGCGCTCGCCAACAAGGAGTCCCTGGTCGCGGGTGGCCCCCTGGTGCAGGCGGCGATCCAGCGGCCGGACCAGCTGGTCCCGGTCGACTCCGAGCACAGCGCCCTGGCGCAGTGCCTGCGAGGCGGACGCGCCGACGAGGTGAAGCGCCTGGTCCTGACGGCCAGCGGAGGTCCCTTCCGCGGACGCACCCGCGCCGAGCTCGGTGACGTGACGCCCGAACAGGCTCAGGCGCACCCCACCTGGGACATGGGCCCGGTCATCACGATCAACTCCGCGACGCTGATCAACAAGGGGCTCGAGCTGATCGAGGCGCACCTGCTGTTCGGCACCCCCTACGACGCGATCGACGTGGTCGTGCACCCGCAGTCGATCGTGCACTCGATGGTCGAGTTCGTCGACGGCTCGACCCTCGCCCAGGCCAGCCCCCCGGACATGCGGCTGCCGATCGCCCTGGCGCTCGGCTGGCCCGACCGGGTGCCCGAGGCGGTGCCCGGGCTCGACTGGACCGGTGCTCAGACCTGGGAGTTCGCCCCGCTCGACGAGGCCGCCTTCCCGGCGGTGGCGCTGTGCAAGGCCGCAGGGCGGCGGGGCGGGACCGCGCCGGCGGTGCTCAACGCGGCCAACGAGGTCTGCGTGCAGGCCTTCGTGGACGGGCTGCTGCCGTTCCTGGCCGTGGTGGACAACGTGGCCGCGGTCGTGGAGGCGCACGAGTTCAGGGAACGCCCGACCCTTGCCGAGGTGTTGGAGTCAGAGCAGCACGCGCGCACCCGCGCACGCGAGCTCGTCCAGGGCTCGACGAAGGGGCAGGTCGCATGACAGACGTCGTCGTCGACGAGACAAGGACGACCGACGGCCCCGGCCCCGGTCGACCCGTCAGCAAGGGCGTGCTGATCGCCATCGCCGCCGGGTTCGTCGCCATCGGCGTCCTGTCGGTCGCGTTCGGCAAGGGCAGCTACGCGCTGGGAGCGCTGGGCTTCGTCGTGGCCCTGCTCATCTCGGTGACCCTGCACGAGGGTGGCCACTTCCTCACCGCCCGGCGCTACGGCATGAAGGCCACCCAGTTCTTCGTCGGCTTCGGGCCAACCGTGTGGTCCAAGCAGACCGGTGAGACCGAGTGGGGCGTCAAGGCGATCCCGGCCGGGGGCTTCGTCAAGATCGTCGGGATGACCTCGCTCGAGGAGACCGACCCGAAGGACGAGGACCGGGCCTTCTACAAGCAGCCCGCCGGCCAGCGGGCGGTGGTGCTCGCCGCTGGGTCCACCGTGCACTTCATCCTCGCTGTGCTGATCGTCCTGCTCAGCGCCATGAGCATCGGCAAGGCCGTCGAGACGTCGCCCGACATCGGTGCCCTCTCCGAGTGCGTGACCGCCGCCGCCGACGGCAGCTGCCAGGACGCCGGGTCCGTGGCTGCGCCGGCGAGGGGTGCTGGGCTGCAGGTCGGAGACACGGTCGTGTCGGTCGGCGGTCAGCGCACGGACGACCGGCTGCAGTTCATCCAGGCGGTCCGCGGCTACCCCGGCCGGCCGGTCGAGATCGTGGTGGAGCGTGACGGCGCCCAACGCGCCGTGACGATCACCCCGGTGGCCGTGCAGCGCGAGTCCTTGACGGTGGAGGGCCGCATCGACACGGTGGGCGCGATCGGGGTGGCCCCGCAGGGCCGCCAGGGCACCGAGCGGCTCGGCCCGGTGGAGGCGGTAGGGCACAGCGTGGACGAGATGGGCCGCATCGTCACCGGCATCTGGACGACGTTCAGCGAGAAGGTCGGCACGATCACCCAGGTCTACGGCGAGGACCGCGACCCGGAGGGCTTCATCGGAGTCCTCGGTGCCACCCGGATCAGCGGCGAGGTGATCGCGAGTGAGGAGACAGCCGGCTTCAAGCTGCTCGGCTTCCTCGGCCTGATCGCGGGGCTGAACTTCTTCGTCGGCGTCTTCAACCTGCTGCCGCTGCTCCCGCTCGACGGCGGGCACCTCGCTGTCCTCGCCTTCGAGCAGGCGCGCGACCGGGTGAAGCGCCTGTTCGGGTACCGAGGGGACCTCCTGCGCGTCGACCTGACCAGGTTGCTCCCCCTGACGTACGCCGTCGTGCTCTTCTTCGCCGGCTTCACGATCTGGCTGCTCGGCGCTGACATCGTCAACCCGATCCGACTGAACGGCTGAAGCACCCCGTGACCACCGCCATCTCGCTCGGCATGCCCGAGCTCCCGCCCGCGCGCCTCGCCGACCGCCGCAAGACCCGGCAGCTCGACGTCGGTGGAGTGCTCGTCGGTGGCGGCGCGCCGATCAGCGTCCAGTCGATGACGACCACCGTCACCGCCGACATCAACGGCACGTTGCAGCAGATCGCCGAGCTCACCGCGACCGGGTGCCAGATCGTCCGCGTGGCCGTGCCGGACCCGGTGGACGCCGAGGCGCTGGCGACGATCGTGAAGAAGTCCCAGCTGCCGGTCATCGCCGACATCCACTTCCAGAGCAAGTACATCTTCGCGGCCCTCGACGCAGGCTGCGCGGCCGTACGCGTGAACCCGGGCAACATCCGCGAGTTCGACGGCAAGGTCGGCGAGGTCGCGAGGGCGGCGAAGGCCACCGGCACCCCGATCCGGATCGGCGTCAACGCCGGCAGTCTCGACAAGCGGATCATGGCGAAGTACGGCAAGGCGACGCCCGAGGCCCTGGTCGAGTCGGCGCTGTGGGAGTGCTCGCTGTTCGAGGAGCACGACTTCCGGGACATCAAGATCTCGGTCAAGCACAACGACCCGGTGATCATGGTGCAGGCCTACCGGCTGCTGAGCGAGCAGTGCGACTACCCGCTGCACCTCGGCGTCACCGAGGCCGGGCCTGCCTTCCAGGGCACCATCAAGTCGGCGGTCGCCTTCGGGGCGCTGCTGGCCGAGGGCATCGGCGACACGATCCGGGTCTCGCTGTCGGCTCCGCCGGTCGAGGAGGTCAAGGTCGGCCTGTCGATCCTCGAGTCGCTCAACCTCAAGCAGCGCGGTCTCGAGATCGTCTCCTGCCCCTCGTGCGGGCGGGCTCAGGTCGACGTCTACACGCTCGCCGAGCAGGTCACGGCCGGTCTCGAGGGGTTGACGGTGCCGCTTCGCGTCGCGGTCATGGGCTGCGTCGTGAACGGTCCGGGGGAGGCCAGGGAGGCCGACCTCGGCGTCGCCTCCGGCAACGGCAAGGGGCAGATCTTCGTCAAGGGCGTGGTGATCAAGACGGTCCCCGAGGCCCAGATCGTCGAGACCCTCATCGAGGAGGCGCTCCGCCTCGCCGACGGCTACGACGGCCCGAGCGGCGACCCCGCCGTCGGCGTCTCCTGACCGGTCTACGCTGCCCCCCATGAGACGGGCCCCATGAGACGGGTTCCTGCGTGCTGAGGACCTCTCTCGCCAGGCAGCTCGATCGGCGCGATCTCGACGAGGCCCTCGCCCTGCTCGAGCGGGACCCGGTGGCCGACGTGTTCGTGGCGTCGCGCATCGAGGCGGCCGGGCTCTCCGAGCAGGCGCTGCGCGCCCAGGTCTGGGGCTTCGGGGATCGCGGACGGCTCGAGTCCCTCTGCTACGCGGGGGCCAACCTGGTCCCGGTGCAGGCCGGCCCGGAAGCTGTCCGGGCCTTCGCGGAGCGGGCGCGGCGTCAGGGTCGGCGCTGCTCCTCCGTGGTCGGTCTGTCCTCGTCCGTGCTGCCCCTGTGGCAGCTGCTCTCCCCTCACTGGGGGGCTGCCCGTGACCTGCGCGTGGACCAGCCGCTGCTGTCGCTCGACGGACCGCCGCGCACCGCTGCAGACCCCGCCGTGCGGAAGGTGCGCCCCGAGGAGCTCGACCTGCTGCTCCCGGCCTGCATCGCGATGTTCACCGAGGAGATCGGCGTCTCACCGACCGTAGGGGGCGGCGGCGCCGTCTACCGCGATCGGGTCGCCGAGCTGATCGCCGCCGGGCGGGCCTACGCACGGATCGAGGGGGGACGCGTGCTGTTCAAGGCCGAGGTGGGCGCGGTGTCGCGCCTTGCCTGCCAGGTGCAGGGCGTGTGGGTGGAACCCTCCGAGCGCGGTCAGGGTCTGTCCGTCGCGGGCACCGCGGCTGTGGTGCAGCTGGCCCGTGCCGAGGTCGCCCCGGTCGTCAGCCTCTACGTCAACGACTACAACGTGCCTGCCAGGCGGGCCTACGCCGAGGTCGGCTTCGAGGAGGTCGGTCGCTTCACCAGCGTGCTGTTCTAAGGTCGTTCTCCCCCTCTCGAGGGCCGGCGCCGGCCAGTGCGACCCATGTCACATCTGTCGCATCTGGTCACGAGCAGGCATTACGAGCAACACTGACCGACTGTCGACCGAGGAGAGGCTCCATCGTGACGCTGCAGATCAAGCCCGGCACCACCTGGGACGAGGTCTACGCGCGAGCCCAGGCCGCCGCGCCCGAGGCCTTCGACGCCGATCGGATCCTCAACCTGGTGGGCGGGTCGTGGCAGCGCAACGGCCAGCCCGGCGAGCACGTCACCCCGATCGACGGCAGCCCGATCCAGGGCCCGCCCCGGCTGTCCCACGATGAGGCCGCCTCAGCGGTGGTGCACGCCGCCGGTGAGCACAAGGCGTGGAACGAGGTCGACCTCGACGAGCGCAGGAGCCGGGTCGCGACAGCGGTGGCCGAGATGCGCCAGCACCGGGACACCCTGGCCCTGCTGCTCGTCTGGGAGATCGGCAAGCCGTGGCGGTTGGCCTGCGCCGACGTGGACCGGGCGCTCGACGGGGTCGACTGGTACCTCGAGGAGATCGAGCGCCAGATGGCCGGCCGCACCCCGCTGCCCGGCCCGGTCAGCAACATCGCCTCGTGGAACTACCCGATGTCGGTGCAGGTCCACGCCGAGCTGGTCCAGTGCCTGGCCGGCAACGCGGTGATCGCCAAGACCCCCTCGCAGGGAGGGTTCCACACCCTGACGCTCGCGCACGCGTTCATGAAGCGCGCCGGGCTCCCGGTCAGCCTGCTCTCCGGCGTCGGCTCGTCGTTGGGTGACGTCCTGATCCGCTCCGAGGAGATCGGCTGCCTGGCCTTCGTCGGCGGCCGCGCGAACGGCCGCAAGGCCGCCACCTCCCTCGCCGACACCGGCAAGCGACACTTCCTCGAGCAGGAGGGGCTCAACGCCTGGGGCGTCTGGGACTTCAGCCAGTGGGACGCCCTCGCCGGTCACCTGAAGAAGGGCTTCGAGTACGCCAAGCAGCGCTGCACCGCCTACCCGCGCTACGTCGTGCAGCGCGAGCTGTTCCCAGAGTTCCTCGAGACCTACCTGCCGGTGGTCCGGGGCGTGAAGTTCGGGCACCCGCTCGCGGTCGAGTCACCCGACGATGACCTGCCCGAGCTCGACTTCGGTCCGGTCATCCACGCGACCAAGGCCGCCGAGCTGCGCGAGCGCTATGCCGAGGCGGTCGGCGGTGGCGCGATCCCGCTCTACCGCGGTGACGTCGCTGAGGATGGGCGCTTCCTCGACGGGCAGGACACCAGCTCCTACGTCGCGCCGGCCTGCGTCCTCGGCCCGCCGAGCAACTGGACGCTGCACCACTCGGAGCCCTTCGGCCCGCTCGACTCCGTCGTGATCGTCGACACCGAGTCGGAGCTGCTCGCGGCGATGAACGCCTCGAACGGCTCGTTGGTCGCCTCCGTCGCGACCGACGACGCCGACTTCGGCGCCCGGGTGGCCGAGGAGCTGCAGGCCTTCAAGGTGGGCATCAACAAGCCGCGTTCGCGCGGGGACCGCGCCGAGGTGTTCGGTGGCAAGGGAGCGTCGTGGAAGGGCGCGTTCGTGGGCGGCGACCTGCTGGTCCAGGCCGTCACAGAGGGGTCCGGGTTCGTCTACGGCAACTTCCCGACCTACAGCCTCTACCCCAAGACGGTCTAGCCGACGGGTAGGTCGGGCGAGGTGAGCTCAGCCTGCTCGGTCCCGACCGTCGCCGAGACGTGCTGCTGCTCCGTGAAGGTCTCCACCGTCACGGTCGCCCGCTCGTAGGGCCGAGTCTCGACCTTCACGACCGGGACCTCCTCCGAGAGCACAATCGTCAGCGGTGCGGGCGTCTGTCCCGGGGCGGGCAGGGTGGGGGCCGAGCCGTCCGCAGTCGGGTCCAGGGGGAGGTGCTCGACGTCGAGGACCTCGCGGCGCACCGTGACCTCGACCTGCCGGACCTCGGTGACGACGCGACGTCTCACGACGGCGCGCAGGCCGAGCCGGGTCAGACCCAGCGCGGCGCGCTCCTGGTGCAGGACCAGGTCGACCGCTTGCTCGCCGCTCGCCGGCTGGTCAGGGTGCTGGTCGCTCATCACCGGGTCCGCCGCGACCGCAGGCCGGACAGGGTCTCGCGCAGCTTGGCCCGGTTCGCCGGGGTGTCGAAGCGCCGGCGGGCATCGGCCAGCGCCCGCTGACCCTGTGGGCTGCGGGCGAAGGCGAGCGCCGCCCCGATCAAGCCAGCCTTGCCAGTACGACGCACGGTGCCACCCTCTCCTCGATCGAGCTGAGCCCCGGGCCTACCCCGCACCGCCCCGTTCAGCCGCGCACGCCAGTTCTGTCGTCCGGCTGCCCGGATCGACGTGTACGTCGGGCCGCGCCCGGGAAGGCGCCAGGGGACCCCGACGGTCGGACGTGACCGCCCGTCCGAGACCGCCAGGAGCCCGCATGTCCCATACCCCCGACCCGCCCGACGAGTCCGACGCCGGGAGCATCGCCGGCAAGCACGACGAGGCTGGCTCGGCCTCCCGGTCGGAGGCCTCAGATGACGCACATGCCGCTGAGGCAGGCACGTTGATCCGCTCCGAGGAGCGGCTGCAGGTGGGCACCGAGCGGGTCGAGGCGGGACGGGCCCGGCTGCGCAAGCACGTCGACACCGAGACTGTCACGCGCACTGTCGCGGTGTCCCACGAGCAGCTCCGGATCCAGCGCGAGCCCCTGGGGGCCGGGGCCTCGGCCCAGGCCGGGGTGACCGGGCTGTCCGAGCTCGAGCACGAGTTCGTCCTGGTCGCTGAACAACCCGTCGTGCAGAAGGACGTGGTGCCCGTCGAGCGGATCCGACTCGACACGGTCACCGTGACGGGGGAGCAGACCGTCACCGAGCAGGTGCGCAAGGAGCAGATCGAGGTCGACCAGACAGGGCGCCAGATCGACGGGTCCGAATCGGCCGGCCGCTCCTCGTCCGGTCGCTCCTAGACCGGACGCGGCGCCCGCGGCAGGCTCGCCACCACGATGGCGTAGGACTCCTTCACCAGTTCGCGCACGCCGTCGCCCCAGGGCTGGTCCGGCCAGGCGCCCGGCTGGTCCAGGCACAGCGCGAGCACGTCGTCGGAGGTCACGGGGGCAGTGTCCTCGGTGTCCCTTCGTCGAGCCAGGGGGTCACGACCGGCCCGGTGGTCGCTCCAGCACTGCGGATCGGGCAGACTGCCCGGCATGACCGTGCTGCAGGTGGAGGGGGCCTCCCTCAGCGCCCTGGCCACGAAAATGCGGGGTACTGCAGGTGAGCTCGAGGCCGCAGAGGCGGCCGTCCCCGGCTACGTGGCCCGAGGTTTCGATGGGGCAGGCGAGTTCGCCGATGCGCTCCAAGAAGGGCTGCTGACCTTCCAGCTCTCGTGGTGCGCGGCTCTGCGTACCTTCGCCACCTCGCTCGAGGCCGTGGGCGGGCTGGCCGAGCAGACCGACGCGACGATGACGGCCTCCGACGCAGACCTTGCCGGCCCGGCCCTTCGCGGACCGCGATGAGCGGACGGTTCACCCTCGACGTCGACCCCGACGCGGTGGAGGCCTGCGGCCGGGAGCTGGCGGGGGTGGGCGAGGCCCTCGCGCTGCAGGCCGGGTCAGTGGCTCGCGCCGGCGGGGGCATCGGCTCGGGCTGGCGCGGGGCCGCTGCCGACACGGCGGCCCTGGAGCTGGGCGGACTCGAGCGCGAGCTGACCGCCTCAGCCCCGCACTTCGCGACTGCGCAGGAGTCCCTGGCCCGCCTCGCGTCCGCCTACCGAGACGGCGAGCTCACCGTCACCGACCTCAACCGGCGGTGGGCCCAGGCCGAGGCCGAGTGCGTAGCCGTTGTGGCCGGTGCCGAACGCCGTCAGACCGCTGCGCTCCGGGTCGTCCCGACCGGTCTGCCTCCCGAGGACCGGGCCCTGCTGCGCCAGGACGCCGCCCGCGCTGCCGACGACGCGACGTCGAGCGCCGCGTCCGCGCTCGCCTCGGCGCAGCGGGCACTGGAGGCGGAGTTCGCCGAGCTCCAGGCGCAGCTCCGGCGCGAGACGGCCCGGATCGGCGCAGACGTGGCTGGAGCGACTGTGGTGCCCGTGCCGGCGGTGCAGCTCCAGGCCGCCGTGATGACCCGGGCGCTGGGCGGGCTGTTCGGCCTCGGCTACCCGACCGTCGACGCGAGCGCGTTCTACGCAGGCTCGCTGCCGCTCGCCGACCTGCACCGGCAGCTGGCTGCTCCGCCCCGCGACGTGGCCGCCCTCGAGAAACTCCTGGAGCAGGCTCGCGCTGCAGGCCTGGACCCGACCGACTACGCCGAGGCGCTCGACGCCTACTGGACGGCCGAGGCGTTCCGCGAGGCAGGTATCGACCGGGCGCTGTGGCGGCCGGAGCTCGGTGCTGAGGCGAACCGCGAGATCATCGAGAAGGTCTACGAGTACTACGGCAAGCTCTACCTGGACAACCCCTACATGCACTGGGCCGGCATGGCCAACATGATCGGGCCGTCCTTCGCCGCCGGCTTCTTCGACCTCAACCTGCTGCAGCGCTCCGCGGACGTCTACGCGCGCACCGGCGCTCCCGGACTGCCGCCCGGCATGGAGGCCTTCGCCAGCATGGGGGCGGCCGACATCCGCTGGTACGAGCAGAAGTTCCTGTCGATGCAGAAGGACATCTTCCTGGACCAGGCACCGATGCACGAGGCCTACGAGGACGGCGGGATGGCCGCCATCGAGGAGATGATGGCGGCCGGGCTGCTCAAGCCCGACATGGTGGGGGCCTGGGGCGACATCGACTCCGGCCGTCGTACGGGCGACGACGCGGCGCTGGACCGGGGCAACACGGCACTGCTGCGCCGGGAGCAGTTCGACGTCATCGGCGACAGCTACGACGAGATGCGCAGGCACCCGGTCACCGGTGAAGCGATGACCTTCATGATGACGCTGGTCGGTGGTCCGTCCATCCCGGGTGCACAGAGCTACCCGGACACGTTCCCCCTCGTCGTGAGCCAGCGGGTGCCGGGACCGGAGCGGCTGGGCACCCCGGAGAGCGTGTTCGGCTTCGACGTCCCGAGCGTCAGCGTCGACAACCCTGCCCAGGGGACGGTGCACGTCCAGACGCCGCTGCCAGACGGCAACATCGCCGATCGGCACCAGCGCTGGGACCTCATCGAGCAGGACACCCTCCCGGCCTTCCAGCGCCTGCTGCGCGAGGACCCTGAAGCCGCCCGCGCGCTCATCGGATCCTCCGTGGCGGACCGGATCGAGGAGCAGCACATGTACGCCGTCCCCCGCGTGCTCGAGGACGTCGAGCACGTGCTCACCGACTGGGACGTCGAGTTCGAGCAGTGACCTCACCGGTGGGGCCGTCCCGGCGCCGGTCCCCGACGCGCCGCCTGCTCGCCGCCACCGCTGCCATCGCCGTCCTAGGAGGCTGCACGATGAACGACGACCGCCCCGGAGACAGGACGCAGCCGGAGCAGGGCTCGGCCGCCACAGCGCGGGAGCGCTTCGAGCAGACGCAGGAGGTGCACCTCGACCTCCGCGAGCCGGTCACCCGGGAGGAGGTGGGCGTCGCCCCGGGCGAACCGGGCCTCATCCTCGAACGCGCCGGGGGGGACCGGTTCCTCGACGTCGAGCTGACCCTGCCCGGCGGTCAGGTGCTCGACGTCCCGGCCATCGGCGTGGTCTTCGCCAACGACGCGGGGGACCCCCGCGAGGCGCCGGTGCAGAACATCATCGTCAACAGCGTCACGGAGGACGTGCCGTCGGCGCGGGCCGCCGTGACCGCGGCCGTCCCCGTGCTGGGACTCGACGCTCGAGCCGTGGACTCCTTCTTCGACCGGCTCCGCGAGGGCAAGGGTGAGGACAGCGGTCGGGTCTTCCTCGGGCCACCGCTCGGCTACCTGCGCCCCTCGGTCGAGATCTTCTACCGCGGGTCTGAGCGACGGGTCGCCATCAACTACGAGCTCTCGTGGGATGCGCCCGCTCCCTCAGCCACCACCAGCGCCGCACCGGCCTAGGGCCAGGCAGGACCGGACCGTGACTGCGCGCGAGGGACCGGGTGCCCAACGTCCTGCTCAGCGGACTGCGGTCGTGGTCAACCCGGCACGCGTCGACGACCTCGCGCAACGGCGAGCGAGCATCCAGTCAGCTCTCGCCGATGCTGGCTGGCCTGAGCCCGCCTGGGTCGAGACCACGCCCGAGGACCCGGGGACGGGGCAGACGCGGGCGGCTGTCGAGGCGGGCGCGGAGGTCGTCTTCGTGCTGGGCGGCGACGGCACCGTGATGGCAGCGGTGGCCGCGATGACCGAGCTGGCGGAGTCAGGTGGCAGACGGGCCGCGCTTGCCGTGCTCCCGGCAGGGACGGGCAACCTGCTCGCCCGCAACCTCGGTCTGCCCGACGACGCCGGCGCGGGCGTGCGCCTCGCGACCGAGGGCGGTCGCCGGCAGATCGATGTCGCCCGCCTGATCGATGACCACTGCGGTCACCCCTTCGTCGTCATGGCCGGCATGGGGTTCGACGCGGCGATGGTCGACGGGGTGCCGGCGCAGGTGAAGCGCGTCTTCGGCTGGCCGGCGTACGTCCTGTCCGGGCTGCGGCACCTGTACCGCAGGCGCTTCGACGTGACCCTCATCATCGACGAGGGTCCTCCGGTGCAGCGCAGGGTCACCTCCGTCGTCGTCGGCAACGTCGGGCGGCTCCAGGGCGGGGTTCGGCTGCTGGCGGCGGCCAGCCCCGACGACGGAGTGCTCGACGTGGCTCTGCTGCGGCCAAAGGGGTTCGCCGGATGGGGTGCGCTGGCCACGGGCCTGCTGCTGCGGCGACGCATCCCCGTCGGCATGGAGGTCCGTCGTGGTCGCCGCATCGAGGTCCGAACCTCGAAGGAGCAACCGCGTCAGGTGGACGGGGACCTGATCGAGCCGGGTACCCGCCTGCTGGTGGAGGTGCTGCCGGGACTGCTCGAGCTCTGCGTGCCGCGAGATGGTGAGAGCGGCGACCTGCGTCCGGACGGGCGTGCGGCGTGAGTGCCGCGGTGAACCCGACGCTCCGACGGGTGGCCGGGATGCTCGCCGGGTTCGCTGTGCTCTACGCCGTGATCGTGTCCGTGGGATTGCTGGTGACGCGTGTCTGGGATGACGACTGGCCGGTCGCCCGCGAAGACGCGGTCAACCGCGCGTTGGAGCGCGATCGAACGCCCGTGCTCGATGCTACGACCGCCGTCTGGAGCGAGCTGGGCAACACCATGGTCGTGATCGCCGTTGCCGCCGTGGTCATGATCCTGCTCCGGTGGCTGCTCGGCCGCTGGACCGAGGCCCTGTTCGTCCTGCTCGCCACCTGGTCGCAGTCGGTGGTGTTCCTGCTGGTGCAGCTCGTCGTGGAGCGCCGGCGCCCTGACGTCCTCTATCTCGACGAGTCGCCGCCGACGTCGAGCTTCCCGTCGGGTCACACGAGCGCCTCGGTCGCCTTGTACGGGTCGACTGCAGCCGTCCTGCTCTGGCGGACCCGACGCACGTGGGTGCCAGTCGTGTGCGCGGCGCTCCTGCTGGTCATCCCCGTCCTCGTCGCCTGGTCGCGCCTCTACCGCGGCATGCACCACCCGACCGACGTCGTGACCTCGCTGTTCAACGGCGTCGCCTGCATCGCACTGTCGTGGCGCGCACTGCTCGTCGATGCTGGGGACACGGGCAGGCGGCGAGCGCCCAAGACCGGGCTCGCCGTCCCTCCTTGACCGGGGCCGTTCAGCGGGGAGCCGTCACCGGCACGCCGCGCGCGGTCGCGAGCCCGTGGAGGACGAGGTCGACCGACCGGCCCTCGACCTCGACCGCGTCGGCCACCGACCGGCCGGCTTCGGCGACGTCAGCCACCCGGGACGCACCTGCCTCACAGAGCGCCCGGGTCAACAACCCCTTGGTGTACTTGCTGTCGTGGCTGACCACCGAGCGCACGCCGCCGCTCTCGCGCAGCACCCGTACCCGCACGGCCGAGGGCACGCGGGCCAGATTGGCGTAGGACCCCGAGCGCAGGTCGACCACGATGCCCTCGACGGTCGCCAGCTCGGGCTCGAGGGCCGGTCGCCACAGCGCAGCGAGCGTGCCCGTCCCGGGCAGCGAGGTCCCACCCGAGAGCCGGTAGGCCGGGATCCGGTCGTGCGGCGAGAGCAGCCCGAACAAGGCACTCGCGACCCGTACTGAGCGATTGGCCCGGCGCAGCCCGGACGGCGACAGTGTGGCGTAGGACAGCGCCTCGTAGAGCACGCCCGTGTAGCGCTGCAGCGCCGGCCGCGTGCCGGAGGTGAGCAGGCGGGCATCGTTCTCCACCTCGGCAGCGGGGCAGTCGAGCGCGGCGCGCAGGCCCTCCGGATCAGTGGCCGCCGCGGTCGTGAGCGCGTGCGCGAGCAGGAGCCGGGTCGGGTTGAGGGCCGGGTGCGACAGGCGGTTCACGTCGAGCGGGCGCCCCCGCCCGCCGGGAGCCTTGCCCTCGGACGGCGGGAGCAGGATCAGCACCGGCTCACGCTAGCGGCGGCGCACGCGCCCCCTCCGGCAGGGCCGGGCGCCGATAGGCTTGCCGCCAAGACCCCCACGTCCGACGGAAGGCCCTGCTGTGCTGCGCATGTCCACCCTGCTCCTGCGCACCCTGCGCGAGGACCCGGCGGACGCAGAGGTCCCGAGCCACCGCCTCCTGGTGCGCGCCGGCTACGTCCGCCGGGTCGCCCCGGGCGTCTACTCGTGGCTGCCGCTGGGTATGCGCATGCTGCACCGGGTGAGCGCGGTCGTGCGCGAGGAGATGGACGCCATCGGCGCCCAGGAGGTGCTCTTCCCCGCCCTCATCCCGCGCGCGCCCTACGAGGCGAGCGGCCGGTGGACCGAGTACGGCGACCTGCTGTTCCGGTTGAAGGACCGCAGGGGCAACGACTACCTGCTCGGTCCGACCCACGAGGAGCTGTTCACCCTGATGGTCAAGGGCGAGTACTCCTCGTACAAGGACCTGCCGGTGATGCTCTACCAGGTGCAGACGAAGTACCGCGACGAGGCGCGTCCCCGGGCCGGCATCCTGCGCGGGCGCGAGTTCGTCATGAAGGACAGCTACTCCTTCGACCTCGACGACGAGGGCCTGCAGCACTCCTACGACCTGCACCGGGCGGCCTACGTCCGGATCTTCGAGCGGCTCGGCATGGACTACCGGATCGTCTCGGCGGTGAGCGGGGCGATGGGTGGCAGCGCGTCGGAGGAGTTCCTCGCCCCCGCGCCGACCGGTGAGGACAGCTTCGTCTCGTGCACGTCGTGCGACTACGCCGCCAACACCGAAGCCGTCCAGCTCCGCGCCGCCGAGCCGGTCGACCCGGACAGCCAGCCGGCCATGCAGGTGCTGGACACGCCGGACACACCGACGATTGACACCCTCGTCGCGGTGCTCGCCGACCTGGGCCACGACATCCCTGCGAGCGGCACCCTCAAGAACGTCGTGGTGCTCCTCCGGCACCCCGACGGCTCGGTCGAGCCGCTGGTCGTCGGTGTGCCTGGGGACCGGGCGGTCGACCTCAAGCGGCTCGAGGCCAACGTGTCGCCGGCAGAGGTCCTGCCCTTCGAGGCGTTCGACCGCTACCCGGCACTGGTCAAGGGCTACCTCGGTCCGCAGGAGCTCGCGGCCAACGAGATCCGCTACGTCGTGGACCCGCTCGTCGTCGACGGGAGTGCGTGGGCGACCGGTGCGAACGAACCGGGTCGGCACGCGGTGAACGTCGTACGCGGCCGCGACTTCGAGGCGGTCGACGTGATCCCCGCCGCCGAGGTGCGCGTCGGGGACCCGTGCGGCCGCTGCGGCTCGCCGCTGGACATCGGGCGCGGCATCGAGATCGGCCACATCTTCCAGCTCGGCCGCAAGTACGCCGACGCCTTCGGTCTCGACGTCCTCGGACCCCTCGGCAAGCCGGTCCGGGTGACCATGGGTTCCTACGGCATCGGCGTCTCGCGGGCGATCGCCGCCATCGCGGAGCAGACCTACGACGAGAAGGGTCTGGTCTGGCCGCGCTCGGTGGCGCCCGCGGACGTGCACGTCGTCGGGGTCGGCAAGGGCGACCACCGGCCGACCGCCGAGCGCCTCGCGACCGAGCTCGAGGCAGCCGGGCTGACCGTTCTGCTCGACGACCGGCCGAAGGTGTCGCCGGGGGTCGCGTTCAAGGACGCAGAGCTGCTCGGCATCCCGACCACCGTGGTGATCGGCAAGAGCCTCGAGGACGGCCAGGTGGAGGTGCGGGACCGTCGTACGGGTGGCTCGCGCCTGGTCCCGGTCGACGAGGCGGTGGCCTCGGTCCTGGCCGAGGTGCGCAGCTAGGTGCTGTTCCGCCTGCTGGGGGTGATGCTGCTCGCCCTCACCGCTGTCGACGTCTTCCTGACGGTGCTCCTGCCGTCGGCCCGGGGAGTGCTGTCCGGTGCCTTGTGCCGCGTGCTGTGGCGGGCTGCCTCGTCCCTCCCCGGTCGGCTCGGCCTCCGGGCTCGCCAGGCGAGCGGACCGCTCAGTCTGGTCGCGACCATCGCGTCCTGGGTGCTGTTGCTGTGGGTCGGCTACGCCCTGATCTACCTGCCCGACCTCGACGCGCTGGCCTACTCCTCTGACGTCCGCTTCGACGGCAGCCGGTTCGTGCAGGCGCTCTACTTCAGCGGTACCGCGCTGACGACGCTCGGGCTCGGTGACATCGCCGCGCAGAACGACGGCCTGCGGCTTGCCGTGGTCCTGCAAGCGGCGTCGGGTCTGGCACTGTTCACCGCGTCGCTCGGCTACCTGCCGGCCCTCTACACCGTGATCACCGAGCTGCGCACCTCAGCGGAGGCCATCTCCGACCTGCGGGCGACGACCCCCGACCGGGCGGCCCGGCTGCTCTCGGAGGACGCCAGCATGACGCTGGAGTCGGTGCGCCGCGATGTCATCGCCGCGCGACAGCACCTGCTGCGCTTCCCGGTGCTGCACTACTTCCACCCGCCGCACGGGCAGTCGGTGCTCGGCGTCGTCGAGGGCGCCACGATGCTCTGGGTCGTCGCCCGCTTTGGGCTCTCCAGCGAGCACCATGCCGGGGTCGGTCGCCAGGCCGCGGCACTGGAGCTGGCGCTGTACCGCCTCGTCGACGACACCGCCCGCCACGTCGGCGACGAGGCGCCCGACAACGGGCTCGGGACGGCCCGGGAGCAGGTGGAGAGAGTCCGTGCTGCGATCCGGGAACTGCCCGACTGGGAGAGCTCGACGAGCGAGGTGGACGACGACGCCCTCGCCGACCTCGCCCGCACCAACGCGGTGATGGCGCGCTACGCCACGATGCACGGCTACGCGTTCCCGAACGCGAACGCGACTCGCGAGGAGGAGGCGCGCTGACGTCGAAGTCCGGTGGGACTCCCGCGACGCTGCTGCTCTCCCGGGCCGGCGTGGCGTACGTCGTGCATGCCTACGAGGCCGGACCGGGGGCGTACGGGCCCGCTGCGGCGGCAGCGCTCGGCGTCGAGCCGACCCGAATGCTCAAGACGCTGCTCGCCGAGCTCGACGGGCGCCTCGTCTGCGGGGTCGTCCCCGTCTCGGGGTCGCTCGACCTGAAGCTGCTGGCGCTGGCCTTGGGCGGCAAGCGTGCCGTCATGGCTGAGCCGTCAGCAGCTGAGCGTTCGAGCGGTTACGTCGTCGGGGGGATCAGCCCGCTCGGGCAGCGCAAGCGGCTCCCGACCGCCATCGACTCCTCTGTCGCGCCTTTGGACACCGTGCTGGTCAGCGCTGGGCGGCGGGGCCTGTCGGTGGAGCTGGCTCCGAGCGACCTGGCCCGGCTCACCGGAGCCGTCGTCGTCCCCCTGCTCCGGTCCGAGGGGGCGTCGGCCACGAGGACTGACATGCCTGGTGGAGTGCCGTGAGTGCGGGGTCCGGACGTGATGGCCCCGTCGAGGCGGTCCTGTTCGACTGGGGCGGCACGCTGGCCGAGCACGTGCCGGTTGACCTGCTCGACATGTGGCGGGCGGCCGCACGCGTGCTCGCGCCCGAGGACCCGGAGCCGGTGGCCGCTGCGCTCCTGGCTGCCGAGCAGGACTGGTGGGTGAGCTGCGTGGAGGCGGGGGACCGCAGTGGGACCACGGAGGAGCTGGTCCGATCGGTGGCGGCTGAGGCGCACCTCGACGTCGTCGGGGCGCTGCGCGCCTACCACGACGCCTGGGAGGTCACGGTTCGCCACGACCCGGCTGCCGTGCCGGTGCTCACAGCGCTGCGGGAGCGCGGTCTGCGTACCGGCCTGCTGTCGAACACCCACTGGCCGCGGGCGCTGCACGAGCGGTGGCTCGCGGACGCAGGTCTGCTGCAGCTGCTGGACGCTCGGCTCTACACCAGCGACATGACGCACATGAAGCCCCACCCGGAGGCCTTCCGGGCGCTGCTCGACGCGGTCGGGGTTGCGCCCGAGCGGGCGGTCTTCGTCGGTGACCGGTTGCGCGACGACGTCTCCGGAGCCCAGGCGCTCGGCATGCGCACGGTGCACATGACCGGGCGCCCCGTCGAGAGCTGGGACGTCGTGGCGGACGCCGAGCTCCAGACGCTGGACGGGTTGGTCGAGCTGGTGGACGGCTGGCTGACCGATGATCGTGCGAGGGGGGCGTCATGACGAACGTGACGACCGGTTCTGCCCCCGTCGTGGCCGACGGGCGGGCGTCACGGTCCTCGTGGCGTTGGGTGACAGCGCACGCGGGGGCAGTGTCGCTGTTGAGCGCGCTCTACGCCGTCGCCTCGTTCTCTGCTGAGGACCCGAACATCGGCGCCGGCCTCCTGGCGCTGCTGTTGCAGCTCCTGGGCCTTCCTTGGTCAGTGGACGGCTGGTTCCCTACCGCCGGGCTGTCTTACGACGCCCTGTTCGTCGGGGCGGCCTTCCTGAACGTGGCCGTCCACGCCGCTCTTCACTTGGTGCTGACGGGGGGTCGGGCGCGGGCGAGCAGGTTGGCGGCGGAACCCGATCGCCGTCTGAGGGCCATCGCCGTTCTCGCGGTCGCAGCTCCCCTCGGCGTCCTCATCGCCACGGGGGTCGCCGCGCATCGCCACGAGGCGAGCCTGCGCGAGCAGGCCCAGCTGTTGCTCCCGTTGGCGCCGTGGACAGTGCAGAGCACGCAGGTCCCGCACTTCGACTGCCTCTTCTGCGCGCCGCAGTCGCTGAGCACGTCGTCGGGAAGTCTCGGAGCTCCGCTCCCGTCCGAACCGGACCTGCTGGCGGCCGTCGACAGGCAGCTGCAGGAGCGCGATGCAGTGCCAGACGACTCGTGGAGCTGCCAGGACCTCGACGTGGAGTTGCAGAGGTCCGGTGGAGAGGCGGGTCCCGGGCGGCGCCGGCAGTGCCTCCGCTTCTTCGCGACCGACCAGTCGTCGGTCTTCGTGGTGGTGACCTTCTACGACGACGTAGCGATCGACCCCGAGCTGCGGCTGGACGTGACGGAGCAGTGAGTGGAACGGCGCTGGCGCGTACCAGCTTCGCGATGGGTCCTGCTCGTCCTCCGTGCCGGTTCCCCTCTGCGCGTGAAGGATCCACAGCGTCCTGGTGCTGTGCAACGGTGCAACGGTGCAACGGTGCAACGGTGCAGCGGGCTCGGTCAGCTCGCCCCGGGGAGCGCCACGGTGATCGCGGACCCACCCGCGAGGGCCCGCCACGTCGCGGCGCGCACGGCCGTCTCCTGCAGCCCGCCGACGGCGAGCGTGCGCAGCGCCCGGTCGTCCGTGCCTGCGACCAGGTCGCGCCAGCGCAGTGACAGGCCCTCCTCGAGTCGGACGGCCAGTGCGAGGGCGGCCTCCCTCGTAGGGGTGGCCACGTCGTAGCCGGCGGCGGGGGGAGCCGGGGACTCACCCGTGCTGCGCAGCAGCGCTGCGAGCTGGTCGCGGCGGGCGCGGTGGCTGTCGTAGGCGGTCAGCGCCGTGCGGCGGGTGGCGTCGTCGAGGCGGGCGCCGAGCACGCCGTAGCCGTAGACGGCGGCGTGCTCGGCAGCGAGCAGCGCGGCCAGCAGGGGGGCACTCATGCCAAGGCCACCGGGTGGGTCATGACAGGGCCACCGGGTGGCTCAGCTCGCTCGCCGACAGCGAGGCGAGCAGCGCAGCGAGGTCGCGGTCCCGCGCGTTGACGGCGTCGTCGGCGTGCCGAGCCGCCGCTGTCCGCTCGGCGGTGGCAAGCGTGGCGAGGGCGACAGCCGGCGGGGCCGCCGCAGGAGGAGCTGGCGGAGCGATCGACGGGACGAGCGACGCGGACGGCCCTCCGGGCTCGACGGGGGGAGGCCCGATCAGGGCGGAGAGGTGCTCCACGTGGTGACCCCGGAGCGGCGACAGCTTCGTGGCGAGGCTGGGGTCGGCGACCAGGGCCGCGTCGTAGGCGAGCAGGAGATCCCGTTCGCGCCCGGCCGCAGCTGCTCGTAGCGCGTCGTCCGGGTCTGGCGGGGGTGGCGGCGTCGGGGGAGGAGGTTCGGAGCAGCCTGCGAGCATCGCGACGAGCACTGCGGTGGCCGCTGCCCCGCCGCCGACGAGCACGGTCCGCCGGGTCGGGCCCTCCGCGTCGCTCATCGCGCAGAACCCTGCCACAAGGGTTGGGCGCTGAGGGACCTGGCTCAGCCGAGCCGCAGGTGCTGGGCGATCGCGGCGGCGAGCAGTGCGGCCGGGACCGTGGCTCGAGCGGCGGCGACCCGGAGGTCGGCCGCGGCCTCGGGTGCCCCGCGGGCCGCTGCTGCCAGGGCTTGCAGCTGGGCCTGGATCAGGGGGGCGAGCTCTGCGGCGAGCCGGTCGACCGGGAGCCCCTCGACCGTCCCGGCGAACAGCTGAGCGAGCTGATCGGGGGCATCCTGCAGGACCCCGCCGCTGGTGTTCCCGCCGCTGGTGTCGCCGCCGCCGGTGTCGCTGCCGCTGGTGTCGCCGGAGGCCGCCACCTCGGCCGCGTGGGCCTCGAGCCGGGTCGTGTGCGCAGACCAGCCCCGGCCGAACGGCTCGGCCGCCGCGGGGTAGGCGACGCCGACGAGCTCGGTGAGGGCCCGCGTGTTGGCGTCGAGGGCGGCCCGGGCGCTCGTGGCCCCGGCCGACAGGCGCCCGTCCCCCCCGAGCTCAGCCGCCAGGCTGCCGGTGAGCAGCACGTGCTCGGTGAGCAGACCGGTGAGGTCGGCCCGGAGCGCGGCGGCTCGTGCGCCCGGGGCTCCGAGCCTGCGCTCCTCCGCGATGGCCGCAGCCACTACCCGGGCGGTCTCACGCGCCCGGGTCGCAGCGGCCCTCAACCCCTCGTAGGGCGTCTCGCTCCCCGCCGCCACCTGCGCCGCGAGATCTGGGAGCAACCGCTCGCTCACCTGGTTGACCGTCAAGGCCGGTACGACCCGGCGGATGCTTGTGGCCAGGTCCCGCTGCGCCTGCTCCAGCTCCGAGCGGGTCCTGGTGGCGTCCGGACTGCCGGCGGCGCGGGCATCGGCGGCCTGCAGCTCGTCGACCCTCCGCAGCGCGGCGGCCAGCGGGTCGCGGGTGTCCGTGCCCGCCGCTCCCAGGAGGTCGGCGAGCGCCAGGGACCCCCTGTCGAGTGTTCCGCCGGCCGACGATGAGCGGTCGCGGAGCGCCGCGCTTCGTGCCGCGGCGGTGGCGTAGACCCGTTCCACGAGCGCCGAGGTCAGGGCCGCCTCGAGCTCGGCGACCCGGCTTGAGCTGGCGGCGGCGCCGATGAGCGGGCCGCCGGCCGGCGGCTTCGACGAGGGGTTCCCCGTGGGGCTCGAGCACGCGACGAGCAGGGCCCCGGCGACGAGCAGGGCAGCGATCGGGCCGACCCCTGCTCGGCGTCGAGGTCCACCACCCGGGGTCACGGGAGACGTTCGCAGCAGGAGCCGCTCCGGATGGGCACACCACGCGCAGCGGCTAGGCTCGTAGGTCGGGCCGGGTCCCGGGACCCCGATCAGACAAGCCCCGATCAGACACGCCCCGATCAGATGAGAAGAGAGGCCGCCGCGCATGACCGCCTCAGCGGCCCGCCTCACCGAGCTCGCCTCCCCGGTCGTCACGGGGACCGGTCATGACCTCGAGGACATCAGCATCACGGCTGCTGGCAAGCGCAGCGTCGTCCGGGTCGTCGTCGACAAGGACGGCGGCGTCACCCTCGACGAGGTCGCCGACGTCTCACGCGCCCTGGGCGAGGCGCTCGACGCCGCCGACGAGGCTGAGCCGGGCCTGCTCGGGCCGTCGTACGTCCTCGAGGTGTCCTCTCCCGGCGTGGACCGACCGCTGACCCAGCCGCGCCACTGGCGGCGGGGCGCTGGACGCCTCGTCGAGGTGACGCTGCGGCACGGCAAGCCCGTGACCGGCCGTATCGCCGGTGCCGACGACGACGGGGTGACCCTCGATGTGGATGGCTCAGAGGTCGTCCTCGCCTTCCCCGACGTCCTGCGCGCGGCGATCCAGGTCGAGTTCTCCCGCCCGTCGCCGGTCGAGGGCGACGCCGCGCCGCAGGAGCAGGCATGAAGATCGACATGGCCGTGCTGCGCGGCCTCGAGCGCGAGAAGGAGATCTCCTTCGACCTCGTCGTCAGTGCGATCGAGACCGCGCTGCTCGCTGCCTACCGGCACTCCGACGGAGCGCAGCCGCACGCGAGGGTCGAGCTGGATCGCGGCAGCGGCGAGGTGGCCGTGCTCGCGCAGGAGCTGGCCGAGGACGGCTCTGTGGCCCGCGAGTGGGACGACACCCCTGAGGGGTTCGGGCGCATCGCCGCGAGCACGGCCAAGCAGGTCATCGTCCAGCGCCTGCGCGAGGCTGAGAGCGCCCTGTCCTACGGCGAGTACGCCGGGCGCGAGGGCGATGTCGTCTCCGGTCTCGTCCAGCAGTCGCCGCAGCGCCCCGGGGCTCCGACGAACCGCAACGTCATGGTCCTGCTGGGCAACGGCGAGAGCGCCCTCGAGGCCGTCCTGCCCCCGACCGAGCAGGTCCCCGGGGAGATCTACGCGCACGGCAGTCGGCTGAAGTGCCGGGTGATCTCGGTCGGGCGAGGGCAACGGGGGGCGTCCGTCACGCTCTCGCGCACCCACCCCGAACTTGTCCGCGGGCTGTTCGCGCTCGAGGTGCCCGAGGTCGCCGACGGGTCGGTCGAGATCGCGGGACTGGCTCGCGAGGCCGGGCACCGTACGAAGATCGCGGTGCGCTCGACCGTCGCGGGCCTCAACGCCAAAGGGGCCTGCATCGGCCCCGTCGGGTCCCGGGTGCGAGCTGTGACGACCGAGCTGCATGGCGAGAAGATCGACATCGTGGACTGGTCGGAAGACCCGGCGCGCTTCGTCGCGAGTGCGCTGTCCCCGGCCAGGGTGAGCTCGGTCGAGGTGGTCGACCTCGTCCAGAGGTCCGCCCGGGTGGTCGTCCCCGACTACCAGCTGTCGTTGGCCATCGGCAAGGAGGGCCAGAACGCCCGACTGGCCGCGCGGCTCACCGGGTGGCGGATCGACATCCACAGCGACCGCGAGGGCGCACCCGTCGCTGTCGAGGGGCCGTAGTAGAGGTCCGACGCGCTGCCTCGCGCGGGGCGGGCGCGCTAGACTCAGCGTCGGCTCGCCGTCCGGGCCCGGAGCGCACCTGCGTGGGCTGCCGGGTCAAGGCGTCGAAGTCCGCCCTGCTGCGCGTCGTCGTGGTCCAGGACCAGGGGAAAGCGACCCTGGCCCCCGACCCCGCCGGTCGCCTGCCGGGACGAGGCGCCAACGTGCACCTCGACCTGCGGTGCCTCGACCTCGCCGAGAAGCGTCGAGCGTTCCCCCGGGCCCTGCGCCTGGACGGTCTGCTCGACGTGGGACCGGTGCGCGAGCACCTCGACCGGCACCTGCACGACCAGCACGTGCACGACCAGCACACCCACCCACCGTCCGACGAGAGCGGGTCGACTGCCTGATGAACGGCATCCCTCGATGAGCACGTCTCGATGAGCCCGAACCCGAGCGCATGAACGACGTCCGATGACCACCGCACCGATGAGCACGTCCATGCACTAACGACCAGGCCAGGGAACGACCCGGGCCTTTCCCTCCACGAAGGAGAACAGTGCCCGGCAAAGCCCGCGTCCACGAGCTCGCCAGAGAGCTCGGGATGGAGAGCAAGAACGTCCTGTCCTGGCTGAAGGAGAACGGCGAGTTCGTCAAGTCCGCCTCCTCCACGGTCGAGGCCCCCGTCGCGCGCAAGCTGCGCGAGGCCTTCCCGGCCGCCCCCTCTGCTCCAGCTGCTCCGGCGGCTCCCGCAGCCAAGGCCTCAGCCCCCGCGCCGGCTCCGGCTCCGGCCAGCGCCCCCGCCCCGTCCGGGGGAGCGGCCCCCGCCCGTCCTGGCGCGCCGCTGCCTGGTCCCTCGCGTCCGGCCGCCTCGGCCCCGGCCCCGGTGGCGCCCCCCGCACCGACCGCGCCGGCTCCGTCGGCCCCCGGGGGGACGGCTCCCGCCGCTCCCGCCCCGGCTGTCCCCAACCCGGCCGGCTCGAGCCCGGCCGGCCCTGGGGCGATGCCGCCCCGCCCGGCCACGCCCGGCCCCCGGCCCGGCAACAACCCGTTCAGCACGCCGTCCGAAGGCACTCCCGGCATGCCGCCCCGCCCGCCGGCAGCCCGCCCGAGCGCTCCGACTCCCGGCCTGCCGCCGCGCCCGAGCCCCGGCGCCATGCCCCCCCGCCCCGGTGGGGGACCCACTCCCGGCATGCCTCCCCGTCCGGGCGCACCCCGCCCCGCGCCCGGTGGTCCGCGTCCCGGACCCGGCATGTTCCCGTCGCGTCCGGGCCCGGCTGGTCCCGGAGGCCCCGGTGGTCCGCGTCCCGGCCCCGGCATGTTCCCGCCCCGCTCGACCGGCGGCCCCGGTGCCCGTCCCGGCATGCCCAGCGCCCGCCCGGCCGGTCCCGGTGGCGCAGGCGGCCCCGGCGGCGGTCAGGGCCGCCCCGGGGGTCCCGGCGGCGGTGGCGGTTTCGCCGGTCGTCCCGGCGGCTTCGCCGGTCGTCCCGGTGGTCCGCGTGGTGGTGCGGGTCGCGGTGGCGCGACCCCCGGCGCCTTCGGCCGCTCCGGCGGCGGTGGCCGGCCGGTCCGCGGGCGCAAGAGCAAGAAGCAGCGGCGTCAGGAGTTCGACAACCTCGCCGCGCCGACGATGGGCGGCGGCATCGCCCGCGGCAATGGCGAGAGCGTCCGCCTGACCCGTGGCGCGTCGCTGGCCGACTTCGCCGACAAGATCAACGCCAACCCGGGCTCGTTGGTCCAGGTCGCGTTCACCGAGCTCGGTGAGATGGTCACGGCGACCCAGTCCTGCACGGACGAGACGCTGCTGCTGCTCGCCACGCACCTCGGCTACAACGTCTCCATCGTCAGCCCCGAGGAGGAGGACGCCGAGCTGCTCGACCGCTTCGACCTCACCTTCGGCGGCGAGTACGGCGACGAGGCCGACCTGGTCTCGCGTCCGCCGGTCGTGACGATCATGGGTCACGTCGACCACGGCAAGACCCTGCTGCTCGACGCGATCCGCCAGACCGACGTCGTCAAGGGCGAGGCCGGTGGCATCACGCAGCACATCGGTGCCTACCAGGTGCACCACCCCGTCGAGGGCGGTGTGCGCGAGGTGACCTTCGTCGACACCCCGGGCCACGAGGCCTTCACCGCGATGCGTGCCCGTGGCGCCAAGGTGACCGACATCGTCGTGCTGGTCGTCGCGGCCGACGACGGCGTCAAGCCGCAGACCATCGAGGCGCTCAACCACGCCCAGGCGGCCGAGGTCCCGATCGTGGTGGCCGTCAACAAGGTCGACAAGCCCGGCGCCGACCCGGCCAAGGTCCGCGGTCAGCTCACCGAGTACGGCCTGGTCGCCGAGGAGTACGGCGGCACGACGATGTTCGTGGACGTCTCCGCCAAGGCCCGCACGGGCCTGGAGGAGCTCCTCGACGCGATCCTGCTGACGACCGACGCCGCTCTCGAGCTGGTCGAGGACGCCAGCATCCCGGCTCAGGGTGTCGCCATCGAAGCCCGGCTCGACAAGGGTCGCGGTTCGGTCGCGACGGTCCTCGTGCAGCGAGGCACGCTGCGGGTCGGTGACTCGATCGTGGCCGGTGATGCCTTCGGTCGCGTGCGCGCCATGCTCAACGAGCGGGGTGAGAAGGTTGCTGAGGCGAGCCCGGGCCAGCCGGTCCAGGTCCTCGGCTTCACCAGCGTCCCCGGCGCCGGCGACAACTTCCTCGTCGTGGGCGAGGACCGCGTCGCTCGGCAGATCGCCGAGCAGCGCGCAGCGCGCGAACGCAACGCCGCCCTGGCTCAGAGCCGTGGCCGTCCGACCCTCGAGTCGCTGTTCGACCGGCTCAAGGAGGGTGAGAACACCCAGCTCAACCTCATCCTCAAGGGCGACGTGTCCGGTTCGGTCGAGGCCGTCGAGGACGCGTTGCTCAAGATCGAGGTCGATCCCGAGGTCTCGCTGCGGATCATCCACCGCGGTGTCGGCGCGATCACCGAGAACGACGTGACGCTGGCCTCGGCCTCCGACGCGGTCATCCTCGGCTTCAACGTCCGAGCCGAGGGCAACGCCCGCGACCTCGCCGACCGCGAGCACGTCGACGTCCGCTACTACTCGGTGATCTACGCCGCCATCGAGGACGTCGAGGCTGCGCTCAAGGGCATGCTCAAGCCGGAGTACGAAGAGGTGCAGCTCGGTACTGCCGAGGTCCGCGAGGTGTTCCGGGTTCCCAAGATCGGCAACATCGCCGGCTCGATCGTGCGCAGCGGCCTCATCCGGCGCAACACCAAGGCCCGCCTGCTCCGCGACGGGGTCGTCATCAAGGACGACCTGTCGGTCGAGTCGCTGCGTCGCTTCAAGGACGACGCGACCGAGGTCCGTGAGGGCTTCGAGTGCGGTATCGGCCTCGGCAAGTTCAACGACATCAAGCCCGAGGACATCATCGAGACCTGGGAGATGCGGGAGATCCCTCGCTCGTAGTACGCCTCTCGGACGGTGGTGACCCTCCGGCGCTGCGACTCGTTCCTCGCCGCTTTACGCGCTTTCCGGGTCACCACCGTCCTTCGGCTCCCCTCGCTCCTATCTCCCTTGACGGCGAAAAGCGGAAGGCACGGTGGCTCGCGTTGTTCACCGGGGTGCTCGCCTTGGAGGTGCTGTTGGGGGATGTGCACTCGTTGAAGGAGAAGCGGTCGGTCGTGAGGCCGATCGTGGCTGAGCTGCGGCGCAAGCATGCCGTCAGCGCGGCCGAGGCCGGGCACCTGGAGCTGCATCGTCGCGCCCTGATCGGGGTGGCTGTCGTGGCGCCGGACGCCCAGCACTGCAGGGAGGTGCTCGTTGCGTGCGAGCGCCTGGTCGTCGAACGTCCCGAGGTGGAGCTGCTCTCGGCTCACCACTCGCTGGTCAAGGAAGGGGACGACTGATGGTTGACGTGGCGCGGGCCCGCAAGCTGGCCGTACGCATCCGCGAAGTGGTGTCGATGACCCTGGAGATCCAGGTCAAGGACCCGCGGCTCGGGATGGTGACGATCACCGACGCCAAGGTCACCCCCGACCTGCGGGAGGCGACGCTCTACTACACGGTCTACGGCGACGCGGCCGAACGGGAGAGCAGCGCAGCGGCGCTCGAGAGCGCCAAGGGAGTGCTCCGCAGCCAGGTCGGCCGGCAGATGGGCACCCGCTACACGCCCTCGCTGACCTTCATCGCCGATGTGGTCCCCGAGACGGCCGGCAAGATCGAGGAGCTGCTCGCCCAGGCTCGCCAGGCTGACGCGGAGGTGCACGCCATCGCCGAGAGCGCCCAGCCGGCTGGAGATCCCGACCCCTACCGGGCCCCCCGCGTCGTCGACCTCGAGGACGACGACGAGTCGCAGGCGTGAGCGCTCCCGCTGAGGCCTCGTGGCAGGAGGCGGTCGACCTGCTTGCCGGCGCCGACGAGGTGGCGCTGGCCTGCCACGTCGCGCCGGACGGCGACGCGCTCGGCTCGATGCTGGCGCTCGGCGCGGCGCTGCGCTCCCGGGGCACGCACGTCGTCGCGTCCTGGGGCGGTGAGCCGTTCGAGGTGCCAGCGGCGTACTCGTTCCTGCCGGCCGTGGACCTGCTCGTCCCGCCGAGCGGCTTCCCCGCCGCTCCGGCCGTGTTCGTCACGCTCGACACCGGCAGCCCCGACCGGCTCGGCTCCCTCGAGGACCGCGTCCACACCTCCGGGTGCACCGTCGTCGTGGACCACCACGCGAGCAACACGAGGTACGGCGGCCTGCACCTGGTCGACGACTCGTCCGCAGCGACGGTCGTGCTCGTCGCGGCCTTGCTCGACCGCATGGGTGTCCCCCTCACGCAGGAGATCGCCGCCCCCCTCTACACCGGCCTGGTGACTGACACCGGTTCGTTCCGCTACCTCGCCACGACGCCGTCGGTCCACGAGCTCGCCGCCCGGCTGCTCGCCACCGGGATCCGCCACGACCTGATCACCAGGGCCATCTACGACACCGCACCGTTCGGCTGGGTCGGGCTGCTGGGCCGGGCCTGCGGGAGGGCCGAGCTGGAGGTCGACGCCGTCGCCGGGCTCGGACTCGTGTGGACCGTCGTGGAACCGGGTGACCTGTCCGCCAGCGGCCTGGGGCTCGCCGACGTCGAGGGGGTCATCGACGTCATCCGCACCGCCCGGGAGGCCGAGGTCGCCGTCGTCGTGAAGGCCGACCCGGTGACCCGCGACTGGAAGGTGTCGACCCGGTCCAAGGGCGCGGTCGACGTCGGCCTCGTCTGCACCGCGCTGGGTGGGGGCGGGCACCGCTTCGCCGCCGGGTTCACGTCGGCCGACGGCCCGGCGACGACGCTCGCCCGGCTCCGGGCCGCTCTCGCGGACGCACCCCACCTTCCGGCGTGAGCGCACCCGACGGCCTGCTCGTCGTCGACAAGCCCTCCGGCTGGACGTCGCACGACGTGGTGGCGCGGGGTAGGCGACTCGCCGGCACCCGCAAGGTCGGCCACGCCGGAACGCTCGACCCGATGGCCACCGGGGTGCTGCTGCTCGGGATCGGCCGGGCGACGCGCCTGCTCGGCCACCTTGCGCTGACCGACAAGTCCTACGACGCCACGGTGCGACTCGGCGCCACGACGGTGACCGACGACGCCGAGGGGGAGGTCGTCGACACCCAAGACGCGAGCGCCGTCACCGCCGAGTCGCTCGCGGCCGCCATGGCGACGCTGACCGGCGAGCTGCTCCAGGTGCCCTCCTCGGTCTCAGCCATCAAGGTGGACGGGGTCCGCTCCTACGCGAGGGTCCGGGCGGGGGAGTCGGTCGAGCTGCGCGCCCGCCCCGTGACCGTGTCGCGGTTCGAGCTGCTCGGCCGCAGGGGTGACGACCTCGACGTCACGGTCGAGTGCACGACGGGGACCTACGTGCGGGCGCTCGCCCGCGACCTCGGTGCTGCGCTCGGGGTCGGCGCCCACCTCACGGCGCTGCGGCGCACCCGGGTCGGCCCGTTCGACCTCGGCCAGGCCCGCACGCTCGAGCAGCTCGGGAAGGAGTTGGTCGTCGTGCCGCTCGACGACGCGGTCGCTGCAGCCTTCCCGCGGCGTGAGCTCGACGATGATGAGACCGCTGCGCTGTCGTACGGCCGCCCGCTCGGTCCCTCGGGCCTCCCTGGTGTCGCCGGCGCCTTCTCACCGGAGGGCCGGTGCATCGCGCTGCTGGAGGACCGCGACGGTGCCGCTCGCCCGACGGTCGTCTTCGCACCCGCCGGCTAGGGGGGCGCGCCGACGTCCGACCCGTCAGGCCCCACCTCCCGGCGCTCCTGCGCGAGTTCCTTGCCCAGGAAGTAGTTGAGGGCCGTACGGATCGCGGCGATCGCAGCGAGCTGGCCGATCTCCTGGAAGGTCGGCGCGATCGCGGTGCTCAGGATGTCGCTCGCCAGCTGGAACTCGAGGCCGAGCAGCAGGTAGCGCCCGAGCCCGAGGCGCACTCCGGTGAAGTCCCGGTCCCGCCGCGGCCGCGCCGCGGCCCGCAGGAGGCCGACGACGGCGAGCACGGCGCCGATGAAGATGATCAGCGCCCCCGCCGCTTCGACCAGCCGGACCAGCAGGTCCACCGCCTCGCGAAGCCGCTGCTCGGACAACAGGCTGTTCCCGAGCTCCTCTGCTGCGATGATCATGCTGAACCGCCTTCCCCGTCACCCGGCAGGTCACGCGTGGCAGGCTGTCGTGGTGCAGCGCTGGAGGGGTGTGGAGAGCGCGCCGTCCGGGTGGGGACGGTGCGTCGTGACCATCGGCGTCTTCGACGGGGTGCACCGCGGGCACCAGCAGACGATCGGTCGCACGATCGAGCGTGCTACGGCGGCGCGGGTCCCGAGCGTCGTGCTGACCTTCGACCCGCACCCGATCGAGGTGCTCCGGCCGGGAAGCCACCCGCCCATGCTGACCGGGCCTCGGCAGAAGGCCGAGCTGCTCGAGGCCCTCGGCGTCGACGTGATGTGCGTCCTGCCGTTCACCCAGGCACTGAGCCAGCAGAGCGCCGACGACTTCGTCCACGAGGTCCTGGTCGAGCGCCTGCACGCCAGCGCGGTCGTGGTCGGCGAGAACTTCCGCTACGGGCACAAGGGCGCCGGCGACGTCGCGGCGCTCACCGCTGCCGGCCGCCGCTTCGGCTTCACGGTGGAGGGCGCGCCCCTGCAGGGGAGCGACGACACGACCTGGTCCTCGACCTACGTGCGCTCATGCGTGGACGCCGGTGACGTCGGCCAGGCAGCCGATGCGCTCGGACGCGACCACCGGATCGACGGCGTGGTGGTGAGGGGCGACCAGCGCGGACGCGAGATCGGCTATCCGACAGCCAATCTCGAGCCGCTGCCGTGGAGCGCTGTGCCCGCGGACGGCATCTACGCAGGGCGTCTCGTGCGGACCGGCGGCTCACACCTTCCGGCCGCGATCAGCGTCGGGACCAACCCGACGTTCGCGGGACGGGAGCGACGCGTCGAGGCCTTCGTCATCGACGCCGCGCCAGGACTCGACCTCTACGGCGAGCACGTCGGGCTCACCTTCGCCGCCCGGCTGCGCGAGACGCTGCGCTTCGAGGGCGTCGATCCGCTCGTCGAGCAGATGGGGCGGGACGTCGAACGCACCCGGCAGGTACTGGCCGGTCACCCGAACGGGTGACGGCTGCCCGGCCCGGGGCCGCCGATGTGAGGGAGTCGTCCGCAGTCAGGAGAACCCCGTGCCGCACATCCTCGTCGTCGATGACGACGCCGGCGTCCGTACCCTCATCCGCGACGTCCTCGAGTGCGAGGGCCACGTCGTCGAGACCGTCGAGGACGGCTACGCCGCCCTCCGCAGCATCGAGACCTCCCGACCCGACTGCGTCGTGCTCGACGTGATGATGCCGGGCATGGACGGCCACGCCGTGCTGGGTCGGATCCGCGCCAACGACACCCGCCCGCCGCTGCCCGTCGTGATGCTGACTGCCGCGGCCGACGACGCGCAGGCGTGGCAGGCCTGGAGCGAAGGGGTGGACTACTTCCTGGCCAAGCCCTTCGACCCGGCTGAGCTGCTGCGCTACCTGGACCACCTGTTTGACGGTAGGCGGCGCCAGGTCCTCGCCGGCTGAGCCCCGGGCACCCCGTACTGTCGGGCGCAGGCGCCATGATCATGCGCAGGATCGGTGTAGATCGACGAGCGCAGCAGGGCCGGAGCCCACCGATGCTGCGCACGATCATGAGGGCCTTGCCGACCTACGACGGCCGTCCTGCAGGGGCGCGTGGAGCACGACCCCGACCCCGGGTGGATCACGCTGACCGGGGCGAGCTCGAACAGCGCCGGCCACAGCGTCCACCCACGCCGAGCCGTCTCGACGGAACCGTCTCGGCGTCACGTGCAACAGCGTGATCCCGGCAGCGGCGTAGGCGTCGTGCACGGCGAGCGTCCTGTCGAAGTCGTCGCCCTCGCTGTGGTGCCTGCGGCTGTCCACCTGCCATCCGACCCCGGTCCCGACGAGGTAGCCGTCCGGCCGTCCGATGACCTTTCCCCGGAGCGAGACGAGCGCGTTCAGTGCGAACGGAGGCAACCGCCCGCGGCGCACGGCGTCAGCGACGAGGTCGGCTGCTTCCGCCTCCGGAGCCGACCAGGCCCCCGCGACCGCATCGCGGATCACCCGGCGCAGCAACGCTGAGTCCCGTCTCGGTCCGGCCTCGAGCTCGAGGCGGAGGTCCGACGCGGCGACTGCCCCCCGGCAGACGGCACCCAGCACAAGTGCTCGGACGGCACGGAGGTCCGACAGGCTGCGAGCGGCATCGACGACGGCGCGATCGGGCATCGCGTAGCGCACACCGTCCTCGGTCCACGTGGCAGGAGCCCGCGCAGTCTGGTGCACCTGCACGTACGGCGTGGTGACGGCTCGAGTCCCGCGCGGGACCAGCACCGCAACGCTCCTGCCCGTCGGCACGTCTGGAAGCTCGAGGGCGCGACAGGCCACGAGCCCGGTCACGACCAGCCGTTCCCCCACGTGGCGCCGCGCAGCATGCACCAGCTGCGCGTCCGTGGGCGGGCCTGGTCCGGTGAGGTACGTCGAAGGAGCGAGGCGCACCCACAGTCCTGCGCGGACCAGGCGATCTCCGAGGCTCCGGTCCACGCCGCCGCGCACGAGGTCCGCCCGACTCACCACGCCACCCGTGGCCAGCGGTAGGGCGCTCGAGGCGCTGCTCGGCATGCAGGCATTCGACACCAAGCGGTGCCGCCACGTCCCCCAGGACCTCAGCGCTGTGGACGAGGCGGGTCGGGGGTGGGGTCGCTTGATCATGCGCAGGTTCGGTGGACATCCAGCTCTCGATGACTGCTGATCTGCACCGATCCTGCGCATGATCTTGACTGGGCCCGGCACAGCCCGGACCGGACCGCCCGGCCCCGCCCGCGCTCCCCGCTGCTAGGCTCGACCCCACGCCGGCTCGACCGGCGGTGTGTCTTTCTGCCCGGGTGCGTAAGACCCCTGGCGCACACCAGTGAACCGGAGGACCCCGTGGCTCTCACGCAGGAGCAGAAGAAGACGATCATGGCGGACTACGCCACCGTCGAGTCCGACACCGGTTCGCCGGAGGTGCAGGTCGCGATGCTCACCAAGCGCATCAAGGACCTCACCGAGCACCTCAAGACGCACAAGCACGACCACCACACCCGTCGGGGCCTGCTGGGCCTCGTGGGACGCCGTCGTCGCCTCCTGAAGTACCTGGAGAAGACCGACATCAACCGCTACCGCACGCTGATCGAGCGCCTCGGTCTGCGCCGCTAGACGTCCCACAGGGGAGTGTCCGATCTCGGGCCCTCCCCTGTGGCATGCAGGACCGTCGTACGACGACCGTCGCGCGACACAGCCACGAGCCGGAACGCCCGGGAGCAGCACCCCGGACCCGGTCCTCGGGAGTGGTCACCGGAACCTCCGAAGGCGGAGGGCGCCGACGACCTCCACTGATGACCGCGTCCCCCTCCGTGCGCGACGGCCCGCACTGAAGAGGAGTGCCCATGGAGGGCGAGAGCAACATCTACGGCAACGAGTTCGTCGACGCCGTCATCGACAACGGCAGTGCCGGCCCGAAGCGCACCCTGCGCTTCGAGACCGGTCGCCTCGCGCAGCAAGCCGCGGGCTCGGTTGCCATCTACCTCGGCGACACGATGATCCTTTCGGCCGTCACGGCGTCCAAGCGTCCCAAGGACAACCTCGACTTCTTCCCGCTGACGGTCGACGTCGAAGAGCGCATGTACGCCGCGGGCAAGATCCCCGGCTCGTTCTTCCGCCGCGAGGGCCGTCCGTCCGAGGACGCGATCCTGACCTGCCGGCTCACCGACCGACCGCTGCGCCCGAGCTTCAAGAAGGGCCTGCGCAACGAGATCCAGATCGTCTCCACGGTCCTGTCGCTCGACCCGACCCACCTCTACGACGTGCTGGCGATCAACTCCGCCGCCTGCTCGGTGCTGTTGTCCGGCCTGCCGTTCACCGGCCCGATCGGCGCGACCCGCGTGGCCTGCGTCGCAGGTCAGTGGATCGCCTTCCCGACGACCGAGGAGCTCGAGGGCGCGACCTTCGACATGGTCGTCGCCGGTCGCCTGCTGTCCGACGGTGACGTCGCGATCATGATGGTCGAGGCCGAGGCCACCCGCGAGGCCGTCGAGATCATCGCCGCCGGCGGCAAGATGCCGACCGAGGACGTCGTGGCCGAGGGCCTCGAGGCCGCGAAGCCGGCCATCGCCGCCGTGTGCAAGGCGCAGTTGGAGCTCAAGGCCAAGTCGCCCAAGGAGCCGCTCGACTTCCCGGTCTTCCTCGACTACGAGGACGACGTCCTGACGGCTGTCACCGAGGCCGGCGAGACCGACCTCACCGCCGCCATGAAGATCCCCGGCAAGCAGGAGCGCGACGCCGCCAGCGACGCCGCAAAGGACAAGGTCCTCGGGGCGCTCGCTGAGACGTTCGAGGGTCGTCAGAAGGAGGTCTCCGCCGCCTTCCGCAGCCTGACCAAGACCGTCGTGCGTCGCCGCATCGTCAATGACAAGGCGCGCATCGACGGCCGCGGGCTCGCCGACATCCGCCAGCTCGCGGCCGAGGTCGAGGTGCTCCCGCGCGTGCACGGCAGCGCCCTGTTCGAGCGCGGCGAGACCCAGATCATGGGTGTCACGACGCTGAACATGCTGCGCATGGAGCAGATGGTCGACACGCTCAACCCCGAGAACCGCAAGCGCTACATGCACCACTACAACTTCCCGCCCTACTCCACCGGTGAGACCGGCCGGGTGGGTTCGCCCAAGCGCCGCGAGATCGGCCACGGCGCTCTCGCCGAGCGCGCACTGCTGCCGGTCCTGCCGAGCCGGGCGGACTTCCCGTACGCCATCCGCCAGGTGTCCGAGGCGCTCAGCTCCAACGGCTCGACGTCGATGGGCTCGGTCTGCGCCTCGACGATGTCGCTGCTCAACGCCGGTGTGCCGCTCAAGGCGCCGGTCGCGGGAATCGCCATGGGCCTGGTCTTCGAGGGCGGCGAGTACGCCACGCTGACCGACATCCTCGGCGCCGAGGACGCGTTCGGCGACATGGACTTCAAGGTCGCCGGCACGCCGGAGTTCGTCACCGCGCTCCAGCTCGACACCAAGCTCGACGGCATCCCCAGCTCGGTGCTCGCCGCCGCGCTGCAGCAGGCCCGCACCGCCCGCCTCGCGATCCTCGAGGTCATGGGTGAGGCGATCGACGCTCCCGACGAGATGTCCCCGTTCTCGCCGCGCGTGCTGTCGGTGAAGATCCCGGTCGACAAGATCGGCGAGGTCATCGGCCCGAAGGGCAAGATGATCAACCAGATCCAGGCCGACACCGGCGCGGACATCAGCGTCGAGGACGACGGCACCATCTACATCGGTGCGACCGACGGCCCCTCGGCCGAGGCGGCCATGGCGACGATCAACATGATCGCCAACCCGACGATGCCCAAGGTCGGTGAGCGGTTCCTCGGCACGGTCGTCAAGACCGCGGCCTTCGGCGCCTTTGTCAGCCTGCTGCCGGGCAAGGACGGCCTGGTGCACATCTCCAAGCTGGGCAACGGCAAGCGCGTCGGCAAGGTCGAGGACGTCGTCAACGTCGGTGACAAGCTGCAGGTCGAGATCACTGAGATCGACCAGCGCGGCAAGATTAGCCTGACCCCGGTGCAGAACGACGCGCCGGCCCCGGCTGCGGCCGAGTAGCACCTCCTTGGCAGCACGCACGCGAGCCCTCTCGGCCGTCGCCTCCGCATCGCGGAGCGCGACCCGGGGCGGCGCGGTGGACCTCGCGGTCCGTCGCTCCGTCCTGCCGGGAGGGCTCCGTGTCGTCTCCGAGCAGGTGCCCGGGTCCCGCTCGGTGGCCTTTGGCATCTGGGTCGGTGTCGGCAGCCGCGACGAGCGCCCGTCGACGGCCGGGGCGGCTCACTTCCTCGAGCACGTGCTCTTCAAGGGCACCCGACGCCGAGACGCGATGGCGATCGCGTCCGAGCTCGACGCCGTCGGCGGTGAGCTCAACGCCTTCACCGCCAAGGAGTACACCTGCTTCCATGCGCGGGTGCTCGACGAGGACCTCCCGCTCGCGGTCGACGTCGTCTGCGACCTCGTCACGTCGTCGGTGCTGCGCAGCTCGGACGTCGAGGTCGAGCGAGGCGTCATCCTCGAGGAGATCGCGATGAACGAGGACGACCCGGGGGACGCCGTCCACGACGTGTTCGCCGCTGCCGTCTTCGGTGACACCCCCCTCGGGCGCCCAGTAATCGGCACCGTCGAGAGCATCGCCGCGATGAGCCGCACGGCCCTTGCCGGCTTCTACCGCCGGCGCTACGACGTGCCGAACCTGGTCGTCGCGGCCGCCGGTTCGGTCGATCACGACCAGCTGGTCAGCCTGCTCAGGGAGGCCTTCGGGGCGCGGCTCGAGGGCGATGCCGCCCCGTCCGGCTTGCGACCGAAGGGTCCCGAACCTCGTACGCACGGCTCGGTCGTGGCGCAGGACGGGTTCGGGGAGCAGGCGCACCTCGTGCTCGGGACGACCGCGCTGCGCCGCGATGACCCGCGCCGGTTCGCCCTCGGCGTGCTCTCCACAGCTCTCGGCGGAGGCATGTCGAGCCGGCTGTTCCAGACGATCCGCGAGGAGCGCGGGCTCGCGTACTCGGTCTACTCCTCGTGCTCGAGCTCGGCGGACACCGGCCTGTTCGGCGTCTACGCCGGGTGCAGCCCCGGCAAGGTCGGCGACGTCCTCGACCTCGTCCGCGCGGAGTTCGAGGCTGTCGCGCAGGACGGGATCACCGACGAGGAGGTCGCGCGCAGTCAGGGCGCGATGCGCGGTTCGCTGATCCTCGACCTCGAGGACACCGACGCCCGGATGAGTCGGCTCGGTCTGTCCGAGCTGACCTCGGGACAGCTGCTCAGCGTCGAGGACGAGCTCGCGCGGATCGCCGCGGTCACCCCCGACGACGTGCGCGCCATCGCTGGCGACGTGCTCACCCGCCCGCTCTCGCTAGGGGTCCTCGGCCCCGTCGGGCGCGCCGACCTGAAGAAGGCCGTCTCATGAGCGTCCAGCCGATCCGCGTCGCCGTCCTGGGGGCCCGTGGTCGCGTCGGGGTCGAGGTCGTCCGGGCGGTCGAGGCAGCCGATGACCTCGAGCTCGTCGCGTCGATCGAGGTCGACGACGACGTCGACCTCGCAGGGGCCGACGTCGCGGTCGACTTCACCTCGCCGGACGTGGTGATGGACAACCTGCGGGCCTGCATCGACGCCGGAGTGCACGCTGTCGTGGGGACGACGGGGTTTGACGAGGCCCGGCTCGCGTCGGTGGGCCAGTGGCTCGAGCAGGCGCCCGCGGTCGGCGTGCTGATCGCCCCGAACTTCGGGGTCGGTGCGGTCCTGATGATGCGCTTCGCGGCCACCGCAGCGCGCTGGTTCGACTCGGTCGAGATCGTCGAGCTGCACCACCCCCGCAAGGTCGACGCGCCGTCGGGCACCGCACGGCGCACGGCCGAGCTGGTGGCGCAGGCGCGCCGCGACGCAGGCTCGGGTTCCATGCCGGACGCCACGCGCATCTCCCTCGACGGGGCTCGTGGCGCAGAGGTCGACGGCATCCACGTGCACGCCGTGCGCCTGGCTGGGCTCCTGGCGCACCAGGAGGTGCTGCTCGGCGGGGTGGGGGAGAGCCTGTCCATCCGCCACGACAGCTACGACCGGGCGTCCTTCGTCCCGGGCGTCCTGCTCGGCGTGCGCTCCATCGCTTCGCGTCCCGGGCTCACCGTCGGGCTCGAGGCCCTGCTGGACCTGTGACCGGGTGAAGGCGCGTCTGGGGGCCGCGTTCACCGTCGCCGTCATGGTCATGGTCAGCTCGGCGATGGCGGTCACCGGCGTCAGCCTGCTGGCCAGCGGCGACCCGGTGCAGGTCGGCATCGGGGTCGGGGTGCTGCTCCTGGTCCTCGTCGGGGTGGTGCTCGTCCTCGGCGAGGTGCGGCTCGGCGCCGCCAGCCAGCGCTTGGCCGAGCGGCTCGCCGCCGAGGGCGGGTTGCCGTACGACCCGCCCGGTGTGACGCGACGGGCCAGCGGGCGCCTCGACAAGGCCGACGCCGACGCCGTCTTCGAGCAGCGCAAGAGCGAGGTCGAGGCGGCGCCGGGGGAGTGGCGAGCGTGGTGGCGCTTGGCAGCGGCCTACGGGGAGGCCCGCGATCCCCGACGCGGCCGGCGGGCCATGCGCCGGGCCGTGAGCCTCGAGCGCGCCAGCCGGGCGGTGCCGGACTCCGGACTCGCCACTCGCCTGGTCGAGGCCTACGGCAGCGCGCCGCACCAGGAGGGGGAGTGGTGGTTGCCGAACCTCCCAGGGCCGCTCCCGACCGTCGTGCTGGTGCACGGCGGCTACTGGCGCGAGCAGTACGACCTCCGCCTGCAGGACGCCGTCGCTCAGGACCTGTCGAGCCGCGGGTGGCTCGTCTGGAACGTCGACTACCGCTCGTCTGCCGAGCCGTGGCCGGCCACGCTGACCGACGCCGCGGCGGCGTACGACGTGCTCGCCACGGGTCAGTTCGCCGACCGGGTCGACCCCGCCCGCGTCGCTGTCGTCGGGCACTCGGCGGGCGGTCACCTGGCCCTCTGGCTCGCCTCGCGGGACCGTCTGCCGAGCGGGGCGCCGGGCGCTGACCCTCCCGGCCCCGGGCCGGCCCTGGTGGTAGCGCAGGCGCCCGTTGCCTCGCTGGCCGAGGCCGCGGACCAGCGCCTCGGCGGCGGCGCGGTCTCCGCTCTGCTGGACGGCTCCCCCAAGCGCGTCCGGGACCGCTACGAGATCGCCGATCCGATCGCCCTGCTGCCCACCGGCGTGCCCTCTTTCCTGCTGCACTCCGCAAGCGACGACCTCGTCCCGCTCAGCCAGAGCGAGGCCTACGTCGCCGCGGCGGTCGAGGCCGGTGACGACAGCCGGCTGCTCCGCGTCCCCGGAGGCCACTTCGACCACCTGGACCCGTCCTCGCTGGCCTGCGAGGCGCTTCGTACCGCCCTGGAGGCGATGGTGCCCCGGCACCGCTGAGTCGTTCGGAGTCAACCGCGCGACACAGGCTCCGAGATCAGTTGCTCCTGCGGAGGATTCGCGTTCCGGGGGCGGCTGCGCCGGGTGGCCAGCACGCAGCCGAGCAGGACGAGCGGGAAGCCGACGAGCATCCCAGCGGTCACCGGCTCGGACAGGACCACGATGCCCACCAGCACCGCCACGGCCGGGTTCACGAAGGTGATGGCGAGAGCTCGGTTCGGTCCTACCTCCCGGATCAGCGCGAAGAACAGCAGCAGCGCAGCCACCGTGCACACCAGGGCGAGCAGCGCGACGGCGACGACGACCCGGCCCGAGGGCAGACCGTCCCGGACCAGCGGCCCGGCCCCCGACGGCAGGTAGACGAGCGCGGTCAGCGTGAGCGCGACGGCGCTGATCCCCGTGCTGGGCACACCCGAGAGCGACCGGGTCACGATGAGCGGAGCCGTCCCGTAACCCAGGACGACCAGCGCGACTGCTGCGACCGCCAGCCCCTGGCCGCCGCGCAGGTCCAGGCCCAGCACGGCGCCGACGCCGAGGAGCCCGAGGGCCATCCCCAGCAGGCGTACGGCGTCGAACCGGTCCTGCTCACCGGCCAGGCGGCCGGCGAGTGCCGCCACCACGGGGACGAGGGCGATCAGCAGACCGGTGAGCGAGCTCGACAGGGACCGCTCGGCGTAGGCGAGCAACAGCCACGGACCGGTCATCTCGAGCACGGTGAACAGCAGGAGCGGCTTCCAGTGCCGCAGGACCGGGCGGACCTCGCCGCGAGCGACGGCCCAGGGGAGCAGGACTGCGGCTGACAGCGCGCAGCGCAGCAGGACCAGCGAGGCAGGCGAGAGCTCCTCGACGGCCACCTTGATCAGCAGGTAGGGCACGCCCCAGATGATCGACATCGTCACGAACAGGGCCCAGCCGCGGCGGCTCACGGGTCGGTCCCCCTCCAGGTCGGGCTCGAGCCCGTAGGCCGTGCTCTCACCCTAGGAGGCGCCTTCGATGAGAATCCTGTCGGAGGGCCGTCCTATGGTCGAAGCCAGTGGAGAACACGAGGGGGGCCAGGCATGGGGACAGGCGTGGAGCAGGCATGACAGACGTCATCCGGGCCAGGGGGCTCGTGAAGCGGTACGGCGAGGTGACGGCGCTCGCGGGGTTGGACCTGGCCGTTCCCGAGGGGTCCGTGCTCGGGCTGCTCGGGTCCAACGGGGCCGGCAAGACGACGGCGGTGCGGGTCCTCACCACGCTGCTCGACGCTGATGAGGGCACGGCCGAGGTGGCCGGCATCGACGTCCGCACGGACCCCCAGGGTGTCCGCGAGCGGATCGGCCTGTCGGGGCAGTACGCCGCGGTCGACGAGTACCTCACCGGCTTCGAGAACCTCGACATGATCGGGCGCCTGTACCGGCTGGGCCGCAAGAGGTCCCGGGAGCGGGCGCGCGAGCTGCTGGAGCGCTTCACCCTCACCGACGCAGCCGACCGGCCGGTGAAGACCTACTCGGGAGGCATGCGCCGCCGCCTCGACCTCGCGGGCGCGCTCGTCGCGGCGCCTCAAGTGCTCTTCCTCGACGAGCCCACGACCGGGCTGGACCCCCGCAGTCGCACGGACATGTGGGAGGTCATCCGCGAGCTGGTCGCGGGCGGCACGACCCTGCTGCTCACGACGCAGTACCTCGAGGAGGCCGATCGGCTCGCTGACGACATCGTGGTCATCGACCACGGGCGGGTGATCGCCCACGGCACGTCGGACGAGCTGAAGGCGAGAGTCGGCGGTGAGCGGGTGGAGCTCGTCGTCCGCGGCGAGCAGGACATCCCGGCGGCGCAGCGCGTGCTGTCCGAGCTGGCCGTCGGCGAGGTGCAGGTCGAACAGGGCAGCCGACGGCTGGTGGTCCCGGTCAGCGGCGGTGCGGGTGTGCTGGTGGAGGCCCTTCGCCGCCTCGACGCAGAAGGGGTCGCCGTCCTCGACGTCGGGATGCGTCGCCCCACGCTCGACGACGTCTTCCTGTCCTTGACCGGCCAGTCGGCAGATGCGCCGGCCGAGGCTGACGGGGCGGGGGACGCACCTGACCTGGAGCCGCCTGATCGGCGCAGCCTCCAGAACAAGGGCCGCTCCGCCAGGGCGCCCGATCCCGCGACCGACTCGTCGATCGACCCGTCGACCGACCCCGTGACCGGGCCGGGCGGCCCGCCGCGCCTGACCGACGTCACCGCTGCGAGCCAGGAGGTGATCCGATGAGCGCCGCCGTGCAGGTGCTGGCCGACAGCGCAGTCGTGGCCAAGCGCAACCTGATCAAGATCAAGCGGGTGCCGGACCTCCTGGTCTTCACCCTGCTGTCTCCGATCATGTTCATCCTGCTGTTCGCCTACGTGTTCGGCAGTGCGATCGACGTGCCGGGCGAGGGCAACTACCGGGAGTTCCTGATCCCCGGCATCTTCGCTCAGACAGTGATCTTCGGGGCGACGATCACCGGGGCGGGCCTCGCCGAGGACATGCAGAAGGGGATCATCGATCGGTTCCGGTCGTTGCCCATGTCGCGCATGGCCGTCCTGGTGGGGCGCACCGGCAGCGACGTCGTCAACAACGTCCTGGTGATCCTCGTGATGACCGGTACCGGTCTGCTGATCGGGTGGCGCATCCGCACCTCGGTCCTGGAAGCCCTCGGCGGCTTCCTCGTGCTCCTGCTCTTCGCCTACGCCGTGTCCTGGGTGTTCGCCTACGTGGGGCTTCTCGTGCCGAGCCCTGAGGTCGTGAACAACGCCTCGTTCATGATCATCTTTCCGATCACGTTCGTGGCGAACACCTTCGTCCCGGGCGAGGGGCTGCCCGGCCCGCTGAAGAGCTTCGCCGAGTGGAACCCGGTGTCGTCCGTGACCCAGTCCGCCCGCGAGCTCTTCGGCAACATCCCCGCAGGAGCGACCGTCCCCGACGCGTGGTCCCTGCAGCACCCGGTCCTCTACACGTTGCTGTGGGTGGTGATCATCCTGGCGGTCTTCATCCCCCTCGCCACCCGGCAGTACAAGCGAGCCGCCAGTCGGTGAGCGGCTCGTCACGACAGGCCGTCGGGGCCTGCGCACCTGAACGGGTGACCCAGGCAGCACCCGCAGGTGTCGACACAGAGTCATGGACGTGCGGGGGAGGCGGTGGCGGAGCTTCTGGCAGGTCGTGCCCGTGGTCGCCTGGCTGCTGCTGCTCGGCAACTCGCTCGCGCCCGCGGCGTGGCGCGCCGATCCGCAGGTCGCCCTCTGCCTGGTGACCCTGGTCTCGGCGGCCGGGTGCTGGGCCCGCGCTGCCCTTCCGGCGCAGCGCCTGGTCTGGGCGTTCATGGCGCTCGGCCTGTCCGGCTACGCGGTGGGCTTCGTGGTGCTCTTCACCGTCTCCCAAGGCGAGGGGGGTGGCCCGTGGGGGCTCAACCTCTCCGACTGCGCCTCCCTGCTGCTCTACCCCGCCGCCTACGCGTCTCTGATCCTGCTCGCGCGCAGCCGGGTCCGGTCCTGGACCCCGGCCGCCCTGCTCGACGGCGGCATCGTCGCGCTCGCGGCCTCCTCGCTCGCCGTGGGCTGGGTGGCGAGGACGTCGCCGGCCCTGCTCGACGACGGGCCGCTCGACGTGGTCTACGCCTTCGCCTACCCGGTCGGCGCGGCCACGCTGCTCGTCGTCACCCTCACCGGCCTCGCGACGACGCAGTGGCGGCTCGACCGGGTGTGGGCGCTGCTCGCGCTGGGCTTCACCGTCATGGCCGTCGGTCAGGGCGTCTACGGCTTCTCGGCCGCGGCTGGCACCTTCCGCTTCGGGACGCCGCTCGACGCCGTCTACACAGCAGGTCCGGTCCTGGTCTGCCTCGCTGCGTGGCGGCGCCCTGACGAGGTCCCCCGCCGGGCTGCGGGGGGCAACGTCGCGGTGGTCGTCCCAGCGGTCGCGACCCTCGCGGCCCTCATCGTGCTGCTCACCGACCACGTCCGACCCGGGTCGACCGCCGCGGTCGCCCTGGCCGGAGCTGCCATCCTGCTCGCCGTGTGTCGGACGCTGCTGAGCTGGCGCCAGGAGCGACAGCTGGCCGAGAGCAGGCTCGAGGCCCAGACCGACGAGCTCACCGGCATGCCCAACCGGCGGGCCCTGCTCGAGCGGGTCCGCGCCGCTCTCGCCAGTGGAGAGCCTGACTCCTACGTCGTCCTGCTCGACCTCGACGGGTTCAAGGAGGTCAACGACACCCTCGGGCACTCGGCCGGGGACCGCCTCCTGCTCGAGTTCTCCGACCGGCTCCGTGCCGCTGGCGGCAACGGTGTGGCCCGGCTCGGTGGCGACGAGTTCGCGTTCGTGCTCCATGCAGGTCCGGCGGAGCCGGCCGTCCTCGTGGCCCAGCTGCGCAAGGCGATCTCGGACGTCGTCGTCGTCGACGGTTGCCGGATCTCGGTCCGCGTCTCGCTAGGGCTGGCCCAGATCTGCCCGGAGGTTGACGGACCAGCACCTGCGGCCGGCGAGCTGCTCCGCCGGGCCGACGTCGCCCGTCACCGGGCCAAGGCGCTCAGGACCGGTGTCGAGACGTGGAGCGGGCAGATGGACGACGGGGCTCGCGACCGGCTGGCCCTGCTGGCCGAGCTGAGGAGCGCGCTCGACTCACCTGACCAGCTCGTCGTGTTCTACCAGCCGCAGGTGGACCCGGCCTCCGGCGCGGTGCGCGCGATGGAGGCACTCGTGCGCTGGCAGCACCCGCGCAGGGGGCTCCTGGCTCCGGGCGCCTTCCTCGACACCGTCGAGCAGGCCGGTCTCCTGCCGGAGCTGACGTCGCGCGTGCTCGACCTCGTCGTGTCGGAGCAGGCCCGCCACAAGGTGCTCGGCTCGGTCGTCCTGCCCGTCTCGGTCAACGTCGGTGCTGCGGACCTGCTGGACCCCCACTTCGCGAGCTCAACGGCGGTGCGGCTGGCCAGGCATTCCCTGCCGCCGTCCTGCCTGGGCATCGAGATCACCGAAGGGGTCGTCATGACTGACCCTGAACGCATCCTGACCACGCTCCACCAGCTCGAGGCTCTCGGGATCGCCCTGTCGCTCGACGACTACGGCACCGGTCTGTCCTCGCTGGCTTATCTGCGGCTGCTCCCCGTCGACGAGCTCAAGATCGACCGCTCGTTCATCTCGCGGATGGCGGCTGACCCGGCCAGCGCCCTCATCGTGGGCTCGACCATCGCGCTGGCGCACGGCCTCGGGCTGCGGGTCGTCGCCGAAGGGGTGGAGGACGCGGAGACGCTCGCCGCCCTGACAGCGGCCGGGTGCGACCTCGTGCAGGGCTACCTGCTCGGTCGACCAGCCCCGAGTGGTCCTGTCGCGTTCGTGCCCCCCGTCCCAAGGATCCCCTCGCTGTCCGCCTGACCCCGCGAGGGATCAGTCCTCGCGCAGGTCGGTGTGCAGCCGGATCTGGCGCTGCACGCCATGACCGGTGTCGAGGCCGCGGGCCGCGCCGTCAGCCTCCCAGCCGGCGCTCCGCAGGAATGACGTCGAGGCCAGGTCGCCCTCGAAGACCCAGGTGACCGCCGTCGTGGCGCCCGTCTCCCGCCAGCCGGAGACGGCGGCGGCCAGCAGGCGTGCGCCGTGCCCCCGTCGGCCCCATCGCGGCTCGACCAGGACGGTCAGCAGCTCCGCGGTCGTCTCCGGGTCCAGCCCGTCGTCGGTGGTCGGGCCGGTTGCCGCGAACCCCACGAGCTCATCGCGCTCGAACGCGACGAGCAGCTGGTGGCGCGGGGTCGGCGGACTCTCGATCGCCCCCAACCAGAGCGCAGCAGCCTGCACTTCTGGGACGTCGAGCGCCTCGGGAGGCAGCAGGTCGGCGTAGGCGGTTCGCCAGGTGCTCAGCTGGACGCGGGCCACCCGCTCCGCGTCGGCCGGGCCGGCAGGGCGCACGCTGACATCGGCCACGGGATGAGCCTAGGGGCGGCCGCCCGGGGCAGGATGGACTCGGCAGCACCTTCCACAGGACAGGACACCGGCATGGCGATCGCGACGACGGACCCCACCACAGGACAGGTGATCGAGCAGTTCGAGGAACTGACCGCCCAGGAGCTCGAGGACCGCCTCGCTCGCGCGGCCGCGGCGTTCGCCGGCTACCGCCGGACGTCGTTCGAGCAGCGCGCCGGCTGGATGCGGGCCGCAGCTGACCTGCTCGACGCCGAGGTGCAGGCGACTGCCGAGATGATGACGCTCGAGATGGGCAAGACCGTCAAGGCGGCCCGGGCGGAGGTCGGCAAGTGCGCCGCAGCCTGCCGCTTCTACGCCGAGCACGCCGAGTCGATGCTGGCCGACGAGCACGTCGACGGCAGCGCGGTGAAGGCGGCCCAGGCGTACGTCCGTTGGCAGCCGCTCGGCCCGGTCCTCGCGGTCATGCCCTGGAACTTCCCCCTCTGGCAGGCGATGCGGTTCGCCGCGCCCGCACTCATGGCCGGCAACGTCGGGCTCCTCAAGCACGCCTCGAACGTGCCCCGCACCGCCCTCTACATGGAGGACCTGTTTCGCCGGGCGGGTTTCCCGGCCGACGTCTTCCAGACCCTGCTCATCGGCAGCGGGCTCGTGGAGCAGGTGCTGCGCGACGACCGCGTGGTCGCTGCGACGCTCACCGGGAGCACGCCGGCCGGTCGTTCGGTCGCGGCGATCGCCGGGGACTCGCTCAAGCCGACGGTGCTCGAGCTCGGGGGCAGCGACCCGTTCGTGGTCATGCCGTCAGCCGACCTCGAGCGGGCGGCCCAGGTCGCCGCCACGGCTCGATGCCAGAACAACGGGCAGAGCTGCATCGCGGCCAAGCGCTTCATCGTCCACGAGCAGGTCGCGGACCGGTTCGAGCAGCTGTTCGCCGATGCCATGGCGGCTCTGGTCGTCGGGGACCCCACGGATGAGAAGACGGACGTGGGCCCGCTCGCGACCGAGCAGGGCAGGGTCGACGTCGAGGAGCTGGTCGAGGACGCGGTGGACCACGGCGCAGTGGTCCTCGTCGGTGGCAAGCGGTCTGCGGGCCCGGGCTGGTTCTACCCGCCGACCCTGCTGACCGGCATCACGAGGGACATGCGCATGTTCGCCGAGGAGGTGTTCGGCCCCGTCGCCCAGCTGCACCGGGTGCCTGACCTCGACGCCGCGATCGCCCTGGCCAACGACAGCGAGTTCGGCCTCGGCAGCAACGCCTGGACCAACGACCCGGCCGAGCAGGAGCGGTTCGCCGACGAGCTGCAGGCCGGCATGGTCTTCATCAACGGGATGACCGCGTCCTACCCGGAGCTGCCGTTCGGCGGGATCAAGACCTCCGGCTACGGGCGCGAGCTCAGCGACCTCGGCATGCGCGCGTTCTGCAGCGCCAAGACGGTCTGGGTCGGCACTGGCGAGGGCAGCGGGCCCACGACGGCCCATGCGGAGTAGAGCTAGGAGCGGCAGCCCAGGTCGGTCGCCGGCCCGGTGGTCGCATCCTTGGCGCGCAGGCAGACCTTGACCGTGTTGTGGGGGACGTCGAACCTCGCACTGAAGCCGCGAGCACTGCCCCACCTCGGGAACGCTGCCTCGACGTCCGGTCGCGGGTCGCTCGCGGTCACGGTGCCGACCTGCACCCCGTCCGCGAGCACGTCGATGACGAGCGGGGCTGTCGTGTCGGGGTCGAGGGCCCAGCCCGAGACCTGGACCACGCCGATGTCCGGACGGGCCAGCCCGTCGAAGCGACCGAGCGGCTCGTGGGTGACGACGACATCGCGGCAGCCGAGGTTGGGGTTGTTGCCCCCGATCGCGTAGAGGCAGACGCGCTGGGAGCCCGATCCGGGAGCAGGCAGCACCGTGTCGATGCCGTGACCGGCGCCCCACTCAGGGAACACCCGGCCGACGTCGGGCCGGCTCGAGCCCGCCGTGAGCGGAGTCGCTGTGCCGCCGACGTAGCCGTGCACGGTGACGGGTGCTGCGGTCTTCGGGTCGATGGACCACCCGCGCACCTGCACGCCCCCAGGGACGCGCTCGACCCCGTCGAGGCGGCCCAGCGGGGCGCTCGGCACCAAGACGGCACGGCAGCCCACGTTGGTGTTCGCGTAACCCGGCCCTTGGTTGATCCCGTAGACGCAGACGTTGTGGGTGCCTCCGCCGGCCGGGACGAGGGTGGCGTAGCCGTGCGCGCTGCCCTTGCCGAACGCGGCGCCGACGTCGGGGCGGGAGAGGTCGGCCCGGGTCGGCACGGCCCGGCCGGCGGCGTAGACGTGCACGTCGATCGGCTCGAAGGTGTCAGGGTCCAGCGCCCAGCCCCGGGCCGTGAGCCCGCCCGGGGCGATCCGCACCTCGTCGAGAGCGCCGATCGGGTCTCGCGACGCGTCCGGCGGCACCAGGTAGTCGGCAGAGCTCTGGCCCGGGCAGCTGACGTTGAAGTCGTAGACGGTGTCGGTCCACTGGCCGAAGATCACTGGCCCGCCCGAGAACGACGGCTCAGCGCACTTGCGGAGCGCCCCGTCGCGGTCCGACCGACCTGCCGGCACCCAGGTGGGCAGGGGCGAACGCCGTCCCGGCGTGATGGCGTCCCACGCGCTCTTGTAGGAGTACCACCCGGTCCGCAGTCCTGCTTCGGCGTAGCCCTGAGGACCCCGTCGATGACGGCGTTGTTCTCACCGGCGTTCGCGCTCCACGGCGCGCTGCTCACCGGTTCGATGTCGACCCAGAGCACGGTCGTGCGCAACCCGGCCGCCCGCAGGTTCGCGACGTTGAACCGGGCCTGCGCGACACCGGTCGCGTACAGCTGCTGCTGACGCGTGCCGCCGCCGCCGTATTGCGCCAGCTGGCTGTCGGTCGGGAACGAGCTGACGGCGTAGCCGGCAGTCCACTGCCCGCGGTCACGCGCGTAGGCGACCTGGGAGGTCAGGCACGGGTTCGGGGTGAAGGCCGGCCCGTTCGTGAGCCCGATGATCATGAACTGGGACTCGGGCGGCGGCATCGGGAGGCCGAGCCCCTGCCGACCCGGGATCGTTCCCGTGCCCTTTCGGGCACTGAGGCCACGACACGTCGAAGCCGTACGAGGGGTCCGCCGCGGCGGCGGGCGCGGTCGTGATCGCGACGGCGAGCGGGGCGAGGACAGCGGTGGCGAGACCCACAGCGAGGGCGCGCAGACGGAGCAGTGGCATGGCGCCCGTGTGGTCCCCATCGGCGCTCAATGGGGCGTTTTCGCCGACTTCGTCGGGCCCCTTCGATGCGGGGCCGGGCCCTCGGGGGATCATCGTTGCGGTAGGCGGGTGACAGAGGTGGAGGCGGTGCGTGGCGGCGGTCGAGCGGCTCTCGCCGGCTGCTGCGCGGCGCGTCGCCCTGGCTGCTCAGGGGTTCGCCGACCCGCAGCCGTCGGGCGCGGTCGACCGCAGGCACCTGCGCCGGGTGCTCGGCCGCACGGGCCTGCTGCAGATGGACTCGGTCAACGTCTTCGAGCGCGCCCACTACCTGCCGCTGTTCAGCCGGCTCGGGTCCTACGACAAGGGTCTGGTGGAGCGCGCTGCCTACTGCCCCCGGTCCGCGGACCGGGAGCTGTTCGAGTACTGGGGGCACGAGGCGTCGCTGGTGCCGGTCGCCACCCACCCCCTGCTGCGCTGGCGCATGGCCCGCGCCGAGGCGCTCGAGGAGGGGTGGGGTGGTCCGCTGCGGGTGATGCGTGACCGGCCTGAGCTCGTCGCGCACGTCTTCCGCCGGGTCCAGGACGACGGGCCCCTCACTGCCGGACAGCTCCAGGCCTCGCTGCAGGAGAGCCACGCGGGTGGCCCCTGGTGGGACTGGTCACCGACGAAGGTGGCCCTCGAGTTCCTGTTCTGGTCGGGCCGCGTCACGACCGCGACCAGACGCTCCTTCGAGCGTGTCTACGACCTGACCGAGCGCGTCCTGCCACCAGCCGCGCTGGCCCTCCCCACCCCGACCCGCGAACAAGCGCAGCGCGAGTTGGTGGAGATCGCCGCGAGGGCCCACGGGGTCGCGACCGAGCGGGACCTGCGCGACTACTTCCGGCTACGCCTCGACGAGGGCGCCGCTGCGGTCCGCACGCTCGTCGAGGACGGTTCGCTGCTCCGGGTGGAGGTCGACGGCTGGAAGCAGCCGGCCTACCTGCACCCCGACGCACGCATTCCCCGCCGGGTGCCCGCGACCGCCCTGCTGTCCCCGTTCGACCCGCTCGTGTGGGAGCGCTCGCGCACCTCGCGGCTGTTCGGCTTCGACTACCGGATCGAGATCTACGTGCCGGCGGCGAAGCGGGTGCACGGCTACTACGTGCTGCCGTTCCTGCACGACGGGGCCCTGCGGGCGCGGGTCGACCTCAAGTCCGACCGCAAGGCGGGGGTGCTGAGGGTCATGGCGTCCTGGCTGGAGCCCGGCTCCGATGCCGGGGACACCGCGCACGCCCTGGCCGGCGAGCTCCGGCGAGCAGCCAGCTGGCAGGGCCTGGCCGACGTGGTCGTGGAACCGCGTGGAGACCTGGCCGGTGTTCTCGCCCCGGCGGTCGCCGCGACCTGAGGTCCTCGACCCCCGCGCTCAACCGCGGGACGACCGCACCGCCTTCAGGACCGTGACCGCGGTCTGATGGTCCATGCAGCGCCCGTCGTAGCTCGACGAGGTGGCGTCACCACGACGATCTTGAGCGAACAACGCGGGGACGTCAGGAGAACATCGCCGCGAGGACCGCTTCATCAGGTGTGTGAATGGTTGGTTCGGCCGCATGAGACCGACGCGGCACATGTCGAGTGCGAGTTCCGATCGCTCTAAGGCGTGGTGAGTGCTGGTGCTGGGCGCTGCGCTCATGCCCGGCCGCTGCCTGCCTCTCGCGAGAGGACCCGTGAACTGGCCGTGCTGAAGCGGGCGGACACCTCCTTGATCGAGCGGGCGAGGTTCGTCGTGCCTGGCGCATGGGCCCGGTACTCCGGACGCGGGACGTACCCCGAAGCTCCATGCGGATGAGCCGGAGCACGAGACATGTCGTGGGGCGCTGCATCAGGGTTGTTGCCCGGCTTCTCTTGGGCCTCGCCACGCTTTTCGTGGGCGCGTTGCTGGTGCTCGTTGCTGTGGGCGGCGCGGGCGTGACGAGGGACAGCCTGGAGTGCGGGGGCTTGCCACCACCTGCCGACTCAGGGGTGTCAGAGGACGCCATCGTTAGGGTGGCTCCCGATCTGCGGCTTTTCCCGCTCGGCGTGCGCTGTCTCTACGAGGGTCCGCAAGGGCAGACGATCGTCGTGAGCGACATCACGTTCTGGCACACGCTCGCTCTCGCGTTCGGAGGGCTGCTGATGGTTCTGGGGATCTGCCTCCCCTTCCTTCGCCGACGGCGCCAGCCACAGGCTTGACTCCCAGCCGCCCGCGCGGCGACGTGACTTCGCCCCCGGTGGTGCGCGGGATGCTCGCGATCACTGCCGTGCTCGATGTGGCGTGGCGCGACGACGGTCGGACCGCGGGGGCCGAGGTGTTCGTGGACCGAGCCGAGCGGGCGGCAGAGCGGGACGCGCTGCGTCAGCGGCTGATCGACCTCGCGGTCCGGCTTCGGCGGTCGGGTGGTGGGACGACGACGCGGAGGGGTTCGTCGGGTGAGGCCGAGCCGCCGGATCCTGCTGGCGCTACGGCCTGGAAGGGGCGTCCCGCCGACCGCAAGCGCGGGCGGCGGGACGAGCGGCGGGACTAGTCGTCCCAGGGACCGAAGTCGTCTGTCATGACGTTTCCTTACTGCTTCCCCCGACGTCCTGGGACGAGGGGGCTGCGGAGCGAAGGGCCGTGCTCGCCGCGGGGCGCGTCCGGGTGGACGATCGCTGCCGGGGAGGTCGACCGGGGGAACCGGGCGCAGTGCGCGCCGGGCGGCCGCTGGGCGGGCCGATGACCATCCTAGCGCTACAGGGGCCTTCGGCATTCCCCCGTCGAACTGGAGCGGACCGGACGGGGCAGGATCGTGGCATGACCGACCCCGCGGACCTCACCCTCGTCGAGCTCCTGCCGCTGCTGGCCTCTCGCGCTCTCTCCGCCCGTGAGCTGCTGGCGGCGTGCCTGGCGCGGATCGAGCGGTGGGAGCCCGAGGTCCAGGCCTTCGTCACGCTGACCCCCGAGCTCGCCAGCCGGTCCGCGGAAGCTGCCGACGCAGCTCGGGCAGCGGGGCGTCCGGTCGGCGTCCTGGCGGGTGTGCCCATCGCTCTCAAGGACATCTACTGCACCCGGGGCGTGCCCACGACCGCGTCGAGCCGGGTGCTCGACGGCTACGACCCGGGCATCGACGCTGCGGTCTGGACCCGGCTGCTCGAGGCCGGCGCGGGTCTGCTGGGCAAGACCACCTTGCATGAGTTCGCCTACGGGACGGGGTCCTTCCCGACGAAGAACCCGTGGGACCTGGAACGCACGCCGGGTGGTTCCTCCGGCGGCTCGGCGGCCGCCCTCGCCGCCCGGATGGTCCCGGTCGCGACCGGCACGGACACCGGGGGCTCGCTGCGGATCCCGGCCGCCGCGTGCGGTCTGTCGAGCCTGCGACCGACCTCGGGTCGCGTCTCGGCGTACGGCGTTCTGCCGCTGTCGCACTCCCTCGACGCCACCGGCCCCATGGCCCGTCGGATGCTCGACATCGCCCTGCTGCTCGGTCTTCTCGCGGGCCACGACGCCCGCGACCCTCATTCGCTCGACGAGCCGGTGCCGGCCTACCCGACGGCCGCTAGCCATGACCTGGGTGGGGTGCGGATCGGCTTGCCGACGGCCTACTTCTGGGACGACGTCGACCCGCAGGTCGCCTCCGGTTGCCTGAGCGGTCTGCAGCGCCTGGTCGACCGGGGAGCCGAGCTGGTCGAGGTGGCGCCACCGGCCGAGACGCGACGGCTCCTCGGCGTGCCTGGGACGTACGGCGTCACGATGGGCATCGAGGCCCTAGAGCATCACGCCGGGTGGCTCGCTGAGGGGGAGGAGCTGTACGGCGACGCGGTGCGCCGCCGGTTCGCCGAGGCGCGCGAGGTCACCCTCGAGCAGTACGCCGAGGCGCAGCAGGACCGGCTCCGCTGGGCCGACGACTGGCGGGGCATCGTCGGGGAGGCCGGGCTCGCCGCCGTGGCGCACCCGACGATCCCGCAGCCACCAGGCCTGGTCGGGCCGGACGGGCGGGGCCCCGGTCCGACGATCGGCCTCGCGAAGGCCTGGTCGGTCGCGCGCTTCCCGTCCTTGTCGGTGCCGGTCGGGGTCGACGAGAGGGGCCTGCCGGTGGGCCTGCTCCTCGCGGGCCTGCCCGAGCAGGAGGCGTCGCTGCTCGGGCTCGGCATCACGCTGGACGAGGACGTGCAGCTCTGGCGGAGCTCACCCCTGCCGTCCAACTGACCCCGTCCACGTGAAAAGCGGTGGCGCCCACCCGGCTCGCAGGAGGACGGTGACGTCATGCGCGTCGACCACGTGGACCCGACGGACGACCCCACCTTCGGCGACTGGTTCGCGGTCCTCGAGGCGGCCGACGCCTTCGCCCGGCCGGGTGAACCGGGTTTCTTGCGGGCCGAGGAGCAGCGGGTCAGCATCGACTCCCTGCGTCCTGGGGCTGACACCTGCCACGTGCTCCTGGCTGCGCACGAGGACGACCGGTGCGTGGGGGCTGCGCGGGTCGAGCTGCCGCAGCGAGACAACCTGCACACCTGCGAGGTGGAGCTGGTCGTCCACCCGGGCGCCCGGCGTCGCGGCGTCGGCCGAGCCCTGTGCGCGCAGGTCGAGCGGGTGGCCCGCGACCAGGGGCGGACCGCCGCCGCTGCCTACGCCGATGAACCCCCAGGCACTGAGGGCCGCTCTGCTGGTCGGCTCGCGGCCGTCGCCCTGGGCTGGGAGGTCTGCCAGGTCGAGGCCCGCCGCGACATCAGCGTGCCGCTCGACCCGGGGCTCGCCAGCACCCTGGAGGCGCAGTGCCTGCCGTACGCCGTCGACTATGCGATCCGCACCTGGGTCGACCGCTGCCCGGAGGACCTCGTGGACGACCGGGCCGAGCTGAGCCGCTCGATGTCCACCGACGTCCCGCTCGACGGGTTGGACTGGCGCGAAGAGGTGTGGGATGCCGCCCGCGTGCGTCGCGGGGAGGAGCTCGCAGGGGCGATGGACCGGACCGTCGTCAACGCCGGTGCGGTGCACCTGCCGACGGCGCGCATGGTGGCCTACACGCAGATGGCCGTGCCGCGGCCCCGGCCTGAGCGGGCCTACCAGTGGGACACGATCGTGCTCACGGCCCACCGGGGCCACCGCCTCGCGACGCTGGCCAAGCTCGCCGCTCTGCGCGAGCTTGCGGACCGCAGCCCGGGCACCCGGTTCGTCTCGACCTGGAACGCGCAGGAGAACGCCGCGATGATCCGGGTGAACGACGCGCTCGGAGCTCGGGTGAACGGAGGCATCGCCACCGTCCAGAAGGTGCTGGGCTAGCCCTCGAGGAGCTCGGCCTCGCGCTCCGGGGTCAGTCCGACCGACAGGTCTGGCTCGCCGCGCCAGCGGTCCCAGGCGAGCACGGCTCCGGCGGTCTGCGCCAGCGGGGTGGCCGTCAGCCCGGCCGCGCGGGCCCGGGCGGCGCTGCGCCGGAACATGACGTCCCAGGTCGGGTCGCCGAGCACGAGCGGGAACCCGGAGTCGACACCAGCCGGGTCGACGGGAGCCACCTCGACCGTGCTCCCCGCCGCATCGGCGCAGGTCTGCACGAGCTCGGCCAACGTCGTCGCGCGCTCCGGACCGACGGCGTTGTAGGTCCCGGCACGGTCATCGGACACCAGTGACCCGACCAGCCGGGCCAGGTCGCCGGAGTCGACGACCTGAACGGGCTGCTCCGGTCGGGCGGGCAGGGCCACGCGTCCACCGCGGGCCGCCCGGCGCACCCACCAGGTGAACCGGTCGGTCGGGTCGTGGGGTCCGGCGACGATGCCCGGCCGCACGATCGTCGCGCGGTCTCCGAAGCGCGCCGTGACCTCGTCCTCGCACGCCACCTTGAGCGGACCGTACGTCTCGCCGGTGATCTGCTCGGTGCCCGTCTCGGGCGGCAGGCGGGGCGCGTCCTCGTCCATGCCCTCGCCGGGCGCCTGCAGCCGGTCGTAGACCGATCCGGTCGAGATGAACAGGTAGCGGCCGACCCCGTCGCCGAGCGCGTCAGCCGCCTCGCGAACGTGCCGCGGCACGTAGCCGCTCACATCGACGACCGCGTCGAAGGACCCGCCGGCCAGCGAGGCGTAGTCCCCGGAGTCCCGGTCACCGACGAGGCGTTCGACTCCGGGGAACAGCTCGGACCCGGTGCGACCACGACTGAACAGGGTCACCTCGTCACCCCGGGAGAGGGCGTCGTCGACGATCGCCCGACCGACGAAGGAGGTCCCACCGAGCACCAGGAGTCGCATGGGGGCGAGGGTACGGCGAGAGCTCAGACCGGTCCCACGTGCGCGACGCCACCGACCTCGGCCGCCACGTCCTGATCGCCAGGCCGTCGCGGCCCGAGCTCGACGAGGTACATCGCCGCCAGCACGAGTCCGCCGCCGGCGACCACCCGAGGCCCGAGCACCTCTCCGCCGAAGAGCACGGCGAACAGGGCGGCCCAGACCGGCTCCATGGTCATGATGATCGCGGCCCGGGTGGCCTCGAGGTGGGCCTGGGCCCAGGTCTGGACCACCAGGGCGAGAGCGCCCGCGACCAGCGCCATGTGCACCAGGGCCACCCAGTCGCCGGCCCGGTCGGGGAGGGTGATGCCGCCCGGAACGGCTCCGACGCCGCACACGGCCGTGATGGTCAAGAGCTGGACGACCGTGAGCCCGATCGCGCTCCGGGCGGAGCTCCAGGCGCCGAGGCCCACGATGTGACCGGCGTAGAACAGGGCTGCGAGCAGGGTCAGCGCCTCACCCGCGCCGACCGAGAACCCCTGCAGGGAAAGCACTCCCAGGCCGACGGTGGCCAGTGCGACGGCGATCCACACGGTCCTGCTGATCCGCGCCTGCAGCAGCAGGGCCCCGAGCAGGGGCGTGAACACGACGTACATGCCTGTGACGAACCCCGACACCGACGCGGCGGTGCTCTGCAGGCCCACGGTCTGGAGCAGCTGCGCGACGCCGTAGACCAGGCCGAGGGCGACGCCGTGGCGGCGCTCCGCCGAGGTCAACCGGGACACTGAACGGGGCGCGATGAGCCACAGCGCGGCCGCCGCGAGGGCGAAGCGGACGGCGAGGAAGTCCGTCACCGGGATCCGCTCGAGCACGTCCTTGAGCAGGAAGAAGGTCGAGCCCCACGCCGCCGTCACCCCGAGCAGGCCGAGGGCCGCCAGCCCCGAGCGGGAGCTCTCCCGGGCGGGGAGCGTATGGCTGGACATGCTCCGATGCCACCACACGCCGGGCCCGGCGCACCTCCGGGCTCTTGGGGGTCGCGCCGCTAGGCTGGCCCCGGCTTCCCCGCCACCCTCACGTACGGAGTCCGCTCGTGGTCGCGCTCGCCCCCCTGCAGGTCCAGGTCATCGGTTACACCACGTTCGTGCCCCCGGCAGACGTCCCGTGGGAGACCGATGCCGACGGCGGCCAGGCCCTGGCCGAGTTCGCCGGCCGGGCCTGCTACCAGTCGTGGAGCAAGCCGAACCCGGTGACCGTCACCAACGCGGGCTACCTGCGGCACATCCTGGACGTCGGCCACCTGTCGGTGCTCGAGCACGGCAGCGTCAGCTTCTACCTGACCGGCGTCTCGCGATCGCTCACCCATGAGCTGATCCGCCACCGGCACTTCTCCTACAGCCAGCTCTCGCAGCGCTACGTCCCCGAGCGCGACGCGGCCATGGTCGAGCCCGCGGTCATCGCCGAGGATCCCGAGCTGCACGCCATGTTCCTCGAGGCGGGGGAGCAGGCGCTCGCGTCGTACACCGCCCTGCTCGAGGGCCTGGAGAAGAAGTTCGTCGACGTCGAGAACGTCACGAGCCGGCGCAAGCAGGCTCGGCAGGCCGCCCGGGCGGTGCTCCCCAACGCCACCGAGACCCGCATCGTGGTCACCGGCAACTACCGGGCCATGCGCCACTTCGTGGCCATGCGGGCCAGCGAGCACGCCGACGTCGAGATCCGTGAGCTGGCGATCGCGATGCTCCGCGAGCTGCAGCGGGTCGCCCCCAACGCGTTCGCCGACTTCGAGATCTCGACCCTCGGTGACGGCACGGAGGTCGCGTCCAGCCCGCTCGTCGCAGAGGGCTGACCGGCCCCTGCCCGCTAGCGTGCCCCCGGGTAGCGTGCGAAGCATGAACCCGAGCCCTGCACCCTTCGGCCGGGTGCTCACCGCGATGGTCACGCCGTTCACGGCTGCGGGCGCTCTGGACCTCGACGGCGCGCAGGTCCTCGCGAGCCACCTCGTCGACGCCGGCAACGACGGCCTCGTGATCAGCGGCACGACCGGGGAGTCGGCGACGACGACCGACTCCGAGAAGGACGACCTGCTGCGCGCCGTGGTCGAGGCCGTCGGTGACCGGTGCTCGATCGTCGCCGGGGTCGGCACCAACGACACCGCGGCCTCGGTCGAGCGCGCCGGGGCAGCGACCAAGATCGGTGCGACGGCCCTGCTCGCGGTCACGCCGTACTACAACCGTCCGCCCCAGGCCGGCGTGATCGCCCACCTGAGCACGATCGCCGATGCGAGTGACCTGCCGGTGATGCTCTACGACATCCCCGCGCGCACCGGCCTCGCACTTGAGACCGAGACGATCGTCCGCCTGGCCGAGCACCCGCGGATCGTGGCGGTGAAGGACTCGAAGTTCGACCTCGAGGGGACGTCCTGGGTGCTCAGTCGGACCGACCTCGCCTTCTACTCCGGCGACGACCGGTGGACGCTCCCGCTGCTGGCGCTCGGGGCGGTGGGCGTCGTCGGCACGAGCACGCACCTGACCGCCGGGCGCACCGGCGAGATGATCGAGGCCTTCCTCGCCGGCGACGTCACCCGGGCGCGCGAGCTGCACGAGTCGCTCCTGCCCGTCTACACCGGGATCTTTCGCGGGCCAGGCACCATCATGGTCAAGGCCGCGCTCAGCGAGCTGGGCCTGCCCGGTGGGCCGGTCCGGCTCCCGCTCGTCGACGCCACCCCGGAGCAGAAGACGGTGCTCGCCGCCGACTTCGCCGCTGCCGGGATCCCCCTCGCCCGAGGAGCTGCGTGAGCCACCCCCACCCCGACCTGGGTCTGCCACCCGTCCTCGCGGACGGCGCACTGAGGGTCATCGCCCTCGGCGGGCTGGGTGAGATCGGCCGCAACATGACGGTCTTCGAGCACGCCGGGCGCCTGCTGATCGTCGACTGCGGCGTGCTGTTCCCCGAGGTGGACCAGCCGGGCATCGACCTGATCCTGCCGGACTTCTCCTACCTGCGCGACCGGCTGGACGACATCGAGGCCGTCGTCCTGACCCACGGCCACGAGGACCACCTCGGCGCGGTGCCCTACCTGCTGCGCGAACGCCGCGACATCCCGATCATCGGCAGCCGGTTCACCCTGGCGCTGCTCGCCGCCAAGCTCAAGGAGCACCGGATCACGCCGGTGCTGGTCGAGGTCGCCGAAGAGGAGACCCGGCAGCTGGGCCCGTTCGGGCTCGAGTTCTTCGCGGTCAACCACTCGATCCCCGACGCGCTCGCTGTCGCCATCCGCACGCAGGCCGGCGTCGTCCTGCACACCGGCGACTTCAAGATGGACCAGTTGCCGCTCGACGGCCGGCTCACCGACCTCGGAGGATTCGCCCGGCTCGGCCGCGAGGGCATCGACCTGCTGCTGAGCGACTCGACCAACGCCGAGCAGCCCGGGTTCGTCACCTCCGAGCGGGACATCGCCCCGGTGCTCGACGACGTCGTACGCACCTCGGCCGGACGCGTGATCGTCGCCTGCTTCGCCAGTCACGTGCACCGCGTCCAGGCCGTCATCGACGCAGCTGAGCGCCACGGTCGGCACGTGACGTTCGTCGGCCGCTCCATGGTGCGCAACATGGGGGTGGCCCGCGAGCTCGGCTTCCTGCGCGTGCCGCCAGGCGTGCTCGTCGACATGAAGGACGTCGAGTCGCTGCCCGACAACCGGGTCGTGCTGATCTCGACCGGGTCGCAGGGCGAGCCGCTGTCGGCGCTGTCGCGCATGGCGAACCGCAGCCACCACCAGATCCGCATCGCGGCCCAGGACACCGTCGTGCTCGCGTCGTCGCTGATCCCCGGCAACGAGAACGCCGTCTACCGCGTCATCAACGGCCTGTCCCGCTGGGGCGCGCGCGTGGTGCACAAGGGCGTCGCGAAGGTCCACGTCTCCGGTCACGCCTCGGCCGGCGAGCTGCTCTACCTGTTGAACGCGACCCGTCCCTCCAACGTCATGCCGGTGCACGGCGAGTGGCGCCACCTGCGCGCACACGCCGAGCTGGCCCACCTCACCGGCGTGCCGCGCGAGCGCATCGTCCTCGCCGAGGACGGGGTGGTGGTCGACCTCGTCGACGGCAAGGCCTCTATCGTCGGCGCCGTGCCGTGCGGCTACGTCTTCGTCGACGGCATGGAGGTCGGTGACGTCACCGAGACGACGCTCAAGGACAGGCGCATCCTCGGTGACGAGGGCTTCATCTCGGTCACCCTCGCGGTCGACAGCGTGACCGGCAAGATCGTCGGCGGGCCGGACATCTCGGCGCGCGGGTTCAGCGACGACAGGTCGGCCTTCGACCCGGTCAAGGCGCTCATCGAGGCCGAGCTCGACCGGGCGGCCGGGGAGGGTGTCGCCGACGCCCACCAGATCGCCCAGACCGTCCGGCGCATCGTCGGCCGATGGGTCAACGACACCTACCGGCGACGCCCCATGATCATCCCGGTCGTCGTCGAGGTCTGAGCCCGGGGGGCTCGGGCGCAGGATGATCGGCCGGGGGGACGTCGGGGTCGTTCATACGCCCGGGGTTCACCCAGCCGATCATCCTGCGCCCGAGCGCCCTCGACCGGGGCCGACCGCGCTGGCGGCGTGTCAGAGCAGTGACGGGTGTGACGGGTGGTACGGGGCGGTAGCGTCCGGCCATGGCCAGCCGCGGACCCACGACGACCCGTCCCCGCTCGAGTGCGGCGGCCAAGGGTGGCGGCAGCAAGGTGACCAGCACCCGGGTCACCAGCCCGAGGGCCCAAGGCGCAGGGGCAAAGCGAGCCCCGGCAAAGCGCGCGCCAGCCAAGCGCGCGCCGGCCAAGCGAGCGCCGGCCAAGCGTCCGACCGGCCGGAGCAGATCGCCCGGCCTGCTCACCCAGCTGATCAGCGTGGTGACCGTCGTCATCACGGGAGTGGGCCGACTCCTGCTCGGGCTGCTGCGACTGCTCGCCGGTGCGATCGGCAGCCTGTCGCGTGCCGCCGGATCGAGCGCGCGCGACCTCGACCCGGCCCACCGCCGTGACGGCCTCGGCCTGCTGCTGCTGGCGGCCGCCCTGGTCAGTGCCGGGGGCGTCTGGTGGCACGCCGGGGGGGCCGGCGACGCGGTCGCGGACGCGCTCACCTCCGTGCTCGGCCGTGGCGCGCTCGCCCTACCGCCCCTGCTGGCGCTGTCCGGCGTGCGCGTGCTGCGTCACCCTGACGGCAAGGGCGGTCGCGGGCGCCTCGCCGTCGGCTGGTCGGCGCTCGCCCTCGGAGTGCTCGGCGTCGTGCATGTCCTGCGCGGCGACACCCCGACCGACGACAAGGGCGGTCTGGTCGGTTTCCTGCTCGGTGACCCGCTGCAGCAGGGGCTGACGGTCTGGCTCGCCGTCCCGGTGCTCGTCCTGCTGGCCGGGTTCGGCCTCCTCGTCGTGACCGCCACCCCCTTGGCGCAGGTGCCCGCCGGGGTCCGGGCGCTCCGTGACAAGGCGCTCGGGCGCACACCCCCGCCTCCCGAGGAGTCGCCGGACGCGCCGGAGCCCCTCGCGCCGCTGCGTCGCCGCTCACCGCGCAGCCGGATCGGCTCGCTGCAGGACACTCCCGAGGACATCTCGCCGGTCGTCGTGGAGCACACCGCAGTTCCCCATCTGGCGCCCGATCTGGCGCCCGAACTGGCCCCGATCGCCCCGCCCGTGCACACGTCCGCGCCGAAGAAGGCCGAGCAGCTCACGCTCGCTCCGCCGGAGGGCGGCTACCTCCTGCCCCCGAGCGACCTGCTCGCAGCTGGAACGCCGCCGAAGAAGCGAAGCGCAGCGAACGACGAGGTGATCGCCGCCCTCACCAGTGTCCTGCAGGACTTCCAGGTCGACGCCCGCGTCACCGGCTTCTCGCGCGGACCGACGGTCACCCGCTACGAGGTGGAGCTCGGCCCGGCGGTCAAGGTCGAGCGGATCATCCAGCTCAGCCGGAACATCGCGTACGCCGTGAAGTCCCCGGACGTGCGCATCATCAGCCCGATCCCCGGCAAGAGCGCCGTCGGCATCGAGATCCCCAACACCGACCGGGAGAACGTCAGTCTCGGCGACATCCTGCGCAGCAGCGTCGCGGTGAACGACCACCACCCGATGCTCGTCGCGCTGGGCAAGGACATCGAGGGCGGCTTCGTCTGCGCCAACATCGCCAAGACGCCGCACATCCTCATCGCCGGGGCCACGGGGGCCGGCAAGTCCGTCTGCATCAACAGCCTGCTCGTGAGCGTGCTGACCCGGGCCACTCCCGACGAGGTGCGCATGGTGCTGGTCGACCCGAAGCGGGTGGAGCTGACCGCCTACGAAGGCATCCCGCACCTGATCACCCCGATCATCACCAACCCGAAGAAGGCGGCGGAGGCGCTGCAGTGGGTCGTGCGCGAGATGGACATGCGCTACGACGACCTGTCCGCGAGCGGCTTCCGGCACGTGGACGACTTCAACAAGGCCGTACGCGCCGGAGAGCTCGTCGCTCCCGAGAACAGCCAGCGGGTCTACCAGCCCTACCCCTACCTCATGGTCGTGATCGACGAGCTGGCCGACCTGATGATGGTGGCGCCCCGCGATGTCGAGGACTCCATCGTCCGCATCACCCAGCTCGCCCGCGCTGCCGGCATCCACCTGGTCATCGCCACCCAGCGACCGAGCGTCGACGTGGTGACCGGCCTGATCAAGGCCAACGTGCCCAGCCGGTTGGCCTTCGCGACGAGCAGCGGCACCGACAGCAAGGTCATCCTCGACCAGCCCGGCGCCGAGAAGCTGATCGGCAAGGGGGACAGCCTGTTCCTGCCGATGGGTGCCTCCAAGCCGATGCGCATCCAGGGCGCCCTCGTGACCGACGCCGAGGTCGCCGCGGTCGTGAAGCACTGCAAGGAGCAACGGCAGCCGGCGTTCCGCGAGGACCTCACCGCAGGGCCGGCCGAGAAGAAGGAGGTCGACGAGGACATCGGCGACGACCTCGACGTCCTCTGCCAGGCCGTCGAGCTCGTCGTCACGACGCAGTTCGGGTCGACCTCGATGCTCCAGCGCAAGCTGCGGGTCGGGTTCGCCAAGGCTGGCCGGCTGATGGACCTGATGGAGAGCCGCGGCATCGTCGGGGCCTCCGAGGGGAGCAAGGCTCGCGACGTGCTGATCCGGCCGGAGGAGCTCGACAGCGTCCTCGTGGTCCTGCGCGGCGGCGACGACCTCGAGGGCTAGGGAGCCGTGGTCCCGCCCGGTGCCGCGAGCTCACGGACGACCCCGGGTACCGGACGACCGAGCAGGAAGCCCTGCACCAGCCGGCAGCCGGCGGCGGAGAGCGCGGCGAGCTGCCCGTCGGTCTCCACCCCCTCGGCGACGACCTCGATGCCTAGTTGCGCGGCCAGTGCCACCACTCCGGCAACCAGGCGCACCGCCTCAGGGTCCGGCAGCTCGGCGGTGAAGGTGCGGTCCAGCTTGATCCGGCCGACGGGCAGCCGCTGCAGCCAGGTCAGCGTCGAGTAGCCGGTGCCGAAGTCGTCCAGTGCCGTGTGGACACCCAGGTGGCGCAGCTCGGAGAGCCGGGATGCGACCCCTGGCAGGTCGGCCAGCGTCCGGCTCTCCACCACCTCGAGGCAGAGCAGAGAGGGTTCCAGGCCGGACTCGGCCAGCGCGGACCTCACGGCGGGGACGAGGCGCGGGTCCGACAGAGTTCGGGCAGCGAGGTTCACCGAGAACTGCAGGCTCGGGGTCCCGGCGGTACCGGTCCACTGGACGGCTTCGACGCAGGCCGCCCGCACGGCCCACAGGTCGAGCTCCACGACCAGACTGCTCTCCTCGGCCAGCGGGAGGAACGCGCCTGGCGGCAGCAGGCCGAGCCGGGGATGAGCCCAGCGCAGCAGCGCCTCGACCCCGACGACCTCAGGCCGGGATCCGGTGACGTCCACGATCGGCTGGTAGTGCAGCCGGAGCTCGCCCTGGGTCAGCGCTTCCACGAGGTCCTGCTCGAGCGACGGCCCGACCGCCGGAGGGGAGCGCACGTCGTCCGCGCAGCTGATCTGGTTGCGGCCGCGCTGCTTCGCCGCGTACATCGCGGTGTCCGCAGAGCGCAACAGCCGATCGGACCGTCCCTCAGTCCCGGCGTGGAGAGCGACGCCGATACTCGTCGTCACCCGGAGCTCCCGACCGGCGAGCCGGAAGGCATGGTCGAAGCTATCGATGATGCGTTGCGCCACCGCCTCGGCGAGGCCCGGGTCCGTCACGCCGGGCAGCAGCACGGCGAACTCATCACCGCCCATGCGGCCCACGCTGTCGCCCGGCCGGAGGCACCCGCGCAACCGCGCCGACACCTGGCGCAGCAGCTCGTCGCCGGCAGCGTGACCGAGCAGGTCGTTGACCTGCTTGAAGCGGTCCAGGTCGCAGAACAGGACGGCGACGCCGCAGCGGGGGGAGCAGGTTCGCAGCGCCCGGTCGAGCTGGTCGCGCAGCAGCGCTCGGTTCGGCAGACCGGTCAGGTCGTCGTGGAGCGACTGGTGCTTGATGGTCTCGACGAGCCGGGCGTTGAACAGCGCAGTCGCGGCGGAGTCGGCCACGCTGGTCAGCCGGGCGATCCGCTCCTCCAGGTCGTCCGGGCTGCCCTCGTCCGTCGACCAGCTCGCCGTCGCGACGCCGAGCAGGTCGTCGCCAGCCAGGAGCGGGACGGCGAGACAGGTCCCGACCCCGATGGCCGAGAAGAGCCCGGACAGGCTCGACCCCGGGTCGGCTTGGCGCAGCACGAGAGGCCGCCGGCGAGTCAGCATCTCGACCAGCTCCGGATGGTCGTCCGGCCGCAGGGTGGCTGCCAGGAGCACCTCCCGCTCACCGGGGGAAAGCCCGGACACGGCGGTCGTCCGAAGCTCGCCGGTGTGACTGTCCCACCGGCGCACGGCCGCGCTGCTGCACCCCACGATGCTGGGCAGCGCCGCCACCACGACGTCCTCGACCGCCGCGCTGCTTCCGGCGGCCGCCAGCCCGTGGGAGAGCCCCAGGAGGGCGGTCGCCCGCTCCTCGCCGCGACGGCTGCCCTCCATGGCGACGAGCAGGTCGAGAGCGACGGCGGCGTTGCGCGCGTACGCGGCCAGCATGTCCTGCTCCTGCGCCATGCCCGTCTGACCGTGCCCGTGCAGCGCGGCAAGGCGGCCGTGGTGGTGCCGCGTCGACGCGACGTCGACCACGACGGCGCCCGCACCCAGGTCCCCTCCCGTGAGCATCAGCTCGGCGACCTCCTCGGCCCGGGCCTGCTCGAGGCCGGCCGCGAACACCATGCGCCGGTTCGTCGACGGGCTCTGCACGGCGAGGACGTACGCGGGCGCCAGGACGGCGGAGGCAGCCCGCTCGGTGATCCGCTGCAGGACGTCCTCCACCCGGTCGCTGCTGACGAGGTCGGTGGCGACCGACTGGAGCGCCTCGAGCTGCAGGCGCAGCACGCCCAGCTCGGGATCGGCGATCTCACTGCGCCGCCGCCACCGTGTCCGCTGAGTCCAGGTCACGTGGTAGAGGCAGGCCGGGTAGCCGTCGGCCTCGCACTCCTCGTGCAGGATCCGGGCCGCGGGGAGCCTGAAGATCTCGGGGACGACGGAGAACAGGCCCTGCGCGTAGAGGCAGTCGAGCCGGGAGTGGGTGTAGCCCTCGTGCAGCTCGAGGCGGATGGTGGCGTGCGTGCGGCCGAGCTCGAGCACCCGCATCGTTGACGTCGTCGAGAACTTCGCGACGGCGCGGGGGAGCGTGCGAAAGACCTGCCGGGGGGAGCCGAGCCGGCGCAGCACCGTGGTGAGGGTCGGGCTGAGCCCGTTGCGCAGCGCGCTCGCCCCTACCTCGAACATGGCGTCCGGACGGCCGACCGCGGCGGTCGTCTCCTCGAACAGGCGCACGCGCGTCTCGTAGCTGACCCACCGGGCCGGGTCGATCAGCTCGGCGATGGTGTACGGCGAGCCCGAGGCCGCCACCACCCGGCGCACGCCGTCCTCACCGAGGTGCTGGCGCACGTAGGCGAGGACGAGGCCGGTCGTGGCGGAGGACGTCTCGCGGACCGGTGTCACGCGTCCTCATCGTCAGGACGTGCCGTCTCCTTGACGCGTCAGGTCCCTGCGGTCGACGCCGGAGGCAGCTGCAGGAGCGGCCGTAGACTCCTCTGATGACGTCCTCCCCCCGCGTGTCCCTGGTGACCCTGGGCTGCGCGCGCAACGAGGTCGACTCGGAGGAGCTCGCGGGACGTCTGGACGCCGCCGGCTGGGAGCTGGCCGGGCCGGACGACGAGCGGCCCGCCGACGTCGTCGTGGTCAACACCTGCGGCTTCGTCGAGAGCGCCAAGAAGGACTCGATCGACACCCTGCTAGCCGCCTCGGACACCGGCGCGAAGGTCGTGGCCGTCGGGTGCCTGGCCGAGCGCTACGGCACCCAGCTCGCCGACCAGCTGCCCGAGGCCGACGCCGTGCTGGGCTTCGACGCCTACGCGACACTGCCCGACTCGCTCGCCCGCGTCCTCGGCGGGGAGCGACCAGCGAGTCACGCCCCGGGCGACCGCCGCAAGCTGCTCCCGATCAGCCCGGTCGACCGCGCCGCCGTCGTGGAGCAGCTGTCGAGCGAGCCGGGTGCCATCGACATCGGCATCCCCGGCCACGCGGGCGGGCCCACCGTCGTACGCCGTCGGCTCGACGACAGCCCGGTCGCACCGCTGAAGCTCGCCTCCGGCTGCGACCGGCGCTGCTCGTTCTGCGCCATCCCCAGCTTCCGCGGTTCCTTCGTCAGCCGGCGCCCGAGCGACGTGCTCGCCGAGGCCCGTTGGCTCGCCGAGCACGGGGTCCGTGAGCTCGTGCTCGTGAGCGAGAACTCCACCTCCTACGGCAAGGACCTCGGCGACCTGCGCCTGCTCGAGACGCTCCTGCCCGAGCTCGCCGCCCTCGACGGGATCGAGCGGGTCCGGCTGTCCTACCTCCAGCCGGCCGAGATGCGACCGGGGCTCGTCGAGGTGCTGACATCGACGCCGGGTGTCGCGCCGTACTTCGACATGAGCTTCCAGCACTCCTCGGCGACGGTGCTTCGGCGCATGCGCCGGTTCGGCGACACCGACCGCTTCCTCGACCTGCTGGCACAGATCCGGGCCGGTGACCCGACGGCCGCCGTGCGGAGCAACGTCATCGTCGGCTTCCCCGGCGAGACCGAAGCCGACGTCGCCGAGCTCGAACGCTTCCTGATCGCCGCCCGGCTCGACGCGGTCGGCGTCTTCGGCTACTCCGACGAGGACGGCACGGAGGCCGAGGGCCTGCCCGACCACCTGCCGGACGACATCGTCCGGGAGCGGGTGGCCCGCCTCACCGAGCTGGTCGAGGAGCTCACCAGCCAGCGTGCCGAGGAGCGCGTCGGCGAGCTGGTCGAGGTGCTGGTCGACTCGGTGCTCGACGGCGTGGTCGAGGGACGCACGGCCGGCCAGGCCCCCGAGGTCGACGGCTCGACGACGCTGGGCGGCCCTGGGGTCGACGTGCTCGCCGTCGGCGACCTGGTGCGGGCGAGGGTCGTGGCGAGCGAGGGCGTCGACCTGATCGCCGACGTGGTCGAGTTGAGCTCCCCGATGCGGCACCCCATCTCGGCATGAGGGGGCCCGGCCTGAGGGGGCCCGGCCTGAGGGGTACCGGCATGAGGGCCCGCCGTTGAGCACGAGTCTCGGCCCGGGGGACCCGCTCGTGGCCCCGGTCGACCCGGTCAGCCCGTGGAACGTCGCCAACTACCTGACGGTCCTGCGCCTGCTGCTCGTCCCGGTCTTCCTGGTGCTGCTGCTCGCCGAGGGGGGCGACGACACCAGTCTGCGCGTCGCTGCCGCCGTCGTGTTCGCGATCGCGGCCTACACCGACCGGATCGACGGGCAGCTCGCCCGCAGCCGGGGCCTGATCACGTCCTTCGGCAAGCTGGCTGACCCGATCGCCGACAAGGCCCTCACCGGCGCGGCTTTCGTGGGACTCTCGCTGCTCGGTGAGCTGGCCTGGCCGATCACCGTCCTCGTCATCGTCCGCGAGGTGGGGGTCACCCTGCTCCGCTTCTTCGTGATCCGGCACGGCGTCATCCCGGCGAGCCGGGGCGGCAAGCTGAAGACGCTGCTGCAGGGGGTCGCGATCGGTCTCTACGTCCTGCCGCTCACCGGTGTGCTGGCGTCGGGCCGGGCCGTCGTCATGGTCCTGGCCGTCGTCGTGACCGTCGTGACCGGGCTCGACTACGTGATGCGCGCCGTCACGCTGCGACGGACGTCCGAACGAGCTGCGATGAAGCGGGCTCGCAGGACCATCGCATGAGTGCCGAGTGAGCGCCGAATCAGGGACAGCATGAGGACCGCGGTGGTCGCTGTCGGCGACGAGCTGCTGCTCGGCGACATCGTCAACGGCAACGCCGCGTGGCTCGGGAGCGAGCTCGCGACCGTGGGCGCCCAGGTCGTCCACTCGTCGATGGTCGGCGACGACGTCGAGGCCATCGCCGACGCGATCCGGCACGCTCTGTCCGCTGCCGAGGTCGTCCTGGTGACCGGCGGCCTCGGGCCCACGACGGACGACGTCACGCGCGACGCGGTGGCTGCCGTGGCCGGCGTCCCCCTGGTGCGCCAGCCGGCTCTCGAGGCGGGGCTCCGCGAGAAGTTCAGGGCGTACGCCGTCGAGATGCCGGGCGCCGTACTCCGCCAGGCCGACGTGCCCGAGGGAGCGACGCCCCTGGACAACCCGGTGGGAACGGCACCTGGTCTGCGGGTCGAGTTGGGCCAGCAGCTGGTCTTCGCCCTGCCCGGGCCGCCCCACGAGCTTGCCGCCGTCGCCCGCGGGGGAGTGCTCGACGAACTCCGCGAGCGAAGCGGTCGGATCGTCGTGACGCGCACCCTGCACTGCGCCGGGCTCGGTGAGAGCAACGTCGCCGAGCTGGTCGAGGGGGCGATCGACGTCCCGGCGGGCGTGGACCTCGCCTACCTCGCCGGCGGGGCGGTGGTGCGGGTCCGGCTCACGACGTCGGCGCCGACGGCGGCCGAGGCCGACGCGCTGCTCGGTCCGCTCCTTGCGCGGCTGGAGTCGGCGCTCGGCGAGAGCGTGTTCGGGCGCGACGACGACACCCTGCCGGCTGTGCTGCTGCGCCGCCTCGTCTCTGCCGGGGCGACCGTCGGGGTCGCCGAGTCCCTGACGGGCGGGCTGCTCGGGGCGGCGCTGACCGACCTGCCCGGGAGCAGCGCAGCGTTCCGGGGCGGGCTGCTGGTCTACGCCACCGACCTCAAGGCTTCGCTGGCCGGGGTGCCCGAGGACGTCCTCACCCAGCACGGGGCAGTCTCGACGCAGACGGCGCAGGCGCTTGCGATCGGGTGCCGGGACCGGCTGGGGGCGACGTACGGCATCGGCGTGACGGGTGTGGCCGGGCCCGACCAGCAGGAGGGCCAGCCGGTCGGCACGGTCCACGTCGCCGTCGCCGGACCCGGCGGCCTCGTCACCCGCTCCGTGCGGCTGCCCGGGGACCGCGGCCGGGTCCGGTTGCTCGCGGTCACCGTGGCGCTCGATCTGCTGCGGCGGGAGCTGCCGGCGACGACCCCGTTCCGCTGAGGGCAGACTCCGCACCTCGGCAGTGCACTAGCGGGCTGCGCTGTGGCGGGTAGCCTGCGACGGAACGAGGAGGTGGAACGTGGCGGTGCTCCGAACGCTGTTGGGCGAGGCCCTGCGCACCACGAGGTTGGGCCAGGACCGCACGCTGCGCGAGGTGAGCTCGGCCGCGCGGGTCAGCCTCGGCTACCTCTCCGAGGTCGAGCGCGGCCAGAAGGAGGCCTCGTCAGAGCTGCTGGCCAGCATCTGCCGCGCCCTTGGAGTCCGGCTCTCCGACGTCCTGCGTGAAGTGAGCGAGAGCCTGTCCATCCTCGAACCCCAGCCGCTCCCGATCCCGACCGGCGTTCCCGCTGAGCACCCGTCCGAGCGGCCGGTCCTCGAGCCGGTCGGTGGTGAGCGCGGTCCGGCCGCCGAGCTGCGTGCACCGGTGCGGGCCGGGGTTCGCAACGTCGCGGCCTGACGGCCGAGAGCGACGAGACAGAAGTGACTGGACCGATGCCCGTCGAGGCTGGGCAGGCGCCTCCGGAGGTTGGGCAGGCGCCCACGGCCTACCCCTCCGACGCTCCGCGGCGGCAGCGGGGGACCCGCACCAGGTCGGGCAACGCGATGGACCGCACCCGCTCGGCCATCCTGGCCGCCGCCCTCCAGTGCGTGGCCGCGCAGGGAGTCCGCAAGACCACCATGGGTGATGTCGCGGCGGCCGCCGGCATCGCCAAGGCCACGCTCTACAACCACTTCCGGACCAAGCCCGACCTGCTCGCCGCCCTGGTCGACGAGCAGGTGGCGCTCCTGGCCACCGCCTGCACCGCTCTCGCCGACGAGGCGACCGCAGGGGGCGGTGGCGGCGCGATCGACACTGCTCTGATCCACGCCGCCGGCGTGCTCGCGGGCTCCCAGGCGGTGCGGCGGGTCGCCGAGCAGGAGCCGGCGCTGCTGCTCCCCCTGCTCGTGCCCGGTCCGGGTCGGGCCTGGTTCCAGGCTCGCGCTGGTGTGGGTGACGTGCTGGTGGCCGCCGGGCTCCCGGCTGTTCCCGAGGCCGTCGACACGGTCCTGCGCTGGGTCGTCGGACAGCTGGTCTGGCCGGTCGAGCCGGCCCTGATCGCGTCCAGCGCGGCCCTTGTCGGTGCGGGCGTCGGTGTGGGCGTCGGTGCGGCGACAGCCGGTTCGGCAGGTGAGTTCCAGCTGCTCGACCCGGAGCCGGGCCAGGCCGAGCCGGACGAGACCGACCGCACCGACACCCGCTGACGGACCGCGCCCCGGGCGAGCGCTCTGGGGCGATCCGCCTCGCACGCCCCGCCCGACGTGCGAGCATCGATCGACGATCACCGCGCAGGACCGGGACGCACGACGGGGGGAGCGCCGACAGGTGGCAGGCCGCAGCCGGGTCCCGCTGATCGTCGCCGTGGTGGTCGGGGTGATCGCTGTCCTGGTCGTGCGTGGCGTGGCGACGGGCGACGGCGACGACGGTGCGCGATCGAGCGCGCCGGGGCTGCCGAAGGACTGCGTCGCGCTCCAGCTGAGCGCGTCGTCGGAGAAGGCGGCCCTGCTCAGGGGCATCGCCGACGACTACGCGAAGGACGACGGCGAGGCCTCGGGCACGTGCGCGCGGGTCGTCGTGACCAGCAAGGCCAGTGGCGGCTCGACGGAGGCCCTCGCCCGCGGCTGGGACGAGCGGGTCGACGGGCCGAGACCGGACGTGTGGTCTCCCGCGTCGAGCTCCTGGGCCGGCCTGCTGCGTCAGGGGACCGACGCGCGTGACGCGCCCGACCTGGTCGGGGACGCCGAGCTGCCCTCGCTCGCGCGTACGCCGCTGGTCATCGCGATGCCCAAGCCGATGGCCGAGGCGCTCGGCTGGCCGGCCACCCCGCTCGGCTGGGGCGACGTGCTCAAGCTGGCCCAGGACCCGCAGGGGTGGGCCGCCCTCGGCAAGCCCTACGGCGCCTTCAAGCTCGGCAAGACCAACCCGAACTTCTCGACCTCCGGTTTGAACGCCACCGTCGGGGCCTACTTCGCGGCTACCGGGCTCTCGAGCGACCTGCAGCTCGCCGACCTGCAGAAGCCGGCCGCCGTCGACTACGTGCGGGCGGTCGAGAGCGCGGTCGTCCACTACGGCGACACCAGCCTGACCTTCTTGTCCAACCTGCAGAAGGCGGACGACGCCGGCCAGGGGCTGACCTACGTGAGCGCGGTGACGGTCGAGGAGAAGTCGGTCTGGGACTACAACCAGGGCAACCCGACCGGGGACCCGGTCACGCTGGGCAAGCACCCGAAGCCGAAGACCCCGCTGGTCAGCATCTACCCCAAGGAGGGGACGCTGTTCAGCGACAACCCCTACGTGGTGCTCAAGGCCGACTGGGTCGACGACGCCAAGCGCGCCGTCGCGGCGGACTTCCTGGCCTACGTGCAGGGCGCCGGGTCCCAGAAGCGGTTCGCCGACGCGGCGTTCCGCTCCTTCGACGGCAAGGCAGGGGCCCGGATCACCCCCGCCGAGGGCATGCTCCCCGACGAACCCAAGGCGGTGCTGAACCCACCTGCTCCGCCGGTCCTTGCCGGGGTCCGGGACTCGTGGGAGCAGCTGCGCAAGCGCGCCAAGGTGCTGCTGGTCCTCGATGTGTCCGGCTCGATGGCCGAGCAGGTCGGCTCCGAAGGAGCCAGTCGGCTCGACCTCGCCAAGCGGGGCGCATCGTCAGCCGTCGACCTGCTGGCGGCTGACGACGAGGTGTCGCTGTGGATCTTCTCCACCGAGCAGGACGGTCGCAAGCCCTACCGGCAGCTGGTCCCGTTCGGGCCGGCGGCTGAGCGCAAGGGCCCGATCAAGGAGCAGATCGCCGACCTCGTGGCGAGCGGTGGCACGGGGCTCTACGCGACGATCCGTGCGGGCGCGGCGAGCCTCGCGGCCGACTTCGACCCGGGCCGGATCAACGCCGTGGTCGTGCTGACCGACGGGCGCAACGAGTTCGCTGCCGACAGCAACATCGACTCGCTCACCCGGGCGCTCAAGGGCGAGGACGCCGACCGCACCGTGCGGGTCTTCCCGATCGCGTACGGCGACGACGCCGACATCGGCGAGCTCACCAAGATCGCTGACGCGTCACGCGCCGCGGCGTACGACGCGTCGGACCCCGCCTCGCTCGACAAGGTGCTCACCGCGGTGCTGAGCAACTTCTAGGATCCTGGGATGGGCCTTGGCGAGGAGTTGAGGGACCCGTGGGGCCTGCTCGCCGCGGGCGTGTCCGGCGGGATGGCCTGGGCCGTGCTGGGCGCCTCGGTCGGAGCTGCCGCCCTGCCGGTCGGCCTGGCGGTGGGCGCCGCCGTCCTGGGGGTCAAGGTCGTCAGCGGCGTCCTGCTGAACCGCGACGACGAGTCGGCGCCAGAGGCAAGGGAGTTGCCGCGACCGCCCAGGGGGTCGGCCGCTGACCTGTGGCTCAGGCGCGCAGAGGCAGCCGTCGGCTCGCTCGACGACCTGGTGCGCACCGCCGGCCCCGGTCCGGTGGCGGCGAACCTGCGCGGGGCTGCCGCCGAGTCCCGCGCCACGCTGACCGCGCTGGCCGGCCTGGGCGCTCAGGCCTGTGCTGTCGAAGGCGCGCTTACCCGGGTCGACGGGCAGCAGCTCGACGAAGAGGCAGCCCATCTGCGGAGCCGGGCGCAGCTCGGCGGTCCGCCGGGGGTGAAGGCTGAGATCGCGCGCAGCGCGGCGGCGGTCGGAGACCGGATCGCGGTCCGCGACCGGCTCCGCGAGGCCCGGGACACCGTGCTCGCCCGCATGCAGGCCGTCGCCCACGGCCTCGAGAGCCTGGTCGCCCGCATGGCCGAGGTGCTCGCGCTGGCCGAGACGACCGGGACCTACGAGGACACCGCAGGGGTCGTGTCGGAGCTGGCCGGCGAGCTCGAGGGGCTGCGGGCAGGGCTGGCAGAGGCCGAGGCCGCTTCCCGGGGTGTCCTGGCTGAGACCCCCCTCCCGCCCGAGCAGTAGCCCCTGCACCGCTGGCCCGCCGGGCCGTCCGCTGGCCGGGCGCGGGTCGGGCCTGACAGACTGTCCCCTGACGCCGAGCAGCACGGACCACCGACCGAGGAGCACTCCAGATGGCCAACCCCTTCGTACGCGGCTGGAAGTACTTCATGGCCCTGCTGTCCGGCAAGCTGGACGAGCACTCCGACCCCAAGATCCAGATCCAGCAGGCGATCGAAGAGGCTCAGCGCTCTCACCAGCAGCTCACCCAGCAGGCTGCGGCCGTCATCGGCAACCAGCGCCAGCTCGAGATGAAGCTGGCTCGGCAGATGAGCGAGGTCGAGAACCTCCAGGCCTCCGCCCGCCAGGCCCTCGTCCTCGCGGACAAGGCCCGCGCAGAGGGTGACGAGGCCAAGGCTGTGAAGTACGAGCAGACCGCCACCACCTTCGCCACCCAGCTGGTTGCGGGTGAGCAGTCGATGGAGGACCTGAAGAGCTTGCACGACCAGGCCCTGCAGGCCGCCGAGCAGGCCAAGAAGGCCGTGGAGAACAACGCCGGACAGCTGCAGACCAAGCTGGCCGAGCGGAGCAAGCTGCTGACGCAGCTCGAGCAGGCCAAGATGCAGGAGCAGGTGTCGGCCAGCCTGTCGTCGATGTCCCAGCTGTCAGCGCCGGGCAGCACGCCGAACCTCAATGAGGTCCGCGACAAGATCGAGGCCCGCTACGCCAAGGCCCTGGGGTCGGCCGAGCTGGCCAAGGACAGCGTCGAGGGGCGCATGCTCGAGGTGCAGCAGTCCTCCCTCGAGATGGCCGGCACCTCGCGGCTCGACCAGATCCGGGCCAGCATGGCTGGCCGCGAGCTGGCCGCCCCGCCGGAGGCCGAGACCCCGAAGCTCGCCAGCGGCACCCCCACGGCGACCCCGGCGGCCACTCCGGTGGCCGAGGCTGACAAGACGACCTGAGCCCATGACGCTGGACGGTGCGCTCCACGACCGGCGGCTCGCCAAGCAGCTGAGTCGCCGGGCGCGCGCATCTGCCCGGGCCCAGCGGGCGTACGACAAGGCTGTCCAGCGGCGCGAGCGAGCAGTGGCGGAGGCCCGCGAGGGGCTTCCGCGACACGTCGTGGTCGGGCTGGCCGCGGGTGCGGCGAGCTGGCCGCTCGACGGGGTGCTGGGAGTGCTGGCGGTCGTCACGGCAGGCGTCTGCGGACTGCGTGCCTACCGCGAGGTGTGCACGCTGCGCCTGCCGCCGATCGGCCCGCTCGCCCTGCCTGCACCCGCCCCCCCGGCCGTCGACCGGCGCTCGGCGGCCTTCCCGGCTGTCCTGCGTCTCGAGCGCGTGCAGCAGGACCTGGCCCGTCTGCTCCCCCTCGTCCCGCCGGTCGGGCGTGAGGTGGCTGATGAGGCATGGCAGGCGGCCGGCGAGGTCGATCTTGCTCTGCGCTGGCAGGCCGTTCGACTGTCTGTGGTCGAGCCGCACCGCCCGCTCGAGTCCGCCGTGCTTCGACGGCTCGACGACGCGGTCGGCTCGCAGGAGAGGCTCGTCGGCGCCGTCGCCGACCTGGTCGCGGCGAGCGCCGACCCCTCCGCCACCCTGCGGCTCCAAGAGGCCACCGATGCCGTGCACGGGTTGGCAGCAGGGCTGCGCGAGCTGCGCTGACCCCGCCGCTCAGCCGCGCCGGACGACCCCGGCGGCCTTGTCGACCACGACGGTGACGGTCGGGAGTGGCTCGGGAGCCGGACCCGCGACCACCTTGGCGCCCGCGGCCGGGTCGAACTTCGAGCCGTGGCACGGGCAGGCGAGCAGCTTGGCGCCGGCGTCCCACGCGACTGTGCAGCCCTGGTGCGTGCACACGCTGGAGAAGGCGACGACCTCGTCGCCGACCATGACAGCAACCGCCATGCCGGCGGCGCTCTTGAAGGCCACCGCGCCGGCGGCCTTGAGCGCGGCCAGATCGGTGATCACCGGGTCGTCAGGGGCCCGTGAGGACTGCGCCAGCGGTGGCGGGTCAGCGGCGGGGCTGCACGCGCTCACAAGTCCCGCCACCCCGAGGACGCCGGCAGCGCCGAGGACGGTGCGGCGGGAGTAGCAGCTTTCGCAGGTCATCGGCTCAGCCTGCTATGCCGGACCTGGTCTGTCAGGCCGAACGGCAGGCAGTGCGTCACGGGACGGCCTCACCGGACGGCCCCACGGGACGTACTTCGTCCGCCCCACCGGTCGCTCCCGACGGGTCGGCGGGCGCGCCGGGAAGGGTGCCGGTCCGAGCTGGCAGCGCGGGCACCAGTAGCTGAGCCGGGCGTACGGCGCGGCGCCCTGCTCGGCCGTGACGATCCGGGTGCCGCACCGCCGGCAGGGCTGTCCGGTCCGCTCGAATACCCAGTGGGTCTCGCCGCGGCGGAGCGACCCGGTCGTCGACTGCTCCCAGTGGCCGCGGTTCGCGATCATGAGCCGGCGGCCCCGCTCGACCAGACCCGGCAGGTCGGGCACGTCCCCCACCACGGTCCAGGGGGTGAGGCCGCGCAGGAACAGGACCTCGGTGCGGTAGAGGTTGCCGAGCCCGGCCAGGTTGCGCTGGTCGAGCAGCGCCATCCCGATCTCGGCGGCCGGGTCGGCGCGCAGGCGTCGTACGGCCTCATCGGCGTCCCAGTCCTCAGCGAGCACGTCCGGGCCGAGGTGGCCCACCACGCGGTCCTCGTCGGCTGTCTCGAGCAGCTCGACGACGGGGAGCCGGTAGCCGACGGCCTGCCAGTCGGCGTTCTCGAGGACGGCCCGCACCTGCCAGGAAGGGCCGCCGCTCCACCGGTCGCCGGGCGCGTAGAGGTGCCAGGAGCCGTCCATGCGGAAGTGGGTGTGCAGGGTGAGCCCGCCCTCGACCCTGGTCAGCAGGTGCTTGCCGCGCGGGACCACCTCGAGCACCTGGCGGCCCGTCAGGTCGGTGGTCGCCAGCTGCGGGACCCTGAAGTCGCTGCGCACAAGGACCCGCTCGGCCAGGGCCGCATGCATGCGCTGGGCCGCCAGCCAGACGGTGTCACCCTCGGGCAAGGCCGGGTGCTCCTGACTGGCGGCGGGTCCGGGAGCCGAAGGACTCCTCGTTGACGCCTCGCCGCAACCCTGGGCGGGTCGGCCGGTCGGCCAGCGAGGGGAAGGGACCGGGCTGGCAGGAGGGGCACCACCAGGTCTCCCGGCGGAACCGCGTGCCGTGCTCGGGCTCAGCGAGGGTCTGGCTGTCCCGGAACGCGACCGGAGTCCCGCACCGGCGGCAGGGCCGCTCGGCCCGGCCGTAGACCCAGTGGGTCCGGCCCCGGCGGGTGTCACCGGTCGTCACCTGCCCCGCGTGCTCCAAGGAGTGCCGCATCATCCGGCGGGCCAGCTGCACCGCCGCGCTCAGGTCGACGCCCAACACCGGCGTCCACGGGGAGTGGCCGCGCAGGAAGCAGGTCTCGACGGCCCACAGGTTGCCGATGCCGGCCAGGTTGCGCTGGTCGAGCAGCGCTTCGACCAATGGGCGCTCCGGGTCTGCCCCCAGCCGTCGAACCGCCTCGCCCTCGTCCCACGAGGGTCCGAGCAGGTCGGGCCCGAGGTGGCCGATGACCGACGACTCGTCCCCGCTCGAGAGCAGCTCGAGCACGGGCATGCGCAGGGCGTACGCGGTCGGCCCGTCGGTGGCGAGCACCAGACGGATCTCGTCGTCGTCGAAGGTGCGCGGCAGGACCTTGCCCGGACCGACCACCTGCCAGGCCCCGTCCATCTCGAAGTGGGTGTGCAGCGTCAGGCCGCCGGAGAAGCGGGTCAGCATGTGCTTGCCGTAGGAGTCGAACGCCGTGATGGAACGGCCCGACAGGTCGGCGGTGGCGTGCTGGGGGACCCGGAACTCCGATCGGGTGACCACGCGGCCGACGAGCTGCTCGCGCAACCGGCGGGCGGCCTTCCAGACGCTGTCACCTTCGGGCACCCCGTCATCCTGCCCGGCCCGAGAAGTTCTTGCCCGTCTCGGCAGGAGGTGCAAGCTCGGCGGCGAACAGTGCTCCATGCGAACCCGCCTGCCGCTCGCCTTGCTCACCGCCCTCGGTCTCGCCGGCACGTTCGCGATCGCACCGGTGGCTTCCGCCGCTGCGCCCGTGCAGCTGCTCACCGGTGACGCCCCGGAGACCTCGGCGTTCCCCTCCGACCGCTTCACCGTCCCGGACAGCGCCCAGCTCACCGGTCGCCGGGTCGCTCTGCCAGTCCCGACGTGCACCGCGGAGACGCGCAGCACCTGCGAGGCGATCCGCCTGCTCAACACCCTCGACGGCTTCGATCTGCAGCCGCGGGTCTTCCTGCCGTTCAGCGGTGACATCGACGTCGCGACGGTCACCCCGGCGACCGTCTACGTCGAGGGCGGCGGGCGCAAGATCGGCCTGCAGCAGCTGACCTTCGACCCGGCGAGCGACGTCCTGGCGGGGACCACCCGCGACCAGCTGGACGAGCAGACGGCCTACGTCCTCGTGGTCACCCGGTCGGTGCGGGACAGCACCGGTCAGCCGCTCAAGGACGAGGTCCGGACCCCCTTCATGACGATGAGCGGGACGACCGAGCTCGACCGCATCCGCAAGGCGCTCGACAGCGGTGCGGCCTACACCCAGGCTGGGATCTCCTCGACCGGGCGGGCCGCGAGCTTCGTGCAGGGAGCGACGACCACGGTCTTCCCGCCGACCGACGCTGAGACGATCAAGCGCCTTGACCAGAAGACGACCGACCCGAATGCGCTGACCAGCTCGAACGTCCCGAACCTGGCGGTTGCCGGCGCCGGCTGCTACGCCTTCGGCAGCATCGAGAGCCCGCAGTACGCGCGTGAGGACGGCACCATCGCTCCGACGCCCTCGGGCTCGACCCCTGCCGCGGTCGCCAAGCAGCGGATCGGCTTCGCCCTGATCGTCCCGGCCGGTCCGGCTCCGGCAGGCGGCTGGCCCACTGCCGTCTACGGCCCCGGCTTCACGCGCAGCTACTTCGACTTGTTCGCCACGAGCGACCTCAACGCCGCGGCCGGGATCGCCACGATCGCGACCGACCCGCTCGGGCACGGTTTTGGTCCGAACAGCAAGATCACCGTCGGGCTTCCGGGCACCGAGAAGACCTTCCTGTCGTACGGCCGGGGCAAGGACCTCGACGGGGACGGTGCGATCGCGGAGGCCGAGGGGTCACAGCCGACCAAGACGGTCCTGCCGGGCCGCGACGAGCCGAGCGCGAACCAGCTGCACGGCCTGCGTGGGGGGCTCATCCAGACTGCCGTGGACAACATGGCGCTGGTGCGGGCCGTGCAGGCCGGGATCACCGTGCCCGGCTGCGCCGGCACCAGCAGCGGGGCGCTCGCCCCCACCGACGTGCAGTACTACGGCCTGTCCTTCGGTGGCATCTACGGGACCATGCTGATGGGCACCGACCCGAGCGTGAAGCGCGGGCTGCTGAACGTGGCCGGTGGCCCGATCGTCGACATCGCTCGGCTCTCGGCTTTCCGCCCGCTGCTCGGCGACACCCTCGCGGTAAGCCGGCCGTCGCTCTCGAACGGTGGCCCTGGCCGCGACGGCTTCACCGAGTCGATCCCCGACCCGTACGACCCGCCCATCACCACGCCGGCACCACGGGCGATCGAGGTTCAGCGCTACCTCGCCTACGCCACCTGGTACGGCCGGCCGGGGGGTCCGGAGACGTATGCGCCGCTGCTGACGAAGCAGCCACGCAACGGGGCGAAGACCGTGCTGTACCAGGTCGCCTTCGGCGACAACACGGTCCCCAACATCACCAGCGGCAACATCATCCGGGCCGGCGGGCTGTTCGACCGGGTCACCTACTACCGCAACGACAAGACACCGACGCGGGACAAGAACCCGCACGGCTTCCTCGCCGACCCGACGCTCGCTGGGCGCGAGATGGCCGAGGCCCAGCTGACGAACTTCCTCAAGACCGGTCAGATCGTCGACCCGGACGGGCCCGGACCGGTCTTCGAGGTGCCGATCGCCAACCGGGACAACCTTCAGTGCCTGCACTACCCGAACCCGCAGACCGGTCAGTCGGCCTTCCCGCCGGCCGCAGCCGGAGAGTGCCCGCCCCGTCCGGCGGACGCCGTCGTGGCGGCTCCGGAGACGCCGGGCCAGGGCGGCGGCGCCGGTGCTGGTGCCGGCGCTGGGCAGGGTGGCGGAGGTGCGGGTGCAGGCCAGGGTGCAGGCCAGGGTGCGGGCCAGGGCGCGGGCCAGGGCGCAGGCCAGGGTGCGGGGGCTGGGAGCGGTACGACGCAGGCCGCTGCGGCTGGCGCTCAGGGCACCGGCACCGCAGCCGGCGCGCGATCGGGCACCCTGCCGAACACGGGCCTCTCGACCGTCCTGCCGCTCCTCGCCCTGCTGGCGGTCCTCGGTGCTGTGGGGCTCCGGCGCCGCAACAGCTGATCGGTCCGCCGCTCGTACGGTGGAGCAAGATCATGCGCACGATCGGTGCAGGAGGCCCGTGAGCGGGGGTCTCGATCTCCCTCGATCTTGCGCATGATCAAGCTCAAGCGCGCAGCCGAGGGCCCCGGGGGGTCGGCCGGAAGCCGTAACTGGGCTCAGGCGCGCAGCCGAAGGCCCCGGGGGGTCGGCCGGAAGCCGGCCTGCTCCAGCGCCACGCCGAGCGGGGAGGTGAGGGCGGCCTCGCCGTCGGCCTTGGTCACCGTCATCTTGCCGAGCGCCCCGTCGCGCACGGCCAGCGCCAGCGCGTCGACTGCTGGGGCGAGGCTGGCGCCGTCCTCGCGGAACGACAGCAGCGTCTTGCCGCCGCGCTCGACGTAGAGGACCAGCGCCCCGTCGACCAGCACCACGAGCGCCCCGGCCTTGCGAGCGGGCTTGTGTCCGCCGGTCCGCTCAGCCGGCCCAGCCCCCGGCCCGGCCGCAGCCCGGCTCGGTTCTGCCTCGTTCGCCTCGAGGACCCGGCGCTCCGGCCAGGGGAGCGCACCGCCGTAGGGGTTCGCCGGGTCGGTCGCGGCAAGCACCACCGCCCGGGCGTCGTCGCGGCGCTTGCGCTGACGGGCCATGGCGGGGGAGGCCTCCCAGCCGCCGGGTACGGGTGAGTCCCACAGCGGTTCATCGGTGGCGGGGGCGGCGGCAGCCAGTGCGCGCATCCGGTCGACGGCCCCCGGGGCGGCGAACTGCGCGGCGCCGAGTCCCTCGACGAAGTAGCCGCGACGCACGCGACCGGCCTCTTCGAACGCCTTGAGCACGGTGTAGACGGCAGCGAACCCGCCCGGAGCGCGCTCGGCCATGACCGCCCCTCGGGTCACGACCCCGTGCCGGTCGAGCAGGGCCTCGGCGAGGGCGTGGGTGCGCCGGGTGGTGTCGGCATCGCGCTCGGGCAGTCGCGACCACCGACCCGCGACGGTCGGAGAGCCGGAGCGGGTCGGCATCACGGGCCGCCCGCGGGACCCGTAGGCCGACCGGGACCGCTGTCGCACCGGCGCCCGCTTCTGAGTGTGCGCCGTCTTGCCGGTCGCGAGCAGGGCCCGGAGCGGGCCCAGGGTGTCGTTCGTCAGATGGCCGGACCAGACGAGGTCCCACAGCGCCACCGACAGGGTGCTGTCGTCGAGGGACTCGACCCGGTCCGAGAGCTGTCGGAAGAACAGCGCCGACCCGCCGTCCAGCTCGGCCAGGACCCGGTCGTGCAGCGGCGTCGAGGACAGCTCGGACACCGGCGCGAGCAGCAGGTCGGCCGTGTCTGCGAGCTGCAGGCTCACCCAGCCGTCGTTGCCGGGGAGCGAACCCTGACCGGCCCAGAGCAGCTCGCCCGACGCGGTGAGCTCGTCGAGCATCGAGGGGGAGTAGCCGGCGACCCGCGACGGCAGCACCAGCGTCTCGAGCGCCGACGCCGGCACCGAGGCTCCTTGCAGCTGCTCGACCGCCCGGACCAGCGCGTCCATGCCGCGAGATGTCGACCCGGCTATGCCTTGCCACTGGGGCAGGAAGCGGGCGAGGGCATCGGGCGGAACCGGCTCGACCTCCTTGCGCAGCTTGGCCAGTGAGCGGCGGCGCAGTGACCGGAGCACCTCGGCGTCGCACCACTCGAGACCGCTGCCACCGGGTCGGAACTCGCCGTGGACCACGCGCCCCGAGGCGGACAGCCGGGCAAGAGCTCCGTCGACGACGGCGACCCCGAAGCCGAACCGGGCCGCGACGTCGACCGGGTGGAACGGCCCGTGCGTACGCGCGTAGCGGGACACAAGGTCGCCCACCGGGTCCTTGACCGGCTCGAGGAACGCCTCGGCCACTCCGACCGGCAGGGCAGCTCCGAGTGCGTCGCGCAACCGGCCGGCGTCCTCGACGGCGACCCACCGCTCCTGGCCCGAGATGCGCACTCGCAGGGCCCGGCGCTGTCCCTCGAGCTCCACCAGCGAGGCCGCGTCGCCTCCGCGGGCGAGCACCTCGTCGGTCGTGAGGTCGCCGAGCATGCGAAGCAGGTCAGCGACCCCCTCCACCCCGCCCTTGACGGTCGTCTCCTGGCGCTCGGGGGTCAGCCGCTGGATCTCGGCCTCGACCTCGGCCATCGCCTCGGCGTCGATCAGCTCGCGGAGCTCAGCCTGGCCGAGCAGCTCGGCCAGCAGGGCCGAGTCGAGGGACAGCGCCTGGGCCCGGCGCTCGGCGAGCGGGGCATCACCTTCGTACATGAAAGCGCCGATGTAGCCGAACAGCAGCGAGCGGGCGAAAGGTGAGGGCTGTTGGGTCTCGACCTCGACCAGGCGGACCTTGCGGGCCTCGACGTCCTTCATCAGCCCGACCAGGCCCGGGACGTCGAAGACGTCCTGCAGCACCTCGCGCATCGTCTCGAGCACCACCGGAAAGCTGCCGTACTGCGCGGCGACGCTGAGCAGCTGGGCCGACCGCTGCCGCTGCTGCCACAGGGGCGTGCGCCGGGTCGGGTTGCGCCGGGGCAGCAGCAGCGCCCGGGCAGCGCACTCACGGAAGCGGCTGGCGAACAGGGCGCTCCCGCCGACCTCGGCCTGCACCGCGGGCTCGACGTCCTCGGGCGCGAAGACTGCGACCGACCCGTCGGGAGCGCTCTCGGTCTCGGGAAGGCGTACGACGATCCCGTCGTCGGAGTGCATCGACTGGACGTCGACGCCGTAGGTCTCGCGCAGCCGCGCTGACAGCGCGAGGGCCCAGGGCTGGTTGACCTGCGCTCCGAACGGCGAGTGGATCGCGAGGCGCCAGTCACCGAGCTCGTCGCGGAAGCGCTCGACGAGGATCGTGCGGTCGTCGGGCAGGGTGCCGGTCGCCTCCCGCTGCTCGGCGAGGTAGGCGAGCAGGTTCGTCGACGCGCTCTCGTCGAGCCCCGCGTCGGCTAGGCGCTGCAGGGCGTCCTCGGGGCTGAGCGCGCTCACCTCGCGTAGGAACGCCCCGAGGGCTCGGCCCAGCTCGATCGGCCGACCGGGGGCGTCGCCGTGCCAGTACGGCATGCGCCCCGGCTGGCCGGGCGCCGGGGTGACGAGCACGCGGTCGTGGGTGATGTCCTCGATCCGCCAGGCGCTCGACCCGAGCAGGAAGACGTCGCCGACGCGGGACTCGTAGACCATCTCCTCGTCGAGCTCGCCGACCCTGCTTGCTTTCTCGCCCACGAGGAAGACACCGAACATTCCCCGGTCGGGGATCGTGCCCCCGGAGGTGACCGCGAGCCGCTGCGCCCCGGGCCGGCCGGCAAGCGTGCCGGCGACGCGGTCCCAGGTGATCCGGGGGCGCAGCTCGGCGAAGTCGTCGCTCGGGTAGCGACCCGACAGCATGTCGAGCACTGCCTCCAGCGCCGACTGGGGGAGGCCAGCGAAGGGCGCTGCCCGGCGTACGACGGCGACCAGGTCGTCGACCTGCCAGCTCTCCAGCGCGCACATCGCGACGATCTGCTGGGCGAGCACGTCGAGCGGGTTCCGAGGGTAGGTCGTCGCCTCGATGCCGCCATCCACCATGCGCTCGGCCACCACCGCGCACTGCACCAGGTCGCCGCGGTACTTCGGCAGGATGATCCCGCGGCTGATCGCGCCGACCTGGTGACCGGCTCGGCCGACTCGCTGCAGACCGCTCGCGACGCTCGGCGGCGACTCGACCTGGACCACGAGATCGACTGCTCCCATGTCGATCCCGAGCTCGAGGCTGCTCGTCGCGACGACCGCGGGGAGCTGCCCCGACTTCAGCGCCTCCTCGATCTGCATGCGCTGCTCCCGCGACACCGACCCGTGGTGGGCCCGGGCGATCTCGACGACCCCTCCGTCGGACGGGGTCCCGTTGCCCCAGGCTGCTCGACCCACCCCGCCCTGCCCGGGGTGCTGCGCCGGGCCGCGGGCGAAGGACAGGCCGTCGGGCTTGATGCCGGACGACCCGTCGGGTCGGTCCGGCAACGGCACGGGTCCAGCGTCTGGCAGGCCGTAGAGCCGCTCGGTCGCGATCTCGTTCAGGCGACTGGTCAGCCGCTCGGCCTGCCGACGGCTGTTGGCGAACACGATGGTCGCCCGGTGCTGCTCGACGAGGTCGACGATGCGCTCCTCTATCGCCGGCCAGATCGAGGCTTTGGGCTCGGCACCCGCGGCTGACCCGCCGCGCACGGGCCCCGAGGACTCACCCAGCGCGGACATGTCCTCCACTGGGACGACGACCTGCACCTCGATCGTCTTGGCGCTCGGTGGCTGGACGACGACCACCTCGCGCGAGCCGCCGAGGAAGCGGGCCACCTCGTCGACCGGGCGCACGGTGGCTGACAGCCCGATCCGCTGGGCGGGGGCGTCGAGCAGCTCGTCGAGCCGCTCGAGCGACAGGGCGAGGTGGGCACCGCGCTTGGTGCCCGACACCGCGTGGACCTCGTCGACGATGACCGTCTGCACGCCGCGGAGCGACTCGCGGGCGGCGCTGGTCAGCACCAGGAACAGCGACTCGGGGGTGGTGATGAAGACGTCCGGCGGAACCTTGTTGAACCGCCGCCGCTCGTCGGCCGGGGTGTCGCCGGAGCGGATGCCCACCGAGATGTCCGGCACGGGCAGGTCGAGGCGCTGCGATTGCTGGCGGATGCCGGTGAGGGGCGCCCTCAGGTTGCGCTCGACGTCGACGGCCAGCGCCTTGAGCGGGCTCACGTAGAGCACGCGGCAGCGGTGCCGGGGCTCTACGGGGACGGGTGTCGAGGCCAGCCGGTCTAACGACCACAGGAACGCCGAGAGGGTCTTGCCGCTGCCGGTCGGGGCGACGACCAGCGTGTTGCCGCCGCTCGAGATTGCGTCCCACGCGCCCTCCTGGGCCGGCGTCGGGCGCTCGAAGGCACCCGAGAACCACGCCTGTGTCGCGGGGGAGAACCGCTCGAGCGCGCTCATCTCCGCATCCTCCCCCGAGGCACTGACACTCACCTCTCCGAGCGGCTGTGCTCAGGCGTCGGGGTGCTTGGCCAACCAGGAGCGCACGTAGGAGCACTGGGCGTCGATCGTGAGGGAGCGCTCGCGGGCCCAGGCCACCGCGGTACGGGTGAGCTCGCCGGCGATGCCTCGGCCCTCGAGCTCCCGGGGGACGACCGTGTGCGGCATGACGACGGTGTCACCGTCGACCTCGTAGGCGAGGAAGGCGGTCTCGCCGTCCACCTCCGCCTCGAAGCGAGAGCGCTCGGTGCAGTTCTCGACCTGGACCTTCATCAGCTCTTGCCGGTGGGCAGCTTGCGCACGAGCGTCGCGGCCAGGACGTAGACCGCCGCTGCCACCGCGTAGTTCACGATCGTCTGTCGTTCCGGGTCCATCTGCGTGAAGACGTCCTTGAACGGACCAGCGGCGGCCTCGGCCAGCTCGAGCGCGTTCCGCACGATCACGTTGTCGGGGTTGCTCGGGGCGAGGGTCAGGATGATGCCCAGCACCATGACCAGCGCGAGGAGCAGGAACACCAGGCGCGACACCTTGTAGACGGTGGCGAGCACCCGGCCGACGGCAGCGGAGCTGTCCCTCGGCTTGCTCTCACGGGGCTCACGGGGCTCACGCGACTCACGGGGCTCGCGCAACTCACGGGGCTCGCGCGCCGTGCGTTCGGTGGCGACGTCGCGGCCCCCGACGTCACCCGACCGGTCGTCAGCAGCGGCGCCGGACGGCCGCGGCTTGAGCCGGTTGCCGAGGACGCGGTCATCGAGCTTCTGCAGAGAAGCGGGCAGGCGCATGAGATCACCCTGCCCGACCTGGTCTCCGACATGCCATGACGCCGCGACCGTTTGCCCCACCTATCGTGGGCCCGGTGCGGCTGACGGAGTTCTGGAGGCGGATGGACGACAGGTTCGGCCTCGGCTACGCCCGGTCCTACGCGGCCGACCAGGTGCTGGCGACGCTCGGCCACCGGACCGTCCTGCAGGCCCTCGACGACGGCGACGATGTCAAGTCGGTCTGGCGAGCCGTCTGCGAGGCGCTGGAGGTGCCGACGGCCGAGCGGTGACGTCGTCGAGATCAGGACGCTGGGGCGCGGGCATCGCTTCCCGCGTGTCGCGCCCGCTCGAACAGGTGTTCGGGCTAGCGTACGAGTGGTCCGGGTGTCCACAGAGCCGCCGCAGGTCTGGCTGACTGTCAGAGGTCGCTCCTAGCGTCATCGCCGATCGGACCGCAGCACGAGCGTCGAGCTCGTCGACACCTGGAGAGATCCCATGGCTGGACCAGACCGCGAGAAGGCCCTCGAGATGGCCCTCGCTCAGATCGACAAGAGCTTCGGCAAGGGCTCGGTCATGCGGCTCGGTGACGAGGTGCGGGTGCCGATCGGGGTCATCCCGACCGGCTCCATCGCGCTCGACGTGGCACTCGGCATCGGCGGCCTGCCGCGAGGGCGCGTCGTCGAGATCTACGGCCCCGAGTCCAGCGGCAAGACGACGGTGGCCCTGCACGCGGTCGCCAACGCCCAGGCAGCCGGTGGCATCGCCGCCTTCATCGACGCTGAGCACGCCCTCGACCCGGAGTACGCGAAGGCGCTGGGGGTCGACACGGACGCCCTGCTGGTCTCCCAGCCCGACACGGGGGAGCAGGCCCTCGAGATCGCGGACATGCTGGTCCGGTCCGGGGCGCTCGACATCATCGTCATCGACTCCGTCGCGGCGCTCGTGCCACGCGCCGAGATCGAGGGCGAGATGGGGGACAGCCACGTCGGTCTGCAGGCCCGGCTGATGAGCCAGGCGCTGCGCAAGATGACCGGCGCGCTGAGCAACACCGGCACCACCGCGATCTTCATCAACCAGCTGCGCGAGAAGATCGGGGTGATGTTCGGCTCGCCCGAGACCACCACCGGTGGAAAGGCGCTGAAGTTCTACGCCTCCGTCCGCATCGACGTCCGCCGGATCGAGACGCTCAAGGACGGCACCGACGCGGTCGGCAACCGCACCCGAGCCAAGATCGTGAAGAACAAGGTCGCCCCGCCGTTCAAGCAGGCCGAGTTCGACATCATCTACGGCCACGGCATCAGCCGCGAGGGCTCGCTGGTCGACGTGGGTGTCGAGCACGGCATCGTCCGCAAGTCCGGCGCTTGGTACACCTACGAGGGCGACCAGCTCGGTCAGGGCAAGGAGAACGCGCGGGCCTTCCTGCGCGACAACCCCGACCTCGCTGACGAGATCGAGAAGCGCATCAAGGAGAAGCTCAACGTCGGTCCTCAGCTCGACGCCGAGGGCGACCTGGTCGCGCCCGTGCCCGTCGACCTCTGACCACGGTGGACCCGGACCCGGTGGACCGGGCTCGTCAGATCTGCCTGAACCAGCTGGAGTTCGCCCCCCGCACACGGTCGGAGCTGGCCGCGACTCTGCGCAAGAAGGGGGTCGAGGACGACGTGGCCGATCAGGTCCTTCGCCGGTTTCACGAGGTCGGCATGATCGACGACGCCCTGTTCGCGCAGATGTGGGTCGGCTCCCGACAGCGCAGCAAGGGGCTGGCCAGCCGGGCCCTGCAACAGGAGCTGCGGCGCAAGGGTGTCGACGACGAGGCCATCGCCGGCGCGATCGCGACGATCGAACCCGACGTCGAGCTCGCCACGGCCCGGGCCCTCGTCGATCGCAAGCTCCTGTCGACACGCGGTCTGGCGCCCCAGGCGCGCATCCGCAGGCTCGCCGGCATGCTTGCCCGCAAGGGCTACCCGGCCGGCACCGCGTTCCGGGTCGTGCGCGAAGCCCTCGGGGCCGAAGCCCAGACCGCCGGCCCCCAGACCACCGGCCCCCAGACCACAGGCCCCCAGACAACGGGCCCCCAGACCACGGGCGAGGACCTCGATGCCCTGTTCGCCGAGGAGCGCGCCCTCGACGAGTAGAGCTGACCGCTGGGGCGGCCGACGCGGGGCGGGGTAGACCTCGGCCGCTCGGGCAGGATGCCCGCGTGACATCCCCACCCGGCCCTGCCTCCGGCACCCTTTTCCCTGACGCCCCGCTCCCCGACGCCCTCCAGGCCCTGCGCGACCGGGTGGCGGCCGCGTCCCTCCGGCTCCAGACGCCGGACAGCGCGGCCAGCTCCCGCGATGCGCGGGCCGTCGTCGACCAGATCGACGACTACCTGCTCCCGCGGCTGCGCGACCTCGACGCCCCGCTGCTCACCGTGGTGGGCGGCTCGACCGGTGCGGGCAAGTCGACCCTGGTGAACAGCATCATCGGCGCCCAGATCACGACGGCCGGCGTGCTGCGGCCGACGACGCGGGCGCCGGTGCTGGTGTGCTCGACCGCCGACCGGGCGGCGTTCTCGGGCGACCGCGTCCTGCCGGGCCTGGCCCGCCAGACCGGAGCCGACACCGGTCAGGGCGCCGACTCGGGTTCCGTGCGCCTCGTCGTGCGAGACGACGTGCCCGCAGGTCTGGCGCTGCTGGACGCCCCGGACGTCGACTCGGTCGTCACGGCCAACCGCGACCTCGCGGCTCAGCTGCTTGCTGCCGCCGACCTGTGGGTCTTCGTGACGACCGCCGCCCGCTACGCCGACGCGGTCCCGTGGGACCTGCTGCGCACCGCCCAGGAGCGGGGCACCGCCCTCGCGGTCGTCCTCGACCGGGTCCCTCCCGAGGCCGCCGCCGAGGTGACCGACGACCTCGCCGGCATGCTCCAGCGGGCCGGCCTGCCGAGCGCCCGGCTGTTCGTCGTCGAGGAGCGTCCGCTGGTCGACGGATTGCTGGCTGAGGACCAGATCGCGCCGTTGCGCACCTGGCTCCACCGGCTGGCCGCCGACCAGGGGGAGCGGGCCGCCGTGGTGCGCCAGACCCTGCACGGCGCCCTCGAGAGCCTCGAGGGCCGGGTCGCTGTCATCGTGGCGGCCGTCGAGGGCCAGGAGGCGGCCGCGGCGGCACTGCAGGCCGCCGCTGTCGCCGCCTACGAGACGGCACGGGACGGCGTGGACGACGGTGTGCGCAGCGGTGCGCTCCTGCGCGGCGAGGTGCTCGCCCGCTGGCAGGAGTTCGTCGGCACGGGCGAGTGGATGCGCAGCCTCCAGGCGCAGGTCGGGCGGCTCCGCGACCGGATCACCGCTGGCCTGACCGGTCGCGCCGCGCCAGGGGATGACCTCAAGGTGGCGCTCGAGTCCAGCGTGGAGCAGCTGCTCCGTGCCGAGGCCGACCGGGCCGCCGAGCGCACGGTGACGGCCTGGCGCGCCCTGCCTGGTGGGCCGGCGCTGCTGGGGGACCGGGCGAGGGAGCTGGAGTCGGTCTCAGCCCCGTTCGCCGAGGCTGCGCGCACCGAGGTCCGGGGTTGGCAGGGGCACGTGCTCGAGCTCGTGCGCACCGAGGGACAGGGTAAGCGCACCACCGCCCGCTTCCTGTCGTTCGGCGTCAACGGCGCCGGCCTCGTCGTGATGGTGGCCGTCTTCGCCCACACCGGCGGCCTGACCGGTGGAGAGGGCGCGGTGGCCGTAGGCACCTCAGCGCTCGGCCAGCGGGTGCTCGAGGCCGTCTTCGGCGACGCCGCGGTGCGTTCGCTCGCGGACCGCGCTCGCGAGGACCTCCGGGTCCGGGCCGACCGCCTGCTCGAGCTGGAGCGCTCGCGCTTCGACGCCCTCGTCGCCGAGGCGGCCCCGGCGCACGGCACGGCCTCCGGGCTCCAAGCCGCGACCCGGACGCTGTCCGCAGCCCGGCAGGAGCTCGCGTGAAGGTTCCGGGTCGCCGCGACAAGGAGCTCCCGCTGGCCGACCGGCTGACCGCGCTGCGCACGGCCGTCGAGGTCGCGGAGGGCCGGCTCGACGTCCCCGAGGTCGGCCGGGCTCGGGCGCTGCTCGCCAAGGCCGGTGCCCGAGAGGCCCTCGGGGACGCCACCGTGGTCGCCTTGGCCGGAGCGACCGGCAGCGGGAAGTCGACGCTGTTCAACACCCTGTCCGGCAGTGAGATCAGCACGCCGGGGGTGCGTCGCCCCACGACCGGGGTCGCCCACGCGACCGTGTGGGGAGACGGAGCCGACCGGCTGCTCGACTGGCTGGAGGTCCCACGTCGCCACCGCCAGGAGCAGCCCGACCCGTCACTCGACGGGCTGGTGCTGCTCGACCTGCCCGACCACGACAGCACCGCCCTCGAGCACCGCCTCGAGGTGGACCGACTGGTCGAGCTGGTGGACGTCCTCGTCTGGGTCCTCGACCCTCAGAAGTACGCCGATGCCGCCGTGCACGACCGCTACCTCGCGCCGCAGGCCGGGCACGCGGGGGTGCTGCTCGTCGTGCTCAACCAGGTCGACCGGCTCGACGAGGTCTCGGCCGAGTCCTGCCGCGCCGACCTGCGGGGACTGCTCGACCGCGAGGGCCTCGGCAGGACACCTCTGCTCCTGGTCTCGGGTCGGACCGGCGAGGGCGTCCCGGAGCTGAAGGCCGAGCTCACCCGCCGGGTCGCGGCTCGCCGGGCGGCGAGCGACCGCCTGACGGCAGACGTACGCGCCGCCGCCGCCGCGCTCGAGCCCCACTGCAGCGGCAAGCCGTCGGCGGAGCTGGCCAAGACCGACCGCGAGCAGCTCGTGTCCGCTCTCGCCGGGGCTGCCGGGGTGCCCGCTGTGGTCAGCGCCCTCGAGCGCTCGGTCCGCAAGGACGGGACGGCCCGGACCGGCTGGCCCCTGGTCCGTTGGACCGGCAAGCTGCGCCCCGACCCCCTGAAACGTCTGCACGTGGGGAACCCGGCCGCCCGCACCTCGTTGCAGCCGGCCACTGCCGTGCAGCAGGCGGCCGTGACGACGTCCCTGCGCACGGTGCGCGACCGGGCGGGCGCCGATCTGCCGCAGACCTGGCGCGACGAGCTGCGGCGCACCGTCGAGGTCCGTGAGCAGCGACTCGCCGACCGGCTCGACGCGGCTGTCGCCGGCACCGACCTCGGCCCGGAGCGGGTACCCGCCTGGCAGCGCGCTGTCGGGGGCCTCCAGTGGCTGCTCGTCCTGACGGCCTTGGCCGGTGCCCTGTGGCTGCTGGCCCTGGTCGGCCTTGCCTACCTTCAGCTCGACGACGTCGTCCCCCTGCCGAAGGTGCAGGGCATCCCGCTCCCCACCCTGCTGCTGGTCGGGGGGTTGCTGGCCGGGCTGCTGGTCGCCCTCGTGGCAAGGCCGGTCGTACGCGCCGGAGCTCGAAGGCGGGCTCGTTCCGCCGGACGCGGCCTGCACGAGGCGGTCGCCGTGGTCGCCGGCGAGGAGCTGCTCGACCCGGTCCGGCAGGTCCGAGCCGACCACGAGCGCTTCTGCTCGGCAGTGCTCCGCGCGCGTTCCTGACCCGGGGGCGCCTCCCGGGTGGCAAGGTGTGGGGCCGTCACGTCCGATGAAGGAGCACTGAATGGACAGCTCAGCCCCGCCGCGCCTGCAGCTGGGCGGACGGGCCCTGTCAGTCGTTGGCCGAGCTCGCATCTACGTGTGCGGCGTCACTCCCTACGACGTCACGCACCTCGGGCACGCGTCCACGTTCGTCTGGGTCGACGCGGTCGACCGCATCCTGCGCCGGCTCGGCGTCCAGGTCGAGGTCTGCCGCAACGTCACTGACGTCGACGACGTGCTGTTCGACGCCGCCGCGAAGGCGGGGGCGCACTACGACCGGTTCGCCGCGGTCCAGCAGTTCCACTTCGAGCGGGACATGGACGCCCTCGGCGTACGCCGTCCTGCGTTCGAGCCTCGAGCCCACACCTACGTCCCGCAGGTCATGGCGCTCGCCTCGGCGTTGCTCGCCGCGGGCGCGGCTTACGAGGCGTCGGGAAGCGTCTACTTCCGGGGTGGGTCGCTCCCGGACACCTGCGGCATGAGCGTCGAAGCGGCTCGAGTGCTGCTCGACGAGAACGGCGGCCGGACGAGCGATCCCGCCAAGCAGGACCCGCTCGACCAGGCCGTGTGGCAGGTGAGCGCCGAAGGCGAGCCGGCATGGCCGTCGCCATGGGGGCCCGGTCGACCCGGCTGGCACGCGGAGTGCACCGCGATGGCCCTGTCGACGTTCGGGTCGTCGGTGGACCTGCACGCCGGCGGCGCCGATCTGCGCTTCCCGCACCACGCCTACGAGAGCGCGCAGGCCGAGGCGGCGACCGGGGTGGCGCCCTTCGCCCGGTCTTGGTTGCACGTCGGGACCGTCCGGCTCGACGGCAGCAAGATGGCGAAGTCCACCGGCAACCTGGTCTTCGTGTCGGACCTGCTGGCTCGTAGCAGTGGCCCGGTCGTGCGGGCCCTGCTGCTCGACCGTCACTACGCCGACGGGTGGGACTTCACCGAGGAGGGCCTCGACCGGGCGGCCGACCGGCTCGACGGCCTGCGGGCGGCCGCCGACCGCCCCGACTCCGGCGGGGGAGGGGCGCAGGCCGTCCTCGACGCTCTGGTGGACGACCTGGACGTCCCGCGGGCCATGGACGTCGCGCTCGAGGCCGGGGGCCCGGCCGCGCGTGAACTGCTCATGGTCCTTGGGCTGTAGGACGCGATGAGCCGATCCCGGGAGGAGGCGGCTGACGAGGTCGCCTGGGTCCAGGTCGAGCTCGCCACGGCGGTGGCCGGGGCCACCCCGCTGGCCGAGCTCGACTCCACGATCCGCGACCTCAGCCGGGTCACGCCGCTGCTCGTGCAGCTGGCCGCGGCAGTTGCGCGCTTGCTCGGCACGGACACGTGCGCGGTGTGGGTGACCGAACCGTTCGAGGACGTCCTCGTCCCCGCGGCCTGGGTCGGCTTCCCCGACGACTACATCAGTCCTCTCCGGGTCCCTTTCGGCACCGGCTCCGCCGGACGCGCCGTCGCCGAACGGCGCAACGTCCTGGTCGAGGACGTCGAGACCTCCTCCCACTACGGCGCTTTCCGCGACGGCGCGGTCGCGCACGGCGTGCGCGCTGTCCTGAGCGTGCCGATGCTCACGGTCGGCGGCGAGCCGATGGGGGCGCTGTCCAGCTACTACCGCTCGGTCACGGTCGTGACCGATCCGGGTGACCTCGAGCTGGTCGAGCTCTACGCGCGCCAGGCGGCCGAGATCGTCGAACGGGCCCGCCTGCACGGGCAGGCCCGGCAGGCCGCCGCGTCGGAGCGTCGTCGCAGCGGCCAGCTCCGGGGCCTCGCCGACAGCGCCCTGGCCCTGACCGCCGCCGAGACCCTCGACGACGTCCTGCTGCTCGTCACCGAGACCGCCCTCGAGGTTGTCGGCTGCCACCAGGGGGTGAGCTCCCGCCTCCCGTCGGGCTGGGCGGACGCGACGACCTACGTCTCGCTGTCCGAGAAGTACGCCGCCTGGCGGGACTACGACGACGTGCCCCGTGGCGTCGGTGTCCTCGAGTCGGTCACGCGGGAGAACCGGCCCCTGCGCCTGAGCGCCGAGCAGTTGACCAAGCACCCGGACTGGCGGGGGCTCCGTGACGCTCCGGGGCACCCGCCGCTGCCGGACTACCTGGCGGTCCCGCTGGTGGGTCGCGACGGCTCGAACCTCGGGCTGGTGCAGCTCAGCGACAAGCTCGACGGGGCGGACTTCACCGTCGAGGACGAAGCCATCCTCGTGCAGCTCGCCCAGATGGCGAGCGCGACCATCGAGCGGCTGGAAGCCCTCGAGGGCGAGCGCGACGCGCGGCGCGAGGCGCAGCATGCTGCCCAGTTGCAGAACCTCTTGTCCGAGGCGTCCGCCCTGTTCGCCGAGAGCTTCGACCCGCAGGGCATCCCGACAGCCCTGGTCGAGTTGGTGGTCCCGCGGTTCGCCAGCCTCGCCGTCGTCCACGTGATCGACCGTGACGACACGGTGACCATCGGTGCTTTGGCGACCGCCGACCCGACTCAGCGCGATGAGGCCGGAAGGCTGTTCGGGACTCTCAGGGAGGGCCGTCACGCGCCCTACGGCATCGGTGCGGTCATCGCCACCGGGCAGGTGCAGGTGCTCTCCGGGATCAACGCGGAGTCGCTGCGTGAGGTCAGCAGGGACGAGGAGCATGCGGCGAACGTGGCCGAGGTCCTGCAGGCCCACGCCGTCTGCCTGCCGATGAGCGCCAGGGGCCGCCTCGTCGGCGTCCTGTCCATGACCCGGGCGGAGGCCTACACCGCGGCGGAGCTCGATCATGCGGTCGACCTCGCCCGGCGCGCGGCTCTGGCCCTCGACAACGCCAACCGCTACGCCTTCGAGCGCGACCTCGCGGTGACGCTGCAGCGGAGCCTGCTGCCGCGGATGCTGCCCGCTGGTCCGGCCTTCCGGGCCGCTGCCCGCTACCTGCCGGGAGCGAGCGGGACGCAGGTCGGCGGCGACTGGTACGACGTGATCGAGGTCGGTGAGTGCCTGGTCCTGGTCGTCGGCGACGTCATGGGGCGCGGGGTCAAGGCAGCTGCGGTCATGGGTCAGCTCCAGGCGACGGTGCGCGCCTACGCCCTCGAGGGATTCGGCCCGGCGAAGATCCTCGCCGGGCTCGACCGCGTTGCGCTCACGATCGAGGACCTCGACTTCACCACGTGCGTCGTGGCCACGCTCCACCTCCCGACCCGTGAACTGTGCCTCGCCTCGGCCGGGCACCTGCCGCCGGTGCTCGTGACCCCTGGCTCGCCGGCCCGGTTGCTCGACCTCGACCCCGGTCTCCCCCTCGGGGTCGGCGGGGGCGAGTTCGTCGAGCAGACGGTGCAGCTCGACCAGGGAGCCCTCGTCCTGCTCTACACCGACGGTCTGGTCGAGACGAGGGAGGCCCCGATCGAGCACGGCCTCGACCGGCTCGTGCGCGCCCTCGAGGGCGAGGTCACCTCGGCGGACGAGGCCTGTGAGCGGGTGCTGCACGAGCTGGGGCGTCACGGCGACGCCGACGACGACACCGCTGTGCTGGCGCTGCTGGTGGGACAGCCTCCGGACCTCGAGCTCCGCCTGCCGGGGCAGGTGGCGTCTGCCGGCACCGCCCGGCACGCCGTACGCGACCTGCTAGCAGCGCGGGGCCTCGACTCCGAGGTCGCCCAGCTCCTGGTCACCGAGCTGGTGGCCAACGCCGTGCGCCACGCCGGTCCCGGCGCGGTGGCTGTGCGCGCTGTCGTGAACGGGCCGCTCCTGCGGGTCGAGGTCGAAGACGTCTCGGACCGCCTGCCCGGAGAGCTCTCCGAACCGCCCTGGCAGCAGGAGTCGGGCCGGGGCCTGCTGCTCGTCGAGGTCCTGTCCGAGCGGTGGGGGGTCGAGCCGCTGCCGGCCGGCAAGCGGGTGTGGTTCGAGCTCACCCCCGAGTCGACCGGCTGACCCGCGGCTAGTTCGTCAGGGCTGCGCTGACGTTCAGCCGGCCACCGGTCGTGGTCTTCGTGGCCAGCGACGCCGTCGGTACGACGCTGGTGAGCAGGGCGTTCTTGATCTGCGCTGCCGTCGCGCCCGGGTGGGTGGAGGCGTACAGGGCGGCGGCCCCGGTCACGTGCGGGGTCGCCATCGAGGTGCCGTTGTAGGCGGAGTAGCCGTTGAGCGCCGTCGTCGACCAGATGTCCACGCCGGGGGCTCCCAGGTCGACGGTCCGCTGGCCGTACTGGCTGAACGTCGCCAGGGCACCGGTCTTGTCGATGGCAGCGACGGCGATGACGTTCGGCACGTCGTAGTTCGAGGGGTAGGACGCCGTCGTGTCGTTGTTGGTCCCGCTGTTGCCCGCCGCGGCGATGAACAGGATGCCGGCGTTGTTCGACCGTTGGATCGCCTGGAGCAGCGACGTCGCGTAGGCGCCACCACCCCATGAGTTGTTCGTAGCGACGATGTTCAGGCCGCGCTCGGTCTTGAGGTCGGTGAAGTAGTCCAGGGCGCGCACCGCGTCGGCGAGCGACCCGCCCCGCGCGCCGAGGAACTTGCCGCTGATCATCGTGACCTGCTGGTTCACGCCGACCACGCCCACCTGGGGGGACACAGTGGACGGGACAGAGGAGGCGCTCTCGTTCTCGGCACCGATGGTGCCTGCGACGTGCGTGCCGTGGTCGTCGGAGCTGCCGCGGGTGCCGCCGTCGTAGACGGTCCCATCGTTGTTCGCGAAGTCGTAGCCGTGCACGTCGTCGACGTAGCCGTTGCCGTCGTCGTCCCGGCCGTTGACGCTCTCGAGCGGGTTCGTCCACACGTTGCCGTCGAGGTCGGGGTGGGTGAACTGGATGCCCTCGTCGATCACGCCGACGTAGACGGCGTCGGAACCTGTCGCCCCGGTCGCCCATGCCTCAGCGGCCTGTGAGCCGTACTGGTTCGTCGGCTTCGACGTGTCGCCGTACATGCCCCAGAGGGAGCCGTTCGAGTAGTAGTCCGGTGCCGCCGTCGGGGCCGTGGGCGGGGCCGGCTTGGCCTGGGTGGTGTAGATCCAGTTCGGCTCGGCGTAGGCGACGGCGGGGTCGGACTGCAGCTCGGCGATGGCCCGCTTGCGGTCCTTGCCCTGGGGCAGGTGCACCAGCTCGACCTCGGCGCGGTTCCCGCGGGCAGCGACCACGCGCTTCTCAAGCTTCGCCGCGGCTCGGCCCCTGGCACGGTCCCGGCTGCTGGGCTGAGCACCGACGACATAGCCCACTACGAGCTCGTCGGCGACGGCCGCCGCCTCAGCGGGAGCCGCCTTCGGTGCGGGTGCTGCGGCGGCCGGACCGGCCACGGCGATGCCCGTGGCTGAGAGGGCTGCGAGGCACAGCAGGGAGAGGGGACGGCGCACGATGGGGCTCCTGACAGTGGGGGCCGCGGCGAGGTGGTGCCGGTGCCCTGATGGCGGTATGCCGGCACTGTGGCACGGCGGGGCCGGGTGAGTCATTCGTCCTAACGTGTCGGATTACGTCCTGACTTGTCCGTCACCACCGATCTGCAGGGGCAGCACCGGCACGTCCGGCGGCTCGAAGCCGAGGACCTGCCCGTAGAAGGAGAGCTCCGCCTCGAGGGCGGCCACCTGCGTCTCCGCCTTCCGGAACCCGTGCGCCTCCCCGGGGAAAGCGAAGTAGGCGTAAGGCACGTTCTTGTCCTGCAGCGCCGCGACGAAGCACTCGGCCTGCGCCGGCGGGACGACCGGGTCGTCAAGCCCCTGGAGCAGCAGCACGGGCCGGTCGAGCCGATCGACGTGCGACAACGGCGACCGCTCGTCGTAGACGTTTCGCGCTGCCGGCAGGGGTCCGACGAGGCCGTCGAGGTAGCGGGACTCGAAGTCGTGCGTGTCCTCGGCCATGGGGACGAGGTCGGCGACTCCGTAGGAGGACGTGCCGGCGCCGAAGACGCTGTCGCCTCGGGTGAGGGCGCAGAGCACCGTCCAGCCGCCGGCGCTGCCTCCGCTGATCGCCACTGACGTGGCGCGCCCGCTCGCGAGGAGCCACCGGGCGACGGCTTCACAGTCCTCGACGTCCACGACACCCCACTGCCCGCGCAGCTGCTCGCGGTAGGCGCGGCCGTAACCGCTGGAGCCGCCGTAGTCGACGTCAGCGACCCCGATGCCCCGGCTCGTGAAGTAGGCCTTCTGCGCGGAGTACCGCTCGGGGACGTGCGCGGTCGGCCCACCGTGGACCGTCAGGACGTACGGCGCGCCCGCGGCCTCGGGCAGGCGGGCCTGCGGCGAGGTCGGCGGGTAGAGGTGCGCGTAAGTCGTCCGGCCGTCCACCGAGGGCACCGCAACGGTCTCCGGGACCGGCGCCCAGGCCGGCTCCGGCTGCTCCGGCCCGGCCACGACCCGCCACGACGTCACCTCGCCGGTCAGGTCGACGGCCACGACCTGCGGGAGGGTGGTGGGGGTCCAGGCCACGCCGACGACGACGTCGGCGTCGACGGCCAGGAAGGGCATCCACCCGGTGAAGGGCAGGTCGACGTCGGTGGCCGACCCGTCCGGGGACAACACCGCCAGGCGACCGTCGTGCACGACGGCGGTGCGCTCGCCGGACAGCGTCCGGTGGGTGGTCATGCCGAGCCGCCACATCGGCCAGCCGCACTCCTCGTCCACCGGCCAGAGCGGCTCGACCGTGTCGCCGGCCACGCGGACGAGGTTCCACCAACCGCTCCGGTCGGTGACCGCGCGAAGCACGTCCCCCTCCCACGCGGGCGTCTGCACCGACTCCTCCGCCCCGCCGAGCACGGTGCGCACCCCGTCGAGGCTGGGCACCGTGGTGAGGTCGGCCACGCGCAGCTCTGTCCCGTCCCACGGCATCCGCGGGTGCTCCCAGGTGACGAACGCGAGCTGCCGCCCGTCGGGTGAGACTGCCGGCGACCCGACGAAGTCCGAGCCGTCCCACAGGATCCGCACGTCGCCGGAGCCGTCCAGGGGTACGGCGACGAGCTGGTGCGCGGTGCGGTCGTCGAGCACCTGCTCGCGCACGCACAGCAGGTGCTCGCCCCCGGGGAGGAGCTGAGGCTCGGCGTAGCGGTCCCTCGCGTCGGTTTCAGGGGTCAGGGGCCGTGCGGAGTCGCTGGGGCCGGCCGGCACCAGCCACAGCCGCTGGTCGGTGAGGTTGCTCGTGATCAACCCGCCCTCGTGGGGGAGCCAGCAGGTCCCGCCGTACTCGTGCACCCTCGTGCGCGCGTCGAGCTCTGCGGGCAGGACCTGCTCGACGGGTCCGTCGGCGGCGCGGCGGAGCACGGTCGTGCGACCGCCCTCCGAGGGGCGTGACTCGGACCACCAGACCGTGCGTCCGCTGTCCGTGACGGCGACGTCGGAGTACGCGGTGCTGGCCGCGGCGGCGTCGGCCGCGGTCAGGGGGCTCGGCCAGGTGCCGCCGGGCAGAGAGGGTGCGGTTGAGGTCATGTCGCCAGCCTGGCACGCGGCTCCGACAGTGCCCGGCGCTCGTACGCTCTCCGGCGTGCGTGCCCCCGTCCTGCTGCTCGCACTGCTGCTGGGCGCGTGCTCCGGTGACCGGACTACCCAGGCCGTGCCGGGGCTGCCCGTGCCTGGAGGCGTGCAGGACGCGACCGTCGTCCGGGGTGTCGACGGCGACACGGTGGTGCTGCGCGGGCGGGGGAGCGGTCCCCTCCTGCCGTCGCCGACCAAGGTGCGCGTGCTGCTCGTGGACACCCCCGAGGTGTTCGGCGATCCGGAGTGCTTCGGCGAGCAGGCGGCCGAGCGCGCGGCTCAGCTCCTGCCGGACGGCGCCTCCGTGAGGGTGCTCGCCGACCGGGACCGGCTCGACCGCTTCGACCGGACGCTGCTGCACGTCTGGACCGGTGACGGAGTGAACGTCGGGGAGGCGCTCGTCCGCGAGGGCTTCGCCTCCGTCCTCGTGGTCCCGCCGAACCGGCTCTTCGAGACCGAGTTCCGAGCCGCCGAGCAGGAGGCACGGCGGGCTGGTCGCGGGCTGTGGGCGGCGTGCCAGCAGCGCTGAGCGCCGTACCCTCGTGCGAGTGAGGACTTACGAGGTGCGCACCTACGGGTGCCAGATGAACGTGCACGACTCCGAGCGGATCAGCGGTCTGCTGGACGCCGCCGGTTACGTCCCGGTCCAGCCGGACTCCACCCCGGACGTCGTCGTGTTCAACACCTGCGCGGTCCGCGAGAACGCCGACAACCGGCTCTACGGCAACCTCGGGCACCTCAAGCCGGTCAAGGACCGCACGCCCGGCATGCAGATCGCCGTCGGCGGGTGCCTCGCGCAGAAGGACCAGAGCCTCATCACGACCAAGGCGCCCTGGGTGGACGTCGTCTTCGGCACCCACAACGTCGGGTCGTTGCCCGTCCTGCTCGAGCGGGCCCGTGTTGAGCAGGAGAGTCAGGTCGAGCTGCTCGAGGCGCTCGAGGTCTTCCCGTCGACGCTCCCGGCGCGTCGCGAGAGCACCTACTCGGCGTGGGTGTCGATCAGCGTGGGCTGTGACAACACGTGCACGTTCTGCATCGTGCCGTCGTTGCGGGGCACCGAGCAGGACCGGCGGCCGGGAGATGTGCTGCGTGAGGTCGAGGTTCTCGTGCAGCAAGGTGTTCTCGAGGTGACCCTGCTCGGCCAGAACGTCAACTCCTACGGGCGTTCGTTCGGTGAGCGCGACGCGTTCGGCAGGCTCCTGAGGGCTGTCGGGGCGACCGGTCTCGAGCGCGTGCGCTTCACCAGCCCCCACCCGCGCGACTTCACCGACGACGTCATCACGGCCATGGCCGAGACGCCGGTGGTCTGCCCCAGCCTGCACATGCCGTTGCAGTCGGGCAGCGACGCGGTGCTCAAGGCGATGCGACGGTCCTACCGCAGCGAGCGGTTCCTCGGCATCCTGTCCCGGGTGCGCGAGCAGATCCCCGACGCCGCCATCACGACGGACATCATCGTGGGCTTCCCCGGTGAGACCGAGGCCGACTTCGAGGACACGCTCCGCGTCGTCGCCGCGTCCCGCTTCGCCGGCGCGTTCACCTTCCAGTACTCCCCCCGGCCGGGGACGCCCGCTGCAGACCTGACGCCGTTGCCCCGAGAAGTGGTGCAGGAGCGGTACGAACGTCTGGTCGCGCTGCAGGACGCGATCTCCTACGAAGGCATGCAGGAGCAGGTGGGGCGTACGGTCGAGGTGCTGATCAGTGCGGGGGAGGGCCGCAAGGACGTGGCCGGTCGAATCACCGGGCGGGCGCGCGACAACCGACTGGTGCACCTGGCGGGAGCTTCCGGCGTACGCCCGGGTGACGTGGTCGAGACCGTCATCACGCGGGGCGCGCCGCACTACCTGCTGGCCGAGGGGCCGCTGCTGTCCCACCGGCGCACGGCTGCGGGCGACGCCCACGAGGGCGGGCGACGGCCGTCGACGCCGGCAGTGAGCCTGGGGCTGCCGGGGATCGGCGTGCCGGCCGTGACCTCACGGGTCATGGCCTGCTCCTGAGCGAGGACCTACGTTTCGGGTCATGACCACGACGCCGGAGCAGCAGCTCGCTCTCCTCGACCTCGTCCTGCCACCTGCACTGCCGGCCTTCGGCGAGTACGTCTCCGCAGTCGTGTCAGGCGATCTGCTCCACGTCGGGGGGCACTTCGGCACGAAGGACGACGGATCCGCCTGGACCGGCAAGGTCGGGCGGCTCGTCGGTGTCGACGAGGCCAGGGAGGCGGCGAGATCCGCTGCTGTCAAACTGCTCTCGACGGTGCGCGCCGCACTTGGCTCCCTCGACGAGGTCGAGCAGGTAGTCCGCGTCTACGGCGTGGTCAACGCCGATCCGGACTTCGCCGAGCACACGCGCGTCATCGATGCCGCGTCAGCGCTGCTTGTCTCGGTGTTCGGTGAGGTCGGCCGCCACGTCCGTCTCGCCGTCGGCGTCTCGTCGCTGCCGGCCGACCTGGTCCTCGAGATCGAGGCGACGATCCGCGTGCGACGCTGAGGTCGCGTCCTCTCTGTCGGGCGACAACGGCCGTCAGATGGCGGACGGCGTACACGACACGGTGGTGAACGGGTCTACGGGGGTGGGCGGTCCGGCTTGTCCGGTCGTTCTGGCGGCCCGGGCTTGACGCGTGGCGCATCAGTGGTGGTGCGGTGGGCTCGTGGAGGTTCGGGTGAGTTCGTGGCAGTCACCTCTGCTGCGGGTCGCCGGTGGCTGTCGAGCGTGGGTCCGCCTCAGCTGCTGCTGCCATGGACCTGCCGGCGCGCTCACGAGGTGGGCGCCCCGCCGAGTGGAAGCGCGACGCTTGGCCGAGGGTCGGTCTGCCCGTCTGCCCGTCTGCCCACCTGCCCACATCGTCGATGTCGATGTTGGCGTCGACGTACGCACCCGGCGCGAGGGTGGGAGCGCAGGGGCGCGGACGTGTGGCGGCGGAGCCGCACCGGGGCTGGGACTACCGGTCGCCAACCCTTGGGACTGCTCAATCCATCTCTTAGGAAGGCACTTTCGGGTCCGGAACTGTCGGAGGTCGGTTCTAGGGTTGTGTCATGCCGGTCGGTCAGCAGGTCATCTCTCGTGGGTTGGACGTGGGGGCGCTGGTGGCTGTCGAGGGCCGGTTGTCGATGCTGGAGGTCGGCCGGTCGGCGTTGCACGCCGAGGTGCTGCGTGAGGTGCTGGTGCTGCACCGGACGTGCTCGCGGGGCGGGATGGGCCTGGGCGTCCAGGCCCAGCTGGCGATGTCGTTGGGTTGCTCGGAGCACCGCGCTGGTGAGCTGCTGACCGGGGCGTTGCTGCTGGCCGAGCTGCCGGGGGCTTTGGAGGCGTTGGACTGCGGGTTGCTCACCATCGAGCAGGCCGGCGGGGTCGTCGACCTGCTCCAACCGTTGCCTGACGTAGTCGTGTTCGAGGTGTGGCATCGGATCAAGGGTCAGCTCATCGCCGACGCGAAACGGTCGGTGGTGCGCCCGCCGGCCCGGCTCCGCAGGCTGATCACCGGCTGGGTGATCACCGCCGACCCTGACGGGGCGGTCGAACGGCGCAAGGACCGGCAGGCCGAGGCTGACGTTGACTACCGGCGCGGCGAGGACGGGCTGGTCGAGCTGTTCGCCCGGGGCCTGTCCGGACCGGACGCCCACGCTTGTCTGTCCCGGATCCGGGCGTGCGCCGAACCCGTCGGCAGCGCCGATGACCGGCCGGCCGGCAAACGCCGGCTCGACGCGCTGGTCGACCTGCTCCTGGGCCGCCACCCCGTCCCGGCGACGCCCGACGACCAAGACCCGTTCCACCAGCCGGCCGCGATCGGGGGCGGGACCGGGGGCGAGGCGCAGGGTTGCCCGTGCCCCCGGGGCGGCTACGCCGGGCGGCACCCGGGCGGTGGCGGGGCGGGGTGCGGGTGCCTGCCCGGGTCGCCGGTGCCGTGCGGCGCGGCCCTGTCCGTCCTGGTCCCGCTCGGAGCGGCCCTCGGCACGACCGGTGAGCTCGCCGAACTCATCGGCCACGGCCCCCTCGACCCGGGCCTGCTCGACGCGCTGCTGCTGTCCGCCCCGACCCTGCGGGCCGTCTGGACCGACCAGGCCGGGATCCCCGTCGCGGTCGCCGACACCACCGTGACCCCGGCCCGGAACGACCCAGCCTCGCTCAGGCAGGCCCTGCACCAGCTCGCGACCGCACCTCCCGGCCCGGCGCACCCCCGCCACCCCGACGACCACCCAGCCCACGACAAGAACGGCCCGCCCGGCAGCGGCCCCGACCCCAGCGGCGACGCACGCCCGGACAACACCGCCGGAATGCCCGACGATCCCGGCCGGCCCGATGACCCCGGCCGGCCCGATCGCGGCACCTCCTCGGCCACACCCGCTGTCGATCCCGGCCGGCCCGCCGAGCGCGCCCGACCGCTACCCCGGCTCCTGGGGAACGCCCACCCCGCCGGGACCCCCGGGCCCTACCGCGTCCCGACCCGAATGCGCCGACTGCTCACCCTCCGCCGGCCGCTGTGCGAATGGCCCGGCTGCGGCTGCACCGCCCTGCGCTGCGACCTCGACCACGACATCGCCTGGCCCGCCGGGCCGACCTGCACCTGCCAGCTCGGACCGCTGTGCCGACGCCACCACCGGATCAAGCAACTCGGCTGGACCAAGCACCGCACCGCGACCAGCATTGACTGGATCGGCCCGACCGGCCGGAGCTGGACCAGCCCCACCCCCCACCAACCACCCGAACCCTGGACCCGACCACCCCGGCAACTCCCCCCGGCCCCCGGCCCGCTCGACCAGCTCAGCCCCCTCGCCCGCGAGACCGAGCTGTGGCACCTCGACCCGACCGACCCGCACTGGGACGACCCCGACGGCCCCCAACTACCCCACGACACCGACCCGCACCCCGATCCCCACGACCCGTACGCCGAGACGATCCGGCACAGCAGCACCAGCTGGACCCTCGACCTCGACGACCCCTACCCCTGGCTCGACCCCGTCGGCGTCGTCACGGGCGCGGACGTGAGCGGGGACCGGCGGTGGTGACGCCATGGCTCACCGCGACCGGCACCGCAGTGCGTTCAGCGCGGTAGACATCGACGTGCACAACGAGCTGAGTGACGGCATCGCTGATGCTGTCGGGTCCTTCCAGCGCCTCGCCGTGCCCAGTTCCGGTCGCAAGCCGGCCGCTGTGGCCGTCGCGATCGTCACGGACGAGAGCGGGACGGGGGTCTTGCTCACCCGGCGGGCTGCCCGCATGCGGGCGCATGCGGGTCAGTGGGCGCTGCCCGGCGGACGGATGGACCCAGGGGAGACGGCGGTCGAAGCCGCGCTTCGCGAGATGGAGGAGGAGCTCGGCCTGCAGGCCCCCGCGGACGCCGTCCTCGGCCTGCTCGACGACTACCCGACCCGGTCGGGATACCTGATCACGCCGGTCGTCCTGTGGCTCGGGGCAACAGGGGTGCTGACACCCAACCCCGCCGAGGTCGCGAGCGTTCACGTCGTCCCGCTCACTGACCTGGACGTCGAGCCGTCGGTAATGAGCATCCCCGAGTCCGAGGCGCCGGTGATCCGGCTCCCGTTGTTCGGCGGCCACGTCCACGCGCCGACGGCCGCAGTCCTGCACCAGTTCAGAGAGGTTGCCCTGCACCGGCGTCCCACCCGCGTCGCTCACTACGAGCAACCGGTGTGGGCCTGGCAGTGACGACTCGAGGGCGTGGCGCAAGAAGCCGCCATCGGAGTCGAACCACGCCGACCCGGGTAGGGAGCGGGGGTGACTCCGAGAGAGCCGGCGCCCTTCCGCACCGGGCGACGCGGGTATGCCCGCGTGGACGTCGATGCCTACATGGCCCGAACCGACGCTGAGCTGGCGGAGCTCCGCGCCCAGGCGTCGGGCCGGCACCGCACCCTCGAGCTGGACGTCGGCGCCCAGGCGATCGGGCCAGTTCAGGCCGAACGGCCGGGCAACGAACAGCCGGAGAGCGGACGACCGGACAGCCCCCGCGCAGGCAGTCACGGGCGGGACGGCGCTGCCCGGGACGGCGACGACGAGCCGACGGTTCCGAGCCGGCACGCCGCCCCAGGTGCAGCTGTCGGTGCCGTACGCATCTCCGAACGGCGACCCGTGCCGGACAGCGGGGCCGAGGAGTCGACCGTCTTCATCGAGCGTGGCCGAGCAGATGAGGACCTCGACGGACCGACAGCGGAGAACGCCTGGTCGGGAGGGGGCCGTGCTCTGGGCGGCGTGGACCCCTACCCGAGCGACGCCGCTGGCACCCCGGCCGCCGGCACCTTGGGCGCCGGCTCCCCGGCTGACCGGCCACCCCTTACCCGGCCGCCGCTCACCCGGCCCCCCTTGATCCGGCCCTCCGTGACCCAGCCCGCGGTGAGCCAGCCCTCCGTGCCGGAGCCCCCCGTGGCTCAGCCGTCCCGTCCGCAGCCCCCCGTCTCCCAGCCGGCCGAACCCCCGACGCCGCTGCCGGAGCCGCCCGACCCCCCCCGTGCACCCGAAGGACGCACGGGGTTGACGGTGCTGGCGCCACGTGATGAACAGGCCCCTGGCGCCGACCCCAGGATCGGCGCCCGGCCCGACGCCGCAGCCGACACCGATCCGCGACCCAAGGCGGCCCACGACGCCGCACAGGAGTCCGATACCCGACCCCACGCCGACACCCGACCCGAGGCCGACACCCGACCCGACGCCGACACCCGACCCGACGCCGACACCCGACCCGACGCCGACACCCGACCCGACGCCGAGCCCGAGGGAGGGAACGAGGACCAGCGCACGCCTGACCGCCGATACCCGCTGCAGCCTGTCGGGGCCGGTCGTCCGTTGACCGCGCCCCGTCGGGGTGACCGCTGGCGCATCGCGATCCTGCTCGTCCTGGCCGGGGCCATCATCGGTCTGGCGTGGACCCTGCTCGTCCGGGACGGCGGAGGGACCGACGGGGACGCAGTGTCCTCCGGTGCAGCGGTCACCCCGGGCGGTCAGGCGGCCGATCCAGAGGCTGGTCCAGAGGCTGGTCCAGAGGCCGGTCCAGAGGCCGGTCCAGCAACGGAGCCCAGCCAGCAGGCCTCCCCGCCACCTCGGGCGCCAGCAGCCGACGCCCCACTGCCCGCCGGTTGGACGACCTACCGAGCACCGGACGGCTCCTTCACGCTGGGTCTGCCTCCCGGTTGGAAGCCGATCGGGGAACCCGCCGAACAGCGCTTCGTGAGCGCTTCCGGCCTCACCACGGTCTCCGTACGCACAGCTGAGGCAGGGGCAGCGCCCGATCCGGCCTTCCTCGAGACCGACGAGGCCGAGTTCGCAGCGCGGAACCCGGGCTATGCGCGGATCGCAGCAGCTGCTGCTGAGCACCGCGGCTTCCCGGCCAGGACCGTCGACTACCGCTACGGCTCAGGTGCCACGCAGCAGCGAGGCAGCGACCTCGGCGTGCTCGTCGGTGACCGGGCATCCTGGCTCAAGGTCGAGTCGAAGGCGACGTCGTGGCGTTTCGCCGAACCTCTCGTCGAGAAGTTCCGGGCCACGTTCGTCCCGGCCTGACGTCGAGAGTCAGCCCCCGTCGACGGGCCCCAGCGAAGCGAGCGCCTCAGGCAGCGCGTCGAGGTCGTCGATCCGCAGGGAGGCTCGATCTGCCTCCGGCCACGTGGCCTGCAGGAACCCCCACGGTCCACGCCGGACGTGCACGGTTACCAGCCCGGCGGCCGCCGCCGGCCCGATGTCGTTGTCGACCCGGTCGCCGACGTACGCGATCCGCCCTGGCTCGGCGTCGATCGTCGTCAGCAGGCGCTCGAAGAAGCGCGGGTCCGGCTTGGACAGCCCCCACTCCGCCGAGGTCGCGTGCACGTCGACCGGCAGGGTCGACAAGAACGGCGACACCTCCACGGGCTGGTTCGCCATGACCGCGAGCCGGTAGCCCTCCGAACGCAGTCGCCGCAGCGCGGGGAGCGCGTCGGGGTAGAGATCGTCCGGCCCCACGTGCCACGGGGTCGCCTTCCTCGCCCGCTCCTGGTCGTAGGAGAACCCCGGCCGGAAGTGCTGGAACACCTCGGTGTGCGGTCGCCGATCGGCGATCACCGCCCCGAGGACGGCGAAGAAGGTCAGGTGCGGCACGCCGAGGTGATCGGCCCACCGCCCCCAGTTGGCGGTCTCGTCCACGAGGGTCTCGCCCAGGTCGAAGACCACCCAGTCGACCGGCCGGCGGGAACTCAGCACGCGCTGCACGCTACGGCCCGTACGTCTGATCCAACGAGGCACCTCACGCTGCGGTGGATCAGACAGTGATGATGGTTGTGGTGCTTCTCGCCGGGCCTGACTCATGATCAGACCGACGCGATGTTTGCTGTCCTTGTTGCGAGTTGTCGGCTCGGCGAGGAGCGCTGCACACAACCAGCG
>JAABUN010000086.1_pt1 | contig 211023 bp, 209 predicted proteins | sample 5559311 | NCBI WGS metagenome assembly JAABUN01 (sample SAMN10711877, study PRJNA513370) | rock metagenome | isolation source: Antarctica rocks | place: Antarctica: Victoria Land, Siegfried Peak sud | reverse complement strand
GCCGAGCTGTTGGCCCACGTGGGCGAGCGCCTGGCCAAGTTCAAGCTCCCCAAGAGCATCGACTACACCACCGACATGCCCCGCGACCCCAACGGCAAGCTCTACAAGCGCAAGCTCCGCGACCCCTGCTGGGCCGACCGCACGACCGCCATCTGACCGAAGGCCCTTGGGGGGTGTCGCTCAGCCGGGTGGGGCGGACGGGCGACTCGACGGGCGACCGAGGCCGACGACCAGCACCCGAACGACGAGCACCACCGCGGCGATAAGCAGTGCCGCGGTACTGGAGTTGTGGGTCAGGCGCAACAGCCCGGCAGCCAGCAGGAAGTCGAGGAAGACGGGCAAGGCGACGCGTGGCTGGCGGGTGACGGCAAGCGCCAACGTGGCTGCGACCAGGCCTGCGGCCACGCACAACAAGGAGGCCACCGCAGCTACGTCGGCCAGGTTCGAAGCGTCAGTGAGGTCGTCCACGCCGGTCAGGTCGGAGCCGCCGAGGTCGGCGACGTCGACGGGTCGCCGTCGTCGGCCAGCTGTTGGCGCTCCTCCTCGATCTCCTTGCGCAAGAAGTAGTTGAGCGCGGTCCGGATGGCTGCCACCGCCGCCAGCTTGCCGATCTCGTCGAAGGTGGGGGCGATGGCGGTGCTGAGGATGTCGCTGGCCAGCTGGAACTCCAGGCCGAGGGTGAGGTAGCGACCCAGCCCGAGGCGAACGCCCACGAACTCGTGGTCGCGCCGACGCATGACCGCGGCGAGCACGAACCGTCCGAACGCCAACGCCGCACCCACAAAGATGATCAAGGCTCCGGCGCTCTCCACCAGCCGCACCAGCAGGTCGACCGCGTCGCGCAGCTGCTCCTCGGCCAGGATCTCGTCCACGTCGCCGCACTACCCGAGGCCCCATGGGCCATGCGCCTACGCTCCCCGCCCGGTGCCTGGCAACGCGCCAGCGAGCTCAACGCCAACCTGGCCGAGCGCAAGGTGGGCACCATGCGGGTGCTGCTGGCCAAGGCCAACCCCGACCTGGCCATGGGCGACGACCTCCTCAAGAAGACCGGCGCCGGCAACCTGTTCATGGTCTTCGGCGAGCCCGACATCGCCATCGACACCGTCCAGGTCGGCCCCGACCACTCCAGCGGGCTGCCCGAGGGTGACGCCCTCACCGTGGAGGTGCGGGGCCTCGACGTCTACGACCCCACCCGGGGCGAGGTCCGCTCGGCCGGCACCGACGACATCGCCGCCTGGTTCGTCGACACCGACTACGACGGCCGCCAGTTCTTCGTGCGCCACGCCTACTTCACCGGCGGCCACCAGCCCTACGAGAGCCTGGCCAAGGCGCTGCGGGCCGACATCGACCCCGACGCCTGGGCCAGTCTCTACGCCACCGTCAGCCGCCCCTTCGCCAAGCCCACCACCGGCAAGATCGCCGTCAAGGTCATCAACCACTACGGCGACGAGATCCTCCAGACCTACGACCTCCGCTGACGCGCGACGGCGCTTGTTGCCCAGACCAGAGCTGTCCGGCGACGTGAGAACCCAGGCCAGCCGAGGCAGTAGCTGAACGTCGACGAGGAACCTCACGCAGCCCCGAGGGGCATTACTCGCCGCTGCCCGGACGCCAGGGCCCCGAGCTCGAGTGCGGCCAGGAGGTCATCGCGCTCCAAGTCGTCATGGTCCTCGGTGATCTTCTCGATCGTCATCCCCGCGGCGAGCTGCTCCAGCAGGTTCTCGACCGGGTACCGCAGCCCCCTGATGGTCGACTGTTCGTGGCAGATCTCCGGGTTTGACGTGATCCGATCAAGCCCAGTCATCCTTTGCGGGTACCGGGCGCGGGGGCGTGGCCGGCAACCTCGGTGGCGAAGACGGGGTCACCTCGGACGCATGCTGCCTCCATCCTCTGAGAAGCCATCGCTCCGACAGATGGCTAGCCGTGTAGCGAACTGCAGAAACTATCGGAAAGAGTTGTGAAGGGGGTTGTGGTGCGGCTAGGTTGGCGAACACCAGTTCGAGGCGAGGAGGTGACAGCGATGGTGGCGATGGCGGTGTTCGAGAAGCAGGTGAAGGACCTCGAAGCCGAGGTGGCGGAGGTGATGGGCGTCATCAACGCGGCCAACGGTCGATCCTGTCAACCCTCCCGCGGGCCCGGATCCCCCTGCCCCGAGCAACGGGATCGACTTGGCGGCCGCCTGACGCCGGTCCCCAGAGCCCAACCTGCGCAACCGAAGCACCCGGCCCTCAAGCCGGGGCTTCGCCGTGCCAACAACTAGGCGCGCCCGTCCAACTAGGCGTGCCCGGCAACGTGGTGTCCCGAACAGCTCTCGGGGTGGCACGAATCCTCAGAGGGCTCGCCGAGGACGGCGAATCGTCGAGCCCCGCCGCAGGACATGTTCGAACCACTCGTCGGCTTCGCCTTCTCGCCCATCCTGCGAGCGCCGCACCGAAGTCTGCGTCTGCCGCTGGCAACGTGGCCGATGAGATGACCGAAGGTCACCCGGAGGCCGCTTGCCGTGTGACCGGCGGCCACGACGGTCCCGGCGAGACGCCGCAGGGAGCCCTTGAGGTGGGTGTGAGCTTCCGGCGCCTGACCGACGACGATCTGCCGACGATGCACCGGTGGCTGAACGAGCCGGGGGTGGTGCGGTGGTGGGAGGGCAACGACGTGTCGTGGGACGGCGTGGTGGGCGACTACGGCTCGGCGTCGACCGATCCCGAGGAGCACTGGATCGCATCGGTCGATGGGCGGGATCTGGGCTGGATCCAGTGCGGTGCCCCCGTCAACTGGCCCGACGAGTCCGTCGCCTGGGCCGGCCTTGGGGTCGACCTGGCCTCCACAGCCGGCATCGACTACCTCATCGGCGATGCCGCCGATCGCGGCAGGGGCCTCGGCTCGACGATGATCCGCGCCTTCGTCGACCGGGTCGTCTTCGGCCTGCACCCCGAATGGAACCACGCCGGCGCCGACCCCCTCGCCGCCAACACGGCGTCGTGGCGAGCATTGGAGAAGGCCGGGTGGCCGGCCTTGTTGACACCGAGCACGGCCCCAGCCGGCTCATGGTCGTGGACCGCCGCTGACCATCACCCGCTCAGTCGCCGGTGAAGCTCGGGGGGTTCAGGCGCTGGTCGCCCAGGGGTGCGGCGAAGCCGTCAGGGAGGGACAGGTCCTTGGCGGTGCGGTAGCGGTCGAGGTCGATGACCTCGCTGCGCTGGGCGGCCACCATGGCCCGGGCGATGTTGCTGCTGGCTTTGTCAGCGCCGTGGCGGGCCTCCCAGTCGGCCATGTGCAGGCCGCCCAGGTGGTGCTCGGTCATGAGGGCGATCCACAGCGCCTCGGCCTCGGTACCGTCGACCTCGCGCAGCTCCTCCATCTGGGTTTCGGTGGCCAGGCCCTCCATGCGGTCGGGGGGCATCGGCGTTCCGATCCACCCCATCGCCTCGTCGCCCGGCGTGGAGGCATAGCCGAACCGATCGAGGATGGCGTTGAACAGGCCCTGTTCGTACCGTTGCCCGACCAGGATCTCCTGGGCGTAGCTCTGCAGGCCCTCGTCGACGTCGTCCTTGGCCAGCAGCAACAGCGACATTTGGACCGCCTGCTCGTGGTGGTAACCCATGTCCTGCAGGAACCCGACATCGGTGCTGCTGAGCGGGTCCCGGCCCCGTTCGGAGACGGCCCAGCCGACCGCTCCGGCCAGGAACGCCACCGCCACCAACAACACGACCAGCCGAGGGCCGGTGATCGGACCGAAACCGCCACCGAAGCGACGGGACGGGGCGGGGCGGCCCTGCCCGGGGACTTCGGCCGAGGCAGGCTCGGACGAGATGACGGACACGGGGCTCCTCGAGGGGGTGACGGACCGCCCATCTTGGCACCGGCGCGGCATCGCTCCACCGCGGAGCGTCGGGCCGGGGCCCAAGCGATGGCGAGACCGCCCAGGCGTGACGCATTCGACACCTACCTGCGTTCTGTCCCTACCTACCGGTAGGTAGGCTCCCTCCTCCGACAACCTCCACGAGAACAGTCAGAGGCACCAGTTGCGCGTCCACGGGATCGAGCGAGCGGCAGACGAGCGGATCAACTGGTTGACGTCGACCGGGTTCTTCGCAGTCCACGCCGTGGTCCTGCTCACGTTCTTGACCGGCATCTCGACCACCGCGGCGGTCATGTTCCTGGTCTTGTACTGGGGTCGGATGTTCTTCATCACCGCCGGCTACCACCGCTACTTCTCGCACCGCTCCTACAAGATGGGCCGGGTCATGCAGTTCGTCATGGCCTTTGGCGGCGCCACCGCCGCCCAGAAGGGGCCCCTGTGGTGGGCCAGCCATCACCGCAACCACCACCGCTACAGCGACACCGAGCTCGACCTGCACTCGCCGCAGAAGGGTTTCTGGTGGAGCCACGTCGGCTGGATCCTGTGCGACAAGAACAACGGCTGGGACCGCGACGGCATCCGCGACTTCGACAAGTTCCCCGAGCTGCGGTTCTTGACCCGCCACGACATGATCGCCCCCGTGTCGCTGGCCATCGCCAGCTACCTCGTCGGCGGGTGGAGCGGGCTGGTCTTCGGGTTCTTCGGCTCCACCGTGGCCGTGTGGCACGGCACCTTCTTCGTGAACTCGTTGGCCCACGTGATGGGTCGCCGGCGCTACGCCACCACCGACACCAGCCGCAACTCTGCCATCATCGCGCTCATCACCCTCGGCGAGGGCTGGCACAACAACCACCACTACTACCAGGCGTCGGCGCGCCAAGGGTTCTTCTGGTGGGAGATCGACGTGAGCTACTACGTCCTCAAGGGTCTGTGCTACCTCGGCCTGGTCAAGGACCTGAAGGCGCCCCCGGCCCGGGTCAAGACCGCGGCGCGGGTTCGCGACGGCCAGTTCGACATGGGCATGTTCAAGGCCCACTGGGGCAAGGCCGGAGCGGCCCTGGCCAACGTGCGGTTGCACCACAAGGGCGCCCCGGTCGACGGAGCGCTGTTGGAGTCCGACCCTGAGCTGGTCACCCGGCGCGAACAGCTCGACGAGCTCATCGCCACCAACCGAGCCGCCCTGGCCGACCACGTGGCCAACGCCCTGGCCCACGCCGAAGAGCTGGGCCGCCTCTCGCGGCGCCAAGAGCGCCAAGCCATCGTCGACTGACACTGCGTGAGGTCGCGTGCGTGCGTCGCCCAGCGACGCAGCAACCGGCGCCGGTCAGGCGTCTGGGCGAACTCCGTGGCCTTCGACCTCGATCTGCTCTCGCCGGAGGTCACCGGAGAAGGTCTTGTCCTCCACCACGACGGTCTTGACCAGCCTCACCCGCTCCTTGGGCACAATCCGCTTCTCGATCACGAACTCCTCCTCACACCGGACCATCTCGAAGATGTCCTCGTCTCCATCGGGCCCGATCGCCGTGCCCCCGAGCTCGCCACCGGAGATCGGTTCCTCCTCGAGCTCGATGACCTCCTTGCGGAGCGTCACGGTCACGGTCACGTCCTCGGTGACCACCCGCTTGCGCAGACGGACCCGACCGACCGTGCGGACCTGCGTGGAGGTCACCAGCTCCTCCTCGGAGCGGATCATCGACGCGCTCGAGGCCGTACCTGCGGCGACATCCCCGCGGGGTAGGTCCACCATGTCAGTCTCCTCGTCGTTCGGCGATGGTTGCCCCGGGGCGGCACGTCCAGACTCGCGTGGTCGGGCCGGGCTGCTGCCGCCAATGACGGTTTCCGTACCCACCAGAGGCCGCCCCTAGTCTGGCGGCTGGTAGGACCACCTGGCCTGCGCGTGGGGGGCGTGGGGGACGAAACTAATCCAGTCCCTTTTCGAGCTTGGTGAGGGCGGCGTCCTCGGTGACGTTGAGGGCGAAGCTCAGCTCGGACACGAGGATGCCGCGGGCCCGGTCGAGCATCGACTTCTCGGCGGTGGAGAGGCCCTTGCCCTTCTCGCGCAACGCTAGGTTCCGGACAACTTCGGCCACCTGGTAGACGTCGCCCGACTTCATCTTCTCCTGGTGGTTCTTGAACCGTCGGCTCCAGTTGGCCGGTTCGCGCACGTCGCGCTTGGCGATGAGGCGGAAGAGGTCCTCCACGTCGGACTTGGAGATCGGCGGGCGCATGCCCACCTCCTCGGCCATGTCGACCGGCACCGACAACATGAGGTCGCCGTGGACCATCTCCAGCACGAAGTACTCACGGGTCTCGCCCTGGAGCTTGCGCTTCTCCTTCTTCTTGATCACCGCCGCGCCATGGTGCGGGTAGACGACGCGATCGTTGACCTTGAACGACATCAGGCTCCACTTCAGCCGGTCGGGGTCGACCGGAGGACGGGCCATTGTGCCAGAACCCACCCGGAACCGGACAACCGACAGCCGGCGTCGCACGCCGAGATTAGCGTCGGGCCATGTCCGACCCGGCCACCACTCCCGTCGGCGGGCTCGATCCGTTCGCTCCCGGCTTCTACGAGAACCCCTACGAGCAGTACGAAACGCTGCGGGACCACGACGCGGTGCACCACAGCGTCTTCGACACCTGGATGGTGACCCGCTGGGCCGACGTCCACGCCCTGTTGCGCAAGCCCGGCACGAGCGTCGAGGACCGCAACATCACCGGAGAGGGTTCCACCCGCCGCCAGCAGATCGCCGACCTGGTGGAGGGCCGCGAGGTCCATCGCAGCCTGGCCATCTTGAACATCGACCCGCCCGACCACACCCGTCTCCGCAAGCTGGTGTCCAAGGCCTTCACCCCGCGAGCCGTCGAGGCCATCCGGGCGCGGGCCGGCGAGCTCGTCGACGCCATCCTCGACGACCTGGGCACCCGTGAGGGCACGGTCGACCTGGTAGGTGAGTTGGCCTTCCCGCTGCCGTTCACGGTGATCTCGGAGATGCTGGGCATGCCCGAGGGCGACCGCGACGAGCTGCGTGCCTGGTCCCACACCGTCACCCAGGTGCTCGACCCGGTGCTGGCCTTCCAGCACGCCGAGGAGATCTTCGCCGCCGTCGACGAGATGCACCGGGTGATCCTCGAGGCCATCGCCTGGAAGCGGGGCCGCCACGACGACGACCTGCTGAGCGCGCTGATCGCCGCGGAAGACGGGGGCGACGTGTTGTCCGATGCCGAGCTGGTCGACAACGTCTCCCTGCTGTTCTTGGCCGGCCACGAGACCACAGTGAACCTCATCGGCAACGGCGTCGCCGCCCTGCTGGCTCACCCCGACGAACGGCGCCGGCTGGTCGACGACCCGTCGCTCGACGCCAACGCGGTCGAGGAGCTGCTGCGCTGGGACAGTCCAGTGCAGTTCTCCCGGCGGATCGCCCTGGAGCCGATCGAAATCGGCGACCAGACCATCTCACCCGGTGAGTTCGTGACCACGGTCCTGGGGTCGGCCAACCGCGACCCCCGCAAGTTCGGCCTCACCGCTGATCGCCTCGACCTGGGTCGGCCTGACGCCCGTGAGCACGTGTCGTTCGGTAGCGGCGTCCACCACTGCCTGGGCGCCGCCCTGGCCCGGTTGGAAGGCCAAGAGGCCATCGGCCGGCTGGTCCGGCGCTTCCCAGGCATGGAGCTGGCCGGACCGGTCACCCACAACGGCCGCATCGTCCTGCGCGGCCTCGACGAGCTCCCGGTCTCGCTGGCCGGCTGACCGCGTCCCGTCCGGGCGCCAGGATCCGTGGGTCAGACGTCGAGGAAGCGGCGCGTGGCCAGCGCTGAGCTGAGAACGCTCAACACGATGGCGGTGGCCACCACGATGAGGCAGGCCAAGGTGACGTCGCTGGAGCTGATCGAGAACGTCTGCAACAAGCTGAGCCCGTCGGAGCGGTTGAGCAGGTTGTCGATCCCGCGGCGGGCGATGAAGACCGATCCCACCGCCAGCGCCCCCCCTATGAGGCCCTGCACCAAGCCCTCGAGCATGAACGGGACGCGGATGAACCAGTTGGTTGCTCCCACCAGCTTCATCACCTCGATCTCGCGGCGCCGGGCGAACATGGCGGTGCGGATGGTGTTGAGGATCAGCAGGCTCGATGCCACCAAGAGGAAGACGGCGAAGCCGAACAGGGCGGTGTTGACGAAGGTGGTCATGCCCTTCATCTCCCGGATCACATCAGTGGCTGCGCTCACCTCGAACACGTCGGGGCGCTTGCGGTAGTAGGTGGCCAGCTCGGACACGTTGCTGGCCGTCTTGTCCTTGGGCTCCACCTTGAAGCTGGTGGGGAGGTCGGTGGCCCGCACGTTGCGCAAGATGACGTCGTTGTCCTTGAACAGTTCGCGGAACAGCGCAAAGGTCTTGTCGCGGTTGACGTACTCGGTCCGCTCCACGTCGGTGTTGGCATCGAGGTCGGCCTCCACCGCGGCGAGCTGGGCCTCGGTGATGTCGGGCTCGACGTAGACGATGAACTCCACGCCGCCCTCGAACTGCCTGGTCATGTTTTGGGCGCCCTGGCGCACCAGCACCGTCGTGCCGACGATGGCCAGCGACACGAACACGGTGAGCACCGACGCCACCGTGAGCGTGATGTTGCGCGTGAGGTTGGCGGTGGTCTCGCGTATGACGTAGTTGCCGTTGATGGCCATGGTGGTCTTCCTGCGCTACTCGTAGACGCCGCGAGCCTGGTCGCGGATGATGGCGCCGCGGTCGAGCTCGATGACCCGGCGTCGCATCGTGTCGACGATGCTGCGGTCGTGGGTGGCCATCACCACGGTGGTGCCTGTGCGGTTGATGCGGTCGAGCAGCCGCATGATGCCCACCGACGTGGCCGGGTCGAGGTTGCCGGTGGGCTCGTCGGCCAGCAGGATCAGCGGCCGGTTCACGAACGCCCGGGCGATCGACACCCGCTGCTGCTCGCCGCCGGAGAGCTCATCGGGGTAGTTCTTGTGCTTCTTCGACAGCCCGACCAGCTCCAAGATGGCCGGTACCTGGGTCTTGACCACGTGGCGGGGGCGGCCGATCACCTCCAAGGCGAAGGCCACGTTCTCGTAGACGGTCTTGTTGGACAGCAGCTTGTAGTCCTGGAACACGCAGCCGATGTTGCGACGCAGGTACGGGACCTTCCAGCTCTTGAGCTGGCCGATGTGCTTGCCGGCGACGTAGATGGCCCCGGTACTGGGCTCCTCCTGCTTGTTGAGCAGGCGGATCACGGTCGATTTGCCCGACCCCGACGGCCCCACCAGGAACACGAACTCGCCCTTGTTGATGTCGCAGTCGGCCTCGCGCAGGGCGACCACGTCGCCCTTGAAGACCTTTGACACGTTCTCGAGCTTGATCATGCGGTACGACCCCGGGAGCAGGCGAGGACCAGGCGGGCATGCGCCCGGCGCCGTGGGCCACGCTACCGCGGCGCCCCCGGTGGTCCGTGGCACCGGATCGACGACGAGGCTCAGCCGTCAGCCAGTGACTCGGCCCGCTGCCACCGCAGGAACGCCTCCATGAACTCGTCGAGGGCACCGTCGAACACGCCGTCGACGTTGCCGGTCTCATGCTCCGAACGCAGGTCCTTGACCATCTGGTAGGGCGCCATGACGTAGGAGCGGATCTGCGAACCGAAGCCGACGGAGTGCTGCACGCCCCGGATGGCGTCGAGCTCGGCCTCGCGCTTCTGGCGCTCCAACTCGGCCAGCTTGGCCTTGAGGACCTGCATGGCCCGGTCCTTGTTCTGGTGCTGGCTGCGCTCGTTCTGGCACGACGACACGGTTCCGGTGGGCAGGTGGGTGATCCTCACCGCCGAATCGGTCACGTTGACGTGCTGGCCGCCGGCGCCCGACGAGCGGTAGGTGTCGATACGGAGGTCCTTGTCGTCCACCACGATGTCGGGCACGTCCTCCAGGAACGGGGTGGCCTTGAGGGCGGCAAAGGCGGTCTGGCGCTTGCCCTGGGCGTTGAACGGGCTCATGCGCACCAGGCGGTGCACACCGTGCTCGGCGCGCAGCAGCCCGTAGGCGTGGCGGCCCTTGACGAGGAAGGTGGCCGACGAGATGCCGGCCTCGGAACCCTCGGACACCTCGTCGAGCTCGACGTCGAAGCCTCGACGCTCGGCCCAGCGCAGGTACATGCGCAGCAACATGTTGGCGAAGTCCTGGGCGTCGGCGCCGCCCTCGCCCGACTGGACCTCGCAGATGGCGTCGAGCTCGTCGTGTTCGCCGGTGAAGAGGCTCCGCAGCTCCAGGCCGCCGAAGTCGGTGGCGAGCGACCTGAGGGCGTCCTCGATCTCGTTGGCGACCGAGTCGTCGTGCTCCTCGCGGGAGAGCTCGGCCAGCACCTCGATGTCGTCGATCCGCTCGCCCAGGGCGTCGTAGCGGTCGAGGTCGTCGGTCACCGAGGACAGCTCGCCGGTGACCCGGCGGGCCTGGTCGGCGTCGTCCCACAAGTCGGGTCGCGACGCCTCGGTCTCGAGCTGGGGGCGCCGGGCGCGGAGCTGGTCGATCTTCAGGTACCCGGCCGCCTCGCCGTGGCGCTTCCGCAGGCCGCTGATCTCGTCGCTCACGTCACGCATGGTCCCGCAGTCTCCCGCGATCGCCCACCCCCGGCGAACCACGCGAACGTGCGGTCCCAGCATCGTGTTTCTCAGGTGGGGTTGGGGACCAGGTCGGTGAGGGCGGTGCCGTCGAGGCGCCAGGTGGTCCAGTCCTCCTCGGGGCGGGCACCAAGCGACTCGTAGAAGCGGTGGGCGGGCTCGTTCCAGTCGAGGACCCACCACTCGAAGCGGGGCCAGCCACGGTCGGTGCAGATCCCGGCCAGGGTGGCCAGCAACGCCCGGCCCAGCCCCAGCCGCCGGTGCTCGGGCGCCACGAACAGATCCTCGAGCCACAACCCGTGCCGGCCCTTCCACGTCGAGAAGGTCACGAACCACACCGCGATGCCGGCCACCTCCCACGTGCCGTCGGCCTGGACCTCGGCCACGTGGGCGTGGACCCGGGGATCGGGGCCGAACAGCGCAGTCCGGAAGTCGTCAGCCGTGGCCTGAGCGGCGTCGGGCTCGCGCTCGTAGAGGGCCAGCGCATGGACCAGGGCCACGATCGCGTCGACGTCGCCCTCCTTGGCCGGCCGGACCCGCCAGGGCAACATCGCATCGTCGGTCTTGGTCGCCACGGCCGCATCCTCCTTGCTCCGATGCCGTTGACGCCACCCTGCCAGGCTCAGAATGGCCCCGCCGAGACCGATGGCGGGCACGCTCGCGGGATGAAGACCGTGCCGGACCTGCCCGTGTTCCTGTTCGACGGAGACTGCGCGTTCTGCTCGTCGTGCGCCCGCTTCATCGACCGACGCATCCCCACCGACGCCACGGTCGTTCCCTGGCAGTGGGCCGAGCTCGACGGGCTGGGCGTCGGCGTCGACGAGGTCGACGTGGCGGTGATCTGGGTGACGTCGTCCACCTCCCACACCGCCGGCCCGGCAGCCATCGCCGACCTGCTGAGGAGCAGCACCGGCCGGCCGTGGCGGGTGATGGGCCGGTTGCTCGCACCGGCTCCGGTCCTGTGGGCCACCGGCTTCGCCTACCGCTGGGTGGCACGCAACCGCGACAAGATGCCCGGCGGGACGGCCCAGTGCGCCCTCCCGCAGGCCCACCGCGGGCCAAATGGCCCGTCGGCACCGACGACCGATCCGTAACGTGATCGGGTTCCGCCCCCCGTCGCTGCCCCTCCTCGGGTCGTGCGGCTCGGTGCGAACCAGCCACCATGTCCGCCACCGACCCGCCCGCCGACGTTCGCCTCCTCGCCCGCTACCTGCGAGCGGAGCAGCGACCGCTCAGCGGACTCCTGGCCATCCTGGTGGTGGCCATGTCGCTCCCGCTGGCGGGGCCGGTGCTGGTGGGACGCTTCGTCGACGCCGCAGCCGATGGCCGGCCCACGGGCGAGCTGCTGGCCATCGGCGTCATCTTCCTCGTTGCCACGCTGGCCGGCGACGGGCTGCAGCTGGTGGTCACCTGGTTGTCGGTGCGCGTGGCGTGGCGCGTCGGCAACCGGCTCCGCCTCGACCTCTGCCGCCACGCCCTCTCACTCGACCTCGACTGGCACGGTGACCACAGCCCCGGTCAGCTGATCGAGCGCATCGACGGCGACATCGACGCCGTCACCCGCTTCTCGTCCACCGCGGTCTTGGAGCTGGCCGGCAACGCCATCCTGGTCGTCGGCGTGGTCGTCGTCTCGGCGTTCATCGATTGGCGGGCGGCAGTGCTCATCGCGATCACCGTCACCGCGGCCGTCGGCGTGATGGCCGTCCTGCGACGCAAGGCGGTGCCCTACTACGACGCCGAGCGCGAGGTGCAGTCCCGGCTCTACGGCGACGTGGAGGAGCGCCTCGGTGGCCTGGAGGACCTGCGCGCCAACGGGGCCGGCCCATGGGCCGAGCACCGCCTCCACCGGCACTCGGCCGGCTGGTGGCGGGCGACCCGACGGGCCGCCTTGCGGGGCGACGGCGCCCTCACCGGAGGGGGCGCCGTCTTCGCCCTGGGCACGGTCGCCGTGGTCGGCCTCGGTGTCATCCTCGTGCGACGCGGCGAGCTCTCGATCGGCTCCCTCCTGACGCTGCTCAGGTTCTCCCAGCTCGTCAGCGACCCGATCTGGAAGGTGGCCGAGCAGCTGGCCGAGGCCCAGCGGGCGGTGGCCGGCACCCGCCGGGCAGCGCGCCTCCTGGCCGCCACCTCGGCGTTGGCCGACGGAGAACGACCGCTCCCCCGCACCGGCGCCCTCGCCGCTGAGCTCTCCGGCGTCACGTTCGGCTACGGCACCGGGCACGCCGTGCTCGACGGCGTGGACCTCCTCGTCCCCGCCGGCACCACGCTGGGGATCGTCGGCCGCACCGGTAGCGGCAAGACCACGGTCGGACGGCTGCTGTCGCGGCTCTGGGACACCGAGGCCGGCGAGGTGCGCGTCGGCGACGTCGACGTCCGCCACCTGCAGCTGGCCTCGCTGCGGGACCGGGTGGCCGTCGTCACCCAGACGGTCGACGTGTTCCGGGCCACCGTGCGGGACAACCTCACCGTCTTCGGGGCGGTCGCTGCGACCGACGGCGAGTTGACGACCGCGCTCGTCGAGGTGGGCCTCCACAACTGGTTCGCGCAACTGCCCACGGGCCTCGACGAGCGCCTCGACGGCGTAGGCGACCTCTCGGCCGGCGAGGCCCAGCTCCTGGCCTTCGCGCGGGTGCTGCTCACCGAACCCGGCCTGGTGATCCTCGACGAAGCCACCAGCCGGCTCGATCCCGAGGCCGAGATCCGGCTGGAACGGGCCACCGCCCGGCTGCTCGCCGGCCGGACGGCCGTCGTGATCGCCCACCGGCTGTCGACCCTCGACGCCGTCGACGCCATCTGCGTCCTCGAAGGGGGCACCGTGGTGGAGCACGGTGCTCGCCGCGAGCTGGCCGCCGACCCCGGCTCGCGCTACCAGGGACTGCTGGCCGCCAGCCGCCGAGGCGAGGTGGTCACCTCGTGACCGCCACCGCTCCTGCACCCGACTCGCCTGTGGAAGCAACGGCGAGCGCCGTCCGGTTCGCCTGGCGCGTCCTGCGCGCCGACCCGCGGACCTGGTGCATCTCCCTGTCGATGTGGATGGTGTTCTTCTGCGGGTCGATCCCCTCAGGGCTGGCCCTCCGGGCTGCGATCGACGGCGCCTCCGCCGGCCGGTGGAGCGCAGCCTGGGTGGGTCTCGGCCTGCTGGCCGCGGTCGAGCTGATCCGCTGGGCGATCCTGTTGCCGGCGATCGTCCAGTGGCACGGCGCCTTTGCCTTCTGGCAGACCCTGCCGCGCGTCAACGCCCTCCACTCGCTCACCCAGGACCCGGGCCCGGTCACCGGGCGCCTGCCCTCCTCTCCGGGCGAGGCCGTCAGCCGCTTCCGCGACGATGCCCGCGACGTGGCCGAGGTGCTCGATGTCTGGCTCGACGTCGTGGCCGCCAGCGCGACCACGGCCGCCGGCCTGGCCATCCTGGCCGCCGTCTCCCTGCCGGCCGCCGTCGCCGTGGCCCTGCCGATCGTCGCCGTGGTCTGGATCAGCCGGGCGCTGGCCGACCGCCTCCGAGCATGGCGACTGGCCGAGCGCACGGCCACCGCCACCGTCACCGGCTTCATCGGCGACACGTTCGGTGCCGTCACCGCCGTGAAGGTGGCGACCGCCGAGCGAGCCGTGGCCGAGCGGTTCGACCAGCTCGGCGCCGAGCGGGCCGTCGCCGCCCGCCGGGACCAGGTCGGCACCCAAGTCTCGCAGGTGTTGGGCGGCATCACGGCCAACGCCGGCCTCGGGTTGGCGCTGGTCCTGACCGCACCGGCCATGGGCCGCGGTGACCTGTCGGCGGGTGACATCGCCATCCTGGCCAGCTACGCCGGGGCCCTCGGCCACTTTCCACGGATCATGGCCCGGGCATGGGCCTGGCATCGACAGGCCGAGGTGTCTGCGGCCCGGCTCGGTCGCCTCACCGTGGACCGCCGGCCCGACAGCGCCTCGCGCTCGACCCAGACCTGGTTGCGCCACGGTCCACCCCCGTTCGTCGCCGCCGGCCCGGTGGCGCCAGCGGCGCGGCGTGGCGACCAGCGTCTCGATCGCCTGTCGGTCCGGGGCCTCCGGGTCCAGCTCGACGACGCCGACCAGCTCCGCGGCGTGGACCTGGACGTGGAGCGGGGCCAGCTCGTGGTGGTGACCGGACCGGTCGGTTCGGGCAAGTCGTTGCTGCTGCGAGCCCTCCTCGGCCTGGTGCCGCGCGTCGGCGGGACGATCTCGTGGAACGGGCAACCGGTCGATGACCCGTCGACGTGGTTCGTGCCGCCTCGGGCCGCCTACGTCGCCCAACTCCCGCGCCTGTTCTCCGAGACGTTGGCCGACACCGTCCTGCTGGGCATCGACCCCGCCGGCCTCGACGAAGCGCTCGTCCTGGCCTGCCTGGACGACGACCTCGTCGATCTCCCCGATGGTCGCCTCACCATGGTGGGCCCGAGGGGGGTTCGCCTCTCCGGGGGCCAGGTGCAGCGGGCCGCCGCCGCCCGGGCCTTGGTCCGTCGACCCGAGCTGTTGGTGATCGACGACCTGTCGAGCGCGCTCGACGTGGCCACCGAGTCGCGCCTGTGGGACGGCCTCTTCGCCGAAGCGGACGGCAACCTGACGGTGCTGGCGGTCAGCCACCGGCTGCGCGTGCTCGACCGCGCCGACCAGGTGGTGCGCCTGGACGCCGGCCGCTGCGTCAGGGCTTGACGCCCCGCCAGTCGTTCCCGGCCCGGTTCTGCCACGGCAACATCGACCGGGGCGACCCCATGTCGGCACGAGCCGCAGGGAGCAGGCGGCGGGTGCCGGTCGCAGTGGGGCGCATCTCCGAGGGCAACAGCGGGCGCCGGGCCTGGCGGCCCTCGACCCACTTCCACGGCAGAGAGATCTTCTCGTCAGCGATCAGGTCGGTCATGGGGCGACCCTACGAACGGCCTTGGTCCGCCCCGTTTCCCCCGCGTGCCCAGAGCGCTACAACTCCCTGTCGCGTGCGCGTCAGGCCGCTCCATGACATTGCTTGAACTTCTTTCCGCTGCCGCAGGGACAGGGGGCGTTGCGGGGGGTCTTGTCCCAGTCGGACTTGACGACCGGGGCCTGGACCACTTCGGGTTCGACCTCTGCCGGGGTGGGCTCGCCGTCGGCTGCGGCCTGGGCGCGGGCCGCAACGGCCATACCGCTCCCGGACTCCGACGGGTCCTCGGGGCCCGAGAGGGACAGGTCCTTGACGTCGTTGGCAGGGGCCTGGTCCTCGACCACCACCTCGACGTGCATCACGTACTTCACGAAGTCCTGGGCGATGGACTGCATCATCACGCCGAACATCTCGTAGCCCTCGCGCTGCCACTCCACCAGCGGGTCGCGCTGGCCCATGGCCCGCAGGTTGATGCCCTCTTCGAGGTAGTCCATCTCCAGCAGGTGCTCGCGCCAGTGCTGATCGATGATGTTGAGCATCACCTGGCGCTCGATCGCCCGCATGGTCTCGGGGCCCAGTTCGGCCTCGCGGCCCTCGAAGTACGCGGTCGCTTCGTTCAGCAGCGCCACCTGGAGGTCGACGGTGTTGCCGGCGTCGGCCAGGTCGGCCTCGCTGAGCTCGGTGGGCCAGAACGTGGAGATCTCGTTGTGGAGGCCCTCGACGTCCCACTCGTCGTCGGCCTCGGCCACGCAGTAGGTGGCCACGGTGGCGGTGACGGCCTCGGCCAGGTAGTCGAGGGTCTCGTCGCGCAGATCGGCGTCGGCCAGGATCTGGTCGCGGCGCTTGTAGATGACCTTGCGCTGCTCGTTCATCACCTCGTCGTACTTGAGCACGTTCTTGCGGATCTCGGCGTTGCGCTGCTCGACGGTGTTCTGGGCCCGCTCGATGGCCTTGGTGACCATCTTGGCCTCGATGGGGATGTCGTCGGGCAGAGCCTTGCCCATCACCCAGTTCATGGCCCCGGTGGCGAAGAGCCGCATGAGCTCGTCCTCGAGCGACAGGTAGAAGCGGCTCTCGCCGGGATCGCCCTGGCGGCCCGAACGGCCGCGCAGCTGATTGTCGATGCGGCGGGAGTCGTGGCGTTCGGTGCCCAACACGTAGAGCCCGCCGACCTCACGGACCTTGGCCCCCTCCGACTCGGTCTCGGCCTTGTACTCGGCGAGGAGCGACTCCAGGCGGGGCCGGCCCTCATCGGACTCGGGGTCCAGGCCCTCGGCCCGCACGTCGCGCAGGGCCAGGCCCTCGTAGTTGCCTCCCAGGATGATGTCGACCCCTCGACCGGCCATGTTGGTGGCCACGGTGACCGAGTGGAGCCGCCCGGCCTGGGTCACGATCTCGGCTTCCCGGGTGTGCTGCTTGGCGTTGAGCACCTCGTGGGGGATGCCCCGCTTCTCGAGCAGGCGGCCCAGCCTCTCGGACTTCTCGACCGAGATGGTGCCCACCAGGACCGGCTGGCCGGTCTCGTAGCGCTCGGCGATGTCTTCCACCACGGCCTCATACTTGAAGTCCTCTGACTTGTAGATGAGGTCGGGCTGGTCGAGGCGGACCATGTCGCGGTGAGTCGGGATGGGCACGACCTGGAGGTCGTAGGTGCCGGCGAACTCGGCGGCCTCGGTGACCGCGGTGCCGGTCATGCCGGCCAACTTGTCGTACATGCGGAAGTAGTTCTGGAGGGTGATGGTGGCGAGGGTCTGGTTCTCCTCTTTGATCTTCACCCCCTCCTTGGCCTCCACGGCCTGGTGCAACCCCTCGGACCAGCGCCGGCCCTCGAGGATGCGGCCGGTGAACTCGTCGACGATCTTCACCTCGCCGTGCTGGAGGATGTAGTCCTTGTCGCGCTTGTAGAGCTCCTTGGCCCGCAGCGCAGCCTGGAACTGGTGCACCAGGTTCTGCTGCACCGCGTCGTAGAGGTTCTCCAGGCCGAGCGCCTCCTCCACCCGGGTGACCCCGTCCTCGGTCGGGGCGACGATGCGCTTCTCCTCGTCGACGTCGTAGTCGACGTCGCGCTTGAGGCCCCGCACGATGCTGGCGAACTTGTAGTAGAGCTGGGCGGCGTCGGCGACGCGTCCCGAGATGATGAGTGGGGTACGGGCCTCGTCCACCAGGATCGAATCGACCTCGTCGACGATGGCGTAGTGGTGGCCTCGCTGGACCTTCTCGCTCTGGCGGGTGGCCATGTTGTCGCGCAGGTAGTCGAAGCCGAACTCGTTGTTGGTGCCGTAGGTGATGTCGCACCCGTACTGGGAGCGCTTGAACGCCGAGTTGTTGTTGCCCGGGAGGATCAGGCCGATGGTGAGGCCCAGCCAGCCGTGGATCTGGCCCATCCACTCGGCGTCGCGCCGGGCCAGGTAGTCGTTGACGGTGATGAGGTGGACGCCGTTGCCGGCCAGCCCGTTGAGGTACACCGGCAGGGTGGAGACGAGGGTCTTGCCCTCGCCGGTCTTCATCTCGCCGACCCACCCGAAGTGCAGGGCGGCACCCCCCATGAGCTGCACGTCGTAGTGGCGCTGGCCGATGGTGCGGCTGGCCGCCTCGCGCACCACGGCAAAGGCGTCCACCAGCACGTCGTCGAGCTCCGCCCCGTTGTCGAGCTGCTGGCGGAACTCGCCCGTCTTGGCCTGGAGGTCGCCATCGGAGAGCTTCGTCAGCTCGTCTTCGCGCGCGTTGATGTCGGGGACCAGGCCCTGCAGGGCCTTGATCTTGCGGCCCTCACCGACCCGGAGGAGCTTGTCGAGTACACCCATGAGGTTCGCGAGCATACGCGGTCGCCAGCCGCCCCCATCAGCGGTCGAGCCGGCGATCAGGGGTCGTCGGTGAGGCCTTGGCGCACGGCAGAGAGGGCGGCCTCCGTGCGGCTGGAAACGTGGAGCTTCTCCAGCACGCCCCGCACGTGGTTCTTGACCGTGTTCTCGGCGATCCCGAGCTCGGTGGGGGACGCCACCGCGACTTCGGTGTCGGCGGCCTCCCCGACCACCTCGACGTCAGCGGTGGATTCGAGCACGAGCCGCAGGCCACGACGGAACACGACGTGGTCGTCGCACACAAGGACCCGGACGGGCACGGTGGGGGCGGCGGTCGAGGAGGGCACGAGGCGTGGCTGGGGAGCGACGGTGTCGGGAGCGTCAGTCGGCTTCGTCGATGAGGCCGACCTGGCCGTCGTCTCGGCGGTAGACCACCGCGGCGTTCGATGTCTCGGCGTTGGTGAAGAAGAAGAAGCCGTGGCCTACCAGCTCCATGCGCTCGACCGCCTCCTCGGCGGTCATCGGAAACATGGCGAAGCGCTTGGACTTCACGATCTTGAGGCCCGGCTGCTCGCTGGCGTCGTCCTCGTCGACCGGCGCTTCGGCCGGTGCCTCGTCGACGACAACGACTGCCCCCAGGCTGTCCACCCCCTTCTTGGCCTTGGGCGCTCCCTGGTAGCGCTGGCGGAGCTTGGTCTTGAGCTTGTGGAGCTGGTGCTCGAGCTTGTCGTAGGCCTTGTCGACGGCCTGGAAGCCGTCGGGAGCCTGGACCTTGCAGCGCACGTGGTGGCCGTGGCCCTCGATGGTGACCTCGCACACCTCCTTATCGGCGATGCGGGGGTTCTTGTGCTCGGAGAAGTGGACCTCGGCGTGGTCGAGGCCCTCCACGAAGCGGGCCAGGCGCCCGATCTTCTCGGTGGCCATGATCCGCAAGCTCTCCGAGACCTCCGTGTGGCGACGACTCACCGTGACCTGCACCGGGATGGGACCTCCTGCTTCGGGGATGGTGGTCGGATGGTAGACGGGGCAGGTCGGGGGTGCGCCCGGGTGGTCCCAGCGGGGCCCCGGTCAGCGAGGGTGGGCGGCGGCGAGCCCGACGAGGTGCCCGGCGCCGGCAGCCCGTAGTGCCCGGCCGGCGGCTTCGAGGGTGGCGCCGGTGGTGATGACGTCGTCGACCACGGCGACCCGGCGGCCGTCGAGGCGCCGGGTGGGGACGAAGACCGGGCCAGAGTGGCGATCGTGCAGGGTCCGGCCGGTCTGGGGCGGGCCCGGCGCCCGGCTCAGCAGCGATCGACAGGGCAGGCCGAGCTCACGGGCGACCCGTCGGGCCAGGAGCTCGGCGTGGTCGAAGCCGCGCCGCCGCCGACGCCGGTCCGTGGTCGGGGCCCACGTGACCACGTCGACCTCACCGGGGTGCACGAGGGAGGCCACCCCGGCTCCCAGCCACCCGACCGGTGACCGGGTGTTGCGGTACTTGAGCTGGGCCACCACCTCCCGGGCGGCACCGTCGTAGGCCAGTAGCGCCCGACACCGGTCGAACGACGGCGGTACCGGCACCGGCGACGACCGGGCCATCGCGGCCACACACCCTGCGCACGGCGCCGACCCGACGCAGCCGCAACCGGGGCACCGGGTGGCGAGGAGCATGCGCCCATCATGGTGAGGGGGTGTGACAGTTGAGCGAGGCAGACAGCGAACCGGGTTGCGTGCCGGCTGTGGTGGCGACCGATTCCCAACCCACTTCGCCGCGAGCCCGGAACCGGCTGGGACCGCCTGGGAGGCGTCAGTAGCGTCGCTGCTCGTGTCCCGATCGTCCACCGGCTCCGGGGTGTTCGCCGTCCCGCCGTTGCCGGAGGTCCGTCGACGCCTGCCGCGGTTGCTGGTCGGGCTGGTGCTGTGCGGGGTGGCCTTTGCCTGCATCGTCGATGCTCGCCTGGGGCTCGACCCGTGGAACGTGCTCCACGAGGGCGTCGCCGATCGAGTCGACCTGCCCATCGGCCTGATCACCACGCTGCTGGGGTTCGTGGTCCTGCTGGCCTGGATCCCGCTGCACGAGCGAATCGGGATCGGCACCATCGCCAACGCCCTCCTGATCGGCACGGTGATGGACCTGGTCCTGCCGGTCCTGCCCGGCAGCGACCACCTGGCCACGAGGTGGGGGCTGTTCGCGGCTGGCCTGGTGCTCATCGGTCCCGGCATCGGGCTCTACATCGGCGCCCGCCTCGGCCCCGGCCCGCGCGACGGCATCATGACCGGGCTGGCCCAGCGGGGCCCGTCGATCCGGCTGGTGCGCACCGGCATCGAGCTGGTGGCCCTCGCCCTCGGTTGGGCACTGGGCGGCACCGTCGGCATCGGGACGGTCATCTTCGCGGTCACCGTCGGACCCAACGCCCAGTTCTGGCTGGAGCGCCTCGACCTCGGACACGCGCCGGGCTTCGACCCGCTCGTCGACCCCGAGGTCGACCCCGACCCCACCCTCGCCACCAGCTGACCCCAGCCACCCGGCGAACTGGGTTGGATCCGCCGCGTCCCAGCACCCGATTTCCAACCCACTTCGCTCGTTACATGGGGAGGGTGGCGGTGCCGGGGTCGCCGCCGGCGGCGATGCGATCGGTGCGGTTGGTCACCATCGGGATCCACTCGGGGTGGGTGAGCACGTAGAAACGGCGCGTTCGCACCGCATCGACCACCTGCGAGGCCACGTCGACCGGCGCCAGGCCACCGGCGATGAGGGCACCCACGAAGTCGGCGTAGCCCGATGCTTCCTCGGCTCCCTCCCCACCCTCCGCGGTGTCGCCGACCGGGGTTTGCCCGCCTTCGATCGAACCCGCCGGGCGGTTGCGGCCCGCCTCGTGGATGCGGGTCTGCACCCAGCCCGGGCACAGCACCGAGACGCCCACGCCCTCGGCGCCGGCGAACTGCAGGTCGGCGAAGAGCGTCTCGGACAGCGTCACCACCGAGTGCTTCGACACGTTGTACATCCCCATGAACGGCGCCGAGATGAGTCCGGCCATCGATGCGGTGTTGACGACGTGGCCCTCGCCCTGCTCGATCATCAGCGGGGTGAAGGCCCGGATGCCATGGACGACGCCCCACAGGTTCACGCCCAGCACCCACCGCCAGTCGTCGAGAGAGTTCTCCCAGACGGGGCCGCCGGCCGAGACGCCGGCGTTGTTGCAGACCACGTGGACCGCACCGAAGCGGTCGAGGGCGCGGTCGCGTAGGGCGTCGACCTGGGCGTGGTCGCTCACGTCGCACTTGACGGCGTCCACCTGGGTTCCCTCGGGGAGGTCGGCCACCGCCTTGTCGAGCGCATCGGCCTCGATGTCGGCCAGCACGATCGACATGCCCTCGGCGGCAAAGGCCCGACCGAGCGCCAACCCGATGCCCGACGCCCCGCCGGTGACCACGGCGACCTTGCCCGTCAGCTCGTCCACGGTGTCATCCCCTCGCTCGCTCGCTCGGACCGGTCGCCTGCGCCGAGCCGGACGCTAGATCCTCCTGCGAACCAGGTTGGGAGTCTGTTGCTCCGGCGACCAGAACCCAACCCACTACCGGAACGTCACCGGAGCGAGCCGGCGGAGGCCCACGCGGCGTGGGTGCCGCTGGAGATGCGCTCGGGGAGGCGGAGCCGGGCGATGGGTCCGTCGGAGATGCGGCGGCCGTCGAGGACCAGGCACTCGGAGCGGTCGTTGGCCTCGTCGGTGGTGAACGTGACGACGTAGGCGTCGTCCTCGGCGGTGCCGTGGGTCTTGGGGGCCACGCCCACCTCCGAGCCGTAGACGCCATCGGGCAGGCGCAAGACGTCGTCGGTGCCGGTCTCGACGTCATGGCGGACCAAACCGTCGAACAGGAACCAGCCGGGCTTGCCCTGAGCCGCCCACACGTACCGGTGGCGACGACCGGTGTGGCGGCCGTTGATGATGCCGAACTCGGTGAAGTCGTTGCGCATGTGCTCCTCGGTGCAGGCACCGGTCCGGCGGTTGAGGCGCCAGCGGTGGAGGCGGGTCTCCATCCAGTCGAGGGCCAGGTAGCGGAACATCCACATGGCGTCGTTCACGTCCGGCTTGGGCGACGGGTTGCCCTGGTGGAAGCCCTCGAGCACCACCTCGTCGCCGTCCTCGTAGGCATTGGTCCAATGCAGGACGTAGGTGGGGTCGGCCTCGAACCACTGCACGTCGTCGGGTCCGCCTCGCCGGGGCACCACGGCCAGACGGGTGGGCTGGTCGTGCATGCGGACGGCGTGCACATCCCGCAGGAGGAGGTCCTCGTCCCAGTACATGGGCAGGTCGTTGAGGACTACGAAGTGCTCGGTGATGGCCATGTCGTGCGGGAGGCGCGGGCCCGGCAGCGGCACCGGGGCGTAGTGCACCAGCTTCCCGTGGCGGTCGACGCAGCCGAAGTGCAGGTACGGCGCCGCCTTGGAGTAGTTGAAGAAGTACAGCTCACCGGTGGCCTCGTCGACCTTGGTGTGCGCGGACACCCCCTCGTCGGGGAACCAGCCCTCCCAACGGGTTGGGCCCAGTGGGTCGAGCGTCTCGGCGTCCATCCGGTGGAGCTCGCCGCACTGCCAGAACGAGGTCAGGACCTCGCCCCGATGGACCACCAGGTCGGTGCTCGACGCGTCCTTCATGGCACCCCGCGCCGTGCGCCCGTCGGTGCGCACCGCCATGCGGGGGTCCTCGGCCAACCCGGCCCACAGTGAGGTGCCGCTCTCCTGCTCGGCCACGAACCCGTCGGTTTGCACGAAGCGGTTGCGGTAGCTGGCCTTGCCGCCGCCGAAGCGGACGGCGTGCACCATGGCGTCGCCGTCGAAGGGGTGGTAGCGCGAGAGGGCCTCGTGCAGCGGGTTCTCGGTGTTGCGGACGTAGAGCCCGTCGAGATCGTCGGGGATCGCGCCCTCCACCACCTCTACGTCGGCGACGGTCCACTCCCGGTGCTGCGGTCGCCAGGCGCCCGATCGGTACGGGTGGTCATCGTCGTCGGGCAACGTCCGCCGCACCTCGTTCACCGTCGTCACGTCGGTCATGCGGGTGGGGCCTCCACGACGAAGGAGCAGGTGGTGGCGGTGCTGCCGCCGATGTTGAGGGTGGCGAAGCGGGTGGCCGCCTCGACCTGGGTGGCGCCGGCCCGGCCGGTGACCTGGCGGGTGGCATCGAGCAGCATGCGGACGCCGGATGCACCCACCGGGTGCCCGCCGCCGATCAGGCCACCGCCGGGGTTGACGGGCAGCCGGCCGTCGCGCTCGATCTCGCCGGACTCGATCGCCTTCCAGGAGTCGCCGGAGGCGGTGATGCCGACGTGGTCGATGGCCAGGTAGCCCGAGGCCGCGAAGCAGTCGTGGACCTCCACGCCGCTGAGGTCGTCGACCGAGCCGAGGCCGGCTCGACGCAGCGCGTCGGCGAACGTGTCGCGCACGTGGGGCATGACGTGGGTGTCGTCGCGGCTGCGTTCGAGCTTGGGGGCCAGCGGGAGGCCGACGGTGCGGTGACCCCAGCCGGTCACGCGGGCGGCCCGGCCCCGGGCCAGCAGGTCGGGGTGGTCGCGCACGTAGGCATCGGTGGCCAGGACCACGCCCGCTCCCCCGTCGGTCACCTGGCTGCAGTCGTTGCGGCGGGTGCGGCCCTCCACCACCGGGTTGGCGTGGTCGTCGTCGGTGAAGCTGGCGTCGGTGAAGCGCCAATCCCGGGTCTGGGCGCCGGGCTCGTCGCGGGCGTTGCGGAAGGCCAGCTCGGCAAAGGCGTGCAGGTGGGCGTCGTCGAGGCCCCAGCGGTGGTCGTACTCGTCGGCCACGTCGGAGAACGCAGACGGCCACACGAACCGGGGGCTGCCCTCGTGGCCCACCCACGACGCCGCCCCGAGGTGGTGGGCGGCCAGGTCACCGGGGACGGTGCGCTCCATCTCGGCGCCCACCACCAGGGCCACGCCGTAGCGGCCGGCTTCCAGCTCGGCCGTGGCGGCCAGCACGGCCACGCTCCCCGACGCACACGCCGCCTCGTGGCGGCTGGCCGGCACGCCCCACAGGTCGGGCTCGACCGTGGCCGGCATCGCACCCAAGTGACCCTGGCCGGTGAAGAGCTGGCCAAAGGCGTTGGCCACGTGGACGGTCTCGGCCTGAGCTGCGGTCACGCCGGCGTCGGCCAGGCTCTCCCTGGTGACCTCGGCCACCAGCCCGTCGAACCCCAACCCCTCTTTGGTCCAGTTACGAGCGAAGTCGCTCCGGTACCCGCCCAGCACCCAGATCCCCTGACCCATGCTCGAACCCTAGGGCCGATGAGCGTCGAAGGGGCCGCCCGCCTGCCCACTGCCGGCCCCTGCGTGGGTCGCCCCTCTAGCGTGCTGGGGTGCTCCGGCGGTCCATTGCCCTCTCGGTAGCGGCAGGGTTGGCGGTGTCGATGACCGCGGGTTGCGGCGCTGACGAGGGGCGGACGGCGCTGGCGGTGCGGTCGGCGCGCTGGTCCGAGCGCGGCGACCTGGTGCTGACGGTGGAGTGCGCCGAACTGGACACGGTCGACGTGGAACCCGGCGCCGGCGTCGACGACCTCCCGTTGGTGACCATTTGGGGCCGGCCCAAGTTCGGGCGCTGTGCCCCGTCGGTCGCCGTGGCCCTGCCTTCGGGCACGACCAGCATCGACGACGCAGCCACCGCCCTGGTCGTCGACCTCCCGCCCCGTCCTTGATTCGCGGGGGTCAGACCCGTACCACGACCAGCCCGGAGACGCCTTCCAGACCGTCGAAGTCAACGTCCTGGGTGAAGACGGGGAGGCCGTTGGCGGCCGCCGTCGCAGCGATCCAGACGGCCGGACCCGTGGGGCCCGGCCGTCGTGGCGTCAGTGGTCGATGTGAGCGGTCAGGCTTCGGCGAGCGTGACGACCACTCGACGGTTCAGGGCCCGGTTGGCCTCGGTGTCGTTGGCGGCGACCGGTGCCGCCTCGCCGTAGCCCTCGGTGGTGATCAGGTCGCCAGGTACCCCGCCCTCGGTCCGGAGCCAGTTGGCGACCGCCTCGGCTCGCTTGGCCGAGAGGTCCTCGTTGTAGGCGTCGGTGCCGTCGGCGTCGGTGTGGCCGTCGATCTTGACCGTGGCTGCCTCCGGCAGGTCCTGGAGCTCGGCGGCGATGGTCTGGAGCGTCGGGGTGGCCTCCGGCTTCAGATCGAACTTGTCGAAGTCGAACAGCACCTCGGCCGGGGTCACGAACGCCTTCTCGGCGTCACCGGTCAAGACGCTCGTCTCGGGGGCCTCCTCGAGGTACACGGACTCGAGGTACTCCGAGTCCACGTACACCGAGTCGAGGTACTCCGAGTCGACGTAGGCCGAGTCCACGTAGACGCTCTCAGTGCAGGCTTCTTCGCCATCCACATCGAGGCAGATCGACGGCCGCGACAGCGCCGATCGGCTCAAGGCCGCTCGGGCCAGCGCCGGACGGGCGGCTGCGGCACGCCCCACCGCCGCCTTGTACTCCTCCGAGGATTCGACGCGGCACTCCTGCTCGACCCGCTCTCCCCCGGTGGCCTCGCCTTCGGCCGCATCGCTCTCGGCGCTTTCGCCCTCGAAGAGGGTCTCGCCGTCCACGACGACCGGCGGCAGGGCCGCTCCCGGCAACGAACGGCTCGGAACGCGGGCTCCGGTGATCTCAACCGCCCCGAGGCACCCGCCGGGAGCGTCGTAGCGGACCACGCAGCCTCCCTCCACGCGCTGGGCCGGCAGCTCGACGGCGGGGATGTGCACGCCTTCGATCACTGCGTCCCCGAGCTGCTCGTCCGGCGAGTCGAACGCAGGGATCTGGAACGCTTCGATCTCCAGGTCCGGAAGGTCCTCCACGGTCCGACCGGCGCCGGGCCGGCACGCCGGGTCGACCTCCTGGGAGGTTTCGGCGGTCTCACCGTCGGGCGTGGACGGCACTTCCTCGGACGGCACTTCCTCAGACGTCCCGTCCGATGAAGCGGAGGCGATGGCCGTGGTGCTGGTCGCAGCGACCGCGCGGCTCTCGGACTGGGCAACCTTCTCGCCGTCAGCGCCGCACGCCGACAGGGCGAGCATCAGGGCGGCGGCGGGCAGGATGAGGGTGCGGGAAGTACGGGTCATCGGAGGCTCCTTCTGGTCAGGTGACCCGTGGGTCGCGTCGACAGAACGAAAAGTTCCCGGCGCCTTGGAGGGCTCGCCGCCGACTCGGAGCGCTGCGCTCTCACTCGTCGACCTCGAAGGTGAACGACACGTCCACGACCCGACCCCGGTCGTCGCGGGCGACCAGCACCACGGCGGCGCGTCCCGTGGAGCTGGGCGTGATGTCGACCTGGCTGCTCGACGGGTACGTGCGACCGTCGGCGGTGACCCAGTAGGCGGTGTCGGTCCCGCGCACGGTGGCGCGGAAGCGGGCTGCCTCGCCCACCGGGACGGACCGCGGGCCGGTCACCTCGAGACGGATGCCGTACGCCTCTTCGATGGCGCGAGCCTGGCCATCGGGGAGGTCGATGCGCCGGGAGACGGGATCGTCGTCACCACCAAGGAACCACCCACCGATGCCGGCGGCGACAGCGACAGCGACGGCGACGGCGACGGCGACGGCGATTAGCAGCGCCCGACGGCGCCACGACCGGACGGGCCCCGATCCGGGTTCGAGCGTGCCGGGCCGAGCCCCGGGCCGGGGAGCGGGGAGCGGCACGAGGGCGCGCAGCACGTCTTGGCGCCACGCTGCGGCACTCGAAGGCCGTCGGGGCGGATCAGCCTCGAGGCCGTGCCCGAGGGCCTCGACCAGGCGGGGCGACCAACCGGCGTCGGCCATCGCGGACCGCCATGCCTGCCCGTCGCCAGGCGGCTCGGCGGTGGCCAGCCACACCATGAGGGCGCTGGCCGACCAGATGTCGGCCCGGGCATCCACCCAGCCGCCCTCGGCGCGCTGCTCGGGTGGGGTGAACCCCGCCGTGCCGGCGCCCACGGTGAGACCCGAGGCGCGGGCCAGGTCCTTGGAGAGCCCGAGGTCGGCGACCACCACCCGCTCGTCATCGGCCAGGATGCCGGCGCCCTGCACCGCGCCGGCCACCGACGCATCATCGGAGACGAGCAGGAGGTTCCCGGGCGCCAGGTCCCGATGGACGACCTGCGCGTCATGCAGCATCTCCATGGCCGAGGCGACCGCCTCGCACAAGCGGCCCAGCTCGTCGGCCGTGGGTCGACGTCCGGCCTGGCGGGCCGCATGGGCCCGGGACCGGACGTCGCCGCGGTCGGCCAACTCGAGTACCAGGTAGGGCTGGGCCCGATCGTTCTCCCCGATGTCGTACACCGTCAGGATGTGGGGGCTGGCCATGCGGCGCAGGAACTGGCCCTCCAGGACGAACCGCTCGCGGAGTTCGGCGTCGAAAGCATGGTTCTCGGCCAGGACCTTGACGGCCACGTCGCTCCCCAAGCGGCCGTCGTGAGCCCGGTACACGGTGGCGAACGCCCCGGTGCCGAGCACCGACCGCACTGCGTATCGCCCGATGCGATCGGGGATCGGGGCACTCACCTGGTGGTACCCGCCAGCTGCGCTGCCGCCAGCGCTCGACCGCGCGCGATCCGGGTCCGGACGGTGTTGAGCTTCACCCCGAGCCTCTCGCTCACCTCCTCGTAGGAGAGGCCCCCGATGTCTCGGAGCACCACCGCCTCGCGATACGGGTCAGGGATGGCGGCCAGGGCGGCGTCGAGCACGCTGCGGGTGGCGATCATCGACGAGATGCGCACCGCGTCGCTCTGCTCGTCACGGAGCGCAGCGGTGTCGTTCTTGCGACGCAGGAACGCAATGGCCTTGTTGCGCGCCACACCGTGCAGCCATGTGGTGAAGCGAGCCTCGCCCCGGTACGAGCCGATGTGTTCGGCCACTGCGATCAACACGTCCTGAGCCACGTCGTCCGCATCGGTTTCGTCGAGCACGAGGCGCGAGATCGCCTTGTGGGCCAGACCCAACCCGTCGATCGCCCAGATGAGGGCATCGAGCCCACGGGCATCACCCGACGCGGCCAGGCCGGCCAGGGGGTCGAGCAGGTCAGCAACGGCATTGCGGTCGGTACCCGCAGCCTCGAAAGCAGACTGGAGCGCAGGCCGAGCCGCCGGGTCACCGAGGCGCACCCGGTCGACCAGGCTCCCGGCTTCCACCGCCGAAGCGTACCGGTCTGACCTGCAACGACCGGGTTGGGTCGACGCCGGCGGGGCAGGTCGGGTTGGTGTGGCCTCGCGTCCTAATACCGATAGTGGTCGGGCTTGTAGGGGCCGTTGGCGTCGACGCCGAGGTAGTCGGCCTGGTCGTCGGTGAGCTTGGTGAGCTTGACGCCGAGGGCGCCGAGGTGGAGGCGGGCCACCTTCTCGTCGAGCAGCTTGGGGAGGGTGTAGACGCCGACGGGGTACTCGGCGGTCTTGGTGAAGAGCTCGATCTGGGCGATCGTCTGGTTGGTGAACGAGTTCGACATCACGAAGCTCGGGTGGCCGGTTGCGCAGCCCAGGTTCATCAGCCGGCCCTCGGCCAAGACGATGACCGAGTGGCCGTCGGGGAACTGGAACTCGTTGACCTGAGGCTTGATCTCGATATTGCGGACGTCGCTCATGCGGGCCAGGCCGGCCATGTCGATCTCGTTGTCGAAGTGGCCGATGTTGGCCACGATCGCCTGGTGCTTCATCCGTCCCATGTACTCGGCGGTAATGATCGCCTTGTTGCCGGTGGTGGTGATGTAGATGTCGGCCCGGTCGAGGACGTCTTCGAGGGTGGTGACCTCGAAGCCCTCCATGGCCGCCTGGAGCGCACAGATCGGGTCGACCTCGGACACGATGACCCGGGCGCCCTGGCCCTTGAGGGACTGGGCGCAGCCCTTGCCGACGTCGCCGTAACCGGCCACGAACGCCACCTTGCCGCCGATCATCACGTCGGTGGCCCGGTTGAGGCCGTCGATCAGGCTGTGGCGGCAGCCGTAGAGGTTGTCGAACTTGGACTTGGTGACCGAGTCGTTGACGTTGATGGCCGGGAAGGCCAGTTCGTTGCGCTCGAACATCTGGTAGAGGCGGTGGACGCCGGTGGTGGTCTCCTCGGTCACGCCCAGGATGGCGGCGGCCACCACGGTCCAGCGCTGCGGCTCCTTGGCCACGCTGGCCCGCAGGAGCTCGAGGACGACACCCCACTCCTCGGAATCGTCCTCGGTGGCTTCGGGGACCGCGCCGGCCAGCTCGTACTCCTTGCCCTTGTGGACGAGCATGGTGGCGTCACCACCGTCGTCGAGGATCATGTTGGGACCCGAGCCGTCGGGCCAGCGCAGGGCCTGGTCGGTGCACCACCAGTACTCGTCGAGCGTCTCGCCCTTCCAGGCGTACACGGGCACGCCCGAGGGCGCATCGGTGGTGCCGTAGGGACCCACCACCGTGGCGGCGGCGGCATGGTCCTGGGTGGAGAAGATGTTGCACGACACCCAGCGCACGTCGGCGCCGAGGGCGGTGAGCGTCTCGATCAGCACCGCGGTCTGGATGGTCATGTGCAGCGAGCCCATGATCTTGGCGCCGGCCAGCGGCTGGGCGTCGGCGAACTCGGCCCGGGTGGCCATGAGGCCGGGCATCTCGTGCTCGGCGAGCTGGATCTCCTTGCGGCCGAAGCCGGCCAGGTCGAGGTCGGCGATCTTGAACTCGTCGGGGTTCAGGGTGGGCATGTGGGTCTCCTCCACGCGTCGAAATGATGGGGTCGGACCTCGACCGACGCCGGGGCGCCGCCAGGACCGATCGTTGTCGAGTTGTGGGACCGGAGCCTGCTGGCTCACCCATGACGGCCCACCCGGCCCGAAGACCGCTCCAAACGTTAGCCGACCGCCCTGGCCGCTACGAGACGGCAGCCGAGCGGCCCGGTACGATCCCTGCGTGACCGATGCGACCGCCGTGGGAGCGGTTGACACCGAGGTCGGCGCCGAGCTCCCCGGTGTGGCCGAGATACCCACTAGGCCGTCCCGGCACGGCTACGACTGGACCACGGTCGTGCTAGGGGTGGCCGCCGTGGCGTCACTCGCCCCGTTCGTGGTCGCCGGGGCGCGGGGGCTGGCAACGCCGTGGACACCGGTGAGCGACCAGGCGATCGAGGCCCTGCGCATGCACGACGTGGGCACTCGCTACACCCCACTCGTCGGGTCGTACTCCCGGCTCGGGTGGCGACACCCTGGGCCCCTGCTGTTCTGGATCGGCGCCCCGTTCCTCCGATCGTTCGGTCCGAGCGGGCTCCTGATGGCCTTCGCGGCCCTCAACCTGGCCGGGTTGGCCGGCGCTCTCGGCGCGGCCCAGCGCCTCGGAGGCCGTGTCCTGATGGGGTCCGTGACTGCGGTCGCGTCCGTGATGGTGCACACGCTCGGTCCCGTGCGGCTCGTGGATCCTTGGAACCCCCACGTCACCTACCTCCCACTGCTTTGCTTCGTGTTGTGCGCCGCTGCTGCTGCGGAGGGTCGGGCCCGCTGGGCTCTGCCGGCAGCCGTCGTCAGCGGCTCGTTCGTGGCCCAGAGCCACCTCGGCGCCGCCCCTGTCGTGGTCGGCGGTGCTCTCGGGGCCGTGGTCTGGTGGTGGTCGGTGCGACCGGTCGGTTCGGCGCTCCCCCGTCCGTGGCGGACCGGTCTCCTTGCGCTCGCCCTGTGGTCGGGTCCCATCGTGGATCAGTTGACCGGGCAGCAGAACCTCACGGACCTGGCGGTGTACTTCCTGGGGGGCGAGGGGACCAGGGCTCCGCTGGGGGACGCGTTGGGTGCCGCGGCGAGCGAGTTCGGACTTCCGCCGGTCTGGACGGGCGGTCCCGAGGACGATTTCCTCGGACGAGTCGTGGCCGCCCCCATCTGGACCCTGGGGGCGAGCGCCGCCGTGCTCGCTGCGACCTGGGTGGTTGCGCGCACGAGCGATGACGGAGTGCCCCGGCGCCTGGTTGGGTACGCCGGGTGGCTGGGTCTCGTCTCGGTGGCTGCGATGACCAGGACGACGGGAGGACTGCTGGCTTACGTGGTGCGCTGGACGTGGCCGATCGCCGTCCTGGGGACAGCGGCGGTCGCGCTGGTGGCCGGTCGATCGTTGTCGGGGCGCCGCACCGCCGGTCGGGCGGCAGGCGCCCTGGCCGCCGTAGTAGCGGTGGTGGCCGCCACGGCCACGACCGTCGACGTGATTCGCACCGATCTCCGCCCCTCGGCGCGGTACAGCAAGGTCACGGCCGCACTCAGCGACGGGGTGCGCCAGCGGTTGCCGGTGGGCCGCTACGGCCTGGCGTGGAGGGATCCGGTCGCCTTCATCGGTGTGCCGCAGAGCATGGGCATGGATCTGGAGCGGCGCGGCTATGACATCGTCTTCCCCCCGTCGGAGGCCTACGCGGTCGAGGAGCGGCGGACCGGGACAGCACCGGATCGTCCGACGATCGTCGTGGTCGGCGGCCGGTTCATGGCCGAGTTCGAGGAGCCGGCGGGAGCTCGTCGCCTGGCGGCCCACCGCCCCCGCATCACCGAGGCCGATCGGGATCGGATCGCATCGTTGCAGGCCGACATCCGCGTCGACACCACCGGTCCGACGGGGCCTCTCGGCGCCGCAGCCGATCTCGCAGCGTTGATGGCCGACGGTGCCGACCCGAAGGAGGTCAACGAGTTGATCTACTTGCAGTCAGAAGCCCCCTACGACGTGTGGCTCGTTCCTGCCGAGAGCGAGAAATGAAACGTGTTCTAGTGTGACGACCATGCCGCTGGAGCGTCTCGCCGGACACGTCACCGTGGTGACCGGGGCCGCATCGGGGATCGGCAAGGCCACCGCAGCCCGCTTCGCCGCCGAGGGCGCCAAGGTCCTGGCATCGGACATCGCAGCCGACGGGCTCGAGATCTCGGTCAAAGAAGCCAACGAGGGCGCAGGCGCCGGCGCAGAGGTGGTGGCCTTCGTCGCCGACATCTCCGACGAGGTCCAGGCCGCCGCCACCATCGACGCTGCCTTGGAGCGTTGGGGCCGCCTCGATGCCCTGGCCAACATCGCTGGGATGCTTCGCACCGTGCGCACCCACCAGTGCGACCTGGAAACCTGGAACACCATCATCGGGGTCAACCTCACCGGCACCTTCCTCATGTGCCGGGCCGCGCTCCCCCACCTGATCGAGACCAAGGGCGCCATCGTCAACGCCGCGTCCACGTCGAGCTTCTACGGCCACCCCTGGATGGGCGCCTACGCCGCCTCCAAGGGCGCCATCGCTGCTTTCACCCACACGCTGGCGGTCGAGTACGCGCTCGACGGCGTGCGGGTGAACGCCGTCGCCCCTGGGAGCGTCACCAGCGGCATCACCGACAACGTGGCGTTCCCCACCGACCTGACGAAAGAGGAGGGACGGCTGGTGCGGCGCATCATGTCGCCCACCGGGTTCGGCGCTCCCGAGGAGATCGCTTCGGTGGTGGCCATGTTGGCGTCGGCCGACGGCCGTCACATCACCGGCGAGGTCATCCGCATCGACGGCGGCACGCACAGTTGACTTCTCCCCCCACCCGCCCCACCTGTCGTCGCTGCACGCCGCAGGCCACACCCGGCACCCGCCCCACCTGTCGTCGCTGCACGCCGCAGGACACACCCGGCACCCGCCCCACCTGTCGTCGCTACCAGCACTCGGACGACTTCGAGATCGTGCGGGAAGCGGCGGCCACATGAGGTTCTCGATCGCCACCGCGTACATCGACCCGGTGGAGCTGGTGGCGATCGCGCGGGCGGCCGACGAGGCGGGGTACCACGCCATGGCCGTGGCCGATCACGTGGTCAACCTGGAGACGTTGACCACGCCGTACCCCTACACCGACGACGGGGAACGGCGCTGGGAGCCGTTCACGCCCTGGGCCGACCCGTGGGTCACCATCGGGGCGTTGGGCGCCGTCACCGAGCGCTTGCGCTTCTTCACCAACGTCTACGTGCTGGCCATGCGCGACCCGTTCACGGTGGCCAAGCAGGTCGCCACCGCTGCGGTGCTGTCGGGCGGGCGGGTGTCGATGGGCGTGGGCATGGGGTGGTGCGAGGAGGAGTTCGACCTCCTGGGCGAACCGTTCCGCCGGCGGGGGAAGCGCGCCGACGAGATGCTCGGACTGCTGGCCGAGCTGTGGACCGGCGGATGGGTGGAGCACCACGGCGAGTTCTACGACGTACCCCGCCTCGAGATGACCCCGGCGCCACCCGGGCCGGTGCCGGTCTACGTGGGCGGCATGTCCGACGCCGCCCTGCGGCGGGCCGCCCGTCACGACGGCTGGATCTCCGACCTCATCAGCACCGACGACGCCGCCGCCTTCCGGGCCAAGATCGACGCCGAGCGAGCCGAACTGGGCCGCACCGACGTCGACTTCTCGATGATCGTGTCGCTCGACGACGCGCTCACCGTCGACCAGTTCCGTCGGGCCGAGGAGCTGGGCGTCACCGACAACCTCACCATGCCGTGGGCCTTCTACGGTGGCTTCGACATCTCGCTGGCGGAGAAGATCGACGGTCTGCACCGCTTCGCCGACGACATCATGGCCAAGCTCCAGGACTGACCCGCACCCCGCAAGGTCGGCCGACCTGGTGCCGCTGCCCCCGTGCCGACAGGCTCCTCGGACAGACTGGCGCCCATGGAACGCTCCCCCGTCCTTGGTCCTCGCCTCCTCGCCGCGCTGGCCTCCGCCATGGTGCTCTTCGGCGCCTGCTCCGCCGAGGGAGGTGGTGACGATGCGGGACCGACCACCGCTGTCACCGAATCGACCACCACCACCCCCGAAGGCGGTGACGACGAAACCACGCCCACCACCACCGAGCCCACCACCACGACCGACGACAGCGGTGGCGGTGGCGGTGGCGCTCCCACCTCGGACGAGCTCACCGCCATCCTGCCGGCGGCGACCGACGTCGGTCCCGGGTGGACCGAGACGGAACCATCGTTGGACTCCGAAGACGACTCGACGTTCGACGAGCAGTGTCCGGCGGCCGCCGAACTCGGCCTGAACGACGAAGACCAGAGCGACGAGGTTGCCGCCGCCTATGTCGACGCCGAGGAGCGTCAAGTCGACGTCACCCTGAGCCCGAGCGCCGATGAGATCGACGACGAGGAGCTGGTCGACTTCGTCGACGCCCTCAACGACTGCGGCACCCTGACCGAGACCGACGAAACAGGCGTGCTGACCACCTTCGACGTCGAGGCCGAGGTCGACGCCACCTATGGCGACCAGGGCGTCCGGCTCCAGGCCGACGTGACCCTCAGCGGCGGATCGCTGACCCAGGACGTGACGGTGACGATCTACGCGTTGCTCTGGAGGACGGACACCGTCAGCGTCGAGCTGACCGCAACCGACGGCGTCGATCCCACCACCCTCGAGTCCCTCCCTATCGACCCGGAGTTGCTCACGCCGCTCGCCGACGACCTCGACACCCGGGTCCGCGACCTCGTCAGCTGAGGGGTGGGGCGTGCGTCGGCCCGCCGCGACAACGGCACCGTCACCGTCCGCTACCTCCGCTGACGGACCCGGCGAGCGCTCACCGGGCTTGTCGTGGCCGTCGCTTCTCGGATGTTACCTGCTTCTCGTAGGGCGTGATCAGGACGCGACAGGCGCGGTCGAGCTCGGTGGTGACCGAGTCGAACGTGGCCCGCCCGTTGGCCCAGGCGACCAGGCTGGAGTACCACACGTGTCCGAGCACGGCCAGGATGTCGGCACGCACCTCGGGCTCGAGGTCGGCAAGGATCGGATCGCCCATCGACGCGATCGAAGCCCGCACCTCCCCACCGCTGTTGCGGACGCCGAGGTCCGACGACGACAACGCCCGGACCAGCGCCGCGCTGAGCTTGGGTTGGCGGCCCATCGCCCGACAGGCCCGGTTGAGCACGTCGATCATCTGCTCGGCCGCGGTCTCGCCCTTCGGTGGCGACTGGGCCACCCGGTCGCGAAGGCGGACCGTCCACTCGGTCATGGCCGCCGCCAGCAGGTGGTCCTTGGAGGAGAAGTTCCGGTAGATGGTGGCCAGGGCCACGTTGGCGGTGGCGGCCACGTCTCGCATCTGCACCGCGTCGTAGCCACCCTCGGCGCCCAGTTCGAAGGCGGCGTCGATCAGGCGGCGACGGCGCTCCTGCTGCTCGGCGGTGAGCTCGGCCACCGGCACCAGCGCATCCGCATCGGCGTCGATCAGCTGATCCAGTGAGCGATCGCCCAGAGGTTCGCCCAGGTCGGGGTCTGACCGGGCGCCGGCCTCGCTCCACGTGTCGCTGGTGGCCTCAGTCATGCCACGCCCGTCTCACCGGTCGGTCTGGGGATCGGTCTCCCGGCGGGCTCCCCGAGCCAGCTCGCGGAAGGGTACCGCTTTGTCGACCCGTGCCTCCGGGGGGAGGCCGAGCACCCGTTCACCGATGACGTTGTGCTGGATCTCGTCGCTGCCACCGGCGATGCGGATCGACGGGGCCGACAAGAAGTGCTGCTGCCAGCGGCCGAGCTCGGGGGCGTCGTCGTCGGCCAGCATCCCGGCCGGTCCCTGCAGCGACAGGGCCAGCTCGGCGTTGCGCTTCATGTTCCAGGCCGCCATCAGCTTGAGGATCGACGCCCCTGGGCCGGGCGGGCGGCCGTGGCTGGTGGCGGTGCGCACCTGCATGCCCAGGTAGCCCATCACCTGCTTGCGGGTGTAGGCCGCGGCCAACCCCTGGCGCACCACCGGGTCCCCGTTGACACCGAGGTCCTGGGCCAGGGCCAGCAGGTCCGCCATGGTGGGGCCGCTGCTGTGGCCGCCCATGAACGTGCGCTCGTTGGCCAGGGTGGTCATGGTGACGCTCCAGCCCCCGCCCTCGGGGCCGAGCATGGCGTCGTGGCGGACCCGGGCGTCGGTGAGGAACACCTCGCTGAAGTGCGAGGCGCCGGTGATCTGGCGCAGCGGGCGGATCTCGATGCCGGGCTGGCGCATGTCGATCAGGAAGTAGGTAATGCCCCGGTGCTTGGGAGCGTCGAGATCGGTCCTGGTCAGCAGGATCCCGTAGTCGCTGAAGTGGGCGCCGGAGGTCCACACCTTCTGCCCGTTGACCACCCACTCGTCGCCGTCACGCTCGGCCCGGGTCGACAACCCGGCCAGGTCCGAGCCGGCACCGGGCTCGCTGAAGAGCTGGCACCACACCTCTTCCCCGCGCAACATAGGCGGCAGGTAGCGGGCCTTCTGCTCGTCGGTACCGTGGGCGATGATCGTGGGACCGGCCATCCCGACCCCGACGGCAAAGGCACCGGTGGGCAAGCCCCGACCGGCGGCCTCCTCGGTGAAGATCGCCCCCTCAGCCGGCATGCCTCCTCGACCGCCGTAGGCAGCCGGCCAGGTGATGCCGGCCCACCCGTGCTTGGCCAGCAGCGCCTGCCACGGACGGGCCCGCTCCACGAACGTGGCCTCGTCCTCGCCGCCCCGTCGGGTCACGTCCATGGCTGCCGCCGACCCGGCGTGCTCGTCGAGCCAGGCCCGCGCCTCTTTGCGGAAGGCCGCTTCCTCGGCGCTCTCGTCGAAGTCCATCGGTCTCGGTCCTACTCGAAGTGGCTAATCGAAGTGGCTAATCGAAGTGGCTAATCGCGGCTGGCGGCCATCGCGGCACCGATGCGCAGCAGTTGGTCGGTGGCGCCGCCGAGGGTGAACTCGAGCCCCTTGGCGGCCAGGAAGTAGCGGTGGATGGGGTGGTCGGCATCGACGCCGGTCCCCCCGTGGAGGTGGACGGCGGTGTGGGCCACCCGGTGGGCAGCCTCGGCGGCCCAGAACTTGGCCACCTCCACGTCGAGGGCGGCGGGGAGGCCCTCCGACAGCTTCCACGCCGCCTGCAGCCACACCAGCTCGATGGCCTGCACGTCGATGTAGGCGTCGGCGGCTCGCTGGCCGACGGCCTGGAACGTGGCGATGGGCCGGTCGAACTGGATCCGTTCTTTGGTGTAGGCCGCCGTCAGCTCCAGGGCGCAGGCGACGATCCCGGACACCTGTGCGCACAGCGCCACCGTCGAGCGCTCCACCATCCAGGCCAGGACCTCGTGACCTCGGTCGGGCGAGCCGAGCACCGCCGACGGGTCGACAGTGACCCCTTCGAGTGTGAGCAATGCCTCGGTGTCACGGTTGGTCACCTGCTGGGCGTCGACCCTGAGCCCCGCGGCGTCGCGTTCGACGATGCACACCACGACCCGGTCGTCGCCGACCGAAGCGGGTACGAGGAACGCATCGGCGACGGTGCCGGCCGGCACGCACGTCTTCACGCCGTCGAGCACCCACCCGTCAGCGGTGTCCACCGCCGTGGTGGTCGGACACTCGGGCCAGCGGTTCAACGGTTCGGCCAGCGCGGCGGTGAGCACCACCCGTCCCTCGACGGCCGGGGTCACCCAGCGCTCGTGCTGCGAGACCGATCCGAACTCGGCGATGGGCAGGGCGCCGCCCACGATCGAGGCCAGCACCGGCACGGGAGCGATCGTGCGCCCGACTTCCACCAGAACGAGGCACTGTTCGATGATCCCGAAGCCCAACCCTCCGAGCTCGGTCGGGACGGCCACGCCCAGCAGCCCGGCATCGGCCAGCGCCTGCCAGACGTCCGGGTCGAAGCGCTCGGCCCCGTTCGCCTCCACCTTGCGAAGCAGGTCCTCGGTGACCTGGTCGGTGAGGATGCGCCGGGCCAGCGCGGCGATCTCGTCTTGTTCGTCGCTCCGTTCGAAGTCCACGTCCGTCGCTCCTAGCGGGGGGCCCGGGGCATGCCCAGGCCGACCATGGCGATGATGTCGCGCTGTACCTCGTTGGTCCCGCCGCCAAAGGTGAGGATGAGCGCCGAGCGGTACATCCGCTCTAGCCTCGAGCGCAGGATGGATCCGGGCGAGCCAGCGACCACGGTGGCCTCCTGGCCCAGCACCTCCATGAGCAGCCGGTACGCCTCGATGTAGAGCTCGGTGCCGAACACCTTGGTGGCCGAGGCGTCGGCCGGACCCAGCCCCTTCTTCACGCCCCAGGCGATCTTCCAGTTGATGAGCTTGAGGAACTCGACCTTGGCGTGGACCCGGGCCAGGTGGACCTGCACCCACTCCTGGTCCACCACCCGACGGCCGTCGGGCAGGGCGTTGTCGTGGGCCCACCGGCGCACGTCGGCCAGCGCGTTCTGCACCTGGGCCGCCGAGCACAGCGCCACCCGCTCGTGGTTGAGCTGGTTGGTGATGAGCTTCCAGCCGTTGTTCTCGCCGCCCACCAGGTTGGCTACCGGCACCCGCACGTCGTCGTAGAACGTGGCGCTGGTGGTGGTGCCTGTCATGGTGGGCACGGGGGTCCACGAGAATCCTGGCGAGTCGGTGGACACCAGGAACATCGAGATGCCCTTGTGCTTGGGGGCGTCGGGGTCGGTGCGGGCGGCCAGCCACACGTAGTCGGCGTACTGGATGAGGCTGGTCCACATCTTCTGGCCGTTGATCACGTACTCGTCGCCGTCGCGCACCGCCCGGGTGGTCAGCGAGGCCAGGTCGGTGCCAGCGCCGGGCTCGGAGTAGCCGATCGAGAAGTGCAGTTCGCCCTTCAAGATGTCGGGGAGGAACTGGTCGCGCTGCGCGTCGGTGCCGAAGTGCATGAGCGTGGGGCCGACGGTGTTGATGGTGAGGAACGGGATGGGCGCCGAGACCAGGCTGGCCTCGTCGAGGAAGATCAGCTGGTCGATCATCGAGCGGTCCTGGCCGCCGTAGGCCGTGGGCCAGCCGATGCCCAGCCAGCCGTCGCTGCCCATCTGACGGACGAGGCGCTTGTAGAGCTCACCGCCGCCGTACTCCCCGGTGCCCGCCGCCATCTCCGCTTGCACGTCGGCGGTCATCAGCTCGGCGAAGTAGGTCCGCAGCTCCCGACGCAGCTCGTCTTGGGCTTCGGTGAACGCGATGTGCATCGGGGGACCCCCGTCCTGTCGAGCTCGACGCCGGCTGGACGCACCCTAGAACACGTTCTACCTCACCCGCTCGCTGTGAAGGCCGAGCCCGGCGAGAACTCGTTCTACTGCCGATCGGGACGAGCGCCAGATCCGACGCTGCGGTAGACCACCGCCATGACCGACGGCGACGGTGACGGTGACGGTGACGACGCAGTGACCGGTGGCGACGACCTCTACGGCCTCGACCCGGCCACCTTCACCGCGGCGCGCAACACGTTCGTGAAGCGACTCAAGGCGTCCGGCCGGCGCGACGAGGCGGTCGCCGTCGCCGGACTGCGCCGTCCTGTTCCCACTGCGTGGGCCCTCAACCGGGTGGCTCGGACCGAGCCCGACCTGGTGGACGACGTCCTGACCACCGGCGCCGACCTCCGCCGGGCGACCGACGCGGCACTCGGGGGTGAGCCGTCGGAGCTCCGCGACGCATCAGCCGCCGAACGCGCGGCGTCGGCCGCGCTGGTTTCAGCCGCTGCCGACCTGCTCGGCGCCGGTTCGCAGCAGGCCAAGCCTCGACTGGCGGCCACGGTCCGCGCCGCGATCCTCGACGAGGCGGTGGCCGACGAGCTGCAGAGGGGTGTCCTGTCGACCGACCACGACCGGTCCGGCCTCGGGCTCGGTTCCATCGACGAGGCCGAGGCCTCGCCACCGGGCCGGCACCTTCGTGTCGTCCGAACCCCCAGCACCGCCCGGACGCGTCGTCGACCGGCGGGCAGACCACCCGGCGACGAGGCGATCAGCGCAGCCACCGACTCGACGACCACCGATGCAACGACTCCCGACACCGCGGCCGTCGCCTGCGCCAGAGACCACCTCCGCGCGTCGCCCGACCCCGCCGAGCCCGATCCACGTGTGACCGCCGAGGACGCCCGTCGACGCGACGCCGAACAGCGCGCCCACCGACGTCAGCTCCACGAGCTGCGCAGCCTGGCCGACCGCGCCGCGAAGCGGGCCGACCGGCTGGGACGCGACGCCGAGGCCGCCGAGGAGGTGGCAGCCCACGCCCGCACCGAGGCCGACGGGGCCACCGCCGCAGCCGCCGACGCCGCCCGCGCCCTGGCCGACCTCCAGGCCGACCCGCCCGGGTGAGCGCGCGTTCTCCTTGTGGATCTGGTCGAGGAACGACCGCCAACACAAGCAGTTCGGGTGGCGCGCGGCGCGCCCGGGCCGACCGTCCAGCTGCGGAGGGGTCGCCGTCAGGTGCCCAGGGTAGGCATGGGCCGTCCCAGCTCTCACTGGAGGTCCCATGGCTGTCGTCCGACGTACCATCGCTCGCCCGCCGGCTGCGGTCTACGAGGCGCTCACGACGCCCAGCACGTACCCGCACTGGCTGGTCGGCTGCGTCGAGATCCGTTCGGTCGACGACGGGTGGCCGGCAGTAGGGACGGCGTTCCACCACCGTGTCGGCCTGGCCGGGCCCATCACCATCGCGGATCTGAGCAAGGTGCTCGACGTCGCCGAGGAACGCCTCCTCAGCCTGGAGGTTCGGGCCCGCCCGCTGGGTCGGGCCCGGGCCACCTTCACCCTGACCGAGCGCCCGGGTGCCGACGAACCGGCCACCGAGGTCGAGCTCGACGAGGTGCCCATCGGGCTGCTGGCCCCCACCCGGCCCTTAGCCGACCCCCTCATCACCCACCGCAACCGGCGGTCGCTGGCCAACCTGGCCGACTACCTCGAGCGCGGCGTGTCCCACGACGACGGCCCCGGCTGACGTCCACCACGACACCCGGCCGATCGGTGACCGGCCATCGCTAACGTGATCTCCGGCCTGCCTGCCCGGTCGTCCACGTCCCCAGCCGTCCCGGTGCGGCCCCACAGTCGCCCCGTCCGAACGAGATCCCGATGCTGATCCGCCTCCTGCGCACCTTCCTGGGCCGGTACCGGTGTGAGCTGGCGATCGTGGTCGGGCTCCAGGGGTTGCAGACGCTCGCCACGCTCTACCTGCCGAGCCTCAACGCCGACATCATCGACCGGGGCATCGCCACGGGCGACTCCGACTACATCTGGCGCATCGGCGGACTTATGTCGGCAGTCACGATCTTCCAGGTGGTGTGCGCCACCGGTGCGGTCTACTTCGGGTCCCGCGTGGCCATGGGCTTCGGCCGTGACGTGCGTAGCGGCCTTTTTCACCATGTGGCGGGCTTCTCCGCCCGCGAGGTCAGCGCCTTCGGGGCACCCTCGCTCATCACTCGCATCACCAACGACGTCCAGCAGGTGCAGATGTTCGTGCTGATGACGTGCACGCTCCTCGTGGCCGCGCCCATCACGTGCATCGGCGGCATCGTCATGGCCCTGAGAGAAGACGTCGGCCTCTCGTGGATCCTCACGATCAGCATCCCGTTGCTGGCGGGTGGAGTCGGGCTGGTCGTGGCGCGCATGGTGCCGCAGTTCCGCATGATGCAGGTGCGCATCGACGGCGTGAACCGGGTCCTGCGAGAGCAGATCACCGGGATCCGGGTGGTGCGGGCGTTCGTCCGCGAACCCGCCGAAGCGGTCCGCTTCGCCACGGTCAACGCCGAGGTCACCGACACCGCGCTCAACGCCGGACGGCTCCAGGCCTTCATGTTCCCGATCGTGATGCTGGTGCTCAACGGTTCGAGCGTCGCCGTGTTGTGGTTCGGTGCCGGCCGGATCGGACGTGGCGAGCTGAGCATCGGTGCCCTGATCGCCTTCCTCAGCTACCTGACGCAGATCCTCCTGGCGGTGATGATGGCCACCTTCATGGCCATGCTGGCTCCCCGGGCGGCGGTGTGCGCCGAGCGCATCAACGAGGTGCTCGACCTCCCGTCGTCGGTCGTCACCGCGGCCTCGCCCACCACGCACCTCACCCAACGTGGCTCGCTCGTGCTCGACGGGGTCGGCTTCCACCACCCAGGCGCTGCCGCCCCCATCCTCACCGGCATCGACCTGCGGGCCACGGCCGGCCAGACCACCGCCATCATCGGCAGCACCGGCTCGGGCAAGACCACCCTCATCAACCTCATCCCTCGGCTCTTCGATGCCACGTCGGGGCGGGTGGTGGTCGACGGCGTCGACGTACGCGACCTCGACCCGGAGACCCTGTGGCGCCGCATCGGGCTCGTCCCCCAGAAGCCCTACCTGTTCTCGGGCACCGTCGGCTCCAACCTGCGGTTTGCCAAGCCCGACGCCACCGACCTCGAGCTGTGGGCAGCGCTCGACATCGCCCAGGCTGCTGACTTCGTGCGGGCCATGCCCGGTGCGCTCGATGCGCCGATCACCCAGGGCGGGTCGAACGTCTCGGGCGGCCAGCGCCAGCGGCTGGCCATCGCCCGGGCGCTGGTGCGACGCCCGGAGATCTACCTGTTCGACGACTCGTTCTCGGCGCTCGACCTGGCCACCGACGCCCGGCTGCGCGCCGCCATGGCGCCGTACACCGCCGACGCGACCGTGGTCATCGTGGCCCAGCGGGTGTCCACGATCATGGCTGCCGACCAGATCATGGTCCTCGAGGACGGCCACGTGGTGGGCCTCGACACCCATGCCGATCTGCTCGCGGGCTGCGCCACCTACCAGGAGATCGTGGCCTCGCAGCTCAGCCCGTTGGAGGCAGCCCGGTGAGCGGGCCCAGCCAGGCCAGCGGCCAGGCCGATGCCAACGGGAGCACGGTCCCGGCCCACAAGCCACCGCCACCGTCGCAGTCCTTCGGTGGCGGCCGCTTCGGTGGCGCGCCGGCCGAGCGGTCGAAGGACTTCCAGGGATCGAGCCGCCGGCTCCTGGCCACCATGGGGCCAGAGCGGCTGGGGGCGACCGCCGTGATGGCCGCGGCGGTGGTCTCGGTCATCCTGGCCGTCATCGGGCCGCGCGTCCTGGGCCGGGGCACCGACATCATCGTGGAAGGCATCACCGGCGAGGGGATCAACGGACGGACCGACGGGATCGACCTGGACCGCCTTGGCGACGTTCTCCTGCTGGCCGTGGGGCTCTACGTGGCCTCGGCGGCGTTGAGCTACGTGCAGACGTACCTGCTGGCCGGTGTGGTCCAGCGCACCATGTACCGCCTGCGCGCCGACGTGGAGGACAAGCTGAACCGGCTGTCACTCGGCTACGTCGACAGCCAGCCGCGAGGCGAGCTCCTCAGCCGGGTCACCAACGACATCGACAACATCTCCCAGAGCCTCCAGCAGACGCTCAGCCAGCTCCTCACCTCCACGCTGACCATCGTCGGCGTGGTGGCCATGATGTTCGTGATCTCGCCGCCGCTGGCCCTCATCGCCCTGGTCACCATCCCGGCGTCGCTGGTGCTGGTCAAGGTGGTGACCCGGCGCTCGAAGCGCCGCTTCGTGCAGCAGTGGGCCCACACCGGCGTGCTGAACGCCCAGGTCGAGGAGGCTTTCACCGGTCACGCCCTGGTGAAGGTGTTCGGCCAGCAGGCCGACGTCGAGGCCGCCTTCCGCCACGAGAACGACAAGCTCTTCACGGCCAGCTTCGGCGCGCAGTTCATCGCCGGCACGACCGGTCCGGCGATGATGTTCCTCGGCAACCTCAACTTCGTGGCCATCGCCGTGGTCGGCGGCCTGCGGGTGTCGTCGGGGACGATGACGCTGGGCGACGTGCAGGCGTTCATCCAGTACTCGCGCCAGTTCACCCAGCCCCTGACCCAGATGGCGTCGATGCTCAACGTGCTCCAGTCGGGCATCGCCTCGGCCGAGCGGGTCTTCGAGCTCCTGGACGTCGACGAGCAGTCGCCCGATCCGGCCCATCCGCTCGCCCACGACGACCCACAGGGCCGCGTGGTCTTCGACCACGTCTCGTTCGCCTACGACCCCCAGCGGCCGTTAATCGACGACCTTTCGCTGGTGGCCGAGCCCGGCCAGACCATCGCCATCGTGGGTCCAACGGGCGCCGGCAAGACCACGCTCGTCAACCTCATCATGCGCTTCTACGAGCTCGACAGCGGCACCATCACCCTCGACGGACGCGACATCGCCAAGCTGCCCCGAGCCGAGCTGCGCGCCAACGTGGGCATGGTGCTCCAGGACACCTGGCTCTTCGGCGGAAGCATCCGCGACAACATCGCCTACGGCAACCTGGCCGCCACCGACGAGCAGGTCATCGCGGCCGCCCGGGCCACCTACGTCGATCGGTTCGTGCACTCACTGCCGGACGGCTACGACACCCTCATCGACGACGAGGGCGGCACCGTCAGCGCCGGGGAGAAGCAGCTCATCACCATCGCCCGGGCGTTCCTGGCCGAGCCGACGATCCTCATCCTCGACGAAGCCACCAGCTCGGTCGACACCCGCACCGAGGTCCTGATCCAGCGAGCCATGGCCGCGCTCCGCACCCACCGCACCAGCTTCGTTATCGCCCACCGGCTCTCCACGATCCGCGACGCGGACCTCATCTTGGTCATGGAGTCGGGCCGCATCGTGGAGCAAGGCGACCACGACCAGCTCCTCGCCGCGGGCGGCGCCTACGCGGACCTCTACGAGGCCCAGTTCGCCGGCCCGGCCGAAGAGCTCACGGTCTGACGGTGGCCGCCGGGTCCGCAGGCAAGCGCCGGGGTGGCGTCGGGGGCCGTACCGAGCCCGCGCCGTGTCGGGTCCTCGGTGACGACCGCTACTGCGAGCCGCTGAACAAGGTCTGGCTGCTCGGGCCGGCGACGGCCTGCGACGGCCGGGCGCCCAAGATCACCAAGCGCTACGGCGCGTGCACCTGCGGCCAGCGCTTCCCGCCCGGCGACGTCCGGAGGCAACTGCCGGCTCCCGCCGCAGACCACCTCGCCGGTCGGGTGGCCACGGACCGAACGAAGCGTCTTCCCGGCGGGTCCGGCGGCTCAGGTCACGTCCTCGACGAGGCGGCCCTGGCCCAGGTCGTTCGGGATCTGTGGCCGGTCGACATGGAGAGCCCCTGGGCCCGCATCGGGGTGGTGCCAGTGGGTCAGGCGGTGCTCCACCGACCCACCGATTGCGTCGACGTCGCGGTGGCGTCCATCGGCGACCTCGCCGCCCGACTGCTGCACACCCAGAGCGAGGCCGAGGGGATCGGGTTGGCCGCCAACCAGGTGGGCGCTCCGGTCCGGGCCCTGGCCCACAACCTCCCGCGGGTCGCGCCTCCGATCTTGGTCAACGCCGTCCTGCTCGACGGCTGGGACCACTGGGACTACGAGGAGGGTTGCCTGTCGCTTCACCTCGACGGCACCGGGGCCGAGGTTCGTCGCCCCAAGGTGGTCGTGGTCCACGCCGACCTCCTCGACGGCACCCAGGTGGTGGTGGAGGCCGACGAGCTCTTCGCCCGGGTGCTCCAGCACGAGCTCGACCACCTCGACGGCATCGAGTACGTCCAACGCCTCACCGGCCGGGAAGCCACTCGCGTCTACGCCCTCATGCGAGACGCCGGCATCGACACCGCCACCTGGCTCCCACCCAGCCCCTACTGACCCAAACCCCGAGCAGCCGCGTGCAGTCCCGAGTTCTCGGGCTCATCGGTAGCGTGCGGGCGGTGACCTCCTCGCCGACCGCGGATCCGGCTGCCCGTCGGGGACCGGGCCGGCCTCCCGACCTGGAGAAGCGGAAGGCGGTCCTTCAAGCCACGCTCGAGGTGCTGGCCGAGGTGGGGTTCGCCTCGCTGACCATCGACGCGGTGGCCCAGCGGGCGGGCTCGAACCGGGTCCTCATCTACCGGGTGTGGGACTCGAAGCCGGCGCTGGTGGCCGACGCACTCTTCTCGTCGGTCGCTGACCTGGTGGTGCCGGACACGGGCTCGGTGCGGGCGGACCTTCGGCTCTTCGTTGAGCAGTTGGTGCGTACGCTCACCCGCCCAGCTCACCTGCTGGGCGTCCCGGGCCTCACCGTCGAGCTGCTGGGCGACCCCGAGCTGTCGCGGCAGACCTACCAGCGCTACATCAAGCCCTCGGAGGTCGGGTTCGAGACGATCTTGGAGCGAGCCCGGGCCCGGGGCGAGGTGGTCGCCGAGGTCGATGCCCGAGTCCTCACCAACGTGGTGTCGGGCGTGGCGACCGGCCTGGGCCAGGCCATGCGCCTCCCCGCCGAAGAGATCACCACGCTGGTGGTCGCCGCCCTCGTCGGCGGCATCGTGCCCACCGTCGCCCGCTGACCCGCCGTCGCCGGCATTCCTGTCGATCCTGGGCGCCTGCGACCGACTATCGACAGGAATCCCCAGGGAATACATGACACGATGTAACAAAACTGCTACGGTTGGTCCATGAGCATCGAGTTCGGACTCTTCATCGGGGGCTGGGTCCCCGACTACCTCGACGGTCGAAACGACGCCTACGAGCACCAGCGGCTCGTCGACGAGACGCGCATCGTGGAAGCCGGCGACCGGTCGGGCTGGAAGTACGCCTGGGTGACCGAGCACCACTTCCTGGCCGAGTACAGCCACATCTCGGCCAACGAGATCGTGATCCCCCACATCCTGGCCCGCACCGAGCGCATCCGGGTGGCCTCGGGGATCATGAACGTGACCCCGCCGGTGAACCACCCGGCCCGGCTGGCCGAGCGGGTGGCCATGCTCGACCACCTCTCTGGCGGCCGGTTCGACTTCGGCACCGGGCGGGGCTCGTCGACCACCGAGCAGTGCGGGTTCGGGATCACCGACCCCGATCTCACCAAGGCGATGTTCGACGAGGTCATGCCCGAGTTCAAGAAGATGTGGGCACAGGACTCGTACTCGTTCGACGGCCGGTTCTTCTCCATGCCCGAGCGCAACGTCCTGCCCAAGCCCTACGTGAAGCCGCACCCGCCGATGTGGGTGGCCGCCGGCAACCCCGACACGTTCAAGAAGGCCGGCGAGCTCGGACTCGGCGTGTTGTGCTTCACCGGCGGCTCACCCGAGCGGATGCGCCAGGCGGTCGAGGTCTACAAGGAGGCGGTGGCCGACGCCGACCCGGTGGGCGAGTTCGTCAACGACAACATCGCCATCTCCACCTCGTTCATGTGCCTCCAAGACGGCGACGCCGCCCGCCGGCACATGACCAGCTCGCGCAACGGCCGCCAGCAGAGCCTGGTGTTCAAGTACCTCGACACCTTTCCCAAGCCCCCCGGCATCCCCGACTGGCCCACCGAGATCCCTGACCCCACCCTCGAGCAGTTGGCCGTCGGCGCCCAGAAGGGCACCTCCATCGTGGGCACACCCGACGACTGCGCCGAGGCCCTCGAGAAGTGGGACGCCATCGGCGTCGACCAGCTCATCATGGGCCCCACCGGTAGCGCGTGGCCCTACGAGCTGGTCGAGGAATCCGTGGAGCTGTTCGGCAACGAGGTCATCGGTCGCTTCGACACCGAGCCTGAACCCCGCTCGGCCCGGTGGCGGCGCGAGGCTGGCGAGCGCATGGAGCTCACCTCGGTCGACTGAGCGCGCTCACGGCGCTCGCCTCGGTCAGGACGGCGGCGGTGCTGCGGTCTCGGGGTTGTCGGGACGGCGGTTGGTTCCGCCGACCGGTTCGTCGGCGTCGGGGCCGGCGGGGGTGTCGGTGGTGCCGTAGAAACGATCCGAGGTGGTGTCGCGGCGCTCGTCATCGTGGCCGGCGGTCTGCTCCGGATGGCGGACGTACCTCGCTCCCACCACCGCAGCAGCCACGAGGGCCAGGACCACCAGGGCCACCACCAGGCCGGTCACGACGGCGGGTAGCCGGAGCTCTGCAGCACCCGGGCCAGGTGCACGGCGTTGCGGGCGAGCATCCGGTCGGTGCTGGCCAGCACGAGGACCTGGTTCGGCGGGCCGCTCACGAGGGGTCCACGGCCGACGAGTCGACAACGGTGGGCTCCTCGTCGTCGACCTCGATGTCGAGCTCGTGGTCGACCACCTGCGCGTCGTCGTCGCGAGCCGCGGCTTGGGCGTGCTCCTCCGCCTCGCCCTGGGTGAGGTAGGTGCCCAGCGGCGTGGAGTCCCCGAGGCGTCGCACCTCCCACCCGTCGCCCAGCTCGACCACGTGGATGTCGTCGGTCATGCGTGCTCCTCGTCGTTGGTTGGTCCGTCCTCGTGCTCGGCACCTTTGCCGTGCGAACGCGCCGTCTCGCCGACCTCGTCGGCCATGGTGGCGCCTCGACCGCCGAACGGACGGTCCTGGCCGGTCGTGGTGTCCCGACCCGTCTGGTGCTCGAGCTCGGCGTTGATCTCGGCGCCCAGGAGGACCGAGAAGACGGTGAGGAACAGCCACAGCATCATCACGACGACGCCGGCGACCGATCCGTAGCTCGCCGCGAAGCCGGGGGCCAACGCTGAGTACGCTGCGAAACCGGCCGAGGCCGCCAGCCAGATCACGGCACCGATCGCTGCGCCCCACGAGACCCACCGCAGCTTGGCTGGGTCGCGGTTCGGTCCGTACTTGTAGACGACGGCCAATCCGCCCACCACCAAGGCAGCCAGCAGGGGCCAGCGCAGCACCGTGGCCACGATCGACCCGGTGGAACCGAGCCCCACCAGCCGGGCCAGGGCCGGGGTGGCCGCGATGAGCCCCAGGCTCACCACCAGGCCGACCGAGGCCCCCACCGTCATGGCCAACGCCGTGCCCCGTAGCTTCACGAACTTGCGGTCCTCGGGCTCGTCATAGACCTGGCTCAGTGCGGTCAGGAGCCACTTCATGCCCGAGGACGCGCTCCAGAGGGCGGTGGTGATGCCAACGAGGGCACTGACGCCGAGAGCACGGCCCGATGAGTCGGTGACGGTGCGGACCTGCTTTTTGAGCAGTTCGGCGGCGTCAGCCGGCATGGTCCGGGTCAGCGTCTCGAGCTGGTCGGCCACCTGAGCCGGGTCGGCGGCCAAGCCGTAGATGGACACGATCGCCACCAGGGCGGGGAACAGCGAAAGCAGCCCGTAGAACGCGACGCCGGCCGAGAGGAGCGGCAGGTTGTCCGCCTTGACCTCCTTCACCACCCGCCCGGCGACGTCGCGCCAGCCCTTCGCCGGAAGCTCGCCCACCCGTTCGGCGTCACGACCACGACCGGGCTGTTGAGCGAGCCGGCGGGTCTCGGCCGGGTCCTGCATGCCGACGGTCTCTCCCCCGGCCACGACCGTCCGCCTCTTCCTCGAACTGGAGTCGCCGTCGGCCGGGTCAGCGCGGTCGCGGCCAGCCGTCGCCGACGACGACGGCCTCGCCGACGGTGCCGCGTGGGGACGCAGGATGGCGCCGGCGGACCGGACCAGAGCAGCTACCGCCACCACGGTCGTAGCAGCGGTCTCTGCTGCGCTCGGCTTGGCCACTGGATCCCCTTCTGCTCTTCGGCCGCACCGCGGCAACGGCGCCGGTCAGCGCGCTTTGGTGGTGCGCTTCGCCGTCTTCTTGGCGGTGCTCTTGGCGGGGCGCTTGGCGGTCTTCTTGGCCGTGTTGACCGTGGTGGTGCGAGCCTGCTTGGCGGTGGTGGCCGTGTTCCGAGCACCCTTCTTGGCCGAGCCTGCGGTCCGTTTGGCACCGGTCTTGGCGGCCTTGGCGGTCTTGGTGGCGGTGGTCCGGGCCCGAGTTGCGGTTTCTTCGCCGGCGTCGCGCGCTTGTTCCACCGCACCGATGGCCCGGTCGAGCGCGTCGTCGGCGCCGGAGCGCACCGAGGAGGCCGTCTTGCGGGTGGTCGACGAACCCTGCGGGCGGGGGCGGCTGGTCTGGACGCCGCGAATGCGGTCCACCACGTCGGCGACCGCAGCCACCCCGCCCTGGGCCAGGCCGCTCACCGTGTCACCGACGATGTCGGCGACGCCAGCGACGTTGCCGGTCACCACGTTGGCCGGCGGTGTGCTCGGCGCACGGGGGTGGGGGTGGGTGGGGGCGGTGGTCTTGGCACTCGCCATGGCATCGCCGAGCTCGTTGAGCGCTTTGCGCCCCAGCTCGTCGCGCACCTGCGGGAAGTACTCGCCTTCTTCTTCCTTCACGTGGTGGCGGACGTTTTCGATGAGCACCGTCACCTTGGCGGCGAAGTTCTCGGCCTCGACGTCCATCTTGTCAAGCTCGGACAACAGCCACTTCACGACGTTGTGCTCTTCGATGCTCTCCAGCACGATGTCGTCGGTCTCGGGCACCGTCGCCCGGGTGACCGGGTAGAAGAGCATCTCTTCGACGGCGGCGTGCTTCGACAGTTCCTCGATGATCCGGTCGACCGTGTCGCGCTTCTCCACGAAGGCGTTGTCTCCCGCCTTCTCGAAGCGCTTGAAGAGCTTCTCAACGGTCTTGTGGTCGTCTTTGAGCAGGGTGATGGCATCCATGGGTGGCGACGCTACCCACTACGCAGCGATCCACCCGAAGTGCGACCCATGCCACGTCAACCCTTGGCCGAGCTGCCGCCGGCCGGGCATTACCGTGCTCTCGATCTCGTACCCGCTGCACGCGCCACGATCGGACGCTGGCCAGCCGCCAGGTTTGCCGCAATGGTGGCGACGTGGCTGACGACCGCCAGCCGTTCGACCTTTTCGACGACCCTCGCGGCGAGGACTTCACGGTCGGAGTCGAGGAGGAGTTCTTCCTGGTCGACGCCGGTACCCGAGCCCTGCGCGACGATGCCGACGAGGTGCTGGCGCGGGTGCGCACGCCTGAGGGCTGCGTGATCGACAGCGAGCTGAAGCGGTCGCAGGTGGAGTCCGGGACTGCGGTGTGTACCGGGCTCGACGAGGTGCGGGCGTCGGTGGTGTCGCTGCGGCAGTCGCTGTCGGAGGCCGCCGGTTCGATCGGGGCCCGGTTGGTGGCCTCGGGCACCCACCCGTTCGCCCGCTGGGACGAGGACGGCGGGGTCACCGAGCAGGCGGCGTACCTCCAGCTCCACGACACCTACGGGCTGCTCACCGTCGAGCAGTCGGTCTGCGGGTGCCACATCCACGTGGGCATCCGGGACCCCGAGCTCACCATCGCGGTGATGAACCGGGTGCGAGGGTGGATCCCCGTGCTGGTTGCCCTATCGGCCAACTCGCCGTTCTGGATGGGCCACGACAGCCGCTACGCCAGCTACCGCACCGAGGTCTTCCACCGCTGGCCGACCGCCGGCATCCCCGAGCACTTCGCCGACCGCTCGGCCTACGACGAGCTCCTCGCCCAGCTCCACGCCACCGACTCCATCGACGCCCCCGCCCGCCTGTACTGGGACGTGCGTCCGTCAGCCCGCTACCCGACGCTGGAGTTCCGAGCCAGCGACGTGTTGATGACCATCGACGAGTGCGTCGCCGTCGCCGCGCTCGTGCGGGCGCTCGTCGAGACCTGCCATCGAGCTGCGGTAGCCGAGGTCCCGTTCGATGCGCCCCGCCCCGAGCTCCTCCGCGCCGCGCTCTGGCGCGGCGCCCGGTTCGGTCTGAGCGGTCAGCTCGTGGACCTCGAGGCCATGGAGGTGCGTCCGGCTGCCGAGGTCCTGACATCGTTGCTCGACTTCGTCCGGCCCGTGCTGGAGGAGCGGGGGGAGTGGCAGGAGGTCTCGACCACCGCCTCGTTCGTGCTTCGCGAGGGCACAGGAGCCGAGCGGCAGTGCCGATCGCAGACCGGGGCCGACGGGCTGCTCGCCGTCGTCGACCGGACGGCCGTCGCCACCACTGCCGGCACCTTCTGAGACCGGGATCGGCCGGCGACGCACTCGCCCTTCCGGCCTCACGCCGACAGGCCGGGCGATCTTCGCTCGTGGGACGAGTCAGAGGGGCAGGTGCGGTCGAGGATGACCATGGCTCGGGCCGCCTCCGAGTGTGACCAGACCAGCGGGACGTTGCCGAGGAGCTCGCCGGTCAGCGGCTCGACCTCCTCGGATTGGAGCCCTCCGAGGGCGTCGAGCATCGCCGACGCCCGTTCTCGGGCCTCGTCGTGGCGACCGGTGATCGCCAGCGCGCTGACCGCCCACCAACTGCAAGGCACGAACGCGCCTTCGCCCGGGCTGAAGCCGTCGTCCACCTCGGTGCCGTAGCGGCGCATGAACGGTCCCTCGCCGAGGGCGGCGACGGTGGCGTCTACCAGCGCAGTGGCTCGGGGGTCGTCGGGTTCGATCAGGCCGTACATGACCGCGAGCAACGCCGACGCGTCGTGGCCGTGGTCGCCGTAGACACGGGGCAGGCCGCCGTCGCTGCGCAGCGCATCGACCACCTTGCGTCGGGCCTCGTCAGCGGCTCGGGCCCACCGTCGCCGCCGACCGGTCCAGCGATGGCGATGACGGGCGACCAGCGCGCTGGCCCGGTCGAGCGCGATCCAGCGGCCGATGTCCGCCGAGACCACCATCGCCGGCTCCCGGAGCTCCCAGATGCCGTTGGAGGGACCCGGTTCCTGCACGGCCCGGTCGGCAAAAGCGGTCACGATCGCCCAATCGCTACGGCGAAGAGTGGCGCCCTCTGCGGAGTAGGTCTCGATCGCCTCCAACACCAAGCCCAGGACGTCGTGCTGCACCTGGTCGGCGGCGCCGTTGCCCACCCGTACCGGACGTGAGCCGCGCCAGCCGGATCGACCGAGCAGCTCGCGCTCGGCGGGGATGTCGTTGCCACCGATGTCGAACACTGGCGACTCCAACAGACGCTCGGGACCGAGTCCGCTGAGGAACTGCAACAGCGCAGCGGCCGCTTCTTCTTTGCCCAGCATCGAGGCCACGGCCACCGCCTGCGCACTGTCGCGTTGCCAGCAGTAGCGGTAATCGAACTGGCGGTCGCCACCGATGACCTCGGGGAGCGACGATGTCGGTGATGCCACCACGGCACCGCTCGCAACGGCCGTGCAGGCGGTCAGCACGGCGAGGGCCCGCACGCTCAGCTCGGGACCGTGGTCGGGCAACCGGCAGGTAGACGCGAACTCATCGGCCGTGGTGATGGCGCTTTCGACGGTCGAGGCCGCCTCGACCACCGTGGGCCGGTCGGTCTCGCCGACGGTCACCAGCACCCCTCGCCACTCGCTGGGGACGGCGTGCAGGACCGTCCGAGCAGTGGCTCCGATCGCCACGGTGTCACCGTGGCCGGTGATGGTCACCGCCAGGCCGTCAGCACAACCCGCAGCGTCGGCGTCCCACGAGACCGCCTCCCCCTCGAAGCCTCCGAGCTCCATGCGGTGCTCCACGGCCACCGGCTCGCCGACGGCTCGGACCAGGCGCACCAGGACGGTGCCCGTGGTGGGATGCAGGAGACCGTCAAGCAGCTCCAGCTGGACGCCACCGATGTTCACCGTCGTCCGCAGTCCGGGACCTGCCACATCGTCGGAGGTGGAGACGGCCTCGGCGCCGTGCCAGCGGGAGGTGGGCCCGTGGACGTCGAGGAGCTGCCAGAGCAGAGGTGGGCTGTCGATCGCCGGAGCGCACCACCAGTCGATGGTGGCATCGGGACGGATCAGCGCCGTGCTCCACCCGTCGCCCAGGAGGCGGTGGTCCCCGATCGGCGGCTGGGCGACGACCACCTCGTCAAACGGGTCGATCATCGCCCGGCCGTACCCGTCGCCGGCCCACCTATGACCGCTCCGGGCGACTGGTTGGTCTGCGGGGACCGTGGGCGGGCATGCACCGGGCCATGGAGAGCTTCGATGTGGTCGTCCTGGGTGCCGGCACGGCAGGGGAATCGATCGCCCGCAACGTGGCTCGGGCCGGGCGCTCGGTGGCCCTGGTGGAGGCCAACCGGGTGGGTGGCGAGTGCCCGTACGTGGCCTGCACCCCGAGCAAGGCGATGCTGCGAGCCGCCCACGTCCGCCACCTCATCGGCGAGGCCGAGCGGGTGGGGGCGGTTTCGGCCACGCCCACCCTCGATGCCGACCGCTACGCCTACGCGTCGGCCGTCCGGCGCCGCGACGAGGTCAGCCACCATCGGGAGGATGACGGTGCCGCCACGTCGGTCGAGGAGTCCGGTGCCACGCTGGTGCGAGGTCGAGGCGTGGTGACGGGACCGAGCCTGGTGTCGGTAGGCGACCGGGAGCTGGCCTGGACCGACCTGGTCGTCTGCACCGGTACCAGCGCGGTCCGGCCTGGCATCGACGGCCTCGACGACGTGCCCACCTGGACCAGCGACGAAGCCCTGAGCTCGACTGAGCGACCGGACTCCCTGCTGGTGCTCGGCTCGGGCGCCGTCGGCTGCGAGCTGGCCCAGGTCTTCGCCCGGTTCGGCGTCGAGGTCACGCTGGTCGACCAGACGGACCAGGTGCTGCCGACCGAGGAGCCTCAGGTGGCCAAGGTGGTGCACGATGCCTTCGAGGCCGACGGGATCACCGTGCGGCTCGGGCTCACCGCCGAGCGGGCCGAGGCCGCCGGCGAGGGGGCTACGGTGACCTTTGACGACGGATCGACGGTGGGTGTGGACCGTGTCCTCGTCGCCGTGGGCCGCAAACCGAACACGAGCGGGCTCGGGTTGGCCACCATCGGGGTGGAGCCGGACGACGACGGGCTGCTCCCCACCGACCCCTCGGGTCGGGTACCGGGCCACGACCACGTGTGGGCCGCCGGCGACATCACCGGCGAGGCGCCCTACACCCACACGGCCAACTACCAGGCCCGCATCATCACCGCGAACCTGCTGGGCGGCAAGGCTTCGGCCGACTACCGCTCGATCCCCCGCTCGGTGTTCACCGACCCGCCCGTGGGAGCCACCGGCCTGACCGTGGCGACCGCCCACGACGAGGGCCGAACGGTCGTGGCGACGGTGGCCGACCTGACCGAGGTGGCCCGCTCCGGCACCGACCGCACCGAGGCTGGGTGCCTGGTCCTGGTGGCCGATCCCGCCACCAGGACGCTGGTAGGCGCATCGGCCGCCGGGCCCGAGGCCGACCACTGGATCAGCGAGGCCGTCCTGGCCATCCGAGCCGAGGTGCCGCTCGACGTGCTGGCCGACGTGGTGCACGCCTTCCCGACCTATCCCGAGGCCTACGAGCTGGCCATCCGCCAGCTCCTCGACGATCTGGACGACGCCGGCCCGGGCGGCTCCGGCACTGACGGGTCGTGAGGTCGTGACGGGCGAGCGGCCGCTGGCCGGACGGGTCGCCCTGGTGACGGGTGCGGCATCAGGCATCGGGGCCGCCACCGCCGCCCGGTTGGCCCGAGCCGGCGCCGACGTGGCCGTGAACGTGTACGAGGAGGGCTCGGGCGCCTCCGCCCTCGCCGCGATCGGCGAGTACGGAGTCCGGGCGCTGGAGGTGACGGCCGACGTGTCCGACGAGGACGACGTGACGGCCATGTTCGCCGCGGTCGAGAAGGACCTCGGCCGGGTCACGGTGTGCGTGAGCAACGCCGGCATCCAGGAGCAGGCGCCCTTCCTCGAGGTCGAGCTCGACTCGTGGCGCCGGCAGATGGCGGTGAACCTCGATGCCACCTTCCTGGTGGGGCGGACGGCGGCCCGGGCCATGGCCGGCCACGGTGGGGGCACCATCATCAACGTGACCAGCGTGCACGAGCACACGACGTTCCCCGGCTACGCGGCGTACTGCGCAGGCAAGGCGGGCGCCGGGATGTTGACCAGGGCCATGGCGCGTGAGCTGGCGTCGGAGGGCATCCGGGTGGTGGCGGTGGCCCCAGGGGCAGTGGAGTCCGGCGACAACGCCGACGCCGAGGACGACCCCGAGAAGCTCCGCCGCTCGCTCGAGGGCATCCCGGCCGGCCGCCTGGCCCGACCCGAGGAGGTGGCCGACCTCATCGCCTACCTGGCGTCACCCGAGGCCGCCTACATCACCGGCACCACGGTGGTCATCGATGGTGCCCTGGAGCAGGAGACCTCCACCAGCTGACGGGCTCCGGCGGTCAGGAAGGCGACGCTTCGGCCACGGCGGCCTCGACGATCGCGCTCGCAAGGTCGTTTGGCGAGCGGTCGGCCAGGTCGAGGACGAGGTCGGCCACGTCGGCGTAGGTGGCGCTGCGCTCGGCTGACTGCCGCTGCAGCACCGCCAGCGGGTCGGCGTCCACCAACGGCCGGTGATCCGAGCGGCCCACCCGCTCGGCCAGCGTGTCCGGGGTGGCCCGCAACCAGACCGTGTAGGTGTCGGCTGCGGTGAGCGCAGACCTCACCAGCTCTTCCTCGACACCGCCCCCGGGCACGGCCACCACGTCGGGTCCGTCGGTCGATAGTGCATGCACGACCACATCGCGTTCGAGCGGGCGGTAGGCCGCCTCCCCGCCCCGTTCCCAGAGCTCCCGCACCGTCATCCCGGTCTCCGCCTCGATCACCACGTCGACGTCGACGAGCGGCCGACCAAGCTCCTTCGCGACCATCGCCCCCACCGTCGACTTGCCCGAACCCATCAAGCCGACCAGGACCACATGGGCAGCCGGCCCGGCCGAGCGCGAAACCTCGCCCGTCACGCCGGTTCCCGGTCCACGGCGACCAGATGGTCACGACGCGCGGCCGGGGAGCACGACCGTGGGGGGCCGCCACGCCGACCCCTGGGACGCACCAGCACCCCGGTCAGCTCTGGCTCGCAGCCTTCGCCTTGGACGACTTGGCCCCCCGGGCTCGGGCCGACCGGGTGGTCGAACCGGCCGCTCTCTTCGAGGCCGTGGCCGACCGCTTCTTCGCCGAGCGCCTCGCCTTGGATTTGGCCGTGGCCGCAGCGGACCGCTTGGACGCCGTGGCCGTCCGTGCCTCCTTCTTGGCGCTCGGACGAGCCTTGGCGGTCGCCGCCTTGGGAGAGGACGCCTTGGGAGAGGACGCCTTGGGAGACGACGTCGAGGAGGACGACGACGAGCGCTTGCCCTTTGGGCGGTCCACCGGCCCGGTCCGAGACGACAGCCGGCGGAGGTCCTCGGCTACCCGCTCCAACGCACGTTCGATCTTCTTCAGACGGGACTTGTTGCCCATGACGAGCTCCTCGCATAGACGGTCACTGCCCCACTACCCACAGAACTGTTGCGTGCCACCCGGGGGTTCGTTGGGCGCGATCCGAATCCCAGAGGGACGATGGCGAACCGCGACGCTCCTTGACCAGGCAGACCGGTCGATCGACTCAGATCGTGACCCTGGCCCGCTCCAACAAGCCCTTTTCATCGCCAGAATAACCCCGAACGACGACGAGTACGTCGGGCGGGATCGGTGCCCGCCGGACCCTGGGAACTCGGTCGGTGCTCACTGTGCCTCCGGGAGGTGGTGCCCGGGGCGGGGATCGAACCCGCACGGAGCCGAAGCTCCGGAGGGTTTTAAGCCCTCCGCGTCTGCCAGTTCCGCCACCCGGGCGCGGCCACAGGCTACGCATCCGCCGTCAGGCCGCGGCCTTGTCGTTGCCGTGGGCGCCGACCACGGATTCCCAGAGTTGGGTGCGGACTCGGGTGGCCTTGGCGCCGGGGAGGTCGTTGGCCACCACGATGCCTTCGATGAGATCCGCGATGACGGCCTGGTGGGGCCGGCCCCTCACGACCACGGCAACGGTGACGCTGCCGTCGGGTCGGCGGCGGACGGTGCGCTCGGCGCCGGGCACCTTGGGTGGGCTGCGAAAACCCGGGACCACCAGGCCGAGTGCCCGGGCGGCCCCTCCGAGGGTGCGCACGGTGGCGGCGAACTGCAACGACGACGATTCCATACCCCGACATCATCCCCAGGGGGTCTGACAGCCTCGACCCGCCACGCTGGACCCGGCCGAGAGGCGGCGACAGTACTTCCGACCCAGGGAACCCCAGGGCGCTCCGTTTCGCAGAAGGAACCGAACGGGCAGCGTTCTACCGACCCACGCGAAGCCCTGGTGCTCCCTTTCGCCGGAAGGACGGCAGATGTCGACAGCCAGCCGCGCGCCCAGAGGCCACGACCGGTGCGAGCGTGGTCCAGCTGGCGAGACCGACCCTGCCGCCCCCGTCGTAGCCTGCGCGCATCGCTGCCACCGCCACGTCCCCCGAGCTCACGCCCGTCCAGCAGCGGACCCTGGACGAGCTCGGCGCAGTCGACGTGGCCCGGCCGACGTTCGGGGCCGAGGTGGGGCGCCGCCTGCGCTTCGACCTGGAAGCGGGCCTCCGCCCGGTGCTCGACGATCTGGCTCCGGACGAGGACCTGCAGCTCTCCAAGCACCTCATCAGCCGGATCCACGGGTGTGAGGTCCGGTTGCTGGCCGAGGACGCCGGCGGCGACGAGTTCGTGGTCACCGTGCCCATCGCCCGGGGCACCGTCGCCCACAAGGCGGTGGAGCTCGGCATCCACTGGCGGGGCGATCCGCTGCCGCTGGCCCTGGTCGACGAGGCCATGGCCAGCCTGGAGAGCACCGACCACTGGCTCACCGACTTCCTCCACACCTGCACCGAGACCGAACGGGCCGAGCTCCGCAGCAGCGCCGGCGACCGGGTGGCCAAGTTCTTCGAGTGCTTCCCTCCACTGGCCCCGAAGTGGCGGCCGGTCACCGAGAGCACCCAGATCGTCGACCTGGCCGGTGGCCGCATCCGCCTCCGCGGCAAGGTCGACCTCACCCTCGGCGTGGCCCGGGGCACCACCGCCGGCAAGGTGGTCGTCGACCTGAAGACCGGCGCTCCCAACCCCGCCCACCGCGACGACCTGCGCTTCTACGCCCTCCTCGACGCCATCCGCATCGGCGTGCCACCGCGGCTCGTGGCCTCGTTCTACCTGGACCTCGGCGAGTCGCGCACCGAGGCCGTCACCGAGCCCATGCTCGACGCCACCGTGGCCCGTACCGTCGACGCCGCCAAGCGACTCGCCGCCCTGCGCGCCGGCACGGCCGAGCCGGCCTACCGCCCGAGCTTCGCCTGCCGTTGGTGCGTGGCTCGGCCCACCTGTGCCGTCGGCCAGGCCTGGCTGAGCGACGACGGCAGCCTGGCCGACGACCTCGGCGACCAGGCCGACCAGTCCGACCGCGCCGACGCCTGACCGAACGAGGTCGAATCCCGGCGCCGAATCGCCGGAGGTCGGGAGAGGTCAGCACGCGGACTGGCCAGAGAGCGGACTGAAGCTGGCTCGGGCGCGACCGGGCCGCCCGACCGGACGGGAGCGTTGACCGGGTCGACGGGTACGCTGGCCGGCCATGGTCGACGAGGAGCTCCAGCGGGTGCTGCGGCCCGTGCGGTCGGCGGAGATCGTGGCGATGCACCTGCCGCCGGTGGTCGACGAGCCCGAGCCGCTCGCCGATCCGCGCGTCGGTGACGTCGACGAGTGGGGTCGGTCCGAGGGGGTCCGGGAGTTCGCCCGCCGGGCCTACGACCCCCTGTACCGCCGCTGGTTCCGAGCCGAGTGGGACGGCCTGGAGCACATCCCGACCGAGGGCGGCGCGCTGTTGGTGTCCAACCACGCCGGGGCCATCCCGGCCGACGCGCCGGCGATCATGCACGGCATCGAGACCGAGCTCGGTCGCCCCGTGTACGGCATGGCCGACCACTTCTTCAAGGGCACGCCGGTGGTGGGCACCCTCTGGGCCCGCAGCGGTGGGGTCGTGGCCCACCCCGACAACGCCTACCGGCTCCTGCGCGAGCGCCAGCAGCTCGCCCTCGTCTTCCCCGAGGGCACCAAGGGCACCAGCAAGACCTACAGCGAGCGCTACCGGTTGCGGCGCTTCGGGCGGGGCGGCTTCGTCGAGATCGCCATGCGGGCCGGTGTCCCGATCATCCCCATCGCCGTGGTGGGAGCAGAAGAGGCCATGCCGATCCTGTTCAAGCTGCCCTCGGTCGCCAAGGTCTTCGGTCTGCCCTACTTCCCCATCACCGCCAACATGGCGTTCGGCCCCCTCGGTGCGATGGTGCCGTTCCCGGCCAAGCTCAAGTTGAAGGTGCTCGAACCGGTCACGTTCGACGTTGAGCCCGACCAGCCCCGCTACTCGCGTAGCCGGATCATGGACGAGTCCGAGGCCATCCGCCAGCAGATCCAAGAGGCCCTCTTCGAGATGCTCCGCCAGCGCCGCTCCGTGTGGTTCGGCTGATGGCGCCGACGGTGCTGCTGATGTCGGGACCGGGCTGATGGGCCGCCGGGTCCTCATCACCGGGCTGTCCACCTTCTGGGGGGGTCGCCTGGCCCAGGCCCTCGAGGCCGACCCCGGGGTCGACGTGATCATCGGCCTCGACACCCAAGAGCCGACGGTGAAGCTCGAACGCACCGAGTACGTCCGCTCCGACGAGAACTACTCGATCCTGTCGCGCATCGTGAAGGCCACCGGGGTCGACACCATCGCCCACACCTTCCTGGTGGTCGACTCGACGCAGATGTCGTCTCGGGCCATGCACGAGATCAACGTCATCGGGACCATGAACCTGTTCGCCGCGGCGTCTGTGGCCGGGTCCACGGTGCGCAACATCGTCGTGAAGTCGGCGACCCTCGTCTACGGCTCGTCGCCCAAGGATCCGAACTGGTTCCGCGAGATCGACCAGCGCACCGCCTCCCCCCGCACCCGCGTCGAGCGCAGCCTGCTCGAAGTGGAGAGCTACGTCCGTGATTTTGCCCGTGACAACCCCCACGTGTGCCTCAGCCTGCTGCGGTTCTGCAACGTGATCGGCCCCGACATCTCCACGCCGTTCGTCAACGCCCTCCAGCTCCCGCTAGTGCCCAAGGTGGCGGGCTATGACCCCCGGTTCCAGCTCGTGCACGAAGACGACGTGGTGTCGGCCATCCTGTTCGCGCTCGACCAGCAGGTCCCGGGCATCTTCAACGTGGCCGGGGCCGGCATGCTCCCGTGGAGCGAGATCACCGCGATCGTGGGCAAGCGGGGCATCCCCATGCCGCCGATGGGCATCGACCTGGCCACCGGGCCCCTCCGGCGCCTCGGCCTGGTCGACCTGCCCCCCGAGCTGATCGACCTGCTCAAGTACGGGCGGGGGGTCGACACCCGTCGATTCAAGGAAGCCGGGTTCCGGTACCAGTACACCTCGGCCGGTGCCGTGGCCGCCTTCGTCGAAGCCCTGCGACTGCGCCGGACGGTCGGCGACCGCGACGTCGCCTACATCTTCGAGGAGGACGTGGAGCAGTTCTTCCGCCACTCCCCTGCCGTGCTCCGCAACCACCCGCTGCCGTGAGCGAGGCGTCGGTCCGCAGCGAGGTGGTCGACGGGGTGGGGGTCGTCACGCTCGACGCACCCGATCGCCGCAACGCATTCGTCCTGGCCATGTGTGCCGAAGCCACGGCGATCGTCGACGAGCTGGAGGCCGATCCCACGGTGGGTGCCCTGGTGGTCACCGGGGCCGGTACCGCGTTCTGCGCCGGTGCCGACCTCTCACACCTCGGCGGCTCGCACGGCTCGTCGGACCGCGAGGGCCTGCTCGCCATCTACGAGGGGTTCCTGCGCTTCGCCCGTTCGCCGCTGCCCACCATCGCCGCGGTGAACGGTCCGGCGGTGGGAGCCGGCCTCAACCTTGCTCTGGCTTGCGACGTGCGCCTGGCGGCCGAGTCGGCCCGGTTCGACACCCGGTTCCTGTCCCTTGGCATCCACCCCGGTGGCGGCCACACCTGGATGATGCGCAACGCGGTCGGCGCCCAGACCACCGCGGCGACGGTGCTCTTCGGCGAGGTCCTCAGCGGCGCCGAGGCCGAACGCCACGGGCTGGTGTGGCGGTGCGTGCCCGACGGCGAACTGCTCCCGCTGGCCATCGAGCTCGGCTCCCGTGCCGCCGCCGCCCCCCGGGAGCTGGTCGAGCGAACGAAGGCCACCATCGCCCACATGTCCGAGGTGGTCGACCACGAAGCCGCTGTGCAGCGTGAGCTGGGCGACCAGGTCTGGTCGGTGGGCCAGCCCACATTCGTCGACCGCCTGGCCCGCCTCAGGGCCAAGATCTCGCGACCCGCCTGACCAGCTGACGGATCGTGCTGGTTCCGGCCGGTCAGGGCTCGGGGACGGTGAACGGGTCGCCGTCGAAGCGGTCGATGGTGGCGAACGACTCGACCGGGTTCCGCTTGAGCTTGGTCGGCTGGTGGACGGGGCTGCCAAGGCAGATCATGGCCACCAGGCCGTGGCCCTCGGGGAGGCCGAGCAGCGGAGCCACCTCGGCCTCCGAGGCGACGAGGAACGTGGTCAGCACGCCTCCTAGTCCTTCGTTGCGAGCCGCCAGCAGGATGTTGTGGCAGAACGGGTACACCGATCCCCCGCCCACCACGGAATAGCGGTCGAGGTCCCGGTCGAGCACGGCCAGGACCCGCAGGTCGACCGACACCACCAGGACCTCGGGCACGTCGACGAGGTGGTCGAGCATGGGGTTCGTCGGAAGGTCGTCGGGCACGTCCACGTCGGCCGGGGCGGGCGTGATCGGGTTGAACGCCCGGTAGCCCGCGTAGGACTCGGCCAGGTAACGCTGGAACGTGGCTGCGCTCAGCTCGCCCAGTCGCCTGCGGGTGGCCGGGTCGCGAACGATCGTGACGCGCCAGCCCTGCTGGTTGCCACCGCTGGGGGCGAACCGGGCGTGGTCCAGGATCCGGTGCAGCACAGCCGGGTCCACTGGCGCCTCGGTGAACTCGCGCACCGCTCCCGTGGTCCGCAGCACGTCATCGAGCTCCACCGACGCCTTCCTACACCCGTGAGCCGCGTGCAGTTCGCACCGGATAGCGGCGGATAGCGGTCACAACTGCCCGCAGCTGGTGGGCGTCTAGGTTCGCTGGCGGTCCGCTGGGGACTCGACCGTGAAGGGGTAGCCGTGACCGAACCGCTCGACGACACGGCGACGCTGTGGGAGCTGGTGGAGCGGCGGGCGGCCGCCACCCCCGACGTGACGCTGCTCGTCTCCGAGGCAGGCGACACGCTCACCTGCGCCGGGTTCCGCGACGCCGCCGAACGGGCCGCGGCCGGGTTCGCGGCGCTCGGGGTCGGCCCGGGCACCCGGGTCACCTGGGAGCTTCCCAACCGGTTCGAGACGGTCCTCGCCAGCTTCGCATTGGCCCGGCTCGGCGCGGTGCAGAACCCGATCCTGCACTTCTACCGGCACAAGGAGGTGGGCTACGCCATCAGGGCCACCGAGGCCGAGGTGGTCCTGGTACCCGGCACCTGGAACGGGTTCGACTTCACCGCCATGGTCCACGAGCTGGTGGCCGATCTGGCCACCGAACCGCAGGTGGTCGACGTGTTCGCCCACCTGCCCGACGGTGATCCGGCCACCCTGCCGCCCCCTCCCATCGACGGCGACGAGGTGCGGTGGGTCTACTTCACGTCCGGCACCACGTCGGACCCGAAGGGAGTGCGCCACAGCGACCGCACGCTCATCACCGGAGCCAACGGCTTGGCGGTGGCCCTCGACATGAGCCCGGACGACGTCGGGTCGATCGCCTTCCCGTTCAGCCACATCGCCGGCCCCGACTACTTCGGCACCATGCTCCTGGCCGGCTTCGGTGCCGTGCTCTTCGAAGCGTTCGCCCCCGCCACCGCCATCCCGGTCCTGGCCGCCAACGGCGTGACCATGGTGGGCGGCGGCACCGCCTTCTACCAGATGTACCTGGCCGAGCAGCGCAAGGACCCGGACACGCCGATCATCCCCAGCCTGCGGAAGATGTCCGGCGGCGGTGCCCCCATGCCGCCCGAGATCTACGCCGAGGTCAAGCGGGAGTTCGGCGTCAAGACCTGCCACGGCTACGGCATGACCGAGTGCCCGATGATCTGCGAGGGCTCTCCCCACGACACCGACGAGCAGTTGGCCAACACCGTGGGCAAGCCGGTGGTGGGCCTGGAGATGCGGATCGTCACCGACACCGACCAGGTGGCGGCACCGGGCGAGGACGGCGAGGTGCGCCTGAAGGGCCCCATGGTGTTCCGGGGCTACACCGACGGGGGCGCCACCGCCGAGGCCTTTGACGCCGACGGTTGGTTCCGCACCGGCGACCTCGGCCACATCCGGCCCGACGGCCACGTGGTGCTGACGGGCCGGCTCAAGGACGTGATCATCCGCAAAGGCGAGAACATCTCGGCCCAGGAGATCGAACACGTCCTCTACGCCCACCCGAAGGTGGCTGACGTCGCCGTGATCGGGCTGCCCGACCCCGAGCGCGGCGAGCGGGTGTGCGCGGTCGTGGAGCGACCCGACGGTGCCTCGCCCGACGACGACCTCACCCTCGACGAGGTGGTGGCCGCCCTCACCGAGGCCGGCCTGATGCGCCAGAAGTTCCCCGAGCAGCTCGAGGTCGTCGCCGCCCTCCCCCGCAACGAGACCCTCCGCAAGATCCTCAAGTTCAAGCTCCGCGAGACCTACGGCGCCCGACCCTGGCCGAGCGGACCCGAACAGCCGGGCTGACCCACCAAGGCCCCGGACGCGCCCGTGGGGTGGGCCAACAGATGCTCCCCAGTACCTGATGAACCCACCCCACGAGACCTCGGGGGGACCGGTTGTGCGGGTGCGCCGTTGGCCCCGTGGCACTTCTACGGCGCCCCGCCCGCACGCGGATGACCGGACCGGATCCGGATCTCGCGCGGGAGGCGGAGGGCGTAGCCGACGCCGCGCACGGTGTGGATGAGGTTCGGCTCGGTGGCGTCGACCTTCTGGCGGAGGTAGCTGATGTAGGTCTCCAGCACGCTGGCGTTGCCGGCAAAGGTGTAGTCCCAGACCGCTTCGAGTATCTGGTCTCGGGTGAGGACCCGGCCGGCGTTGGCCAACAGGTACCGCAGCAGCTTGTACTCGGTGGGCCGGCATCGCCACCGAACACGGTGGCACCGCAACGGCGACCCGGGCGCCGGGAGGCGGCGCCGCCTTCACCGTCGAGATCCCGTCGTCCCTGGCACGCGTCAGCCGGACCGCAGTTCGTTGGCCGGGGCCTCCGGACGGGCGGCCAGCCAGGTGACCTCGAGGTCCTCCCGGCGTTGCTCCCACTCCTCGACGGTGATGGCGTAGCGGACGTGGTCTTCCCAGACGCCGTTGATCTCGAGGTACTTCTCGGCCAGACCTTCCTCCCGCAGGCCGAGCTTGTCGACCACCCGGCGGCTGGCGGTGTTGCGGGGGATGATCGACACCTGGAGTCGGTGGAGGTGGAGGTCCTCGAACGCGAACCGGGCCAGCACCACGACCGCTTCGGGCATGAGTCCTTGTCCGGCCCAGTTCTCGTCGATCCAGTACCCGACGTAGGCGTTCTGGAACGGCCCTCGCTGGATCGAGGACAAGTTGAGCTCCCCGCAGAACTGCCCATCAGCGAAGACCCCGAAACCGAACCCGGTGCCGAGCTGGCGTTCGCGGTGACGAGCGCTGCACCGCACGGCAAAGGCGTCCCGGTCCTGGGTGACGTCGGGCTGGTGGGCCAGCCGCTGCGGCTCCCACTGGGTGAGCCAGTCGCCGCAGCGGTTGCGGACCTCCCGCCAGGCGGCGAAGTCGGACAACACGATGGGCCGCAGCATGACCCGTCGACCGAAGAGGGTGCTGGTGCGCTCCACCGATGCCTCTCGCTCGCGCTTCACCGGGCGCGTCGCACGGCGTCGACCGTCGTGGGGTCCTCCAGCGAGGACAGGTCGCCAGGATCGGTGCCGCCGGCGACAGCCCGGATGGCCCGGCGCACCACCTTGGCCGAGCGGGTCTTGGGCAGAGCGTCGACGAAGCGGACCTCGCTGGGCCGGAACGAGGCGCCGAGGGCGGTTGCGACGGTTGCCACCAGCTCGGCCCGGAGGGCCTCGGATGCGTCGTGGCCCGAGGCCAGGACCACGTAGCACCACAGCGCCTCGCCCTTCACCTCGTCGGGCACGCCGACGGCTGCCGCCTCGGCCACCGCCGGGTGGGCCACCAGAGCGGACTCGACCTCGGCCGGGCCCAGGCGCTTGCCGGCGACCTTGATGGTGTCGTCGCTGCGCCCCCGCAGGTACCACTGGCCGTCGTGGTCGACGATGGCCCAGTCGCCGTGCACCCACACGTCGGGCCACCTGTCCCAGTACGTCTCCAGGTACCGCTCCGGCGCCTGCCAGAGCCCACGGGTCATCCCCGGCCACGGCTGGGTGCACACGAGCTCGCCGACCTCGCCCCGGACCGGGCGGCCGTGGTCGTCGAACACGTCGACGGCCATGCCCAGCGCCGGGCCGCCGAGGGTCATGGGCGTGAGGGCTTGCACCGGATGGGGTGACAAGAAGCAGGCACCGACCTCGGTCCCCCCGGAGATGTTGATGACCGGGCACCGGCCGCCGCCCACCACCTCGGCGAACCAGCGGTAGGGCTCGGCGTTCCACGGCTCACCGGTGGACCCGAGGATCCGCAGGGCCGCCAGGTCGTGACGGCGGACCGGCTCGTCACCGTGGGCCATGATCGACCGCACCAGCGTCGGGCTGATCCCGAGGATCGTCACCCGGTGTGCGGCGAGGTAGGCCCACAGACGGTCGGTGTCGGGGAAGTCGGGGGCGCCCTCGTAGAGGCACAGCGTGGCCCCGTTGGCCAGCGTGGCGACCACCTCCCACGGTCCCATGATCCAACCGAAGTCGGCGAACCAGAAGAGGCGGTCGCCAGGGCCACAGTCGAACTGGAACGCCACCTCCTCGGCCACCTTGACGGTGAAGCCGCCGTGGACGTGCACTGCCCCCTTGGGCCGGCCGGTGGTCCCCGAGGTGTAGGCGATGAACAGGGGGTGCTCGCTGTCGACCGGCACCGTCTCGACCTGCGGGTGGTCGGCGGGGTCGGTGGGGCCGGGCCAGGTCATGACCGAGCAACGGCCGCGGTGGTCCGTCGTGACGGCATCGATGCGAGGTACGACCACGAGCGTCTCCACCGACTCGACCTGCGCCACCGCCTCCTGGGCGGTGGCCAACATGGGCACCACCTTGGCCCGGCGGCGGAAGCCGTCGGCGCACAACAGAGCCTTGGCCCCGGCGTCTTCGAGGCGCACGGCGACGGCCTCGGCGCCATAGCCCGAGAACACCGGCAGGAAGATGGCTCCCAGCTTGGCCACGGCCATGGCCGCCACGACCGTCTCGGGAAGCATCGGCAGGAAGATGCCTATGGTGTCGCCCACGCCGATGCCCCGTTCGCGCAGGAGGGCCGCCAGCCCGTCGACGTGGCGGTCCAGCTCGGCGTAAGTCCACACCCGGACCTCGCCGTCCTCGGCCTCCCAGCGCACGGCCTCGGCGTCGGCCGTGGCCGCCGCCCACCGGTCGACGCAGGCGGCCGCCAGGTTGGTGCGGCCACCGGTGAACCACTGCGCCCAGGCGATGCCCTTCGACGTGTCCAGGACCTGGTCCCATGGCGTGGAGAACGGGATGGCGAGGAAGGTCGCCACCTCGCCCCAGAACCATTCCGGTTCGGCGACCGACCGAGCCGACAGCTCCTCGAAGGACCCGATGCCCTGGGCGGCCATGAACCGGCCGACCCGGGTGTCGCCCACCATGGCGGGATCGGGTTCCCAGATCGGCTCCATCGGCCCCGCACTGTACGCGCCGACCATCGGGCCCGTCCGGGCCGACGGCTGGCCGTTCGGGCCAGCGGCACTAGCGAAACGCTGATGTCAGCGCAGGAGGGAGAGGGCCAAGCCGTCGAGGATGTCGGCTTCGCTGGTGAGGATCTCGTCCAGTGCGAACCGGCGGAAGATGGCCACTAGGACGCAGCAGCCGCCCACGATCACGTCGGCACGGGCTTCCTCGAGACCGGGGTTGTGGAGGCGGTCGGCACGCGCCTCGGTGGCCAGGGTGCGGAACACGTCCTCGGCCGCCGCGTGGGTGAGGGTGAAGTGGTGGAGCCGGTCATGGTCGTAGGTGGCCAGGCCCTGCTCCACCGCCGCCACCGTGCTCACGGTGCCGGCCACGCCCACCACGGTGGCGGCGTCGCCGGCGCCCGGTAGCTGCAGGGCCACGTCGTCGAGCCAGGCGTCGGTGTAGCTGATGGCCGCAGTGAGGTCCTCGGGCGCCGGAGGGTCGCTGGTGAAGAAGCGTTCGGTCAGGCGCACGCACCCCACGTCGAGCGAGATGGCGCCCTGCACCTCGCCGTCGGGCCCGGCGGTGCCGAGCACGAACTCGGTGGAACCGCCCCCCAGGTCGAACACCAGGAACGGGCCGAGCGCAGGGTCGAGGTCCGACGTGGCCCCGAGGAACGACAGCTCGGCCTCCTCGTGGCCCGAGATCAACTCGGGGCGCACGCCCACCGCCGCCTCGGCCGCGTCGAAGAACAGGTCACGGTTCGAAGCATCGCGACTGGCCGACGTGGCCGTCATGCGCACCCGGCCCTCGGGCACGCCGAGGCGGTCCATCTCGGCGCGGTAATCGGCCAGGACGGCGACGGTGCGGTCGATGGCATCGGACACGAGCGCCCCCGTCTGGTCGACGCCCTGGCCCAGGCGCGTGATGACCATCTGACGCTCCACGGTGACCAGCGGCCCGCCGCCGGGACCCGCCTCGGCCACGAGGAGGCGGGTGGAGTTGGTGCCGATGTCGATCGACGCCACTCGTCCGGTCGCTGCTCGCTCATCGGTCGTGGGTTCGGCCATAGAGCCGACGACTCTACGGCGACGCGTCCAGCGGGCGCGCCGGCCCGGGGTCGCCGTCGCCGGCAGCGAGGTGATCGGCCACCCAGGCGCCGACCGGGTCGTCACCACCGGCCAGCCACCAGGCGTAGTGCGCATGCAGGCACTTGACGCCGGTGCGGGTGCCGCCCACGCCACCGCTGGGTCGAGGGCCCTCCCAGCCCAGTGGCAGGACGGCGTCGCGCTCGGCGGCGTAGCGCCGGTGGGCGTCGGTGATGGGGCCCATGCCCACCACCGCCTCCACCCGGTGGACCCCGCCCCGGCTCTCGATCCGGCTCACCATCGTGCGCTCGGGCTCGCCCGCCAGCCAGTAGCGGGTGGGCATCGGCCGGCCGTCGTCGAGCAGCGGGTGGTTGCGGAGGACCACGGGCGACCCGTCACCGACGTGGCGGACCACCACCATGAATCGCCCCGCCGGTTTGCGACCCAGCAGGCCGGCTACCGCGATCAGGTCGTCAGACATCGGTTCGTCGTCGACCACGACGGTGGCAGGCAGCAGATCGGCCTGACCGACCACTGCTACTCGGTGGTGATGGCGCCCTTGACCTTGGCCAGGGTGGCCTCGTCGATGTCGGAGATCCCGTGGTCGGCCTGGGCGTGGGCGGCGACCTGACCGAGGAGCGCATCCTCGGAGTCGTCGCGGAACACCTCTGCGCAACCTGGGATCACGTCTCCACACTGCAGGGTGTGCTTCATCTTCTGCCTCCTGGACGGGTCGTGGCCCCAGGGTAGTGCGCCTCGCGGCAACTCGGGCCGGGACGCCGATCAGTACGACGTGACTGGGTCGGCCGTGGCTCAGTAGGACCGCGGCAGGCCGAGCACGTGGGTGGCCACATAGGCCTGAACCAGCTCCTGGCTGACCGGGGCCAGGCGCAGGAGGCGGGCCTCACGCCAGTAGCGCTCGACGTCGTACTCGCTGGCGTAGCCCATGCCGCCCAGGGTCTGCACGGCCCGGTCGGCGGCGTCGTAGCCGGCCTCGGCGGCCAGGTACTTGGCCGTGTTGGCCGCCTCGCCGCAGGGGAGGTCCCGGTCGTAGCGCCACGCTGCCTCGCGGACGGCAAGCTCAGCGGCGTGCAGGGCCATGTGCGACTGGGCCAGCGGGAAGGCGATGCCCTGGTTCTGGCCGATCGGACGGTCGAACACCACTCGTTGACCGGCGTAGGCCACCGCCCGGCGGAGGGCCACCCGTCCGGTGCCCAGGGCTTCGGCGGCGATCAGGATGCGCTCGGCGTTGAGGCCGTCGAGCAGGTAGCGGAAGCCTTGGCCCTCGTCGCCCACCCGGTCGGCCACGTCGACGGGCAGGTCGTCGTAGGCCACCTCGCACGACACCACCGCGTTGCGACCTGCCTTCGGGATCGCGGTGATGGTGACCTCGGGCCGCTGCAGGTCGGCCAGCAGGAGGGTCATGCCGTCGGTGGGACGGGCCACCTGTTCCCGGGGCGTGGTCCGCACCAGCAGCAGCACCTTGTCGCAGTGGGGCGCTTTGGTGGTCCAGACCTTGCGCCCGCGCACGACGTAGCGCTGGCCATCGGCGCTGAGGGTGGCCCGGGTGGTGATGCGGGACGTGTCCGTGCCGGCGTCCGGCTCGGTCACACCGAACGCCACTTGGAGCTCGCCCGTGGCCACCCGCCCCAGGACGCGCGACCGGAGGTCCTCCGAGCCGTGGCGGATCACCGGGCCCATGCCGAAGATCGACAGGTGGATGGCCGACGCCCCGTTCATGGCCGCCCCCGACGCCGCCACCTCCTCCACCACGATCGAGGCCTCGGTGATGCCGCGACCTCCGCCGCCGTAGCGCTCCGGGATGGCGATCCCGATCCAACCTCCGGCGGCCATGGCCTGGTGGAAGTGCCATGGGAACTCGTGGTCGGTGTCGCAGCGCCGCCAGTAGGCGTCGTCGAAGTCGGCGCACACCCGCCGCACGGCCACGCGGATGGCTTCGTGGTCGTCATCGGGTGCGAAGTCCATGCGGCGACCGTAGGCGCAGGCGCCGGCGCCCTCAGCCGGAGCCGACGGCGCGCTCCACCCCGGTGAAGGGCCACGTGTCGGGCAGCCCGGTCGGGTCGGCGGGCGCAGGGAGGATGTAGTAGGTCTCCTCGCCGGGTCGCTGGTAGCCGAACTCCTCGCGGGCCCGCTCCTCGATCTCGGCATCGGTCCGCAGGAGCTCAGCCGCTCGCTTCACTCGAGCCCGCTCGTCACGGACGTCGCGCAGATCGGCCTCGGCCTGGGCCGTAGCCGCCCGCTGGGTCCGGTAGCTGTTCACCGGGAACACGGCCACGAACAACACGCCGACCGAGATGACGGTGGCGGCCACTGCGCCCGCCGAGCGCCGGCGACCCCGGTTGCGCGCCCGGCTGGCGGTGACGGTGCGGCCGTCGCGCTGGCCCCGGCCTGCGTCGACCCGGCCGAGGGCACGGCGACCGTCCTCGGTGCGACGACGCTGGCCCGACCCCTTGGGGGACGGCGAGCGCGGACCCGATCGAGGCGGACGAGGCGGTGGCGAGCGCCGGGCGGTCACGAGGGCTTCGCCTTCCGGGCCAGTGCCCTGCCACCGATGAAGGCGGCCGACTCGCCCAAGCTCTCTTCGATGCGTAGGAGCTGGTTGTACTTGGCCACCCGGTCGCTTCGTGCCGGCGCCCCGGTCTTGATCTGGCCGCAGTTGGTGGCCACCGCCAGATCGGCGATGGTGGCGTCCTCGGTCTCGCCGGAGCGGTGCGACATCACCGCGGTGTAGCCGGAGCGGTTGGCCAGGCTCACCGCCTCGAGCGTCTCGGTGAGCGAGCCGATCTGGTTGACCTTGATCAGGATGGAGTTCGCCACCCCGGCCTCGATGCCGCGAGCGAGCCGGGCCGAGTTGGTCACGAACAGGTCGTCGCCCACCAGCTGCACCCGGCCACCGATCCGCTCGGTGAGGGCGCCCCAACCGGCCCAGTCCTCTTCGTCCATCCCGTCCTCGAGCGACACGATCGGGAACCGGTCGCACAGGTTGGCCCAGTAGTCGACCATCTGCTCGGAGGTGAGGTTTCGCCCCTCGCCTTCCAGCACGTAGCTGCCGTCGCGGTAGATCTCGCTCGCCGCCGGATCAAGGGCGATGGCGATGTCGTCGCCGGGGGTGAAGCCACACGCCTCGATGGCCTGGACCAGCAGCTCCACCGGCTCGGTGTTGTCGCCCAGGTTCGGAGCGAAGCCGCCCTCGTCGCCCACCGAGGTCGAGAGGCCCTTGTCGTGGAGGATCGCCTTGAGGCGGTGGTACACCTCGGTGCCCCACCGCAGGGCCTCGGAGAAGCCGGCCGCGCCCACCGGCATGACCATGTACTCCTGGAAGTCGACGTTGTTGTCGGCGTGGGCACCGCCGTTGAGCACGTTCATCATCGGCACCGGCAGCACGTGGGCGTTGGTGCCGCCGACGTGTCGGTACAGCGGGATGTCGAGCTCGTCGGCCGCCGCCTTGGCCACCGCCAGCGACACGCCCAAGATGGCGTTGGCCCCCAGCCGGGCCTTGTTGTCGGTGCCGTCGAGGTCGGCCATGGCCTGATCGATCCCCCGCTGGTCGAGGGCGTCGGCACCCATCAGCTCGTCACGGATCTCGTCGTTGACGTTGGCCACCGCGGTGGCCACGCCCTTGCCGCCGAACCGGTCGCCGCCGTCGCGCAGCTCCACGGCCTCGAACTGGCCGGTCGACGCGCCCGACGGGACGGCCGCCCGACCCCGGGCGCCGGAGTCGAGCACCACCTCGACCTCGACGGTGGGGTTGCCACGCGAGTCCAGGATCTGGCGTCCGATGACGTGCTCGATGGTGCTCATGGCCGTCGCTGTTGCTCCTGGTGGCGGTGGGGCGAAACGGTACACGCGCCCTCCCGGCGCCAAGGGGACGAGCGCCGTCCGGGCGGGGTGACACCACCCGGCCTCCGCTGGAGCTCCGCTGTGCCCCGGCGTGCCGTTCTGGGTCTGTGGTGGAGGGTGGGCGCGGCGCGACGAGCTCAGAACGGTGGTGGGCGCACCGCCGTGGTTCACGTGGGGTCGCCGGCCTCCACAGCCTGGGCGCGGTCGCGCAGGCGGGTGGCGGCCAGGCGCAGAGCCGACTCGGAATCGACGTCGGCGGTGCGGGCCAGGCCGATGGCGGCCAGGAGCAGGGCGCCGATGGTGTCGTCACCGGGCCGGGCGGCGGCGGCGGCGGCGGCGGCGTCGGTCGACGGGACCTCGGCGGCCAGGTCCATGCCGACCGTGCCCGCCTTCTGGTGGACCTTGGCGGCGTAGAGCAGGGCAGGGAGTTGGGCGGGGATGCCGTCAAACACCGACGCACGACCCTTCTCCGCCTTCTTGATCTGCTCCCAGTTGGCGGCCACGTCGCCTGCTCCTGCCACCTCGACGTCGCCGAAGACGTGGGGGTGGCGGTGGACCAGCTTGTCGTGGATGCCGCGAGCCACCTCGGCCAAGCCGAAGGCGCCGGCCTCGGTGGCCAGGGTGGCGTGGAACACGATCTGGAACAGCAGGTCGCCCAGCTCCTCCTCCAGGTGGGCGTAGGCCACAACCTCGGTGTCGGGGCCGCCGTCGCCCACTCCGTCGAGTGCTTCGAGCACCTCGTAGGTCTCCTCGACCAGGTGGCGGCCGAGGGTCCGGTGGGTCTGGCGGGCGTCCCACGGGCACTCGGCGCGCAGCCGGGCCGCCAGCTCCACCACGGCTTGGACCTCGCCGGCCACCGGAGCCGCCAGCTCCGGGATGTAGAGCGAGGTGAGGTGGTCAGGCTCGAACGAGCGGTCGAGGTCTGCCCAGGCCACGGTGGTGACCGATTCGTCGGGCAGGCCGAGGCGCTGGAGCACCACCGCCGGCCCGGTGGCCGCACCTTCGACGGCCAACTTCACGTCGGACAGCACCCGCCGGTTGTGGCAGTGGGCCACCAGCAACGGGCCCCGCTCGCCCGCCGCCGTGGCGGCGAAGCGGTGGCCGTCCACCAGGCGCACGCCCTGGTCGTACGGGTCGACCCCGAGGCGGACCCAGGCCAGGTCTACGAACGACAGCGCAGCCAGGACGACGAGCTCGACCCGGCCCGCTGCGACTTCGTGGTCGAGGAGGTCGACGGTGCGTTCCAGCACCCGGGGCGACCCGGGGACGGCGTAGAGCACCGCGCCGTGCTCGGTGGCCGCCGCCACCAGGTCGTCGACGATCCGACGGTAGACGTCGTCGAAGGTGTCCGCCGATTCGTAGTGGTGGTCGAACGTGGCCGCGCCGGTCAACAACGACGCCGAAGGGTGGCGCCAGGTCCGTAGGAACCGCACCGGTACCGACTCGATGGCCGCCAGGGTCCCTGCGGTGACCAGATCGGGGTGGCCCGGGCCCAGCCCGACGACCACGATGCGGGGCGGGGTCACGGCGAGGCTTCGGGGCGGGAGCAGCGAGGGGGACGCGAGCGGCGCGGCGCGGTCAGGGACCGGCCGGGGCGGACCCATCGACCGGCACCGTCTCACCGGCCGTGGGACCGGCGGCAGGGTCGTCGGCGGAGGAAGGGTCGGCGGAAGGGTCGGCGGAAGGGTCGTCGGCGGAAGGGTCGTCAGGCACCACGACCGTCCCGGTCTCCGCGTCCCAGCGGCCGTAGCGAGCCCCGATCGTCACGTCGGCCTCGGCCAGGATCTCCTGGACCCGCTGTGTGGAGTCGGCCGGCACCGGCGCCTCGGCGGCGATCTGTTGCTCCAGCGCCGGGCGGGCCTGCTCAAAGGTCGGGCCACTGGTGGACGAGATCCGGACGGTCAGGAAGCCCCCGGTCGATTCCTCGGGCCCGAACACCTCGCCCACGACCGGGTCGACGTAGTCGCCGGGGAAGTTCTCGGCCGCCGCTTCGGCCGGACCGCACCCGGCGAACCCTCCGTTGGCGGCGCTGGCCGGATCGGCTGATTCCTCCGACGCCACGGTGGCGAAGTCCTCGCCGGCGTCGAGGCGGGCCTCGGCGGCGTCGGCACCAGCCTGGTCGGTGGACAAGATCACGTCGAGGCAGATCGGTTGGCCGGCCCGGGTCTGCTCCCAGAGGGCGCGCAGGTCGTCCTCGGTGGGTGCCTCCGCCGCCGGCACCTTGCTGGCCAAGAGCTCGGTCAGGGCTGTGTCGGCGGCCTGGCTGCGCACCGTGGCGTCGACGAACTCGTCGTCGAGCTCGGCCAGCGCGTCCTCGCCCCCGACCTGCTCGGCGATGGCGGCCCGTGCCGCCTGGCGGTCCGCGTCGGTGAGCTCGACCCCGTTGGCGCTCAGCTCGTCGACCACCACCTGGTAGGTGATGAGCTGCTGGAGCGCGGCGGCGAAGCCGGCCGTGCCCAACGTGCCCGCACCGGTGCCCCGGACGTCGCTCAACAGGGCGTCGATCTGGGCCACGGCCGCCTCGTCGTCACCAGCCTCCTCGCGGCTCTGGCGGTAGAAGCGCTGCTGGGCGTCGATGAGGTCCTTCACCTCGTCGAAGGTGATGTCGTGGTCGTCGACGGTGGCCGCCACCTCCGCGCTGGACCCGATGGGTCCGGTGCCTCCGCAGGCCGAGACCACGACCGCCAAGGACGCGATGGTCGCCACCAGGCGGGCACGGGGGGCGGGGCGGCGGCGTTCCACGGGGACAGGATGCTACGTCGCCTCACCGCTCCGGCCATCACCCGCGTGTCCGCCGCCCGACGCCCGGACGGGGAGCCGCCTTGGTGCCTGCTGTTAGGCGTGCTTATCATGCAGCGGTGCCACTCGGTCCGGGTTCGCCCCGCCACCGGGTCTCGGCCCTCACCCACTCCAGGAGGCCCTCATGCGTTTCCCCCGTCGCCGTGCGCTCTGTGCTCTCGTCCCCCTCGCTGCGCTGCTAGTGGCGTGCGGTGGCGGTGACGAGGACAGCTCCCCCACCACCCCCGAGGCAGCAGCCACGGACCCCGCCGGCTCCGGCGACCTCTCGGGGGAGTCGATCACCCTCTACTCGGGCCGCGACGAGGAGCTCATCGCTCCCCTGATCGAGCAGTTCACCGCCGACACGGGCATCGAGGTGGAGGTCCGCTACGGCGAGTCCGCCGAGATGGGCGCCCAACTGCTCGAAGAGGGCAGCGAGACCCCCGCCGACGTCTTCTACTCCCAGGAGGTCGGCGCGGTGGGCGTGCTGGCCGAGGCCGACCTGCTGGCCGAGCTCCCCGGAGACGTGGTCGACCAGGTCGACGAGCGCTTCCAGCCCGGAGACGACAACCAGTGGGTGGGCGTCACCGGCCGCTCGCGGGTCATCGTCTACAACCCCGACCTCGTCGAGGCGCCCGAGGGGGTCGAAGAGCTCACCGGCGAGGCCTACGAGGGCAAGGTGGCCATCGTTGCCGACAACGCCGGCTTCCAGGCCTTCATCACCGGGTTCCGCGTGAGCCAGGGGGAAGAGGCCGCCCGCGAGTGGCTCGAGGGCCTGCTCGCCAACGCGCCCGTCACCGACATCGAGAGCAACGGTGACGTGCTCGAAGCAGTGGAGAACGGGGACGTGCCGATCGGGCTCATCAACCACTACTACTGGGCCCGCGACGAGCGTCAGCCCGACCTGACCTCCCAGCTCGTGTTTCCCGAGGGCGACGACCCCGGGGGCCTCGTGAACGCCACTGCGGTAGCCATCACCAAGGGTTCGGCCGACGACCCCGCCGCCCGCGCCCTGGTGGAGTACCTCATCTCCGAGGAGGGCCAGACCTACTTCGTGGAAGAGACCTTCGAGTACCCGGTGGTCGACGGCATCGACGACCCCGAGGGGATCCCTGCGCTCGACGACCTCGAAGGCCCCGAGCTCGACCTGACCGACCTGGAGTCCCTCGAGGAGACCCAGGCCCTGTTGACTGAGCTCGGGCTCCTCAGCTGACCAGCGCGTCCGCCGCCGCCGCGGGCGTGGAGACGGCCGGTCCCGGGCCGGCTCGCCCGCGGCGCGCCCCGATCCCCCTGGTGCTCGGCTCGCTGGTGGCGGCCACGGTGGCCCTGCTCCCCCTCGTCTACCTGGTGGTCCGGGCCACCGAGGAGGGGTGGTCGGCGGTGGCGTCCACCCTGTGGCGCGACCGCACCATGGCGCTGGCCGGGCGCTCGGTGGGGCTGGCCGCCACGGTCACGGCCGCCAGCGTGGTGGCGGGCACGGGGTTCGCCTGGTTGGTGTCGCGGACCGACCTGCCCGGTCGGCGCGCCGTGCGCGTGGCGCTCGGCCTGCCACTGGCGCTGCCGTCGTACGTGGCCGCCTTCGGCTGGATCGGCTGGCGGCCCGACCTGGCCGGGGGGACCGGCGCCGCCGTCGTGCTCACCACCATCTCGTATCCTTACGTGTACCTGCCCGTACTGGCCGCCCTCCGCCGGTGCGACCCGGTGCTGGAGGACGTGGCGCGCAGCCTGGGCCACCGCCCCGGCTCGGTGTTCTGGCGGGTCACCCTGCCGCAGGTCCGCCTCGCGGCGGTGGGCGGCGGCCTGCTGGTGGGGCTCTACGTCCTCAGCGACTTCGGCGCGGTGGCCACCATGCGCCACGAGGTCCTGACCACCGTCATCTTCAGCTCGTACCGGGGCTCGTTCGACCGGACGCCTGCCGCCGTGCTCGGGTGCGTCCTGGCCCTGCTGGCCATCGTGGTCGTGACCGCCGAGGGCCGCACCCGTCGTCGCCTGGGACCCACCGCCAAGGTGGGGTCGGGAGCGGTGCGGGCCCAGCGCGTGGTGGCGCTTCGATGGGCGCGCTGGCCCACCCTGGCGGTTCCGGCCGCCTGGCTGGGCATCGCTCTCGGCGTGCCGGCGTGGGGGCTCCAGCAATGGTTCGCACAGGGAACGTCGCGCCCCGACGGTGGGCGCTTCGTGGAGGCCACCGCCAACACGCTGCAGGTCGGAGCGGTGGGTGCCGCCGCCGTGGTCGTGGTGGCGTTCCCGCTGGCGATCATGTCGGTGCGCCACCCGGGTCGCCTGGCCCGCCTGGCCACCTCGGCCGCCTACGCCGGCCACGCCCTGCCCGGGGTGGTGGTCGGCCTGTCCCTCGTGTTCTTCGGCATCCGCTACGCCACGCCGATCTACCAGCGGTTGCCGCTGCTGGTGCTGGCCTACGTGGTGTTGTTCCTCTCGCTCGCCCTCGGCGCCATCTCGAGCTCGGTCGCCCAGATCCCACCAGCGCTCGACGACGTCTCCCGCTCGCTCGGCCGCACCGCGTGGGGTACCTGGCGGGCGGTGACCGCCCGGCTGGCCGCACCCGGCGTGGGCGCGGCGGCCACCCTCGTGTTCCTCACGGTGATGAAGGAGCTCCCGGCCACGCTGTTCCTCCGTCCCACGGGCTACGACACGCTGGCCACCCAGCTCTGGGGCCACACGTCGTCGTTCTCAAAGGCCGCAGCTGCGCCATACGCGGTGGCCATCGTCGTCCTCGCCGCCCTTCCCACCGCCCTGCTGGCCAGCCTGGGCGACGGCCCCCGCCGCCGGCGTGGCCGCCCCGACCCGCCGCCGTGAGCACCATCGAGGTGCGCGGCCTCTGGCGCACGTTCGCCGGCCGCCCACCGGTGGATGCGCTCCGAGGAGTCGACCTGTCGGTTCCCGAAGGTGCCATCACCGCCGTGCTGGGGCCCTCGGGCTGCGGCAAGACCACGCTGTTGCGCACGGTGGCCGGCCTGGAGCGCCCCGATGGGGGGACGATCGACATCGACGGTCGGCGCCTGGCCGGCGACGGCGCCCACGTCGCGCCCGAGCGTCGTCGCGTCGGCCTGGTCCCCCAGGAGGGCGCGCTGTTCCCGCACCTCGACGTGGCCGGCAACGTCTCGTTCGGCCTGTCGGGACGACCCAGGTCCGAGCGCCGGTCCCGCGTCGCCGAGCTGCTCGACCTGGTGGGGCTGGCCGGGCTCGGCGACCGACGACCCCACGAGCTCTCCGGCGGGCAGCAGCAGCGGGTGGCCCTGGCCCGGGCCCTGGCCCCCTCGCCCTCGGTGGTGCTGCTCGACGAGCCGTTCAGCGCGCTCGACACCGGGTTGCGGGCTTCCCTGCGCCACCAGGTGGCCACCGCCCTGGCCGACGCCGGGGCCACCGGCGTGCTGGTCACCCACGACCAGGGCGAAGCCCTGGCCATGGCCGACCGGGTGGCCGTGATGCGCGACGGCCGCATCGTGCAGGTGGGTCCCCCGGCGGAGGTGTACCGCCGCCCGCTCGACCTCTGGGTGGCCCGGTTCCTGGGCGACGCGGTGGTGGTCCCCGGCCACCGGGTGGCCGGTCGACCCGACGTGGTCGACGGTCCCTTCGGTCTGTTGCCGTTGGCCCCGGGTTTCGTCCACCACGATGGTGCCCAGGTGAGCCTCTTCTGTCGGCCCGAGCAGCTCCGCCCCGCGGCCGCTCCGACCGACGGATCGACGGCCAGCGGGGCCACCGTGGCCACCGTCGACTCCGTCCGGTTCCACGGGCCCGATGCCGAGGTCTCGCTTCGGGTCGGGCCTCTGACCGTGAGGGCCCGTTGGCCGTCCACCCGGCTCCCGGCTCCCGGCGACGTGGTGGCGATCGAGGTCGAGGGTCCCGTGCTGGCCTTCCCGCCCGGCTGAGGCGAACCCGTCCATGGCCGCCGACGACGGGTCGGTGGTCGGGCTAGACAGGTTCGAACGGGAACGTGTTCTCGTTCTGGGGACGCCGGCACACAGGGAGCAGGTCATGACCGACCGGACCAACTACGCCGGGTTCCAGTCCGCCGAGGCGAAGGCCATCGGGCTCACGGGCGACAAGATCACCACCACCACCCGTGACAGCGCCGAGCTGGGCCGGCGGATCCAGGGCTGGCTGGTGGATCGGCTACCGAGCGGCGCCGATCCTGCGGTCTCCGACGTGCAGAAGCCACAGGGCAACGGCATGTCGTCGGAGACGCTGCTCTTCACCGCCCGGTGGACCGAGGACGGGGCTCCCACCGAGCGCCGGCTGGTAGCCCGCATAGAACCTGAGCTGGACAAGGTGCCGGTGTTCCCCACCTACGACCTGCGGATGCAGTTCGACGTGATGTCGCTGGTGGGCGGGGCCACCGACGTCCCGGTGCCGGAGACGCTGTGGTACGAGGCCGACGGCACCGTGATCGGTGCTCCGTTCTTCGTGATGGCCCGCGTCGACGGCGACGTGCCTCGTGACGTGCTGCCGTACACCTTCCCCGACCCCAACTGGGTCTCCGACGCCACCCCCGACCAGCGGGCCGGCCTCCAGCGCTCCGCGGTGGCTGCGCTCGCCGGCATCCACGAGATCACGCCCGACACCCACGACCTTTCGTGGCTGGCCTACGACGAGCGCGGGGCCACGTCGATCGAACGCCACCTGGCCACATGGGAGCGCTACCACGATTGGGTGGTCGGCGACGGCGAGGCCTCGCCGCTGCTGGCCGAGTGCATGGCCTGGCTGCGCGACCACCTGCCCACCGAAGGGGTGGACACCGGCAGCGCCCGCCTCTCGTGGGGCGACGCCCGCATCGGCAACATGATGTTCGCCGACTTCGACGTGGTCGCCGTGCTCGACTGGGAGATGGCGGGCATCGCACCGCCCGAGGTTGACCTCGGGTGGATGGCCTACCTCCACCTGTTCTTCCAGGACCTCACCACCGGCCTGGGTGCCGAGGGGCTCCCCGACTTCATGCGGCCCGCCGACCTGGCCGCCGCTTACGCCGAAGCCTCGGGCCGGGTGCCGGGCGACCTCACCTGGCACCTCGCCTACGCCGCCATGCGCCACGGCATCATCATGCGCCGGGTCACCGAACGCTCGATCCTCTTCGGCGAAGCGGCTCGCCCCGACGACGTCGACGACATGATCGTCCACCGGGCCACCCTCCGAGCCATGCTCGACGGCACCTACTGGGACACCGTCGCCCTGTGACTGGCCGGAAACGCCCCCGAAAGGCGTCGAAGCCCTCGGCTGAAGGGCGCTGAACTACTGATCTGACATCAACTAGTAGACGTTGACATGGGGCGGCCTGAAGTCCCGAGAGAACGTCACGTCTGGGACAACCGGGACGGTAGGTCTGCTGGCGCGGAGAACACAAAGGCGCGGCTCCGACGCGTCTGGACCAACAGGTCCTTCCCGACGAGGTCGAGGAGGTCGGTCCTCGCCGTCTGGTAGGAGATCCGGTTGCTGCGCTGGTGGGTGGCGATGGTGTAGGTCTGGCCGGGGTGGCGCATGGCGTGGCCGAGCAGCGCGGCTTGGCGGTGGTTGAGCCCCGATGTCGAGCCGATCACAAGCTCGACCTGGGCAACTTCGTCGAGCGTTCGCTCCAGGTACGCGTGCATCGCATCGACCGCTCTGACCAGCACGCCGAGCTGGTAGTGGATGACGTAGGTCGCGTCCAGGTCATCTGTCTCGGTAAGGAGGAACGACCGGGCGTACTTCGTTGGCGCCTTGCGGAGGATGGACGAGATCGACACGAACTCGGCCAGCCAGTAGCCCTGGCGCAGCAGGCACCAGTAGAAGAGCAGCCGGGCGGTGCGCCCGTTGCCGTCCTCGAACGGGTGGTCGTAGGCCAACCAGAGGTGGACCAGGATGGCCCGCACCACGGGGTGTACGAACGACGACGTAGCGCCTCCGTTGGCGAACTCGCACAGCGCTTCCATTCGGGCTGACAGTTCGCCCGCCGGTGGAGGGGTGTGCAGGAGTAGACCGTCCTCCCAGTAGATGGCGATTCGATCCTCGTGGGGTGACTGGAACCGTCCCGCAGATCCCGGGTTGGCCAAGGTCCCCTCGGTCACAATGCGCTGCAGCTCGCACACCAGCTCGGGCGTGAGGTCCTGGTCGCGAGCTGCCACCGCCTCCTGCATGGCGCGATAGTTGTTGGCGATCATCCGTTCGGCGCGGTTTCGAGGCTCTCGACCGGACCGGAGCATCTCCTTGGCGACCTTGCGGGTGGTGCTGGCCCCCTCGAGCTGGCTGCTGGTTATGGCCTCTTCGGTAAGGGCCTGCATCAGGTAACGGTTCCGCGTAGCCGGCGACGTGACGACGTCGGAAGCTCCCATAGAGCCGCTGAGGTGCTGATCGAGCCAGTGCCCCTGCTCCTGGATCTGATCGGTCAGCGAGAACTCGAACCGGGTGCCATCGACGGATCGGAGCGGAAGTTGCCTCGCGGTCAGCGCCCGCGGTCCTCGTAGCAGGTGCCACCACGCCTCGACGGACAAGCCGTCGGGAGGTTTCCGTCTCCGCAGATCGTCCCAGTGCAGGTAGCGGCTGTCGTCGAGGCGCTGCGGCGTCCCTGGCGAAGACATGGCCTCGATGTAGATGTAGAGCCGCGCTGCCAGCGGACCTGCTCCCGGAGGCGCTTCGGGGATCCTCATGGACGCAGGCTACTGTCAACTGCTACTAGTTGATGTCAGATTAGTAGTCGGACGCTTTCCTGGCACGGTTCGACCCGCTGCTGGTCAGCCGGGCGGGAGGAGGGTCTGGAGGAGGGTCACGATGGTGCCGGCCAGGTCGGGGGTCTTGGCGATCGGGAAGATCACCTGGCCCTGGTCCTCCTTGTAGACCGAGCCCTTGAACAGCCGGGCCAGGCGGATGCCCTGGCTGGCCTTGAGGTGCAGCGGCGACACCCGCGCCGTCCAGGCCGGCCCACCGAAGGCCGGCCCCTTGGTCACGTTGATCTCCCGTATGCCGAGGCGGTGAGCCTCGGCGCGCAGGCGGGCCACGTCGAGCAGCCGGCACGCCGCCTCGGGTACGGGGCCGAAGCGGTCCTCCCACTCGGCGCGGATGTCGTCGACCTCGGCCTCGGAGGTGACCTCGGCCAGGCGACGGTAGGCCTCGAGGCGCAGGTCCTCCTTGGGCACGTAGTCGGCCGACAGGTTGGCGTCGAGGGGCAGGTCCAGCTTGACCTCGGCCGGCACCCTGATCGGCTCGCCCTTGAGCTCCTGCACGGCCTCGTGCACCATCGACACGTAGAGGTCGTAGCCCACCGCGGCGATGTGGCCGCTCTGGCCGGTGCCGAGCAGCGAACCGGCGCCGCGGATCTCAAGGTCGCGCATGGCGATGCGGAACCCCGAGCCCAGCTCGGTGGCCTCGCCGATGGTCTTGAGCCGCTCGTAGGCCTCCTCGGTGAGACTCACGTCCTGGGGGTGGAACAGGTAGGCGTAGGCCCGCTGCCCCGAGCGCCCGACCCGGCCCCGGAGCTGGTGGAGCTGACCGAGCCCGAGGCGGTCGGCCCGATCCACCACCAGCGTGTTCACGGTGGGCATGTCGATACCCGATTCGATGATCGTGGTGCAGACCAGCACGTCGAACTGGCCCTCCCAGAAATCGAGCACCACCTTCTCCAGGGTGCCCTCGTCCATCTGGCCGTGGGCCACCGCCACCCGGGCCTCGGGCACCAGCTCGCGCAGCCGGGCCGCAGTGTGCTCGATGTCCTTGACCCGGTTGTGCACGAAGAACACCTGGCCCTCGCGCAGCAGCTCGCGGCGAATGCTCTCGGCCACCGCCCGCTCGTCGTACTCGCCCACGTAGGTGAGGATCGGTTGGCGCTCGGCCGGCGGGGTGTTGAGCAGGGTGAGGTCACGGATGCCGGTGAGGCTCATCTCCAGCGTGCGGGGAATGGGGGTCGCCGTGAGGGTGAGCACGTCGACGTCGGTGGTGAAGGCCTTGATCTGCTCCTTGTGGCTCACCCCGAAGCGCTGCTCCTCGTCGACCACCAGCAGGCCCAGGTCCTTGAACGAGATGTCGGCCGACAACAAGCGGTGGGTGCCGATGACCACGTCGACCTCGCCGGTGCGGACCCCCTCGACCACCGGCTTCATCTGGCCGGGAGTCAGGAAGCGACTCATCACCTCCACCCGCACGGGGAACGGGGCGAAGCGGTCGCTGAAGGTCTGGAAGTGTTGGGTGGCCAGCAGGGTGGTGGGCACCAGCACCGCCACCTGCTTGCCGTCCTGCACCGCCTTGAACGCGGCACGCAGGGCCACCTCCGTCTTGCCGAAGCCCACATCACCGCAGACCAGGCGGTCCATGGGGGTCTCGGCTTCCATGTCGGCCTTGACGTCGTCGATGGCCTTCTGCTGGTCCGGGGTCTCGCGGAACGGAAAGCTCTCCTCCATCTCGCGCTGCCACGGGGTGTCGTCGGCAAAGGCGTGGCCGACGCTGTGGAGCCGCTTCTGGTAGAGCACCACCAGCTCCTGGGCCACGGCGTCGACCTCGCTGCGGACCCTGGCCTTGGTCTTGTTCCAGTCGCCGCCACCGAGCTTGGAGAGGCTGGGGGTGTCGCCGCCGGTGTAGTGGCGGACAGCGTCGATCTGGTCGCTGGGGACGTACAGCCGGTCGTTGCCGCGGTACTCGAGCAACAGGTAGTCGCGCTCCACCCCGCCGATGGCTCGCTTGACCATGCCGCCGTAGCGGGCCACGCCGTGCTGGTGGTGGACCACGTGATCGCCGGTCTTGAGGTCGTCGAAGAACCCGGCGGTGTCGCGCTTGCGGGGCCGAGGGGCGCGGTGGGCCCGCCGCCGGCCGGTGAGGTCGCCCTCGGCCAGGATGGCCACCTTCACGCCGGTGAGCACGCAGCCCCGGTCGAGCGCACCGACCTCGACCGGGAAGTCGAGGCCCTGGTCGCGCAGGAGGTCGCCCAGGCGCACCGCCGAGCCCTCGCCCTCCGCCGCCACCACGATCCGGTAGCCGTCGTCGAGGAGGTGGCGGAGCTGGCGCACGATCCCGTCGCCGTCGCCCACCACCGGGTTCCAGCCGGTGGCGGCCACGGTGGCCACGTCCGGGCCATCTGGCGTGACGGTGACCGTCCACACGGGCACCGAGGTGCGGGCGAAGAGCTCGCCGAACTCGCTGTGGAGGCGGGGGAACGCCCGGTCGTGGCCGACCTCCCAGGTCCGGGCCAGCGACGCAGCCAGGTCGGCCTCCTCGGCCAGGATGTCAGCCGCCCGGTCCCGCAGCCGGCGGGGCTCCACCACCAGCACCAGCGCGCTCTCGGGAAGCAGGTCCACGATGGTGCGGTGGTCTTCGACCAGCCACGGCAGCCAGCTCTCCATCCCTTCGAAGAGCTGCCCCTCGGCCAGGCGCTCCCACTGCTCTCGCCCCCACGGCTCGCGGGCGAGGAGTTGCTCGGCCCTAGCTCGGACGGCATCGGTGGGCAGGAGCTCCCGGCTGGCGAACACCTCCACCCCGTCGAGGTCGTCGACCGAGCGCTGGTCGCTCACCGAGAACGACGTGAGTCGGTCGACCTCGTCGCCCCACAGATCGATGCGAACGGGCCCGTCGGCAGTGGACCCGAACACGTCGATGATCGAGCCCCGTACCGCGAACTCGCCCCGGTGCTCGACCTGGGCCTCGCGCCGGTAGCCGGCCATGCCCAGCCACTCGGTGAGCCCGGCTTGGTCGAGCTGCTGACCGGGCCGGACCACCATCGGCTCGATGTGGTCGACATCGGGCCCGAGGCGCTGCACCAGTGCCCGCACCGGCGCCACCACCACCGCCGGGAGACGATCGGGACGGCCCAGGCGCCAGATGGTGCGCAGGCGCCGGCCCATGGTCTCCACGCCGGGGCTCACGCGCTCGAACGGCAGGGTCTCCCACGCCGGGTACAGCTCCACGGCGCCAGGACCGAGGAAGGTGGCCAGGTCGTGAGCCAGCCGTTCGGCGTCGGCGGTGGTGGGCGCGGCCACCAGGATCGGCCGCCGGCTACCGACGGTGGCCAACCCGGCGATGGTGATGGGCCGGGCCGGCTCGGGCACCGCCAGCACCGCTGCCGAGCGACCCAGCACCTGCAACAGGGCCGGCTCGTCTCGCAACAGCACGGGCAGGTCGGTGAGCGCCATCGGATCCTTCAGGTGGGGCACGCGCGGAATCGGCCCCCGATGCGTCGGCACCGGGGGTCGAGGGACCCGCTCAAGCTACCGGGCGGCCTCGACCGTCAGGCCTGGGCTGGCCGTCAGGCTCGCTGGTTGAAGCGGGTCATGGCGGCTTCGGGCCCGTCGCTGAGGAGGTGCGCCACTGCGTCGGCGGCCTCGGCGATCACCACGTCGAGCTCGGTGCGCTCCGCCTTGCCGGGACGGCGCAGGACGTGGTCGACGCCTTGTTGGCGGCCGGGCGGCTTGTCGATGCCGATGCGGATGCGCACGAAGTCGTCGGTGTGGAGGTGGGCCTTGATCGACTTGAGGCCGTTGTTGCCGGCCAGGCCGCCGCCCACCTTGACCTTGAGCGTGCCGACCGGCAGGTCCATCTCGTCGTGGACCACCACCAGGTGGTGGAGGTCATCGATGCCATGGCGGCGGACCAGCGCCACCGCCGCCAGGCCGGCGTCGTTGTAGAACGTCTGGGGGAAGGCCACCGCCACCCGCCTGGGGCCGATGCGGATCTCAGCCACCAGCGCCCGCTCCTTGCCCGACTTGAGTCGACCGCCGTGGCGGTCGGCGAGCAGGGCCACCACCTCGGCGCCGACGTTGTGACGCGACCCGGCGTAGGTGGCCCCCGGGTTGCCGAGCCCCACCACGAGCAGGTCCGCCGGGGACCCCCGTCTCGTCGACGGCGAACGGAACGCCACGGTTCAGTTCCCGGTCGCTCGACAGACGTGGACGCGTCCGGTCCCGTAGGGGATCAGTCCTCGCCGTCGCCCTTGTCGCCGTCGCCCTTCTCGTCGCCGCCCTCGTCCTCGTCGCCACTGTCGCCGGTCTCGGCCTCGGACTCTTCGGACTGCTCGGCGGCTTCGGCGGCATCAGCCTCGGCGATGGCGTCCGCTTCCAGGGTGGTCGCGCTGATCTGGGCGGTGACCACGGTCTCGTCGTCGTCGACGTCGGTGGTGACGCCGGACGGGAGGGTGAGGTCCCCGACGCGGATGGCGTCGCCGAGGTCGAGGTCGGCGATGTCGATGGTGATCTCGTTGGGGATGTCGGCCGGCTTGGCGTTCACCGCAAGGGTGAACATCAGGTGGTCGACGGTGCCGTCCTGGCGCTCGACCTTCTCGGCCTCACCGGTGAGCACGATCGGCACGTCGACGGTGATCTCGGCATCGACGCTGACCCGCAGGAAGTCGAGGTGGATCACGTTGCCCTTCACCGGGTGGCGCTGGAGCTCCTTGACGATGGTGAGGGCGCGTTGGCCGTCGACCTCGAGCTGGATCAGGGCGTTCAGGCCGGCTTCGGTGGTGAGTGCCTCCCGGAGGGGCTTCCACTCCACGACCACCGGGACGGGGTCGGCATCGAGGCCGTACACCACGCCGGGGATGCGGCCCTCGGCGCGGATCCGTTTGGCGGGGCCCGTGCCCCGCTCGCGGCCGGTCTCGGCCTTGAGGGTGATCTCAGCCATCGGTAGCTCCTACTTCAGAGATCGCGCCGGAGCGCTCTTCGGTTGTCGAACGACCGTCCACCCTACGAGCGACGATGCGACCCCGGCCAGTCCGCCCAGCGTCGGCTTGGCTCCGCTGGTAACCATGAGCCGTGCGTGTCGTATCTGCTGCGGTCGTGGTGGTTCTCCTCACCTCCGCTGCGCTCGTCGGGCTCTGGGCGGCACCTGCCGCTGCCTGTAGTTGCGCACAGCCCGGCTCGCCAGATCAGGTTGAGGAAGCCGAGGCCGTCTTCACCGGACGGATCTCGAAGGCCGACCGTGCGAAGTTCCGGTCCGCCGGAACCCCGCTGGTCGCCGTCGAGATGAGCGTGGAGCGCGTCTACAAGGGTCGGGTGCACGAGCGGCAAACACTGGTGGCCCGACCCGGAGGCGTAGCGTCCTGCGGAGTGATCTCGGTCGATTCAGGCCCGATCGCAGTGTTTGGGTACCGGCCGACCGAGCGCTTCGACGGTGGAACACAGCCGCCAGGCGTCTACGCCATGAACTTCTGCTCCTACGCCCCAGTGAGCCAAGTGGATGTGGCTGCGCTGGGCCCGGGCGAAGCCCCACGGAGCGGCTCCAGCCCCCGCGCCCAGGTGCCCCCGGATCAGGGCTACGGATGGCGCGAGGTCTGGATCGCCACCGCAGCGATCGGTGCCGTCGTCGTAGCCGGTTCGCTTGTCACCATGGTCCGTCGGCGCCGCACCCCCACTTGAGCAACTGGGTGCCGCGAACCGAAACGACCGGGTTCGCCGGCCATCCCCGTTCTCCCTGTGGATCTGGTCGAAAACCGACACCACCCACAAGCAGAACCTGCCCGACCCCGGGCGCCCGCTTCTCCTTGTGGATCTGATCGAACGTCGACGCTCACCGCAAGCAGAAGTGGACCACGTCTCAGCTACTTCTGATTCTCGCCGCCGAAGATCTCGCTCACCGACTCGTCCTCGAAGACGGCGTGGATGGCGCTGGCCACCAGGGGGGCGATGGAGAGGACCTCGATCTTGTCGAACTGCTTCTCGGGCGGGAGCGGGAGGGTGTTGGTGATCACCACCTTCTCGATCACCGAGTTCTTGAGGCGGTCGGTGGCCGGGTCCGAGAGCACGCCGTGGGTGGCCATGGCCCACACCGTGGTGGCGCCCTCGGCCATGAGCAGATCGGCGGCGGCCACCAGGGTTCCGCCGGTGTCGATCATGTCGTCGACCAGGATGGCCCGCTTGCCAGCTACGGAGCCGATCACGTTCGAGGCGATCACCTGGTTGGCCACGCCCTTGGGGCGCACCTTGTTGACGAACGCCAGGTCGGCGCCCAGGTGGTTGGCGAACCGCTTGGCCGCCTTTACGCCGCCGGCGTCGGGCGACACGATGACGAGGTCGTCGGGGGCACCTGCGGTCTTGGCGCACTCGATCAGGATGGGCAGGGCGGTGAGGTGGTCGACCGGCTTGTCGAAGAAGCCCTGGATCTGGCCCGAGTGCAGGTCGACCGACACCACCCGGTCGGCGCCGGCTGCGGCCAACATGTCGGCCACCAGCTTGGCGGTGATTGGCTCGCGCCCTTCGGCCTTGCGGTCCTGTCGGGCGTAGCCGTAGTAGGGCGCCACCGCGGTGATGCGCTTGGCCGACGCCCGCTTGGCGGCGTCGATCATGATGAGCTGCTGCATCAAGGCATCGTTGACCGGCACGCCGCCGTGGGTCTGCACGATGAACACATCGGCGCCTCGGATGCTCTCCCCGTAGCGGCAGTGCATCTCCCCGTTGGCGAACTGGCGGAGGTTGGCGTCGCCCAGCACCACCGAGAGGTGGTCGGCGATCTCCTGGGCCAGCTCCGGGTGCGCGTCGCCCGTGTAGAGCAACAGCTTCTTCTTGGTGACGAGCTCCACCCCTGGGCCTCCTGTGGCTGAGACCGACGGGCTGGCAGCTGCGGTCAGCGACCGGTCGGCTGGCGACTAGCCGTCGTCGGGTCCGGTCGCAGCATAGAACGGACCGGTGACCGCCCCGTCGGGGACCTGTGCCCCGGGCGCCAGCACGGCGAAGGGGCCGACCTTGGCGCCGGCACCCACCTCGGCGTCACGTCCGTTCGACTGCTCCACGACCGCACCGGCACCGACCACGCAGTCCACCAGGCGGGTGTGCGGACCGATCTCGGCCCCGGCGCCGATCACGGTGGAGCCCTGCAGGATGGTGCCCGGGAACAGGGTCACGTCCGACGCCAGCTGAACGGTGGCGTCGAGGTAGGTGTTGGCCGGGTCCACCAGGGTGACGCCGGCGCGCAACCAGCGCTCGTTGGTGCGCCGCCGCAGCTCGGCTTCGGCCGCAGCCAACTGCAGGCGATCGTTGATGCCCTCGGCGTCGGCGGGGTCGGGCACCTGCACCGCGCCCACCGCGTACCCGGCGTCGCGCAGTACGGCCACCACGTCGGTGAGGTACAGCTCGCCCTGGACGTTGTCCGGGTTGATGCGACGCAGGGCGGGGGCCAGGACCGAGCGGCGGAAGCAGTAGACCGCGGTGTTGATCTCGTCGATTGCCGCCTCCTCGGCGGTGCAGTCGACTCGTTCCACGATGCGCACCACCCGGCCGTCGGGCGCCCGCACCACCCGGCCGTAGGCGCCGGGCTCGGCCACCAGCGCGGTCAACACGGTGCATGCGGCATCGGCGGCTCGATGGGCCTCGACCAGCGCGGCGATGGTGGCCGGCTGCAGCAGCGGCATGTCACCAGGGAGCACCAACACGTCGTGGTGGTCGGACTCGGGACCGTCGTCGTCGGGCAGGGCCGTGAGGCCCACGCTGGCGGCGTCGCCCGTCCCCCGTTGCACGTGCTGCTCGACGAACGTGAGGTGGAGCTCGGAGTCCGACGCCTGGAGCTTCTTGGTGACCCGCTCGGCTCCGTGGCCCACCACCACCACCACCCGCTCCACCTCGCACGTGGCCAACGAGTCGAGGACGTACTGGAGCATGGCCCGACCGGCCAGCAGGTGCAGCGGCTTCGGGCGCGCCGACATCATGCGGGTGCCGGCCCCGGCGGCCAACACGATGGCGGAGAGGTTGCGCTCGGACATGGCGTCCGGTCTAGCGCAACGACCCGTCTCGGGGCATGGGTGTGGCCGAGGTGGGAGGCTGTGGGGGTGACATCGCCTGCGTTCGCCGAGCCCGCCGACGACGAGGGCCCTCCCGTGGAGGACGCCCTTCCGACCGTGGTGCCGGTCAACGCCCGCACCATCCTGCTCGGCTCGGGTCCCCGGTTCGCTCGCGATGCCTTTGGTCCGGTGCTGGCCTTCTACCTCGGGTGGAAGTTGGTGGGCCTGGTCGCCGGCATGGCTGCGGCCTCGGCCGTCGCCCTGGCTGCGTACGCCTACGAGCGGCGACGGGAACGGCCGGGCGTCATGGCCCGCCTGTCCCTCGGGATCATCGCCCTGCAGGTGGTCATCGGCCTGGTCGCCGACGACGCTCGCGCCTTCCTCGCCCCGCCGGTGCTCATCAACGGCGCCTTGGGGCTTGCGTTCCTGGGGTCGGTCGCCGTGCGTCGACCGCTCGCCGGGGTCTTCGCCGGCGAGATCTATCCGTTCCCCGAAGAGGTTCGCCGCTCTGCGACCTTCCGGCGCGTCTTCACGCGGGTGTCACTGGCCTGGGGCGGGTACCTGGTCACGCGCAGCGTGGTCCGCTTCTGGGTGCTGACCGAGGCCGGTGTCGACGCCTTCGTGCTGGTCAACCTGGTCACCGGCTTCCCCCTGATGTCGGCACTGATGTCCTGGTCGGTCTGGTACGGCCTGCGGTCGTTCCGGCGGAGCGAGGAGTGGGGAGCCGCATTCGACGACCCCGCCCTCGGCGCCGCAGTCGCTGGAGCGCCGCTCGAGGCCGAAGACCCGGCCTAGAAGACCGGCCCGGTGCGGGCAACGGCTCGGGGGGCAGGGCTCGAACCTGCGACAGCCAGCTCCAAAGGCTGGTGTTCTACCAACTGAACTACCCCCGAAGGACAGGAGCCACGTTAGGCGCCGCCGCTCGCCCACCCGCCGTCTGTTGGCTCCGTTCGTCCGGCTGAGCGTCGCCTCTGATGTCCCTTTCACCGGGAAAACCATGCCCAGGCCGCCCGCACGCACGACGACCGCTCCCTGGGGAGCGGTCGTCGGAGATCTTGATGAGGTGCGGGACCCGCTGGCTACTTGCCGGCGGCCCGACGTTGCCAACGGGTGCGCTTCAACATCTTCTTGTGCTTCTTCTTGCGCATGCGCTTGCGGCGCTTCTTGATCAGTGAACCCATGGTGGCGCCAACCTAGCGGGAGCCCGGCGGACCGATCCAACCCGCCACGATGCGCCATGCGGACCCTCGCCGACCTCGCTCGATCAGCTGGCACCGGTGGTGCGGACCACGGTCCCGGCGTCGGGAAAGGCGCCAGGCACGAACCACGTGCTCCCCGATCCGGCCAGGACCGGGTTGACCCCCGTGGCGTCACCGAGGCGGTCCCGCCACGCCGCCAGGTGGGGCTCGACCACGAGCGCCGCGGGCTCGAGGTCGTTGTCGCCCTCTCCGGCGGGACCGCCGAGGTCGTCCCACGCCTTGTACACCGCCGGCGTCGAACAGCCGAAGGGCGGGGTGAGCAGGGTGAAGGACCGGTCCTCATACGGCAGCGGCGCTAGCACCTCGCCGATGCCGGTCACCTGCGCCCGGCCGCCCCGTACGCAGAACGCCACGTCGGCACCGAGGCGGGCGGCCAACGACCAGTCGTCGACGCCGGCCCAACGCAGCACGGCGGCGGCGTCGGCCGAGCCCCCTCCGAGACCGGCACCGGCTGGGATGGACTTGGTGAGCCGGACGTGCGCGGTCCTCCCCACCATGCGCAGCGCACGCCGGACCAGGTTGTCCTCGCCGGCGGGGACGGGCAGGCCGGTGGCGCCCACCACCTCCAGCCCGTCGCCCCCGCTGAAGACCAGCTCGTCGGCCAGGTCGACGGTGACCATCTCGGCGTCGATCAGGTGGAAGCCGTCGGGTCGCACCCCCGTGATCCGCAACGTCAACGTGAGCTTGGCCGGCGCCAAGACGGTAACCGCTCCGGGTCCGCTGGTGGCTCGGTCCGTCGCACCCGCCATGGCCATCGGGCGATGGTAGCGATGCCGGTCGTGGCCGTTGGTCCTCACCCCGACGTAGTGGGTTGGGTTCTCCGTGTCCTGGCCCTGCCGATCCAACCCAGTTCGCAGTAGTGGGGGCTACCGCACATCAGGGACCGGTGGGGGTCCAAGGTGGTCGACGGCTTCGGTGAGGCGGCCCCAGTCCTCGACCGAGAGACGTTCGGGGCGGTCCTCGGGGTCGATGCCGGCCTCGACGAACGCCTCGGTGGTCACCAGCTCGGCCAGCGAGCGGCGCAGCATCTTGCGCCGCTGGCCGAAGCCGGTCTCGACCAGGGTGACCAGGCGGTCGGGGTCGGCGGAGGTGGCCAGGCGCGGGCGGCGCACGATCTCCACGAGGACCGAATCGACCCGGGGCCGGGGCAGGAACACGTCGGGGCCGACCCTCCCCACCAACCGCGACGTGGCCCGGAGCGCCACCTTCACCGACGGGATCCCGTAGGCCTTGGAGCCGGGCCCGGCGGCCAGGCGCTCACCGGCTTCGAGCTGCACCATCACCAGCATCCGCTCGATGGCGGGGACGCCGGCCAACAGGTCGAGCACCAGCGGCGTGGCCACGTTGTAGGGCAGGTTGGCCACCAGGACCCAGCGGTCGTGCGCCGCCAGCAGCGCCGTCCAGTCGAGGGCCATGGCGTCGCCCTCCACCACCGTCACGCCGTGCTCGCCCACGACGTCTCGCAGGACCGGGACCAGGTGGCGGTCCATCTCCACCGCAGTGACCTGGGCGCCGGTCTCGGCCAGGGCCAGCGTGAGCGACCCGAGCCCGGCGCCGATCTCCACCACCGGCGTGGCCGGGCCGACCCGGGCCAGGCGCGCGATGCGCCGCACCGTGTTTGGGTCGACCACGAAGTTCTGGCCCAGGGCCCGGCTGGGGCCGAGATCGTGGCGCGTCAGCAGTTCGGTCAGCGCCGTGCGGGTGTGGGTCACCGGTGCGTCAGTGGTCGGGCAGGCGGTAGGTGCGGGTGGCGTTGGCCCAGGTGGCCTCGGCGATCTCGTCGACCTCTCGACCCTGGGCGGCGGCCACCGCCGCGCCCACCAGGGGGACGAGCGCGGGGCGGTTGGCCTGACCCCGGTGCGGGACCGGCGCCAGGTAGGGCGCGTCGGTCTCCACCAGGATCCGGTCCAGGGGGCAGTCGCCCGCCGCGGCGCGCACGTCGTCGGCGGTCTTGAAGGTGATGATCCCGCTGAACGACAACATGGCGCCCAGGTCGAGGCAGCGCCGGGCCTCGGTCGGGCCACCGGTGAAGCAGTGGAACACCGTGCGCTCGGGCACCCCTTCGGCGGCGAGCACGTCAAAGGTGTCCTCCCATGCCTCCCGTGAGTGGATCACCAGGGCCAGGTCGTGGCGGTGGGCCATGGCGATCTGGGCTGCGAACACTTCTCGCTGGGCCTGACGGGGCGAGTGCTCGTAGAAGAGGTCCATACCGCACTCGCCGACGGCGACCACGCCGGGTTCGGCGAGAAGGGCCTCGATCCCGTCGAAGCCGCCGGCGGCCTCGTGGGGGTGGACGCCGACCGTGGCGTGGACGCCCTCGTGGGCCGCTGCTGCGGCCAGCGCAGCCTGCGAGTCGGCCAGGTCGCAGCCCACCGTGACCATCCGGCCCACGCCCGCGGCGCAGGCGGCGGCGACCGCCTCGGCGACGGCCTCCGGCGTGGCGTCTCGGTAGTGGAGGTGGCAGTGGTCGTCGGTCCAGGGCAGGTCGCGAGCCATGACGTCTCAGGCCTGGGCCTTGATGCGGGGGAAGAGCGGGTCGCCCTTCTCCACGGGCAGGCCGCCGGGGTACCCACCCCAGGCGGCCACCGCCGGCAGCTGGGCATCGGTCGGTGAGCCGGGCAGGCCGATGCGTCGCCACACCTCGGCGGCCGACCGGGTGAGGGCCGGGCTGGCCAGGATGGTCACCAGGCGCAGCACCTCAAGCGCGTCGCCGAGCACGCCGTCCACCTCGGGGCCGGGCTCGGCCTTCCAGGGTTCGGTCGCCTCCAACAACGCGTTGGCCTCGCGGATGAGGCGCCACGTGGCGTCGAGGGCCACCGACGGCTGCACGGCGTCCCATGCTGCGGTGGCGTCACGGAGGCTGTCGGCGGCCACCGCGGCGAGCGGGCTGTCGGGACGGGGTGCTGGGCCGATGCCGTCGCACTTCTTGGCGACCACGGTGGCCACCCGGCTCAGGAGGTTGCCCAGGTTGTTGGCCAGATCCGCGTTGTAGCGGGCCACCATGGCCTCGTAGCTGAAGTCGCCGTCGGGGCCGAAGGAGTTGTCGCGCAGGAAGTGGTAGCGGAAGCCGTCGACGCCGAAGTCGGCCACCAAGTCGGCCGGGAAGATCTGGTTGAGGCTGGTCTTGGACATCTTCTTGCCGCCGACGGTGAGGTAGCCGTGCACGTCGATGCTGGCCGGCGGCTCCTCGCCCGCCGCCAGCAGCATGGCCGGCCAGTACACGCAGTGGAACCGCAGGATGTCCTTGGCGATCACGTGGTGGACGTGGGGCCACCACGTGGCGAAGCGCTCCGGGTCGGTGCCGTAGCCGAGAGCGGTGGCGTAGTTGATCAGGGCGTCGTACCAGACGTAGAAGACCTGGCCGTCGTCCCACGGCACCGGCACACCCCAGTCCAGCGAGGACCGGGTGATGGAGATGTCTCGCAGGCCTCCCTTGATGAGCCCGAGGGCCTCGTTGCGCTTCCCCTCAGGACCCACCGCATCGGGGTGGGCGGCGTACCAGTCGAGCAGTGGCTGCTCGAAGGCGGAGAGCCGGAAGAACCAGTTGTCCTCCTCGAACCACTCCACCGGTCGCTCGTGCACCGGGTCGAGCCCCGGGCCGCCGTCGGGGTTGGGGAGCAGGTCGTCTTCGTCGTAGTACGCCTCGCAGGCCACGCAGTACCAACCGGCGTAGGTCGATCGGTAGATGTGGCCGTTGTCGTGGACCTTCCGGAGGAAGGCCTGCACGGCCACGGTGTGGTCGGCGTCGGTGGTGCGGATGAAGCGGTCGGGCGCGATGTCGAGCAGGTCCCACGTCTCGACGAAACGGGCCGCAGTGCGGTCGGCCTGCTCCTGCGGCGTGATGCCGTTCGTCTCGGCGGTGCGGGCTATCTTGAGGCCGTACTCGTCGGTGCCGGTGAGGAAGTAGACGTCGTCGCCGACCAGGCGGTGCCAGCGGGCCAGGGCATCGGCGGTGACGGTCGTGTAGGCGTGGCCGATGTGAGGCACGTCGTTCACGTAGTAGATCGGGGTGGTCACGAAGAAGCGGCCGGGCACCGGACCAGGGTACGGGTCGGTCCCGGCCGCCCGGAACTGCGTTGCTCCTTACGGACGGCTGGCGGAAGGCATGGCCGAGACTGAGGACGACCCCTTGTGGCCGTTCGGTGTGACTCCTACGTTCTGGCCTGCGGGACGCCGACGGTGGCGGTCCCGGAAAGGGGTCGAGGTGGAGCGCTTCGCAGGCAAAGCGGTGTTGGTGACCGGGGCGGCTTCGGGGATAGGCGCCGCCACCGCGGCGCGGCTGGTGGCCGAGGGCGCGGCGGTCGTGGGCGCCGACGTGAACGAACCGCCCGCACCCGATCTCGCAAGGCCGCGGGTCCTTCGTCACGCTGGTGACCGACGTGACCGAAGACGACGCAGTGGCCGAGGCCGTGGCTCGGGCGGCGTCGCTGACCGGGCGCCTCGATGGGGTGGTCAACGCCGCAGGGGTGGCCGGTGGCTCGCCGGTCCACCTGCTCGACCCCGACGAGTGGGACCGGATCATCGCAGTGAACCTCACCGGCACCTACCGGGTGTGCCGCCATGCCCTCAGCCAGATGCTGGGCCAGGATCTCGTCGACGGCGAGCGGGGGGCCCTCGTGACGTTGGCGAGCATCGAGGGGATCGAGGGCACGGCCGTAGGCAGCGCCTACAACGCATCGAAGGGGGGGTGTGGTGCTGCTCACCAAGAACATCGCCATCGACTACGGCCGCCAGGGGATCCGGGCCAACGCGCTCTGCCCCGGGTTCATCGACACCCCCATGATGCAAGCGGTCATGGACATGCCTGGCATGGAGGAGGTGCAGGCCGGCTTCGTCGAGGAGCACAAGCTGCGGCGCAAGGGCCGACTGAGGAGATCGCCGCGTCGGCTGCGTTCCTGCTCACCGGCGACGCCAGCTTCATCACCGGGCAGGCCGTGGTGGTGGACGGCGGCTACACCGCCGGCCGCGACCACGGGATCACCCAGCTCATGGGGCTCTGACCGGAGCGCCGGCGGCGCATGCGGCCGGCGGCTGTGAGCTCTCGTTCGAGCCCGGGCTGGCGGTGTTCGTCCGGTCGGATCCCGGCGGTCAGCCGGCGCGGTCCACCGGGGACAGGTGAAGCGCCTGGTGTTCCTCGCCCCCGTCGTCGATCCCCCGTTGCGTGCGGAGGTCGTCGATGCGGTCGAGCTGGCGCTCGAGCTGGCGGCGCCGAGGGCCGGTGAGGTCCTCGAAGCCCTTGTGCAGGGTGTCGAAACGGCGGGCCACCAGGTCGAGCTGCTCGGAGAAGCAGGTCCACTGGTGGCCGAACGTGGCGAGGAGATCGAGGATCTCGTCGGAGGTGCGCGACAGCTCGTGGGCCTCCACCGACTGGCGAATCACGCCAAGCACCGCGAACAGGGTGAACGGCGAGCACAGGACCACCTTCTGGCGCAGCGCCAGGTCGGAAAGGCCGGGATCGCGCTCGTGGACGAACCCGTAGACCGACTCGTTGGGGATGAACAACAGGACGTGGTCGACGGTGACGCCGGCCTGCACGTAGCCCCGCCCGGCCAGCTCGCGCACCCGCTGGCGGACGTCGCGCAGGAAGGCCTCCTCAGACGAGGCGCGATCGGTGGGCGAGACGGCGTTGGACGCCCGCAGGTAGTTGTCGAGCGGAAACTTCACGTCCATGTGCAGCACCAGGTCGCCGGGGAGCAGGAACGTCACGTCGGGGACGGTGCCGCCGGGCAACGCCACCTGGCGGCGGTAGTTGATCCCCTCGACGAACCCGGCCAGGCGCAACACGTCGTCGGCCATGCGCTCACCCCACTGGCCACGAGCCTTGGGGCTAGCCAGCGCCTCACGCAGGTGCGCGGTGGTGTCGGCCAGGCCGGCGGTGGCTCGCAGCGCCTCGCCGAGCGACGCCGAGAGCTCCCCGTGGCGCGCCACCTGGCCCTCCGACAGGCCCAGCACCAGATCGGTCACCCGGTCGAGCTGGTGGCGGACCTCGGCGCGGTGCTGGGCCAGGAGCTCGGGACCGGCCTCGGCGGGCGCGGCTGCAGCTGCGGCGCGCACCACCCACCGCCACAGCACCGCCCCCACGAAACCGGCGGCGAGGAGGGCGGTGCCGAAGGCGACGACGAGGGTGGCGAGGTCCATGGCCCCATCATGCGGAGGGGGTGTGACACCAAGGGTGGTGCGGGTCCGAGCACACGTCCCTGTCACCCTCCGGAGCCCGGTGACCGCCTCGGCTACAACTGACCGGTGACCCTGAAGCGCGAGCTGGAGAGCCCGAGGTCACCGATCCGCCGGTTCCTCGACGAGCGACTCCCGCACACCACCGGCGTGCTCGACCCTTGGCAGCAGGCCGTCAAGGGCATCAAGCCCCGGCTCCCCGGCGCCGACCCCGACGGTGGCCCGACGCCCAACGCCGTGCTGGGCCACGCCATCACCGCCCGCATCGGTTGGGCCTATGCACCGGCCGACCGACCCGACACCCGTGCTGGCGGGCGTGCGCTGGTGGCCGACGGCGCGCCGGGCCTGCTGGTCGACGCGCTGGTGGACCGCCTGGCCGGAGCGGTCCCCCAGCACCCCTACGACGCGGCCCGCCTGGCCTGGTTCGCCGGCCTCCTGGCCCGAGCCCACCGCTCGGGTCGCTGGGATGATGCGTGGTATCGGCCGTTCCTCACCGCCGGATCGATCGAGGCGCTCCTCCAGGAAGTCCCCGACCCCTGGGCTGCCGACATCGTGGCCGTGCAGCGTCGTGCCGAGCGCGCCCTCGCTCCCCTTGCGGCCGAGGTCGCCGAGGTCGCCGAGGTCGCCGACACCGTGCCGGCCGCCACGGGCGAAGACCGCGACGACAGGGACCGGGACGGCGACGAGGATGGGGACACCGGGCACACCGCCGAGGCCGACTCGGGCCCGGTGCCAAAGGTCGGCGTGACCTTTGCCGGCTCGGCGGCGGTCGATGCGGCCGAAGCCGACCTGGTGCTGGCCGGCACCGTCGTCGAGCTCAAGGTCACCGCCACCACCAAGACCCGCCTCCGTGACCTCCACCAGGTGATCGCCTTGGCCCTGCTCGACACCGACGATGCCCACGCGGTCAGCCACGTCGCTCTGGCCCCGGTCCGCTTCGGCGTCCTGGTGCGCTGGGACCTGGCCGCGCTGGTCACCGAGATGGCCGGCGCCCCCGTCGACATCGCCCAGCTCCGCATGGAGCTCCGAGACCACCTCCGCGGGTCCGCCGACCGTTCTGCCGGGAGGACGTAGGTCCGGAGCCGGCCGATCCCCCGGCAGAACCGGGCGGCCTCGTACTGCCGGGAAAACCGAGGTCGAGAGCTATCCAATCCCCCGCCAGAACTGGACAAACGGCGGTCAGCCGGTGAGCTCTCGGGCCCGGCGCAGGACGGCATCGAACATCTCCGGGGTCAGTCGACCGGTGAAGGTGTTCTGCTGGCTGACGTGGTAGCTGCACAAGATCGTGCGCCCGTCGGGCAACGGAACCTCGAGGCCGTGGGCGAAACGAGGACGGGGTCGCAGCCCGAGGAAGGTGGCCAGGCCCTGGTAACCGAACCCGCCCAGGACCAGGTACACCGACGCCTGGGGCAGCTGGTGCAGCTCCCGTTCGAGGAACGGCCGGCACGTGTCGCGCTCGACGGTGGTGGGCTTGTTGGCCGGCGGGGCGCAGCGCACCGGCGCGGTGATCCACGCCCCGTCGAGCACCAGGCCGTCGTCCACGCTCGCGCTGGTGGGCTGGTTGGCGTAGCCGGCCCGGTGGAGGCCGGCGTAGAGGAAGTCACCTGACCGGTCGCCGGTGAACATGCGCCCGGTGCGGTTGGCGCCGTGCGCGGCGGGGGCCAGTCCCACCACCACCAGTCGGGCGTCGGGGTCGCCGAAGCCGGGCACGGGCCGGGCCCAGTAGTCGTCGTCTCGGAACGCCGCCCGCTTGTCCTCGCCCACCTGCTCCCGCCAGGCCACCAGCCGAGGACAGGCCCGACAGCCGACCACGTCCTCGCTCACCCGCGCCAGCGAATCCTCGGCCGGTGCCCCCACGGCCTGCGACCGTACCCGGAACCGGACTCCCTGGTTTCCTGTCAGTTGGTCCGCCGTCGGGAGACGAACTGCCAGCAAACCCGCTCCGGAGCCGACCGCCGGGCGGGTCCGACGACGGGCGCCGGTAGATTGGTCCGGCTCATGGCTGCCACCTCCCCTCCCCCGACCACCGTGAAGCCCGGCGAACAAGCCACCCGGCCAACCAGGAAGCGGACCTCGAAGAAGGGGGCGGCTCCGCCCCAGCACACGCTCGTGCTCCTGGTCCGCCACGGCCAAACCCCCACCACCGGGTCCACCCTGCCGGGTCGGGCCAAGGGCCTGCACCTAGCCGATGCCGGCGTGGCCCAGGCCGAGGCGGTGGCGGCTCGCATCGGCGGCCTCACCAACGTCGACGCCGTCTACGCCTCGCCGCTGGAGCGCACCCGGGAGACCGCAGCGCCCATCGGCAGGACCGTGGGCCAACGGGTGAAGGTCGACAAGGGGCTGCTGGAGTGCGAGTTCGGCGAGTGGACCGGTCGCAAGCTCAGCGAGCTCAACAAGTTGCCCGAGTGGCAGACCGTGCAGCGCTACCCGAGCGGGTTCCGCTTCCCCGGCGGCGAATCGTTCACCGAGATGCAACAACGCATGGTCTCCACGCTCCAACGTCTGGGCGCAGCCCACCGGGGCCGGGCGGTGGTCCTGGTGTCGCACGCCGATCCCATCAAGGCGGCCGTGGCCCACGCCCTCGGCACCCATCTCGACCTCTTCCAGCGGATCGTGGTGTCGCCCTGCTCGGTCACCGCCATCGTCCAGACCCCGTCGGGGCCGGTGGTGCTGGCCGTGAACTCCACCGGCGACGACCTCACCAAGCTGGCCCCATCATGACCGAGAGCTGGGAGTTCGACCGTCCGGGCCGCTTCACGGTGGGCACCATCGGCGAACCGGGTCGCCGGGTCTTCTACTTCCAGGCCTTTGCCGACGGGTCCGAGGTGGCGGTGAAGTGCGAGAAGCAGCAGGCCACGGCCCTGGCCGAGCACCTGGTGGGCCTGCTGGCCGACCTGCCCGGAGACGAACCGGTCGACGTGGCCGCCGCCGAGGCGCTGCCGCCCAACGAGCTCCGGTGGCCGGTCGGCTCCATCAGCATCGGGGTCGACCGGGGTGAGGCCAAGTTGGTCGTGCTCCTCGAGGAGCTCCTGGTCGACGAGGACGACGACACGCCCATCGACCGCGAGCCGGCCAGCCTGCGGGTCCACCTCAGCCGGGAACAGGTGCGGGCCTACGCCAGCCAGGTGGCCGCCCTGGCGGCGACCGGCCGCCCGATCTGTCGCCTGTGCGAGCAGCCGATCGACCCCGACGGCCATGCCTGCCCCCGACTCAACTGACCGGCGACAGGCGACCGCACGCGAGGACCTGCTGGCGTGCGCCGACCTGGTGGTGCTGGGGCGGATGCCCTGGAGCTCCAACGCCACCTTCCTCTGCGAGCTGTGGCCCGCCGGCTCCCGTCCCGACGCCGGCCTCACCGACGAAGACAGCGATGATGACGACGACGAGATGGAAGACGTGGGCGCCACGCCTCGCCTCGGCGGGCCCGGGCCGCTCGGGCGGGCGATCTACAAGCCCCACCGGGGCGAGCGGCCGCTGTGGGACTTCCCCGACGGGCTCTACCTGCGGGAGGTGGCGGCCTACGACCTGGCGTGCGCCATCAGCTGGGACGTGGTCCCGCCGACGGTGCTGAAAGACGGCCCGTTCGGGCTCGGCTCGTTGCAGTGGTTCATCGAGGCCGACTTCGACCAGCACTACTTCACCTTGTTGGAAGACGAGGCAACCCACGCCCAGCTCCGTCGCATGGCGGCCTTCGACGTGGTGGCCAACAGCACCGACCGCAAAGGCGGCCACGTCCTCGTCGACGCCGATCGGCACCTCTGGGGCATCGACAACGGTCTGTGCCTGCACGCCGAGTTCAAGCTCCGCACCGTGATCTGGGACTTCGGCGGCGAGCCGCTACCGGCAGACCTTGCCGACGATCTCGACCGGTTCCTCCAGGTCGAGTTGACCCCGGAGCTGGCGGTGGTGATCGACCCGTTCGAACGCGACGCCCTTCGGACCCGGGCCCGAGCCCTCCTCACCGACGGCTGCCTGCCGGTGGACCCCACCGGTCGCCGCTTCCCCTGGCCCCTGGTCTGACCGCCGCAATGGGGCCGCGGCCGGGTCGAGTCGGACGCAACTGGACATGAGCGCCGAAGGTGTTGCGAACCGTCATGCCCACCGCAGCCGCCAGCTCGTCGATGGTCACCTCGCCGCGAGCGTCCACCGCCGCGACGTTACGCGTTCGCCGGGCCGTTCAACCTTCCTCGTCGAACCCCAACTGGGACCGGATCCGCTCGAGGAGCGGTCCGGTGAGCTCGGTGGCGACGGCCAGCTCGGTCGTGGCTCGCTCGGCGGCCAGCACGAGGATCTGGCCGTCCATCCCCCAGAACGCCTCGGTGCGGAAGCGCACGTCGCGACTCCAGACGTCGTCGATCTCGGAGAACGTCTCGTCCACCGGTCCCCGGGTGGCGGAGAGGCCCAGAGCGACGGGATCGTCGGCGTGCCACCCCACCGCGCCGTCGGGCAACGCGTCGAGGGAGATGGCCACGTCGGTCCACGGCCCCCAGCCTCGCGCCGAGGTGCGACGGAGGCGGCCGTCGAGGGTGACGGGTTCGCCCCGTCGTAACGACCGGAGCCGGGCATCGCGGTCGCGCCGGGACCGCCCGAGCATGGTGATCGCCGGGGTCAGCGGGCCTTGAGGGCCTCGATGAGCTTGGGCAGGACCTTGTGCACGTCGCCCACGATGCCGAGGTCGGCCACGCCGAAGATGGGCGCCTCGGGATCTTTGTTGATGGCGATGATGTTCTTGGCGCCCTTCATGCCCACCATGTGCTGGGTGGCTCCGGAGATGCCGGCTGCGAGGTAGACGGTGGGCTTCACGACCTTGCCGGTCTGGCCGACCTGGTAGCTGTAGGGGACCCAGCCGGCGTCCACGATGGCGCGGGAGGCGCCGGGCGCACCCTTGAGCAGCTTGGCCAGCTCCTCGACCATCTCGAACTTGCCGGCCTCACCCAGCCCGCGACCACCCGATACGACGACCGCGGCTTCGTCGAGCTTGGGCCCGGAGGTCTCCTCCACGTGGCGGTCGATCATCTTGGCCGACCCGGCGGCACCGGTGTCGGGGACGGTCAGGGTGGTCACCTCGGCGGCGCCTCCGCCGGTCTCGGCGGCCACAAACGACTTGGGCCGGAAGGTGGCGATGGCCGGGCCGCCGGCGGCGAACTTGGTCTTGACGATCTGGGTGCCGCCGAAGATCTGGGTGGACACCACGATGCCGTCGGACACGTCGATGTCGGTGTTGTTGGTGAGCACCGGACGGTCGAGCTTGACGGAGAGGCGCGCTGCGATGTCGCGCCCGTCGTAGGTGGTGCCGAACAAGACGGCGTCAGGTGCGTCACCGGCTTCGATGGCGGCCGCCAACGCCGCGCCGACGTGCGCACCCTGGATCTTGTCGCTCAGGTCGCCGGTGGCCAGCACCTTGGTAGCGCCGTGCTGTCCGACGGTCTCGGCCAGGGCCGCGCCGTCGCCGCCGGTGAACACCTCGACCACATCGGCGATCTCACGGGCCTTGGCCAGGATCTCCAGCGAGATCGGGGCGACGGCGCCCTCGGGGTTCAATTCGGCGTGGACCCACACCTTGGAAAGAGCCATGTCTGTGTTCCCTTCGTGGGGTGGGTTTCAGAGGACCTTGAGACCGTCGAGGAACTCGACGATCTTCTGGAACGACTCGCCGTCGTCCTCGATGACCTCGCCGGACTCGCGCTCGGGCGCGGCCGAGACGTCGATGATCTCCTGACCCGCTCCTGCCCATCCCACGACCGCGGTGTCGAGGCCGAGGTCAGCCACGGTGACGGTGTCGACCGGCTTGGACTTGGCGGCCATGATCCCCTTGAACGAGGGGTAGCGGGGCTCGACCACGCCGGCGGTGACCGAGACGAGCGCCGGGAGGGGCGCCTCGCACTCGTCGTAGCCCGCCTCGGTCTGGCGCTGCACCTTGACGGTGCCGTCGGCGATCTCCACCGACTTGGCAAAGGTGATCGACGGGAGGTCGAGGAGAGCGGCCACCTGCTCGGGCACGGTGCCGGTGTAGCCGTCTGATGACTCGGTTGCGGCCAGCACCAGGTCGGTGCCCTCGGCGCGCCCGATGGCCGCAGCCAGCACCTTGGCGGTGTCGAGCGCACCGGCGCCCTTGAGCGCGTCGTCGCTCACCAAGATGGCCTTGGCGGCACCCATGGCCAGGGCGGTGCGGAGCCCGGACACCTCGGCGTTGGGGGCCATGGAGACCAGGGTGACCTCGCCGCCGCCGGCCTTGTCGACGAGCTGGAGAGCCATCTCGACGCCGTACGAGTCGGACTCGTCGAGGATGAGCTTGCCATCGCGCTTGAGGGTGTGATCCGGGTTCAGCGCGCCGGGGTCGGCGGGATCGGGGATCTGCTTGACACAGACGACGACGTTCATGGCGCCGATTCTGCGGCGATCCGCCGCAGCGCACCAAATCCGTCACACGACCGTCACGACCGCCCCCTCAGGGTCCGAGCGAGCCTACGTGGCCGACCGGTGCCGACGCTTGGGGCCCTGCCGCTTCTCATCTGTGTCGCCGAGCGCGCCTACCGTTGCCGGCCTCGTGAAGGTGCTGCTGCTCGTCAACCCGTACTCGTCATCGGTCACCGCGCGCACGCGCGTGGTCATCCGCAAGGCGCTGGCCGGCGACCACGAGGTCGAGCTGGCGGAAACGGCGCGACGGGGCCACGCCACCCGGCTGGCGCAGGGGGCGGCGGTCGACGGGGTCGACGTGGTGGTGGCCCTCGGCGGAGACGGCACCGTCAACGAGGCGGCCAACGGCCTGGCCGGGACGGCCACCGCGCTCGCCGTGCTGCCGGGCGGGTCCACCAACGTGTTCGCCCGCACGATCGGCCTGCCCAACGATCCGGTGGAGTCCACCGCCATCGTGCTCGAGGCGCTCGAGGCCAGCTCGATTCACCGCATCGGCCTGGGCTCGGTCAACGGCCGCTACTTCTGCTTCCACGTGGGCATGGGCTATGACGCCGCGCTGGTGGAGCAGGTGGAGAAGCGTTCCGGCCTCAAGCGCTGGGCGGGCCACCCCCTCTTCATGTGGGCTGGCATCGCCACCTGGTTCAAGTACTACGACACCAAGCACCCGCACTTTCGGGTCAGCTACCCCGATGGCGACCACGTCGACGACGGCTACTTCACGGTCTGTTGCAACACCAACCCCTACACCTACATCGGCAACCGACCCTTCGACATCGCTCCGGAGGCCACGCTGGACAACGGGTTGGCGGTCGTCACCGTACGCTCGTTGCGGATCGATCGGATCCTGCGGGTGGTGCTGCGGGCTGTCCAGGGTGGCGGCGCCCTGGCCCGAGACCCCGCCGTGCACTACCGCTACGACGTGGCGGACCTGGTGGTCGAGGGCCTCGACAGGCGCCCGTTCCCCTACCAGGTGGATGGAGACCACCTCGGCGAGATCGAGCGCCTGGAGCTCCGCCACGTCCCCGACATCTTGGACCTCGTCCGACCGGTGGAGACCTCCGCCGTCGCCGGCTGATCCTCGTCTCAGGACGGGAGTGGGCCAATCACGTCACGGGCAACGTCGGGGACGTTGGTGCAGATGCCGTCGACCCCGAACGCCGCCAGCTCGGCCATGCGAGCGGGATCGTCGACGGTCCACACGTTGACCTCGAGGCCGTGCTCGTGCGCCGTGGCCACGAATGCTGCGTCGACGACGCCGTCCCACGGATGCAGGGCGGCGTGGCCCGCGGCGGCGGTGGCCCGGGCCAGGTCGTCCCAGCCGACATCGACGTGGTGGTGGAGGAACGCAGTGGGGATCGACGGATCGAGGTGGTGCACTCGATCAAGGGTGGGCTGGTGGAAGCACGACACCAGGACCTCGTCGTATGCGTGGCGTCGGCCGACCTCGTCGACCACGAAGCGGGCCACCGCGAAGGTGTCGTCGAAGTCGCGGTCATCGGGCCAGTTCTTGATCTCGATGTTGACCGACATCGGTGCACAGGCGTCGAGGGCGTCGGTGAGGTCGCACACGTGGTCGGGGAGCTCCAGGCGGTCCAGGTCCACGATGGCCCGCCCATCGGCCAGGCAGTCGTCGTGGTGCACCACCACCGTGCCGTCGGCTGTGCGCCGGGCGTCGAGCTCCACCCAGTCGGCACCGAGCTGGCGTGCGAGGCGGAAGGCCCCGATCGTGTTCTCGGGAGCCGCCGCCGATGCGCCCCGGTGGGCGATGACTCGGACCATGCGGCATCATCGCAGACCCGTGCCGGCCGCCTCGTACCAGGTGCCTGCGCCTGAGCACGATGAAGGAACCCTGAAGGAACCCCTACCTCCGTGCGTCCCCCTTGTGAAAGTTCTGCGAAAAAGTGCTTGCAGGAGGCAGCACTGGCCACTACCGTCAGTAGAGCCCTGCCGTACGCACTCGTCCCCCCGCCTGGCGCCACGGCATGTGAAGCAAGTCACGAGCCCGCCTCGTGAACCCCTGTCGTGTCTGGAGGCACCCTGTGGCCCTGAGTTCCGCGCATCTGCTGTCGCTCACCATCGAATCCGACGAATGGCGCCGCGTCGCTGCGTGCCGCGACACCGACCCCGACCTGTTCTTCCCGGTCGGCACCACCGGTCCGGCCATCGAGCAGATCGAGAACGCCAAGGCGGTGTGTCGCCAGTGCGACGCCCAGACCGACTGCCTCGAGTTCGCCATCGCCACCAACCAGGACTCCGGCATCTGGGGCGGCACCTCCGAGGAGGAGCGCCGCAAGCTCCGCAAGCAGTACGCCGCCCGCCAGCGCCGCACCGCCTGACCCCGGGGTCACCCCCGCCTGAGGGCGCCGGTCCACCCACCCAGCCCACCAACGCATCAGATGCCCGGCCTCTGGGGCCGGCTTCTTGCGTTCCCGGCCCACGTCGCCGCTCAGCTGGCGGTGGCCTCGATCGGGATGCGCAGCTCGACCACGGTGCCGGGCCCATCGGGCGGCTCGAACAGGTCGATGGTGCCGCCCAGGTCCGAGGTCACCAGGGCCCGCACGATGGAGAGGCCCAGGCCCTTGGCGGTGGCCACGCTGAAGTTGGGAGGCACGCCGACGCCATTGTCGACGACGCGCACCACGATCCCGTGGTCGTCCTCCTCCAGCTCCACTCGCACCCGGTCGGACCGGTCCCGGTCGGAGTCGGTGGGGAACGCGTGGTCCGCAGTGTTCTGGATGAGCTCGGCCAACACCACGGCCATGGGCGTGGCGATCTGGGTGGGCAGGGTGCCGGCGTCGCCGTCGACCTCGAAGTCGATGTGGCGGTCGGGCGACGACACCGTCTCGGCCACCATCTGCACCAGCGGCCGCAGGATGTCGGTGAAGGCCACGTCCTCGCCGGCGTCGCGCGACAACGTCTCGTGCACGAGGGCGATCGACTGGATGCGCCGGACCGACTCGGCGATGGCCACCTTGGCGTCGTCGGATCCGGTACGTCGCCCTTGGAGCTGCAGCAGCGACGAGATGGTCTGCAGATTGTTCTTCACCCGGTGGTGGATCTCGCGGATGGTGGCGTCCTTGGAGAGCAGCAACCGGTCCCGGATGCGGACCTCGGTGACGTCGCGGAAGAGCACGACCGCGCCCGACACGCCCTGCGAATCCAGCATCGGGATGCAGCGCAACAAGATGATCACCTCGCCGCGCTCGACCTCCTGGGTGATCGGCTTGGCCACGGTGAAGGCGTCGCGGACGGGCTCGTCGTCGAGGCCCAGCTCTCCCAGCCGCATCCCCTCGGTGTTGGCGTGGACGGCCATGCGGTGCAACGCCGACACCGCATTGGGCGAGGCGTACTCCACGCCCATGGACCGGTCGAGCACCACGGCGCCGTCGCCCACGCGCGGCGACTCCTTCGAGTCGGAGTCGTCGGTGGGGTACGGGTACTCGCCGGTGGCGATCATGCGGGCGAACCGGTTGAAGATGTCGACGTAGGTGCGTTCGAGCTCACCAGGCGAACGGCCCACCGACGGGGTGGATTCGCGCGACAGCACGGCGATCGTTCGCCCGTCGCAGCGCACCGGGATGCACAGTACCCGCACCCGCTCGCGGATGGCGGTCACGGTGATCTCGCCCTCGATGATCTCCTCGAGGCGCATGGAGCGGGCCACCAGCGGCCGGTCCGCCTCGTGGATGATCTCGCCGATCATGTCGTGGCGGTAGAGGGTCTGGGTGGTGGACGGGCGGACGTGGCCGGCCACCAGGAACTGCTCACCGACCTCCTCACCTTCCCCTTGGTGCGCCATGACCGACGGGTGTTGCGTCGAGAGCGGCACGAACAGCACCAGGTCCGAGAAGCAGAAGTCGGCCAGCATGTTCCACGAGGCCAAGAGGCGCTGCAGGTGGACGATCTCGTTGAGGCTGAGCCGGGACTGCTGGCGGACGATCTCGGCGAGTGAGGCCACCTGCCGACGGTAGCGGCGGCGCCGGACCGGTCCTTCGTCCCCGCCTGTCCGTTCCTCGCCGTCCGCCTACGGTGCGCCGGTGGCCGCCATGGGACCTGCCGACCTCGACGCCTTCCTGGCCGCGGCGTTTCCCCTCGCGGTCCTGCCGTTCCGGGTCACGAGGGCCGACGACGATGGCGTGGAGCTCACCCAACCCTTCGACGACGGCCACCTCCGTCCCGGCGGCACGATCTCGGGGCCTACCCTGATGACGCTGGCCGACACCGTGGCCTACGTGGCCGTGGTGTCGCAGATCGGTCCCGAGTTCCTCACCGTCACCAGCCACCTGGCCATCGACTTCCTCCGCAAGCCACCGGCCGACGGCCTCCGCTCCACCGGGGAGCTGCTCAAGCTCGGTCGCCGCCAAGCCGTCGTCGCCGTCCGGATCCACTCCCTCGCCGCCGACGACCTGGTGGCCTACGCCACCGTCACCTACGCCCTGCCCACCACCCCGTCGGTCCCCCGAGCCGACCTGGAGCAGCAGCCGTGACCCGGTCGAGTCCGAACGGCGGCGAACCCATCGGCGCCGACGAGGACCGGGTGGCTCCACAGCCGCCACCGACGGCGGGCCCGTCGCCCGGCCGCTCATCTCGGTGCTGTGTGGCTACGGGACCTTTGCCGGCCAGGTCTGCGAACTGGCCAACGGCACCGTCATCACCCCCGGGCAGATCGCCGGGCTGCTCCCCGACGCCGACATCGAACGCATCGTGTTCGACCCCCCGTCACGCGTCATCGACGTCGGGCGGCGCACCCGGGTCTTCACCGGTGCCCTGCGTCGTGCCATCGAGGTCCGCGACCGCCACTGCACCCACCCCGGGTGCCGCGTCCCCGCCGAGCACTGCCACGTCGACCACATCATCGAGTACTGCGACGGCGGCGAGACCACACAGGCCAACGGCCGTCTCCTCTGCGCCGCCCACAACCGCCAACGCCCCGGCCGCACCACCCCACCCCCCGCCGGCCCCTGATCCGGCGTTGGCCAGACCCCAGAGCGCTGACCGACGACCTCGAGTTCGAGGCATCCCATTGCGCTCGCTGCTGGCGCGGCGCGGCAGCCAACGTTTGCTCGCGTCGTCAGGCGGGTCTCACCGCGGGATCGATGGGTACCCGTCGGCGACCCACAGAAGCGGCGACGGATACGCCAGACCTTCCGGATCGACGGCGCTACCGACAACCGAACGACCTCACGAGCGGGTCGCGGCGCTGCGTCCGCACCAGGATGGCGACATGTCCGTGACCGTGCCGACCGGCTTGCGCCACGCCGTCGTCGACGACGAGGGCGGACAGGAGTGGCTCGACTCCATACCTACGCGTGCGGCGCGAGCGGTCGAGCGCTGGAACCTCGTCCTCGGTGAGCCCTTCGAGACGGGCATGGCGGGATGGACGGCACCGGCCACGACGGCCGCTGGGGTCGAAGTCGTCGTCAAGCTCTCTTACCCGCACGGTGAGGCCCGCGACGAGGCCGCCGCGCTCGCAGCCTGGCACGGTGCGGGCGCCGTCGAGGTGCTCGGTGCTGATGCGGACGACTGGGCGCTGCTGCTGCGACGGCTGCGACCCGGGTCGACCCTGCGCGACGAGCATCTCCCGCCCACGGAGCACCTCGCCGTCGGCGCAGAGCTGCTGCGCCGGACGGCGGCGGTCCCGGTCCCTGCGGGCGAGCCGTTCCAGGACCTCGTCGAGGTCACCGACCGGCTGGCTGTGATCGCCGGCGAGCGGATCGAACGTCTGCTGCCGGCAGCGCCGATCCCGGTCGACGCCGGACTGTGTCGCTACGCCATCGACCTGCTGAGGACCTTGCCCGGCGACGCCGCACGCTGCGGGCTCGCGCACGGCGACCTCAACCCCGGCAACATCCTCCGCCACGATGCGGCAGCCAGCGAGGCGGACGGGTCCGCCGGGTGGCTCGCGATCGACCCGAAGCCGGTCCACGGCGACCTGGCGTGGGACCCGTGGCCACTGCTGACCCAGGTCGGCAACTGGACCACCGCCGTGCCGGAGGCCGCCGACCTCGCAGACCGCAAACCCGGCAAGTCGCCGACGTGACCGACCTCGACGCCGCGAGGATCGCGGCGTGGTGCGTGGCCCGCGGGGTCGAGTCCGCGCTCTGGGCCGCCGACCGCGGCTGGTGGAGCGGCTTCCGAGGCGCCGACGGCGACCTGGGCCGAGCAGGCGCATGGGCCAGCGCGACGAACCTGCTCGGTGACTGAGCGCCCGTACCGGTCGATGCCGGTGGTCTCGATGTGGACCCGCAGCGCGACGCTTGGCTGGTCATCGGCAGCCAGGACCCTCACCGCAGGAAGATCGATCAGCAACGCCACGACTTCGACCGCCGGGGCTCAGCGCCAGATCTGTTCTCCGAGGGCGAGCAGGCCGGAGATGTCGGCGATGTCGGTGTCGAAGTAGGGGACGGCGGCTACCACGTCGGGGCTGCGGGCCAGGCCGGCTCGCTGTTCGGCTTCGCGCTTGGCCACCACCTGGTAGTTGAGGAAGCTCTCGCCCACCGTGGCCAGCACCCGGGCCACGTCGGCGGCGTCGCCGACGTCGGCCACGCCGTCGACACCCGAGGCGAGGTCGTCGGCATCGGAAACCAGGCGCTTGGCCACGCCGGTGGTGGAGGTGCGGCGGAGGTAGGCCGGCAGGACCTTGTTGAGCACGAGCGCGCCCAGGTGCAGCTTGCGCTCGTCGAGGGCCCCGATGAAGAACTCGGCCTCGTGCAGCGGCGCCGCCTCGAGGGTGGAGACCACCACGAACGTGGTCCGGCGGTCGGCGAGGGTCCGGGTGACGGCCTCGGCCCGCAGCACGAACCCGGGGGCCATGGTTTGGAACAGGGAGAAGAAGGTGGCGATGTCGGCCAGGAACTGCGAGCCCAGGATCCGGTCGGCCACCGTGTAGAAGGGCTTGGAGGCGAACGTCATCACCCTCGACTTGGCCGGGGCGGTCAGCCAGCGCAGCAGCTTCGAGGAGAAGAAGTCGGCCATGCGGTCGGGCGCTTCGAGAAAGTCGATGGCGTTGCGGGTGGGTGGCGTGTCCACCACGATCAGGTCGTAGGTGCCCGACTGGTGGATCTCGTAGAGCCGCTCCATGGCGATGTAGTCGTGGCTCTGCACGAAGCGCCCGGAGATGTTCTGGTAGAGCGAGTTGGCCAGAATCTGGTCGCGGATGGAGCCATCGGGGGCGTGGCGCTCCACCAGGTCGTCCCAGGACTGCTTGGTGTCCAACATGGCCGCCCACAGCTCGCCGCGGGGTTCGATCCCCGCGGCGGCGAACGCCTCGGCCGGCACCCGGGTCTCGGTGTTGCCGAAGCGCTCCAGGCCGAGGGCGGTGGCCAGGCGCCGGGCCGGGTCCACGGTGACCACCAGCACCTTCCCGCCGAGGTGGGTGGCGGCCATCAAGGCGGCGGCGGCCGCGGTGGTGGTCTTGCCCACTCCTCCCGAGCCGCAACAGATCACGATCTCCTTGGTGGCCAGGAGCTGCTCGAGGGTGCGGACCTTGTCGTCGGCTGCCTTGTCCGGTTTCTCCCTGCCGGTCCTGGCCTTGGCCGTCCTCTCCCCGGCGGACGACGTAGCTGGAGGCTTCTTGGTGACGGCCACCGCTACAGCTCCTCGGCCAGCAGCTCGGCCACTCGCCGGGTTGCCCGGGCACCGTGGGTCCGGGTGAACAGGTAGGGCACGTAGATCAGCGGCAGCCGAGGATCGACTGCCGCTCGCAGGGTGGCCAGGTGCCCGGCTCGGGTGCGGCGCAGGGTGACGGCCAGCTCGGCGGCGTCGAGGACCGGGCCCACGTCGCCCCCCACGGCCTGGCCCAGCGCCGCAGCCCGGGCCGGGACGCGCAGCTTCTCGAAGAGCGCTTCCTCGCGCTCGGTGAAGAGCTCGGGGAGCACGCGGTTGACGATGATGGCGGCCAGGTCGACATCGGTGTCCGCATCGAGCTGGGCGGCCAGGTCGATGGTCTCGGCCACCGGCATCTCCTCGGGGGCCGACACGATCACCACGCCGGTCTGGGCCGGGTCGGTGAGGATGTCGAGCATCCACTGGGTCTGGCTGCGCACCAAGCCCACCTGCACCAGCTCGTTGATGGCCTGCGGGGCGGTGAGCTGGCCCACGATGTGGCCGGTGGCCACCGCGTCGACCACCACCAGGTCGTAGTGGCGCTCGCGCACCTCCCACGTCAGCTTGCCGATGGTGAGGATCTCCTTCACCCCCGGGGCGGCGTTGGCGATGAAGTCGAACGTGCGGGCGAGCGGGCCGATCCTGGCCACGAGCGGGATCTTGAGCTGGAGGCTCAGGTACTCCTTGAGGGACTCCTCGCTGTCCATCGACATGGCCCACAGGTCGGGCTGGATCTCACGGGCGGCGAACGCAGTGGCGCCGGCCTCGTAGAAGTCGGCCAAGTTGCCCTTGGCATCGACCTCGCAGACGAGGGTGCGCTTTCCCTGCTCAGCAGCCAGGAGGCCGAGGGAGGCGGCGATCGTGCTCTTGCCGACGCCGCCCTTGCCGGTGACGAAGAGCAGCTTGCGGTCGAGCAGCGCCGTCACGAGCGGGTGGTCAGCCGCCGAAGCCGATGCGACGACCGGACTCCGGCGCCCCGATCTCGAAGTAGGCGATCTTCTCGGCGGGCACGCCGACCTGGCGCCCCTTCTTGTCGGTGATCCACAGCGTCGAGCTGTCGGCCAACGCCTTGTCGAGGTCGGCTTTGATGGCGTCGGGGTCGGCACCGTCGGGCAGCTCCACCTCGAGCTCCTTGGCGGTCTGGCTGACGCCGATGCGCACGTCCACGGGGGTCTCCTCAGGGTGGTCAGAAGAAGGGCTGGTCAGAACGGGGGGCCATCGTAGGGGTCACGGAACCTCGGCCCTCCCGTCGGTCGCTGTCCCAGAGGGCGACTCGGCCGGCGGAAGCTCGTCGTGCCAGCGGGGGTGCTCTTCCAGCGCCCAGCGGCGGGGCACGGTGCCGCGGCGCATGGACTGCATCGAGACCGGATCGGCCAGGGCCTTGAGGATGTGGCCGAACACCAGCAGCGACAGCCCGACGTAGCCCCAGTCGTGCACGAACGTGGCCCCGGTGCGCAGGGGGTCGCTGAGCCAGTCGTTCCACTCCAACAAGACGCCGGTGCCGAACAGCACCGGGAGGGTGCCGGCCACCAGGATGGCGTTCACCTTCTGGCCGGCGTTGAACTTGCCGAGGCGGAGGACACCCGAGTGACGGTGGCGGCGGCGCAGCCACAGCCAGTCGTCGGTCAGGAAGCGCCCGAGGCGGCGGGCGTCTCGGCGCAGCCCGCGGTTCCACCGCCCGGCCAGGGTGAGGGCGAACGGCACCGGCAGGGCCAGGCCGGTCCACAGGTGGATGGTCTCCACCAGCACCCGGCGCCCGATGAGCCCCGACAGCGCGCCGATATACATGATCGACCCGGTCGCAATCAGCACCAGCACCAGTGCCGCGTTGACCCAGTGCAGCCATCGCTCGGCCCGGTCGAAGCGCACCACCCGGTCACCCAGCACGGCGTCCACCGGTTGGCTGCGCTCGGACGTGGTGGTGGGCTGCGCCCGACCGGTCCGGTCGACCTCCGCCGACCCGGCCGGCTCCGCCTGGTCGGTCTGGTCGGTCCGGTCGGTCGTGCTCACGGGCCCGACACGTCGGGCGGCGCGTCGGAGCGACCGTTCGACGAGCCCACCCAGGCGTCGATGTCGTAGCCGAGCTCTTCCCAGTAGCCGGGGATCAGCTGGTCGACGACCTCGATGGTCTCGAGCCACTTGAGCGACTTGTAGCCGTACATGGGTGCGACGTAGAGCCGGACCGGCCCGCCGTGCTCGCTGGTGACGGCCTTGCCGAGCATCTGGTAGGCCACCAGGACATCGTCACGGCGGGCCTGGTCCAACGTGAGCGACTCGGAGTAGGCGCCGTCGAACGACGTGAGCCGGAGGTGGGTGGCACCGTCCTGGACCCCGGCCCGATCGAGCAGGTCGGCCAGCTTGACGCCCTTCCACTTGACGTCCTCCACCCGCCAGCCGGTCACGCACTGGAAGTCGGCGGTGAGCCCGGTGGGCTCCATCTCGGTGAGCTCGGCGAAGCCGATGTCGAACGGCTCGTCGACCAGCCCGTGCACCTTGAGGCTCCAGGCGGCCCGGGACCGCTTGGGCAGCTCTCCGGTGACGGTGTAGATCCGAAATCCCCCGGCGCCGGGCACCAACTCGGTGAGACCGGTGGGGTCGACGGCAGCGATCGGGGCCAGCCCCTTGGCGACGCGCCCCTGCGCGGCTGCGCCGAAGAGGACGCCCGCGGTGCCCAGGCCGAGCAACCCCAGTGCGGCGCGGCGGCCGACCGGCGTGCCGTCACGGCCCTCGACCTCGTCGTCACGTCTGGGCACACCCATGTCGACAGGGTACGGAGCCCCGCTGGTCGAGGGACGCCCACTCCATTACGAGCCGGTGAAGCCCGAACCTCCGCAACTTGTTGGTAGATCGCGCCGGAAACAGCGCGTCTGGCCAACAAGTTCGTCGGGGTGATCGCTGCGTGGTCCCGGGGGGAGGGTGGCCGGATCAGGTGGTGAGGAGGTTGAGGCCCTTGTTGTAGCGGCGGGTGGGGGCCAGGGCCACGTCGACCTGTTCGGCGATGGCGGCGAACGCTCGCCCAGCTTCGCCGTCGGGGTCGATGGCGGCCACCGGCTTGCCGGAGTCGGAGCCCTCCCGCAGGTCGGTCAGCAAGGGGATCTGGCCGAGGAGCGGGACCCGGATCTTGTCGGCCAGCTCCCGACCGCCCCCGGCACCGAAGATCTCGTAGCGCTGGCCGTCGTCGCCGGTGAACCACGACATGTTCTCGATCACGCCGCGCACCTTGAGGTTGACCTTGTCAGCCATCGCCGCGGCCCGCTGGGCCACCCGCTGGGCGGCCTGCTGCGGGGTGGTGACCACGTAGACCTCGGCCCGGGGCAGGAACTGGGCGATGGAGATGGAGATGTCGCCGGTGCCGGGAGGCAGGTCGATGATGAGGTAGTCGGGGTCGTCCCAGAAGACGTCGGTGAGGAACTGCTCCAGCGCCTTGTGCAGCATCGGGCCCCGCCACACCACGGCCTGGTCTTCCTCGGCGAAGAAGCCCATGGAGATGCAGCGCACGCCGTAGGACTCGGGCGGGACGAGCATGGAGTCGATCACCGTGGGCTGCTGCGAGATGCCGAGCATCCGGGGGATCGAGAAGCCCCACACGTCGGCGTCGACGATGGCCACCGACCGGCCCCGGGCGGCCAACGAGATGGCCAGGTTGGTGGACACCGACGACTTGCCCACGCCGCCCTTGCCCGACGCGACGAGCAGCACCCGGGTGGTGCTCGACGGGTCCCCGAAGGGGATCTCGCGACCCTCGGCGTGGCCGTGGGCCTGCTGCGACCCGGCGGTGGCGGCCGGGTTCCCGTTGAGCGACTGACGCAGGGCGGCCAGCTCCTGGGGGTTCATCGACGTGAAGTCGACCTGGACGGCATCGACGCCGGGGAGGGCCCGGACCGCCGTGCTGACCCGGGTGTTGATCTCGTTCTTCAGCGGGCATCCCGGCGTGGTCAGGGCGATCATGACCCGGACGCTGCCGCCGGCCAGGGCGATCTCCTTGACCATTCCCAGGTCGACGATGCTGCGGTGCAGCTCAGGGTCCTCGACGGGGCGGAGGGCCTCGGTGATCTCGGCTTCGGTGGGCACAAGTGGTCCTCAGGGTCGGGCGGGCGTCGCCGGTGCGGACCGGTCGCAGGTCCCGTGCCCCGGGGATTCCCCCGACGGGCACAGGTAGATTACCGAGGTGACCCAGGCGCACCTCAGTCCGACCGAGTTCTCCTCGGCGGTCTCGGCCATCACCTCCGCCTTTGGCGACCCCACCAGGCGGGAGATCTACCTGTTCGCCCACGAGCACCCCGCCGGCGTCACCGCCAGCGAGGTGGCCCAGCGCTTCGAGCTCCACGCCAACGTGGCCCGCCACCACCTCGACAAGCTGGCGTCGGGCGGCCACCTCGAGGTCAGCGTCGCCCGCACCCCGGGCTCGCCCGGTGCCGGACGCCCATCCAAGCGCTACCGCACCCACGGCGAGGCGGTGGAGCTCGACCTCCCGGTCCGCCACGACGACGTGCTGATCTCGCTGCTCGGCAAGGCCCTGGCCATGATCCCGGCCGACCGGGCCGAGGCCATGGCTGAGGAGGTGGGAGTCGAGTACGGGCGCACCATGGCCCGAGCCATGGGCGACGTGGGCGACGTGCAGCGCTCGTTCCGCACCGCCCTGCACGCAGTGGCCGACGCACTCAGCGCCCACGGCTTCGCCGCCCACGCCGAACAGCACGCCGACGGCCTGCGCATCATCAGCGGCCACTGCCCCTTCGGCGACACCGCCATCGAGCACCCGGTCATCTGCGCCGTCGACCGGGGCATGGTCAGCGGCATGCTCCAGACCCTCTACGCCGGCGACGCCACTGCGCTCACCGAAGCGTCCAAGGCGGCGGGCGACGCCACCTGCATCACCTCCATCACCAGCTGACCAGGTTCCGGCGGCTCCGCTCGTCGACGGTGGCGTCCCCTGATGAGGGGAGGGCTGGCGACTGGAGCGGTGGGTAGGCGCCTGGCCGGCCGTGGCCCCTGCGGCCGCCTTGCCCCTCAGGAGACCATGATGGCAACGCTCACCGTCGGCACCGAGAACGGCCAGCCGATCGACCTGCACTTCGATGATGTAGGCGAGGGCAAGCCGGTGGTCCTCATCCACGGCTGGCCGTTGAGCGGACGATCGTGGGAGCCGCAGGTGCCGTCGCTGGTGCGGGCCGGTTACCGGGTCATCACCTATGACCGCCGCGGCTTCGGTGAGTCGTCGCAGCCCTGGCGCGGGTACGACTACGACACCCTCACCGCCGACCTCAACGCCCTGGTGGAGCACCTCGACCTGCGAGGGGCCACCCTCGTCGGCTTCTCGATGGGTGGCGGCGAGGTGGTGCGGTACCTGGCCACCTACGGCAGCGACCGCGTGGCCAAGGCCGTACTGGCCGCCGCGGTACCCCCGTACCTCTACAAGGCCGACGACAACCCCGACGGCGGGCTCGACGACAAGACCATCGGCGGCTTCGAGGACAGCGTGGAGCAGGATCGCCTGGCCTTCCTGGAGGAGTTCACCACCATGTTCTTCGCCGCCGGCAAGAAGACCGACCTGGTGAGCGAGCCCATGCGGCTCTACGCCCGTGACATCGCAGCCTTTGCCTCGCCCAAGGCCACGTTCGACTGCATCGGCTCGTTCGCCCGCACCGACTTCCGTCCCGACCTCGAGAAGGTCACCGTGCCGACGCTGGTGATCCACGGCGACGCCGACGGCACCGTGCCGTTCGAGGTCAGCGGCAAGCGCACCCACGCGGCCATCGCCGGCAGCAACCTCGTGGTCATCGAGGGTGGCCCCCACGGCCTCAACGTCACCCACCCCCAAGAGTTCAACGACGCCCTGCTCACCTTCTTGGCCACCTGAGCCTGAACGGACCGATGGCGGGGTATTCCTGTCGATAGTGGGCGGATAGGGCCCAGGATTGACAGGAATCGGACCGGCGACACAGGCCCAGCGGCATTCCTGTCCATAGTGGGCGGATAGCGCCCAAGTTCGACAGGAATCGGTGTGAGGCGCCCGTCGGTAGGGTGCCGCGTGATGAGCCGGGCCTACCTCGACCATGCGTCAACGGTGCCGCTGCGGCTCGAGGCCCGCGACGCCATGGTGGCCGCGCTGACCTCGTTGACCGGTGACCCGGGACGGATCCACGAGGAGGGGCTGGCCGCCCGCCAAGCGCTCGAACAGGCCCGGGACCAGGTGGCGACGCTGCTCGGGACCCGCGGTCGGTCGGTGGTGTTCACCAGTGGGGCCACCGAGGCCATCGCCGCTGCGGTGTGGGGTGCGGCCGACCGGGCTCGGAGCCGGGCGGGCGACCAGTCGGCGCCCACGCACCAGGTGGTCACCGCGGTCGAGCACTCGGCGGTCCGCCACGCAGCGGAGCGGGCGGGCGAGGTCACCGTGGTTCCCGTGGACCGTCGCGGCCGGGTCGATGCAGGGACGGTGCTCGACGCCATCCGCCCCGACACCGCGGCGGTCCACGTGCAGTGGGGCAACCACGAGGTGGGGACCGTCCAGCCCGTGGCCGAGGTCGTAGCAAGTTGCCGAGAGCGCAAGGTGCTGGTGCACGTCGACGCCGCCCAGGCGGCCGGTCGAGTTCAGATCGCGTTCGACGACCTAGGGGCCGATCTGCTCAGCATCAGCGGCCACAAGCTGGGCGGGCCAGCGGGTACCGGTGCCCTGCTCGTGCGTCGCGGGCTGCGCCTCGCTCCCCTCCTCCTCGGCGGCGACCAGGAACGGGCCCGTCGGGCCGGCCTCGAACCGGTGCCTGCCCTCGTCGGCCTCGGCGCCGCCTGCGCGACCTTGGTGCGAACGCTCGAGGTGGAGGCGGACGACGCCGGGCGGCTGACCGATCTGATCCGGCGAGAGGTGGCGAGGATCGGGGGCATCGAGATCTTCGGCGATCCTGCGCACCGGCTGCCGCACCTCGTCTGCCTCGGCATCGACGGCATCGAACCGCAGGGGGTGCTACTGGGGCTGGACCGGGCCGGCGTGGCTGCCCACTCCGGTAGCGCCTGCTCGTCGGAATCGCTGGAGCCGTCGCCGGTGCTGGAGGCGATGGGCGTCGACGCCCACCGGTCGCTGCGGCTGTCGGTGGGTTGGTCGACCACCGAAGCCGACGTCGATCGGGCTCTCGCCGCGCTGCCCGTGACCGTCGACCGCCTGCGTGCGTTGGCCGTCGACGGCTGAGCTGGGCCAATCTGTCGCCCGCGCCGCACTCGCCAACGGTCCACCCGACCCACCGATCCTCGACCGCGCCCCACACCCCGGTGCCGCCGCGCCGCTCCCCTCGCACACGGAACCGACGATGCTGATCCACCTCATCCGCCACGCCCACGCCGGCAGCCGGAAGGCATGGAAAGGCGACGACAGCGAGCGCCCGCTCTCGGACCGGGGCAGGGCGCAGGCCCAAGCCATCGCCCGGGAGCTCGGCGACACCGGCGTGGACACGCTCTGGTCAAGCCACTTCGTCCGCTGCGCCCAGACGCTTGGACCGCTGGCTCGCCGGCTGTCGCTCGCCGTCGAGACCGTTCCCGAGCTCGGCGAAGGCGGTGACGGGCCCGCGGCACTCGACGCACTGTTGGCGGCTGCCGCCCAGGGTTGCACGGTGGCGGCGTCCAGTCATGGCGACGTGGTGCCAGCCATCGTGGCCGCCGCCGTCGAACGGGGCGCCACCCTCGACGGACCAACAGCGGCCAAGAAAGGCGCGCGGTACGAGCTCACCCTTCAGGACGGCAGCATCGCCCGAGTCGTCCACGTCGAGGCCTTCGACGCCCGACGCTGACGAACCGTCGGTCAGGCGGGGGCGGCGCCGCGCGCGACCCAGAAGCCGTTGAGGGCGTCCTGGACCTCGAAGTACCAGATGAAGTTGCCGATGATCGGCAGCAGGAACCACAGCCCGAGGGTGGTGGCCACCGGCGACGGGAGCCCCTCCTCCTGGTACATCTTCTCGATCTCCATGGGGATGGTGAACATCACGGCGGCGCTCACGAAGATGGCGAGGAGCAGGCCGACGGGGCCGCCGAGGCCGTCGCCGCGGTAGCGCTGCAGCTCGTCGTGGTTCTGGTAGCTCCAGACGTAGGTCCAGATGCCACAGGTGATGATCGACAACAACACGGTGGTGCCGGCGGGCCGGGCTTTGCCGATCGGCCCCCGGTAGCGCGGCCCCCAGGGCGTGGGCACCCACCCGAGCGGCGGCTGGCCCGGGTACGGCGGCTGGGGCGGCTGGCCCTCAGCAGGCGGGTACCCGCCCGGACCCGGCGGGTAGCCAGGCTGCTGACCAGGGCCAGGCGGGTAACCGGTGGCTGGCGGGGGACCCGCGGTAGGTGGGTAGCCGGCGAGGCCGGGCGGCGGTCCGGCGTGGGCCGAACCGGCCGGTGGTTGCGGACGCGTGGGGTCGGTGGTGGGTGGCGGGAGGTAGCTACCGTCGGCCGCCCAGCCAGCGCCGTAGGGCCCGGTCGGGTCGGCACCATAGGCGGCCCACGGTGGGGGCGGGCCGGTGGCCGGTCCGGCGGCCGGATTCGGTGGATCGAGCAGTGGCTCCTGGTCGGTCATCACCTCCGAGCGTAGGACCCGCCGGGCGGCGCGACCGGCGCCGATGAGTCCCGACGTCTCTGCGGGCAGGACCGGACCAGGCCGTTCGATCTCACCCGCTTCGGGGCCGCCCGGTCTGTCCGACGCGTGTGGTGTGCAGGAACGGGCACCAGCGCCCCTTCGCGCCCGTTCGCAACGGACGTCAGCCGGGTGGGGCGCTCGGGGCGTCGGGGGTCGGGGTCGACGGGTCGCCGGGGCCGGGCGCGGGGGCGGGGCTCCCGGGGTTAGCGAGGGCGGCATCGATCTGGGCGTCGAGGTCGAACTGGGAGATGACCGCCTCGGCGTCGGGCGACGGGTCGCGCTCGCGGAAGTCGGCCAGGTACTGGCGGGCCAGTTCGAACTCTTGGCGGCGGAAGGCGATCACGGCCCGAAAGGCGCGTGCGTAGCTGTAGTCGGGGTCGGCCTCGACGGCCTCCTCCACCAGGTTCCGAGCCGATGTCTCCAGCTCGACGGCCTGGGCTGGGTCGGGCAGCAGGGACGATGTCAGCTCGAGTTGCCAGCCGAGCCAGGTCTTGGCCACCACGTTGCGGGGGTCGTCGTCCAGCACGCCCTTGAAGCAGTCGATGGCGGCCTTGGGCGCCTGCGGTGCCAGCTTCGAGATGCAGGCCTGGGCGCGTTGGCTGGGCGACTTGCTGACCGAGATGCCGCCGCTGGCGCTGTCGCCGGCTTGGCGCGCCCCGAGGGAGGCGGCTACCAGGAGGCCGGCCACCACCGCAAAGGCGACGATGGCGCCGAACACGGCCACGCTCCGGCCTCGGTTCGGCCGCCTGGGACCGGCGGCCACCGCCGCCTGGCGCTCGTCGAGCTGTCGGAGGACGACCGCCGTCCGGGCGGTGTAGTCGTCGCGCAGGGTGGCGAAGTCACCGTCGTCGAGGTCGCCGGCATCGTGCTCGCGCTCGAGGTCCTCGAGGGATCGGAGGAGAAAGGCCCGCTGGTCTTCGAGCGCGGTCCGCTCCTCGCCGTCGCCCGGACCGAAGGCTGCACCGTGCTGTGGGATCGTGGCGTCACATCCTCGAGCGGCGTCGCGGGCTGGCGACGTCGTCATGGTCGGGGCCCGATCTTCTGCTGGTCGGTGGCGATCCGGCCGTCGGATCCGGTCGAGCCGGGATCGAGGGCGTCGGCCACCAGGTCGCGATCGGCCTGGGTGACGGCTCCGGGGGCGGGGCGCCAGTCGCCGAAGCGCAGGCCGAGAGCACCCAGGGCCATCACGGCGGCGGCGACCGGGAGACCCCACACCAGGGCGCCGAAGCCCTGGCCGGACGGGTCGAGCAGCACGTCGCGCCCGTAGCGGGAGGCCACGAAGTCGCGGATCTCCTCGTCGGAGTTGCCTGCGGCGATGCGATCGGCGATCACCACCTTGACGCCCTTGGCCGACGGCGTCTCGCTGTTGGCAACCGACTGGCTGGCACACTGCGGGCAGCGGATGCCCTCAGCCAGGCTCTGGGCCCGTTCCCGCCGGCTCGGCGTGTCGCCGCCCAGGGTGCCAAGGGCGAGGGTTCCCACGACCACCACGGCCATGGCGATCCAGGGAAGCCAGCGGCGCAGCGGTATCGCATGCGACTGCGCCGCGCGCCCGCTCATGATCCGCCCGGCGCCGTCGGGCTCGGGGCCGAGTCCGGATCGGCCTGCTCGCCGTAGGCGTTCATGACGCGGTTGAGGCCGTCGCGGGTGACCCCGCCGACGAAGCGCTCGACGATGATCCCGGTGGGCGACACCACGTAGGACTCGGGCACCTTGGCCACACCCCAGTCGAGGGCGGTGCGGCCCTCGTCGGCGTCGAGCACCGTCCACGAGCCTCCGTTCTTGGCGAAGAACTCCTCCACGTCGGCGGCTTCATCGTCGTAGACCACGCTGATCACCTGCGCGTCACCGAGAGGAGCGTGTTCGGCCTCGAACGCCTCCAACTCCGGGTGCTCGACGATGCACGGCACGCACCAGGTGGCAAAGAAGTTCACCACCGTCCACCGGTCCGAGGCACCGAGGTCGAACGGCTTTCCGAGCACCGCCTCACCGCCCACCTCGGGGGCCTGTTCCCCGATCAGGTCGGCCGAGGCGATGCGTTCGCCGGTGGGCTCGCGGGTGGCCAGCACCACCACCAGCAGGGCGACGATCAGCCCGACCACCACTGCGGCTAGCAACGTGGGGCGGCTGCGACGCCGCCGGTTCCCAGCCGTTTCGGTCCCCACCATGGACGGTTCGGCTTCGGGTGCGTCGGGCCGATGGCCAGCGTCGGCCGGAGCGGTCACGTGCCGGCGCCGACGGGCACCGCCTCGTCGGGGCGGGGCCGATCGTCAGCCCCCTGCTGCTTCGCGTCGGTGCCTTCTCGAGCGACATCAGCGTCCCGCTGACCGACCGGGGCCGACACCGCATCGGTGGGCCGGCGGCGACGGCCGGGGAAGGCGGCCATCACGGAGCCGACGGCCATGACCGTGCCGCCGATCCACAACCACACGATCAAGGGCTGCACGATCACCTTGAGGGCGACCGAGCCGGTGGACGTGGGCGGGTCGGTGATCGACAGGAGCACGCTGTCGGTGATCGAGTTCTTCACCGTCGGCCTGCCGATCTGCTGGGTCCCGTTGGGGAACTTCTGCAGGGCCGGCTCGTAGACCTTGCCGTCGACCAGGAACCGGCCGCCCACCTCGGCGCGGGCCGCAGTGACGTCGCTGGTGGCCTCCAGGTAGGTGACGGTGTGCCCGCTCACCGAGATGGTGGACGGACACCCGCTCGACGCCTCGATGCACAGGCGAGCGTCGCGTTCGCTCTGGTAGCTGTTGGAGGCGGCAAAGGCCACGCCGATCATGAGCACCCCAAGGTGCACGATCATTCCGCCGTTGGTGCGGCCGACCAGGCCCCGCCAACCCTGCCGGCGGGTGGCCAGGGCGAGCTGGCGGAGCGCTGCGCCGCCGGCGAACCCGGCCAGGAAGAACGCCAGCAGAGGAGCCAGGCCCCGAGCACCGACGGCGACCGCAAACACGAGCGCTCCGGTGCCGATCCACCCGGGCCACAGCAGGCGGGTGCGCAGGGTCTCGGTCGACGCCTTGCGCCACGGCAGGACCGGGGCCATGGCCATGAGGAACAACAACACCAGCCCGATGGGCATGGTCATGCGCTCGAAGTAGGGCACCCCCACGGTGACGCGATCATCGTTGAGCGCTTCGGAGATGAGCGGGAACACCGTCCCCAACAGGACCACAAAGGCAAAGGCGGCGAACACGATGTTGTTGAGCAAGAACGCGCCCTCGCGCGAGGCCGGCGAGTCGATGCGGGCCGGCGAGCGCAGGCGGTCACCCCGCCAACCGACGAGGCCGACGGTGACGGCCACGATCAAGCCGAAGAAACCCAGCAGCAAGGGACCGATGCTGGAGTTGGAGAAGGCGTGGACCGAGTCGACCACGCCGGAACGGGTGAGGAACGTGCCCAGGATGGTGAGGGCGAAGGTGGCGCACAGCAGCGACAGGTTCCAGACCCGCAGCATCCCCCGGCGTTCCTGCACCATCACCGAGTGGATGAAGGCGGTGCCGGTGAGCCATGGCAGCAGCGACGCGTTCTCGACGGGGTCCCAACCCCAATAGCCGCCCCAGCCCAGGACCTCGTGGGACCACCACGCACCCAGCACGATGCCGATGGTGAGGAACGTCCAGGCGAAGATCGTCCACCGTCGGGTCTCCACCAGCCAGCCCTCGCCCAGGCGTCCGGTGGCCAGCGCGGCGATGGCAAAGGCGAACGGCACGGTGAATCCCACGTAGCCGAGGTAGAGCATCGGCGGGTGGAACGCCATCAACGGGTGATTTTGCAGCAGCGGGTTGGGGCCGGGCCCGTCGAGGGGCACCTCGGCCAGGGTCCGGAACGGGTTGGCCGGGCCGAGCATGAGGCCGAAGAAGAACAGCGCGACCACGAACATGGTGAGCATGGCCCAGCCCACCAATGGGTCGGCGAGGCGGGCTCGGAACTTCCAGGCCACCGCCACCGTGAAGCCGGCCAGGATGAGTCCCCACAACAGGATCGAACCCTCGAGCGCGGACCACAGGGCGGCGAAGTTGTAGAGCGCCGGGGTGGCACTCGAACCGTTGCGGGCCACGTACTCCAGGCTGAAGTCGCGGGTGATCAGCGCCCGCTCCATGGCCACGAACGCCACCACGGCACCGCCCAGCACCATCAAGGCGTAGGTGCGCGACATGCGCAGCAGGGCCGGTCGCTGCCCTCGCAGCCCGATGGCCAGGGTGACGATGGCGCCGAACGAACCGGCGAAGCCGAGGACCACCCCACCGGTGCCGAAAGCGGCGTTCACGAGGTGTTCCTCATGAGGCGGCGTCCTCTTCGACGACGTCGGCTTCGGCGACGCCCTCCTCCACGACTCGGTCGGGGTTTTCGTCCTCGTAGCCGCCGTCGTCTTTCTCCTCGTAGTCCTCGGTGTGCTTGACCAGGAGACGGGAGCTGTCGAAAGCGGTGCCGGCGGCGTTCCAGTGGCCCTCGGCCACCACGGGCAGTCCGGCCTTGAACAGGGCGGGCTCGGACCCGGTGTGGACCACGTCGACCGACACGCCGCCGTAGGCCACGGTGAAGCGGGTGGGCTCGTTGCCCTCACCCCGGGCTGGTCGGCCGACGACGGTGCCCTGCAGCCGGAAGTTGCGGGTGCCGAGCGAGTCCTGCTCGGCCACCGCCTCGTCGGCGTTCTTGAAGAAGACGGTGGCGCCCCGGGCCTGCCACACGATGACGCCCACCACACCGGCCAACACCACGAGGACGGCGACGGCCCCCCAGCGTCGACCCAGGCCGCGCCCGCCCGGTGCGCTGACGGTGCGCGGCGTCAGGTCGAGCCCACCGTCGTCGAGGTCGCGGTCGTCGGGGCCGTCGGCGCTGCTCGTCACATCCATCGCCGGTCCTCGGGGGGGAGCTGGCGACCCACGCGGCGACCACGCACGATCGTCCAGGTGGCGTAGGCCACCAGCACCGCGATCACCAGCAGGTAGGCCGCGGCGACGTAGCCCACCTCGCCGTCCTGCGCAGCGAACAGCACGCCCATCAGCCCCGTCCTTCGGGGGCGCCCACCAATGACGGCGGCGGCGCAGTGTCAGCTGCCGCCTCGGCCCGCCGCTCGGCCAGGGCCACGTCGAGACCGCGGGCCTCGAGACGGGACTCGGCGTGCTGCAGCCGGAAGCGGTGGATCGTCAGCCAGACGTAGACCGCCTGGACCACGACCATGCCGAACAGCAGGGCGACCAGCTTGTCGCCTTCGATCGTGGGGTTGAAGCGGCTGATCGTGGCCGTCTGATGGAGGCTGCGCCACCAGTCGACGGAGTAGTGCACGATCGGCACGTTGACGAAGGCCACCATCCCGACCACCGCAGCCCGCTTGGCCCGCACCGCCGGGTCCAGCACGGCCCGCCGTAGCGCCAGGTAGCCGAGGTAGACCACGAGGAGCAGCAGGGTGGTGGTGAGGCGGGCGTCCCACTCCCACCAGGAGCCCCAGGCGATCTTCCCCCAGATGGACCCGGTGGCCAGGGTCAGGGCGGTGAACACCACGCCCACCTCGGCCGACGCCGCGGCCAGGGTGTCCCAGCCCTCGGTCTTGCGCCAGAGGACCATCCCGCTGGCCACTGCGGTCACCAGGAACGAGAGGTAGCAGGCGATGGCCACCGGCACGTGCACATACATGATGCGGACCAACTCGCCCATCTCGTTCTCCGACGCGGTGGCCCCGCTGTCGGGCCCGGAGATCACCAGCGCGTAGGCCAGGAACGCAGCCGCGGCCACGCCTAGCACGGCACCGAACCGGCGGCTTCCCTCCGACGCCGTGCCGTCGGGGTCGACGCGCAACCACGCAGGGCCGGAGGAGCCATCGGCGACCGGACCGCTGAGTTGGGTGTTCACGATTCCTCCAGGAGGGTTTCGAAGGCGAAGATCCCGACGGCCAGGTACACGAGTGCGAATGCGGCCAGCAGGCCGAACCAGCGCCACCCTTCGCCGGAGCTCTGGCGGTAGGCGGCGGCAAAGGCTTCGGTGGCGGCGATGAGCACGGGGGCCACCACGGGCAGCAGGAGCAGTGGGAGGAGGGTGTCGCGCTCGCGCAAGCTGGCGGAGAGCACACCGTAGAGGCTACCGACGGCGGCCAACCCGGCGGTGGCGGCCAGGCAGGTGCACACCAACAAGACGGGGCCGCGTGGCGTCGATCCGTAGAAGACGGTGACGCCCACGCCGAGCACGACCTCCAGGGCGAGGAGGGGGACGGCGATACCGACCGCCTTGCCCAAGAAGATGCCGGCCGGGTCGAGGCCCGACAACCGCAGGGCGTCGGTGACCCCGTCGGCAGCTTCCACCCCGAAGGTCCGCTGCAGGGCCAGGAGGGTGGAGAACACCACCGCCACCCAGAACAGGCCAGGCGTGGCCTCGTTCAACGTGCGACGATCCGGGTCGAGGGCAAAGGCGAACAGCACCAGCACCAGGACCGCGAACGGGAGGACCTGGTTGGTCATCACCCGGCTGCGGAGCTCCAGTCGGAGGTCCTTTCCCGCCACCAACGAGGCGTCGCGGACCATGGTGGCCACCCCTCCGACCGAGCCACGATCGGTCATCGGGCACCGCCCCTGATGGCCCCCGCCGCCGGCCGGAGGTCATCGGTCACGTCAACGTGACCGGCAGCGGGATCGGTGGCGGGATCGCACCCGTCCTGCCTCGTCGCAAGCCCGTCGGCGGCACCATCGGAGTCAGTGTCGGTCGGCTGGGGGCCAGCCAAGGTCCGGCCCGCTCGGTCGACCGCGCCGGTGCCCGAGCCACTGCCAGCCACCGTGCCGCCGGCGATGGCCACCGTGCGGTGGGCGATCGCGGTGGCCCGGCCCATCTCGTGGGAGGCGAACACCACGGTGGCCCCGGCGGCGACGGCGTCGGCCATCAGCGAGTCGACCAGGTCACGACCGTCCTGGTCCAGGGCGGCGTGGGGCTCGTCGAGCAGCCACAGCTCGGGACGTCGGGCCACCATGACCGCCAGGGCGGTCCGGCGTCGTTGGCCGGCCGACAGCCGGGCCACGGCCACGTCGGCCAGGCGACCGTCAAGGCCGAGCCGGGTCATGGCCGCCTCGGCATCGGCGTGGCGGGCCCGTCCGGCGCGAGCCCAGAACCGCACGTTGTCGGCCACCGACAGGTCGGCGTAAAGCCCGCTGGTGTGACCGAGTAGACCGACCCGGTTCCGTACCGCACGACGATCGGCCCGCAGGTCGACGCCGAGGACCACGGCCTGGCCGGCGACCACCGGAACCAGGCCCGCGCAGGCCCGGAGGACGGTGGTCTTGCCGGCGCCGTTCGGCCCTTGCAGGAGCACGATCTCGCCGGCACTGACGTCGAGGTCGACGCCGGCCAGAGCGGGAAAGCGCCCGACGAGGCAGACCGCACCGCGGAGGTTGACGACGGGCTCCATGGGCGCTACCAACGGTACCGGCGGTCCCCGCCGACCGACGAACCCACGCCGATTGCGTGGGCGAACGGACGCGCCCCGCGATGGCCGCCGGGTCGGGGCGTCGAGTCGTTGCCCGGGGTGCGACCACCAAGATCGGGCGGTCTCGTAGTCTGGCGACCGTGCTGGCACGGATCGTCGGTGGGGTCGGGCGGTCGATGATGACCGCAGGGACGCTGATCCTGCTGTTCGTGGCCTTTCAACTCTGGGGCACCGGGCTTCAAGAAGCCCGCTCGCAGGACAAGCTCTCCGACGAGTTTGCCGAGATCATCGACGAGGTCGGCGCAGCCGACGAGGTCACCACGACCACCGCCGCCCCCACCACGACAGCCCCCGCCCCCACGACCACGGCACCCCCCGGCACCGTTCCGATCAAGGTGGTGCCCGCGGCTGCGGCACCGAAGCTGCCGCTGCCCGGTTACGGCGACCCCGTCGCCCGGATCGAGATCCCCAAGATCGGCATCACCCGGACCGTGGTGGAGGGGGTCACCATCCCGCAGCTGGCTCGCGGACCCGGTCACTACCCCGAGAGCCCGCTCCCCGGCCAGGCCGGCAACGTGTCGATCGCCGGACACCGCACCACCTACGGTCAGCCGTTTCACAACGTCGACAAGCTGGCCCCGGGGGATCAGATCCTGACCACCACGGTCCAGGGTGACTTCGTCTACGAGGTCGAGCGGCTCGAGATCGTCGAACCCAACGACGTGGCCATCCTGGAGGACAAGGGCGACAACCGGATGACGCTCATCGCCTGCCACCCCAAGTACTCGCTCAGCCAGCGCATCATCGTCCATGCCCTCCTGCGAGGGACGGCTGCTCCGGAGATCGCCGGGCAGGACGAGGTGCGCACCCAGGCAGCCGAGGACGGCGGCTCGGGAGATCCGCTGGCCGAAGGCGAGTCGGTGCAACCGAGCATCGATGGTGCCGGCCTGAGCGGTGCGTCGACCTCGAAGTGGCCGGCCGTCGGGTGGGGGCTGGCCTGTGCGGCCATCTGGCTGCTGACCTGGCTGGTGCAGAGGTTGATCCGCCGTCGCACCCGGGCCCGCACCGGGGGGCGTCCCAACCGGCGCCAGCGGTTGGCGGCGTGGACCCCCTACTCGATCGGGCTGCCGGTGTTCCTGGTCGCCCTGTACGTGTTCTTCGACAACTTCCAGCGCCTCCTCCCCGGGAACTACTGACCCGGGCTACCGATTACCTGCCGTGGAAGGTGGGGGTGCGGCGGTTGCGAAAGGCGGCGAGGCCATCGGCCAGGTCCTCGCTCTCCCACGCCCGGTCGAAGGCAGCGTCGACCTCGGGGTCGGCGGCGGGGGACGCTTCCAGGCGGTTCAGCATCAGCTTGTGACCGGCGATGGTGAGCGGGGCCAGGGTGGCGATCTGGTCAGCCCACGCCAGTGCCTCGCCGAGCGCGCCTGGCCGGTTGACCAGGCCGAGGCGCAGGGCGTCGGCCCCGGACATCACCTCGGAGGCCAACAGCATGGCCCGGGCCGTGCTCGGTCCGGCCAACGATGCCAGCCGCTGCACGGTCCAGTGGTTGACCATCAGGCCGAGCTTGGCGGCGGGGATCCCGAAGCTGGCCGAGGCGGTGGCCACCCTCAGGTCGCAGGCCACCGCCAGCTGGGTTCCGGCCCCGAGGGCGGCGCCCTCGACGGCGGCGATGGTGGGGAACGCCACGTCGCGCAGCCGGTCCAGCACGCCTTGGAGGAGCGCGGCGAACGAGGCGTCCTCCAGCCCGGTGAGGTCGGCGCCGGCGCAGAAGTGGCCGCCGGCACCGGTGAGGACCAGCACCCGGGTGGGCCGTTCCGCAGCCGCAGCGAGGGCATCGACGAGCTCGCCCAGCGCATCGTGGTCGACGGCGTTGCGGCGGTCGGGCCGATCGAGGGTGACGACGGTGATGGCGTCGCCCTCGCCGCGGGTCTCGCTGTGCACGGTCACGGTCCACCTCCCGGTTCACTCAGGGCCGGGACGACGCTAGCGAGTCAAGCCCTGGTGCTCGATCGCCGCGTCACGGTGTCCGCACCACCACCACCGGCGGTGCCAACCGAGACGACCGTGGCCTGGTCCCGCGAAGCCGTCCTGTGGGTCTGGCTGGCTTGCCCACCGGGCAGGCGGGCACCCCATGAGCTCCCCTCTCCCGGTCCGCGACATCCAGGGCACCGCCGTGCCGGCCATCGGGTACGGGACGTGGGAGCTCGAGGGCGACCAGTGCCTGGAGGGGGTGATGACAGGCCTCGAGCTGGGCTACCGCCACATCGACACCGCCCAGGCGTATGACAACGAGCACCTGGTGGGTCAGGCCATCGCCGCGTCGGGTGTCGAGCGGTCCGAGGTGTTCCTGACCACCAAGGTCTTCAACGACAACATCACCCCGGAGCGCATCAAGTCGTCGTTCGGGGAGAGCCTGGAGAGGTTGGCCACCGACTACGTCGACCTCCTGCTCCTCCACTGGCCGGTGAACCTCGACCGCCTGGAGGACAACCTCCGTGCCCTCACCGAGCTGGTGGACCACGGCGGCGTGCGCCACATCGGTGTCTCCAACTTCACGCCCACCCAGCTCCAACGGGCGCTGGAGCTGGCACCCATCTTCGCCATCCAGGTGGAGCACCACCCCTACCTGGCCCAACCGTCGCTACTGGACCTGGCCGCCGAACACGACCTCCTCTTCACCGCCTACTCCCCGCTGGCGAGGGGCGAGGTCCTCGAGGACCCGACCGTCACCGCCATCGCCGAGGTTCGCAACGCCACGCCCGTGCAGGTGGTGCTGCGCTGGCTGCTCGACGAGAGCGACCACCTAGCGGTGATCCCCAAGGCCACCAGCCGGGAGCACGCGGGGGACAACCTCGGCGCCGCCAAGGTGTTCCTCGACGCCGACGACCGGACCGCCATCGCCGCCCTCGATCGCAACGAACGCCAGATCGACCCGCCCTGGGCCCCGGAGTGGGAGCGCTGAGCCCAACCTCGTCGGCGACGCCGTTCAGTCGCCGTACCGGTCCAGCACCAGGTGGGTGGCCAGGTCGACCTCGTCGCCCACCTTCTCCATCCCCGACCAGCCGTTAACCCAGCCGATCAGCGCCGAGAACCAGACGTGGCCCAGCGTGCGAGTGACCTGGCGGCCCAACGCCGGGTCGACGTCGTCGGCCAGGGCGAGCGAGAGGATCCGGTCCATCGACGCCGACACGTCCTCCTGGCAGGCCGCGGCGCCCCGGTCCGGCGAGAGCAGAGCGGTCACCACTGCCTCGGAGAGCTTCGGTTCCCTCTCCATAGCCCTGGTGGCCCGCCGCAACACGTCGACCACGCGATCGGCGACGGTGTCGCCCCTCGGCGGACGTTGGCCGACCCGCCGTTCCAGGTCATGGGTCCACTCCACCATGGCTGCCGCCAGCAGGTGGTCCTTGGAGGAGAAGTACCGGTAGATCGTGCCCAGGGCCACGCCGGCGGTGGTGGCCACGTCGCGCATCTGCACGGCGTCGTAGCCGCCGCTCGCCGCCAGGTCGAGGGCGGCACGGATGACGCGCTCGCGACGGGCGACCTGGCTCGACGTGAGGCTGGCCGGGTCAGCGTCCATGGGAGTCGCCACCCTAGGAGTCGTCGCCGGCACGCAGCGGAACACCTTGACCTTCGCCGTGACATGGGTCGCACCCGACCGGGCGGGAACTGGCAAACTCCCAGCACCGAACCCCGAGGAGCGCACCATGGAACGACTGACGGGGCTCGACGCAGCCTTCCTCTACATCGAGAACCCGACCAACCACATGCACGTGGCCATGACCATGGTGCTCGACCCGTCCACCGTTCCGGGCGGCTACTCCTTCGAGGGCATCAAGGAGTTCATCGGGGGGCGGCTCCACCTGGTTCCGCCGTTCCGCCGTCGGCTGGTGGAGGTGCCGCTCAACCTGGCCCACCCGGTTTGGATCGAGGACCCCGACTTCGACCTCGACTTCCACATCCGCCGCATCGGCTGTCCCGCTCCCGGCGGGCGACGCGAGCTCGGCGAGATGGCCGGCCAGATCGCCAGCACGCCGCTCGACCGCAGCCGTCCGCTCTGGGAGCTGTGGGTGATCGAAGGGCTCAAGCAGGACCGCATCGGTGTGGTCACCAAGGTCCACCACGCGGCCATCGACGGTGCATCCGGCGCCGAGCTCATGGTGCACCTGTTCGACCTGGAGCCCGGACCGTCCGACCCGCGACCGCCGGTCGAGCACGAACCTGACCACATCCCCAACGATCTCGAGCTGCTCGGCCACGCCGCCGCCTCCCGCTTCCGCAAGACCGTCGCCCTGCCCAAGCTGATCGGGGAGACCGTGCAGGCCGTCAACCGGGTGGTGCAGGGCCGGCGCGACCCTGACACCCCGGTCGGCGCCGCACCGCTCGGCGCTCCCAACACCTCGTGGTGCGGGCCGCTCAGCTCGTTGCGCACGGTGGGGTTCGCTCGCGTGCCGCTCGACGACGTACGGGCGCTCAAGACCGCTTTCGGCTGCACCGTCAACGACGTGGTGCTCGGGCTGTGCGCCGGCACCTTGCGCAGCTACCTCCTCGACCGCAACGAGCTCCCCGACGAGCCACTGGTGGCCGTCTGCCCGGTCTCGGTCCGCCCCGACGGGGAGACCTCGGCCGGCAACAAGGTGTCGGCCATGTTCACCACGCTCGACACCAACCTCGCTGACCCCGCCGAGCGGATACGGGCCATCCAGGCCTGCACGGTCGGCGCCAAGCAGGAGCACCTGGCGGTGGGTGCCGACATGCTCCAGAACTGGGCCGAGTACGCGGCGCCCAACACCTTCAACCTGGCGTCGCGGCTCTACGCCAGCTGGGGCTTGGCCGGCAGTCACCGCCCGATCCACAACGTGATCATCTCCAACGTGCCCGGGCCGGCGTTCCCGCTCTACTACGCCGGTGCCGAGATGGTGGCGGCCTACCCCATGGGCCCGGTGATGGAGGGCGTCGGACTCAACATCACCGTGTTGAGCTACCGCGGCTCGGTGGACTTCGGTTTCATGGTCGACCGCGAGCTGGTGCCCGACGTGTGGAACATCGCCGACCGGGTCAAAGAATCGCTGGAGGAGCTCCAGGTGGCGGCAGGCATCACCCCCACCGCCTCGACGGGCGGTGACATCGACGAGCCCGGCGCCTCGAAGGGCGGCCGCACTGCCGCCCCCACGGCACGGAAGGTCACCGCCGCCAAGAAGGGCGCCCGCGCCCGCAGGGCCGCCAAGGCCCCCAGGACGACGAAGACCGCCAACGCCACCAAGACCGCCGCTCCCACCAGGGCCGTCGCGGTCACCAAGACGACCAAGGCGACCAAGGCCACGAGGTCCGCCGGGTCGGGGAGGAGACCGAAGGCGACGCCGGCCCGAACGGCGCCGGCGGCGACCGCAGCCAGGTCCTAAGCCGGACCCTGATCCGCACAGTGGCCGGCTCAGGTCACGACCGGCCCGCACGGAGGTCAAGGTCTCCGGTGCCGCATCGTCGCCGTGGCCGCCGGTGCGCCTCATGCACGGCGCCGCCCAGTGGGGAGCCCTGCGCTTCTTCTTCGAGGGCGGCACCGTGGTGTTCGTTCGCCGCTTCGATCCCGAGACCGTCTGGGCCACCGTCGAAGCCGAGGGGGTCAACACCATGATGATCACCGGTGACGCCATGGCCCGGCCCCTGATCGAGGTCCTCCAGGCCGACCCGGGGCGATGGGACCTCTCGTCGCTGGTCGTGACGTCGTCGAGCGCGTTGGTGTTCTCGCCGTCGCTCAAGGACGCGCTGCTCGACCTGTTGCCCGACATCGTGGTGATCGATGCCATCGGGTCGTCGGAGAGCGGCATGAACGGCATGGTCGTGCAGACCAAGGGTCAGACGGCCAACCACGGGGGTGGCGGTCCAACCGTCCGCGCCGGCCGCGATGCCGTGGTTACGTGGTGGCCGGCGACTTCGCCCTCCACGAGGCGGACGGCTCCATCACCTTGTTGGGTCGTGGTTCGGTCTGCATCAACTCGGGTGGCGAGAAGATCCACCCCGAAGAGGTCGAGAACGTCCTCAAGTCCCACCCCGGCGTCTACGACGTGCTGGTCGTAGGCGTCGGCGACGACCGCTGGGGCCAAGCCGTCTGCGCGGTCGTGCAAGCTCGTCCCGGCACCGAGCCACCCACCCTCGCCGAGCTCGACGCCCACTCCCGCACCCAGCTGGCGGCCTACAAGACCCTCCGCCGTCTCGTGCTGGTCGGCGAGATCATGCGCTCGCCCAGCGGCAAGCCCGATTACCCCTGGGCCGCCCGGGTCGCCGAGGGGGCGGGTCGATCGGCGCCCCCATGACGCTGCCGCTCGAGGGTGCTCAGCGGTGCTCGGCAGGGGTAGTGGACCGCGGCCCTCGACTCGACCCACGGAGACCACCACCATGCCGACCCGCAACGCCGACGCCACCTGGAACGGTGCCCTCCGAGACGGCACCGGATCGTTCAAGACCGAGAGCGGGGCCGTCGAAGGTTCCTACTCGTTCTCGCCCGGTTCGAGGACGGCAGCGGCACCAACCCCGAAAAGCTGATCGCGTCCGCCCATGCCGCCTGCTACTCCATGGCCCTGGCCAACGAGCTGGGCAAGGCCGGTCACGTTCCCGATTCGGTGGCCACCAAGGCCATGGTCCACCTGGAGAAAGATGGAGAGGGGTTCTCGATCCCGAAGATCGACCTAGTCACCGAGGCCACCGTCTCGGGCCTCGACGATGCGGAGTTCCAGGAGATCGCCGCCGCCACCAGCAAGGCATGCCCCGTCTCCAAGGTCCTGTCCGGAGCCGAGATCACCCTCGACGCCACCCTCGCCTGACGTCGGTCCCCACACCGCGACCCGGTACCACCGTGCCCGCCTTACCGAGCGGTGAACGATCGGCTCTCCCGGGCTCCGCCCGTCCGCCTACGGGTACGGTCCCGCCCACGTTCGTGCGCTCCCTCGAAGGACCGACGCCATGACCACCACCGCCCCACTGACCGTCGATGTCATCGTCGACCGGCTCCGTTCCACCCGCCGCCTCACCGAGTCCCTGGCCGCCGAACTGGCCCCTGAGGACCAGATGGTGCAGTCGATGGCCGACGTCAGCCCGACCAAGTGGCACCGCGCCCACACCACCTGGTTCTTCGAGACGTTCGTGCTCGGCCCGCACCTGACCGCATACGAGCCGGTCCACCCGGTCTACGACTACCTGTTCAACTCCTACTACGAGCAGGTCGGCGAGCGGCACCCCCGCGCCGAACGGGGCTTGATCTCGCGGCCCACCTGCGACGAGGTAGCCGAGTACCGGGCTGCGGTGGACCGGTCCCTCGACGAGCTGATCGACGGTGCCGACGCCGAACTCCTGGCCCACATCTCGCCGCTCCTGGAGCTGGGCACCCACCACGAGCAGCAGCACCAGGAACTGTTGCTCATGGACATCAAGCACGTGTTCTCCTGCAACCCGCTGCGTCCCGTCTACCGCTTGGGCACGGCGGCCATCTCCGGACCGGCCGTCGACCCGGTGCGCTGGGTCGACGTGGGGCCCGACCCGATCGTTTCGGTCGGCGCTGACGGCGGCTTCGCATTCGACAGCGAGGGCCCCCGTCACCGGGCTCTGGTGGAACCGTTCCAGATGGCCGATCGGCTGGTGACCGAACGCGAGTGGCTGGCCTTCGTCGACGACGGCGGGTACCGGCGCGCCGAACTGTGGCTCTCGGAGGGGTGGGCCACGGTGCAGGACCTCGGGTGGGACGCGCCGCTCTACTGGGACCGCCAGGACGGCGAGTGGTCGATCTTCACCCTGGGCGGCAGCCGTCCGGTGCTCGATGCCACGCCGGTGGTCCACGTGAGCTTCTTCGAGGCCGACGCCTACGCCCGCTGGGCCGGCCAGCGCCTGGCCACTGAGGAGGAGTGGGAGGTGGCGGCCACCACCGTCGCAGCTGACGAGGCGCCCAACGATCTCAGCACCGGCGCCCTCCACCCCCGCCCGGTGTCCCGCGCATCCGCCGCATCCGGGGTCCGTCAACTCCTCGGCGACGGCTGGGAGTGGACGGCGAGCGCCTACCGGCCCTACCCCGGCTTCGCGCCGGTCGACGGGGCCATCGGTGAGTACAACGGCAAGTTCATGTCCAGCCAGATGGTGCTGCGCGGCGGTGCCCCGGTGACGCCGGCCGGCCACACCCGGGTGACGTACCGCAACTTCTTCACACCCGGCGCCCGCTGGGCCTTCAGCACCGTCCGCCTGGCTCGCGACCACGCGCCGTCCGATGGGAAAGCGGCGAGGCCTAGTGCCCGTCACGTGGCCACGCCGACCGAGGTCCCGGGCGCCACCGCGTCGACCGTGATCCTCGACCCCGCCGTCACCGCCGGGCCGACCGAGGCTGCGGCACCCACCGTCGACGTCCACCTCGGCCCCGATGACCTGACCGCCGCCCTGCGCGCCGATGTGGCCGCCGGGTTGCGAGCTCCGCAGGCCACCCTGCCACCGAAGTGGTTCTACGACGACCACGGCAGCGAGCTGTTCGACCAGATCACCCGGCTCGACGCCTACTACCCCACCCGCTGCGAGCGGGAGATCCTGACCCGGGAGGCCGGCGCCATCGTCTCGGCCTCGGACGCCGACACCCTGGTGGAGCTGGGCTCGGGCACCTCTGACAAGACGCGCCTCCTACTCGATGCGTTCACCGCGACCGGTCAGCTCCGACGCTTCGTGCCCTTCGACGTGTCCGAGGGGATCCTGCGCTGGTCGGCCGACGCCATCGCCGAGGCGTACCCCGGCGTGCGCGTCCATGGCGTGGTGGGAGACTTCGACCGCCACCTGGGCGAGCTGCCCCGTGGCGGTCGACGCATGGTGGCCTTCCTCGGCGGCACCATCGGCAACTACCAGACCACGGCTCGGGCCCGCCTGCTCGCCGAGCTGTCCGACGCCCTCGGGCCCGGCGACTCGCTCTTGCTGGGCACCGACCTGGTCAAGGACCCGGCTCGCCTGGTGACGGCCTACGACGATCCCGAAGGGATCACGGCTGCGTTCAACCGCAACGTGTTGCGGGTGTTGGCCCGTGAGCTCGGGGCCGAGGTCGATCCCGACGGCTGGGACCACGAAGCCCGTTGGAACGCCGAAGAGGAGTGGATCGAGATGCACCTCCGGGCCCGGGGCCGGCAACGCATCGTCGTCCCGTCCCTGGGGATCGACCGCACCTTCGCTGACGGCGAGACCATCCACACCGAGGTCAGCGCCAAGTTCCGACGTCCCAAGGTGCAAGGCGAGCTCGCCGCCGCCGGCCTAGAGCTCAAGAACTGGTGGACCGACACCAACGCCGACTTCGCCCTAAGCCTGAGCATCAAACCCTGACCGAAGCCCGCGTCGGGCTCGGGCTACCGGGGGCTTGGGGGGGTCTCGAGCGAAGCGGACCCGGGGGTGTTGGGGGGTTCCGAGCGAAGCGAGCGCGGGGGTGTGGGGGGCAGAGCTTGCGGAGCCCCCCACCCTGCGCGGCCGGCTCCGCCGGACTCGCAGCGAAGACGGCGCGGCGTTAGCCGCTCCCCTGCGTCGCTCCGAGGAACGGAGTGAGCGCCAGCGAACGAGTGATGAGGATCAGCTTCCGCTGAACCGGGCGGGGCGCTTCTCCTTGAAGGCGGTGGGGCCTTCTTTGGCGTCGTTGGTGGCGAAGACGGGCCAGCCGATGGTGAGCTCGTGGGCCAGGCCGTCCGCCTCGGTCATGGCCGCGGTCTCGCGAATCGACTTGAGCACTGCGGCGACGGCGATCGGGCCGTTGGAGGCGATCTGGTCAGCTAGCTCACGCGCTTTGACAAGTGCTTCGCCGTCGGGCACCACGTGGCCGATCAGGCCCATGGCCTTGGCTTCGACCGCCGAGATGAGCCGGCCGGTGAGCAACAGGTCGGCGGCATTGGTGAAGGCGATCTGGCGTTGGAGGCGCACGGTGGACCCGCCCAGGGGGAACAGGCCCCGGCGGACCTCGGCGATGCCGAACTGGGCCGATTCGCCGGCCACCCGGATCTCGGTGGCCTGCAGGATCTCGGTGCCGCCCGCCACCGAGTAGCCCTCCACTGCGGCGATGATCGGCTTCGACGGACGGAAGTGGCGCAGGAGCGCCTTCCAGTGCAGGTCGGGGTCGTCGGCCATGCGGGCCTGGTCGTCGGGGTCGATGCCACCCGCCAGGGCCTTGAGGTCCATGCCCGAGCAGAAGTCGCCGCCGGCCCCGGTCAGGATGCCCACCCGCAGCTCGGGATCGGTGTCGAGCAGCTTCCAGGCGTCGGCCGCGGCCACCAGCATCCGTGGGCTGAAGGCGTTCTTGGCCTCGGGCCGGTTGAGGGTGACGGTCAGGATGTGGCCGTCACGCTCGACGATCAAGTGCTCTGCGTCGGACATCGCCCGAGACTAGAACACGTTCTCGTTCCACCACGGGCCAGCCACGTCGAACTTCCGGCGCCAGGGCCGTGAAGACACGACGCTCGCACCGCAGGTTCACGAGCGCTCCGCCAGTCTCCTCGAACTTGCGGTCCCAGAGCCCCGAAAACCCGCCTCTCACGCCGGAAGTTCGTTGGGGGGGGTCTTCAGGGGCGGGCGGGGGACTTCTCGTTGACTTGGACCACGGCGGGGCCGTCGGTGGTGGCGTCGCGGACGGCGTCTTCGATGCGCGACAGGGAGTCGACCAGGCGGTCGGTCTGGGCCTGCTGCTCGACCACCAGCCGGGCCAGCCAGAACCTCAGCAGCCGGGCCAGCGAGAAGCGGATGAACAAGCCCACGCCAACCATGATGAGCGCCAGCCCGAACAGGCCGCCGGAGATCAACATCGGCATCTGGTCGGCGACGTACTTGGTGCCGGCGGCCTGCACCACGCAGCCAGGATGAGCAGAACGCCTACGACCGGCAGGGCGAAGGCCACCTTGAGCAGCCGGCTCTCGGAGTCGGCCGACGGCTCGGGGACGTGGACGTCCGCCACCTCATCGCTGAGGCGGTCGGCGGCGGTGTTCGACTGGGAATCGGTCATGACGAGGCTCCGAGGTAGGCGGCCGACAGTTCGGCTTCGAGGTCGGCGGGGACGCCGGCGGCGATCACGTCGCCGTGTTGCATGATCACGGCTCGGTCGGCGACGCCGAGCACGGTGCGGGCGAACTGCTCCACGACGAGGATCGACACGCCCTCGCGAGCGATGCCGGCCACCAGCTCGTAGAGCTCGGCCACGATCAGCGGGGCCAGGCCCATGGAGAGCTCGTCGATGATGAGCAGGGCCGGGTCGGTGGCCAGGCCACGGGCCATGGCCAGCATCTGCTGCTCGCCGCCCGACAACGTGCCGGCCACCTGGCCGAGACGCTCGCCGAGACGGGGGAAGCGGTCGACGGCGCGTTCGAGCACCACGTCGCGGTCGACGCCCCGGTAGGTGGCCATGCGGAGGTTCTCGCGCACGGTGAGGTTGCGGAACACGCCCCGGCCCTCGGGGATGGTGCACACCCCGGCCTTGGCCAGCGCCTCGGGACGGGCCCCGTTGACGTGGCGGCCGGCCACGTGGACGCAGCCGGCCGACGCCGGGTGTTGGCCGGTGGCTACGCCCAGCGCGGTGGACTTGCCGGCGCCGTTGGGACCGAGGAGCGCCACCACCTCGCCGCGCGGCACCACCAGGTCGACGCCGTGTAGGACCTCGATGCGCCCGTAGGACGCCCGGACCCCACGCAGCTCCAGCAACGGCACCGGGCCCCCGGGCTCGTCGGCGCGGCCCGGTCCGGCACTGAACCCTGAAGAGGCCGAGGTCGCTGGGTTCGTCGACGTCGCCGAGTCCGCAAGCGCCGTCGAGTCCGCTGGCGCCGTCGATTGCGATGCAGGCGTCGTCATGGGTTGGCCCCCACGTCGGGTCCCTGGCCGAGGTAGGCCTCGACGACGGCCTCGTCGGACTGGATCTCCGACGGGCCACCCTGAGCCAGCACCCGACCGAAGTTGAGCACCGTGATGTGGTGGCACAACCGCATCACCAGGGGCACGTCGTGTTCCACCAGGAGGATGGCCAGGCCGTCGTTGGTGAGGTCGAGCAGGATCCGGGCGAAGCGGTCGGTTTCCTCCTCGTCGAGCCCCGAAGCCGGTTCGTCGAGCAGCAGCACCCGCGGCCGGCACGCCAACGCCCGAGCCAGCTCGACCAACCGGGCGTTGCCGGTGGAGAGCGCATCGGCCCGCTGGGTGGCGAGCTCGCCGATCCCGACCCGATCGAGCAGCGCGTCGGCCACCGCACGAGGCTCGGTCCCGTCGGTCTTGTTGAGCTCGGCCGCGGTGAGCACGTTGTCGCGCACCGAGAGCGAACCGAAGAGCTCCAGGCGCTGGAACGTGCGGGCGATGCCGAGCCGGGCCCGCTTGTGCGCCGACTTCTTGGTGATGTCGTCGCCGCCCAGCACCACCCGGCCGTGCGTCGGCGGTTGCAAGCCGGTGATGACGTTGAACGTGGTGGTCTTGCCGGCGCCGTTCGGCCCGATGAGGCCGGTGATGGCTCCCTCCTCGACGGCGATGCTCACCTCGTCGACCGCCATGTGGCCGCCGAAGCGCACCGAGACCTCACGGGCTTCGAGTATCGGCACGGCACCTCCCCCAGTCGAGGCCCAGTTCGGCGTCGATCGCATCGACATCGGCACGGCGCGCCGTTCCTCCGACGCTGATGCGTTCGGGCACGTTGACCGCCGGAGGTGGGAGGAGCATGGCCATGGCACCTCCGCCGGCCGAGGCGGCCTGGGACCCGGCGTCACGCTTGCGATCAAGAGCGGCCCGGACGCCGGTGGCGGTCTGGGCGATGGCCCCGTCGGGGTTCGACGCCAGGCTGACCCCAGCAATCCCAGGAAGGATCGTCATCAGCTTGTTGAGGACCGGATAGGCCACGCCCACCAGCGGGAACACCGCCAGCAGCAGCCCGCCGAGCAGCGCGCCGGCCACCGCCGCGATGCCGCCCACCACGGTGAGCAGCACCAGCGGCAACCCGGGCAACGAACCCTGCAGCAGGGCGAACTGCTCGAGGCCGGCCTTGCCCCGCCACCCGCCGAGCAGCGCGCCCCCGAGGCCGGCGATGGCCGCCGACAGGGCGAACACCTGCAACTTGAGGGCAGTGAGGTCGAGCCCCAGCGTGGCGCAAGCAGCGGGGCTGTCCTTCATGGCCTGGAGGCGTCGACCCGTGGGACCCCGCCGCAGGGCGGTGACCATGATCGCCAACAACGCGAACACGACCGCCATCAGGACCAGGTTGGCCCGGTCGCCGCCGGCCCGGAACCCGCCGATCCCGAGCCGCTCGAACGAGGCGTTGGAGTCGGCGAAGCCGTCGACCTGGGTGAACACGGCCTTCTCGCAGAACAAGGCAAAGGCGAAGGTGGCCAGAGCCAGGTAGAGGCCCTTGAGACGCAGGGCGGGCAGGGCCACCAGGGCACCGACCAACCCGCAGATCACCACCACGGCCACCAGGGCCAGCGGGTTGCCGTCGCTGCCCCACTCGTACATGACCACCGCACCGACGCCGGCAAAAGCCAACGGGGCTAGCGAGATCTGACCGGCGTAGCCGGTGAGGGGGATGAGGGACAGGGCGACGATTCCGAGGGCCAGGCCGTAGCCCACCGAATCAAGGGTGGCCTCGGCACCGATGTTCGGCATGACGGTGGCCAGGAAGCGGGTGATCTCGGGCATGGCCAGCGCCGCGAGCAACAACACCGCCGATGCGCCGAGCACCCGGTTCCAACCGGGGTTCGGCACTCGGCTGCGGTCCTTGCGCTGGCCGAACACCGACGCCTTGTCCTGGGGGACGAGCACCAGCACGGCGAAGAGCATGAGGGCCGGCACGGTGTCGGTGGTGATCCACGACGGCAGGTCGTCGTCGTAGCGGCTGGCGGCCTCCCGGGCCACGCCCAAGATGAGTGCGCCCAGTGCGGTGAGCGGCAGGCTCCGGAGCCGACCGACCATGGCCGCCGCGTAGGCGTTGATCACCAGCAGGGTGAGTTGCGCCTGGTCGAGCTGGAGGATCGGGGCGATCAAGATGCCGGCCAACCCGGCGAGCGAGGAGCCCAGCGCCCACGCCAAGCCCGACACCCGGTCCGGGGAGGCACCGTTGAGCGCGGCGAGGTCCCGGCTGTCGACCACTGCTCGCATGGCCACGCCGATGCGCGTCTGGTAGAGCAGGATGCGCAGGCCCACGGCCACCGCGATGGCGGTGGCGAAGATCACCAGCTGGTGGTACTCGATCACCACGCCGGCGATCTCCACCGTGGAGCCCAGGAAGAACCGGGGCAGCGAGCGCGACTCGTCGGGAGACCAGATGATGGTGGCCGCCTGGATCAGCGCCACCAGGAGGCCGATCGGCACCACGATGCGAGTGATCGGCGTGGCGTCGTGAAGGCGTCTCATCAGCACCCGGTCGATCACCAGCCCCATCCCCGGAGCCACCACCAACAAGGTGAGGACGAGGGCCAACGGGACGGGCAGTCCCCACGCGTCGGGCGAGCTCAGCTGCCAGTAGACGAACGCCGAGAACATGGCCACCGCGCCGTGGGCGAAGTTGAAGATGCCCGAGGTGGTGTAGGTGACCACCAGCCCACTGGCCGCCACTGCGTAGAGCGATGCGCTGACCAGGCCCAGCACGAGCAGGCTCAAGAGGTCGTTCACGGGAGCACCACCGGGAGGCGGGCCGGGCGGGGCATCAGCCGGCCTTCTTGGCGCCGCCGCCGTAGTCGTCCTCGAGGTCGAAGGCGTAGCTCTCGTCGCAGTCGAACTCGGTGGCCTCCTCCGGGTACGAGCGGGTGAACTCGCCGCCCTCCACCACGTCGTAGGCGAAGCAGTCGGTGACCTTGTTCTCGCCGGGGTTGGCCGGCAGGTGGAGGCCGCCACCGTCCCACTCGGTGATCTTCTTCAGCTCGGCCAGGACCGATTCACGGGTGAGGTCGGGGCCGGCGGCCTTGGCCGCGGTGGCGAAGAGCAGCCCGGCGGAGAACGACTGCACCCCCAGCGACCCGGGCGGGGGCTTGTCGCCCTCGACGGCGCCGTAGGCGGCCAGGTAGGCCTCGAGGGCCGGGCTGTCGCCCTCCTCCTCGAACGGCACCGTGTTGAGCTGAACGATGGCACCCTCCGAGCCCGGCTCTTCGAGTAGGTCAGGGTCGTAGTACTGCTGGCCGAGGTCGATCACCTCGGGCTCGAAGCCCTGGGTCTTCATGTCGCGAAGCAGCTTCACCGTTTCTTGCGTGGCCGACACCATGGTGACGTACTCGACACCGGCGTCGGCCATGGCCTTGACCTCCGAGGTGTAGGACTCCTGGATGACGACGGTTCGCTTGTCGACGATGAACTCGAAGCCTTCGGACTCGTAGGCCTTGATGATCCGCTCGGCTTGGACGTCGGCGGCCTCGATGCCGCTGTGGATGATGGCGGCCTTCTTGACGGCGTCGGGGTACTCAGCCGCCACGTAGCGAGCCGGGCCCACGTTGAAGAGGTTGGTGGGGTTGGGGATGGGCGCCACCAGGTTGTCGCTCAGGCCCTTGAGCGCGGTGACGGTGTAGGCCGGTACCTCGATCAGGTCGCAGTCGAGCATGGCCTGGGCGCCGGAGTTGTCGGTCACCGAGCCAGAACCGACGATGGCGAAGACGCCCGCGTTGCAGGCTTCTCTGGTGGCCTCGAGGTGGTTGAACAGCTTGGAGTCGATGGTGGTGAGCTCGAGCATGCGCCCGTTGATCCCGCCGAAGGAGTTGCAGAAGTCCACAAAGGCCTTCATCGACTCCTCGATGCTGATGGTGGGCACCTTGACCACGCCGGCGCGGTCGGAGATGACGGCGATCTTGAGGGTGTCGGCGCTGACGCCCGGCACCTCGCCGGCTGGTGCGGCTGCCGTCGTCGCCGTGGTGGCTGCGGTGGTGGACGCGCCACCACCGGTGGTCTCAGCTGCAGCCTCGGCCTCGCCGCAGGGAACGGGCAGGGTCCCCACCTTGGGCCCTGCGTCCTCGGTGGTGCCGTCGCCCTGAGAGATGCCCGGACCCTGGGTGGCGTCGCCTGCAGGCGTGCCGCTGCCGCCGCCGGTACCCCCTCCGGTGGCCAGCTCGTCCTCGCTGAGCCGACTCCCACACGCCGACGCCAGCAAGGCCAGCACGCAGCAGAACACGATCACCCGAGACTTCACAAGCTCGTCCCCCTTTGTTCGCCGGCGGATGGTAGCGCGATCACCTGCGCGTTTCTGACGGGGCGTCAGATCACAGGGTCCGGCGGCCTCAACCGGCAGCGAGGAGGGCGCCCAGCCGGCGGAGGTGGGTGGTCCCGCCGCCCAGGGCCGCCTCGACGTGCTTGGCCCACCGGAAGGTACGGTGCACCGGGTAGTCGGCGTCGACGCCGATGCCGCCGTGGAGGTGCTGGGCGGCGTGCACCACCCGGTGCGCGCCCTCCGCAGCCCAGAACTTGGCGATGGCCAGCTCCTCGCTGGCGGGCAGGCCCTCCGCCAACCGCCACGCCGCCTGGTAGGCGGTGAGGCGCACGGCTTCGGTGTCGATGTAGGCGTCGGCGGCACGTTGGGCGACGGCCTGGAAGGTGGCGATGGGCACGCCGAACTGCTGACGCTCGGTGACGTAGGCGGCGGTGATCCGCAACGCGGCCTCGCACACCCCGGCCTGGACGGCACAGTAGGCAGCGATGGCCCGATCGGTGCTCCAAGCCACCACCTCGGCTCCCCCGTCGACTGCGCCCACCACGTCGGCAGCACCCACCCGGACGCCGCCGAAGGTGAAGGTGGTGAGCGGTTCGAGGTTCGACGAGCGGCTCACCGCTCCGTGGACGCCAGGAAGCGAGAGGTCGACCAGGAACACCGTCGAGGTGGCGTCGCCGGTGCGAGCCGGGACCAGGGCGTGGCTGGCCAGCTCCCCGGCCGGTACCAACTCCTTGGTGCCGGTGATCTCCCAGCCGTCGCCGTCGGAGCCTGCGGTGGTTTGGGGGACGGCGGGGGGCAGGCCGTCGAACCCTTCGGAGAGGGCCGCGGTGAGGATGACGTCGCCGGCCACCACGCCGGGGAGCAGCCGGGCCTGCTGGTCGGCGGTACCGAACTCCACCAGGGGCATGGCACCGAGCACCAGGGTTGCCAGCAGGGGGAGGGGGGCCACGTTGCGGCCCACCTGCTCCAAAAGCAGGGCCAGCTCGAAGAAGCCGTAGCCGCCACCGCCGTGGGCCTCGGGGAGGCAGATGCCCAACAGGTCGGCCTTGGCCAGCTCGCGCCACGTGTCGGCGTCGTGATAGCCCGCCTCGTCGCGCTGTTCGATCTCCTTGATGCGCTCGGCAGGGAGGCGTTCGCTGAGGATGCGGGCGGTCAGGTCGCGCAGGGCGCTCTGCTCGTCGGTGAGGGCGAAGTCCATGGTCTGCCCCTACATCCTGGGCGTGCGGGGCATCTGGAGGCCGAACATGGCGATGAGGTCGCGTTGCACCTCGTTGACGCCGCCGCCGAAGGTGAGGATCAACGTGCCCTGCGCGCCCCGGTTCAAGCGCGAGGCCAACGCGGCACCGGGGCCCGAGGCCAGGTTGGCGGCCTGGCCGACCACCTCCGAGAGGAGCCGGTAGGCGTCGGTGAAGAACTCGGTGCCGAACACCTTGATGGAGCTGGCATCGGCCGGGTTCACCGTCTCGCCGGCTGCCTCCAGCGATGCCACCTTCCAGTTCAACAAGGTGAGGTACTCCATCCCGGACCGCACCCGGGCCAGGTTGACCTGCACCCACTCCTGGTCGATCACCCGGCCGCCATCGGGGTGGGTGGTGGTGCGGGTGAAGTCGAGCACGTCCTCGTAGTTGCGCTCCATCATCCCCGGCGGGGCCAGGCCCACCCGCTCGTAGTTGAGCTGGTTGACGATGAGGTTCCAGCCACCGTTGAGCTCACCGATGATCGCGCTGTCGGGAACTCGCACGTCGTCGTAGAACGTGTTGAAGGTGCTGGCATTGACCATGGTGTCGATCTTGGTGAAGGAGTAGCCCGGGTCGGTGGTGGGCACTGCGAAGATGGTGATGCCCCGGTGCTTGGGGACATCGGGGTCGGTGCGCACCGCCAGCCACACGTAGTCGGCGTAGCTGGCCAGCGACGTGTAGGTCTTCTGGCCGTTGATCACCCACTCGTCGCCGTCCTTCACGGCCCTGGTGGTGAGCGAGGCCAGGTCGGTGCCCGAGCCCGGTTCGGTGTAACCGATCGAGAAGTGCAGTTCGCCGGCCAGGATCTTGGGGAGGAAGTAGTCCTTCTGGTCCTGGCGGCCGAACTGCATGATCGTCTGGCCGACGGTGTTGATCGACAGGAACGGCGTCGGTGCGCCGGCCCGCCAGGACTCGTTCATGAAGATGAACTGCTCCACCGGCCCCAAGCCGCGACCGCCGTAGGCGGTGGGCCACCCGGCGCCCAGCCACCGATCGCGGCCCATCTGGCGCACGGCCTCGAGGGACTCGGGGCTGCCCGTCTCTCCGGCGGTGGCCGCCGCGATCACCTCGGGCGTCATCAGGTCGGCGAAGTACGCCCGCAGTTCCTTGCGGAGAGCCTCCTGCTCGGGCGTGTACGCGATCTGCACGACGGCTCCTGACGGTCGGCGAACGAGAACCCGTTCTACCAGGGTCAGACCCCGGCGACCCGGCGACAGGAACGCACGAGCGCCGAGCCGAAGCTCCGCTTCGAGCACCAGGTGTGGCCCTCGTCGTGGTGGGTGACCGTGGCGTGGGGGATGGCAAGGTGCAAGCGCAGCTGCTCGTGGGCGGGGATGGCCTTGTCGTCGTCGGTGATCATCAGTGCTGCGGGCACGTCAACAGCGTGGAGCCACTGGCGGCTGTCGAAGCTGGTGGTGGCGGCCAGGGCCTCGGCCACCATGCGGGGGTCGTGGCGACGCATCTCGGCCGAGGCCCAGCGACGCAGGCTGTCGGGGCGGGTCCTTGAACCTTGTGGCATCCGGCTCTGGATCGAGGCCAGCGGCAGCCGAGCGACCAGCTGACCGAAGCGGGTGGTGCCGGCCAGCGCCGAGACCGCGGTCACGAACGCCAGGCGCTCGCGAACCCCAGGCACGAAACGGTTGCTGGTAGCGCAGAAGACGAGGCCGGCCACCTTCTCGGGGTGGCGGTGCCAGAGGAGCTGAGCGATCGGACCGCCCATGGAGTAACCCACGGCAATCGCCCGGTCGATGCCGAGCTCGTTCAGCAGCGCGGCACAGTCGTCGGCGCAGTCGGCCAACCGGAACCGCCGCCAGGCTCGGATGCCCCGGCCGTGGCCGCGGTGGTCGATCGCCACCACCCGGAAGTGGCGGGCCAGGGGCTCGAAGGCCTGGAACCAGTTGAGCCCGCCGCTGGCCACCAGCCCATGGAGCAGGAGCACGGTGGGCGCTCCTGGGGGGCCGTCCACCTCACGCACGAACGTGGTGCCACGGCCCGGCAGCTCGATGCGGCGCCCCAGTGGGATCGGCGGCCCGCCGACGGCCTCGGACTCGGTCTCGGGGATCGCTACGCTCACGCCGCCAGGATATGACGACCCGTCAGATCTCAGAGGAATCGCCGGTGGCCGACCACGAGACCAGAGCCGACATCGACCTCATCAGTGGGGCGTTCTGGGGCCGCAACCCCCACGAGGCATTCACCTGGATGCGGGCCAACGCCCCCGTCTACTGGGACGGCCACGCCTGGGGGATCACCCGCTACGCCGATCTCCGCGCCATCGCCAAAGATCCGGCCACGTTCTCCAACGCCGGGGGCATCCGGCCCGGTTCAGGGCCCATACCCATGATGATCGACATGGACGACCCCGACCACCTCCGACGCCGCAAGCTGGTCAACAGGGGCTACACCCCCCGCCGCATCCGAGATCGGGAGGACGAGCTGCGCCGGGTCTGCGACGACATCATCGACAAGGTGGCCGAGCAGGGCCAGTGCGATTTCGTGTGGGACATCGCCGCGCCCCTCCCGCTCATCATGATCGGCAACGACCTCGGCGTGGCTCCCGAGGATCGGGACCAGCTGCTCACTTGGAGCGATGCCATGCTCAGCGCCCTCACCGGCGACGACGCAGCCATGGGCCCCGCCGCCGATGCCTTCGTGGGCTACACCGCCTACGCGACCGACGTGATCGCCGACCGCACGACCGACCCCGGTGACGACCTGATGAGCGTGCTGTGCCACGCCGAGGTCGATGGCGACCGCCTCGACCACGACTCGATCGTCCACGAGTCGCTCCTCATCCTCATCGGCGGCGACGAGACCACCCGCCACGTCATCTCCGGCGGGGCCTGGCAGCTCCTGAGCGACCGGGTGCAGTGGGATGCGCTGCGCGCCGACCCCGGCCTGTTGTCGACGGGAGTCGAGGAGATGCTGCGGTGGGTGTCGCCGATCAAGAACATGGACCGCACGGCGACGCGCGACGTCGTGGTGGGCGAGCAACAGATCCACGAGGGCGACGACGTGTTGTTGTTGTACCCGTCGGCCAACCGCGACGAGGACGTGTTCGATGACCCGTTCCGCTTCGACATCGAGCGCACGCCCAACGACCACGTGGCCTTCGGGTTCGGCACCCACTTCTGCCTGGGCAACAGCCTGGCCCGCCTCGAGCTGCGGGTGATGTTCGAGCAGCTCCTGGCCCGGCTCCCAGACATCGAGCTGGTCTCGCCCGACGAGCCCACCTACCGGGCCGCCAACTTCGTGTCCGGCTACGAGTCCATGCCCGTCACGTTCACGCCGACCGCCAAGGTCGGGTCGCGCTGATGACCGCGGCGCCGGATCCGGTGCTCATCACCGACCACGGGCCGGTGCGGGTGGTCACCATCAACCGGCCCGAGGTGCGCAACGCGGTCGACCGGCCCACCGCGGAGGCGCTGGAGTCGGCGTTCGCCGCCTTCGACGCCGATGCCGGCTCGTCGGTTGCCGTGCTCACCGGTGCCGGCGACACGTTCTGCGCCGGCGCCGACCTCAAGGCCATCGGTGACGGACGGGCCAGTCGGGTCACCGAGGGTGGGCCGGGTCCCATGGGCCCCACCCGCATGGTGCTCGCCAAGCCGGTGATCGCCGCCGTCGAGGGCCATGCGGTGGCCGGCGGCCTCGAGCTGGCGGCGTGGTGCGACCTCCGGGTGGCCGCGCGCGATGCCACATTCGGCGTCTACTGCCGGCGCTGGGGCGTGCCCCTGGTCGACGGCGGGACCATCCGCCTCCCCCGCCTCATCGGCCACAGCCATGCCCTCGATCTCATCCTCACCGGTCGGGGGGTGTCGGGCGACCAAGCCTTGGCCATGGGCCTGGCCAACCGTCTGGTGGAGCCGGGGACGGCGCTCGACGCAGCTATCGAGCTGGCCTCGCAGGTCGCCGCCTTCCCCCAGCTCTGCCTGCGCAGCGACCGGCTCTCCTCCTACGACCAGTGGTCGCTCGACATGCCAGACGCCCTCGTGGCCGAGTACCACCACGGCATCGCAACCATCCACAGCGGCGAGACCCAGGCCGGCGCCGCCCGCTTCGCCGCCGGCGAAGGACGCCACGGCACGTTCTGACCTGATCAGCTCCCGGTCAAGGCCGAGGTGCGTCGCGCCATCGCCAAGGAGGCCGGCGAGACGGTGACCGTCCGCCTGGACGAACGCCTCGACACCTGAGCGAGGCGGCCCGGCGGGCACCCGAGCTCTGCTGGCCGGGGCAACGCCGGTCAGGCGAGGACGCTGGTGAGGGTTTTACCGAGGAGCGCGACACGACCCTCGACGTGGCCGTTGGCCGGTGCGCTGACGGTGAAGCCGTCGACCCCGGAGGCCAGGTAGGTCGAGAAGACCTCCCCGATCTCGTCGGGATCGCCGTGGGGCACGATGGCCCGCATGGCGGCGGCGTCCTCCTCGGACATCGACGAGACGTCCATGCCGCGGGACGCGAACAGCGCGTCGAGATCGGTCACCGCCTCGTCGTGGGTGGGCGCGACGCAAGCTAGGCCCTGGTAGGAGACGGTGATCTCCGAGCGGTCACGGCCCAGGCGGTCGCAGTGGCCGGCCAGCGCCTCCAGCTTGCGGGGGATCTCGTCGGCGCCGCAGATGAGGTTGGACTCATCCGCGTACTGGGCCACCAGGCGCAGCGTCTTCTTCTCGCCGCCGCCACCGATCATGATCGGGATCGGTCCCAACGGAGCGGGGGAGTTGATGGCCTCGGCCACCTGGTACCAGGTGCCGTCGAGCGTGGGCTTTTCGCCGGCGAACATGCCCTTGATGATCTGAAGCGCCTCTTCGAGCTTCTCGAAGCGTTGGGTGAACGTGCCGAACTCGAAGCCCAACGCGTCGTGCTCCAGCTCGAACCATCCAGCGCCGATCCCGAGCTGGGCCCGGCCGGCGGAGACGATGTCGAGCGTGGTGAGGGTCTTGGCTAGCAGCGTCGGGCTCCGGTAGGTGTTGCCGGTCACCAGCGCAGACAGGCGCACCGTCGACGTGTGCTGGGCCAGCGCCGCGAGCACCGTGTAGCACTCCAACATCTCGAGCTCGGGCGGGCCCAGCATCGGGAGTTGGTAGAAGTGGTCCATCACCATGACCGTGTCGAACCCGCTGGCGTCGGCCTCGACCGCCTGGCGGACGACGGTGCCGAACAGGTCGGCTGGTTCGGTGTCGGGATGGGTGAAGTTGGGGATCTGGTAGCCGAGTCGGGTCACGCCCGTCACCATACGGGCCTTCGTTCCCGGCTCGTGCCCTGACCGCCGTGGCACTACCTCAGGTGTTGGTGACGTGCTGCTCGGCGGTGGCCTTGGCCCAGCGGTAGTCGGCCTTGCCGGCGGGGCTGCGCTGCACTGCGTCCACCAGCACCAGGTGCTTGGGCAGCTTGTAGCCGGCCAGGTGGGCGCGCAGGTGGTCGCGCAGCTCGTCGAGGGTGGGGGGCGAGGCGGGGTCGACCGGTGCCACGACTGCGGTGACCGCATTCCCCCAGCGCTTGTCGGGCGTGCCCACCACCAACACGTCGGTGACACCCGGGTGGTCGACCAAGGCTGACTCGACCTCCTCGGGAAAGACCTTCTCGCCGCCGGTGTTGATGCATTGCGAGCCCCGGCCGAGCAGGACGATCGTGCCGTCGGCTTCCACCGTGGCCATGTCGCCGGTGAAGCAGTAGCGGCGGCCGACGACCTCCACGAACGTCTCGGCCGTCTTCGCCGGATCGTTGAGGTAGCCGAGGGGCAGGCGACCGGCGTTGGCCACCCGTCCAACGGCACCCGACCCCGGTTCGACCGGGTGGAAGTCGTCGTCGAACACCCCGGTGAGCGGGCCAGGGGTGAAGCGGGTCAGGCCGCCGGCGGGCTGACCGGCCTCGATGCGCTGCGCTCCCTGCACTCCGGCCTCCGAAGATCCGAACCCGTCGAGGATGGTCCGGCCCGGGAACAGCTCGGCCAGCGACGCCTTGAGCGAGGCCGACATGGGAGCGCCGCCGTTGGCGATGGCGAACAGCGACGATGCGTCCCAACGGTCCGGCTCGGCCTGCCAGGCCGCGGCGATCGGGCGGCCCACGGCGTCGCCCACCACCGTCAGCGAGTTCACGCCCTCGTCCTGCACCGCCTGCCACACCGCCTCGGGGTCGAGGCGGCCGGGCTGCAGCGTGGTCTTGCCGCCGCCCAGCAACCAGGCCCAGGTGGTCCACTGGGCCGCAGCGTGCATGAGCGGGGCCAGCGGCATGTAGCTGAAGGCCGGCACGATCCGATCGAGCAGTTGACCGGGCTCCTCCACCGGACCGTTCAGCCGCATGGGGTCGCCGCCACCAAGGAGGGCGAAGAAGGCGTCCTCCTGGCGCCAGACCACGCCCTTGGGCCGCCCGGTCGTGCCGCCGGTGTACATCAGGTACTCGTCGTCGCCACTCCGCCCCTCGGTGACCACCGGGTCGGTCGACGCTGCGGACAAGGCGTCCTCGTAAGCCACGGCACCGGCCAGGTCGACCCGTCCGTCCTCCACCGCAGCGGGGTCGGGGTCGTCCACCACCAGCAGCACCCGCAGGTGGTCGATGCCGCCCGGGACGGTGGCCACTGCGCCGGTCAGGGTCTCGTGGACCAACAGGCCGGCGGCGGCGGAGTCATCGAGGAGGTGGCCCAGCTCCGCACCGGTGTAGCGGTGGTTCATGTTGACCGGCGTGGCCCGCAGCGAGAAGGCCGCGATCATGGCCTCGATGTACGCCGCGTCGTTGCGCAGGAACAGGCCGATGCGGTCCCCGGGCCCGATCCCCGCCGAGCGCAGGTGGTTGGCCAGGCGGGTGGCCCGCTCGGCCAGCTCGGCGTAGGTCCGGCGCTGCGCACCGCACACCAGCGCCTCCCGCTCACCCACCAGCGGCCACACCGACTCCCACAGGTCGGCGTAGTTGTAGGACGCAGCAGGGGTTCCGTCGGCCATGGCTCGACAGTGTGCCAGAGCCATCGCGCCCGGAGGCGGGGCCACCCCGACCCGACCAAGCCGCGTGTAGTTCACACCGTATAGCGGTCAGAACTGCACGCGCCTCGAGGGTGTTGGGTGGTTCAGGCGGGTGGTCGGCTCAGGGCCTCGGCGTTGTCACGCATGATGAGGCGGACCTCGGCGTCGGTGAAGCCGTCGAGGTCGTCGGCGAAGGAACGGGGGTCGGCCAGGCCCTCTGCGTGGGGCCAGTCGGAGCCGAACAGGACCCGGTCGGCACCGATCGTGTCGGCCAGGCCGCGGATGTCGTCCTCGTAGTAGGGCGCCACCCAGACGTGGTCGCGCCAGGTCTGCACGGGGTCGGTCGGGAAGGCGCCCGGGGTCATGGAGTGGGCCTTGGCCAGCTTCTTCACCAGCGGGCCCACCCACTCGGAACCGCTCTCGATGGTGGCCACCCGCAGCGTGGGGTGGCGCTCGAACACACCGTGGCAGACGAGGGCGGCCATGGTGTCGGCGATGGCCCGGTCGGAGGTGAGAATCCCGTAGAGGGGCGTGCGCCGGAAGGCCTCGAACTCGGCCGACTCCCCCCAGTCGACCACGTAGCGGCCGTAGCCCGACTCGCCCGAGTGGTACGCCACCGTGACGCCACCGTCGGCCAGCACCTGCCACATCGGGTCGTAGCACTCGTCGCCCGGGGAACGGCCGCCGGTTGGGGCCATCACCGGACCGGCCCGCAGCACCACCACCCGCGCTCCGCCGGCCACCGCCCAGCGGGCCTCGTCGAGGGCCTGGTCGGGGTCGAGCAACGTGAGGTACGGCGCCCCGAAGAGGCGCTCGGCGTGGTGCAGCCCCCAGTCGTCGTCCACCCAACGGTTGAAGGCCCGGAAGGCGGCGTGGGCGGCATCGGGGTCGCCCAGCAAAGCCTCCTCCATGCCCACCCCCAACGTGGGAAACAGGAAGCAGCCGGTGATCCCCTGCTCGTCGAGCACCGCTAGGCGGGCGTCGCGGTCGCGGTACTCGGCCCTGATGGGTTCGAGCTCGCCGAACGCGCCGCGGATGTCGTCGGCCGGCGAGCGGCCCCGGAAGTACTCGTCGAGGCAACCGGGCCGGGCCACGGGGTCGAACCGGGGGTTGGGGATGAAGCGGTTGATGCGTCCGCCCACCACGAGACGCTGCTTCCCGTCGACGTCGGCCCACTGCATCGTCCGCTTGGCGAACCCGGGCTCGAGGTGGCGGGTGAAGGCGTCGGTGGCCTCGTAGTAGTGGTTGTCGGCGTCGAAGACGTCGTAGTCGACCGTGGCCATGAGATCTCCTGTGCGGCTAACCTGACGACCCGTCAGAAGCAGTCGCCAGCGAACGAGAACACGTTCTCGTCCCACGGTACCGGGACCGGTGCCGCCACACCACGAGGTCGACGGCCATGGGCTCCAGCACCGCTCCGCTCGCCGGGGTCCGGGTCATCGAGAGCTCGATGCTGGGCCCGGCCGCCATCACCACCCACCTGGCTGACCTGGGCGCCGAGGTCATCAAGGTGGAGTCGCCGCAGGGCGACTACATCCGCCAGATGACGTGGCCGGTCGTGGAGGGCGTCTCGCTGATGCACCTCCACATCAACCGGGGGAAGCGGTCGCTCGTGCTCGACCTCCGCACGCCCGAGGGCGTGGCCACCTACCTCGACCTGGTGCGTGATGCCGACGTGGTCATCGAGGCCATGCGCCCCGGTGGTCTCGAGCGCCGGGGCCTCGGCTATGAGACGCTGCGCGAGATCAACCCCCGGATCGTGTTCTGCACCATCTCGGGCTACGGGATGACGGGCCCCTACGCCGAGCTCCCCAGCCACGGGGTGGCCTACGACGTGTGGGCCGGTCTGGTGAAGCCCGAGACCACCGAAGACGGCTTCGCCGCCATCCCGGAGCACCCGTCGGTGGGAATCCACGCCGGCCCGCTCTTCGGGGCCTTGGGCGTGCTGGCCGGGGTGATCCGAGCCCGTGACGCCGGCGAAGGGTGTCGGCTGGAGATCGCCCAGAGCGACGCCGCAGCAGCCATGGACTGGCTCCGCAGCGAGACGTACCGGGCCTACGAGCGGCCCGAGTCCGAGGTCACCGGCAACGCGTCCGACGGCGGGGTGCGGCGGGCGCCCGGCACCGCCGGCATGCGCAACGGCGTGCGCTACCAGTTCTACGAGGCGTCCGATGGTCGCCACGTGCTGTTCCAGGCCTCCGAGCGCGAGTTCTGGCAGAACTTCTGCGCCGGGGTCGACCGGGCCGACCTGTTCGAGGCCCACCCGGGCGCCAAGTACGCCGACCACGCGGTAGGTGACACCGAGCTCCGCCGGGAGCTGCAGACGATCTTCGCCACCCGGAGCGCGCAAGAGTGGGTCGACTTCGGCCTTGAGGTGAACGTGCCGATCGTGGCCGTGAACACGCCCCAGACCCTGGCCGACGACCCCCAGTTCCAGGATCGCTTTCCGTGGATCCCGGCCGAGCGCCTGGGAGCCGACCAGACCCCCACGCCGATCAAGTACCACGACGTCGACCTGCCCGTACCCACCAAGGCGCCCACCGTCGGCGAGCACACCGACCAGGTCCTCCACGACGTGCTCGGCTACGACGACGTCCAGGTCGCCGCCCTCCGCGCCGCCGGCGCCCTCGGGTAGTCCACCAGGCCAACACCCCGAAGTGGGTTGGGAAAGCCGCGCCCCGGCCCCGGCGATCCAACCCAGTTCGCACCAACACGCGGCTGACGCGCCACAGCCTCAGCGCCACTGCGCTTCGATCGGGGCACCGCCTGTCCGACTGCCCCTTGCGAGCTTCAGGTGGCCCCTCCACCTGCCGATGAACACCCATGGACGCGAAGCGCCGACGGTCGAAAGAAGGCGCCCGGCTGGCCCTCGTGTCGGAGGTGGTGGCCGTGGTCGGACCCGCCGGCGTACTCGTGGAGGTCGCACCGGCCGCCGTCACGGTGCTCGACAGGACGCCGGACGAGCTCGTGGGTCGATCCCCGGCCGAGCTCGTCGCCGAACCCGACCGCTCGAGGCTCGAGGCGGCACTGGCCCTCGGCCGGGGCGGCGTACGGGCCCGCCCGCCCGACGGGCGCGGCCGGTGGATAGCCGTCGAGATCCACCCTGGCGCCGAAGCCGGCGCCGATGCCAGCGAGGTCGTCCTGGTCATCAAGGACGTCTCGGAGCTGGTGGAGGTCGAAGGCCGGCTGCAGGCGGCCGAAGCCCGCTATCGCGCCCTCACCGAGGACCTTCCCGACGTGGTGTTCGCCGCCGATGCCCAGGGGCTGCTCACCCACCTCAACCCGTCGTTCGAACGCCAGACCGGTGTTGCGATGGCCGACGTCCTCGGGTCGAACGTCGCGGACCTCGTCCAGCCCGACGAGCGGCCGAGAGCGGTCGCCGCCCTCGACGACCTGTTCGGTGGCGTGGTCACGGTCGCCCGCTTCGAAGGCCGGTACCAGAGCGTGCTCCTCGGAACCCTGGCGTGGTTCGAAGTGGCGGTGCGGTTGGTCCGCACCGAGCACGGCCACGTGACCGGCACCGCCGGCGTGATCCGCGACGTCACCGCCCGGAAGGAGGCAGAGGTCCAGATGGCCCATCGAGCGAGGCACGACGGACTGACGGGCCTGCTCAACCGGGGGGCGATCATCGAGCACCTCGTCGCGGCGCTGGCGCCACCGACCTCGGGCTGCGTGGCCGTCCACTTCTTGGACCTCGACGGGTTCAAGCAGGTCAACGATCGCCTGGGTCACGAGGCTGGCGATGCGCTGCTCGCCGACGTGGGAGGCCGCCTCGCCGGAGCCCTCCGCGCAGGGGAGGTCGCCGGCCGGGTCGGGGGCGACGAGTTCGTGGTCGTCAGCGTCAACCAGGGCCCGGTCGATGGTGCGGTGGATGATGCCGTCGATGGTGCCGTCGGCGTGGTCGAACGCCTGCACGCGGCGCTGACCGGCAACGAGCACGGGGTGACCGCCAGCATCGGGGTAGCGACCGGATCGGGCGGGTCGGGGACGAGCGGGAGCGCCCTGCTCCGATCAGCCGACGAGGCCATGTACCGGGCCAAGTACGAACGGATGAAGCGCTCGTCGCTCCTCATCGGCTGACGGGGCGTTGCCTAGTCGAGAGAGACCGGGTGCTGGCGGCTTCCGGGTTAGTGGTCTCTCGACAGCATCGAACGAGCGGGATCCTGGCAGTGACCGGTCGGCGAGGCGTAGGCGTGCCAACATCGACGCGGTGGCCGAGCGTCTCCCCTCGACGGTGTACCAGCGTCGCCTGGTCGTGTTGGCCGCTGCCGGGGTGTTGGCGGTGATGGCGGCGGCGATGGTCGGTTGGTCGACGCTGCGCCCTGGCGAGGCAACCACCGACCCGGCCCGGACCGCGCCTCTTCGCTCGGAGGTTGACGCTCGTCCCTCCACCACCAGCGCGGTACCCAGCACCACCGCGACTCCCACCACGAGCGCGCCGACCACCACGACCACCACGCCGACCGGCCGCTTCCAGCTGGCCAGTGGGGGCACCGGCCTGGTCGGTGCCGGCCGGATCTACCGCTACCGGGTGGAGGTGGAGGAGGGCACCGGCATCGACGTAGCCGAGTTCGCCGCCGACGTGGACCGCATCCTGGGCGACCCGAGGGGTTGGACCACCGCCGACGGCATCTCCCTGCAGCGAGTGGCCGACGACACCGCCGACTTCTCCGTGAGGCTGGCCACGCCGGCGACCACCGACGCACTGTGCCTGCCACTCGACACGCAGGGCCAGGTGTCCTGCGGACGCAACGAGATGGCCGTGATCAACCTCACCCGGTGGCGGGAAGGAGCGGCCCCTTCAGCGTTGAGCGTCGATGACTACCAGGCCTACGTGGTCACCCACGAGGTCGGCCACCTCATCGGCCACGGCCACGAGGCGTGCCCGGGTCCCGGTCAGCGAGCCACCACGATGATGCAGCAGACCTACTCCATCGGCGAGTGCACCCCCAACCCCTGGCCCGTCCCCGACGCCTGACCGGGGTCTGTCGGTCGGGCGTGGGTGGCGGGTGTGTCCGTCAGGCCGGGTCGCCTGGCCGCCCACATCGGATCGCTGGGGCACCCCGCTTCGTGGCCGTAGCCACCGCGATGGCTGAGACCCGATCACCGGTCGCGGGCGCAGACCAGAGGTCCAACCATCGGGGTAGATCGGACCAGTCAGGGCCACCCTGACCTGGAAGAAGATGGCCTGGCCGACGGTGGGCGGATCCACTGCCCGATCCCCCGCGGTGCTGCGGCCCATCGGTGTAACGATCGGGCGCGTGGCGGCCCTGGTGAGGTGATGGAGAAGGCGATGGACCGGGCGACCGGGTCGAGCGAGCGAGCCCACGACGCCTGGGTCGTCCATCACGAGCGGCTGTGGCGATCGGTCCTGGCCTGGTCGGGCGACCGAGACATAGCCCACGATGCCGTGGCCGAGGCCTTTGCCCAGGCCATCCGGCGGGGTGACGCCATCGACGACGTCGGTCGCTGGGTGTGGCGGGCGGCGTTTCGCATCGCCGGTGGCCTCCTCTCCGACCGACGCCGCCACGACGGAGGCCCGCTCCGCGACCGAGCCGGCAGGGCCGCCCCGACGAGGCCGCAGCGCTGGTCGACGCTTTGGACCGCCTGTCCGACGCCGACCGGACCGTCGTGGCGCTCGCACTGGTGGGCGGTTGGCCCGCCGCCGACGTGGCCCGGTTCACCGACACCACGGCCGGTGCCGTCCGCGTCCGGCTCCACCGGGCCAAGGCCAAGCTCCGCCACCTCCTGGAGGACCACGATGACTGACCGACTCTCCGATGCGGTCGATGCTCTCGACACGGTGCCGGTCCCCCTCGCCTGGACCGACGTGACCGCACGGGCAGCCGACGCCTCGACACCCGTCGATGACAGCGCCGTCGGTGCTGCGCCCGGCCCCACCCGGCACCCCCAGTGGCTCGCCGCCGCGGTCGTCGTCGCCATCGTTGCCACGGGGGCCGTGATCGCCTGGCCCGACCCCTCCCCCGTGTCGGTCACCACCGACGAGGGTCCCGACCGGACCACGGCTCCGTCGACCAACACCACGGCTACATCTTTGCCTTCGACTCCGTCGAGCAGCGTCACCTCGGTCCCGCCCGGCCCGGTCACGCCGACCACCCAGCCGGGGTCGGTACCGCATGGCGGTTCGGCGTAGAGGTGTGGACCGGCAGCGAGTACCTGGTGTGGGGCAGCGAGGCCGGCGAGGCCGACGGCACTGGCCGGGCCGACGGATGGCGCTACGACCCGGAGAGCGACACGGTCCGCGACATCCCCGTGGCCCCGATCGCCCCTCGCGACAACGGAGCCGGGGTGTGGACCGGCGCCGAGCTGATCGTGTGCTGCGGGCGGTCCCAGCACCAGGGCCAGCCCGGCTACGACACCGCATCGGCCGCCGCCTTCGACCCGGCCACCGACACCTGGCGAGCCCTGGCCCCCCCACCCGCCGAAGCCGGCGGGTACGCCGTCGGCGCAGCCTGGACCGGCTCGTCGATGCTGGTCGCGATCCAGATGGGTGACCCGAACACCGAATTTCTCGGCAACGACGGCCTGGGGCTCTACGCCTGCGATCCGGCCACCGACACCTGGGAGGAACTGGCCACCCCGCCCTACGGCGACCGCTTCGGCGAGCTGGTCTGGACAGGCGACCGGCTGGTCATCTGGTTCCAGAAGGCGCGGGGTGTCGACGGCGGGATCGTCTACGACCCCCGGCCGACACGTGGCCTCGTTGCCAGCACTCCCGAGCGACCACCCCGTCTACTACGGCAGCGCAGCGTGGGTGGCGGGCCAGTTGGTCGTGTTCGGCATCGATCCGAAGGCGGGGCTCGACCCGAGGACGCGCTCGTCGACGACGACCGGTCGTCGACCGTCGGCTACCGGCTCCGGCTCGGCGACGACACCTGGCAACCGAGAGCCCCCGCTCCCCTCCGTCCCATCGACTTTTACAACGGCACACCGGGGAGCCAGACCCTGGTGGCGGACCCCGTTGGCGGGCGGGTCGTCGTCTACCCGACCCACGGCTACGAGAGCGGTGCCGGAGGGATCGAGGGAGCCACACCGCCAAGGCTGCTGACCTATAACCCGTCGACCGACATCTGGACCGACCTCGGCCGCGACCTCGGTGGTGCCCCGTACGAACCTGAGCTCCTCGTCGGAGGCGACCACCTCTTCCGGCCCGACAAGGCCCGTCCCGACGTCCTCGTCCTTCCTCGCTGAACTGACTGCAAGCGCCGCAACGGTCCTTCGCCGTGGCGGTCCAGCCCACCCGGCGCCGGTCGCAAGACGTTCCTCACGGTTCGATTCGAGCGACGAGCGGTGGTGCTCATCGCCTCAGAATCGGAGGAATGCGCTCGGTCTACGCCCGGGGATGCGAGCGGCCCTCGTTGTCGGCCTCTGCCAGACCGAGACGTGCGACGTGCTGTCGCCGGTGAAGGCCGAGCGGTCCCAGCCCGCCCACCGATCACGGAGCGACATGCCGGCTAACTGGGCCATCAGGTCGAGCTCGGACGGCCATACGTATCGGAACGGCGTCGTGACCTCACTGACACGCGACCCGTCGGTGACGAAGTGGTGGGACGTGGCCTGCTGGGCGACGAGGTCGGTGTAGCGGTCGTATCCCACGTAGCCCGGCGCGTGGGAGCACACCCGGGCGTCCTTACCGGGTGGCAGACGGCGTAGGTCGGGGACCTCGACCTCGATCACGAAGGATCCGCCTGGCTCGAGGTGGGCGGCGGCATTGGCGAAGCACGCCACCTGTTGGTCCTGGGTGGTCAGGTTCCCGATGGTGTTGAACACCAGGTACACGAGTCGGAAGTGGCGGCCGTTGAGCCGGGTGGTCGCCATATCGCCGATCGTCACCTCGATTCGCTCCGCGCCGTCCTTGGCCCGGAGCTGTTCGAGCATGGCGGTGGAGAGGTCGATGCCCGACACGGGCACGCCGCGAGCCGCGAGTGGCAACGCGACCCGGCCGGTGCCGATGGCCAACTCGAGCGCCCGGCCGTCGCCGACGAGCTCGACCAGCACCTCGACCGTGGGGCCCAGTACGTCGGCGTCGAACATCGAGCCAGCGCTGTTGTCGTAGTGAGCGGCGACGTCCTCACCGAAGTGGTCCTGCGGCATCTGCGCCTTCTTACATCCCTACCGGTCGGGGCGAACGAGATTTCGGCCTGGTCCGCCGCCCCTCGACAGACCCGTCGAGCTCGCACTGCGTTGGTCGCCTCAGGGGTCGAGCTACGACCACATCCTCAAGGAGAACCGGGCTTCCCGCGCTGCTGTGGAGGGCAGGCTGGCGCCGCTCGGACGGGAACCGGCGACAGCCTCGTATGCCGCCTCGGGCCGGCGGCGCCCGGCATCGACCTGTCGGCGAACGAGAACGGGTTCTAGTGTGACCGCACCCGCTCCGGCACTGAGGTACGACGATGCACCTGCAGCTCAGCGACGAACAGGACGCGTTGCGCGACTCGGTGGCCAGGTTTCTGGAGAAGGCGTCATCGGCTGAAGCCGTGCGCGAGGCGGAGCCGCTCGGCTGGGACGCCAAGGTGTGGGCCGGGCTCTGCGACATGGGCGTGCCCGCCCTCGGTGTGGCCGAAGCCCTCGGCGGATCAGGGGCTTCCCTACGGGACCTTGCGGTCGTGGCCGAGGCCTGCGGCACCCGCCTGGCCCCGGCGCCGGTCGTGGAGGCCATGGTGGCCGCCCGCCTGCTGTCCCGTTTCGCCGGGACCGGAACCGACACCCGGACCGACGCCGACGTGGCCAGCGACGTGTTGGCGTCGCTGGTCGAGGGTGGTGCCCCCGTGGTGGTGGCCCTGCGCCCGGCGGTCGACGGCCTGGCCCGGGCCGTGCCGGGGGCAGCGGTGGCCGCCGCCGTGATCGCTCTCGACGGCGACGACCTGGTGGTGGTGGTCCAAGACGACCTGCCGGCGTCGCCGGCCAACCTCGGGTCGGCTCCACTCGCCGACGTCGACCTGACCCTCGGCACCCGCACCGTGCTGGCATCGGGCTCTGATGCACGCCACGCCCACGACCGGGCCGTCGACGAGTGGCGCGCCCTGACCGCGCGTTGGCTGGTCGGGTTGGGCCGTGAGGCGCAGGCGGTCGCCGTCCAATACGCCAAGGACCGCCACCAGTTCGGGGTGGCGGTCGGTTCGTTCCAGGCCGTCCAGCACCGCTTCGCCGACCTGGCCACCGACCTCGACGGCGCCGACCTCCTGTCGAACAAGGCGGTGTGGGCGCTGGACCTGGACGCTGCCGTGGCGGCGTCGTTCCCCACCATGGCCTTCTGGTTCGCCGGCGACGTGGCGCAGCGGGCGGCGGCATGGGGCCTGCACGTCCACGGCGGCTACGGGTTCATGGAGGAGTACGACATCCAGCTCCACTTCCGCCGGGCCAAGGCCACCCGCCTGCAGCTGGGCGATCCCCGCCGCGAGCTCCAGGCCCTCGCCGGGCGGCTGTGGGACGACCCGGCCTCCGGTCCCATCCCTGGACCCACGTCCGTCGTCACCACAACGCCAGCCGTGCCCGGTACCTACTCGAACGCAGCGACCGGCACCGACGCCCCCTCGGCCACGGCAACCGACTCCGACGGTGGCCACGACTTCCGCCTCGGGCCCGACGTCGAAGCCTTCCGCCACGAGGTGCGGGCCTTTCTGGCCGACCACGTGACCGCCGAGGTGATCGAGACGGCGCACCGGACGGGCACCATCCACGACCGGGGCCTGCACCAAGCCATGGCCGACGCCGGGTGGATCTCGGCCGGTTGGCCCGCCGAGTTCGGCGGGCAGGGCCGCTCCCCCCTGGAGATGAACGCGCTCACCGAGGAGATGTACCTGTCGGGGGCGCCGGTGGACGGCCTCGGCGTGGCGTCGCTGGTGGCCCACACCCTGCTGATCGACGGCACCGACTGGCAGAAGCGCACGATCATCCCCGAGATCCTCTCTGGCCAGGCCCTGTGCTGCCTGGGCTACAGCGAGCCCGACGCCGGGTCCGACGTGGCCGCTTGTTCCACCAAGGCGGTGCGCGACGGCGACGAGTGGACGATCAACGGCCAGAAGATGTTCACCACCCTGGCCCACGAGTCCCGGTACGTGTTCCTGCTCACCCGGACCGACACCACCGTGGCCAAGCACAAGGGCCTGACCATGTTCGTGGTTCCCATGGACGCGGCCGGCGTCTCGGTCGCGCCGGTGCACACCATGGGTGGCGAGCGCACCAACATCACCTACTACGACGACGTGAAGGTCGACGACAAGTACCGGGTGGGCGAGGTCGACGGCGGGTGGAAGGTGATGATGACCGCCCTGGTGTTCGAGCGGAACTCGGCCTGGTACGGCGAGCTGGTGCGCCTGCTCGACCACGGCCTGAGCTGGGCCCGGGCCACGCCGTCACCCGCCGGCGGTCAGATGATCGACGACCCGCTGGTGCGCGAGCGCCTGGCCCGGATCGCGATCGGCAACGAGGTGTCGAACCTGCTGGGCTGGCGGGCGGCGTGGCTGGCGTCGGAGGGCACGCTGCCCGGCGTCGAGGGCACCATGGCCAAGCTCTTCACCACCGAGCACTACCAGTTCGCCGCCGACGAGCTCATCGACGCCCTCGGCACCGACGGCCTGGTCCGCCACGGCGACCCCGCCGCCACCGCCGCCGACGGGTGGATCGAGGCCATCTACCGCCACTGCCAGGTCACCACCATCTACGGCGGCACCAGCGAGGTCTGCCGCGGCATCATCGCCGAGCGCGGCCTGTCGCTCCCCCGCAGCCGCTGACCGTCTGCGAACGAGTTGGCGCACCGTGCGGAGCGGACGTGACCGCTCAGCGGTCCGATCGGGGACCATGACGTTCACGACCCGGTCCGTACACTCGCCGGCGATGAAGATCGACGCCCTGCTCCTGGCCTCGCCGGACCAGGTCCAGGCTCGCGGCGAGGCGCTGGCCGCCACCGGGGTCGACGGGCTGTTCACCTTCGAAGGCCCCCGCGACGTGTTCCTCCCCCTCGCCTTGGCCGCCGCCACCGGCTGCGACCTCTACACCAACGTGGCCATCGCCTTCCCCCGCTCGCCCATGCACCTGGCCCACCAGGCCTGGGACCTCGCGGCACTGAGCGGCGGGCGCTTCGCCCTCGGCCTCGGCACCCAGGTGAAGGCCCACGTGGAGCGGCGCTACGGGGCCACCTGGACCAGCCCGGTGGGCCGCATGGCCGAGTGGGTGGCCGCCATCCGGGCCATCGGCGCCCGCTGGCAGGACGGCACGCCCCTCGCCTTCGAGGGCGAGCACACCCGCCACACGCTGATGACCCCGGCCTTCGATCCCGGCCCACTGCCGGGCGGCGCGCCGCCGATCTGGCTGGGGGCCCTCGGCCCCAGGATGGTGGCGCTGGCCACCGCCGAAGCAGACGGGTTGCTCATGCACCCCTTCACCTCCGACCGTCACCTGGCCGAGATCACCATTCCCCGCATCCACAAGGGTCTGGCCGACGCCGGTCGATCAGCCGCCGACCTGACGGTGGTGGGACAAGCGGTGGTGGCGTGCACCTCGGACCCAGCGGACCAAGCGGCCCTCGACGCCGCCACCCGTTGGCTGGTCGGCTTCTACGGCTCCACCCCCGCCTACGCCCCGGTGCTCGAGACCCAGGACCGCAGCCACCTCCACCCCGAGCTGCGGCGCCTCTCCCGGGAGGGCCGGTGGGACGAGATGGCGACCCTGGTCGACGACGACCTGCTCGACGCCGTCGTCCTGCGAGGCGATCCGGCCACGGTGGCTCAGCGCCTGGTGGACCGCTTCGGGGCCGTCGCCGACCGCATCGCCCTCAGCACCCCAGGCGGCATCGCCGATGACGACCTGGCCACGCTCGTCACCGAGGTGCGGGCCCGTGCCTGACCCGCTCCGCCCGACAACACTGGTGAGTGATCACGCTCGCCCAGGGTGCCTTTGCTCTCCAGAGCAGCCCGCCCGCCGGACCCCACCAGCTCTGGTGAGTGATCAGGCCCTTGCCAGACCATGTTGCTCACCAGACCTGAGCCGCCAACTCGTTTCAGCCAGACATCCGGACGTGCCTCAGCACCATCGGTGGCCGGCGATGGACCAGGGCGCACCGTGAACGTGGTCGTGCGAGACGCCACTGCGGCAGATCTGCCGGCCATCCTGGCCATCTACAACCAGGTGGTTGCCACCACCTCGGCCATCTGGCGTGACGAGCCGGCGTCGTCCGCCGAGTGGACCGCCTGGTTCGAGGACCGGCGCGCGCACGCCATGCCCGTCCTGGTCGCCTCCGATCACGACGGTGAGGCTCCGGAGGTGGTCGCCTACGCCTCGTTCCAGCCGTTCCGGTCACTACCTGGCTACGTGTCGACCGTCGAGCACAGCGTCCACGTCCGCAACAGCCATCGCGGCCAGGGCATCGGCAGGCTCCTGCTCCAGGAACTGGTGCTTCGAGCGCGACTGCTCGACAAGTCGGTGATGATCGCCGGCTCCGACGGCGCCAACGACGGCTCGATCCGTTTCCACGAGAGAGCCGGGTTCCGGGAGGTGGCTCGCCTCCCCGGAGTCGGCCGCAGGCGGGGTCGGCCACGCGACCTGGTGCTGCTCCAACTCGACCTCACGGCCGAGCCCGACGAGGCGATCCCCTCGGGCGAGTCCGCCGGCCGCGATCTCATACGCGGCCTCGACCACGTACAGCTGGCCATGCCCGCCGGGCGCGAGGGCGACGCGGTGGCGTTCTACGCCGGCCTGCTCGGCATCGCCGAGGTCCCCAAGCCACCGCACCTGGCGGCACGGGGTGGTTGCTGGTTCGAGGACGGCGACGTCAAGGTCCACCTCGGCGTCGACCCGGACTTCCGCCCGGCGCGCAAGGCCCACCCGGCGCTGACCGTCGACGATCTCCCAGCCCTCCTGGCTCGCCTGCGGCAGTACGGGGTAGCCGTCGTCCAGGACGATCCCGTCGGCAACCGCACCAGCGCCTACGTCGACGACCCCTTCGGCAATCGCCTCGAGCTGATCGAGCAGTGATCGCCTAGGAGAGCCGCTCGATGACCATGGCCATGCCTTGGCCGCCACCGACGCACATGGTCTCGAGGCCGAAGGTCTTGTCGTCCTTCTTGAGGCCGTTGATCAGGGTGTTCATGATGCGGGCGCCGGTCATGCCGAAGGGGTGACCGACGGCGATGGCTCCGCCGTTGACGTTGAGCTTGTCCCAACTCACGCCGAGGTGCTTGGCCGACGGGATGACCTGGGCGGCAAAGGCCTCGTTGATCTCGACCAGGTCGATGTCGTCGATGGTCATGCTGGCGCGGTCGAGTGCTTTGCGACTGGCCTCGATCGGGCCCAGGCCCATGATCTCAGGGTCGAGGCCCGACACGCCCGACGACACGATGCGCGCCAGTGGGGTGAGGCCGAGCTCCTTGGCCTTGGTGGCGCTCATCACCACTACGGCAGCAGCGCCATCGTTGAGCGGGCAGGCGTTGCCGGCGGTGACGGTGCCGTCGGGGCGGAACACCGGCTTGAGACCGGCCAGGCCCTCCGCGGTGGTGCCGGCGCGGATGCCGTCGTCCTTGGTCACCGTGACCTCGTTGCCGTCGTCGTCTTTGGTGGTGACCGCCGTGATCTCGTTCTCCCAGAAGCCGTTCTCCAACGACTGGGTGGCCCGCTGCTGCGAAAGGGCAGCGAACTCGTCCTGCTCCTCGCGGCTGACCTTCTCCAGGTTGGCCACGTTCTCGGCGGTCTGGCCCATCGAGATGTAGACGTCGGGCACGTCGCCGGCCATGGGCTCCCAGCTGGTCTGGGCCTCGGCGCTGCGCTCGGCGGTGCGGGCCTCGGCGGCGGCGTAGCGCTCGTTGTGGGGACCGGAGTCGGCCATCCCCGACATGAAGCGGCTGACGGTCTCGACCCCGGCGGCCACGAAGATGTCGCCCTCGCCGGCCTTGATGGCGTGATGGGCCATGCGGATCGACATCAGCGACGACGAGCAGTAGCGGTTGATGGTCACGCCGGGCACCAACGCCATGTCGGCCTGGATGGCCACGATGCGGGCCAGGTTGAAGCCCGACTCTCCGGCCGGCTGGCCGCAGCCGAGGTAGAGATCCTCCACCAGGTTGCGGTCGAGCTCGGGCACCTGGTTGAGGGCGGTGTCGACGATGAACGCGGTGAGGTCGTCGGGGCGCTCGTTCTTCAGCGAGCCCTTCATGGCCCGACCGATCGGCGTGCGGGCGACCGAGACGATGACGGCTTCAGACATGGACTGCTCCTAGTGGCTTCCCCTGACGGGCCTCTTGTCTAGCAACCCCTCGCGGGCCAACCGAAACGACGCCTTGGCCACCCCGCTGATCCGGCAGCCGAGTGCACATCGGACGGCTGACGGTTGTTCTCCGCGGCGGCTCTCCTCCCGCCGAGTAAACCTCCCCGGGTTCGCACGGGTGTAAGGGGGTGTGTCGATCGACGCTCAGGCGGACCACCAGGCCGAGGCCGATCCCCGTCCGCCCGTTGACCTCGAGCTCGAGCTCGGGGGCTTCGACGGGTTCTTCACCCGTGAGTACCCGCGTCTGGTCACCTTGCTCACCGCGGTGACCGGTCGCCGAGCGGTAGCCGAGGAGATCGCCCAGGAGGCCATGCTGCGCGCCCAGACATCGCCTCCAGCCACGGTCGAGGTCACTCCGACGCCGCCGCCCAGCGGTCCCGTCGCCGCAGAGACCCCGGCGTCGACTGGAACGGTCTCGGCCCCAACCCCCTCCCACCACCTCTGACCACTGAGCCGGATCCCGCCACCACCACATCGCTATCGGCCACGGAACCCGAACCCATCCTGCCCGACTGAGCCTGCTCGCCGTCGGCCAGCACTCACCTTGCGTTCCGAGTACATGACCCGATGGGGATGTCGCAGCCCGGCACTGGAAGGGTGATCGGTGGGACCGGTCCCTGGAGCACCGGTCAGTCGGCCAGCCACTCCAACCAGGTGCCGTGGGGGTGCATGTCGGCCAGGCGGACAGCGGTGCGACCCCCGTCTCGCCAATCGATCCGCACCAGTGCGGTCGGCTCCCCGCCGTCGGCGCCGTCGGGGCGGGGCGGGACCGGGAGGCCGGCCACGAGCGACGGTTGTTCGGCGAAGACCAGCGTGAGATCCCGCTCGGCACCGAGGCGGTCCAGCTCGGCCAGCAGTGCTCGTTGGCGTTTGACCGGCAGGTAGCCCAGCACCCAGGTGGCCACCACCACCGGCAGGGCGAAGTCGGCGACGGCCACCACCAGTGGCGCCAGGTCGTCGACCGCGTCGCCGGCGACGACCCGCGGAATATCGCCTCGCGCCAGGGCGATGGCGGTCCGGGCCTGGTGGATCCGCTCGGGCTGGTCAGGCCACTGGCAGGCCACCAGCCACCGGGCACGGTCCCGGTCCGACAGGTCCACGGGGTCGCGGTCGAGGCCGACCCTCGACGCGATCGAAGGCGGCTCGTCGGGGATCGGCGCCGGTCGAGCCCCGCGCAGCTCACAGGTGATGGTGAGCAACGAGGAGGCCTCGACCCCGGTGCCGGCCGGCTCGTAGCGGTAGCCGTAGCGGTCGAAGCGCTGGATGAGGCCGGCGCTGGCCCCGACCTCCACCAGACCCAGCGGACGTGAGCCGCCCGGCGGCGCACCGGGCGCCTCGGCCGCCACCTGGGCCAGGGCCGGCAGCAGGGCGGCGCACCGGCCGACCTCGTTGGTCTGGGTGGCTCGGGTGCGCAGCCGTTCGGCCACGTCAGGGTGGTCGAGGGCGAGCTGGCGGAAGTGTGGCCACGGGTCGTCCTCGCCCTCGCCGATCGGTCGGACGGGATCGGTGATCGACGCGTACCAGGCGGAGAGCGGGTGACTCTCCCCGGCGAGGAGCACGTCGTGGACGGCGGCGAACAGCAGCACTGGGGTCCGTTGGTCGGGCTGGGCGAGCAGCAACCGGGCTGCCACTTCACGGTCGCCGGCGACGGCCTTGGCCAGGTGCCGGTACAGCGGCAGCTTGCTCGCCGCGGTGGCGGCGAACTCGCGGAAGTGCTGGGCGATCACCTCCACCTCGTCCCCCGGTGCCTCCTCGGTCATGTCGCCAGCGTGCCATCCCCGCCGTGGGAGTCCGCCCCGCGGGAGCGAGGGTTGTCAGCGGTCAGCTGCTCAGCCGGCGCCGTAGACGGGGGTTGGAGTCGGGGCGTCGGCCAGGAGCTTGGTGACCACTGCGCCGACGTCGATGGGCTCCCATCGTGCGCCGTTGTCGATCACGGTTCCGTGGCGCCAGCCGTCGGCCACCGAGACCTTGCCGGCCTCCACCTCGAAGACCCGACCGGTCACCCCAGAGGAGTCGGTCGAGCCGAGCCAGGCCACGAGCGGGGCCACGTTGTCGGCGGCCATCTCGTCGAACGCGTGCGGGTCGTCGGGGGCGGCCATGGTGCCGGCGAACACCTGCTCGGTCATGCGGGTCCGCGCCGCGGGGGCGATGGCGTTGGCGGTGACGCCGTAGCGGCCCAGCTCGGCCGCCTGCACCAGCGTGAGCGAGATGATCCCGCCCTTGGCGGCGGAGTAGGCGGCCTGGCCGACCGACCCCATGAGGCCCGCACCCGAGGTGGTGTTGACGATGCGGGCGTCGACGACGTCGCCGGCTTTCGAACGGTCTCGCCAGTGGGCAGCGGCGTGGCGGGCGGTGGTGAAGTGGCCCTTGAGGTGGACGGCCATGGTGAGGTCCCACTCGTCCTCGCTGGCGTTAGCGAACATGCGGTCGCGCACCACGCCGGCGTTGTTGACCACGACGTGGAGGTCGTCGAACGCACCGAGCGCAGCCCGGACCAGGCCAGCGCCCCCCTCCCAGGTGGAGATGTCGTCGCCGTTGGCCACCGCCTCGCCGCCGGCTGACCGGATCTCCTCCACCACCTCGCCGGCGGGGCCCGACGATCCGCCGGTGCCGTCGAGCTCGGCGCCGATGTCGTTGACCACCACCTTGGCGCCCTGGCGGGCGAACTCCAGGGCGTGGCCGCGGCCGATCCCTCGACCCGCGCCGGTGACGACCACCACCCGCCCGTCGCAGATGAACCCCATCGCACACGTCCGTTCACTCGAGGCGGCGACGCCATGCGCGCCGCCGGGTCAGTGGTTCCTGACGGAGCGTCAGATTAGCGTTCGAACCCATGGACCTGGGCGTGACCATCTTCCTCACCGACCAGAGCATCGGGCCGATGGAGCTGGCCCGAGAGGTCGAGGACCGTGGCTTCACGTCGCTATGGCTCCCCGAGCACACCCACATCCCCACCAGCCGACGCACGCCGGCGCCGGCGGGCGAGCCCCTTGCCGAGGAGTACAAGCGGTCGCTGGACCCGTTCGTGGCCCTGGCCATGGTGGTTGCGGCGACCACGAACCTGCGGGTGGGCACCGGCATCGCCCTGATGGCCGAGCGTGATCCCATCGTGACCGCCAAGCAGGTGGCCACCCTCGACCACTGCTCGAGCGGTCGGGTCAGCCTCGGGGTCGGCTACGGCTGGAACATTGAGGAGCTGGAGGACCACGGCGGCACCAAGGCCACCCGGCGCGCCGTGGTCCGGGAACGGGTGCTGGCCATGCAGGCGCTGTGGGCCGACGACGTCGCCCGCTTCGGTGGCGAGCACGTGCAGGTGGCCGAATCGTGGGCGTGGCCCAAGCCGGTCCAACAGATCCGTGGTCGGCGTGGCGTGCCCGTCCTGGTGGGCGGCGCCCCCGGACCGATCCTCTTCGACCACATCGCCGAGTTCGGCGACGGTTGGATCCCCATCGGCGGAGCCGGGGTGGCCGCCGCCACGGCCGATCTCCACGCCGCCGCCGAGAAGGCCGGCCGAGACCCCGCAGAGCTCACCGTCATCCCCTTCGGCACCCTCCCCGAGCGAGGCAAGCTCGACCACTACGCCACCCTCGGCATCACCGAGACCGTCCTTCGCCTCCCGTCGGCCGGCCGCGACGAGGTGCTCACGGCGCTCGACACCTTCGCCCCGTTCGTGACCACCTGAGCTCATCTCGAAGTCGAACCCGTTCACCATGAGGTGTCCGTTCATCATGAGCCTGTTCATCGGTCTCTGCTCGCTGAGCTCGGCGGGGCACGTCGAGCGCGTGCCTCGGTTGTGACCTCCGAGGGTGACTGGCAATGCTGGCGCCGTGGGCGAACGGGTCATGGTCAGCGATCCGGGCCATCCGCTGCTCGCCGACTTCGTGGCCCTCGGAGACCCGGTCACGCGGAGGCGGGTGGAGCGCGATGGCGGCTACTTCGTGGTCGAGGGCATCCTGGCCATCGAGCGGCTGCTCTCGCTCCCGAGGTGGGGGATCCGCACGCTGGCGTTGCTGCCCAGGGTGGCGGGCCGTCTGGCTGGGCGGCTGGATGGCTTCGACGCACCGGTCGTGGTGGCCGACGAGGCTGTGCTGGGACAGGTCGGCGGCTTCGACATCCATCGCGGCGCGCTGGCGTCGGTCGACCGGATCGAGCCGATCGATGCTGGCGACCTGGTGCCGATCGACGGTCTCCTGCTGGTGGCCGAAGGCGTCAACGATCACGAGAACCTCGGCGCCCTCTACCGCAACGCTGCGGCGTTCGGCGTGCGAGGCGTCCTGCTCGACCCGACGTGCGCCGACCCCTTCTACCGCCGCTCAGTGCGGGTCTCGCTCGACAACGTGCTGGCGGTGCCCACCGGACGCCTGGCTTCGCTTCCCGCCGGCCTCATCAGCCTCGCCGATCGCTCGGTCACGACCATCGCCCTCACGCCCCATTCCGAGCGGTCGCTGTCCGACCTCACTGCCGCAGACCTCGGAAGCGGTGCGGTCGCTCTGGTGGTGGGGGCCGAGGGACCGGGCCTGACCGATTCCACCTTGGCCGCCGCCACCCATCGGGTCGCCATCGACATGGCCGCTGGGGTCGACTCGCTCAACGTGGCCACCGCGGCGGCCATCGCCCTGCACCACCTCTCCTCCGGTGCGGTTGAGCGAGGTCAGTAGTCCGACGTGTTGTCGGCATTGACGAGGAAGACCACGAACCCGATTACCGCGACGATGCCCAGGACCAGCAGCACCGTGGCCACGATGCCGCAGATGCGGCCGGCCTGGACCTGACCTCGGTTGGCGTAGCGACCGGGGCTGGCGTCGATCTCCTTGATGGTGTTGTTGCCCATGATCCACGCCACCGGACCAAGGACGACACCGACGGCGCACACCGCGGTGAGCACCAGGCTCAAGACGCCGAGCACCAGCACCGTGGTGCCCCGCGGGTGATCCACGGTGCCGTTGCCATGCGCGCCATAGCCGTAACCCTGTTGTGGCCCGTACCCATAGCCCGGTCCGTAGGTCGGCTGTGGCCCGTAGCCGTAGCCAGGCTGGGGCTCGTAGCCGGGTTGTGACCCGGACCCGGACGGTTCGTACACGGGCGGCTGGCCATACCCGGGCTGAGCAGGACCACCTGATGAGGTGCCACCGATCGGCGAGTCGGAGGAGTCAGGCGTGTCCGACATCGAGTTCACCTCGTGGTTGGCAGCGACAGCCGCGGCACCCGCCGCCAGCGACCGTTCAGTTGGTGGACGAGTCCCCTGCGGCGAGGACGATGGCGGCGATGACGAAGACGGCGATCAGGATCATGAGCACCGAGGCGATGATCCCGCAGATCCGTCCGGCCTGGACCTGTCCTCGGTTGCCGTACCGGCTGGGGCTGGCGTCGATCTCCTTTAGGGCGTTGTTGCCCATGATCCACGCCACCGGGCCGAGCAGTTGACAGATGACGAGGCTCAAGATCCCCAGCACCAAGATGGTCGTGCCTTGCGGGTGATCCGTGGTCCCGCCGCCGTACCCAGCCGGCGGGCCGTAGCCCGGTTGTTGGCCGTAGCCGCCGGGCTGATCGGGCGAGGGTGGGGTATAGGACATCGGCAACCGCCTTGGGCGAGAGGGGAAGGACCGTCGAAGCCGACTGTAACGAGCTTCGACACGCCCGGTCGCGGACATCCGATCGGTGGGCTGGGTCCGTACCCTGCAGGTCCGATGAAGAGGTCGAGGGTCAACAATCGTGCGCATCGCCATCATCGGATCGGGCATCTCCGGACTCACCGCCGCCCACCGGTTGCACCCTCGCCACCAGGTCACCGTGTTCGAAGCCGACGCTCGGATCGGCGGGCACGCACACGCCGTCCGGGTCTCCCTCGACGACGGTGACTTCGACGTCGACACCGGGTTCATCGTCTACAACCACCGCAACTACCCGGTGTTCACCCGGCTGCTCTCGGAACTGCGGGTGCCCACCCAGCCCAGCGACATGTCGCTGGCCGTGCGCGACGAGCGCCACGACCTGGAGTGGGGCACCAACATGCGCCGCTTGTTCACGCAGCCGCGCAACCTGGCCAACCCCGGGTTCGTGGCCATGATCGCCGAGGTCCTGCGCTGGAACCGATTGGGCCAGCGGGTGCTGGCGGGCAGGCTCGACGTCGACGAGCTGTCGCCGGTGGGCGACGTGCTGGCCGCCCGCCATTTCTCCAAGCGGTTCTTCGATTGGTACCTGGTGCCGCTGGCTGCCGCCATCTGGTCGGCCGATCCGACGACCGTCGACCGGTTCCCCATCGCCGCCTTCTGCCGGTTCCTCGACAACCACGGCATGTTGTCGCTGGGCGACCGACCGCGGTGGCGCACCGTCACCGGTGGCTCACGGCGCTACGTCGACGCCCTCACCGCCCCGTTCGCCCATCGCATCCGCACCGGCACGCCCGTGGTCGCCATCGAACGCCACGCCGACGGGATCGACGTACGCACCGAGGAAAATCCCGCCGGCACCACGTTCGATCGGGTGGTGGTGGCCACCCATTCCGACCAGGCCATGAAGTTCCTGGTCGACGCCGATCCGTTGGAGAAGGAGGTCGTCGGGGCCGTCCGCTACCAGCCCAACGTGGCCACCCTCCACACCGATGTCGCCATGTTGCCGCGCCACGAGCGGACCTGGGCCAGCTGGAACGTGCAGGTGCTCTCGGGCGAGCAGCGCCGAGTGGCGATGACGTACCACATGAACCGGCTGCAGTCGCTGGCCAGCCGCCACCAGATCTGCGTCACCCTCAACCGTCACGACGACATCGACCCGGACGCGGTCATCCGCCGGCTGGACTACGACCATCCCGTGTTCGACGCCGCCGCCATCGTCGCCCAGCGCCGGCGACGCGAGCTGCAGGGTCGCGGTGGGGTCTACTGGGCCGGTGCCTGGTGGGGCTACGGCTTCCACGAGGACGGTGCCCGATCCGGATCCGAGGTCGCCGCGCTGATCGAGGCGGGCGCGTGACCGACCTCCTGGCCCCTCCCCCCGGGCTCGCCGCCTCCGACCCTCCAGTGCTCGCCGCACAGGTGGCCCACCAACCGTTCGACCAGGTCGACCCCGGGACCGGGCTGCGGAGCGCCGTCTACGAGGGCACCCTGGCCCACGCCCGCTTCGGCGCCACCGCCCACGCCTTCTCCTACGGCGTGGCCATGGCCTGGCTGGCCCTCGAGGAGCTACCGGGCGCCCTCGACGCCCACCCCCTGTGGTCGGCCCGACGGCCGGCCCCGATGCGTTTCCGCCGCCAGGACTTCCACGGCGCCCCCGGGATCCCGCTTGACGACGCGGTGCGGGCCACCGTGGCCGAGGCCACCGGCTCGTGGCCTACCGGCCCGATCCGGCTGCTGGCCGGGCTCCGCACCTGGGGGTGGTCGTTCAACCCGATCGCCTTCTACTTCGTGCTCACCCCCGACGGGGCGAGGATCGAGGCGCTGCTCGCCGAGGTCACCAACACCCCGTGGAACGAACGCCACGCCTACGTGTTGCCGGTCGGCGGGGGAACCGCCGTCGACACCGTCCGGTTCCCCAAGGCGCTCCACGTGTCACCGTTCATGGACATGGACCTGGACCACGCCATATCGGCCACCGCTCCAGGCGCCGACGCGGTCTCGATCCGCATGGATGACTGGCGTGGCGAGGACAAGGTGTTCGCCGCCACCCTCCGCCTCCACCGTCGGCCCCTCGACCGCCACACCATGGGCCAGGTCCTGCGCCGCCACCCCCTCCCCGCCCAGGAGGTCTCGGCCGGCATCTACCGCCAGGCGGTCGCCCTGCGGCTCAAGGGCGCTTCCTTCCGTCGCCACCCGAAGCACACGTCCTCGCCTCGCACCTCGGCCAGCCCCAGCGACAGGAGCCACCCGTGACCTCGCTCGTCTCCCCGTCGTTCACCGGCGACCCCGATCGGTCCCACGACGACGGGCCACACAGAGCCGGTCCGGTCGATCGCGCTCGGTCGGCCCGTGACCGCAGTCATGCCGGCTCGATCACCCCCATCGCCGTCCGGCCGTCCCCCCGACGGGCCTCGCACACCGACCGGATCGCCCGCCGGGTCCTGTTAGAGCTCCTCGGCCACCTCAGGGGAGGTCGGCTCACCATCATCGAGGCGAACGGCACGGTGACCACCCACGGTGCCCTCAGCGCCGCCGACGCCGGGATCGACGTGACCGTGCGCCTGGCCACACCGGCAGTGTGGAAGGAGGTGGCGCTCAGGGCGTCAAAGGGTCTGGGCGAGACCTACATCGACGGCTGGTGGACCACCGACGACCTGGTCGGCCTGGTGCAGCTGCTCATCCGCAACCTCGACGGCTTCGACGACCTCCGCAACCGCTTCAACCGGACCGTTGCCCCGGTGGCCGACGTGGCTCGTCGCCTCCGCCCGGCCAGCCGGTCGCGGGACAAGCGCGAGATCGCGGCCCACTACGACCTGGGCAACGACTTCTTCGAGCTGTTCCTGGACCCCACCATGGCCTACTCGTGTGGCCTCTTCGACGGTGTGGAGACGTCGCTGGAGGATGCCCAGAAGGCCAAGTTCGACCGCCTCCTGCGCTCGATCGACCTCGGTCCGGGCGACCACCTGGTGGAGATCGGTACCGGGTGGGGCGGCCTGGCGGTACACGCCGCCCAGGCGTTCGGCGCCCGCGTCACCACCACCACCATCAGCGTGGAGCAGCACCGCTACGCCACCGACCTGGTGGCGCGCCTGGGCCTGGCCGATCGGGTCACGGTGCTCCTGGAGGACTACCGCGACCTCACCGGCACCTACGACAAGTTGGTCTCGGTCGAGATGGTCGAAGCGGTCGACTGGCGGGACCAGCAGACGTTCTTCAAGACGTGCAACCAGCTGTTGGAGCCCGACGGACGCATGGCCCTGCAGGCCATCACCGTGGCCGACAACCGCTTCGACCGTGTGCGCAACACCGAGGACTTCATCAAGCGCTTCGTGTTCCCGGGCTCGTGCATCCCGTCGGTCGACGCCATCACGCGGGCGTCGGCGCGGTCCGGCGACTTCTGGGTCACCCAGCTCGACGAGTTCCCCCAGCACTATGCCGAGACGCTGCACCGCTGGCGCGACCGCCTCCACGACGCCGACGACAAAGCCCGCGGGCGAGGCTACGGCGACGCCTTGTTGCGACTGTGGGACTTCTACCTGGCCTACTGCGAGGGGGCGTTCCGCGAGCGCTACGTGTCGCTCGTGCAGTGCGTCCTGGCCCGTTCGGGCTGGGTGCCCACCGACCTGGCGGTCCGGCGGTGAGTGGGCCCGGCGGGCGCAGCAGCGGGCGCACGCCGCAGCTGGCCACCCCGATCGGGTTCCGGCTCCTCGACTGGGGCCTGGTGCCCGACCCCCTGCTGCGACTGGTGTGCACCCTGCGCACCCGCAACCGCCTGGCCGTGGAGCGGGCCGGCACGATCGACGACCGCAGCGAACGCAAGCGGGCGCGGCGCGAGACGCTGGCCAAGGGGGCGGTGGCCACCCACACCGCTGAGGCCAACGCCCAGCACTACGAAGTACCCACCGCGTTCTACGACCACGTGCTCGGCGCCCGGCGCAAGTACTCGTCGTGCTACTTCCCCACCGGCGACGAGACGCTCGATGAGGCCGAGGTGGCCATGCTCGAGCTCTACGGGGAGCGGGCCGGCCTGGCCGACGGTCAGCGGGTCCTGGAGCTGGGGTGCGGTTGGGGTTCGTTCTGCCTCTGGGCCGCCGAGCGGTGGCCGGCCAGCGAGATCGTCACCGTCTCCAACTCCCGGACCCAACGGCAGTTCATCGAAGGCGAGGCCGAGCGGATGGGCGTCTCCAACCTCACCGTGATCACCGCCGACGTCACCACCTTCGATCCCGCCGACCACGGCGAGGCCGGGCCGTTCGACCGCATCGTGTCCATCGAGATGCTTGAGCACGTCCGCAACCACGAGGAGCTCTTCGGCCGCATCGCCTGCTGGCTGACGCCCGACGGTCGGTTCTTCACCCACATCTTCACCGGCGCCGACGTGGCCTTCCGCTACGACGCCGACGACCCCCGCGACTGGATGGGCCGCTACTTCTTCTCCGGCGGGATCATGCCCAGCGACGACCTCTTCCTGCACCTCCAGGGCGACCTCGTCTGCACCGACCACTGGCAGCTCAGCGGGACGCACTACCAGCGCACGGCCAACGCCTGGCTCGACAACATGAACGCCAACAAGGCCGAGGTGCTGGCGGTGCTGGCCGACGACGGCGGCCGCCACCACGCCAAGGTTTGGTTCCGCCGCTGGACCGCCTTCTTCATGGGCTGCGCCCAGCTCTGGGGCTACCACGACGGCCAGGACTTCGGCGTCAGCCACTACCTCTTCGAAGCCCGCCCCCAGTCAGACTGAGCCTCCACCTCTGGCGTCAGGACCGGTCGTCGTTCTCCTTGTGATCCGGGTCGACGTTCGACCAGCTCCACGAGCAGAAGGCGTTGGACCGGTCCCGCACTCACAAACGAGAGGCGGTCACCGATGGCGGACCGGCGGTCGGCTGGTGGGTCGTGTCGGTGCGATGGCGCACGAGGTTCGGCCAGGCGACCGGGGCGGCCAGGGCGACGGCTGCTGCGGTGACCATGGCGGCGCCGAGCATGCTGCGGCTGAACGCCACCATGGCGATGGCCGTCAACCCGACGAGGGCGACGTGCGTTGCCCGCCGGGTGGCGTCGGTCCGACGACGGGCCGCCCATGCCAGGGCCAGGGCAGCGGGGACCAACACGACCCGCTCGTCGCTCTCGAAGCCGTGGATCTCGCTGCCGGACAGGCCGGGGATGTAGGAGCCGGGGAGGTACTGGAGCGGCCCCACCGAGTACTCGCCGGTGATGGGTGACACGTAGCCGTTGGGCACCAGGATCCCGGGCGTCACGAAGCCCGACGAGCCTGAGCTGAAGTCCCAGGCCAACCCGAGGGCAACGACGCACAACGCAGCCGCGCCCAACAGCCGGGCTGCTCCCGCCGGCGCCACGCTCACCATGTCTGGCCGGTCGAGGAGGTGCCCGGGCGGCCGGGGGCCAGCCAGGCCGCCAACACACCGGCTGCGCACCCGATGGTGGCCAGGAACGACACGTTCTGGGAGATCGACGGGAGCACGAAGAGCACCCAGTACGCCGCCAACCCCACCCCACCGGCCACCGCCAGTTGCCACGCCCGCTCGCGCGGGAGGTTGAGCTGGTCGCCCAGCGCCGGGGCCAGGGTGACCACGGCGGCGGCGATGGCGAACCCGGCCCACACCCCGATCCGGCCCCACCCGTTGTCGCCGCCCTCGAACAGCGACACGGCCAGGGCGATGGCCACGATCGACACCAGGCTCCACCACACCCCGCCCGAGACCTTCACGCCCGACGAGGTGGCCGGCTGCGGGTAGCCCTGGGACGGGCCGTACCCCGGCGGCGGCCCACCCGCCGGTTGTCCGTAGCCCGGAGGCGGACCAGCCGCCGGTTGTCCGTAGCCCGGAGGCGGACCAGCCGCGGGTTGGACACCGGGACCCGGTTGGCCCGGCGGTTGGGCCTGTTGACCAGGCCAGCCGGGCGGTGGGCCTGGCTGACCGGGTGTCGGCGAGGTGGGACCGTTGGCGGGTTCGGGCGGCGGGACAGGGACGGATCCTTCGGACACGGTGCACGACCTCCTGGCGTTCGGGCGGGCGACCACGCCGACGGACGTCCTGGTCGACGTCGCGTCCGGGCAGTTGGTTCCCTCGCTGCTTGTTCTAGCGGGCCACGTCCGCCGGCATCGGAGACCACGCCGGAGGCTGACCGACTCCGAACCGTGCGCTGGCGACCGTTGGGGGAGGCGGTCAGCCGAGGCGTTCGATGATGGTGACGTTGGCTTGGCCGCCGCCCTCGCACATGGTCTGCAGCCCGTAGCGACCGCCGGTGCGCTCGAGGTGGTGGAGCAGCGTGGTCATCAGGCGGGCGCCGGTGGCACCAAGGGGGTGGCCGAGGGCGATGGCGCCGCCGTCGGGGTTGACCTTGGCCATGTCAGGCTCGAGCTCCTTGGCCCAGGCCAGTACCACCGAGGCGAAGGCTTCGTTGATCTCGACGGCGTCGATGTCGTCCATCGTCAGCCCGGACCGCTCGAAGGCGTAGCGCGTGGCCGGGATGGGCGCGGTGAGCATGAAGATGGGGTCGTCGCCGCGCACGCTCATGTGGTGGATCCGGGCACGGGGAGTGAGGTCGTGGTCGGCCACCGCCTGCTCGGAGGCGATCAGGATCGCCGCCGAGGCGTCACTGATCTGGCTGGCCATCGCAGCGGTGATCCGCCCGTCGGGCACGAGCGTCTTCAGGCTGCGGATCTTGTCCCGGTTGGGCTGGCGGGGGCCTTCGTCGTGGTCGAGCCCGGCGAGCGGGGCGATCTCGGCCTCGAAGTGTCCGTTGGCCTGGGCCTTCAGCGCCCGGGTGTGCGACTCGACGGCAAAGGCCTCCATGTCGTCGCGGGAGATGTCCCACTTCTCGGCGATCAGCTCGGCGCCGCGGAACTGGCTGACCTCGTCGGGCCCGTAGCGGGCCACCCACCCGGGCGAGGTGGTGAACGGATCGGGGAACCCGAGGTCGGCGGCAAGGGTCATGGCCGAACTGATCGGGATCTGCGACATCTGCTGGACACCGCCCGTCACCACCAGGTCGTTGACACCGGCCATGACGGCCTGGGCGCCGAAGTGCACGGCCTGCTGGGCTGAACCGCACTGCCGGTCCACGGTGGTGCCGGGCACGTGCTCGGGACCGCCGGCCACCAACCAGCAGGTGCGGGCAATGTCGCCGGCCTGGCCGCCGATGGAGTCGACGTTGCCGAAGATCACGTCGTCGACCGCACCCGGGTCGATGCCCGTGCGGTCGAGCAACGCAGTGATCGAAGCAGCGCCGAGGTCGGCCGGGTGGACCCCACTGAGCGCCCCGCCCCGCTTGCCCACCGGGGTGCGCACGGCGTCGACGATGTAGGCCTCGGGCATGGCGGGCTCCCTGGGGTCGCGGGACTGGTCGAAAACCTAACGCGGCGTCAGACGTCTCCTTCTCGCCAGGAGGGCGCCCCCGGCCAGCACGACGACCACCGCCAGGGCGCCGAGCACCCACGGCAGGCGCGACCCGTTCGGATCGCGCTGCACGTCACCGGCCGGCGCCGTCGGCGCGGTCTCGCTCTGATCGTCGGTCGTCCTCGCCGGCGCAGCGCCGACGGACCCGACCGCAAGCAGCGCGACCACTAGCGGCGCACCTCTCCTCGTGCCCACCATGGGTCCTCCTCTCGATCGTCGTGTCGCTCAGATGCCGAGGGCGGTCGCCACGCGACGGCGGTGCCATGCGGCGTCGCCCCAGGTGCGGGCCAGAGCTTCGGCCCGTTTCAGGTACAGGTGGAGGTCGTACTCCACCGTGTAGCCGATGGCCCCGTGGCACTGGAGGGCCTGGCGAGCGGTGAAGCGAGCGGCGTCGGACGCCATGGCCTTGGCCATCGACACGTCCCGGCCCGCCGAGGGAGCGCCGGTGGCCAGCGACCAGGCCGCGCCGTAGACGGCTGGTGCGGCGAAGTGGAGCTTCATGGCCGCGTCGGCCAGGTGGTGCTTGACCGCTTGCTGCGATCCGATCGGCACCCCGAACTGGCGGCGCTCGACCACGTAGGCCACCGTCAGGTCGAGCATCCGGCGACCCAGGCCGACGAGCTGAGCGGCCGTGCCCAGCACGCCCCGGTCGAACGCCGCCTCGGCGTCGGTGGCGTTGCCAAGGCCGGTGTCGTTCGATTCACCGAACCCGGCGTCGCCCAGCCAGGCACCGAGCTCCACGACGTGGCGCCCTGGATCGAGCGCGTCGACCAGCGTGCAGGTGCGGTCGGGGCGGTCGCCCACCGCCGGCGCCTCCAGCACCCGACGAGCCATCCACGGCGAGCCAGCCGACGGGCGATGGTCGATGCTCACCAGGTAGGTGACGGCGTCGCCCCAGGCCACGTTGGTGGTGGCGAGGGGCAGAGCACCGCCTTGGCGGGTGCCGTCGATCAGGTCGGTCAGCACACCGTGGGGATCGCTGGTCGCGTCGAGCAGCGGGGCGACCACGCAGGCCGTCTCCACGAACGGGTGGGGCAGGGCGGCGTAGCCGGTCTCCTCGGCGAGGAGCACCCAGTCGACCGCGTCCAGCCCGAGCCCACCGCTGTTCTCGGACACCGCGATGGCGAGCACGCCCATCTCGGCCAGGTCCGACCACAGGGCAGCGACGCGACCGGCATCGGCACGTGCGCCGCCGCCTTTGTGGGCGCCGTTGGCGTCGGTCCCCTCCGGCCAGGCGGCTCGCACCACCTCGGGCGGGCACCCTTTGGCCAGGAGGTCGCGCACCGCATCGCGAAACGCCAGCTGGTCGGCGGTGAACGCGAAGCGCACCTACCGACTCCCCATCCGCACTGACCAGCAATTCCTGTCGATCTTGGGCCCATAGAGCCAGCTATCGACAGGAATGACGGTCGACAGCCGCCGGTGCCGGGCCATCGCCGTCACTTCCTCGGGAGGCCGAGGACGCGCTCGGCGGCGATGTTGCGCTGGATCTCGTTGGTGCCGGCATAGATGGGCCCGGAGAGGGCGAACTGCCACCCCTTGGTCCACGGCCCGTCGAGCTCGGCATCGGGACCGAGGATGTCGAGGGCCGTCTCGTGGAGGGCCACGTCGAGCTCGGACCACCACAGCTTCACGAAGCTCGACGCCGCGCCAGCCGATCGGCCCTCGGCGTCGTCGGTGACGGTCTGGAGGGTCTGGAGGCGGTAGGCCTCCGCCCCCATCCAGCCCTGGACCACCCGGTCCCGAAGGGCGGGGTCGACGGGGTCCGATCCGCTGGACCGCTCCTGGAAGAGGGCGACCAGCCGGTCGGCGGTGGCGGTGAAACGGCCGGGCGCCCGGAGGGTCAGGCCACGCTCCGACGACGTGGTGGCCATGGCCACCGACCACCCGGCGCCCACGTCGCCGAGGACCACGCCACCACCCACCGCGTCGTCGGCCAAGAACGTCGAGTCGAAGAACACCTCGGCGAACCCCTCGTCGCCGTCGAGGCGGCCGAAGCCCCGCACGGTGGTGCCGTCGAGGTCGAGCGGCACCATGAGGTAGGTGAGGCCCCGGTGGCGTTCGCTGCCCGGCTCGGAGCGGAACAAGCCGAACAGGTGGGTGCAGAACGCGCCTCGGGTGGTCCAGGTCTTCTGGCCGTCTAGCACCCATCCGCCCCGCTCGTCGTGGCGGGTGGCCTTGCACGACAGCGAGGCCAGGTCGGACCCGGCGTTGGGTTCGCTCCAGCCCTGGCACCACAGGTCGTCACCCGCGGCCATGCGGGGCAGCACGTGGGCCTGCTGCTCGGGGGTGCCGAACTCGAACAACGTGGGGGCCAGCAGGAAGATGCCGTTCTGGGTGACCCGCTGGGGCCCGCCCGCTCGGTAGTACTCCTCCTCGAAGATCAACCACTCCCAGCGGCTGGCGCTCCGGCCGCCGTAGGCCTCGGGCCACGCCACTGCGGCGTAGCGGGCGTCGAACAGGGTCCGCTCCCAGTCGAGGTGCTGGGCGAACCCCTCGGCGGTGTCGCCCGACAGGATCCGGTGGTCGTGGCGCTCCCGCCAGGCCGCCAGCTCCCGCTCCAGCCAGGCCCGGACCTCGACCCGAAACGCCTCCTCGTCAGCGCTCCAAGTCAGGTCCACGTCGCACGACCGATCACGCCCATAGCGTGGCCGACCGTATCTGACGCCTCGTCAGCTCCCGAACTCGTAGACAGGTCTGCGTCCCGTCAGGCGGCCCACCGGACGGGTCGGGGCCGCGGGGAGTGCAGCCGTCGGGTAGCTCCGAACGTCGTCGCCCTTCATGTCACCACTACAGACGCACCAGCGTCCGGCACGGTTTTTCCACGCTCGACATCAGGACGTCGAGCGTCTTTGTGGCTCGGCAGCGGTTACCCAGCAAGGCGGGCGAGGGTGGCGCGGGCTTCGTCGACGATGGTGGCGGTGAGGTCGGCCACGGTGGGAAGCTCGTCGATGACACCGGTGACCTGGCCGGTGGGGAGCACGCCCACCGACGCATTGCCGTCGACGAGAGCGGCCCTGATCAACATGGGAGCGTTGGCGGCCATGGCCAGTTGCGCCCAGGTCAGGTCCTGGCTCTGGCGCATGGCCAAGCCCTCCCGCACCAGGTCCCTGAGCGGGGTCCCGGTCTGTTGGCGGAAGGCCAGGGCTCGGCGCAGCGCGGCCGGCAGCTTCAGCAGCATCGGTGCCCGCTCCAGACCGTCGACCGTCTCGGTGCGGATGACGCGCTGCGGGGCGCCGTCGAGGGCGGTGGTGACGACGGTGTCGAGGACCGAAGCCGATGTGTAGAGCCCCTTGATCTCGTCGGGCACCCGGCTTTCGGTGGTGAGGAGGAAGCGCGTGCCCATGGCTATGCCGTCGGCGCCGTACGCCAGCGCGGCTACCAGCCCGGCGCCCGAGTGGAAGCCACCGGCCCCGAGGACCGGGATCTGCGTGCTCACTGCGTCGACCACCTGGGGGAGCAGCAGCGACGTGGGCACGGTGCCGGTGTGGCCGCCGCCCTCGCCGCCCTGGGCGATCACCGCGTCGACGCCCCACTCGAGCATCTTCTCGGCGTGTCTCCGGGCGCCGACGGTGGGGACCACCAGGGCACCGGCGTCGTGGACCATGGCGATGGCGTCGCGGGTCGGCGCACCGGCGAAGGAGACCATGCGGACGCCCTCGTCGGTCACAAAGCGGAGGCGATCGGTCAGGCCGGGCTGGTCGGCACGGAAGTTGACGCCGAAGGGGGCGTCGGTCCGGTCCTTCACCCCGGCCACGGCTTGGCGGAGCTGGTCGGGCGTCATGGTGACGGCGGCAAGGATGCCGAAGCCTCCGGCGGCGCTGGTGGCGGCGGTCAGGTTGGCCCCCGACACCCACCCCATGCCGGTCTGCACGATCGGATACCGGCAACCCACCAGTTCGCAGAACCGGGTGCGCAGCGGGTCGGGTGCCGAGATCGCCCCGTCAGGGGGATCGGCGTCTCCCGGCGCGGGCCCGACGTCCCCGACCTGGTCGCACGGCTCTGCGTCTGCCACCCGGTCGCGCCGGACGGGACCAGCGGGCTCGACGGGCACCCCCGCAGCGTACGGTCCGTCCGGGTCGGACCGTCCCAGCGCTCGGATCAGCGCTCGCCGAGCCGGAAGAACCCGGACCCACGGTTCTACCTGCAGAACGGAGCAGCAGCGGCTCCCCTGAGTCGGAAGAACGGCAACCCGCCCGGTTCGACCCGTCGGATCCGCCGGGGGATTCGAGCAGCGGACGTTCCCCAGGGTCGGCAGAACCGCCGCCCGAAGGCTCTGCCGGGTTATCCGAGCAGCGGAGGTTCCCCAGGCTCGGCAGAACTCCTACCCGTCGGTTCTGCCAGGACATCCGAGCCGGACGAGCGACGGTCAGAAGGAGAGGCCGAAGAGCACGTCACGGCCGTCGCCTCGCATGGCCCCCATCTCTTCGTAGAGGGCGATGGCGACGGTGTTGGCCTCATTGGTGACGACGAAGCCGCGGTCGATGCCCATCTTGCGAGCCTCGCCGGCAAAGGCGTCCATGAGGAGCCGGCCCACTCCGGATTGGCGGTGGTCGACGTCGAGGCCGACCTCGCAGAGACAGAGGTGGTGCAGGCGGGTGTGGCGCCGGCTGAGCACCCCGCCGTAGACGAACCCGGCGATGTGGTTCGTGGCCATGTCGATGGCCGCCACGCACACCGTGCCGGGATCGGCCACGAAACGGGCCGCCTCGTCGCTGCCTAGGGGCGGCTGCCAGTCGTGGTCACCGCCGTCGCCGAAGCGGGCGTTGCCCTTGAACAGCGTGGCCAGCACCCACTCGTCGCCTGCTCGGAGCCGATGCATTCGGTACTGGTCGCTCACCACGGCGCGGATCGCAGGCGCCCGGAGGGTCGCCAGCCCGGTGACACGACCGGCGGTGCGACGATGCGACGTCCATCGGCTGCCCATCCAGTCGTGGATACCCTCGGGCCGTGGCACGACGCTGGGGTTGGCTGGTGCTGGCGACCGTCGGTGCCCTGTTCTTCTTGGCCAGTGCCATCGGCGGGGCGTGGGCACTCGGCTTGGCGCTGCGTGACGGCGACGTGGCACGCGCCCTCCTCGGCGCCGGCCCCGTCGTCCTCACGCTGGTGTTCTGGCGCTGGATCACCCTGGGTGCATGGTTGCGCGCCAACCCGCCGCTCGACCCGGACACCGGCAAGCCCATCGCCCGGGCTGAGCCTGCGGGCCCCTGGGGCGTCGTGGGGCGCATCCTGCTGGTGCTGATCGTCGCCGGGTTCACCGGCGCCCTGGTCTGGGGACCCACCGTCGACCGTCGGACCACCAACGCCGCCGAGGGGGTGCGCAGCCAGGCCGAGCGATCCGTTCGCGCCGACGGGACGACGGTGGCCGACGTCGATCGGATCGACACTGCCCGCACCATCTGGGCCAACGGCGCAGGCACCGTCGCGGCCGGGCCGGACCCGTTCGACGAGCTCGCTCAGGTGCCGGGCGCCGAACTGGTCGACCTGTCCGTGCAGGATGGCCAGGCGGCCCTGCTGTTCGAACCCGACGACAACCCGCCGTGCGTCGTGGTCACCATCGACGGTGACGACCTCGTCCGCAGCCGCCTCACTGCCACCTGTCCCTGATTCGTCGAGGACCACGGTCCGAGCGCAGCGCGTGGCTTTGTTCCCGGCGCAAGCTTGGCACTGCGAAGTGGCCAGGCTCAGGTCGGATCAGGGACCTCGCCGTAGCGGGTGCCGTCGGGGTCGATCACGTCGAGCAGGCGGAGCTCGTCGGGGGTGGGCAGGCGACTGGTGGGGACGTCATCGGGGACCGCCAGCTCGAACCCGGTGGCCGTCACCACCCCGTCGAGGGTGACACCGGGGTGCAGCGAACGCACGCGCATGCGGTGGTCGGGCGTCTCGAAGTCGAACACGCCGAGGTTGGACACCACCCGCCGGATCTCGTGGAATCGGGCCGCCGTCGGGCCGAGCGCGGCGGCGCGGTCGTAACCGATGCCGGTCACCACGTCGACGGCCTCCACGAACACGCGCGGTCCGTGGGCGGCGACGAAGTACGAGGTGGTGTCGTTGATGGTGTTGCCCGGCGCACCCCGGAACCCGAGGAGCTGCGTCTTGGGCTGGGTCGGCGTGCCACCGAGGCCGGCGATGTTCTGGTTGCCGTACCGGTCGACCTGGGTGGCGCCCATCATCACGTGGCGGCGGCCGCTCCACACCACGTCGAACATGCGGCGGTAGGGGTTCCAGGTCTCCACCACCCGGTCGGCCCGGGCCGGCACCGCCTGGTGGTTGGCGACGAGACCGGCCTCGCCGTCGGTCATCATCAGGTCGGGCTCCCACGTGGCCCGGGCCAGGCGGCCCCCGATCATGGCGATGGTGCCGATGGGGTTGGCCAGGGTCTCGCCATCGCCCCGGAAGGTGTCGGCCACCGCCACCGCGCACACGTCGGCCCGCCGCACCAGGGCGGAGAGGTCCGTGGCCCTGCTCACGACGCTGCTTCCTCTCCCGGCCAGGCGGCCAGCGCAGCCTGGTACTCGGCTTCGGAGGCGAACGAGAGCCAGTCCTGGCGGAACGCCTGCCATTGCTCGGGGTCCTTGGCCGTGGCCAGGTAGGCCTTTTGGAAGGCCTCGTCGCGGCCGTAGTCGGGGTCGCAGGAGGTGGGGTGGGCGCCGTTGAGGGCCAGCACCAGGCCGTCGACGTGGAGCCGGCTGATCCGGAGGCGCGTGACGTCGCCGGCGGCGGCCACCAGCTCGCCCGGCGCCACGATGCGCTCGGTCGACACGAAGCGCTGCTCCGCCGCTTCGAGGAGGAGATCGTCGAAGTAGAGGTCGGGACCGGTGAAGGCGGCGTTGCCCCGCTCGTCGGCCACGTTGAGGTGGACGAGGGCGGCGTCGAGGTGGATGGCCGGCTGGGCGATCAGCTCCTCGCCCTGCCCGCCGTCGGGGCCAGGGTAGGGCGATCGCACGGTGCGCAGCGCGGGGTCCACCAGCGTCAGGTCGGAGCCGAGGCCCACCCGGGTGGGCAGGAACGGCACCCGCCAGGCTGCGGCCTGCAGGCCGAGGAGCAACATGCCCTCGTCGAGCTCGGTGCAGGTGAGGGCCCCGCTCTGGCGGGCGGCCCGGAAGTGCGGCTCGAGCACGGCAGCAGGACCGACGTCGGGGGCCACGAACGCGAACGTGAGCTTCGACACCTTCCCGGCGGCGCACAGCATCCCCACCTCGGGCCCGCCGTAGGTGACCACGTGGAGGTCGTCGACGTCGCTGCGCAGGACGGCCCGCACCAACGACATCGGCTTGCGCCGGCTCCCCCACCCGCCGATGCCCACGGTCATGCCCGAGCGCAGCCGGGCCACCGCCTCGTCCTCGGTGAGCCGCTTGTTGCGTGGCTGCGGGTAGTCAGTCGCCTCGCCGGTCGCCGAAACCGTGGTCGGGTCGGCGGCGGTCGGATCGGCGACGGCGGTCGTGCCGCCGGAGGCCGTGGCGGTCGCCTGCTCGGTGCCCGTCGGTTCGGCGGCGGCCGAGCCAGCTGGTGTCGCGTCGGTCACCGGGTCACGTCGGTCGCTCGCCCGGCCACGAAGGCGTCGCGGTGCTCGTCGGCCACGCCCGACAGGTTGAGCTCAAAGGTGAAGCCCTGCTCGAAGCGATACGACCGCTTCACGTCCCACGGATCGATGCCGTTGAGCGACTCCTTGGCGGCCCGGATGACAGCGGGCGACTTGGCTGCGATGACCTCGGCGACCCGGATGGCTGCGTCGCGCAGCTCGGCCAGCGGCACCACCTCGAGCACCGAGCCAAAGGCGTGGAGCTCCTGAGCCGAGGCCGATGCCGACGTGTAGACCATGGCCCGCATCTTGTGCTGGGGCACCAGCCGTGACAGGTGGGTGGCGGCGCCCAGGGCGCCCCGGTCGACCTCGGGCAGCGCAAACGTGGCGTCGTCGGCCGCCACTATCACATCGGCGTTGCCTACCAGGCCGACGCCGCCACCGACGCAGTAGCCGTTGACCGCGGCGACCACCGGTACCTTGCACTCGTAGACGGCGGCGAACGCCTCGTAGCAGCCCCGGTTGGCCCCGATGAGGGCTTCGAAGCCCTCGGTGGCCTGCATCTCCTTGATGTCGACGCCGGCGTTGAAGCCTCGGCCCTCGGCCCTCAGCACCACCACCCGCACGTCGGCCTGCTCACCGAGGCCCCGCACGACCCGGGCCAGCTCGAACCACCCGGCCACGTCGAGAGCGTTGACGGGCGGGTTGTCCATCACCACCTCGGCGATCCCCCGCTCGTCGACGTGCGACCTGATCCCCATCCCTGGCCCCGGTTCCTGATGACCCGTCAGATACGGCGACGAACCGTAGCCCAGCCCGACCGAGACCCACCCTGCCCGCTCGACTCGCGCGCACGTCCGCAACAGTCCGGCAACCGGGTCGCCACTCGTTCTGGTGAGCAGAAGCGCCCCGGCCGGGCACGATCCCTCACCACACGTCACCGCCAGGGTCCGGCCGGTGCACCACCGACGGCGCGATGGGAGACTCCGCCGGTGACGACAGGGTTCCTGCACCCGGGGGCGATGGGAGCAGCGCTGGCAGGGTCGTGCGTCGGCCAACGCCTCTGGGTGGGCCAAGGACGATCGTCGGCGACGCGGGCACGAGCGGACGCAGCCGGACTGGAGGAGGTCGCTGACCTGGCACAGCTCGTGGAGCGGTCCGACGTGATCGTCAGCGTGTGCCCACCGGGAGCAGCCCAGGGCGTGGCGAAAGCGGTCGCTGGCGCCGGGTTCGATGGGACCTACGTCGACGTCAATGCCACATCGCCAGCCACATCCACCGCCATCGCCACCGAGTTCGAGCGCTACGTCGATAGCTCGATCGTCGGGCCGCCACCTTCGGAGCGGGGCGACGCCCGGCTCTACCTGGTCGGCGACGAGGCCAAAGCGGTGGCCAGGCTGTGGACCGACGGCATGTTCGACGTGGTGACGCTGGAGGGAGCCGTGGGTGCGGCGTCCGCCCTCAAGGTCGCCTACGCAGCCTGGTCGAAGGGCACCGCCGCCTTGCTGCTCGCAGTCCGGGCCTACGCGCGAGGCGAGGGGATCGAGGGCCCGTTGCTAGCCGAGTGGGAGCGGTCGGTGCCCGGCCTCCGGGAACAGTCCGAGCTGTCGGCGTGGGGGAACGCCCCGAAGGCGTGGCGGTTCGTCGACGAGCTGGACGAGATCGCCCGTGCCTTTGGCGCACGCGGGCTCCCATCGGGGTTCGCCGCGAGCGCCGCAGAGGTGTACCGGGACCTGGCCTCCTTCCGGGACGCCACAGATGTCGCGCCCGACGACGTGTTCGACGCTCTGATCGCCGGCGACCCGGCGGATTCATCGACGCCTGACCGCCGCCTGGGGTAGCACCCGCCGGATGCGGGTGCGGGAGCCACCGATGGTGGTGGTCCGGTGATGGTGGAGGGGGCTACGGCATGAGCAGGTGCAGGCCCCGCCGCTCGGCCTCGTTGGCGTCGACGAACGCCTGGGCGGCGTCCAGCTCGGCCTGCGCCCGTTCGAACGAGGAGAAGTCGATGCGACCGGTGAACCGCTGGAGGCGGTCGACGACCTCGATCAGCAGGTCCGGTCGGTCCTGGCGCGACATCCGACGCAGCCCGGCCAGGTAGTCGTTGCGGCTGATGGTGGGCACGATCACACGCATCTGCGCGCCGGCCACGTGCTCGGCGGTCATGGCAACCCGGGCGACGCGTCCGTTGCCGTCGGCGAACGGATGGACCTCAGCCACCGCGTACAGCAGGAAGATCGCCCGTTGCGCCGGGGTGTGGAGCAGGTGGAGGCGGTTCCACACCTGGGCCAACGTGCCGACCACCAGGTCGGGAGCGACGAAGACCGTCGACCCGACGCGGTTGGCGACCACCTTCCACTCGCCCGGCCCGACAGCCGGGCGCCCCTCCATGATCGAGCGGTGCCAACACTGGAGCCGCCCGAGGAACGCGTCGAGTGAGACCGGCTCATCGGCCAGGCCAGCGTCGTCGGCAAGGACTCGGTAGGTGCCCAAGACGTCGTGACCATCAGCCGGGCGCTCATCGGGCACCCGGCCCGACGACACGATCTGCTCGGCCTCTACTGGGGTGAACTCGGTGCCCTCGATGAAGTTGGAGAAGTAGGCCTCGAAGAACGGCAACAGCTCCCTCCTCGAAGCGTCGTCGTCGAGCGCCGGCACCTCTGCCAGCGGCCGGTCGCGCAGGACGTCGACCAGTAGGTCGAAACGGGCCACGGCAGCCTGATCGAATGGCAAGCCCCGGCGGCGGGCGTCGAGGGCCGGGGAGCCGACCTCGACATCGCTCGTCCCGAGCGCAGCACCGATCAGGTCGTCGAGGATCGCCACCGCCGCGTGACCGGCCCCGACGAGATCGACGAGCTGGTGGGCCTGCGCTCGGTACCGCACCAGTGCATCGACGCCCTCGGTCTGGCAAAGGAGGTCGATCCAGTCGGCCACGCCGCCTGCGCCCAGCGTGCGAGCCGCGCCGGCCTTGGACCGCCGCGAGGGCGCCAGGTTCTCGAGCATCGCCCGCGAGCGCGAGGCGAGCCACAGGCCCTCGGGGAGGGCAAGGTCGCCGTCGAGTGCACTTGGTCCGCGTCGAGCGACGACCGTGAGGCCAGGCACCTCGAGCACCCCAGGCCGCTCCCAGGCCACGAAGAGCCGACCGCCGATCTCGGGCAGGGCCCGCCGGGCCGAGCGGTCGGTGAGCACGGCGCCGGGAAAGCGCCAGGCGGTGATGGCCAACCAGTTGCGAAGGGCGATGACCACCGGGTCGTCGCCCAGGTCAGAGGTGTAGATCCCCCGAGCAAGCCGACGCAGCTCCCCCCGCCGGACCGCATCGGAAAGCGAAGCGGCCGGCCGCTCCCCAGCAAAGATCACCTCCCGCTGTCCACTCCGTTCTCCGGCCATTCCGAAGAAACTAGCGAACAAGACGCCTGTAGCCGAAGATTTGTCGGCCTGGCGGACCCGGGGCACCGGTTCCGGCGCCAGTCCCGGTCGGGTGGCATCGCCTGCAGAACACGTAGTCGACAGATATGCGTCAGGTTTCATTCGTTCAGTGGCGGCGGTGGCGAAACGGACTCGAAACAACCTCCCTCCAACCTGTCGCCTGACCGACGGACCGGCGACATGTGGAGTGGATGATGGATACAGGCGACGCAGCGTGGGTGATGATCTCGGCCGCCCTGGTGCTGTTCATGACGCCAGGGCTGGCCCTGTTCTACGGCGGCATGGACCGCACCAAGAACGTCCTGAACATGTTGATGATGAACTTCTGGTGCCTGCTCACCATCCCCATCTTGTGGGCGGTCCTCGGCTACTCGATCGCCGGCGCCAACGGGGCCGACTTCGACAAGAGGTTCATCGGCAGCTTCGACTTCGCCTTCCTGAAGGGCCTCGGCATCAACGGGGAGACCGGCGGCACCGACCTCATCGTCTTGGTCTTCCTCGGGATGTTCGCCGTCATCACGCCGGCGCTCATCTCGGGTGCGGTGGCCGACCGGATGAAGTTCGCAGCTTGGGCCATCTTCGCCCCGCTGTGGATGCTCCTGGTGTTCTGCCCGGTCTTCAAGTGGATCTACGGCGGCTGGCTCGGCTCGCGAGGCTCGCTCGACTTCGCCGGCGGCACCGCCATCCACGTCAACGCCGGCATCGCGGCCCTCGCTCTCGTCCTGGTCCTCGGCAAGCGCAAGGGCTGGCCGAGCGAAGGCCACCCGCCCCACAACATGCCCATGGTCATGCTCGGCACCGGCATCTTGTGGTTTGGTTGGTTCGGCTTCAACGCCGGTTCCGCGCTCGGCGCCAGCGGCACCGCCATCCAGGCGTTCATCAACACCTTCCTGGCCGCCGCCGCCGGTGGCCTGGCCTGGGCGATCGTCGAGAAGTTGCGTGACGGCCACTTCACCAACCTTGGTGCCGCCTCTGGCATCGTCGCCGGCCTGGTGGCCATCACCCCCGGCGCCGGCTTCGTGTCGGGCATGTCGCCCATCTACATCGGCCTCATCGCCGGGGTGGCCTGCTCCTTGGCGGTGGGCCTCAAGACCAAGCTCGGCTACGACGACGCCCTCGACGTGGTGGGCGTCCACTTCGTGGGCGGCCTGGTGGGCTCGCTGCTCATCGGCTTCTTCTCGTCGCCCGACTACTTCGGCAGCGAGAACAAGGCCGGCCTGTTCGAGGGCGGCGGCCTGAGCCTGCTCGGCGAACAGGCCCTGGCCAACGGGGCCACGATCGTCTACTCGTTCGTGGTCACCACGCTGATCGCTCTGGCCCTCAAGGCCACGATCGGCCTCCGGGTCGACGAGGAGACCGAGGTCGGCGGGCTCGACCTGGCCGAGCACGCCGAGACCGCCTACCACGGCACGAACAACTAGGAGACTGGACCCATGAAGCTCATCACCGCAGTCATCAAGCCGTTCAAGCTCGACGACGTGAAGGCGGCCCTCAAGGAGGCGGGCGTGGCCGGCATCACCGTCAGCGAGGTCCAAGGTTTCGGCCGCCAGTCGGGCCACACCGAGGTCTACCGAGGCACCGAGTACACCATCGACTTCGTACCCAAGGTGAAGTTCGAGGTCCTCGTGGACGACAGCGACGTCGATCGCGTCCTCGACGCCATCGTGGCCACCGCCCGCACCGAGAAGATCGGCGACGGCAAGGTCTGGGTGACCAGCGTCGACCAGATCGTGCGCATCCGCACCGGCGAGCTCGGCACCGACGCCATCTGACCCTTGCCCGCAGGGCTTTCGACTGCGGGGTCCTCTCCCGGCTGTTCGAACCGGCTTGGGCGAGCTGAGCCGAGGTGGATGCAGTTCCCGGTCCCGCAGACCGGCTCCTGCATCCACCTCGAGCGCGTTCGGGCCCGACGCCGACATGGCACCATGCCCGGGTGTCTGTGAATGAGGGTCCGTGACCATCGCCGTCGACCTCAGGGAACGGGTGGCCCTGGTGACCGGCGGGGCCAGAGGAGTGGGGCGGGGCATCGCCGACCGGTTGCGCGATGCCGGTGCCACCGTCGTGGTCTGCGGCCGGACCACCCCCGAGCCGGGCGCGCTACCTGACGACGTGGTATTCCTGGTCGCCGACGTGCGCGACCCTGACTCGGTCGCCGCCCTGGTGGACGCCGTCGCCGAGCGCTTCGGCCGTCTCGACGTGGCGGTGAACAACGCTGGGGGCGCCCCCGGCACCGACGCCGCCACCGCGTCTCCCCGGTACAGCGAGAAGGTCCTGGCCCTCAACCTCGCCGCCGCGGTCCACGTCTCGCAGGCCGCCAACGCCGTCATGCAGCGCCAGGAGGGTGGCGGTTCGATCGTGAACGTGGCCAGCCTGTCGGGCCTACGCCCGTCCCCCGGCACCGCCGTCTACGGGGCCGCCAAGGCCGGCCTCGTCAGCCTCACCACCAGCCTGGCCATGGAGTGGGCACCCAAGGTGCGGGTCAACGCCGTGTCCGCAGGGATGGTCCGGACCGAGTTGTTCGAGGACTACTACGGCGGCCCCGACGGCGCCGCCGCAGTGGCCGCCACCGTGGCGATGGGCCGAGTGGCCGAACCAGCCGACGTCGGCAATGCAGTGGCCTGGCTGGCCAGCGACCTGGCCGCCTTCGTCAGCGGGGCCAACCTCGTGGTCCACGGCGGAGGCGAACGCCTCGCCTTCCTCACCCACCAAGAGGGCTGACGGCTCACCGGCTCCGAACGCGAGCCCGGTTCGGCGAGGCTGGCCTCGGAGGCCTGGGGGTAGACGGCGCAAGACGGTCGGTCGCTCAGGTGGCGGCGGTCAGGGTGTCGAGGTCGACAGTGTCCGAAGCCGGGGCCACGGCCTGGCGGATGGCGTCGGTGAGCTCGAGGTTTCCTACCGAGTTGCAGTTGTCGACGGAGCGTTCGATGCGCTCGTCAGCGGAGGTCACCCGCAGGTCCAGCGCCGACCCGCCCGTGCACGAGTCGTCGGTCTCCTCGGCCTCGGGCAGGCGCTCCAGGTCGCCGGACAGGCTCTCCACGAAGGACCTCCATTCGCCGCCGGGCATGTCGACGGTCCACGTCGTGGAGCACGTCGCCGTAGGCATCGACCACCACGTGGACCGTCCCGACGGTGGCGGTCAGCACGTAGCTGCGCTGGTAGCGGGGCGCCATCGACGAGTCGTGGTAGCGCACCCGGATCGAGACGTCGTCGGGATCGAGCGACAACGACCCTCGGGGCGGGAAGGGGGTGCTTGACGATGCGGCGTCGCCGAGACCGCAGGCGGCCAACGAGGCGAGCACGACGAACGCCAGGGCGGTGATGGCAGCGGTGCGGGTCATGGTGGTCCGACGAACCGAACCCCGCTCCTGGTTCCCGACGTGTCGGGTTCAGGAGGTTCGCTCCGTCAGTTGGCCACGGCCTCGGGCTGGCGCTCCTCGAGGAGGTAGCCACGACTGCGCACCGTCTGGATGGCCAGGCCGAGGGGGGCCAAGCGCCGGCGGAGTCGGACGATGTGCACGTCGAGCACGTTGCGGCCGGGGATGCCCTCGGGCCAGCCGGCGCGGGCCAGGGCCTCGCGGCTGACCACGGCCCGGTACCGGTCGAGCATCACCACCACCAGCCGATGCTCCACCGGCGGGAGTGAGACCCAGCGAGTACCCACACGAAGCAGGCCGTTCTCGTCGAGCTCGGGAACCCGTGCGCCGACGCCGGAGGCCCGGTCCGACAAAACGCGGACCCGCGAGCGGATGTCTTCCTCGTCGGCCGGCAGCCGGACCCAGTCCTCGAGGACATCGGCGCTGAGCGGGGGCGCGGTGCCCTGCGGCACGAGGACGAGGCGAGGAAGGCCGTCGCGGCGCAACTGCGACAGCCGCTGTTCGTCACTCGGCCACTGGACCAGTTCGACGTTCACGGCATCGACTCCATCGCACTGACCTCCGTAGCCTCGTCCCCGGGAGGAAGCTACGGAGCCAAGGTTTCGCCATTGTTTCGCCCCGGTGAAGGGGTCGCCATCCCCGCCGCCGAGCGGGCCACCGTTGCCGACGGGACCACGGTCTCTGACGTACCATCAGAAACCAGGCTACGGACCTCCCAGGAGCGCAGATGACCACCAGGACACGGGTGCCGGCGCTCGGAGCGGAGGGGTGGTTCACCACTGACGACGAGCCCACGCTGCTCGGCCAGCGCTGTGGGACCTGTGGCACCTACGCCTTCCCCCGGGCCGACTTCGGTTGCCCCAACCCCGCATGCGACGGCACCGACCTCGACGTCGTGCCCCTGTCTCGCCGGGGCCGGATCTGGAGCTACACCGACGCCCGCTACCAACCGCCGGCGCCCTACGTGGTCCCCACCGACGAGCACGTGCCGTTCGCCATCGCTGCGGTCGAACTGGTCGACGAAGGGATCGTGGTCATGGGCCAGGTGGTGTCGGGCGTGTCGGTCGACGACCTGGCGGTCGGTCAGGAGGTGGAGGTGGTGGTCGACGTGCTGTTCAGCGACGACGACGCCGACCACCTGATCTGGAAGTGGCGACCGGTCGCCCCCGCCGCCGGCCGTGCCCCGACCAGTACCACCACGCCCGATGCGGCCGACGAGGCGACAGGCTGATGAGCGCCAACGAGGTCGCCGTGCTCGGCGTCGGCATGCACCCGTGGGGCAAGTGGGCTCGCAACTTCGTGGAGTACGGCGTCGCCGCCGCACGAGATGCGCTGCGCGACGCCGGGATCTCGTGGACCGACGTGCAGTTCGTGTCGGGCGCCGACACCATGCGCAACGGGTACCCCGGCTACGTCTCGGGAGCCACGTTCGCCCAGGCCATGGGGTGGAACGGGGCCCGGGTGGCGTCGTCCTACGCCGCCTGCGCGTCGGGCGTCACCGCCATCGAGGCGGCTCGGACCCGCATCCTGGCCGGGCTCTGCGACGTTGCCCTCGTGGTCGGGGCCGACACCACGCCAAAGGGCTTCCTGGCGCCCAACGCCGGCGACCGGCCCACCGACCCCGACTGGCTCCGATTTCGCCTGGTGGGCGCCACCAACCCCACGTACTTCGCCCTGGCCGCCCGCCGACGCATGGACCTCTTCGGGGCCACCAGCACCGACTTCGCCAAGGTCAAGGTCAAGAACGCCACCAACGGCTTGGCCAACCCCAACGCCCGTTACCAGAAGGCGGTCACCGTGGACGACGTGCTGGCCAGCCCGGTGGTGGCCGACCCGCTGCACCTGCTCGAGATCTGTGCCACGTCCGACGGCGGTGCTGCCGTCGTCCTCACGTCCATGGACTACGCGCGGCGCCACGCCGCTTCGGCGGGATCGCCGGTCCGGGTGGCGGCAGTGTCGACCGTGACGCCGACGTACCCCAACACGATCATCGACCTGCCCGACATGGCCACCGACTCATCGGCCGCGGTGGGGGCGCCCGAGCTGCGGTTCAAGGCGTCGATCGCCCACGCCGCCTACGCCGAGGCCGGCATCGGCCCCGAGGACCTCTCGGTGGCCGAGGTCTACGACCTCTCCACCGCCCTCGAACTGGACTGGTACGAGGACATCGGCCTGTGCAAAGCCGGGGAGGCCGAGCGGCTGCTCAACGACGGTGACACCCGCATCGACGGCCGCATCCCGGTCAACCCGAGCGGGGGGCTGGCCTGCTTCGGCGAGGCCGTCCCGGCCCAGGCCATCGCCCAGGTCTGCGAGGTCACCTGGCAGCTCCGTGGTCAGGCCACCGGGCGCCAGGTCGAGGGGGCCACGTCGGGCCTCACCGTCAACCAGGGCCTCTTCGGCCACGGGTCGGCGGTCCTGCTCATCCGCTGACGTTCGAGGCTCCGAACCGCCGTTCGGGGACCTCGCGGTCGGGGTGGTCGAGCTGGATGTGGAACTTCAGCTCCGAGAGGCTGGTGAAGCGCAGCTCGCAGAACGGGCACTGGTGGACATCGCTCATGGGCCCCAGTTTGGCGCCACCGCCGGCCGGACCCTCAGCGCAGGGAGGAGTAGTGGCGCTTGGCGTGGTGGAGGTCGCGGCGACGCTGCTCGAAGGTGGCCCCCATGGCCACGAGCGCGGCACCCACGGCTCCGAGGCTGATCCAGCGGGGGATGGCGTCGGCATAAGGAGCGAGGACCAGGAAACCGAGCACGATGACGACGGCCGCGCCCACGTCGAGCGGTGCCCGGCGGCGCAGCCTGGCCCCGATTCCCAACAGGACCGCACCGATGACGAGGCCTGACGCCTGGCGGGCAACACCCGGATCACCCAGGGCCAGGAGGGCCGTCGGCACCACGGCCATCGCCAGCGCCGGACCTTCGAGCGACCACGACGGCGCTGCCTCCAGGCCACCGGGCCCGTTCCGGGAGACCAACCAGGCGACGACGCCGAGAAGGACCGCCATCGGAAGGGTGTAGGCCTCCACCGTGGCCACGTCGGCATCGGCCAGCCGGAACCAGACCAGCACGAGACCCTCCACCCCGGCTGCGACCGTCCAGGGGATCCCACGGGCATCGGCAGCCGAGAGGCGGGCGGCGATCGAGGCCAAGGCAGCTACGCCGACGGCCAGCGAGAGGGTGACCGGGCCCGTGAACGGACCGCCGTCCGCCGCGGCGACGATGGCGAGCAATCCGACCAGGTGGGCGACCAACAGGACCGCAGCGGCGACCTCGGCGGCCAGGTCGGCGGCTGATCGAGCCCCCAGCGGCGACGCAGGCTCCGGCCCCTGAGCGGGTGCCGGACCCGACGGTTCCGAGAGCGATTGCGACAGCCCGGCCGAGCCCGCGCGGCGCAACCCGAACAGCGACAGGGCGGCGGCAGCTACGGCGGCGGTGATCGAGACGGTGGCCCAGGTCCAGGCGCCGTCGTCGCCGAGGTCCCACGCCAAGAGCCCAGCGTCGGCCGCCAGGGCCACGGCCGCCAGTGCAGCACCCGGAGCGGCGAGTTCCAGGGCGTCGACCTGGACACCCCGCACCACCGCAGCTGCGCCGAGGCCGAACGCCACGAAGCCGGCCACCAGCGCCAAGCCAGGGTTGGGCGCAGCCCACGCCACGCCGAGGCCGAGGACGGCCAGCGACCCGCCGGCCAGCCACGATCGCTCGACCGGGGCCCAAGCCAGGGCAGCCAGGGCGATCGCCGTGGCCAGCGTCAAGCCCGTTACCAGGACCAGCGGACCGCCGGCCAGAGCGGGGATCGTCAGCGCCAGCAGCGCCCCCAGAGCGATGACGCCAGCGGTGACGACCCGACGATCCAGGTGGCGCCGGGCGGCCCCGAGGGCCAGGCCCAGGGCTGCCGTCCCGGCCACGACCGACACCCAGGCTTGGTCGAAGATGGTCGTGTCGACCACCACCGGGTCGGCGGCAACGCTGCGCCAGGGCTCGGTGGTGGCGCCCACCGCACCCAGGACGGCGAGCGCTCCATCGGCGACCGGCGCCGCGGCGATCACGACACCGGCCCAGCTCACCACCCGGACACCTGTGGCCCGTACGCCCGCCATCCGATCGGCCGTCAGCAGTCCGCCGGCGGCCACTGCGCCCATGACCGGCCACCAGGCCACGTCGGGCACCAGCCCACCGAGGGCCCGGCCGACGGCGACAAGAGCAACCGCAGACGTGGCGGCGTAGGCACCGTCGGACCAACCGGTGCGGTCGCGGTAGCGCCAGGCCACCACACCGGCGGTTGCGGCACAGGCGGCGAGCGCCACGACCGCCGCCAGGTGGCGTCCCGCCGACAGGTCCACGTCGGCACCCGCCAGGCTCAGGGCGACGAGAAGGGCGACCGACCACGCCGTGACCACCCCCCAGGTCCAGACGGTCCGGGTGGTCCGATCCGGCTCGGCGAACGCCGGGCCGAGTGCGACCACTGCCGCCTGTACGGCCAGGGCCCCGACCAGCACGAGCGGAGACACGGGGGCCAGCGCCACCCAGACCGCCGGACCGAACTGCACCAGGACCACGCCGAGGTAGTGGGGGCTCCGCACCCCGACGGCCCGACCGAACACCAGAGCCGCCGCGCCGATGGCCGTCAGGGCGATGGGCCACCAGGACCAGTTGAGCCAGTTGCCCCAGGTGCGGTCGTCGATCGCCTGGAGGTCGACGGTTATGCGGAGGGCCTGGGCCACCAAGGGTGCCAGGACCACGGTCAACACGCCGAGGGCCTCGGCGGTACCGCTCAGGCGCCGCCGGGCGGCCCGGTCGGTGGCCAAGGCGGTCGCTGCGGTCAGCCCGACCAGCAGGGCACCCTGGCCGACGGCACCGATCCGGCTCCACGACACCGCCGCGAACACGATGGCGGCGAGCACGAGCAGCGCGACGCCGAGCCCGAGCAGGATCGACGAGACCTCCAGGCCACTCGTGGGAATGGGACCCGCCGGCGCTCCCGCTCGCATCATCGCCGGCAGCGGTTCCGTCGCCGGCGAGCCCCCGCCAGCCCATCCCGGCGGAGGTGGGACCGACCCAGGAGGTGCCGTCCACGCAGGGGGAGGTGCCGCCCATCCAGGAGGCGGGGGGCGGTGATCTGCGGCCGTGGCGGGTGCGGTCCCGGCAGAAGAGCTCGGGGGAGCAGCCAAGGAGGGTGACGGGTCCGGCACGTCGGCGGGCTGGGCGGGCTCCTCGGAGTCGGACCGGACGAGGGCCAGCAGCTCGGCCCGTCGGGTCGAGAGGCGGAAGAGCTGGCTGTCGACCGACCACAGCTCGTCGCCTCGCTCGTCGCCGAGCTCCGCTCCACACGTTGCGCACGACGACGAAGCCAGCGGCGAACCGCATGCCGGGCAGCGGAGAGGATCCGGAGGTGAGGGGTGATCGCTCACGTCGACATCCTTGCCTGGTCGCCCCGAGGGCCGCGGGACGGGGCAGACCGCAGCGCTGGCACCCGATGATGGTGCACCCTGGCGCAGCTCCCGTCACTGGGAGGTCTCCCTCACCCTCGCCTGGGGCCCTGTCGACAGCACCTGCTCGAACTTCGGGTGGGAGCGCGCCATTTTGGCGCGTTGGTACCCCAAGTTCGCGACTGCGCCGGATGCCTCCGTCAGTCCAGGTAGCGGCTCAGGCTCTCCACCACACAGACGGGTTCGTCGCCGCCATCGCGCTCGACGGTGATGACCATGGTGGTGTCGATCCCGCCGGCGACGTCGTGCACCGCCACCAGCTCCACGCCGGCCCGCAGGCGTGACCCCACCGGGACCGGCGCCGGGAACCGGATGGTGCCCGTCCCTCGGTTGACGCCCAGCGAGGTACCCCGGACCTCGACCACCTGGGGCAGGAACAAGTTGGTGAGGGCCAGGGTGAGGTACGGCTGGGCGACGGCCGCGCTGGTAGGCGACTTGGCGGCGGCCCGTTCACCGTCCGCGCCGTGGATGTCGCGGTCGAGGTCGACCTCGACGTCGACCCGGTCCCGATCGCTGGTGGCCTCGGCATAGGCCTGCACCTGCGCCTCGGTCACCGTCATCCACCCGCTGTAGCCCAGGTGGGTACCGACCGCAGCCCGCACGGCCGCCGTCCCCTCGAACACGGTTTCAGTCATCGTTCCCCCTTGAAGGTTTGAGGGAGGGCGGGCCGGTCGGGGGTGGGTGGTCAGGCCCGTTGCGAGCTGGCGGATACGACCTCGCCGGTGAGGTAGCTGGAGTAGTCGCTGGCCAGGAAGACCATCACGTTGGCGATCTCCCACGGCTCTGCGTAGCGGCCGAACGCCTCTTGCTCGGTGAGCTCGGCCAGCAGCTCATCGGTGGTCACCTTGGCGAGGAACGGGTGCATGGCCAGGCTGGGCGCCACCGCGTTGACCCGGACCCCGTGGGGTGCCGCCTCCACCGCTGCGCAGCGGGTGAGGGCCATGACCCCGGCCTTGGCCGCTGCGTAGTGGGCCTGCTCGGCTTGGGCCCGCCAACCCAGCACCGAGGCGTTGTTGACGATGACGCCGCTCCCCCGCTCGGTCATGTGACGCAGCACGGCGCGCGTGCAGCGGAACGTGCCGGTGAGGGTGACGTCGAGGACCGTGCTCCACTGCTCGTCGGTCATGTCGACGATCGCCGCCGAGCCCCCGAGGCCGGCGTTGTTGATCATCACGTCGACCCCGCCGAGGCGCTCGACCGCCGCGCCGATCAGCCCCTGGACGTCGTCCTCCACGGTCACGTTGCAGACCTGGCTTTGCGGGCGGGTGCCGGTCTCGTCGGCCAGCCGGTCCGCCGTCTCGCCCAGGCGCCGCTCGTGGAAGTCCGAGATGAGCACGGTGGCCCCCTCCTCGATGGCCTTGCGGGCCACGGCCGAGCCGATGCCGGTGCCGGCCGCCGCGGTCACCACCACGGTCTTGTCGGCCAGCAGCCCGTGGCCGGCCACGTAGGCCGGAGCTGGGACGCTCATCGCGGCGACCCCACAACGAGGTGGCAGCAGCCAGGGTCGCCCTGCGTACCTAGGTGCTGGCACCTCGGCGGTGTGGAATCGAGGTGGCAGCAGCCAGGGTCGCCCTGCGTACCTAGGTGCTGGCACCTCGGGTGGAGCGGTCGGAGGTTCATGGGTGAGCGGCGACCTTGGGTTGGGGCGGGAGGCCGAGGGCCCGTTCGCCGATGATGTTGCGCTGGATCTGGTTGGATCCGGCGTAGATGGTGTCGGAGCGGGTGAACAGGAACAGCCGCTGCAACGCGGTCAGCTCGTAGGAAGGCGGCGACGGGTCGCTGGTCGACTCCTCGGCGCCCCCCGAACCTCCTGTACCAGTCGACGTGAGCGCTTGCTCGGCCAGGGTGGCCTCGGGACCGAGCACGTCGACCGCCAGCTCGCCCAGGCTGCGGTGCCAGCTCGCCCAGTAGAGCTTGGTGACCATGGCGGCCGGCGATGGGGTGGCGCCTGCGGCGACCGACAGGACGCGCAGGGTGTTCCACCGCATGATCTCGAGACCGGCATGGGCGTCGGCCAGGCGCTGGCGGACGACGGGGTCGTCGATCCGCCCGTTCCGACGGGCGACGGCGATCACGTCGTCGAGCTCGTTGCGGAAGTGCATCTGCTGGCCCAGCGTGGATGCGCCGCGCTCGAAGGCCAAGGTGCCCATGGCTACCTTCCACCCCCCGTCCACCTCGCCCACCAGGTCGACGCCCCGAGCCAGCGCGCCGGTGAAGAACACCTCGTTGAACTCTCTGGTCCCGGTGACCTGGCGGATGGGTCGGATCTCCACGCCCGCCTGGCGCAACGGCATCAGGAAGTACGAGATCCCCCGGTGCTTGGGGGTCGCCCCACGGTTGGTGCGGGCCAGCACGAACACCCAGTCGGACCAGTGGGCCAGCGAGGTCCACACCTTCTGGCCGGTGATGCGCCAGTCGTCGCCGTCGGGCTCGGCCCGGGTGGCGATGTTGGCCAGGTCGGAGCCGGCGTCGGGCTCGCTGTAGCCCTGGGCCCAAAGCTCGGCACCGGCCACGATGCCCGGCAGGAAGCGGCGCTGCTGATCCTCGTTGCCGAAGGCCATGATCGTCGGCCCGGCCAACCCCTCGCCGATGTGGCCCAGCCGGCCCGGGCCGCCGGCACGCGCGTACTCCTCGAACCAGATCACCTGCTGGTGCAGGCTGAGTCCCCGGCCACCGTGCTCCTTGGGCCACCCCACGCAGTTCCAACCGCTGGCGCCCAGGCGGCGTTCCCACGCCAGTCGCTCGTCGAAGAGGGCGTGCTCGTCGCCGGGACCGCCGCGGCCTCGGACCCCCGCGAAGTCCCCGTCGAGCTGGGCGGTAAGCCAGGTCCGCGCTTCGGTCCGGAACGCCTCGTCCTCGTCGGAGAACCGCAGGTCCATGGCCGCAGGGTACCGCTAGCTGACGATCCGTCAGGAACGACGAACCTTTCTCGAACTTCCGGTGCGACAGCACCGTTTTCACGACGGTGGCGCCACAAGTTGAGGTCGGTTGGGGAACCGACACGAACTTGCGGTGCCAGAGCGCCGTTTTCACGACCGTGGCACCGGGAGTTCGGATGGGTTCGGGAGGGTCAGGCGTCGGTCGGCCGGAGAAACGTCCGGGCCTGGCGCTCGCGCTGGGCGTCGTAGCCGACCCACTTCGTCGGCGGCACCTGGTCGTGGGCCACCTCGGTGAAGCCTCGGCGGGCGAAGAACGCCGCCGCCTCGGCCGACACCGTCACGGCGAACAACGCTCGGAGGCCGAGCTCGGCGGCTCGCTCGGCCAGGCCGTCGACGAGGAGGCCCCCTGCGCCGGCGCCGGAGAAGCGGCTCACCGTGTAGAGGCAGGCCACTTCGCCGAGGCGATCAGTGGCGTAGGGCTCGGTCTCCAGGCTGGCCAGCCCGACCAGGTGGCCGCTGCTCTGCACCCGGGCACCGAGTCCGGTGACGGCCAGGCGGGCCACCTCCAGCCGGGTGCGGGGACGGAGCAGACCGTCGGCCGTGCCTTGGGCCACCAGCGCCTCGACGGCGGGGAGGTCGTCGACGCGAAGCGGGTCGAGCTGCAGGTAGTCGCCGCTGGTGAAGAGCGAACCGACCCCGTCGAACGCATAGAGCTCCTCGTACACGTCGTGGGGCGGGCAGAGGTTGACGCTGGTGACGCCGCCGGCGAGGGCGGTGCGCACCGCAGCTACCACCGCACCGTCCTGGCGGTCGGCCAGCGCGGCCTCGAACCCGTAGGCCGGGTCATGGACGTCGACGAAGCTGCGCGCCGGGCTCCCCCATCCGCCGCCCGGGTCGGTCACCACCAGCTTCAGCGCCCTGAGGGCGGCCGCCAGAGACGCGGCCACCAGCGACTCGGTACCTGCCGGCACCTCGACCACCACCTCGCTCTGGTCAGTGATCGCCAGCCAGAGCCGGGCCATCCAGTCCGGCTCGGCGTCTTGTGCCCATTCGGCCGATCCCGTCAACACCACCGGCACCGACGGCAGCACCGCGGCGAGCTCGGCCCGGTCACCGCCGATGGCGTCGGCCTCCGTGCCCACCACCAGCACCATCCGCGACCCGCCGCCGGCTAGGGCCTCGGCCGTCCAGCCCAGCGACGCCACGGTCACCGGGTCGGGCTCGGCCAGAGCGACCACGATCGTGGCCCCGGCGAACTCGGCCACGTAGAACGCCCGCTCCTCGGCCGACACCACCTCTGGGAGACCGGACGCCGCCGGTGGGTGGGGATCAACGCTGCTCACGACATGACCACGCTAGGTCCGGCCCAGCCAAGGCCGGCCGATCCGTCACGCACCACACGGCATTCCTGTCGATTTCGAGCGCACCGGACCAGACATCGACAGGAATCGGAGCGGCCGTCCGGATTCCTGTCGATCTTGAGCGCACCTGACCAGACATCGACAGGAATCGAGCGGAGCGAAACGGTGCGCCTGAGCGCGTCAGTAGCGCAGGCCCGGGGCCCGGGTGTGGAAGATGTCGGTGGCCAGTTGGGTGCCGAGCTTGGTGGCGTCCCAGCGCGTCCCGCCGTTGGCCAGCTTCGGGCCGTCGGTCCAGCCCTCCATCAAGATGATGTCCTCGGCAACGGCCCGGATGACCTGGCCGGTCACGTGCTGCGCCTCGTCCGACGCCAGCCAGGCCACCAGCGGCGACGACACCGAGGGGTCCATACGGTTCCACTCGCCCTCGGGCACGTCGTCGGCCTCGATGACGTCGGGAGCGCCGGGCATGGTGCCGGTGATGCGGGTGGCGGCAGCAGGGCCCACGCAGTTGACGGTGACGCCGAGCTTGTGGAGCTCCAGGCTCAGGGTCTGGGTCATCGCCGCGATGCCGGCCTTGGCGGTGGCGTAGTTGGTCTGGCCGAAGTTGCCCACCAGGCCCGCCCCTGACGTGGTGTTGATGACCCGGCCGGTGAACGACTCGCCCGCCTTCGACCGCTCCCGCCAGCGCTTGGCGGCGTGGTGGCACGGAGCCCAGGTCCCTTTGACGTGGACGCGCATGACGGCGTCGAAGTCGGCCTCGCCCATGTTCCAGATGGCGCCGTCGCGCACGATGCCGGCGTTGTTGACCAACACGTCGAGCGAACCGAAGGCGTCGACGGCCTGGGCCACCATGCGTCGAGCCCCGTCGAAGTCGGCCACGTCCTCGTAGTTGGCCACCGCCTCGCCGCCCCGCCCGCTGATGAGGTCGACGGTGAGGTCCGCGTCGCGCCCGGTGCCCTCGCCGGTGACGGACCCGCCGAGGTCGTTCACGACGACCTTGGCTCCGTGGCGGGCCAGCTCCAGGGCATGGCCCCGCCCGATGCCGTGCCCAGCCCCCGTCACGATCGCCACCTTGCCGTCGAGCATGCCCATGGGTCTCCGCACCTCCGCACCGTTTCCTGACTGGGCGTCAGATCCTAGGAGGCCCGCAGGCCTGCTCCCATGTCGAAACGGATGGCGACCGACGAAACAACAGCACCCCGACCGCCCCGCAATTGAGCGTATGGTCAGGGCATTCGATCAAGTCCGGTCGCTCAGAGCGAACGCTCAACAGAAGGAGCCACCGGTGACAGCTACCTCGTCCCCGTCCCGCTCGTCGGTGTCTCGGCCCTCATCCCGGCCCAGCCGCTCGCGACCGGGCCGTCTCCCCGTCAGGGTCTTCGAAGCCTGCTTCGCTCTGCGAAGATGGCGTCGCCCGCGACGAGGACGGAGGTGACCGTGGCGTCGACGTCGAGGACGAAGACCAAGGGATCCTCCGCGTCAGCGGCCACTGGTGCCGACACGCGCGACCGCCTCATCGAAGCGGCCCGCACGTGCCTCCGCGAAGAGGGGATCGCCGGCGCCAGTGCTCGCGCCATCGCCCGCCACGGCGACTTGAACCAGGCGTTGGTCTTCTACCACTTCGGTACCGTCGACGGCCTCTTGCAGGCGGTGGCGCGCGTCGACTCCAACCGGCGGGCCGCCCTTTACACCGATGAGCTGGCTGATGTGGCCAGCCTCGCCGAGCTGGTGGCGGTCGGCCGCGACATCCACCGCGCCGAGGCTGCTCGCGGCAGTACCGTCGTCCTCACCCAGCTCCTTGCCGGTGCGCCGTCGTCGCCGGGTCTCGGCGAAGCGGTGCATGGCGGCATGACGGCTTGGACGACCCTGGTCGAGGAGGCGCTGGAGCGGGTGGTCGCCGCCACCCCCCTCGCCACGGTGGTCCCCGTCGGCGACATCGCGTACGCCATCGCCGCCCTGTTCCTCGGACTGGAGCTCATGGTCGGCGTCGATGGGGATGCCCAACGGGTCGACAGCCTCTTCGCCAGCCTCGGTGCCGTCTCCGGGCTCCTCGACGCCCTCCTTCGGGCCGACATCGCGTGACCTCCAACGATCAGAGCTTCGAGCGGGCTGCCCGGTCTCTGCGCGCCCTGGCTGGCCGCGAGATCGACGAGCTGCTGGCCCGGTCCACCCACGTGGTGAGCAACGCCATCTGCATCACCGACGCCGACCTGGACGAGCCGGGACCACGCATCGTCTACGTCAACCCGGCCTTCGAGGCCATCACCGGCTACGCCCACGACGAGGTCATCGGGCGCAACCCCCGGTTCCTCCAGGGTCCGCTCACCGACCGAACGGTGACCGACCGCCTGCGCCTCGAGCTGGGAGCCGGGCGTCCCTTCCAGGCCGAGACGTGGAACTACCGCAAGGACGGGACCGCGTTCCGCATGATGTGGCGCATCGCCCCTCTGCGCAACGAGGGCGGGCAGGTCATCAACTTCGTCGCCGCCCAAGACGATGTCACGGCCCTGCGCGAAGCCGAACAGGTACTGCGGGACCAGGCGTTGCACCTCCAGGCGGAGACCGACCGGTTGGGTGCCCTGGTGGCCCTCGGGGTGACTGCCGGGCGGGCGTCGGACCCCGATGCCGTCCTCCGCCTGGTGCTCGACGCATCCGTCGGACCCCTGGGCGCCGACCAAGCGGCAATCGTCCTGGTCGACGACGACCGGGCCGACTGGGTGGTCGTCCGCTCCGACGAGCCTGACGACGCCGAGACTGCCTGGATCGGGTCCCGCTTCGTCCCCCAACCGGCCACGCTCCTTGCCCAGGTCCTCGATGGTCGCCGGTCGGTCGTGTCGTCGTCGACTGATTCCTCCGCCGGTGCCGGGCTGGGCTTTCCCGGCGGCGCCATCGCCGTGTTGCCGATCGGCGACGGTGACTCGCGCGCCTATGGCGCCCTGGTGCTGGCCTGGCGATCGCCGCACGACTTCCGTCCCGCCGAGCAGACCCACTTCGAGATGCTGGCCCGCCTCACCACCATGACGCACCGAAACACCCAGGCGTTGGAGGACCAGCGGTGGCTGGCGTCGGAGCTCCAGGCGGCGCTGCTCCCGGTGCTGGGTGAGCACGAGGGTCTCGACATCGCCTGGCGATACCTGTCGGTGGACGACGACACGCTCATCGGCGGTGACTGGTACGACGTGGTGTCACTTCCCGACGGCGACGTCGCGGTCTTCGTCGGCGACGTGGTCGGCCACGGTGCCCCCGCCGCAGCGCTGATGGGCGAGATCCGCTACACGATGCGCGGCCTGGTCCGATCGTTCAGCGACCCCGGTACCCTGCTCGACCAGCTCGACGCCACCGTGCTCGCCGCCCACCTTCCTGGCACCGCTATGGCCACGGTCTGCGCAGCCGTCCTCAGGTCCGACGGCGAGCTCCGCTACAGCGTGGCCGGTCATCCGGCGCCTCTGGTCCGCCGCACGGACGGCGGTCTCGAGGTGCTCGACGGCGCGCGCTCACATCTGGTCGGGGTGTGCGCCGGTGGCCGTGCCCGTCCCACCGAGGTCGTCCACCTCGGCGACGGCGAAAGCCTGATCGCCTTCAGCGACGGCGTCTTCGAGAACCGTGACCAGAGCTACGACGACTCCTACCTCGACCTCGTGAAACGACTGTCGACATCAGCTGCTGATCCTGACGCCCTCTGCGACGCGGCGGTGGACCTGGACAGCATCGGAGACGGCCGAAGCGCGGCACGCGACGACATCGTGGTGCTGACGGTCCGGCGCCGCCCGGCGGTCAGGTCTGGCGACCAGGCGCCCGGGTAGGCCCCGCCCCATCTGAGCCTCCTCCTTTCGTGGCTCGGATCGCCCCGACCAGGGAAGGGTGGTGAGGCTGGTGAGCAGGACCTCGATGGTCTTCCCCGCCGATCCTTCCCACCTCGGCACGGTCCGCGACTTCGCCCGGCGAGCTGCGGTATCGCTCGGCGCCCAGGTGGACCTCGACGTCCTTGCGGTCCTGGTGGGTGAACTGGCCGCCAACGCCGCAGTGCATCAGTCCGACGACGCCGAGATCACCTTGGAGCTGGTCCAGGGCGGGATGCTGCTGGTGACGGTGTGCGACCACAGCGAAGAGCTTCCCCGGGTGTCCGGCGAAAGACCGTGGAGCACGGCGGGACACCGGGGCATCCAGCTGGTGGCGGCGCTGGCGCAGGACTGGGGGGTCGACTCGGCCACCGTCGGCAAGCGGGTGTGGGCCCGGCTCGCGCCTATCGCTTCCTGACGGGGTCGCCAGTTCGGAGGGTCCGGTCGGTGGCTCAGTCGGCAAAAGTGAGCACGGCCCGGTTGAGGCCGCCGCCGCTCATGGCGTCGAGCGCCTCTTGGACCTGGTCGGGCGCGTAGGTGGCCGACACCAACTCGTCGAGCTTGAGCTTGCCGGCCTGGTAGAGCTCGATGAACAGCGGGATGTCGTGGTGGGGGCGGGCCGAGCCGTAGCGGCAGCCGAGGATCGACTTGTCGTTGTAGAGCGTGTTGACGGCGAAGGCAGCTTCGCTGCCGAACTTGGGCACGCCGAGCAGCACGCACGACCCGCCCCAGTCGAGCAGGTCGATCGACTGACGGATCAGGGCGGGGTGCCCGACGCATTCGAAGGCGAAGTCGACGCCCAGGGCACAGACGGCCCGGACCGCCTCGGCGGTGTCGACGTCGGGACCGGCGGCCACGAAGTGGGTGGCACCGAACTGCAGGGCAGCCGCCTCCTTGGCCGGGTTGGCGTCGACGGCGATGATCGGGCTGCAGTTCGACAGGGCCAGCCCCTGCAACACGTTGAGCCCGATGCCACCGATGCCGATCACCATCGCCGACTGGCCGTGGCGGGGTCGGGCCCGGTTGAGCACGGCGCCGGTACCGGTGAGCACGGCGCACCCGATGAGCGACGCCGAGGCCAAGGGCACATCGGGGTCGATCACCACCGCCTGGGTCTCGGTGACCACGGTGTGTTCAGCGAACACGCCGGCGTTGGCGAACTGGAACGCCTTCTCGCCGCCGACGGTGAACGGCGCCTTGAGCTTGCCGGCGGTGTCACGGCAGAAGGTCGGTTGACCCCGGTCGCAGGCGTCGCACATCCCGCAGTTGCCGAGTGTGGTCAGCACGACGTGGTCGCCGACCTTCACCTTGCGCACGGCATCGCCCACCTGCTCCACCACGCCCGCCCCCTCGTGGCCCATGACCACCGGCGTCGGGAACGGAATGGTCCCGTCCACCACGCTCACATCGCTATGGCACAAACCCGCAGCATGGACCCGCACCCGAACCTCGTTGCCCCGCAGATCGCGAACCTCCACGTCATCACGAACCTCGAGCTCACCCGTCCAAACGATCGCTTTCATGGTTTCGTGCTCACTCGTTCGCTGCGCTCACTCCGTTCGGACGAGCTGGTTGCCCGGCTGACGCCGTCCGCCTTCGCTCGGACGACCGGCAAGCCGGATCGTCCGAGGGCGGGGGGCTCCGCAAGCTCTGCCCCCCGCACCCCCCGCACCCCCCGAGCACCCATCAGGTCACGCCCGGCGAGGCCACTACGCACCCCACATGATGCTCTGCATCTCGCTGTAGGCGTGGAGACCCCAGCTCCCGCCGTCTCGGCCGATGCCGCTGTACTTGAAGCCTCCGAAGGCGGCTTCGTGGTTGCGCTGGAGGGTGTTGATGCCGACGTTGCCGGCTCGCAGCAGCTTGGCCACGGCCATGGCCCGGCCGCTGTCGGCGGAGAAGACGTAGTCGTAGAGGCCGTAGGGGCTGTCGTTGGCGATGGCGATGGCCTCGTCCTCGGCGTCGAACGGGATCACGGTGATGACGGGCCCGAACGCTTCTTCGCGTGACACGGTCATGGTGTTGGTGGCGTCGACCACCAGGGTGGGGCCGACGTAGAAGCCGGTGTCGATCTCGGGGCGCTTGCCGCCGACGGCGAGGGTGGCGCCCTCGTCGGTGGCCGTCCGCACGAGCGCCTCCACCCGGTCGCGGTGGGCCTCGGTGATGACCGGGCCGATGACGGTGTCACGTTCGAGGGGGTCGCCCACCTTGAGGTGGGGCGCCATCGCCGTCAGCTTGTCCACCAGCTCGTCGTACACGCCACGCTGCACCACGACCCGGGTGGGCGAGGTGCAGATCTGGCCGGAGTGGAACGTCCACGTGCTGCTCACGTTGCTCACGACGTTCTTGAGATCGGCGTCGTCGAAGACGATGGCGGCGCCCTTGCCCCCCAGCTCCAACAGCAACCGCTTCATCTGCTTGCCCGCCACCTCGGCGATGCGACAACCCACCGCCGTTGACCCGGTGAACGAGATCATGTCGACATCGGGCGACGTGGTGATGGCCTCGGCCGCCTCCACCGTGGCCGCCGACACCACGTTGACCACGCCGGGCGGGAACCCGGCCTCGGCGAAGAGCTCGCCCATGCGGATCACCCCGAGCGGATCCTGCACCGGCGGCTTGACCACCACGGTGTTGCCCATGGCCAGGGCGGGGGCCATCTTGCCGGCCATGTTGGTGACCGGGAAGTTGTAGGCGGCCAGCGCCGCCACCACGCCGACCGGGGCCCGGTGCTCGACGCCGCCGATGATGCCGCCGGGGGCGAGCGCGGTGGTGGGCATGACCGCCGGCGGCAGGGCGACCAGGTTCGACTCCACCTGTGCATACCGCCGGAAGCGGGCGGCGGCCTGGGGCACCTGCATGGTCTTGGCCACCCGCATGGTGGCGCCGGTCTCAGCCTGCACCAACGGCACCAGCTCGTCGCAGTGCGCGTCGATCACGTCGGCCACCCGACCCAGCAGCGCGCACCGCTCCTCCATCGGCGTGCGCGCCCATCCGTCAAAGGCCTCTCGAGCCGCCGCGCACGCAGCCGTGGCCTGTGCCACCGAAGCATCCGGCGCCACCCCCACCACCTGCTCGGTGGCCGGGTTGACCACGTCGTAGCCCCCGTCGGCCGCCACCCGCTCCTCGCCGATCAGCAGCCGGTACCCGTGCTCTTCGGGCACGGTCAGGCTTCGAAGTCGAGGCTGAGCATCTCGATGGCGTTGCCGCGGACGAGCTTGCGGACCACGTCCTCGGGCAGGTTGCCCATCAGCTTCAGGCCGACGTCTTTGCTCTTGGGCCAGGTGGAGTCGGAGTGGGGGTAATCCGTCTCGAAGCAGATGTTGTCGACGCCGCACTTCTCGATGTTCTCGAGGCCGTACACGTCGTCGAAGAAGCAGCCGTAGACCTGGCGGTAGTAGTAGGTGCTGGGCCGTTCGGTGACCACGTCGGAGACGCCGCCCCACGCCCGGTTCTCCTCCCAGACGTTGTCGGCCCGCTCGAGGATGTAGGGGATCCAGCCGATCTGGCCCTCGCTGTAGGCGATCTTGAGGGCGGGCAGGCGGGCCAGCCAACCGGAGAAGAGCCAGTCGGTCATGGAGCTCATGGCGTTGCCGAACGTGAGGGTGGAGCCGACCGCCGCGGGAGCGTCGGTGGAGGTGGACGGCATCTTCGACGACGACCCGATGTGCATGTTGATGACGGTCCCGGTCTCGGCACAGGCCCGGAAGAACGGCTCCCAGTAGTCGGTGTGGATCGAGGGGAGGCCCAGGTACGGCGGGATCTCGCTGAAGCAGACCGCCCGCACGCCCCGTTCGGCGTTGCGGAGGACCTCGGCGGCGGCGAGCTCTGCGTCCCAGAGGTGAGTGATGGTGAGGGGGATGAGCCGGCCGCCCGAGTCGCCGCACCACTCGTCGACCATCCAGTCGTTGTAGGCCTTGACGCACAGGTCCGCCAGGACCCGGTCGGAGGCCTCCATGAAGGTCTGGCCGCAGAAGCGGGGGAACGACGGGAAGCACATCTGGGCCTCGGTCCAGTTGGCATCCATGTCCTCGATGCGGGCCTGTGGGTCCCAGCAGCCCTTGCGCATCTCCTCGTAGGTGATGCCGGTGACCTTCACCTCGTCGCGGTCGAAGCCGACGGCGGCCGACAACCGGGTCTGTGGGACGCGCTTGTCCTCGTAGAGCCACCAGTCGCACAGCTCGCCCTCGTCGGACGGCTGGTAGCTGAAGTTGCCACCGACGAACTGCATGGTTCCCCGCTCCGCGATGGTGCGAGGGCCGACGTCGTGGTACTTGGCCGGGAGCCGGTCGAGCCACACCCGGCTGTGCTCGATCACATGGTCATCGACCGAGATGATCTTCGGAAAGGCCTCGTCAAGGTCAGGCATGGGCAAGATCCTACCGATCATCTGACGGACCGTCAGGAAAGGCTCAGTGTCGGTCATTCGCGGGCTACACGTTCGAGCCAGGATCGGGAGGGCGGTCGGTGGTTGGGGTGTCGGGGGGTGTGGGGGGCAGAGCTTGCGGAGCCCCCCACCACCT